>VOFK01003700.1_pt1 | contig 688493 bp, 615 predicted proteins | sample 5384121 | NCBI WGS metagenome assembly VOFK01 (sample SAMN12384730, study PRJNA508395) | human gut metagenome | isolation source: healthy gut J | host: Homo sapiens
TTATACTGTCCGGTGTCAGTGGCAAATTCTTCCGACCACTCTGCAACCACCTGATGTACTGCCGCTAGCTTGTTACACTCATATCAAATCCTCCACTTCCTCTGTGATTAAAGTATATGAGGTTTCGGCTTTTTCTTTAGTTTGCGAATATCCGTATAAATGAAAAAAAGCCCTTTGAGAAAAAGATTTCTCCTCTCAAAGGGCTTGATAAAATAGAATTTTTCAAATTAGTCTTTGCAAATAACCTTTTTTGAACTTCACCATCAATTACAATTCCTGATGGTTGTTAATGTGGGCATAGATTCAAATCCGAAAATTCAGTCATTATTTTCTCGGTAACTTTCTTAAATGGTGCTGTAAAGATAATGCGGAAGAACATAGAAATCAATCAAATCAAGCCCTGCATCATCTTCTTGTGAGTAGTCCTCCGGCTTTTCATCCATTTGCTCGATATATTGGATGCTTGGGCGCATATAATCGCACCTGCCGATTCACCAATCATCAGTTTTCCCTTTGCCAATTCTTTCTTCAACAGCTCATCCGTTCCCGTTTTACGGAGCTGGTCTATAAGGAAAAAAGAATTTCCGCCGGTAAAATATATCACATCCGCATCTTCAAAAACAGACTGTATCGTTGAATAAGCCTCCGTTGAAATATCAATTTCAGTTACGGCTGCTCCCAACTTATTGAATAGCTTTCGAGCCGAGCCGACATAACCGGTGTAGCCTTCACGCAGCGAAGCTGTTGGAATAAATGCGACTTTTTTATTATCAATTTCTTCTTTTATCAAATTTCCTACACTTGAAAAGTGCGAACATAAAAACAGTTTCATCCATATTCTCCTTTATATATAAATTATAATTTTCCAATTTAACAAACTTGAATTTGTAAATATCATTTTTACATTTTTATATGAAATCACAATATGACTTGGTGCAAATAATACTGATGCAATAATCAATAGCACTGACCTACTCATAATCCCACTAAATAAGAACAACATTGAAGGAATAATAGAAAGTGCTAATGCTCTGAAAACGCTGTTTTTTCTTAAAACATATAATCCAAATAGCACAATAAAAGCATTACCAATATGGTATCTACAATCATATATAGTGCAAATGCTTCGTCAGACCACCACCCGAACCAAGTTCCCAGAATATTGATTATCATGAATCCGAAACAACCCAATCTTCCTACTTGTTCTGTGACCTCAACATATTTATTGTTCCACGTATTATCAAATCCATCTTTGCATCTTTAATCGCAAATACAACATTGGGTATCATAATGACTGCAATAAAAATCAGCCCAAAAACATTAAACCATTCCATATTATCTACCATCACAAACTCTGATTTGTATTTCTGTTTGTTTAAAAATGGGCAACTCCGGTTGGAATTGCCCACTCATTGCACTAATTATGCGATTTTTTCTTGCTTGCACTTAATTTTGCATCAATTGATGTAAGTTTGATGTAAATCGCTGTTTTTTTAGTTTTTTTGATCAAATGAAGTACGTCCCGTCTATTCGGTAAAAAACGGTACATCTTTACATCATCTTAATAGAGCTTTGCACCTGCTGGAATATGGTCATCTACCATCAGAAGATGAAGCTTTTTCTTCGCCTTCTTCTTCGTGAACTGCACTGAGGAGCATACCGCAGGAGTCAATGCCCATCATTGCTCTCGGCGGAAGATTTGTGATAGCGATAAGCGTCTTTCCAACTAATTCTTCCGGTTCATAATATGCATGAATACCGCTTAAAAATGGTTCTGTCTGTGCCTGTTCCGTCATCCAGTGTGAACTGAAGGAGCTTCTTGCTCTTCGGAACTGCTACACACTCTTTAACCTTTACTGCACGGAAATCTGACTTTGAAAATGTTTCAAAATCAACATATTCTTCAAACAAAGGCTCAACCTTCACCTTTGAAAAATCAATCTTTTCTTCAACAACAGCGTCCTTTGTTTTCGGAATGCCTGACGGCTTCTTGTCGGAATCCAAACTCTTCATTGTCGGGACGAAAGCAACCATCTTTTCAATCTCTCCTAAACCTCCTCATATCTCATAACAGGTCTAAACGGGGTTTCTTCCTGAATCGCCATATCCCTATAAATTCGTGCTGTTTTTCGGTGGATTGAGTATAAATTGGTGTAAATGGTGTAGAAGCTTTTTTATCCTCGCTCAAGAAATGCCACTTATTCGTTGGACACTTTATTATACTCGCTTTTGAAATATGAGTCAAGACCTTCAAACTCAGACTGCCTAAGCTCCTTCGTCACATCGGTATAGATATTGAGCGTTGTTGAAATATCCTTATGACCAAGCGTGTCCTGAATGACCTTAACATTTACGCCCGCTTCGCACATTCTCGTCGTAAATGTATGTCTTAATGAATGGCAGCTAAAATGCGGAAGCAGCACTTCGGGATTTTTCGTTTTTCAAAAAACTGCTCATCATTGCAGTCACGGATTATGCGGCGGATTGCTTTATTGAGCGTTCCCCTGATGTTGCGGATTGCCGAAGCGGTTGATAAAGATAAAATCTGTGTATCCGTCAATGGTAGCGATGCAATGAAGATCGAGCAGCTCCTGCCTTTCCTTTTCCATTATAATTGCCTCTTTCACAAAACTGAGCATTGGCACTTTTTTTTTTTCCAGCCGGAGTTTTCGGCGTATTTGACATTAAAGTAGCAGCCTTTTTTTGCTTCCATCGGTGCGGTGGTCATAGTAAACCAAAGTATGATTTACATCAATAACACCATTCTCCAGATCGACATCACACCATCTTAATCCGGTAAGTTCTCCGACTCGAAGCCCTGTCCCTACCAAAACCGCAAAGATCGGATACCAATATTGTGCGGCGGGAGTATTTTTCAAATAGCTTAAAAACAGCTCCTGTTCGGGACGGGTTAAAGCCCTGCGCTTTTCTGTCTTGAAGCAATGTGCTTGCCTTAACTCTCTAAGTACATTATCTGACGGATTATTCCTTATATAATCATCGTCAACAGCCATATCCAAAATCTGATGTAAAACCGTATGGATACTGTCAATGGTCGAAGGCTTCAACTGGCGCTCGTCTGTAAGGTAATTATAAAACCTCTTTATGTCTGTTTTTTTCAATGATGAAACAGTCTTTGAGCCTATTTGATGACGGACAAAGGTTTCATACATATATTTATAATTCTCAAAGGTGTTGTTCTTCAGCCCTCGCTTCAGCTCCTTCCAAAGCTCATAGACCTCGTTGACCGTCGTATATCGGGCTTCAGTTTTAATGCCATCGCTCTTATCCTTTTTAATCTGTTCTTCCTTGTAGCGCAATTCATCAAGCGTCTTGGCATATACGCAAAACCTCTTATGATTGCTGTCAGTCCATCGGAATTGATAAGTTCCGTCAGCCCTTTGCGATTCGCCTGTCCTAAGCACGGCTCTTGACTTGTCTTTTCTTTTTGTTCTCGGCATAATTCTCTCTCCTCCTATATACGAAACTGCTTATCAAGAGATAATCAATGAACGCTTCTCGGATCACACAGATTTGTGTGCCGTTATTTACCGTGAAAGGGCAATTCCCTTGTGATATGATTTGACGGATTTTTGCCCTTCCGATTCCGGTGTATGCGGCAGCTTCCTCAACAGTTAAAATCGTTCTCGTCCAAAACGGTGTGTTTTCCGACCTCTTTTGAGTTCACTTCTGTAAGCTAAAAATTTTTTTCGTCCATACGACCTCCATCATATTGAATACATCTGCTCAATGTATTCATCAAAAATCCTGCGCTTAATCATTCTCCGATTGCCTACCCATAGAACAAACGGACAGTCGGCAAGGCTCGTCATTTCAAAAAGCTTGTCCCTGCCTATTCCCCGTATACTCTGCCGCTGCTTCTATCGTCAAATAAGGTTTTATCCAAATTGGAACAGCAGCTACACGCCTGTTGGAACTGCCTGTTTCAGTCAGTTTGTTATCCATTCGCTCGTCCTCCTCTCAAACGGAATACTGTGTTTCAGGAGATAATCCTCGAATTGTTTTCTTTTGATCAACCGCTTTGTTCCATTCCATAGGACAAAGGGACAGTTTTTTGACTTGAAATTTCTTTTTAATTTTAGATACGCCTATTCCTGAGTATTCAGCGGCTTCTTCCACCGTCAAATTCATTTTCTTCCACAACGGAACTCTCGGCATATCCGGATCGTGCTTTTTGCTAAGCATATTGCTGTACCTCCTTGCTTTTGGTAGTTACAGCATAGTCAATATCCTGCGATAAGCCAATTATGCGAATCGGCTCATCGCAGGCTTGACTTTTTCATTAAATTGAGTATTGCCGTTCTATATACTCATCAAAAGCTTTTCGTTTTATCATTCTCCGGCTGCCTATCCATAAGACAAACGGGCAATCCTCGCTTTCTGTCATCTCATAGAGCTTCGCCATTCCGATACCGGAATAGGCTGCGGCTTCTTCAATCGACAGATTTGCCTTACGCCATATAGGAATGTCAAACTTCCGTTTCTTTTCCCTGCTTTGCGACATCCCTATACCCCTTTTTCCTTTGAAAGAGGTGCGTTTATCATAAACGATATAATCCCAACCTCTATCATTGCACTTATCACAAGTACCTTTACTTTTCTGAAAAGGATCAAGGCGTCTGACAATATAGTTCGGATTGCGGAAATAGTCATTTAAGCATTTCGGACACAGGCAGCGAATGTCGCCGATCCTGTCAGTATTGTATAGCCATAAACCGAATGTTTTTTTTCAGGGCTGCGTTAATCTGCCTCCAAAGGCGTTCATCATCGACAAAGCCGATATACTCTGTCAAATCATCTTTATTCACAGTCTGTATTTGCTCAAGCAACACCATTGAAGGCTTCGTCAGACCAAAATCCTCGCCTAAAATAATGTGGGATGGCAAATACCTCTTTTTTTATTACACTCGTTATGGACGCAACAATAACAGTAGGCGCATTCGTATTGAAATCGTCTGCCTGAATTACCAGCACAGGTCTTACGCCCGATTGGATCGAGCCGATTCGTGTGCCGAAATCGTAGGAAAATATATCCCCACGCCTGATTTTTTTGTTTCCTTCATTTTATGTATAACCCTCTGTTCATTGAGTTTTGAAAGCGCATTTCATATCCGGAATAGAAATACCCCTTCACTCATTTGGACAAAGGGGTGAAATGCACACCAAAAATCAGAGGTTTTCATAAAATTTTTGAAATTTTTATTGCGGCAGCGATTGACTTGTCTACGGAGCTATAATTTATGCCCCTCCTCTTTTTGCAATTTTTTTTGAACTAATCCCCAAGCAAGACGGATTTAAGAAGGCGCCCCTTTGAACAGGTTGCAGCATACTTAACGCTTGCAGTTCACCTTAGAAAGTTCTAACTGCGCAGCTTTTCTTTTTCCTCGATCTGTTCCTCCTCCGCTTTATCATCAAACGGATCAATATACGGTGCGATAGATTTCGGATGGAACTGCTCAAAAATATCATCTTCGTATCCGTACACTATCTATTTATTTTACCTTGCGCTTTCATATTTTCATTATTTCTATGTGATTCACTAATCACATCCCCCCTGAGCCATTGACAGAAGGATAACGGCATATACTGCTGATGACCCCCATCACAATGCTTCTTCCGGACAGTTCCGTTGTTACAATCGCCCATTTTTTCCGTCCCAGTGAAACCACTATACTCATACCGAAGGTTAATGAGTTTACAATCCTATTACCAAATAATTCTTCCTGCTCGCTTACTGTAAGTTTTTCATTTCCGTAATCTCCTTAAATTTGAATTTTTTGATATACAAGGTTGAAATCAAAAACTCCGGAGATCACTTGATACCTACATACAAACGCCTGCCATACCAGATAGGACATAAAGCTCCTTCCGCCTGACAAAAGCGAAAAGGTTGCACAAAAAGCAGTTGGTAACATTTCTCCACGCCCGGAAGTGCTGAAAGCTATAACTGCTTCTTCAAAACACACATGCCCACCTCGTTTTGCCTAAGCTGCGCAAGCTGTATTGCCGCCTAAAGATATTCAACCAGCATTTGAAAAATCATGTACTCCTTTTCAAAGCTAGGCATAGCCACCTGTAACAGATTTGCTGTAACATCGGCAACCAGCCAATTTTTCTGCCATTTTTGTTTTCAGCCTCGTTCCGTAAACGAAAGCCGTTCTTCGGGCAGCATACACAGTGTAGCATGTAAGGTCGGACATTCAGTAGGGATTTCGTCGGACTTTAGTCGGACAAGTTTATTTGAAAAATCGGGAATATCAAGCCGCTTTCATCATCTCCCTTCATATTCCTTGAAGCCGGAATCGCATATCCTCCTTACAGGGATACACCGAGAAGCAAAAATCGCTTCCCTGCTTCCGGTCGTAAAGGTACTGCGCCCATATTCAAGAGATCGAGCAGTTCGCTCTCCGTATACCGAAACGCTGTCAGGTAACTTTCGGATATGATCCTCGTGGTACAGCTCAAAGTCAGTTGTTATGGTAGTCACATATTTCGCTTATATGGTATCAACAGATCAAATCCAACCACTTGTTCTCAAACAAGGCGCTGATACGCTTCCTCAAATCTTGTTTCTCGGTATCCGGGGCAAACAGCTCCAAATAGAGAAAGCGCTGTCCAAGTTCTTCCCCCATAATATACCAGTTCCTCATTCACACGGGCAGATTCCCGCCTAGTGTGATCCAAAAAAAACCACATCACGGTATACGCCAAGAAGCAATTTTGTTTTCGAGAATATATCCGATTGATTCAAATTAAGCTGCTCGTACATTTTCGAATGCTTTTTCGCAGCAAGTGTATCTTTCCGTCCCATCTGTTCGCCTCAATCCCTTAAAACGGGTATCATTTGTTTGGTATATAAAAGTTCAAGCTAATTTGCTGAACTCCCTTGACAAACACGCAAGTTCGGTTATTATATATACGCAACTTACTTGCGTATTGACATTATAGTACGAAATTTACTTGCGCTTGTCAATATGGATACGCAAAAGATATTTTCAAATCAGGTCGAATAATTTGGAGGTCAGATGAGATGAAATTCTGTGAGAAAAAGGAAGCCCGCACGAAAGGGCAGGCTTAAAGCAAAGATGAGCTTGCAAAAGCAATCGGCGTTTCTCTGCGGACAATACGAATTATGGAGGCTGGCACCCGCTACCCGAAAAAGAGGAAACCTATTATAAGATGGCGGAAGTCCTGAAGGTCGATGTCAACTATCTGCTTACCGATGACGAGAAATTTTGCTGAACGCCAGAACTAAACACGGAAGCGTTAAGCAAGACAGGCAGCGAGCAGGTTACGGGCGAGCTTGCAGACGGACCATTTGATGAAAGGCATTCAGGAAGCGTGCATTTGATCGCCAAAGAGAAGAAAAAGTACACTCCCAAAAATACCGGAAATAACGTGCTGACGTCCTCTTTTCGGACAGTGTATTTTTGATAAGATATACTTACTGGCAGTAGAATGGGGTGTTTGCTCTTGGATATTCAGACTTTAGAGATTGTCAGAAAGGCGAATCGGCTGGCAAATGACCTTTGCACAAGAGATCCGCATAGAATCGCACAAGAACTGGGCATAGAAGTTATCCCCATTAGCCTTCAAGAAACAGCGAGGGGCATACAAGGTTTTAATGCGTAACCGTTTTATCTTCATAAAAGACGATCTGCACCCTGTAATGGAGCGTATCGTAATGCTGCATGAGATTGGACACGACGCATTACATAGAGAAGAAGCGGTCAAAGCCGGCGGCTTCAAGGAATTTAATATTTTCGATATGCGGCAAAGCCGGATGGAAGTACGAGGCAAACATCTTTGCTTCCCAAATCTCCCTGCCTGATGATGAAATACTGGAATATATCGAAAACGGGTATGATATTCAGCAGATCCGCACGGGCAATGCACTCGGACATAAACTTGCCGCATTGAAAACGGATACGCTGATCGGCACAGGGCTATCGTTTCCGTCATCAGAATACCGCAAATCAATTTTTGAAATAGATAACTGGAGGGTATAAAGATGTTGATGAATAATAACGAGTATCTTGATTTGGTGCAAACTATCAAACAGGAAATTCAGCAGGCGCAGTACAAAGCTACTTTAAGTGTAAAAATAAAGAGCTGATTATGCTGTATTACAATATCGGAAAAATCATAAACGAGCATAAATCTTGGGGCAATAAATTTATTGAAAATCTGGCGGCTGATATTAAGCTCTCGTTCCCGAACGCAAAGGGCTATTCTGTTCGCAACCTTAAATATATGTCAAAATTTGCAAGCACTTATCTGATGACAATTTGTGCAGACGGTGTCTGCACAAATTCCGTGGTCACAATGTTGCAATCTTGGATAAGGTTAAAGGAGAAAAAGCAAAAAGATTGGTATATACGAAAAGACCGCAGAAAAATGGCTGGTCGGCATAATGTCTTGATTCATCAGATTGAAAGCGGGCTTGTATGAACGGCAGTGGGGCTATTGCTGATAAAATTTCAAACTTTGAAAGCCGACTTGCTTCGCCGCAGAGTGAGCTTGCCGTACAAACAATGAAAGATCCATACATTTTTGATTTTATCCCTTTCAAAGGGAAGATATGGTAGAACGGGATATAGAGCAGGCTCTTGTTCGGGATGTAACGAAGCTGCTTTTAGAGTTGGGAACAGGATTTGCGTTTCTCGGCAATCAATATCATCTCCAATGATAGGCGGCGATGATTTTTACATTGACCTTCTGTTTTACAATCTCAATCTTCGCTGCTATGTTGTGATTGAGCTGAAAACCGGAGAAATTTAAGCCGGAATATGCTGGACAGCTTAACTTTTATCTCTCAGCCGTTGACGGGATTTTGAAAAAGGATAATGACAATCCTTCTATCGGTCTGTTGCTGTGCAAAAAGCAAAAACGCATTAGTCGCTGAATATGCCTTAAAAGATAAGGTCAAAAAGCCAATCGGTGTCAGCGAATACAAAGTTACAAGTGAGCTTCCCTGAAGCTTTGAGCAAAACAACTCCCTGTCTGTGGAAGATATACAAAAAGCATATCAAAAGAGACTAAAATATCGAAAAGCTGAAAGCCGCAGAGCTATATATCGAAGTCCTGCGGTTTTCATTCTAACCACTACTCAATGTTATGCTAAAAATGGGGAAATAAAATTGATAACGCTTTTTATGCTCAATGCGACAATACGGAATGGCAAATTAAATGGCGAGTTAAATGACGACGATGGCGAGTTAAATGGCGAATTAAATCCGGCTCTGCTTTATCTGAACAAAGAGTGAATTAGCGGTTTATCGAACATTCAAAGTATTAGGCATAGCACAAAGATTTAGCAGATTTGTTCTTGCTTTTTTGCAATCATTCCACAACCACCTGCAATGAGCCGCAAAATCATTGCCTTCTAAAGTAAGATAGTTGTCGCCTTCATCAAGGGTAACGGAATATGTTCCATTTACTTGTATCGGCAATCATTTTTCCTCGCCCTTATCAAGCCAGTAAAGCCTTGCCGTGCCGGAATCAACCGTCAACTCAATGAAGTTACAGTAAGCTCCTTCCCTTTATCCGTTCTAACGCAGTACCTCAAAGATATATTCTTTTATCATTGAAATCCTCATAATCTGCTGTATAGGAGCCGGTATGGGTATCTTCCCCTTTGGTCTTATCGCCCTGCAAATCTTTTTTCGTCCGTAAGGGCATATTTGCTGAAATGCTGGAGCATATCATTAAAGCCGTTTATAACACTATCTTTCAGGTTGTCGCTGCTGCACCCTCCGGTAACAGCAAAAAGCCAAACATAAGGAAAGCAAAACGGCAGTCAGAATTTTTTATTTTTTTTTCATATCATCACCCGCCAATCCTCGTTACAATATTCATACCGATAATTGCGATTGCACCAACCGCATAAATACTGTTAATCACGACACATACCTGCATAAGTTTGGATTTTACTTTTCCTTTGGTATAGCTGAGAATGGAAAAGATACCTGAAAAAAAAATCATAAAGGCGGCGTAACTGTAAACCATAATCTCCGCTACCGGGGATTCCAGCGCCCAATCAAAGGTACGCAGTGGCAGGATCGTCCACGGGACAAAAAGAGCATAATGGTAGAAATCGCAGTTAAAAAATTTTGTTTTTCATTGTAGTTATCTCCTTTCAGATGCGCCGTATCGCATACAGGATACGACAAGTGCCAAAATAGTGATTCCGACTGCAACAGGCAGCCACGGAAGCCAAGCGATTTGTGTTTCATAAACACCTTCAGCAGCTCTCCCATACGCCACCATTATCAGATAGAACGGGTAGCTCATCGGGTAGGCAAACCAGATTTTTTGTGTTTATCATAAGCACGGAAGGTACAATCGAAGCCAGACCGATACCGACCGAAAAAATGGGAGATTGAATTAAAGTGGAAACCGCAAGGTATACAGCAGCCATTGGAATTGCAGCGGCATAGAATACATACATTTTTGCAGACATATAATGGCTCAAGGATAAAATTATAATCCTGCGTATGGGTAACGATTGCCGCACAGATATAGTACGCTCCTATGGACATAACCATCTGAAATGCCGCCAACAAAATCAGGACTGTGAATTTAGCAAGACATAGTTTCGTTGTGCTAATCGGCAGGGACAGCATTTTCAAAATCCCTTTATTGGAGCGTTCCGTTTGATTCAGCAGTACCGTACAGATGACCAGCGATGCCGGATCATAAACCAAACCATACCCATAAAGCCCTGAATGAAAAAAGTTGTTTTCCGGCGTAATCGGATTCCTCTCAGGTCGAAGTTCATATCCGCATTGATAATGCTTGGAATCCACATCATAATGACAGGGATCAGCAAGATCAATAAGATTTTGGAGCGGCGGATTTTTTTTGAGTTCCACGCCGACTAATGATAAGAAATTCATTCAAAACACCTCCTTGCTTTCAGATAAAGGACTTTTGCAATACCGAACACGACCGTTTCAATCCCGCAAACAGCTAAAAAAATAAGGCTGTACGGCTATTTTTTTTCACTGCCGCAGAGAGCATTTGATACGGGGAAGCAAACGGGAACAGGCTCAACACAATATTATCCTGCGGAAGAATTGAAAGCGTAAATACTAAAATCACGCCAATACCAAGGGATACCCACATATTCTTACAGGCAGACGCAATAACCAGCATAAGCATTACAGTCGGCAGCGTAACTATAATTTGGAAACCTGCGGTTTTCAATATTTCGGTCAGGTCAAACACATAACTTGGAAACCAATACTTTGCACAGCCGACTAAGACTGCCATTTCTATGACCACCATTGCGGATAATACCAAAGCGGCAATTAGAAATTTTCCAAAGAACATACTACCTTGACGAATGGGCAGCACCGACATTTTCTGCATACCGTTATCGGCATATTCCGTGTGGTACATCATACAAGCGCCGCAAATGGAAATGAGAATATTCAACATCGCCATCATCTGCCAGTTCGCAGACATCAGTATGTTAATCGGATTGCCTGCGAGTGCAGTCATTTCTCTGCTTTTACCATCATATAGACAACCGGAAAAGCTGCTGCAAGAAAGCCACCTGCCAAAAAGCAGGAAGATAGCCTGTGCGCTTCAGCTTTTGGATTCTATTAAGAGACTCATACCGTACCTCCTCTCCTGCGATTATCTTCATCAATCATAGCAAGGAAAGTATCTTCCAGATTATCCGTCGGGAATCCGGCGGCACGAGCGTTTGTTTTCAATTCTTCCTTTGTTCCTTCAAACAGCAGATGACCGTGATTCAGAATACCAATATCGTCAGCCATAAGCTCTACCTCGGGAAGTAAGTGGGAGGAAACCAGCACCGTGCAGTCATATTTCTGCGGCAGGGAACGAATCAGGGTGCGTATCTCGTGAATACCACCGGATCGAGCCCATTGGTCGGCTCGTCGAGAATCAGGATCGGCGGTCTGCCGATCAATGCGCCTGCTAAACCTAAACGCTGCTTCATACCAAGAGAGTATTTTTTTGCCAGTCTTTTTCTAAATTCAGTTAAGCCGACAAGCTCCAGAGCGTCATCGACACAGCTTTTGAAGCCCAAGAATTTTTCCGTATAATTTCAAGGTTTTCCTCTCCGCTCAGATTCCCGTAAAAAGGCGGGTGCTTCAATAAATGAACCAACTTCCTTCAAAATGGGAACTCGGTCTGAAGGGTATGTTTTTCCGTCAATATGAAAGCTTCCTTCTGTCGGCTGCGTCAAACCGAGAAACATTTTCATCGTTGTGGATTTTCCCGCCCCGTTCGGACCTAAAAAATCCATAAACGCTTCCTTTGCGAATATGGAGATTCAGATGGGATACTGCCAGAAATCGCCGTAGGTTTTTCGTCAGATTTTTGAGTTTCGATTATATTCATATTGTGAAATCTCCTTTCCTTTGTTGTCTTTAGTATAAAGGCGCAACCTTGTGTCAACCTTCTCTCTACCTTACATTTACCTTACATTTGAACTGCACTGCGAAAAAATGCAGGAATGATATGCTATAATATAGAAAAAGGAGAATTGCATTATGGACTATGATTACTTAAAAATAAAAAAATCCTCATCGTAGATGATGAGGCTGATCTGCGTGAAATGGTAACATCTATTTTAGAGCAGGACGGTTTCAAAAACAATCAAGACTGCTGGAACAGTAGCCGAAGCTCTGAAAAATATGCAGGGATTGGGAGCCTGATCTTGCCATTCTCGATGTAATGCTGCCCGATGGGAACGGCTTTTCTCTGTTTGAACAAATGCGGACTTTTACCGAAGTCCCAGTTCTCTTTTTAACTGCCCGTGGAGAAGATGAGGACAAGCTGAAAGGATTGGGACTTGGTGCAGATGATTATATGGTAAAGCCGTTCCTGCCAAAAAGAATTATCCCTGCGTATCGGAATCATTCTGCGGCGGTACTACAAAGGCGAAGATCCTATCGTCCAACTTGCCGGAAGCCAAATTGACTTTGACCGTGCCGAAGTGATAAAAAGAAAAATAAAAACATTTCCCCGCTGACTGCAAAAAGAACACGATATACTGCTGGCGCTCTACCGCAATGCGGGAAGAATTGTAACTATCGATCAGCTCTGCGAAGCTGCGTGGGGGAGATAATCCATACGGATATGAAAACTCGCTGATGGCGCATATCCGCAGAATCCGAGAAAAAATTGAAGCTAACCCGTCAAAGCCGGTATCCCTCATTACGGTAAAAGGCTTAGGCTACAAGTTAGTATTAACGGGGAAATGATATGAAAGATATTACGAAAACTCATTCTGGCGGTTTGTAGGCATGTGCTGTTAGCAGTCTTGGTCAATGTCCTTAACATTATTGTTGATGCTTTGCTGCTTTATTTCCGCAAAGTCAAAGCAAATGGCAGACCGTGGACGACTGCAAAAAGAAACTGCTGAAGCTTTACAGAAAACAGAAACGGATATATCTTATCCGGCGATATGGAGCAGTTAAGCGGGGAGAATAGTGGGCAATCTATATAGATAATGACACATTAGAGGCCAAAATGGCACACGGAAAAATCTGCCGGATGCCGTTCCTCTGCACTATACGATCTCCGACATTGCAAATTCTGACACGAGGATATATTGATGGATACCGACCTATACGGAGAATGCGAAAATGGATTGGTCGTTGTCGGCTATCCGAAAGACCGATATTGGAAACATATGTCTCCCGAGTTGGGATTATGATTTCATAAAAAACGCCCCGTATACTTTGTCCTGATTGTAATCGGTGTGTGAATGTTTTTTGATTTTCCTGATTTATATGATCGCCAATTCCAAGCTGCTGAAATCCGTTAAACCGATTACAAACGGCATGGCGCTACCTTCAGGTGAGCCTGCTTCATGCCAATGAAAAAGGACTTTTATCCGACCTGCCGCTAAAATCAATCAAACATCGGATATTCCAAAACAGAAGCGAAACCTGCAAAGAAAGGAAACAGCAAGAGCAAACTGGATTTCCGAGTCTCTCACGACATTCGCATCACCACTTTCTATGGTAATGGGATAATGCCGGACAGATTGGAGGACAATGAAAAAAAGCCTGCCGGAAAGCGAAAGGGAAAAAGGCACGGATTATCCGTCAGCAAAGTACAAAAATGAAAAATCTCATCAATGACCTGAATCTTGCCTCGAAGTTAGAATATAATATGCAGCCGATCCATCCAGAGCCTGTCAATCTCGTAGCAATCGCAAGACAAAGCGTTGTTGACTTTATCAATTTAGATATGGAAGAAAAGTATCCGATAGAATGGAATACAGATGAAGCATTGACTGCCTGTGCCATAAATGGAGATAAAGAGTTGTTGCGGCGGGCAATCGGAAATCTGATTACAAAAATTCTCAAACGCACAATCCTGATGGCTGTACGATTTCAGTATGCGTCCGAAAAAGCGATACAGAATATAAAAAGTCGTAGAAGATAACGGCGTCGGCGTTACCGATGAAAAGTTAGAGAAACTCAGGACTACGCCCCACTATATGATGAGTGACAGCGGGACAACCGAGCCACGGCACGGCTTAGGGCTTTTGATTGTCGGACAGATCGTTTCCGCCCATAAGGGGTACAGTGTCTTTCGATCACGGTAAACAAGGTGGATTTACCGTTACAATTTCTTTCCCCTATTCCAAAGCGATAGTCATACTCAATAAATGTTAAAAACCGTAGAGCTTCAATGAAAGCCCTACGGTTTTTCTGACCCTATGATCTTATCCATTTTAGATGATTTTCAACCTGAATCAGTGATGATAAAAATAATTCTTGGATTTCAAATAATTCAAATTGTCCTTAACCCACGAATTATTCGCTACTACTTTGTTGATTTTTTCATTTCTATTTTCATTGCTGATGTTGACAGGATCATTTCATTTTCTAATAATCCATTTTTCATTTTTGAAACTTGTTATTTCACTCCACGGAATGAATAAATTGTCTGCAATGTCCCACCGCCGTGAACAGGAAACAGGTTAATCTGTTATCGCTAAACCGAACAAATACGATGTTGCTTGTTCAAATGCCATTACATTGACAATCCCTGTTGGCAAAGCCCATTTTTACTTTAGATTTAGTATGTCCGCATAGAATATTGTTAGCATATTCATAACCAAAGGTTTCCAACCGTTTTTTACTTTTTCTAAGCTTAACATATTATACCTCCTATGGTATTAAAGAAGCTCCATAACTCTTTTATACAGCGGATCCAACTCACATCCGCAGCTTCACATTCTTTATCAGCCTGTTTGATTGCTGATACCAAAGTATCCTTATCGGCTTTCCCATCCAGCCATTTCCTGAGCCGGAACAGCGATTAAGTCCCAACCTGACGCAGCGAATTTCTGCATAATCGCTTCCAATTCTTCCATAAGCGTACCTCTTCCTTTCAGCCATTATTTCAACAGGCTGATTTCATTTTTGCAAGTTCTTCAAAAAATACGCCTGCGTGTGCGCCGCCCATCTTAACCGTTGACTGGCTCGGCTGGCTTTGCTATTCATTCCTCTATGATTTGTGTTTGGTCGGTTATCTCTGGCTGATTGCTCGGAATACCTTCATTGAGGTTTGGAACGCTAAAAACACGGCAATGAAAATGTTTATTAAAACTATAGCCGCCAATATAATGGCAACAATTTTCCAAATCCGGCGTGAGCGGCGATTTTTTGATTGCAAGCTGCTCATTTATCCTTGACAACTGCTCTGCGACATCACTGGCGGTATTTTCATTTTCAATTTTGCCCCCAGCAATTCGCTGACAGACACTTCCAATATTTCAGCCAGCCGGATAAGAGTATCAGCGTCGGGAACAGATAAATTTTTCTCCCACTTAGAAACGGTCTGTCGGACTACATGGAGCCTTACTGCCAATTCTTCCTGCGAAAAACCTTTCTGCTTTCTGAGAGTTTTTAAGTTTTCTCCAAACATTGTGCGTTGCACTCCTTTGCTTTGATGATAAATCCAAAGTAGCACATTAGCCCTTATACGGCAAGCAACGCAGATTAACAACAATAACGCAACTGCCCGTAAAATAATGGCTTTCGCCATTAAAGCTACTTGAAAATGGAATATTTCTTCGATAGATGCGCCAACTACCCCTTGAAATATCAATCGCTAATTTGAGAGATGGCTTATATAAACAGTTTTTTATTTTTGATTTTCATGTTGAATTTCTTTCGTCCTACCTTTATTTCAACAGACTGATCTCATTTTGCAAGTTCTTCAAAAATGCGCCTGCGTGTGCGCCGTCCATCTGCGTGTGATGGAACTGGAAGAGAGGGGGCAGGTAATACCGAAGCCATTTCTTTTTTGTATCTGCCCCAAATAATAAAGGGATTGTTGAAAATGCCGCTGTTCATACCAACAGCTCCGTCGATTTCCGTATCTATGATAGCGGAAGTGCCGATGACCATACTGTTTTCGGATAAGTCCCTGTCCTGACAGCTTGCGGCAACCTGTGCCGTATATTTCAGATACTCCTCGTTGAATTGATTTAACTCGGCGTTATAAAGGAAAGGTCGCAGGAGCTGACTTCGCCTTCTTTTTGTTTTTCACTATGGTATTGACTGCTATGGTGTCATACTGTATGAGTTTATCGCCGACCGGAAGGATATAAAATTCCTTTACCTTTACGGCAGCTCTGCCGATACAGTAATCCAGCAGCATATTGAATTTTTAAGCTTCTTTTCTGCTGACCTTTATCAGATTCGTCACATCAAAGGTCTTGAAAAAAGTTACCATTGGATCGGGTGCTGTCATCCAAAGTGCATATGCCGTAGCTCGTGCAGTATCTTTAGGGTCGACTTCTTTAGGCATAATATCCTCCGTTTACTCAGCTTTCCGGATTGGGTGGCGCACGACCGTTTTCAATCGGCTCACATCGCATTTTTCTCGGATCACTCAGATAGATTTCGTGATGGTATCTTGTATCCGTAATACCCAGTTCGTACCCATTCGCTTTCATATAGTCGTGCATTAAATCAACAGTGGCAGGCTCATCGTCATAAGAGCCGATGTGCATACACTGAACACATAATCCCTTCGTCATGGGGAAAAACTCAACTTTTTGAAAAATCCTGCTTTTTTCTTTTCGTCGCTTCTGAACTGCCCACACAAAATCTTCCTTCGTTACGAAGTCCGGCAGCCGGATCATAGAGACAAAAAGCATAACTTCTTTTCTGACATAATCAAGTCCCCGTGTGTTTTTCCTGCCACCAAAAAGACCTTCAAAGGGGCGGCACTACATACTCGAAAATCCCTCGATTTTTATGCGTCCCTTGTAGCTCATCTTTATGGTAAAGGCTATTCCATATAACAAGCCGATTGAGCTTTTATACTCCCCGTTTTCCTCGTTAGGATTGCCTTTCCCCCGGACTGCAATGTAGTTCATTTTGGAATCTCTATAATTCCGGGCTTGTTCTTCGGCATATAAAATTCCTTGTATTCTTTCTTGTAATCAAAAGCCATTTTCTTCCTCCATTTTGCAAATAAATTTAGGTCAGCTACCATAATGTATTCCTCAGTCGTTTCTTTGACCGTTGTAAAGCCCGCTTTTCGATATAACTTCACTGCATAATTGTCCTTTTGAACAGATAAGGAAATCTTTGCATAACCAGCAGCTTTTTTCTGCTAACAACATTTGTTGTAAGCAACAAAGTTCAATTCCCATACCTCTGTACGCTTTAAGAACAGACATTGCAAGGAAGGCGTATTCTCATCAATATGTCCGTAGTCGTTCATAATCCTTGCCCATATTGCTCCTACAATATTTCCGTCAACTTCTACAATCAAAACCTTATCGTGTTTGCTGTTTCAAAATCTGCAATGTATACTTACGCAATTCAGGACAAGTTATCACTGATTTAGGCGGCGCAGCCATCACCATCCGGAATATAAATTGCTTCATTACAAAAAAATCACTGAGCAGACTATATTCTTCCTTTCACCATTTTCCCTTATGAGGTAGCTCATATTTTTTTTTACTCGTTCCTTTGTCAAAAACAAGCCTTACCGCATACAGGCATTAACAAATTTCCATAGGTACATCCATTCGCTTTGCAACCTGTTCCGGCGTCATTCCACTATCAAAAGCGCTTGCATACGACCTTCATATTCCGACTTCGATAATAACTTATCCGGATCATAGAAGCGAACGACTCGCTGCCCCCAAGAATGTTCCATAATCGAGGTGGACATATTCAATATCATATTCCTTCAGCTTATCAACAAACTTGTCAAAGTCATCTTCCTCAAAAATAAAGCTCAAAAGTTGTTGCCGCCAAAAAAATCACTTGTACCAATAAATTCCTTATATGTTTCAGCCGTTTGCAGGGGCTAAGCCACCTGTCAGTGTTTGCTCCAAAGTCCATAATGATATGAAGTCCAAAGACTTTTTTTATAAAATTCAACTGATCTGTCTATATCGGTCACTACCAACATAGGATTTTTTCAACTTCATTCTAATTTTTCTCCAAAAACACAGTATCGTTATTTCCGATTAGGCTTTCTTTTTAATAACCAACAGTTTCATATAGTCATCGAACTCATAAGTATCAGTCGGCTCAAACATTACCCATTTCCGTCACGATAAGTTGTTGCTTCATCATATTGCCTGCAAACGGATCAGAAAGAATTTCCATATCTCCTCAAATTTTGCTCTTTCATCTTTTTCCAAAGATAATCATAAAACCAAGGCTATTCTTTTTCGCATATAGACTGTAAAGCGTTTTTACCGCCTCTGCGGTACTTATATTCATAAACCCAGTTCTTACCGCCTGTATTCCATAGCTGTTCCATATCGTATTTTTTTCATCAATCGCTGAACACAGCTCTTGCCAGACTGCAAACAAAAGGTTGTCTCGACAATTCGGTCATAATTGACTGAGTAGGGTATTTTCAAGCATTGTGTTCCTCCGCATAACAGTATTTGTTTATGGCTTGTTCAGATAACTTTGCTTGCTGCTAATTTATGTGCCTGTTTTATTTCTTTTTGACGATAAATCCCATTGCTTCCATTCATTGGAAGCTCCAGTTCAGGATATTTTTTGCTTATATTTTTAAGCATTTCCTATTGATTTTCGTACATACTCGCTTTCATCATCTTTGAGAAGATAAAAAACTGTGACTGCCATCTGCGGATGCTCCAAAAAAATAAAGGGCGACTTGTCCAAATTCTCAATCCTTCTGATGCAGCTGCTCCGTGGTAGCACAATCACTTTTTAGCCATTCACGCTTAATAACTTGGAATCTCCAATAATTGCAGTAATTGTGGAAATACTGCATTGCAAAATTTCCTGCACCTTCAGCTTTGCTTTGACTCACGGTATCTTTCAGAAATGATAATGCGCTTGTATTTTTGCGAGCTGCATATCTCCAAAGGCACCGACTTCCCTGTCTGAAAATTTTTCCGACTGATACCATAATTCCAATCCATGCAACATTCATCAAGCTTGAAATGCTGCTTGCTTAATTTTCAGCTTCCTTTTTCACGAGTTTTTAGACTATCTTTTTTCAGGTATAACTTCTTTCAAATGTGCTATGAAATTTTTTCCATTATGTATATTACTTCCTTTCAAAATTATCAAAAAGCCGGATTGTTTCAAGAATCGCCCCGACAGTCGGGCAGGTTTCTAAATCCGGGCGAGTCTCCGCAAATTGGAAACACCTTTATTTAACGCACACTTCCGAATCCCGCACAGGCTATCACAAAATACCGTTTTGCTTTGTTTCCTTTGCGGCAGCCTTCGCGGTTAATATGCCTCTGGAAGAATCGAGGGGGCGTTGTTTAACTCTGCCCTGGCTTTGCTTCGTTTTTCCGCAAAGCGGAAATCGTCGTGACGGTCGCTATGTATGCGTCGCATTTTCACGCAGTCCAGTCCGCAGTATCCGATCATATCTTTCATAGGTTATACGCCTCCTGTCTATTATTCTTCATCATCAATTTCTCGCTCAAAGATCGAATACTTCCAGTCATCGGTTCGAAATCAAACGCCAACCCTGTTTTCCATATTCGTTGAGTTTCTCAATATACCGATCCAGCTTAATATGAACATTAAATGATGGCTCTGCGCTTAAATCAACTGTCATATACTCATTTCTTCTTCATAACAAACCGCCTTCCTATATATAAGTCTTTATGAAAAATTTTTCATTATATCCGCAACAAACTGTGTCTTGCTGTTTTCTCAAAATACGATTTCACAAAAGGCTTCAGCAGCCATTTCTTCGCTTCCACTTGTTCCGTAAAAATCTATCTTGTTTTTTTCATCGCCTTTGCAGTGAAAATGCCAGTCCAATGCCCTGTCATATTGCTGTTTTCCATATCAAATTCCCATCGTCTGTATGGTTCAACAAGTGTTATGGTAAAGTATGTCGGTAGCCTTCTTTGGTGTATTCAATAAATTTCTTTATCGTTGATAACTTCTGTCTTGCTCAAATCGCTTCTCCAAGCAGCGTAATTCTCAATGTCTAAAACAAAAATCCCACACTTGCCAAAGCTCGCTCGGAATCAATGCTTTTATATTTGAAGTCGCCATTTTCACACTTCTCTCCTAAAAAATCATAGCTGCACTGACCAATCACCAAAATGGAATGTACCGCTTCTGTGATGAAGTTTTCCTTCCGCTTTAAAGCTGCCTAAATCCATCTCTCCTTTACGAGTTATGATCTCCGGTTGTATATTTAGCGAATGGTGAGCTGGAAAGACTCTTTTTTACCGGAAGCGCAGATATTTTCTCAAAGAGATTTCAGGTAGGCTACCGGATCAGTAGACGGAAAACCAAGCCGTCAAGGTATCCTTATACACCAAGTCTCCGTGAATAAATATCCTCTTTCTTTTTCCAAAAACACATATGTCCCGGTGCGTGTCCCGGCGTATGAAGCACCTCAATATTTCTTCCTCCTAATCCAATGTGTTCGCCACCGTATAACACTTTTAGTCGGTTTTACCTTGAAATAATCGGTAGTCGTTGATATTAAAAATTCTTTGGTAATTCGCGGCGGTCAATAAACATAATTTTTATCATCTCCAACGGCTGAGGAAAACTGCCGCAGAGCCAATCCAGTTCCGCTTCGTGTGCATAAAAATCAGGATAGTATTTGTGACCACCGATATGATCCCAGTGAATATGCGTTGCAATCGCTGTTACAGGCTTATCTGTCAGCTTTGAAACCACCTTTGAAATATTGCAAATACCCAGTCCGGTATCAATCAATAAGCTGCGTTTCGTGCCGTTCAGAAGATAACAATGCGTTTCTTCCCAATGTTTTATATTCGCTTATAGCGTATGTATTCTCATCAATCGTGTCTATTGTAAACCAATTATCCACCTATATTTTTCCCTTTCCTTAAATCAATCATATTTCTCGATATGTACCGTTGCAATCGCCGACTGATTCGGCTCTCCGGTAACAACAAGGTGTCTTGCGGCGCAGGTACGAGCAGCATAAATCCGTCCTTGCCATATCTTAATTCATACCCTTGTGCATACGCTTCTTCCACAGAGATGTGCTGCTGTACCTGTCCGATGACCATAGCCGTAATACCCGCACCGCTTAAATCCTGTATTTCTTTCAGGGTACATTCCATCGTGAGAAACGCTTCGCTGATCGCAGGTGCGTGAATGGCTTTGGCGTTGGAAACAGTAAAGCCTCCTGCGGCAAATTCGTCATCGTACCATTCATTCTGATGAATGGTATTTACCAACCTGTCATAACAGCTTATCGGGAGAAAGTTAATGCAAAAGCATTTTTTCTCTTTGGATATTGGCATAGGTGTGGGTATGCTGATACAGGTTGCCCATCACGGCAAAGAAAGCGGTCTTATCTCCGTGAAAGCAGCTCCACGAATGAAAACACACATTCGGTTTCCCGTCTCTTTCCAAGTCGTGATAGCAAAGAGAACGGTCGGTATTCCTGTTGTTACTTCAAAGTGAGAGAACAGCTCAAATTCTTCCGGATAGGGCTGGCTTAAAATACTGGGGAAAATCCTTTTCAATCTCGATCTTCATCATTATGCCTTTCTAACCTGAATAGGTTACGACTCATTTGGGATAAAGTATAAGGAATAGCCATCTATATTGATTGGCAGCGTCGGAATTTCAGTTTCCGTCAGTAGTATTCCGTAGAGCTACGGGTAGCATAGCCGGTCACTCCATCAATGATAATCTCATAGTCCGTTCCCTTCGGCGTTTTCTGCATTACCTCATAAGTGCCGTTATATGTCTTGCCGTTTTGGTATCCGTTATCGTGATTTCTCCATCTTTAGCAGTCAAAGTCATATCCACGATTTCAGCGTCAGGATACAGCTCGTCAGCTTCTCCTACGGCAACCACGAGTTCATCCTGATATTGGGCAGCTTCCGTATCATTACTTCACTCATAACCGTTCTCATTTTCCACTCATAATCTTCCATCTTCACGACATCAGCATTGCAAGCAGAGAAAGCGAATACGGTGAATGACATCAAAAAACACAGATAAAATCTTTTTTTCATTTCATACCGCCTCCATTTACCGTCACAGCTTCTCTACATCTTCCACATAGATGGAGACTTCGCCGCACTTGGGACAGATTGCTACCTTCGGCTTGCCGATCCTGCCGCCAGAACAGCTTTATTTTCGTCCGATGACATTACAATTCCGTATCCTGCGCCTTCTACCTTGATGGCGCAGTTTTTTTCATTTCCGTTCACATCTGAGACACTTTCTCATAAATAAATCCTCCGTTTCTTTTTATGGATTTCCGGCGGTAAAAACCGCCCCGTTATGTTCTCAGCCTAAAAAGGTTTTCGGCGCAAAGCGGTATACCAAAATGCTGGCGACAATACTGTAAAGCACACAGAAAACAATCGTCATTATTCCAAATATCATAATCGGCATACGCAACCGCATGAAACAAAACAGACGACATAGGTTACTGACAAAACAATCCGATATGTGCCGCTTTTCAGTTCCGTCCCTGCATTGTAAGGCTGGAGCAGATAGTAAATCGTCAGGTAATGAATCGAGAAAAACAGGCTCATACACAGGATGGAAACAACCAGCACTACATAGTTCAGCGGATTGTCCGTCCCTCCGGTGGCAAACAGGATCAGCGCCAGCCCGATGCCGATAACCAGCGCCGGAACAGCGTTTATCTTCATTATTTCACGCAGGCGGATCTGAAACAGCCGCAGGATAAAAAGCTCGGCTGCTTATAGAACGAATAGGTCAGCAGGCTGTGGTCGCAGTTCATAAAAAGCGCCTGTGTAAAAGTTCGTACCACGGTTGATAGCGTACATTATAAATACAAAGTACGGAAGCCAAGTCATCACGATTTCGTTAATGACGGTTTTTTCTTCGGGCAGCAGATAGACTCCTACCAGCACGGCGGCGACAAGGAAAGCGCACACATAGGAAATCTTCTTTGTCGAGTTCCAGAGTATCTTTTTTGTGCCTTTTGATAAACAGCTCATTCAGATACTCGAAGCCCCTTGCGGTTGCTGCTAATGGAAGTATCTGCGGATATTTTCTTTTCATTTGCCTTGTTTGATAAGCTTTGTCTGTGCCGTGCTGTCCATCTGATTGGTCAATCCGGCTAATAATTCCTTGTTGATTGCGTAATAATCACGGAAGGTAGTGAGCCTTGTGATACTTGCCATACCAAGGGGAATACACGCTAAAAATATAACCATTGGTACGACCGCAGGCAAAGCAAAACCAAAGGCGGGCGGAGCATAGGCTGCGGCTAAAAGCAGGGCGATACAGCACCACACATATTTGGACAGCTTATTTTCGTTGTAGCCAAAGCCCCTTTTCTCATAATCCCCACAGGGTAACAGCCGCCACAAACAGCTTCATACCCGCTATGCAAAGGGGCAGGAGCAGACAAAACCACAAAGGTACGCCTCTGTCCATACCGAACAGAATTGTAAAGGGCAAAAGCCCACAACGACCTTCAGGATGGAGTAGAAATAGTTTACAAGCGTATATTCTCGTGCGTCCATTTTCATCAGGATCATCGCATAATATTTATCCTTTGTCGGATTGAAAATGTGCGTGTTTTCAAAGCTGCCGATTACCGTAAGAAACAGCAGGATATGCAGGAACACCTCATTCTCCGGCAGTCCTTTATAAAAGATACCGATACCGCATACCATCGTGATAAAGTAAAGGAGCTTGCCGAGGAATACAGAAACGATTTCCCACAGCACGGACAAAATGTTTGCAAAGATTTTCAGCCCCTTTACCTGATACAGCGTTGCCGGAAGCAGCCGCTTTACGAGCGGTATCTGCTTTAAGGAAAACAGGACACCGTTGACACGGTATGTATTTTTCAGGGAAAAAGATATTTTAAGCGTCTTATTCATTTCCTTCCTCCCTGAGTGCCGCAATGATTTTATCCTTAAATTCCCTGCTGTCCAGATCGGTTTTCTCCACGACCTCCAGTTCGCCGTGATTAAGCAGCACGATCTCATCGCAGAGGTCAAGCGCCAAATCCATAATATGAGTGGAGAAAATGGTAATGCGGTCTTGTTTCAGTGAAACGGAGCAGTTGTTTCATTTCTTCCGCCACAACCACATCAAGGGATGTCAAAAGGCTCGTCGAGCAGCAGGATATTCGGCTGAGCGATGATATTGATGAGCATTTGCATTTTGTTTTTCATACCGTGGGAGTAGTCCTTGAGCAGTTTATCCCTGTCCTCCGGCTCAATACTCATATAATCGAAATACTCGTCAATGCTTTTCGGATTTTTGATAGACTTCTCGTTGATGTCCATAAAGAATTTCAAAAACTCCCTGCCTGTAAGAAACTCCGGCACGGTCGGGGTAGAGAGTACATATCCGATGTCCTCTGCGGACACCTCACGGCGGACGCCGTTTTCATCTTCTATATAGAAATTGCCGCTATCCGCCTTCAAATCCCTGTTCAGGCAGTTAAACAGCGTTGTTTTTCCAGCGCCGTTTCTGCCGAGCAGCCCATAAATTTTCCCTTCATCAAATGTAAAATCAATATCTCTGAGAACTTCCTTTTTCTCAAAGCTCTTTGATAAATGCTCAATCACAAATTTCATAATATCCTCCGTCACATCTTATGCTGGTAATATGCCATCAAAATAAAATCAAGGATTGTTTTAAGCAGGAAAGCGCCTACAAGAGTAAGAACAATCCATAGTGGTGCGTCGAAAAAAATACATACCCAAGCGCCTGCCATCAGCAGCCAGTGCAGTATCTCGCCGGATATTGCCTGTGCTTTGCTGCGAATGAGCTGATTGCGCTCGTCTTTTTCTTCAATTTCATTGATTTTCATCAAATCAGGATTTTTTGCGCCCCACAGACCGACACACCATTTCGCAATCCCATAGCCGAACAATCCGGCACCTATGCCGATCATCGCACCGCTTTGCGAATCGCTCAAACAGTCCTGTAAAAGAAATCTTGCGCTCAGAGCCAAAGCAATGCCGATTATGCCAATTACAAGATATATTCCGGTTTTCTTCTTCATTGCTTTCCCTCCTCGTAAATGAAAATATCTTCAATGCTCATATTAAAATACCGTGCAAGCTTAAACGCCAATGTAATTGAAGGATTGTATCGTCCGTTTTCCAACGAGCCGATGGTCTGCCGGGATACTTCCAGTGCGGCAGCCAGTTCTTCCTGCTTGATTCCCCGTTCTTTCCGAATTTCCTCTAAACGGTTTTTCACGGTGCGCCTCCTTTCTATGGAAAGCCAGCTTTCCATATCTCTATTATAGCAAAAGGGGCGCAAATGTCAAGTACACTTTCCATTCAGAGATGAACTTTTTTCATTCCTCCCATTTTCACATCTATTGAGCAGCTAATTTTATCACTTGCACATTGCTTTGCCGAGCATAATTTACCGTATACGCAGTCCCGCCTTTCTCCTGTGTTAAATAGGCTATGCAGACACTGCTGCCATTTACCAAATGGCGGTTTCTTTTTGAACATACAGCCCCGAAAATAGTCGTGAGAAGTATATACTACCTTATCCGCCTGACTTTTGATCTCCTCATAAAACCGCTATATCATCTTTGCTCCAGCCTTTTGTCTGTGTGGTACACGGAAGGACTAAAATCAGCTTGATATGCGAATATCGCTTTCTCAAGGATAAAACGCATTGAGCAGCCAGCGTATCAAAGCCCAATGCTCCGCCTGCGCCAAAGTACATATATCCTTCTTCTATCAGTCGAAGCAAGGTGTTTTTTAACCGCTGAGAGAGTTCCGGTATGCTCTCCGGCGGTATTTTTCTATGTCCGGTAAAAAGCAAGCCGTTTTTCCCCTCATTAAAGTTCACCAGCCAGTTCAAAGCCTAAAAGCACAAAAAATCTAATTATAATACTCATAGTATATCAAAGTCAACAATAAATATCAATAGTCTGTGGAACTACGGAAACAATATTTATAGACTATGAATGGAGGCTGGAACTATGAGTGAAATTAAAAAAACCATCGGACAGCGTGTCCGCAATTATAGAATTGATAAGGGATTGAGCCAAGAGAAGCTTGCTGAGTTATCATCGGTTGCCACCCTACTTATATCGGGCAAGTGGAACGAGGGGAAAAGAACGCTACTCTTGAAAGTATTGAAAAGATTGCTTCAGCTATGAATATCTCGCTTGCTCAGCTTTTTTTGAGAAGATAGGCGAAAGCAGCACCGACAGCTATCCTATGAAATGTTACGAGCTGGTCGCAGCAAAAAGTAAATCCGAGCAAGAACATTTATATAAGATGTTAGTTGAAATGGATAAATATAAAAATCAATAAAAGCGGAAAAAATATACGGTGTTACCCAAGTGGGTAGCACCGTATTATTTTTGGGTATAGTTTTATTTTAATTCTGTACGGCGGATTACAGCATATGAGCCAATTCCAAAAAGAGCTCCGATTATGAGAAATGATAGAATTGGGGAAAAACTGATTTATTGTACCATCGCTCATAAATCCTACTGCTCTCATCGTCAATTCCATAGCCTTGCTTACAATTTCATCTGAGAATACAAACTGGAACAACGCCATAACTTTAAGAAGAATGATTCCAGATATTCCAACTCCGATCAAAAGAGAAATTGTTTTTCCAACTCTGTTGATGACTAAAATCGCTAAATAGAAAAGACTGCAAAACATCAAATATAAAGCAGTAAGCCATAACCAGTTTATAAAAAAAAATATTTCCGAATCCATAAAGGCTACTGTATAAGGTAAAATAGTTACTGTTGAAGAAATGAAGGGAGTTACCGATTATGGTATCAATAAGTGCCATTGTACCCGCCAGCAATGTAAACATACAAACAGTCGCCCCAAAAATATATTTTCGGGTATATCCATTTTGGAGCAACGCCTTGAAATCTTCTTTGTAGCCTAATACGCCTATAACACTGACAAAAAAACAACAGAACTGAACTCTAAAGTATTTGAGCCAGTTTCATTTCCTTTAGTACAAATTGCAACAATCGTAAAAATGAGAGCCACTATCAAATATTGGATCAAATAGAAAATTCCTATTGCCTTTACTTTAGTTAAGTATTCACATATAAAAACCGCAGATTTTAATTTACTCATTTTCGCCGCCACCTTTCTCTGTCATCTTGACAAACAGTTTTTGCAAATTCATTGCCGTAACTTGCAGATTGCTTCCTTGAGGTAAAGCCGTTTTTTCTCCTAATACATAGGCAATTTTCAAGCCGCCCAACTCGTCATATCCGATGACATTCTTGCCTTCACAATAATGGTCAACTTCCTGAGCCACCCGGAAATGCTATATCCTTTTTCAAGCAGTTCCTCAACCGTTTCCTGAAGAAGAATTTTCCCTTTATCAATCAAGACAACTTCCTCAATAATATTGGAAACTTCCTCTATCAGATGTGTCGCAATAATAAGCGTCCGCTCATTGTTCTCAAATTCTTTTAAGGAGCAGGCTGTAAAACAGTTCCCTGTGGTTTGCGTCAAGCCCCAGAACCGGCTCATCAAAGATTACATACGGAACATTCAGTGATAGCGCAATAATCAGCTTGAAAATGGACTGATACCCTTTCGATAACGCCTTAAACCTTTTTGTTAATATCAAGATTGAACTTTTTTGGAAAGTTCAAAGGCTTTATCCAGATCAAAATCGTTATAAAAACGATTTGTCCACTTGAAATGATCCTTAACCTTCAAATCTCTGTCATATAAATCCGCTTCACTCATGCAAAAAATCTTTTCGTGGACACCCATATTTTCTTTTGCAGGAATACCATCAATCAGGACTTCGCCCTGATCTGCAAAAATCCGGTTTGCGATAATATTGATAAGGGTAGATTTTCCTGCCCCGTTTCTTCCTAAAAACCCATATATTCTCCCGAACTCAAAGGAAAAAGAAATATCGTCAAGCGCTGTGACATCTTTATAGCGTTTCGTTATATTTTTAATTTGAATGGCATTCATTGTCATAACCCCTTTCTATCAAAGAAATAATATCCTCTTTAGACATTTGCAGCTTCAATGCTTCGCTTATTAAAGTCGAAACATACTGCTCATAAAACTGACTTTTTGCCGTTTTTGTCGAATTTTTTTTTCGACTGCACCTTCTTTCACAAACATTCCAAGACCTCTTTTTCTTGTAGATGATTCCCCGTCAACCAGCACATTCATTCCTTTTAGAACAGTATGTGGATTGATACTGAGCAGCGCAGAAATTTCATTTGTCGATGGGATTTGTGTTTCTTCAGGAAAAGCACCAGTAAATATAGAATCTTCAAGCTGCTCTGCGATCTGAAGAAAGATCGGTTTATCTATATTCGGATTTACATTCAATCATAGCACCTCCTACACTTGCTTGTTTGTCTGTTAGTTGAGTAACTAACTATCTTACAAGCAAAAGTATACCCACTGAGATTCTATTTGTCAATACCTTTTTGCGAATTTTTATGTAATTAAGCCGCCTGCATTTAAGCAAGCGGCTCGTTTTTGCCCTCCGATCAATAGGCAGGTGCACCGTAGCCGAGTATTTCGTAATACCCAACCGGATAACTATTCTGACGAACAGAATCCCCGGAGTTGCCCTCGACCGTGTAAACTCTGCCGTTTTCTACCTTTTGGACGATACCCGTATGGTCGGATAATCCGTCCTGACCGCTTTCGTCCGCCCAATCGAAGAAGATAATCATACCCGGCGTAGGCTCGGCGCTGTTATCCAGCCATTGCCCTCTGTCCTTAAACCATTGTACGCCGTTGACGCAGCCTGCGTATTTCGGAATTACACCAGCGTCAATATACCCGCATTCATTAGCGCACCACGAAACGAAGCAAGCGCACCACTCTACACGGGAATTAAAACCGTACCAAGACCAGTACGGATCGCCGCCCATTGTTCCGATTTGGGAAAGCGCAACGGTTACGATCTGATCGTCTGTCCCCGTAATCCCGTAAAGCACCTGCGACCACAGCAGGTGTTTTCATCGGCAAGCAGCTCTGCAAGATACTCTTTCTGTTCCTCGTCAAATCCATACTGCGCCGCCATCTCATCGGCGGTCTTATGGCTGACCGTGATATACAGATAGGTTTGCGTGACCGTGCTTTCCGTCTCCACGATATTTCCGTGACCGTCATCGGTTTCGGTAATGACCGTCTCGGTTTTGGTGTCGGTGCTGGAGCTTATTTCGTTCATCTCCCAAAAGATGTCCGTGAGAAGCTGCTTTTTCGATTCGTCCATCGTTGCGACCTCTTGGGGATTATCCGGATCGGTGTTGACCTTGACCGAGTATACCGCAAGCACCTCTTTCCAAACGGCACGGCTACCGCTCATTTCAAGAACATCATAGGATACCGAGCTTTTCCTCTTGCAGTTTGGTATTGTATTCGGTATTGATTTCCTGCACAACGGTCTGCATACTCATACCCGTGCCGGAATCCTCGCCTGAGAAAAAGATACCGAACACCGAGCCGAGAAGCATACCGATCAGGCAAATCACAATAATGACCAAAACCGCTATCCAGCCGCCTGCGGCGATTGCGGCGATCAACGCTTTTGTTCCGGCGATAATCGCCTTGACCGCAAGCGCTATCGCTTTTGCGATTGCTTTCGCCGTAATAACGGCGGCACGAGCCGCCGCCCGTGCCGCCTGAACTGCCCTTTGAGAAGCCTTGACCGTAGCCTGCGCTGTTTTCTGCGCCGCCTTTGCGGTACGCTGTGCTGTCTTGACGGTCGTTTTAGCGGTGCGCTCTGCGGTTTTTACCGTTTTCTGCGCTGTTTTCGCCGAGCCTTTCCCAACCGTCTTAATCGTCTTTTTTCCTGCGGAACGGACAGACTCTTTTACTGCCTTCTTCGGCTGTTCCACCGCCTTGATACCCTGACCGACGCCTTTTCGTGGAGTTGCCGCCTGCGCCTGTTTTTGAAGCGACTGCGCCGCCCGCTTTTCCTTGAATTTCTGAATACCGTCCTTTGCCTTGACGATATTCTGCTTTGTCGCCTGAACGCCCTTGCGTCCCTGCTTATCAAATTGGTGTACGGCTTCGTGGAAACTCGGTCGGTACCGCTTTCCGCAAACGGTTGGAAGCGTATTCCTCCGCACTGCTTTCAGGGACATCAACGGAGTGTTCCGCTTTTTCTTTAGTCTGGATAAAGGTGGATTTCATACGCTCGGCGGCAACCGCCGATTTGTCAATCGTTTTGATCGTGCCTTTCGCTATATCCCTTGTCTTAATATCCGGCATAGAAAACCTCCTTTCCAAGCGCCTGTGGACGCTTTGAAGTAAAAAAAGAGGGGAAAAGGTATCAACACCTTGCCCCTCAAAGTACGAGGGCTGAAAAGCCGCTTAAATCAAGGACTTTTTACCCTCTATTTTTCGATTCTGTGCGCTTTTTCCTTGCGTACTCTGCCTGCTGCCTTTTGTATGCGATACCGGCGCATTTCTCACAATACTTTTTCCTGTTGCCACGCTTGATAATCGGAGCGCCGCAGGAAACGCACCTGTCAGGGTGCGTTCCAAGTATCTCCGCTTCCAGCGCCGGATCTGCCGGAAGTACCGCATTGCGGAAAATACCTGCATAAAAACGAGTAGGATATACTCTGTACGCAGACGCAGCCTTCCCCTTCATCAAGAAGCAGGCAGTTCCCGTCATCATAATTAGCGCACAGCTTCTTTATCAGGGCATTAGCTCGGTATCTCTGCCGCCCCGTCATTTGCGGGAGCATTTGCACCACTGCTTTCTGTTACTTTTTTCGCCACAACGACAATCCTTCCGTTTGTACGGGAGTATTCACAGGTGGAAAGCGTGATCAGCTTGTCGCCGTACTCCGCCGATACGCCCGTGTCGTAAAGGGAAAGCTCTTTGCACTTATCAATATAAGCGTCAAACTCCTCCGGCGACTGAGCGTCCGTAAAGCGGTAATATTTGAAGGCTTCAGGGCTGTCGGTGTAGACAACGGTTTTGAAAACCGCAAGGATTTCATACTCATTTTTCTCTGTCAGGGTGTTAAAGGCAATCGTTTTATGTCCCCGCCAGAAATCCTCGTCCTTGAATTTTTCAAAGTCGGCGAACATCGAGCCGTTGTTCATATGATGACCGTAGATCACTAAATTGTCCGAAGGCTTTTAGGACATCACAATCCTCCTGCACATACGGGCAGCCGTAAGAACTGTATTCTTTATCAAATCCACGCTTTAGATAGTAGTTCGGGTTATCCACCGTCTGCATAACTGGATAATTGATGTTCGTATCCTCCACGCAAATCCAACCGACCAAATCATTGTTTTGACGGTACAACTCGGTAAGCTCCGGCAGTATCGTCTTATCTTCCGAATAGATGATCGGCTCGGCAGGCTCGGTTTCGCTGTCCTCTACGAGCTGTACGAGGGAATCGTACATCTGCTCCTGATGTTCCGCCTCCCTGTAATGGTCAATAATGAAATAACTGCTGACGCCGAGCAGGACGGTAAACGCCGTCATCAACGCAATACAAATCTTTTTTCTCATTGCCATATCCTTTCTGAAACAAGGGGCGGGAGCTTATGCGCTCTCGCCCGGTTTTTGTTGTCATCAGCTTATACAGCTTCGTATTTTTCGGGAATTTATTTGCGAACGGCACAAGGGAACTGCCCACCTTGATAAGCCCGTGTCCGGCTTCCACATTCGTAATATACGACATCTGAAGGTCGGAGATATTTAAGAGCTTCGCCAGCTCCAGCCTGTCCGTGGAAGCCTGATTGAGCATAATGATAAACTCAGAGTTTGCGAGCATTGTCCTTGCCGTATGGCTCTGCAAAAGGTCGTCCACATTCTGCGTAATACCCGTCGCATAAGCACCGTATTTACGCACACGCTTCCAAAGGGTAAAAAGGAAGTTAGCGGAATACTCGTGCTGGAACAGCAGATAAATCTCATCAATAAAGATGAAGGTATTTCTGCCTTTCGCCCTGTTCTGCGTAATGCGGTTTAAGATAGAGTCGAGAACGACCAGCATACCGATAGGCATAAGCTGTTTGCCGAGGTCTAAAATGTCATAGCAGATCAGACGGTTATTGGTATCCACATTCGTATGCTTCGCAAAGGTGTTCAAGCTGCCGCTTGTAAACAGCTCGATGGCAAGGGCGATTTCCTTCGCCTCCGGCTCGTCCTGTTTCAGAAGCTCCGCCCTGAAATCCTGCAAGGTCGGCACTTCGCCCTGATAGTTATTCTGCTGATAGGTGCGGTACACGCTGGCGGTGCAGCGGTCGATAATGGACTTCTGCTTTGCGCCGAGGTTGCTGCCGCCGATGAGCTGCTCGCACAGGGACATAATAAACTCCGACTTCAAAATAACCGGATTCGCCCCGTCGCCGTACTCCTTCGTCATATCCATAGCGTTGATGTGATTTTGCGAAGTGGCGGAAATATGGATTACCTCGCCGCCGAGCGCCTTAACAAGCTGTGAATATTCTCGCTCCGGATCAATGATGATAACATCTGATTCCGAAGAAAGGATTACATTCTCGATTTCTCCCTTTGCAGCAAAGGACTTGCCGCCGCCGGATACGCCGAGGATAAAGGAATTACCGTTCAAAAGCTGTTTGCGGTCGGCAATAATCATATTCTTGCTGATAACATTCTGCCCGTAGTAGATACCGTTCTCGTGAAAAATATCCTGCACCCGAAACGGGATAAACACGGCGAGACTTTCGGTTGTGAGGGTACGGAAGGTATCAATCTTCCGCACGCCAAACGGCATAACCGTATTCAGCCCGTCCACCTGCTGGAATTTCAACACGCCGAACTGACAAAGGTGCTTTCTCGCCGTGGTAAGCAGCGCTTCCGTGTCGTTATCAAGCTGTTCTTTGGAATCCGCCGTATGCACAAAGGTAATCACGGCGAACATCATTCTCTGATCTCTCGTCGTTAAATCATCGAGAAATTCCTTCATTTCCTTTTTCTGCTGTTCCATATCATAGGGAACGGTCGCCGAAAAGTTATTATTGGAGTTCTGCCGCCTCTGCCAGTTGGTAATATTCGTTTCCACACCAAGCAGACGATTTTCCGCTTCCCGTACCGCTTCATCAGTCGGCACGGGTACAACATCAATCGACATCATCAGATTGCGGTTGAGATCGGTCAGCTCCGCCACCATACTGTCCTTGATATAGGATGCGTACTCACGCAAAAAAAGGACTCTCCCATAACGGTCGCCCATTTTGAAGTAGTCCTTTTCAAATTCCATTGAATCAGGGCAGATATAGTCCTTGAAGCTGTGTCCCTTTTTGCGGGTTTCCTTTATATCAAAGTGGAAAGAGGATTCCTCGCCCACACGGTAAAAGTCGTGGAAGATACGCAGCCTTTCATCGGTTTCCAGCTCCAAGCACTTGCTGCCGAGCCTGCCGAAGTGGGCGATCAGGTCAGCGCCCACACGGGCAAAATAATTCCTTGCGTCCTCAATATTCTTCTTGTTGACGGAAATCGTCATATACTTATCCTGCACGATAGCGTTTGCGCCTGTGGCTTTTTCCAAAAGGATTTTGTTATACTCCTCACGGTATTCATCAAGGCTGTCGCCTTTCATCGGGATAAGGATGTTGTTCTCAAAGTCCAATCGGTTTAAGCGGCGGTTGTTGATCGTGATTTTTGTCGTTGCGCCGGAGTCGAGGGAATTGAGCAGCTCCGAGTATTCAAGGAACATCGCTTCCTTGTCCTCACGGCTGGCAACAGCGTAGTTAATATCTGAAAATTTATAGGTCTTGGAAAACTTGTCTTTCCCGATCTGAAAAATACCGTCGTCATAAATGGCGGTAATGGGGATCACATCCTGAACGCCCTTCGGCACGACAAACTTTTCCTTTTCCTGCTTGCGGAGATTGGTAAGTGTTTTAATCATTCGATTTCATAGCCTCCTTTGCTTTTGCTTCGATACTCGGCTTGAACAGCTCGTAGTAGGTATTCGTTGAACGGAAAGTGAGCTTTTTCGGCATTAAAAACTCCGACTTGATCCACGCATAGATAAATTTCTCGGCGGTCATTCCGTTGTATTTAACAAAACCAAGAGCCGCAAAGGGTGCGGCTCCCAAAATGCACATCCACGATACGGTTTCCGTGCCGACATAGGGCTTGAGCAGAAAATAGATACCCACCGCCACCACGCAGGCGCAGGCAGAAAAAATGAACTGCCGCAGTGACAGTCCGAAAAACATCGCTTCCGTGTAATTCCTGATTTCTCTGTTGATTTTGACTTCCATTTAGGAACTCCTTTCTTTTCGTTTTTGTGCCTGCCGGATTTCATCGGCGCAGACGCACTCGTCTGCAAGACAGATAACTTTGCCTTTTCGCCGCCCTCCGTAATACAGGCAATATCTGCAATCGCAGTCCGCAAGGGTGTAGCCCTTGAATTTGTTGTATATTCGTTTCATTCTGTTCTCCTTACAGTCCCATCATCTCACGGATTATCCGGTCAGACATCCGCACCGAGCCGACCAAAACGAGCATATTAAAGAGCAGCTCGCCGATATATGACCAAACCTGCGTGACTGCCGCCGCATTGGGATCGACCACAGGCGGGGAAGAAGCGAACAGCGAGAAGATAATGCAGGCTAAAACAATCACTGCACCTTCCAAACATACGGCGCAGTAGCTTTTGATAAATGATTTCCCCACATTCTGACTCGGCTCTCCCGCAAAAGTGGAAAGCGGAATCGGGGCGAGCGCCGTATACATATATAACTTAAAAAATCTCCCGTACACCGTCATTATGAGCAGGAATGACATTACTGTGATAAACAAGCCGCCGATGAGCGTAACCGCCCATAACGGGATACTCTCGAAAAAGCCGCAGCTTTCTATGGTGTCAATCATTTCCTGCGGCAGAGTGGTCTGCTGTGCGGAAGTAAAGCCTGCGGCGGTCATAATCGTGCCGATTGTACCCTGCACGATATTGAACAGGGCAAGCATTAGCTCCATACCGTAAGTGATACCCGCCTTTGCAAGCGCAAATCGGATAAAGAGCTTGACAGCGTGTTCCGGTTTCTTGACATCACTGAAGCTGCCGCAGGTGCGTACCATACCGACCACAAAAAACAGCACCAAAAGCGCAAGACCAATCGCCTGCACAGCGCCGTTGATATTGACAATGACCGCCCATATCCCACCGCCTTTGAAGCTCTGCGGCGTAGTTGTGATGAGCTGCCATATCTCGGCGAGTTTTTCATTCCAAGTTTCGAGGGCATTCTGGAGATTCTGAACTACCCAGTTATCACTCAATTTCGTAGCACCTCCTTAAAAAGAAAAATGGGGCGTCCCTGAATTGTTTTTCAGGAACGCCCCTGAGCGTCGTTTGCGTAAAGGATTAGCCCGTAATCAGAGTGAGGATTTCTTTCGCAAAAACGATAATGATACCGCCCGCCAGCGTCAGAAATCCGTTTGCACGCTGCGAAGGATCGTGGGATTTCAGGGAAAGTCCTACCTGAACGATACCAAAACCGAGCAGGATCAGACCAATCGCACGGATAAAGCCGAAGATGAAATCGGACAGGTTGTTGACAACGGTAAGCGGATCGCCTGCGGCGAAAGCCGTTGTAGACATTGCAAAAACAGCAGTCAGGCTTAAAACCGCCGCACAGTAATAACGAAAGCCTTTCTTTACCTTTCCGGTCATCGGCAGTTTGCGGGTTTCTTTCTTCTGCGTCTTATGAAAAATATTCATTCTGTTTTCCTCCAATCAATTTGATAAGTTCTCAAAGTCCTCATCGGACAACAGCTCGTAAGTCGTTTCCGAAAGCTCCATTTCGGGAACGCTGTCGAGATCAACATACAGGGTTTCAATGGTCGCCACATTTTTTGTGACTTCGCCGTGCTGATACACGCCGCCTTTCCCGTCTGCGGTATACGCCACATTCGGGTGCTTCAAAATGTCGTACTTCAAATCCATTACCGGAAGCTCGCCACGGATAAACAAAATAGCGTAGCGGTTGTCGAGCATTCTCACTTCATCAGGGGTAAGCAGCTCACGACCGGAAATCTGATAATTGGTCGAGTAGTTTCCGCTCCGCCCCTCGCTTTTCCCGTAGGTGTTCGTATCAATCGTTTCCTTGCCTAAAAGCTCGGACACATACTTGTGCGTACTCTGCTCATTGCCGCCGAGATAGAGAAATTCATCGCAGTTGCCTACGATGGATTCCCATTGCTTTTCAAAAAGGGCTTTGAGCTGTGCCAGATTTTGCAGGATAATGGATACTGATACGCCTCTTGAACGCATAACGGAAAGTATCTTGTCAAAATCGTCAGGCAGCGAAACATTCGCAAATTCGTCCATCAAAAAATGGACAGGTATCGGCAGACTGCCGCCGTGGATATGGTCGGCGGAGTAAAAAAGCTGCTGGAAAAGCTGTGTGTAGAGGATACTGACGAGGAAATTGAAGCTCGAATCATTATCCGGTATCAGCGCAAACAGCGCCGTTTTCTTCTCGCCCATTGAAGCAAGGTCAAGCTCATCAGCGGAAGTCAGCGCCGCTAAGCTTTCAAGATTGAATTTCTCCAATCTTGCGGCAAGGGTAATCTGAATGGATTTCAAGGTCTTTGCCGAGCCGGAGTGGTAGGAACGATAGTATTTCAATGCAATATGGTCGGGATTATCCATTTCCAAATCGGCAAACAGATTGTCGAGGGGAGAAGGGCGGTTGTCCTCCTCGTCCTCAATCGCCGCCGCCCTGAGCATTTCCATTACCATCGCAAAATTCTGTTCCTCCTCCGGCGCTTCGTAGTGCAAATAAAAAATAAGGGCGAGTAAAAGCATACTCGCCGCAGTATCCCAAAAAGGATCGTTGGACTGTGAGCCTTTCGGGGTGGTACTCTTAAAAAGATTGGTCACAAGGCGCTGAATATCGTTGTCGTTCCTGAGATAGACAAACGGGTTGTAGCAATGGCTTTTCTCCATTGAAATCAAGTCCAGCACCTTGATCTCATAGCCTGCTTTTTCAAGCAGATTGCCGACATCACGCAGAATTTCCCCTTTTGGATCTAAAATTACCTGAGAGGAATTGCTTGTCTGCATTAAATTCGGCTTGCAATAGAATCTTGTCTTGCCTGCGCCGGAGCCGCCGCACACCAGAGTATTCAGATTCCTCCGGTGCTTTTTCGCATTGAGTCCGATTCGGACATTCTGCGTCATCAGCTTATTTTCCGAGGGCGGGCTTTGACGGTACTTTTTATCAATGGCTTTTGCGCTGCCCCATTTCGCTGAGCCGTGTTCCTCACGCCTGCGGTAGTTCCTCCGTGTGGACAAATAAATTCCAATCCCCATTCCGTAGAGCAAAAGCAAAACGAGGACAGTTTTTAAGCTGTCCCCGCAAAGCTCGATATGGAACGGATCATTGAATGCCGTCAAAAGGCTCGGCAGTATCTCCGGCAGACCGCCCTTGACGGACGGCGCTATCAATAAGCCGAGCCACACAACGGGAAGAATCCCAATAACCGCAAGGATAATCGCAGACTGCTTGTTGCTATCTCGATTCACGGCAGGATTCCTTTTCTACCACTTTGAACTTGCGTCTTGGGGCGTGACCGATTTTAATAATCAGATCGTCTACGGCGTCGGTGGACTTGCCCTCTTTTTTGAGGTCGGTCTTTTTATCGTTCAGGGAACGGATCACAACGCCGTGTTCATAATCGTCCAAAGCGATATGGTAGAGTTCTTCTTTCATCGCAGCTACCTCCGGTTATCTCTCCTGTTCCTTTGAGCGCTCCGCCCGCTGGCGGTACAGCTCGTCGGAAACACGGGCGGTAATTTCCTTAAACGCCTTCTGCGTCTTGCCGAGTTCAGCTTTAATTTCTTTCGGCTCTTTGTTTTTCAGTTCGTCGGGGATACGGTCGATAGCGAAATTCTGCGTATCGACTCCGTATTTCTTGCAGAGCATATACCCAATGCACACCGCCTGAAATCCCATATCCCTGCGGCTGTATACCTCGCTGTTCATAGAAAGCTCGGCGTGACCGAGTTCCTGAGCGACGCACTGGCAGAGGGCAACGCTGTCGCCGATGTCCCGCTTCACATAAAGCGTCTGATCTTCATTTTTATAGAAAGCGCCCATATCGGGATAAGGCAGCTCATTGGTGCTTTCAATATTGATTGGGGCGCTGTCGAGCATAACCGCCACCAACTTTCTCGGATCACGGTTAGCGGTCGGGGCGGCAGGGCGCTTGCCGTTGGTCTGTGAAACATCCAGCACTCTTTTCAAATTGAAATCAATGCCGATTGTCCCGTCCTTCTTGGTGTACTCGTAGGGATCAAGGATAATAAAGGTCTTGGAGCCTTTATTGACCTTTACACCGTCCGCCGTCCAATCGCCAAATTCCTTGATTTGACTTGCCTGCGGGAATTGCTTATACATCAGCAACGCATTGTTCGCTGTGTACCTGTCCATACGGCTCTGCACATCAAGGTAGGCTTTGAATTTTTCCGGCGACTGCACCACTTCCGAAGCGGTATTGTCGAGCAGTTGATAAATGGCTTCTTTCTCCGCCTTTTTCTTGGCGGCGTATTCCTCCGGCGAAAGTCTCGGCGGTCTTGCGCCGCTGCTTTGCTTATTCTTAAAATCGTTGGTCATATCTTTTTACCTCTCTTTTGATAGATTTGATTTTTGCGGGTGCGGGACGCTAATCTGCCCCAACGCCTGTGCTGTGCGGTTTTCTTCTTTGGAAGCGGTCGGCTCGCTGCGCTCTGTTCCTTTTTCTGCTTTCGCCGCCGCCCTATATCTGCTGAGATTTTCTTTTACAGACGATTTCACACGGGAAACTCTGAGCTTATCCGCCGTATCCATCGCCTTTTGCTCCAAAGACGCAAATCCTTTCTGCGCTTTTTCAAATAAACGGGACAACCTTGATAATACGCCTTTATCACTCTTGGAATGTTCCGCTTCCTTTGCGGCTTTTCCCATAAACAGCAGCCCCATATTTTTCAAATGCCCCTTTGCGCCCTGAAGCTCCGTCTGCATAGCGGACAGTTTTCTTGTATCCTGCGCCATATCCTTTGACAGTTTACCGAACATCGAGGACAGCTTATCCAGCGCTTCGGGGATTTTCATTGCCCTGACCGACTCAGCAATGGCGTCCCTGCCTTTTTCCCGGAACGCCCGCACAGCGTTTCCGGCTGACTGGATCAGATTATCCTTCATCTTTTTGACTGCGGAAAATCCCTGACGGATTTTGCTCTCCGTTTTTTCCACAAGGGTATGGCACTTGCTCCGCAGCGTGTTGTTGTGGATCAGATTGATTTCACGGCGCATATCCTGAAGCTCGCCGAGCATTCCTGTCAGCGTTTCTTCCATACCGCCGATATAACTTACCAGCGACTGCACCTCGTTTTTCTCTTTCATCAAGCCGTTTTTATCGAGCGTGTCTAAAAGTTCCACGATCTGCGGGTGTTCCTTTAGTTGATCCATTTCGCTCACCTCTCTTTCGACTTCTTGGATTTCTTCGGCTGCCTGTGAACGGTTTGCCGATTGGCTTCAGGGGTTTTCGGCTTCTCTTTGGAAGCCTCCGGCACAGTACGCTCTGCTTCCTTTTCCGCTTTGGCAGCCGCCTTGTATCGGTCGAGCTTTTCCTTGACCGAAGGCTTCTTATCCGCTGCCTTTGCGACACCCTTATCAGTGTGCGTACCTGTCGTTTCTAAGTCTCGCTCGGACAGAGGGCTTTTGTCCGTCTTTGCGACCGAGGGGTTTTGGTGGGAATTTCCCTCCTTCTGCATTGGCTTTCCCATCGCTTCCTCCACGATGATCTCGCCCCTTGATTTCGTAGGCACTTCATTGGCAACCGCTTCACGGTCTGCCACATCTTTTTCCGCTTCGGAAACAATGGAAGCCTTATCGACTTTACCAAGTTCAAAGCGGTCGGAAATACGCTGGATTTTCGCAGCGTCCTCCGCACGGGCGATAATATCGACCATCGCCGTATCGCTCTTGGTATTTTTATCACGCAGAACGCAGTAAAGGACGCCGTATCGTTTTGCCTGTTCGGTAAACTTCGGCAGGTCTTTCTGCTGGAACGAAAAGACCTTCAGTTCCTTGCCGGACTTAATCATATTGGTAAGCCGTGCTTTCCCCCGTGTCTTATTCGACTGGCTGATCTCCTGCTTCAGCACGGAAGCTAACAGAATAGCGATATTCTTCGCCGCCGAGCCTGTGAGCCGGACAGCCACTTCAAATCCTTCAAGCGACAGCCTGACGATTTGTTCTGCTGCGTCACCGCCGTTGTTCATAGTTTCGGGACTCCTTTCTTTGAGATTTTTCTTCCTCTGCTTTCACTTGCGAAAGGGTATCGGCAATTACGCCTGACCGCTTCGCAATCCCGTCGCAGAGCTTTACTTCTTTGCGAAGCTCTTTCAAGCGTTCGGAGATAGCTGAAATTTTCATCTTTGCCGCCGACAGCCGTTCATCTGATATATCTACCTTTCGTATTTCATTTCGGAGATGTGTTCTGTCGGCGGTAAGGGTTTTGATTTCGTCCTCAACCGACCGCTTATATGAAAAAAGCTGCTCGTCCGTACCGATCTGGTGCTTGCCGAGCAGCGTTACCTGTTTGGTGAGTTCGTCCATCTTCATCAGATCGTCTTTGAGAAGATAGTGAAGCCTCGCCGTATTCTGTTGTTTCTGATTGTGCTTCGGAAGGTAGCCGAGCCGATAGCAGTAGTAGAGATACAAGCCATACAGACCGCCGACCTTTTGGATTTTGCTTTCTCTTGTGGGCAGGCGGTACTGCCGGACAATATAGGTCTTTGGCTGGAACGGCTTGAACACAATATTATCCCGATTAGCAATCAGCCTTTCAAGGATTTTCTCTTTGGTGTATTCCTCGCCGAGCCGGTAAGTCCGTATCGGCTTTTCGCTGCCCTTGGGTGTAACCGTCGCATACTTGCGGTTGGGACTGAAATTTGAGTGGTAGCCCATCACGCCCAGTTCATATTGGAACTGCCGCAGGTTGCGGCTCATCGCAATCGCCTCGTCAATCGCTTTTTTTGCGTTGTTGTATCGGGTAGGCATACCCGCCTCGTCCTTCATCGTAAGATAGGCGGGCGATCTGTGCAGCTCCGGCTTTTCTACAATGGACAGCTTATGTTCCAAGCAGATCTCATCGGCGATATGGCGGAAGTAGTACCAAGACTTTTCTTTGTCTTTCAGCCGCTTCCCATCGGCAAAGGAAACGGAGTTGATGACAAAATGGCAGTGGAGATGTTTCGTGTTCAGATGGGTAGTAACGACCACCTGAAACCGCTTGCCCCACATCTTTCTTGCAAACTCCATTCCGATCTGCTGCGCCTGTTCGGGCGTGACCTCGTTTTCCTTAAAGCTTAGATACCCGTGATACGCCTGAATCCCGTCCGTCTTGCCGAACTGTTCCTTGACGGTAATGAACTGGTCACGAGCCATCGCCACATTGCAGTTGATCCCGTCACAGAAAAACTCGTGTTCCGTTTTCTCCTCGTCCTTCGCATAGGCAAGCACATCTTTGAGCGCCTGATAATCTTCGGCAGAATATTCGGGGTTGGCGGTCTTTTCAGGATTGGTCGTATAGTCCAGTACCTGACCGAGCCGGACGCTTACCTTCCAAAGCTTTGTTACTGCCATTTCAATCCGCTTTTTTCAGGGCGCAGAAATTCACGCTCAATCGCCGCCTGAAACTTGTGCCACCTCAGCGCCTCGTTCTTCAGCATTTGCGAATCCACAAAGCCGAGGGCGTTCGCTTTAATGGCGAGCTGATTGATGTTGTTGCCGATAGCGGAAAGCTCCCGCATAGCGTCATAAAATCTCTCGTCCGGTTTTTCTCTCGGCTCATAGCCACGAAGCAGCAGTCGAATCAGCGCCGCTTCGGTCAGGCAGGCTTTCTTTGCTTTCTTCTGCAAGTCCTGTGCTTCCGCCTTTGAAAACCAAAACTGTTTTTTGACTGTTCGTTTCACAGTTCCTCGTCCTCCTTTCGGATATTTGGTGTGCGGCTGATTCGGTTGATCTGCATAAGACACATAATCATTACGCCGATAACGCCACCGAGCAGGAAGCCTATCATAAAGAATAGAAATTCGTGCATAGTCAAAATCCTTTCCTGTATTGGGGTATTAGGGGCAGCCCCTAACGAGCTTTTACTGTTTTTGCCCGATAGGAGTAAAAACAGTCTGCTCGCTAAGCTAACGCAGACCTGTCGGGCTGCCCCGTTTTTCCTGATATTTATCGTTCTTTGTCCGCCCTGTTGGGCTTAAACGGCTCGATCTCAATCCCGTGTGCGGTTTCGTGGAATCGCTCAGGATACCGAAAAAGCCGTTTGTATTTCAGTAGTTGTTCGCTCGATAAGCTGCTGTATTTCTCATCGACGACATTGGAACGGGCAATAAAAAAATCGCCGTGAATGATGTCGGCGACCTCTCTTGAATCTTCCATTAAGAAGCATTTTTCAATTTTCCAACCGTCCTTACCGCCCATTTCGTCCGCCATCAATCCCTCCATTCTCAGGCACGGATCAACACCGTCCAAAGAAGCGCCGTAGATGGAATAGCCGCCCATACGGGACTGGAATGCCTTGTTGTCCGAGCTTACTTCATAAGTCCGTTCAAATTCGCTGTACGGTTTTTTGAAGGTATCGGCGGTAAAAACGATATGTGCGGTAAGGTGCTGTCTGTTGTTTTCCGCTTCCCGAAAAAGGGATTTCAGGTCGCTGTAACTCATCTGTGTGCGCTTCGGCGGCTGGTAGACCGCCCGATTCATCGGCAGCTTTTCCTGCTTCCCGTCACGGTTGCAGACGATAGCGGCGTCATCTTCAAAGGGCATATACTCGTCTAAACCGCCCCCGCCGACCAGTTCTTTCATCGCTTCATAGGTGTTCGGTATCTCTTTCACAATCGGAGATTTGCCGACCGGAACGAGCAGGACAGAGATTTTCTCCTGCTCGGCAAGCGATAGGAAGCGGTCGCTGACCTGCGTCTTTTCCGGATCAAAATCGACCTTCTGAAAACCGAAGCTGTCGCAAAAGTGGAAGTAGCTTTTTCCGGTATTCCCGTCAATGATCTCCACCACATCGGATACGGACATCGACCGCCCTTTATATCCTGCGGGGTGTTTAAGATTGAAAATCTCATAGAGTTTTTCCAGCGTGAAGCAGTTTACTTCTCCCTCGAACACCTTATCATAGAGGCTGCTGTCGATTTCTGAGCTGCCCTGAAATTTTGGAAGGCTCTCGTAATTCATAAAGGCGACATTGTTGGCGTCACGCTTCATATTGATCTGATAAATTCGTACATTCAACGCTCATAGCTCCTTTCTTTGGATTTGTAGATTCCAAGCTGTATGCAGAGGTAATCGTTATAGTCCTTGCCTTTCTTCGGCGGCTCGTCAAAGACTTCATACTTATTTCCGAGCAGCTCTTTTAAGGTTTTGGTACAGAGCCTTCCCGTTTTGTCATTGTCCAAATGCAAATGAATCGTCTTGATAAGCGGATTTTTCTCAAGGAAAACGGAAAGCGCAATCGGAATTTTACTGTCTTTGCTCTCTTTCTTCGGCTGATACACACCCGAAAAGAGAGCAGATTTTCCGATTTATAGTCCTTACCCTGAGCTTTCAGCAAAGTGGCATAGGACAGCAAATCAATGGCGGCTTCAAATAAATGCACCGACTGGCAAGGCTCTTTTGCAAGCAGGCGAAAGGAATATTGCTTGTCGCTTCCGTATGCGTCTCCCTTAAAGGTGCTGCTTCCTAAACCACGGTAGGCGGCATACTTTAGCGTCCCTGTTTCGTCCTTCCCGACAAAAACCGCATTATGATAGCGCCCGTTGCTTTCAAAAATCACACCGTCCGCAATACACTCCTGAATAATCTGATAGTCAATGCCACGATCAAAAAGATACTGCATTACCCGTTTGCTGTCTTGATATTTTTCCGGCAAACGCAGTGCCTTCGGCTCAGTTTTTTCTTCTTTTTTCGGTGGCGGCGTCCACTTTGCCAGTTCTTTTCCCGTTAGGATTTCCACTGCGTCCATAAAAGAATAGTTCCTGACTTTTATCAGATAGTCAAGCGCAGTATAGCCGCCGAAACCTTGCGACCACCAAAACCATTTGCCATTTGAAATCTTTAAGCTGTCGTGGTCAACGGTACGATATACATTTCTCGTTCCTTTGACTTGTTCAACATTATCCGGCTCCATCCTTCTTAGATAAGTTAAAAGGTCGATCTGCCGAGCCTGTTCGACCACTTCCGGCGGAATATATGGCATATCAGATCTTCCCTTTCCTGAGAAGCTCTGCGACTTTCTCAATGGAATCTTCCATATCTTCAACTTCGGCATTCATCAGCCATTCGTCCCAAGACAGCTCCAAGACATTTTTCGTTTTCATAAGGGAACTTACCATTTCAGGCGGAAGCTCCGTATTCTCCACATAGTCGTACAGCTCGCACATAAAGGCAAACTGCTTATCATTTGTGATGATTGTGACCTGCGGCTGGCAGAGATACCGCTTCACATATCTGATCAATTCTCTTTCAAGCTGGCACTGCAACACCAGCATATCCGCACGGATTGTTTTTAATTTACACACCATTTTCTCACCTGCTTTCTCTGTTTTTGTCTCGTTTGAGCACATCATTTGCCCTCGTTTCGATGGAATCACGAATGGTATCCATATGCTCCACTTCTCTGTCCCTGAACTCTTTATAGACATCGTCAAGAGGGCAAGGGGAACGAAGCAAAGCCTTTGCCTGTTTCGGAGAAAGCTCCAGTTCTTCCATACACATCACGATGTCCTCTCTCATCGTGTACTCGTAGGTATGATTCAAAATTTCCTCCGGCGGCTGATTAAGCAGCCAGTCTCTGTACTTGTCCTGCTCGGCTTTCATCTTATCGTAGAGCAGGGCGTTGTAGTCTGTTTCGCCCATAAGCGAACACCTCCTTAAACAAAAATATAGCCGCCTGATTTTTTGTAAAAACCAAGCGGCTATGTAAAGGTATTTGTTATTCGGTAAGTCCCATTACTTTAGACTCATCAATACTTCCTGTTTGAATGGCGGAAATATTTTTTTTTAATTTTTTCATCCGACCAATCCCACCATCTAATACTCAATAATGATGATATGGTATCTTCAGAAAATCTCTTTCGGATTTGTCGTGCGGGTATACCGCCTACAATCGTGTAAGGCGGCACATCTTTCGTTACTACTGCACGAGTCCCAACGATTGCTCCGTTACCAATGGTAACACCGGACATAATAACAGCTTCATATCCAATCCATACATCGTTACCGATAACAATGTCTCCCTTATTATCCCACGAATCTGTCACATTGCTTTTGTCCAGTTCCCATTCTTCAAAAAACAATGGGAAAGGGTAAGTAGACAATGACTTCAAAGTGTGATTAGCACTTGTGAAAATAAACTTCGCACCACACGCAATAGAGCAAAACTTTCCAATAATTAGTCTGTCGTGATTGATTGGATAGTGATACAAAACATTGTTTTTTTCAAAATCCGTTGGAGCATTTACAAAATCATTATACATCGTATAATCGCCAACAATAATATTAGGATTTTTTACTACGCTTTTTAAGTATACCGTTTGTTTGTCCCCGGTACGAGGATAGATTTTTGTCTCCGAAATAGTCATTATTAACCTCCTGATATTTTATTTTAGACTATTTCGGTTACTACAATACAACGCTTCACCTACAAACCACCTCTTTCAAACCAATCGTTCATTTTATAAATTGCATAGGTGTATATCGCATACCATCCGAAAGTTGCTCCGTATCGGTATCTACGAAACCCAGTTTATGATAGACCGGAACTGCATACGGAGAAGAATTTACTGTAATGGTTTTGCTTGAACTATTTTCTCGTAGGAAGTCCCACAACTTTCTACCAATGCCTTGTCTTTGATACTGTGCTTTCACAAAAAAGCAACAGATATGCTTCCGGTTTTCGTTTGTTGCGATAACTCCCTTTAGTTCTTCTTCGTCATAAGCGCCCCAAAATTCTAATGTTTTGATGATCTCTTTGTTCTCAATAAAATCCTGAAACGACTTAACTCCTTCTTCAGAATAATCGGGAGCCTCAAATTGTAAAAAAGTTTGCCAAATCAAGTCAATGGCATTTGTAATTTGAGTATCATCTATTTTTTTGACTTCCATACTAAGCACCTCGTAAATTTTCGTTATGACCGTTCCTTTTCGATCACATAGGATTGCAAGCTTCTTTTGCAACCATTCTTTTCGTAAAACTTTTCTATCCCCGGCTGCGCTCCAAAATACAGCATAGTAGGGGTATTATCCTTTGCAAGTTGCAAGAGTTTACTGCCGACTCCCTGTTTTTGATATTCAGGAAGGACGAGCAACTCTGTAATCGTACCGAAATAATATCCGTCTGTAAGAATACGCAAGCAGCCAATCAGTGCCTCATTTTCATAAGCAGTAATATTGATTGTCTGAGACAATGCACACTGTGTTTTTTCAATATCATAATTGCCTTGCCATACTTGTTTGACGAACGCAATAAAGGTAAATGCGTCCAGTTTTTTATCATCTACTATATATTCCATCTTTCTGTCTCCATATTTCCTTTATTAAATTCGTGACGGAAATCTACCACGATAATCAACATATCAAAACCAATTTGCCTTTTCATCTCTAAATCGAGGTTGATCGCCATATTGATACGGATTATAGTTATTACGGTTGCAGCCAAATTCTTTTAAAGACTTAATTTTGTTATCATCCGTCCACTCTACAAGTGAAATGCCGTCAAATTCTTCTATGCTTCCAGCGTTCATTTCATTTTTGAAGTACCATTCCACGATAGTCTGATTACCTTTATGGAAAAACTGCTTAATGTCCCAAATAAGGACTTTTCCCCGTGTATTCCACTCATTAAACCAGTGCTTAACAGTTTTGCGATCCTGATATTTTGGACTCCAGCTTTCCGTATAAACCACATCTTCTGTAAAAATATCATCTATGCCCAAATCCTGTTGTTTCAGCCACATATCAAACCATAACCGGATAATTCTTTCTCTCTCATTCATTATTAAAAACCTCATCTCTACCTCTCTGCCCAAAAGTCTTGCAAAACACGAACTAACTCATTCGGATTATCTTTGTTTACTTCGTGACCGGAAGCTTCCACAATGACCAGCTTGCTGTTTTTCATTGCTTCGTGAAACCGCTTAGCACTCTCCATATTCGTTTTATCCTTTGCGCCGCAAAGAATAAGGGCGGGACAATCAAGCGCTGTCGCCGAATCCATAAAATTGAGATCAACCATTGATTTGCTCAAACGAATAAAATCTTTTTTGCTTACGCCCATATTCTGAAATACGGCTTTGGGCATAAATCTAAATACAATATTTTGAAATTTCAGCAGTCCTTTCGGTATCTCAAACGGCGTTCCGATCAAAACAAGAGAGTTTATTTTTTTCGGATACTGGATAGCATAATTGAGCGCAAGCAGACCGCCGAGGGAAAGCCCGCAAAGATTTAGTTTGTCTTGGTAAGACTCGCACAGCTCGCTGAATGCCTGATATACTGTGGGATAGTCTAATTTCCTGCCTTTTGCAAGGTCAAATAAATCAGGAGCGACAGAGGAAATTCCCCTCGTTTCCAACTCATTTTTAATGGTATCCCAATCCTTACTGTTTTGTCCCAAGCCGTGAATCAAAATATTTTTCATAGGAAAATAACCTCAGTTTTCTTGACATTGACTCTCAAAGAGCCACTTTATTATATCACAGCACTATGTCTTTTTCCACCTTGCCGTGATAGATATAGCCGCCTGATTTTTGTAAAACCAAGCGGCTATGTAAGTTTTATTCTACTGTTTTTTTGATTTCCATTCCGTCCATCAGCCCCCGCATATAACAAATGCGGTATTCTTCCAATACAACATTGTTTTCTGCAAGCAGGTACTGGATTAAAAGTTCGCATTCTTCTTCGGTAAGAGCAGATGGCTTTTCCAAATCCAAGACAGCATTGAGTTTCTCGTTTTGATGTTTAATCTTTGCCGCCTTTTCCTTTGCAGCCTTCAATTTCTCATCACGGGAACGGGCTTTAGCGATTACCTGAGACAGCATACTTTCAAGATCGCTTTCAAACAGTTTGATAGAACAGTTTTCTTCCATCGGGTTTTACCTCTTTTCTTTATATGATGTCTCATATTATAAAGACAAATCATTGCCCGCACAAGGAAGCCACAGTTCTATTTTTACTGACACAGCAGTTCAGAGAACTTACTATGTAAAAGCGGTATGAGACTTCTCCCATACCGCTAAGAAGGTTATCGCTCATAAGCTCTTTCCTTTGAAACGGGTACGCTGTCGCCCTCGTCCGGCGCACCGTCCACCAGTTCATTTTCCCGCTTGTCTACATTGAGCAAGCCGTTAAGGACATTGAGCCGATTTGTCTTTTCGGTCAGTTCTTCTTCCTTGTCAAACGGTTTTTCCACCTCTGCTTTCGCAGTAACGAATTGCTGTTCGAGGGTTGAAAGCTCCCTGCTTTTTGCCTCCAGCCGTTCAGGGATTTTCTCAATGGCATTGTCGATTCGGGTAATGTTGCCGATAGCGTCCGTGCCTAAAGAGACGGAACGGGAAAGGCTGCCCTTGATTTTTACCTGATAGGCTTTCTCAAAGGTATCAAAGGAAAGCTCCAAATCAAAGCCTCTGTACTTGCCGAGAGGGATGGGATCAGGCGAAGTCATTTCCTTGCAGGCGTCAATGATTTTCTGTCCGCCTTCCGCTTTTTCGGAATAAGAAACACCCTTAACCTCAATCCCTACAAAGGTATCGTCCAGAGGCTTCGGGTGTTCTTTTGCAAGCGATATGTCTTTTTCCAGCCCCGCAATCGTCTCTTTCGTCCGAGCGATTGTTGTCGGGTAGTATTTGATGATCTTGTCCTCCAGCTCATATTTTTCGGAGAGATAGTTGGACTTCAAAAGGCGCAGCTTCTGCACCTGAATATCCAAATCCATTTTCTCTTTTATGTGCGGATTGTCCGCCGCAAGCATTTTGATCTCCGCATAAGAAAGAGCAGTAGCGTCCACATCTTCACAGGAACGCACGGGAGATTTGCTTGTCATAATCTGACTTGCGAATTTCTGCTTGCCCTCAACGAGCTGCCAGCAGTATGCGTCAAAAGTCCCTTCCGTAACATATCGGTACAGACCGACCTTCAGGTTTTCGTTGCCCTGCCGCACCGTCCGTCCGGCACGCTGCTCCAGATCGGCAGGTCGCCACGGGCAGTCAAGGTCGTGGGAAGCAATAATCTTGTTCTGCACATTCGTACCTGCGCCCATTTTCTGCGTGCTGCCCATCAGGATTCGCACTTCGCCACGGCGCACTTTTTTGAACAGCTCCTGCTTTTTCGTCTCAGTATCCGCCTCGTGGATAAACTTAATTTCCGATTCGGGAATACCACGCTCGATCAGCTTCTGTCGTATATCCGTGTAGACGGAAAACTCGCCTGCACCCTTTGGAGTGGAGAGGTCGCAAAAGAGGAGCTGCGTCAGTTTTTTATCACTGTTTTCCTCCCATATACGGAACACCTCGTTTACGCAGGCGTTGACTTTACTGCCTTCCTCATCGGGTAACATTGGATTCATCATTCGCTGGTCAAGGGCGAGCTTCCGCCCATCGTTTGTGACTTTCAGCATATTGTCCACGCTGGAATCCACATTGCCGCCCCTTATCTTTTCGGCTCGTTCGCCGAGAGAGGCGACCATATCTTTTTGCACCTGCGACGGCTTCACGGCGATGTTGTGATACTCCACTTCCGGTACGGGAAGATCGAGCATATCCGCCGTTTTGATGTCCGCCACCTGCTTGAACATCGCCATCAGTTCAGGCAGGTTATTGAATTTCGCAAAGCGTGTTTTCGCTCTGTATCCTGTTCCTTCGGGTGTAAGCTCAACTGCCGTGACCGTCTCGCCGAACATCGACGCCCAAGCGTCAAAGTGCTGTAAATCGTGTTCTTGCAGCGTCCGGTACTGCAAATACCGCTGGATCGTATAAAGCTCTACCATTGAGTTCGAGATCGGCGTACCCGTCGCAAACACAACGCCACGCCCTCCGGTAATCTCATCAAGATAGCGGCATTTCATAAAAAGGTCGGAAGATTTCTGCGCTTCCGTCTGAGCGATACCGCCTACATTCCGCATTTTCGTGTAAAGATACAGATTCTTGTAATAATGACTTTCATCTATGAAAAGCCTGTCTATACCAAGTTCTTCAAAGGTTACGACATCATCCTTTCTTGATTGATCGTTCAGCTTTTCCAGCTTCGTTTGCAGGGATTTTTTCGTCTTTTCAAGCTGCTTGACCGAAAAACGGTCGCCACGGTTTCGCTTTATATCCGCAATCCCTTCGATAATATCGTCAAGCTGCTGCTGTAAAACAGCCCTCTGCCGTTCAATCGAAATTGGGATTTTTTCAAACTGCGAGTGACCGATAATCACAGCGTCATAATCGCCCGTGGCAATCCTGCCGCAGAAGCGTTTTCGGTTTTTCATCTCAAAGTCTTTCTTCGTAGCGACCAATATATTCGCCGCCGGATAGAGCTGCAAGAACTCCGCCGCCCACTGCTCCGTCAAGTGATTCGGCACGACAAAGAGGGATTTATTGCAAAGTCCGAGCCGCTTGGATTCCATAGCGGCAGCAGTCATTTCAAAGGTCTTGCCTGCACCCACGGCGTGTGCTAAGAGGGTATTCCTGCCGTAAAGGATATGGGCGACCGCATTTTTCTGATGTTCCCGAAGCTCAATTTCGGGATTCATACCACTGAAAATGATATGGCTTCCGTCATACTCACGGGGACGGATACTGTTGAACTTGTCGTTATACAGCCGCACCAGCTTTTCCCGTCTTGCGGGATCACGCCATACCCAATCCTGAAAGCCCTGCTTGATCAGCTCCTGCTTAGACTGGGCGATAGCCGTTTCCTTTTTATTGAGAACAGCTTTCTTTTTGCCTTCATCATCTTCCATATAGTCAAAGACACGCACATCTTTCATATTGAGCGTATCTTCGATAATTTTGTAGGCGTTTACCCGCTTTGTGCCATAGGTATTATAGGCTTTCAGGTTTCCACGGTCGTAGGATTTTCCCTCCACATTCCATTCGCCTGTCAGCTTTGAATAATGGACTTTGATGTTCCACTGTGCATATCTGGGCGTATCCAAAAACTCGTACATAAACTGCTGTGCGATTTCTTCCGGCAGCCAAGTCGTGCCGAGCTGCACGAAAATCTCGCTGGCGGTCAGGTCTTTCGGCTGTACCTTTTCGAGCGCTTCCACATTGATTTTGTAATCTTCGGGGTAGACCTCTGCGGATTTTTTCGCCCAAGCGAGCTTTTCTCTCACATTGCCGGAAAGGTATTCGTCTGCCATCAGGTACTTTCGCTCGGTGCTGTTTCCGTAGCCGTACATCGGGTTTAGGAAGATAACGCCCTTTAATTCCTCATAGATTTCCTGCTCGGTCTTGCCCGTAAGGGAACACATATAATCCATATCCACACGGGCTTTTTCGCCCATAGATACAGCAAGCGCTTCGCTGGCGGTATCCACCGTGGTAACGGGTGTATGGGGCTTGATCGTCCGCTTCGTGAACATATCCGCCTTGCGTTCCAGCTCCCCGTTTTCGTCCAGTACCTCCAGTGCGGAAAGCAGGGCAAAGGAGCTGTCCTGCGAAAAAGCGGACACATTCGCACGGGAATTGATCAGCCCGTACTTTTTGGAAAAGGTGTCGTAAAGCGCATTTAGCTTCTGCTGTTCCTTTTCGATTTCATAATCGGGATAATCGGCAATCTGCATTTCAATCAGGCTGCGGACACAATCTCGAATGACAATCATACCCTTAATGCGGTTTTCTGCCGTAGCGGAACACTCCACCGGCGTCATTCGGGAATTTTCACGGTAATAGATTTTATCGTCCACAACCGTATAGGAAAAGTTGCGGACTTCGGGATCGGCGGGAATGGAATTATCTTCTTCGGTCAGTTCCTCGTCCACCTCGTAATCCGTAATCTCTGCGTGGATATTGGAAATGGCTTCGTCCAAAAGCTCGGCAAGGTCGGCGTTTTCGTAAGGGACAACGGTATCTTCCTCGCCGAATCTGCCGGATACGGTTTTCCATTCACCAAGTACCATTTCGGGATGATCGACGAAGTAGGCGTTCATCTTCACGCCGTTTTCATCGGTGTTCAGGTGTACCCATTCAGGCTCAAGGTCAATAAGCCTGTCCCGCTTCTGTAATATCAAAATATCCGAAACGACCTCCGTTCCGGCGTTTCCCTTAAAGGTGTTGTTCGGCAGTCGGATTGCGCCGAGAAGGTCGGCTCTCTGTGCGATATACTTCCGCACGGCTGGATTTTCCTTATCCATTGTGCCTTTGCTTGTGATAAGCGCCATCACGCCGCCCGGTCTGAGCTTGTCTAAGGACTTCGCAAAAAAGTAGTCGTGGATTAAAAAGTTATGCTTGTTATACCTCCTGTCATTCACTCGAATATCGCCGAAAGGCACATTTCCGATCACAGCGTCAAAAAAGCTGTCGGGGATATTTGCTTCCTCAAACGGCTGCGTCGCTATCGAGGTTTTCTGATAAAGCTGCTGTGCGATACCCGCCGAAATCTTATCAATCTCCACGCCGTAGATTTTGCTGTCCTGCATAGACTGGGGCAGCATACCGATAAAGTTGCCGATACCGCAGGAAGGCTCTAAGATATTGCCCTCCCGAAAGCCCATCTGCTCCATTGCCTTGTAGATCGAGGAAATGACAACGGGCGGGGTGTAGAAAGCGGTCAGGGTGCTTGCCCTTGCGCTTTCATACTCATCGGGAGAAAGGGCGGTATAAAGCTCGATAAACTCGTCCGCCCACGAGGGATTATTTTCATCAAATGCTTCTGGAATACCGCCCCAACCGACATACTGTGATAGTATCTCCTGTTCTTCGGGCGTTGCAAAGCGATTGTCAAACTCACATTCCTTCAGCACATTGATTGCTGCCATATTTCTGCGGAAGCGTTCTTTTTTGCCTGTTTCCGGAACTTCGTGGGAAGCAAGGTCAAAGGTGTGCCGTTCGGACAGCGGGATTTCAGGGTGCAGATCAAAGGTCTGTACCCGTGAGCGCTTCGGCTGGCTGAAAGTAGGTGTGAATGGCTCGGCTTCTTTCTGCTCAGGCTGTTCGACAGAATTTTGTTCTGCTATTTCAATTTCCTCATCAGACAGATACACAAGATCGTTAAAGGAAAGGCTCTGCAAACTCCTTTCGATCATATCTTCAAGAGAAGAAAACTGTTCGCTCCTGATAACTTTTCCGTCTACAAGGGTTTCAAGCCGGTAATCCACAAGATTAACTCTCGCCTGAATTTCGTGCTTATCATCTTCGGTTGTCGTATAAGCAAGCTCCACATTGGAAAGGTCTGTGTAATCCGCACCCTCGTCACGCTCAAACTCCTCACGGCAATACTCATCTATGAGCGCTTTTGCCGTATCCAGTTCGGAAACAGATTTCTTGACCTGTTCCAAGTAGTCGTTTGCCTGCCACTCGCTCTTAAACTCCTCGCTGACGCCCTCATCGTCGATATAGATCGCTTCCGTCAAATCGTCCCAAATGGCATAACCATCATCGGTTTCAATGACGAAAAATCTCTCGTCGGGCGGGAGCGTATTTTCTGCCGCCCTGTCGTTTGCAAGATAGGGCGAATCAATGATTTCTACGCCTTTCGGTTGCGGATCAAGGCTGCTGATAAAATCCTGCGGTATAGTGTTCCCGTCTTTATCCTTATAGAAAACGACGGTAAAAGGAACACCGTAGTAATTTTCTTCCTTTATATCCTTTTCAAACTGATAGGGGCTGGTATATTCAACGCTTTCCCGCACCGTCCCGTCCGTATGCAGATAGTCAATCCTGCCGACCGGCTGCGACTGCACCGGATCTTCCTTATTGGTCGATACGATGTTTCGGGTGCTGCGCTCTCCGCTTTCCAAAGAGCAGACCGCCACATCAAAGCCACGGTCAAGCAGCATATTGACATAGGTTTCCAAGCGGTTTGCCGGAAAGCCGCACATCTGTGTTCGCTGATTGCCGCCGATAGAACGGGACGCAAGATTCAGCTCCAGCGCTTCGCTTACGGTCTGTGCGTCCGCACCGTAGGCTTCAAAGAAATCGCCCATCTGATACAGAACAAGGCTGTCGGGATTAGCACTCTTGATTTCGCTGTACGCACGATAAGTGTCCGTAAAGCTGCTGCGCTCGTTCTGCTGAACAAGCCGCATAAAGTTGTCCTTGCGCTCCAAACGGGGCTGCGGATTTTGCACAGAGCGATCCATCAGCTCCACATTCCAGTCATCTACCCGTGTGATTTCAAAAGGCTTTCCGTCCAAATACACTCTGTCGCCGACTTTATAAGCGGCAGAGAATAACGATTTTTGCTGTTCCCGTGCTGCCGCCTGCTCAATCCTTGCCACTACATCTTCGGGCAGACCGTCCACATAGTAATGGATTTCGCCCTCGCTGCTGATATGGGCAATCGTTTGGTAGTCGCCGTTTTCCTCAACGGCTCTGTTCCAGACGGTAAGACCGTTTCCAAGATACCCCATACCAATGTCAAAAGCAGGCGCTTCAGCCGGATCAGCTTTTTCCTCCGGCTGAAGGTAATCGCCGAGTCCTTCGCTTCGGACAGCCTGAATATAATCGTCTTGCAGGATAGTGTCGGGCGTGACAACTGCCAAAACCTTGTTTTCCATATCCTCCTCAAAAGAGTAGGACGGGCTTAGATCACGGGGTGTAACATAAAACTTTTTAATATCCCCGTCGTAGCTCTGAACAGCCTGCTGGAACTTCCTTAAATCCCCGGCAGTAAAAATCTCCTGCGTTACCCAATACATCTCATCGCCGTTTACCAAAGAAGTTTCTTTGAAACGCATATGGTGGGGAATGAGCTTTTCAAACTCGATAGAATTGAAACGAGGCTGCTGCTCTGCAACCGCCGCCTGATTCGTTACCTTCAGGTGGTCGTTCATCGGGTTTTCCCGCACTTTGCTGTCAAACTCTGCTCTCTCCAATTCCTTTTGAAACAGCGGATACTGCATATCGTGAAGAACGACACGCTTATCATCAAAAGCAAGAATTTCGTATTCGTCAGCGCCGATATATACCGTATCGCCGAGATGATAGGCATACTGCGCCTCCTGCTGCGGCTCGTTTTCAGCCGCCTGCACCGATTCCCGTTCGGGTGGAGCAGTGGAGAGGATTTCACGGTTTTTCTGTTCTTCGGCAAGTTCGGCTCGGCGTTCCTCCTGCTTTTCAAGCCACTGCGGGTAAATCTCTTTTTCCTTTGGATTGAGATAACGGTCGAGGCGTATCAGTTCGGCAATCCGCTTCTCTACCTGATTCCAATTCAGCCGGATATGCGGCTTATCGTCCCCAATGCCTTTTGAGATCAAAATGCCTTTCCCGTCGTGCTGCTCGTCAATGCCTGCGCCGACAATAACAGGATAAGCACCGCCCCAGCCGTATTCATTTTTCAGAAAATCGGCATTTTCCTTTGTGGACAAGCTTTTTTCAAACTGCTCATAGATACGGAACTTTCCCTCAGAGATGCCGCTGCCACGGGTGAGAACAGCGTCGATGATCTCCTGAGAGAAAGTAAAAGCAGAGGTTTTTTCCTCTGCCTGCATATCCAAAAAGTTCAGTTGTCCATCTACGGAAGGTAACGGCTTCATCGTGTCCTGCAACTCCCCAAGCAACCGCATCGCTTCAAAGTGCTGGGCAATTACGCCCCAATCATAGAAACTCTGCGCCGTGCGGGAGAGATAGCTGCCCTCCCAAAGCTGCAGCACATTCTGCCAAGTTTTGTACCCGACTCGCCGCCCGTCGCTCAAAATCAGTTCAGTATAATCGTTATTGAAAATACCCTTGATATATTCGGTACGGGCGGCGTTATCGGGATTGCTTTCATAGAAAGCACGAATTTCCTCTTTCGAGGCTTTCAGGTGGGGCGTTGTACCGAGGATTTCACGAATCGTATCATCGCCGCCAAAGAACGGCAGGCTTTTATCCTCGTGGCTTCGGTCGTAGTAGTCTAAGCGAAGATTACCTCCGCTTTCACGATTTCCTGCACTCTGTTCCGCAGATTGTTCATTCCCTGCACCCACTTCATCATATCCGCTGCTTTCAGGCTCTCGGTCAAGCCCTCCTGCACCGCCATCTGCTTCATCAGGGTTTCTTCCAGCTTCATCGCTGTCTGCTCTGTTTCCGCCAAATGCTGTGTCAGGGTGCAGCTCGTCAGAAGATTGTAATACCGGATTTTGTGATGTTCTTTGAGAAATTTCCGTCTCATCTGAGCGTACCTGCCCAAAGTTACCTCCGGCTGCTCCGGCATTGTCAGATCGGGAAGATTGTAATCGCCCTGCATTGTATAAGTCAGCTCGTTCATTTTCAAAGCTCCTTTCGCTCTTATTTTCAGCCTTATTGTATTCCGGTTTCTCTCTGTCCGCAATGATGCGATTTTGCCTTTCAAGGGCAAGAACAGTACGGGAGATTTCCCCAAGCCCCATCTCCGCAATATCGCTTGACGCAATACCGAGGGCGTTTAAGGCTTCCGGCGTATTGAAATTTGTAATGACAGAGAAATCCTCCGCTTCAAAAAACGGCTCGGTATCTATCCCAAGCCTTGTCATCATCATATACGCCACGCTGTTTGTTACCGCTTTCTTATACATAGCGGTAATCATATCTTCCGAAAGACCGTAGAGGAAGCTGTCATCTGCGGCATACATCAGATCGCCCAGATAGTCGGGGATATTATCCTCCACGGCGTTTTTAGCGGCGCTCAGAACTGCGTCCGCAAGGCTTTCCCTGTTTTCCAGCTCGCCGAAGGTGTTTTCAAGGGATTCGATCACATCGTCCGTATATTCCGGCTTCATATCCCAAATCGGAACGGGGCGGGAGTAGCGGCTTGCGTGGGTATCGGAAATATCGAAGTAATGGGTTAAGCGCTGCCTGCTCCGGTCGGCGTCCTCAAATACGGCGATACCCTTTGCGCCACGGTTTACCCAACGCCCGAATTTGTCGTTCCAGCGCTCGATCTCCAGCACTGCCGTTGCGTCCGGTCTTTGGGCGTAGATGAGAAGCTGCTCGTCAAAGCGCAGACGATAGTTCCGGCAGGCGCAGCGCAAAAAGGCTTGCCAGTTCTGAACATCGGACACAACAGCGTGTGCGGTACGGCGGTACAGCTCGGAAATCAGGTCGTACTTTCGTGCCATCGGTTATGCACCTCCTATCTTTCATAGTCTTTCTGTTTCGGTCTTACGGGGATACCGTTTTTATCATAGCTTTTCGGATCGGCGGCAGGGGTATCCCAACCAAACATTGAACCTGCCTTCATCGCCTCTGCCTGACCTTTTGACAAGCCGAGCTTTTTGTTCATCTCATTCACAAGGGCGTTTGTTTCACTGGGCTTGCCGCCCTGAATATCCGTGCGGTAAAATCCGCTTTCGCCCTTTTTGACAATGCCGACGCAGTTTTCCGTCTGCACGAACACATAGCACTGCTCCGGCAGAGAAGAACGGAGCGGAATCACGGTATTGCCGTTTTGCTCCATCCGCTCGGCAAACTCGCAGATATGGTAGAGGTTGCTGCCAACCTCTAAATGATAGTCGTCAATATATCGGCAGGTGCGGTCAAGCTGTTCCCCGTCGCTTAAAGTGATCCTGATTTTATCTCCATCGGGGATTTTGAATTTTTCTTTGTAATCCGGCGTGATAAAGCGGATTCCACGGCTCGCCTTTTCCATATGGCGGTCAAGCCATTCCCGCACATAGCAGTAGCAGTAAAAATTGTAGTCCCCACGGGCAGGATTACACCGTATCAGGAAGCTGTGTTTTTCGGTATCGGCACGGAAACCGTACTCGGTCGCATAGTTGCCCTGAAAGGCGCTGTCGGGATATTTCGCCGCATACTGCGCCATAGTCGTGCGGCTCTTTAACAGCCCGTATTCTTCCGAACGCAGGGCGTTGATAACCTCGTCCAGCTCGCTTTTGAACTCGTCCGTTTTCAAATCCCGCCTGTGATCAAACCAAGAGGAAAAGAACTCTTTGCCGCCTGCGCCGAAATCGCCACGAAGATACCCGATACTTCCGGTCTGTCCCTCGATCTGCGTACTCTGCCTGTAAGTGTATTTCTGCTCGTCCGTATGAAGCGGTCGGATTGTAAAAGCCATTTCTGTCTGCTCCTTTCCTTTGCCTAAATCGTGTTTTCCTCTGACTTCTGCTCATCATCAGCGCCTCCCAAATAGGAAAAGAGCCTGTTTTTTGCGATCTGCTCCTGAAGCTCTGTGATAACCGTCATATCGGAAACGGATATATCGGGAATTTTCAAAATGCTTTGCAGGCTCAGCGCCTTCAAATCCTTTTCGGTTTTACAGCCGGAATCATAGAGCTTCGCCAGCACCTTTACTTTCTGCTGCAAAGCGGTGTTTGCGCTTTTCTTCGCTGCCATTTTCTTTTACCTCCCATCTTAGCTTTTAGCGTAGTCGGAATAGACACGCTGCATTTTGTGTCTTGCCCTGCGTACTTCGGGGGAGCAGCCGAGTTCAGGATATTTTGCCTGAATCTTCTGTCTTGTCCTTCGGATACTCTCAAAGCAGGGGATACCGTAAGCCTTATAATTGCTCATCACATCTTCAAAGCTGAAATGGCTGATACCGTGGGTATCATAAATACACGCCTTGCTGACGAGCAGATACAGCTTCATATCGTCATTTCGTGCTTCGGGGTGTTCCTTTAACACCGCAAGCACTCGGTTTTCAATCGTTTTCAGGTTTCTCATTTAAGCCTCCCAAAATAGAAAAAGGGGCGGAGTTTTTAAGCCCCGCCCCCGCAGAAGTTCTTACTTTTTCTTTCTGTTACGGATCTGCAAAAAGATAAAGCCGCCTACGATAAAGACGACCAGAGCAATTCCGATAATCGCTTTCAGTTCCATTAGTTATCCTCCTTCTTCTTTTTCTTAAAGCCGATGATACCGCAAGCCGCAATGCCTGCTACCGACACACCCGCAAGGACAAGCCAAAGACCGAGCTTGCTGTCATCTCCGGTTTTCGGCGTATCTCTCAGCTCGTTGTGCATTTCAACGACCGTGGTAGAGCCTGTCTGTACCGCAGCCTCCTTGTCGGCAGGCAGGATATACATAGCGGAAGCCGAATTGTTCACTTCGGAAATCTTGTACTCGCCGATCCGCAGTCCTTCAAGGAAAATCTCGCCGTTTTCGTCTGTTTCAAGGGTAACATCATAGCCGTTTGCTCCGGTAATGCGGAAAGCAAAGCCTTCCACCTTTCCGTCAGACGATGTTTTCACGATTTTTAAGTTCCCACGCATAGGCTCGTTTGCGAAGCCTTTGCCCTCTGTGTTTTCCACCTGATAGGTCTTACCGTCCGTGTCGATAAATACCTCATACACGCCCTCGTCACGGATATACGAATCCGGGCTTGCTGATTCCAAAATGAAGTAGCGCCCATAGAGCAGATCGTTCATTTCATACTGCCCGATTTCTTTTTCGGTCAGTGTGCCGATCAGTTCGTCCTCGCTGTCCAGCTCGCCGTTGTCGTTGGAGTCCTTATAGACCTCAAACACAGCGCCCGTCAGCTTCGTATCGGTATATTCAGCGTCCACCTTCGTAAGAGCGATATTGCCACGCACCAGCTCATTGACGATTTCAATCTCAACGACTTGCTCATTCTCTGAGATATTCACATCATAGACGGTATCGTCAAGCACGAATCCGGTCGGCTGCTTGATCTCACGGATATACCAGTTTCCGTAAGGCACATTCTCAAAGGAGAAGCTGCCATCGTCGCCGGATACGGCGGTCATCAGGGCGTTTTCTTCGGTAAACTCCACATCATCGCTCTTAAACAGACCAATGAGCGCACCGCCGAGTCCCTCGCCGTTCTCATCAACCTTTTTGCCGGAAACCGATCCGTAGATCAGCTTGTTTTCCATCGGCTCGCCATTATTCACTGCAATCGCTACCGTTGCAGTTTCCTGTCCTGCATATTCAAATACAACGGGATATTTTTTCGCCGTTGAGCTGATAATGCTCGTCTGTCGCCAGTTCTTTGACATAATAGCTGCCCAAAGGCAGGTCAGTCCCTACGGTCGCCCTGCCGTTTTCATCAAGCGTGATGATTTCAAGCAGACCGTCTTTCGGAATGGAAGTGCCGCTTGCGGATACAAGCTCCTCATCGGCGAACAAGCCGAAGCTGATATTTTTGATTTCTCCGTTATTGCCGATACCAAACAGCTCGTTTGTCTCCAGCGCTTTTTCAAGGCTGACCTCAACCTTCTGCCGTTCATTGACGAAGGAAGTCGCCGTTTCAGTCACGGCTACATCCTGTCCGGCGTAAATGAGTTCTACGGTATGGACTTCACTGCTCAGCACCATTCCATAGCCTGCCTTGACCTCTTTTACCTCATATTTTCCGAGATAGAGTTCCTTGCTTTTTGCAAAGCCGGTTTCATCGGTCGTAACCGTATCGACCAGCTCGCCCTTGCTGTACCTCAGCGTACCGTCTGGCGTTACCACATCTTCGGCGGCACGGATTTCATAAACGGTATCGGGAAGCCCCTGTGTTTCATAGATCGGTTGATAGATAACGGGAAGCTCCTGCCCGTTTTCATCTGTCCCGCCGCTTACCAAAACGCCGAAGAATACCTCGCCCGTCTTTTCAATGCTGATCGTGCCTTTCTGCGGCATATTGGTCTTTTCAACTTTAATCACTGTTACCCCGCTTTCCTCAGAAGAATTTTCTTCCGTTACATCAAAATAGACGGGTGTGGAATCAAGGACATATCCATAAGGACTCTGTACCTCAACGATAGAGTAGCCCTGACCGTATGGCAGCTTTTCCGGCGTTACGAGCGAGCCGTTAGCGTCGGTATAGAAAGTGTCAACGGTTGTCGGGGTAGGATAGGTAAACTCCATCGTGATGAGATTGCCGGACGGATCGTAAATCTGGAATCCTGCACCCGCATAGGGAATGGTCTTGCCCGTTTCTGCGTCCACCTTGACTACTTGGATATAGCTTTCAAAATTGCTGTTGTTAATCAAATAGCGGTAAGTCTGGGCGTCCTTTGCGATGAACACATCAAAATCATCCATCAGCTCCCTGCCTTCCCAGCCGGATACCTGATGGACGGTATATGTGCCGTAAGGCATATCCTTTGTCTGTGCAAAGCCGTTCTCATCGCAGATGAGCGTATCACGCTCGGATTCCTTTGCGTTCGCAAAAGAGCCTGCGGACTTGAGATACACTTCAAAAACTGCGCCTTCTTCGGGCGTTTCAATCTGTGTTTCGCCATCGTCCGTATGTTTGATAATGGCGATATTGCCCTTGATGACCTGTTCCGTTACATCATTTGCGGTCTGGTTATGCTCAATGGTATAAAGCTCCGGCTCTGCGCCGACCTTGTGGACGGTCGGATCGAGCAAATAGCCCTCGCTCGGCTCCAGTTCCTTGATTGTCCAGTCCGCACCGCAGATATATTCTTTTGTGGTAAACTGACCGTTTTCATCGGTATAGTATTCATCAATGAGCTGTTCGCCCTTGAAAATCCCGTATTTTGCACCTGCAAGCGAGGCGTTCCCCTGAGCCGTTCCCGTCTCAGCGTCGCTCTTGGTCACGGTAACGGTAAACTTCTTCAGGATATTCGTGAAATTGCGGGTAGTGACCTCGTTCCACTTGACGGGTGCGCTCTGATCTGCGGGAATGACATAACGGATTGCGGTATCCACTTCCTCAATGGTGTACGGCGTTGTGCCGCTGATCAGCACATCTTCAAAGGTCGCCACGCCGTTTGCATCGGTTGCGGCATACTCGTCCACGGCAATGCCGGAAAGTGAAGTGCCGTAAAGGTGGAAGGTCACGCCCTCATTGAAGTTATCCTCCGAGGATTTGATAACCTCAATATCGCCACGCTTCAGGGTATTGTTGAAGTTGACGGTCGCAACCTGCCCCGCAACTACGGTTACTCTGCGGGACTCCTGCGGCTCGTATCTGTCATATTCCTGCTCGGTTACGGTATATACTCCGGGCATTAGGTTATCGACCTGAATCTGACCGCCGTTTTCTGTCTTAACGGTTTTATCAATGCCGTTGCCCTGAATACGGAAGGAGATACCATCAACTTTTCCGTCCTCGCTGGTTTTGACGATCTTCGCCGAGCCGTAGGAAACCTTTGATTTAAGAAATCCCTTAACCGGATCATTGACCGTCTGAGCGTAGGTTACGGTATCCTGCACACCGCCGTTTGGTCCATAGATACCGTCCGTCCAAGTGATAACGCCTTTTCTCTGCGCCGTTTTCTCTGCGGTAATCGTCAGCCCGTCGCTCGGCGCTTTCTCGGCAGTAATCGTCAGCTTGTTTCCGCTTACGGAGAACTGAACGCCCGAATCATTGGACGAAAACTTATATCCCGAAAGGACATTGTTGCTGTCCGTCAGCGTAACCGTGTACTTAGAGCCATCCCATTCAAGCTCGATTTCCTGTGCGCTCCCCGGTGTTTTGGAAAGGAAGCTCGGCAGCTTGGAATGCTTCTGCACACTTGCCGCCATTGAGTTGTAGTAGCTCATAATCTTGTCGTAAAGAGGGTGGTTAGGACTGATCTGATCCAGAACAGCGTCCTTGCCGCCTGTGCTGACCTTGTTGAAGTTCTCGTCACGCTCACCGATCACGGTTTCCCAAATGAGAAGCTGTGTAGCGACTGCGTGAGCCAGCTTATCGCCGCCCTCGTTCTGAGAACGCCACGAGGTCGAGATTGTTCCCGTGTAGCCGTACTGGAAGATACGACCGATGAACAGCTTAATATCGTCAGGAGAAATGGTGCTGTTATAGGACGAAGGGTAGTTGTCCCAAAAATCCTCGCCCTTTTTGGTAAAGCTGTCTCCGGTCTGCTGCGGGACGCCGATCTCAATACAGTAGCAGATATTTCCCGTATATGATCCCATCGCACGGACGGTTGTATAACGGGAATTGCCTGTTTTCCAGCCGTTCATAAAGGTAAGGCTTCCGTGTCCCCATTCGGCGTTGTAATTCGAGTCCCCGTCACGGGGATACGAGATAAGGTACACATCGTCCGTTTCCTCTGCGGCATAGGCGGTCGTACCAATCCCTACAAGGGAAGTCACGCACATCAGCGCCGCAAGAAACAGCGACATAATGCGTTTTGGTTTCTTAATTTTCATCTGAAATCCTCCTTGAAATGAAAAAACGCACCGTTTTTTTCGGTGCGTCCTCAAAATGGAATATTTAATTTAAGCGTAGCCGATATAGATGTCGTAAAGTCCGTCAGAGACTTCCTCCGCCCAAATCCATACGGCTGTGATTTCTTCGTCAGCCTTGTACCGATCCAAGCGGCTGTGAATATCCCTTTCAAGATATTTGCAGTGCGCTCCGGCACGGATCGGATTATCCCAACAGTAAATTGCCTCGCTGTCTAACAGAAGTCCCACGCTCTGAGCGTAGCCTTTTGCAAAGGAAATCCAGTAGTCAATGTCAAAGTCAGTTTTAGTTTCGCTCGGTGTTTCTTCCGTTTCAGGCGGCGCAGGCGTTTCGCTTTCTTGTGGAATATCCGGCTGCGGTGTGGATACGGAATGTTCGGTTTTGTCCGCTTTATCGGGTTGTTCGGCGGGCTGTGCCGCCTGCCCGGTTTCAGAAACAGTCTGAGGCTGTTCGGTGCAGACCGTATCCGTTTTCGTCGTTTCTTCCTGCTTTTCCGTCGTTTCTTCCTGCACGGCTTCAGGCGTTGTTTCAACCTCCTTGCTTTCCTCTCCCGCAGGCGCTTCGGATTCAGGGGTGCTTTGAACACTCTCCGAAAAAGAAAACGGCTGCGGCTTATCTTCATTCAGCGGGGCATTGTTGCAGCCTGCAAGCACGACCAGCAAAAGAGCCGTTAAAAAAGCGATTGTTTTGATTTTCATTGCGCTTCACTCCTTTTCTGCCGCCATTGTAATGCGAAACAGCGTTTCAGGCAAAGGTGTGAAACAAAGGGTAATCTTACATCATAGGGCATACCTCCTGTGTTTTGGAATGGTGCGTTTTCCTGAGATAGATTGAGTTAGGTGAGATAGCTGTAATCAGGAGAGATAGATTTATTCTTTCGGATAGTCAGGTAGTTTAGGGGTTGGAGTGTGAGGAAGGGGAAGAAAAAAACGCACTCCGCCTTACCTGCTGTCACGCTCGGCACGGTTACGCAGAAACTTGTTGTAATGCTCCAGCGCCTTGCAGACATACTCCTCCGTTTGGTTGATGGGGATATTTTTCGGGATCAGGCTTCGCACCCTGTCCCCACGCAAAACAATCTTCTCACGCTGATTCGGCTTTTCCTCGCTCATAATCGCAGAAATCGCTTCTGTTGTCAGCTTGCCTTCTTCAAAAAACTTCCGCATACGGATCGCCTGATCGTGGGACGGGGTACAGTCGTTTAGGTCGATTTCGTCCACCAAATCCCTTTGGCAGTCCTCGTTCAGATAGGACAGCTCAACGGCGGGGCGCATTTTAATCCTGCCCTCGTCCACAAATTCAAGCAGTTCGGGAACAAGGTTTGTAAGGCGGATATATTTTCGGACTTGTTCGTGACTTTCGCCGCTTTCTGCGGCAATAATTTCACGAGTGGTCTTGCCACCGAAATTCTGCAACAGTGTTGCAGAATTATTTTTACTCGGTCTGCCTGCCTGTCTTTTCATAGCGTCCAGCCGCATTTTATATGCGTGAGCTTTCTCCGAGGGAAGTATCTGTGACCGCTGGAAGTTGCTTTCGACCATTAAAATCGTCGCTTCATCACGGTCGAGGTCTACTACCTCACATCTGAGCGTTTCAAATCCGGCAAGCTCGCAAGCCCTTTTTCGCCTGTGTCCTGAAATAAGCTCGTATCTGCCGTCCTCCTTCTGCCTTACGGTAGCGGGAGTAATCACGCCACGCTCTTTGATACTTTCCACAAGCTGAAACATATCCTCATCTTCCCGCACCTGAAACGGGTGGTCGGGGAAATCGTCGATTTCCTCAAGCGGAATATCCCTGATTTTTGACAGCTTCGCTTCGTCCCTTTCCTCCTGAGAGGAAAACAATTCATCGAGCGTGTTCGTGGGCAGCGTGAAGTCGCTCTTTCTGCCTGCCATCGGCTAACACCTCCTTTGTGAAACTGGCGTAAGCCTTAGACACCGGACTGTTCGGCTCATAGGCGTAGATACTTGTCCCTTTAGAAGATACCTCTGCGGCTTTTACGGCTGCCGGAATCATTGATCTATATATCCTGATATGGCTGCCGAAATTCTCCCTGAGCGCTTCCACTGTGCTTTTCGCAAGATTTGTCCTTCCGTCCACAAGCGTCAGAAGAATACCGTCGATTTTCAAATCGGCGTTTGTATGTTTCCTCACTTTCACAATCGTCCCCAAAAGCTGCGTCATTCCCTTAGCGGGAAGATACTGCGCCTGAACGGGGATAATCACGCTGTCCGCCGCCGTTAGAGCGTTAAAGGTAATCATACCCAAGCTCGGCATACAGTCAATAAGGACATAATCGTACTTGTCTTTTACAAGGCTCAGATAATTCTTCAGGACGCTTTCTCGGCTCATCGCCGTTACAAGCGTCATTTCCAATGACGATAGGCTGAGATTGGACGGTACAAGGTCTACCTTCTCTTTATGTTGCAGGATACCGTCAAAAGGATTTTGCTCCTGCTCCGATATGATTGCCTGAAGCTTCTCTGTCAGCGTTACGGAAAGGCTGTCGCTATCCCTCCAGCCGAGACAGGTCGTTAAATCTCCCTGCGGATCAGCGTCAATCAGAAGCACCTTTTTCCCTTGCATAGCAAGTCCAATGCCTAAATTAACCGTAGTCGTGGTCTTGCCCACACCGCCTTTTTGATTGCATACCGCAATCGTCTTGCAGTTTGACATCTCCGGCTTTACCTCCTTTCATAGATTTCACAGCCTGCCTCAATAAGAGGCGGCTATGTAAAGACCGCAGCATTTGTTCTCAACACCCCCTGCGGAAAGCGATTTGCTTTGTACGGGAAGCACTAAGGTTACGGTTTGCGAAACCGTATCATAGGAATCTCACCTCTGCCGGGTACTCCGCCAGCTCCGTAGAGAAGTATCATTATCATTCTGACTGTCATTGCCGTTTCAGTAGCAAGCTGAATTTCAGGTCGGGGATTCTCGCTCGTTCTCCGTATATCAATAGGAAAAGTCACGGCGTACCCACCTTCGGGCTATTCATCAGAACTAATGTCCTTAGCGCCTGTCTATTCAATTTTCAAGGTACTTTGAAGGGGGAAATCCCCTGCGGGAAAATAACCCCTTCACTCATTTGGACAAAGGGGGGCAAAATGCACACCCAAAATCGCCCCTTTTCCGAAAAAAATTTGAAAAAAATTTTTTGACCTTGAAAATTGCCCTAAAAACGCAAAAAAGCCGCCTGCTTCTCCGTAAAGAAACAAGCGGCATAACTGCGGTTTTATTCAGATGTATTGCACGGTCATCTTTTTCTTTCGTGCTTTTGTAAATTTGATAAGGACATCATCTACTGCGTCCGTATATCTGCCTTGTGCTATCAGATTATTTTTAAGGGCGATCAACGCCTGCAAAACTTGTCCGTACTCCTCGTCATCAAGATAGATATGAAATTGCCTGTCTTTCATCAAATCGTCTCCTTTATTTTTTCTGTCCTTTTCTCCATTCAAAAAACCTCTGCCGGATAAACGCTGTATCCTCATCTTCATTCGAGGTTATGAAAATATGTAAGCTGCGAAACGCTTTTTTGATTTTCATAGCGAAGTCTATTTCGCTGTTTCCTAATGTATATGGGATTTTAATCAGTTTGATCTCCCGCTTCCGGCACAGATATGCTTTCAAGGTTTCTACATTCTCTGTCCGACTAACCGTTTCAATCGCTGCTTTTTCTTCAGGTAAATATATTTCAAGCGGTATGCCGATAATCTTATCCGTATCCGTCTGTACCTTTATGTGCTTCTTCGCTGCATAATACATAACCGCCAGCTTTGGAAAAACCGTCAGATAGTCTTTTTCACACACCTTACAGCCTTTTCCTTCAATCGCTCTTTCTGAAATTTTAGCCTTCCACGAGTGTCCGAGTGAACATTTCCACCACACGCTCTGCATTGAGTGCCTTGATATTTTGTTTGGGGAAATATCTTTGTTCTTTTCGTAGTCCCATTCCGGAAGAAGATGTGCGTCCGTCGTTGCTAAATCATTATACCCTGTCATAACCGCCCGATCCGCACAGACAGGGCATACCGTTCCTTTTACACGGGCATAGACAACGGACTGCCATTCATACCCGCACTCTCTGCACTTCCACCAGACATTTCTGCGGAACTTTTCGTTTATCATATCAGGAGTAAGAGGCAGATTCCGATCCGACCATTCCTGTGCAAGCTGAGGGTGTGTCGTAGCGAAATCATTAAATCCTTTCAGCAGAAGTTGACCGCTGCAATAAGGACACCCGCTTCCGCCTGAACGAGTGGAAATGAGCGTGTTCCGTTCGTGACCTTTGCTGCACCGCCACCATACCTTCCGATTTGCAAAGACCGTAACCATATCAGGCTTTAGTGGGTAATTTCTCTCAGACCACTCAGAAGCGATTTGAGGGCGCTGTGAGGCAAGGTCATTAAATCCTACTAAGATTTTATTATGGGAGCAATACGGACAGCCTGTGCCGTTTAACGCCCTGCTCTTAACCGTTGCTGTCCATTCGTGACCATATTTATCCTGCCAAATCACTTTTTTATGAGAGCCTGTCGTTACCATTGTCGGTTTCAGCGGATCATTCTTACTCGACCATTCATCAGCCAGCTCCGGCTTCAGCGTTGCCAGATCATTGATACCCTCTATCACTCTTGCGCCTGAGCAGATTGGGCAGTTTTCGCCGTTTGAACGAGCTTTAACACTTGTCTGCCATTCGTGACCGCAAGCGCCTTTCCACCAAACGACTTTGTTTGAGCCGTATGTAATCTTATCCGGAGTAAGCGGCAGGTTTTTATCCGACCATTCCGCAATAAGTTCAGGGTGTACCTCTGATAAAATATTGCTCATACTTAATCCTCTCCTTCCTCTGCGATTAGCTTCATTATATTGGGAAAGCGTGGATTGGTATAGTTTGCGATAATGGGTAGTAAAACTATGAGAAAATACAGAAGCCCCTGAGAAGCTATAACTTCTCAGGGGCTGTGTGAAACTAAAAATTATGCGATTTTTTTGTTGCTGCACCGATTTTAGCACCGATTGGTGTAAAATTGGTGTATTTGTGTAAAATCCGAGGTTTTCGGAAAATGAAGTACATCTCGTTTTAGTAGAGCTTTGCGCCCGCCGGAATATGGTCATCTACCATTAGAAGATGGAGCTTTTCTTCGCCTTCTTCGTGGTGTACCGCACTAATCAGCATACCGCAGGAATCAATGCCCATCATCGGTCTTGGCGGAAGATTGGTAATAGCGATACAGGTCTTACCAACCAGTTCTTCCGGCTCGTAATAGGCGTGAATACCGCTTAAAATCGTGCGTTCCGTGCCTGTTCCATCGTCCAGCGTGAATTTGAGCAGCTTCTTGGACTTCGGTACTGCTTCGCAGGCAAGCACCTTGACTGCCCGGAAATCGGACTTGGAGAAAGTCTCAAAATCTACGAAATCCTTGAACAAAGGCTCGATCTCGACTTTGGAGAAATCTATCTTTTCCGGCTCGGCTTTTGGGGATTCAATCGGCTGAGCGTTTACACCAATTTCGTCCTTTACACCATTCAAGGGTTTCATTGTCGGGAAAAGAAGTACATCTCTAATTGCAGGAGCATTTGTAAGAAGCATACACATACGGTCAATGCCGAAACCGATACCGCCTGTTGGTGGCATACCGATTTCAAGGGCATTAAGGAAGTCCTCATCTGTGTGATTAGCCTCTTCATCGCCTTGTGCGAGAAGTTCTTCCTGTGCTTTGAATCTTGCCCTCTGGTCAATCGGGTCATTAAGCTCAGAATATGCATTAGCCATTTCCCAACCATTCATAAAGAACTCGAAACGCTCAACATATTCAGGATTTCTCTGGCTTCTTCTTTGTAAGAGGAGAAATCTCAATAGGATGATCCATAAGGAATGTAGGCTGAATAAGATGTTCTTCTACGAAAGCTTCAAAGAATAGGTTGAGAATATCGCCCTTCTTATGTCTTTCTTCGTATTCAACGCCTTTTTCCTTAGCAACAGCTCTTGCCTCTTCAAGAGTATGTATTTCGTTAAAATCAACGCCTGCATACTTCTTAACAGCATCAACCATTGTAATTCTCTCAAACGGCTTTCCTAAATCCATTTCTATGCCATTATATACGATAGTTGTTGTACCAAGAACCTCTTGTGCAACATGGCGATAGAGATTCTCTGTCAAATCCATCATACCGTGATAATCTGTATATGCTTGATAAAGCTCCATAAGAGTAAATTCAGGGTTATGTCTTGTATCAAGTCCTTCGTTACGGAATACTCGACCAATTTCATAAACCTTTTCAAGTCCACCGACTATCAATCTCTTAAGGTAAAGCTCAAGAGAAATTCTAAGCTTTAAGTCCTCATCAAGAGCATTGAAGTGTGTTTCAAATGGTCTTGCAGATGCACCACCAGCATTTGAAACGAGCATAGGAGTTTCAACCTCCATAAAGCCCTGTGAATCAAGATACTTACGAATTGTGCTGATAATCTTAGAACGCTTGATAAAGGTATCCTTTACTTCTGGGTTCATAATAAGGTCAACATAACGCTGACGATAACGAAGGTCAGTATTTGTAAGACCGTGATACTTTTCTGGAAGTGGCTTAAGTGACTTTGAAAGAAGCTTAACCTCTTTTGCATGAACTGAAATTTCACCCATCTGGGTTTTGAAAACAAAGCCCTTAATCTCAACTATATCACCAATATCCCACTTTTTGAGGAAGCCGTATTCTTCTTCGCCGAGGTCATCAAACTTTGCAAAAATCTGAATTTTGCCTGAGCGGTCCCAAAGGTCCATAAACGAAACCTTACCCTTGCCTCTTTTTGAAAGCAAACGACCTGCAACACAAACATCTTTGTTTTCGTATTCTTCAAAATTATTTTTTATTGTTTCTGTAAGAATATCACGGTCACTTGTTGTAATTACAAACGGATCTCTGCCTGCTTCCTTGAGAGCACCAAGCTTTTCATATCTAACCTTGATAACATCGCTTGAGTTGCCCTGCTGTGGCTTTTGTTCCATTTCAATCATTCCTCTTTTCTTAAACATCAATAAATCTGACAGAACTGTAAAATCAAAATCCGTCAGTAAAAATTCTTAATTATAAAATTATTTTCTTATCTCAAGAATTTCAAACTTAACTTCTCCGTTTGGAGTTTCAACCTCTACAACATCACCGATAGCATGTCCGAGAAGTGCCATACCAACAGGAGATTCATCAGAAAGCTTACCATTGAATGGGTCAGCTTCACTTGCGCCAACTATCTGATAATCAACATCTTCATCAAAATCATAGTCATGTACCTTTATTTTAGAACCAACATGAACCATTTCATTCGTAAGCTCACTTGAGTCGATAACCTTTACATTCTTGAGCATAGCCTCAAGCTCTTGAATTCTGGATTCGTTAATACCTTGCTCATCTTTAGCTGCATCATACTCGGCATTTTCAGAAAGGTCACCTTGTGCACGAGCCTCTTTAAGTTTTTCTGCTATTTCTTTACGCTTAACGGTTTTGAGAAATTCAAGCTCTTCCTCATAATTTCTAAGTCCTTCATCTGTCAAAATAACCTGTTTCTGCATAGTGTGAAATCAGTCCTTTCAAAATTCACTTAATACCTATTATTATATAAAAGCGTTGATTATATGTCAAGAAATTAGAATTGAAAAAGATTTATTTAGTTCGCTATTTTCTGGCTATAAAGAAAAATCTCGGAAATTTGAAAATTATATCTTCATTTTTGTTCAAGATAAGCTTTGATAACTTTCTTAAGAATATCGTTCTCAAATTCAAACTTATCATTTTCATCGAGAGTACTAAGATATGGTCTTAAGCTTGTATCCCTATACCACTACACAATATCATTATGAGATTAATATTTGAAAAAGCATCAAGCTTACAATATCTGCAAACCCATTCTCAGTGTCACAAAGCATACATTCCATATTTAGATAATTTTTCTTTGCTAATGTAATCATATTTTCTGAATCATTTATGCCAAGAATTTTTGCGTTTGAAAATTTCAGATATTGCTTTGAATCACAGCTTACTCTGATATGTAAATATTGCAGAATTTCTTGCTTTTATAAAACCGCTGTGCTAAAATATACTTGTGCGGGAGTAGTTTAGTGGCAGAACATCGGCTTCCCAAGCCGAATATGCGGGTTCGATTCCCGTCTTCCGCTCCAAAACAAATACAGCTCACAAGCTATTATAAGCTCGTGAGCTGTTAATTTTTTCATCAATTTATATACTTACATTACAAAACGGTTAATAAAGTCAAGTCCTGTAATTTTCCATAATCTATTGTATTAGATATATAGAGGCGATTTAATTATAAGAAAAAAGTATGAATGCACTAATTGGTGCATTATGTAAGCTTTCTTTTTGTTGTAGTTTATCAACCGTAGTGTACAGGTGCTTTGTTTGTCGGCTGAACATCTTTAGGACCATTCTCTATATCATCAGGAATTGCAAGCTGATATGCAGATTCACCATGGTAATCATATGTTGAACGCCAAACTCTTTCTCTTTTGATTTCCTTACCATTTTTAAAGTAAACTCTTGCACTATATGTGCTATACTTTGAACCTGTATTCTCAACACACCATGCAATCGGAACTATCTCATCATATGCTGTTGGCTTTTCTCCATAAATTTCTACCATAAGTTCAGGATAACCATCGCCATTATTATCATACATATATGTTGCCATATACATTGCATATGCAGATGTATTCTTCATTTTGAGGTCGATATTTCCATAGTCGATAGTAGCATCAAGACCTACTGGAACATATGTTGAAGCGTATTGGTGTGGCAAACGCTCAACTATCTCCATATTTGCACGAAGCCCTGCATTATAGATTGTAGTAGCAGCCTGACAAATACCACCACCATACTGAGGCTCATAGCTGCCATTTACGATTGCCGAGGATTTAACATATCCAAGTTCACCTGTTGTTGTATCGCCTGTGCTTTTATTGAATGACCATGTTGCACCAGGTTTGATAACTGAGCCATTAATCGCTTCCATAGCAAGCTGCATATTATGGTTTGAAGCCCATACATTTGTAGATGTTGTTTCAAATGATGTAATAAGCTCTGTCTTTGTCTTTATTGTCTTTAAATCTACTTTAAAAGGAACATCAGAAAGTGAAACATTGATTGTGCCTGTCTTATTGCTTGTAGCCATTATAGTATTTAACTGCTTTATAGCACCATCTTTGTCAAGCTCTTTTCCAACTGTACCATCTTCATAAGTGAATTTTTTATTTGCAGTTGGGTCAAATTTTTTAACATGAGCATCGATTGCTTTTATATTAACCTTTTTAGCAATTTTATCAGCAACAAGGTCGATAGCATTATCACTCAATTTAGCTGTAAGTGGAAAATCCGTTACACCAGCTTCATTTTTGTTATGAGCAGCTGATGGATTATCAAGCTCACCTCTGCTGAAATGATATGCATCAATCAAAACATCAGCGGTATTATACTCATATGTGAAATCATCCTGAGTAAGATTAAAGCTTTTTTTGCCATTCTTAACTGTAATATTTATATTATCCCTTACTGATTTTTCTGCATCAGCAAGAGCTTTATAGGCGTTGCTTAATGTCATTCCAGAAACATTAACGCCCTGAACAGTAACATTCTTACCAAAAACAATAGAATCTGTATTTATTTTCTTTACATCAATATCTGTTAAACTCTCTGAAGATACTGTTGAAACTACTGCTGGAACACTATCGCCAGAATTATTATTTTTTATCAATGAAGCGGCGCCTACACAAATTCCTGCTACTGCTACAACTGAAATAGCACTAATTATAATAGCCTTAGTCTTCTTCGAGCTTTTAGGATTTTCCGGTGCTGAGGTTCTATAACTCGCACGCTTGTAGCTTCCTCTCTGATTGGAAGCCTTTCTCGAGCTTGATGCACTCGCAAAAACAGTTGAAGAACCACTATTCTCTTTATGAGGAGTGGTAGCGAAAACGACTTCGCCTTTGTTTTCGTCTGAGCTTTGAGCTTTAGTTTCTTTTTCTAATTCCTTATCTATATCGCCCATAGCACATACCTCCCTATCTTTATAGAATAATAATAACTCTTTTTCTCAAACTTGTAAAGTAACACTTTTTTTATTATTTAGAAATTTTCTTATGAATTTATTGGCAATTTTAGTTTTTCTTTTGTTAAAAACTTAAAAGACCAATTTTTTTAAATATAATTGATAGATTTACCTTTTTCAACAGACTTTAATTTATTGATTTTAGACAGCAATATTCATACAAAGCTGTAATTTTGGGGGATTGCAAATTTTTTGTTAAAATTACAACTGGTGTTGTTTTTGGAATTTTTATGCTATAATATTGTTAAAGCTTTACTTTGAAAAATAAAAAAACAACTTTGAGGTGACTTATGCAAATGTATGATAACATAGAAAGACCACAGCGTGCAATACTGATTAGTATAGATACTGGAGATTATGATGCGGAGGCATCTCTTGAAGAACTCAAGGAACTTATGAGGAGTGCTGGAGGTGAAACTATTGCTACTGTTTCTCAAAAAAGGGATAAGCCAGATAGTGCAACCTGCTTAGGCTCTGGCAGGCTTCTCGAAGTCAAGGAATTTGCGCAGACTAATGATATAGACCTACTTGTTTTTGACTGCGAGCTTACTCCTACACAAATAAGAAACCTCGAGGCTGAAACTGATATTCGCACAATAGATAGAACTATGCTTATTCTTGATATTTTTTGCACTTCACGCAAAAACTAACGAAGGTAAGCTACAGGTTGAACTTGCACAGCTTAAATATCTTATGCCAAGACTTACTGGCAAAGGTCGTGAGATGTCAAGGCTTGGTGGTGGTATAGGAACTCGTGGTCCTGGTGAATCTAAGCTTGAAACAGACCGCCGTCATATTCGCAGAAGAATTGAAACCTTAAAAGAGGAACTTTCTCATATCACTGACAGACGAAATCAACTTCGTTCAAGACGCAGTAAAGACGGTATAATTACAGTTGCAATAGTTGGATATACAAATGCTGGAAAATCTACACTTATGAATACGCTTACTCAGGCTGGTGTGCTTTCTGAGGATAAGCTTTTCGCAACACTTGACCCTACTTCCCGTTCTCTGAAATTACCTAACGGTGTTTCTGTTATGATGATTGATACTGTTGGTCTTGTAAGACGCTTGCCACACCATCTTGTCGAAGCTTTTAAATCTACGCTTGAGGAAGCCGCTCTTGCAGATATAATCGTGAATGTTTGTGATGCTACAAGTGAGGAATATCAACTTCACCTTGATGTTACAACCTCACTTCTACATGACCTTGGCTGCGAAAACAGTCCTATTATTACAGCTTTTAATAAGTGCGATTTACTTTCGCCTGATGATATTCCTCATAATTCAGGAAGTGTTCTTATAAGTGCTAAAACAGGCAATGGCATTGATAAGCTTTTAGAGGCTATTGAAGAAAATCTTCCTGTTCAAATTAAGCGTTTTAATATGTTATTGCCATTTCAGAAAGCTAATCTCATAGCACCTCTTCGTTATATGGGTGCTTTAATCAGTGAAGAATATACTGCTGATGGAATACTTGTAACTGCTAATATAGAGAAGCCAAAATGGCATATATATGAACCATATGAGATTTGATAATTATTAGTGTATTGACCTCTTTTCAGGAAAGCCTCACAATGAGTATCTAAAATATAAATCTTATCTTTGATATAAGTCATTATTGTGCAATTATCATTGCGAAAATTGTGTGTTAGTGTTGACATAATATCCTGATAGGCTTATAATATTATGTGGTATATTCTGACAATATTCAGCAAATTTCATATGCAAGGTGTAAGGGTGTTATTTTATGAGAATTTTTAATTCAAGAGATAATGAATGTAAATCCCCGTTCGGTTCTGTTCGTGAGGGAGAAAATATTCATTTTAAGATTACTATTCCAAGATATTTAGGTTGTTCAAGTGCTATTCTTGCTTTAAAAGATGACCTTTCGGGTGATACTGTTTCTTATAGTATGTTTTGGTGCGGAATGCCTGATGAAAACAATGAGCAGTGGGAGCTTGACCTTTCAAATATAAGCACAGGACTTTATTGGTATCATTTTAGCCTTGATACAAAACAAGGCAGAAAATATATTATGCGTGGCTGGGGTGGCGAGGGCTACTTTTCTCATACAAATAACGACCCAAGATACCAGCTTTTATGCTATGATAAAGATTTCCAAACCCCATCATGGCTACCTGGTGGAATTATGTATCAGATTTTCCCTGATAGATTTTATTTTTCAGGAGAAAAAAAGGAGGGTATTTATCCTGATAAAAAGCTCCATGATGAATGGTATAAAATTCCTGATTGGCGTCCTGATGAGAACGGAATCGTTACAAACTCAGATTTCTTTCAAGGCGACCTCAAGGGAATTACAGAAAAGCTTGATTACCTTCAAGAGCTTGGTGTAAACTGCATATATCTTAATCCTATTTTTGAGGCTTATTCAAATCACCGCTATGATACAGGCGACTATGAAAAAATTGACCCCGTTCTCGGCACAGAAGAAGATTTCAAGGAGCTTTGCAGTGAGGCTAAAAAGCGTGGTATGTATATTATAAATGACGGCGTTTTTAGCCATACTGGCAGTGATAGTAAGTATTTTAACCGTCAGGGTCGTTATCCTCAGAATGGTGCTTATAATTCAAAAAATTCACCATATTATACTTGGTATAAATTTATGGATTGGCCGAATATTTATCATTCTTGGTGGGGCTTTGACACTTTACCAGAAGTTGAAGAACTGTCATATTCCTTTGATAGATATATCAACGGTGAGAATGGTATTATAAGAAAATGGATGAAATGCGGAAACTCAGGTTGGCGACTTGATGTTGCAGATGAACTTCCTGACCCATTTATTCAGCATATTCGTGAGGCTATAAAGGCTGAAAATCCAGACGCACTTCTTTTGGGTGAGGTTTGGGAAGATGCCTCTATAAAGGAAAGCTACAGCAGCCGCAGACGCTTCCTCTATGGAAAACAGCTTGACAGCGTTATGAATTATCCTTTCAGAGATGCTATTCTTGGTTTCCTTGATTGCGGTGATGGCAGAGATATGGTAGAAATGATTACCTGTATCCTTGAAAATTATCCTCGTCCTGTCATTCGTTGCCTTATGAACCTTCTTGGAACACACGATACTGAAAGAGTTATAACACTTCTTGCTGGTGAAAGACAAAACGGCAGAGGCCGTGAATGGCAAGCTAATACTTCACTCACACCTTCTCAGCGTGAATATGGCTTAAAGAGAATGCGTCTTGCAAGCGGTATTCAATTTACACTTCCTGGTGTGCCTTGCATTTATTATGGCGATGAAGCAGGTGTTGAGGGCTATAAAGACCCATTTAACAGAGCACCTTTCCCATGGGGCAAAGGAAGATAAAGGCTTAACTGAATGGTATAAGCAACTCGCAAAGCTCCGTTCATATTGTTCTTGCCTTAAAGATGGTGATTTTAAGGAATTTGGTTCTTATGAGAGAACTATGGGTTATATCCGCTATGATGATACAGATGAACTTCTCTGTGTTTTCAATGCTGCTAACTTCCCTATTGACTTTATTGTGCCAAAGGAATTTGAAGATGGTGAGGCTCTTCTTGGTACAATTCTTAATGGCAGAGATTTAGAGATTCCTGCAAATTCCTGTGCATTTGTTAAGATTTCAGCAGATAAAAAGCATATTTCAGAAGAACCGGAAAACAATGAAGTAATTCCTGAACCTGCTGATTAAAAAATTATTTAAATAAAGAAAAATACAAATCAAAATTTTTATGGCTAAACGCAGAAAAAACTTTTTCGAATAGCTTTTTGATATAAAACTTTTATCTTATTTAAACAAGCTTATTAAATTTATCCCAAAATTCCTTTGCGGGACAATCTATAACTATTTTTTCTCCTGAATATAGGTCTTCAAACTCCGCTTGAGAACAGTGTAAGCATTGTCTATCAAATATATCAAGGTGTCCCCCATACATGTCATCACCAGCTAAAGGGTGTCCTATATGTGCCATATGAGCTCTGATTTGATGTGTTCTGCCCGTTTCAAGAACTAATTCAAGCATTGTATGATTTCCTTTTACTGCAAGAGATTTCCAATGAGTAACTGCACGAACACCATCAGCACGAACCTCTCTGCAAATTGTATGACCTTCTTTTAGTGCAAGTGGTGCGTCTATCGTTCCACTACCAAAAAGCTCTCCCTCACAAATTGCGGTATATTTTTTCTTAACTGTATTCGGTAAAATTGATGCAGTAAGTCTATTCTTGGCAATTATAACAATTCCAGAAGTATTTCTATCAAGGCGATTTACAGCACGAAATGTATAGCTCTCATCATTCTGAATTTGATAATATGCTACTATATTTGCAAGCGTATCAAAAATATGGTCATGCACTGGGTGAACAGGCATAAACGGTGGTTTATTTACTGCAAGAATATTTTTGTTTTCAAAAAGTACATCAAGTTTTCCCTCTGTTGGCTCTACTGAAATTTCTTCATCAGGAAATTTTATTGTTATTACATCTCCTGCATTGACTTTATCAATACTTCTGAGAAGTTCACCATTTCTTGTTATACCATTTTCTGTGCGTTTTAATCTTGTTAAAAGTCTTGCAGAAACAGCACAATGTTTTCTTAAGAATATTTCTGCATTCATTCTATCAAATGACTGAGGTACTATAAAAATTGTTTCACTTCTTTTATTTTCCATTTTATTTATAAACATTCCTTTAACATAAATAGGGGCTGTGAAGAAATGGAGTTTAAGACTTCATTCTTCGCAGCTCCCTTTTTATTTTTTATGAGCTAACTTTTCCAGTAATAAGATTTCTGAAAGAATTAATTGCACTTCCGTTATTATCAGAAACAACTACTAAAACATACGGACTACAATATTCTATTTTAGTATCCTCAAGCATCTTACTTTCTTTAGGATTAAGCCTTTGGAGATTAGCACTTTGCGAGTTAATATGATTTTTTATTTTATATTCTACCTTAGAATAATCAGCTTCATCATTCAGCTTAAAACAAGACACCTCAAAGCATGAATCTGCACTATCAGAAATATATACTGTAGCTTCAGAAATAAGCTTCTTATCAATATCATAATATTTTGCTATATTATCAGAGCTTACACGAGAAATACCGCTATAACCAAGCTCACTGATTATTCTATCTACAATAGTATCAGTAGATATACTCACATCTGTTTGTTCCCTATTTGATGGAGGCTTTCCAAAGCCCATATGTATCAGAACAGCAATAACAATGACAGCAATAACTAATATTGATAAAATCAAAGAAACGGATATTACTACTTTTTTCTTAGTTATTGTCATAAATTCACCACCCTTTCTGATATTTATAATAACTTAATTCTATTATACATATTTTGTATAAATTTTTCAATTACAAGCTTGTTACTATTGGTTAAATGGCGTAATATAAAGTCATTCAAAAAATAATAAAAAACCATAATCTTGAAGAAACTTATTCTTTCTGCAAGATTATGGCTTTTATTTAATTATGTGAAGACAGGACAATAAAGATGTTTTTGCGTTTTCACTGTCTTGATTTGAACACTCGTCACAATCATTCTACATCACTCCGTTTCTGTTTTCAAGGCTGCTTACAGCACCATTTCAATTTCCGTGCCGCCGATAAAGACCACCTTGATTTTCTCTTTTGATTCCACCACTACGCATTCAATAATCTGTCGGACGAGCGTATCGTCATATTACATCGGGTGATTTTGCAGTCCGTCAAGTATGGTGAAAATCTCATCGAGTCGGGATTGTTGTGGTCAAGCTTTTTTGTAACACTTTGTTCGAATAATATATTATAATATTACTTAAACAAGGAGGACGTTACTATGTCAGTACATTACACCGAAGACTTCAAAAAAAGTAGTTAAAGCCTATATGGCAGGCAACAAATCAATACCGCAAATTGCTGTTGAATTTAATGTTGCCAAAAGTTCCGTTAGCAAATGGGTTAACGAATACAAGGAAGAATGCCTCTATACCACCAGCACAACCGCAGAATCCAATGAAGCAAAGGAAATCAGCTTCTTAATGAAAAAAAGATAAAGAGATTGCTTTCTTAAAAAAAAGCAGCGGCATTCTTCGCAAAGGAAATCGATTAGTGGTATATCGATTTATCGACGATAATAAAAAATATATTTGGTTTAAGATGGCTATGCCAGAAGTTTGGCATTATTCCTAATTGTTATTACAACTACAAAAAGGATGCAAAGCGAAAATATCGTGAACGCTTAGCACAGATCTTTGAGCTTATAAAGTATGTTTATTACAACAACAATCGTGTTATAGGCTATAGGGCTATGCGCATTTTTATCAAACGATATGGCTATGAGTTAAGCAATACCACAATGCATAAATATATGAACAAGAAATTGAATCTTTTTGCAGTAATTATGCATTCTAAGCTAGGTTACAAGACTGGCAAAAAGAATAAAATCTTTGATAATCTTCTTAAATCAAAATTTTACTGTCGACTGCAAGAACAAAGTATGGTGCACAGACTTCACATATATGCGCCAGCCAAATGGAAAATTCAGATACAACTGTTCAATTATTGATTTGTATGACAGGTCCGCTGTCGCTTCGTTAAACAGTGATTATATCAACACTGATTTGGCAATAAGCACTCTGAAAACAGCCCTTGAAAAGGAAAACTACCCTAAAGTGATTTTGCATTCAGACGAGGGGTACAGTTTACTTCATGGGAATTTGTAAATTTTTGCAAAGAGAATAATATAACACAAAGTATGAGTAAGGCTGGCTGTCCTTATGATACTCCCGCGGCAAGATGCCTGTAATCAGAGACGCCGTCGGCTTTCATCTGCGGTGCGTGTTCGTAGAGTCCGACATATTCTCGCACCGTAGAGATCTCATCCTGAATATCTGCAATTTTACTGCGGTATTCATCGGATAGGTTTTGGTCGGCGTTGCTTAGAAATTGACCGTTGTATTTTATCCGGCAGAGGGGGATGCCGTCCGAGGATACTTCTAACCATCCGCTTCCGTCCATCTTGGTGTCGTACCGAGCCTTGAGCCGTTTGGCTAATTCTTTCTGTAGCATATCTGTTTTCTCCTTTTTTGAGGGTAATAAAAAAGGCAGATAGATTTTTGATTTCTATCTGCCTGTGTATCTGATATTTACTTTTCGGGAGTTCAAGTCTATCCACAAAGGGAAAACGGCAATTTTACATCTGTGTTTTGGTACAGAGAAAAATCGCCGTTTGGGTAGCAAAAAAGCCCGATATAATCGGGCTTTTCGCAGGAGACATCTTTTTTGTCTCCACATTATGGTCCGAGTGACTGGAGTCGAACCAGCGGCCTCTTGAACCCCATTCAAGCGCGCTACCAAACTGCGCCACACCCGGAAATATCACGACGATTATTATATCATAGCAAAAAATGTTTTGCAAGCATTTTTTAATGATACTTAAATCATAAACCTCCAAAAACAAGGCTTTTTTGCTAATAAATGTGAATAGTCAAAAAACTATGGTGAATAATAACTAATAAGTTCACAAAACTTACTAAAATATAAAAGTACTCGGAGGTTAATTATATGAAAGCAACAGGAATTGTGAGAAGAATAGATGACCTTGGGCGTGTGGTAATACCTAAGGAAATAAGAAGAACATTGAGAATAAGAGAGGGCGACCCACTCGAAATTTATACAGATACTAACGGAGAAGTTATTTTCAAAAAATATTCACCAATCGGAGAACTTTCTGATTTTGCATCTCAATATGCAGAGGTTATTTCTAAAATTTCAGGAAAACCTATGATAATAAGTGATAGAGACCATATTATTGCGGTCGCAGGAGTTTCTAAAAAGGAATATCTTGAAAGAAGAATTTCTCCTATTATAGAAGAACTTATGGAAATGAGAAAAAATTACTTTGCTAAATCTGATAGTATCGGTGAGCTTATGCCAATAGAGGGTATAGAAAGAACAGCTTTAGTTATATATCCGATTATATCTTCTGGAGATGTGACTGGTTCAGTTGTTATGCTGCAAGGAGAAGAAATTCAAGCGCCAAATGAAACAGAAATTAAACTCACACAAGCTGCAGCTGCTTTTTTAGGAAAACAAATGGAAGAATAGAATATAAAGCATAGCTAATATTGCATATTTTATAAATTTTTTAAAAAGAATCAAGAAAAAGTATTGAAAAAAATAAAAATATGTGCTATATTATAATCAGTTCAAAAATAATAGAACTTAATAAAATTGAAAGATTCCATATTTTTGTTTTTCATTATCCCTCCCTTTTTGCATTTAGCGAGATCGAAAGATCTCGCTTTTTGCTTTTTCTTTATATTTATACTTTATGTAAATTTACCATATAAAAGTTTATAATATGCTTGAAGAATCATATTATAAAATGTTATAATCAGTCCATAAAATCTATAATTTAAAAAATATAATAAATTTAAAATTAATAAGATAGGAATGATTTAGATGTATAACAAAGCAGTTGCCATTATAAATGAAGTTCGCAAAGCTGTTGTAGGAAAAGACGAAATAATTGCAAAAATTCTTATGGCTATTTTGGCACAAGGTCATATTCTACTTGAAGATTGCCCAGGCGTTGGTAAAACTACTATGGTTTTAGCTTTTTCAAAGGCACTCGATTTATCATACAAGCGTCTACAATTTACACCTGAAATTCTTCCAGGTGATGTTGTTGGTTATACCGTTATAAATAGAGAAACAGGAAAAACAGAATACCGACCTGGTGCGGCATTGTGCAATCTTTTTCTTGCAGATGAAATCAATCGTACAAGCTCTAAAACGCAAAGTGCTTTGCTTGAAGCTATGGAGGAAGGCAGTATTACTGTTGATGGAACAACACATATTATACCAAGACCTTATACAGTTATAGCAACTCAAAATCCCATTGGTTCCACTGGAACACAGCTCTTGCCTGAATCTCAGATGGATAGGTTTATTATAAAGATTTCTATTGGTTATCCAAGTATAAATGACGAGGTTCGTATTCTTAAACAAAAGCAGGGACAAAATCCACTTGATAATGTAGGAAAAGTTGCAGATAAAAATGATATTATCGAAATGCAAAAGTCTGTTGAAAATATTTATATTTCTGACGAAGTTTATGAATATATTGCAAGACTTGCAGCCGCTACACGAAATAGTCCTATGATAAAAATGGGAGCAAGCCCAAGAGCATCAATAGCCCTTGCAAGAATGAGCAGAGCAGCAGCATGGGTTTCAAGAAGAGAATATGTTGTGCCAGAAGATGTTCAGAATGTATTCTTTGATGTTTTTGAACATAGAATTTTGATAAACTCTCGTGCAGGTGTGAGTGGTGCATCAGCACATACAGCTCTTGAAGATGTATTAAAAAGGGTTTCAGCCCCAAGACTTTCATAAAGGTGGCAAATTATGCTCTTTAATCGAATTATGTATTTTTTACTGCTTTTTGCTGCAATAATATTTTTAATCTTTTTTGATGGTTATCTTGCAGTATTTTTTTTGTTATTAGTTTTATGTATGCCTATTATATCCTTTATAATTATGTTCTTTTTAAGAAAACAAATTGTTTTGAGTATTTTGCCTATTAAAGAGGCTTATTTTAAAAACGAAAAAGCTATAATTCGCCTCAGAAGTTATACAAAGCATCAATTTCTTTCTGGGAAAATCGCTATAAGGCTTAAAACAACAAATACATTTACAGGCGAAGAAAGTAAAGATTATATTTATATCTCGCCTACATATTTTCCACAAAGTATAGATATGTTTTTCAGCTCAAAAAGCTGTGGTTCTCTTTTATGTAAAATAGATGAGGTTAAAATATATGATTTTTTAATGTTATTTTCTATAAAGAAAAAAAACAGATATTAAGTCTATGTCCTGTAAAGTGGCTATAATGCCAGAATTTAGAAAAAATGCAATAGAGCACAAAATTAAGAGCGGAATAGAAGACGAAAGTCTTGAATACTCAAAGCGTGTTTCTGGTGATGACCCATCAGAAATTTTTGATATAAGAGAATATCGTGAGGGTGATAGAATAAGAAGAATTCATAGATGGCTTTCTGAAAAGCACGATTCTATTATTATAAAAGACTTTGGAGAACCAATAGCCAGCAAAGTCTTAATTCTTGTGGATTTTTCAGATAGTATAAGGCTTTCTGAAGCAACACTTGAACTTTTATATGAGATACTTCAAAATTTTAAAGATAATGAGATAAAGCCTGCTATCAAATGGTTTGACGCAAATAATAAACATATAAATGAATATTCCGAAAATGATTTCGATATTCAAAGCTTTTTTGCAGTTATGCTGGAAAGTTCAAGCTGTGATTTTGGGCTTATATATAATTACAATATTTCAGAGGATTTTGGCAAATATTCCTCTGTTATATATATTGGTTCTAAGCTTGATAAAAATTCGATAACCGCTCTATATGAGCTTTCAAATTCTGTTTCAACAACTGTTTATGAGATATGTGATATGCAAAATCAGCCTCTTAAAGAGCTTCAAAATCTTCCCCTGCAATTATATGTCTTAAACGCATAGCATAAAAGGTGAGTTTTTATAAATTATGAAAAATACAATTTTAAAAAAAGAACAAAATCCAATCGTTTTGGAAGAATTAAAACTTTCTGCTTCAGAACCTAATTTACTTCAAACTGCAATATTTTATTTGCTCTTTTTGATGTTAGGTGTAGGCTCATCACTTGGTTGCCTTTATTCATCATTTGCAATTCCAATAGCACTGCCTGTAATTGTTTTGTTTTTTATTATTTTTTCTTGTATTTTTACAGGAATTTATCTTATGAAACGGAAAAACTTATGGTTTATTATAGGAAGTGCAATACTTGGAGCTTTATTTTATCTCATATTTCAGGATTCGATATATTGTGGCTTTCTTATAGAAGTGAAATATATTTTAGAAGCATTTCGTTCAAAGGGTTCAAGTGTATCGTTTCCAAAAGGTTGGAATGATTTAATTAAGGGTGCAAATTATGAATTAGATTCTACTATCTTTTTGTTATTTTTAATGTATATATTTATTTTTCTTGAAGCATGGGCAATCATTAAAAGGAGAAACTTCTTTCTTGCTACATTTGTAACATTACCATTTATAATTGCACCTATATTAGTACCTCTCACACCATCATATTTTGCAATAGCACTTTTATTTGCATTTTATGGAATGTCAATGTTTCTTTCTCCTACTATTGGCGGAAACAAAGTCTTCAAAAGAGGTCTAAAAGGTTATCACATCTCATCACCTTCCGCCGCACAACCCATTGCATTTGTAGCACTACCGATATTATTATCAATAATGCTTGTTATATCATTAATTTTCCCTCAATCAGCATTTCACCGCTCAGAATTTCTCGATTCTGTCAGATTAAGCCTTGTAAACGGCTTTGACAGTACAGAAATCTCACGATATTTAAATTCAAAATTTGGCGGAGACACAAGCTCCATCAACTTTAATGATGTCGGAGATATAAGCTTTAAAAATAAACCTGTTTTAAGGCTTACTCTTACCAATGGTGCAGAATTGAGAAAAGAAAATATACCTCATGATGAATATATAAAGAGTTATGTCGGAAGCGTTTATAGCAAAAGCGGCTGGGAACTGCTTTCAAACAACAAATCAGCAGAAGTTAAAAATATTATTGGCAATAACAGTACACAGCAAATTTTTGATAATGTAAATAAAATATTTGGAATTTCAGGAAATTCAACTACATTTTCTGTTGTAGCAGAATGGTGTAACGGAGGAAATCCAAGACTTATTTATACGCCATATAATCTAATTAATATAGAACCAAAAGACGAAATTTCATATATTGACGACGGTTATATAACAGCAAAAAATGAACAAAGAGGTCTTGATAAATATTCTTATAGTGCATATTCATCAACAAGCTTTTTTAATTTTTCTCTTGATGATTTAGTGCAAACAATGTATAAGCTTAATAGCTATTATGTATTAGATGATTATTTCGATGGAGTAGCTGTTGAAGGTGGAACACTAAAAGTCGATAAAGAAACTGGTGAAATTTCCTTCATAGATGAAAATGGAAATGTATATTCGACAAACGAAAAAATCAATCTTGACGAATACTATTCAAGAAATAGATATATAGACTCAGATGCAGATACACGAACTCTTGTTTCTGAATTATATAATTCTGGTAGCATAGATAGAAATGATTTTAATTATCTTAATATGTTGATAGATTACGACAAGTTTGTCAATGAAAATTACACACAGCTTCCTGAAAATACAAAAAGCTTTCTCCAGAAATTTATAAAAGATAAAAATATCAATACAAGCTCTATGGATAATACAATAATTGATGTTATGAGTCTTTTAGTAGGTTCAAATGAATATAAGTACACTCTTTCACCAGGAAAAACTCCTGATGGAGAAGATTTTGTTGAATATTTCTTAAGCAAAAATAAAAAAGGTTATTGTAGGCATTTTGCCTCATCAGCAGTTCTATTACTTCGTGCGTCAGGAATACCTGCAAGATACGCAGAGGGCTTTAAATTTAACACTGCAAAGCTCACAAATATCGGTTCTATCGAAATGCTCGATTCAGATGCCCACGCATGGGTAGAAGTTTATTACTCAGGAACAGGCTGGAAAGCATTAGACTTTACCCCCTCAGATTCGCTTCGCAGTGAAAGCAGTATAGAAGATAGTTCTGATAGCAGTACTGAAAGCTCGAAAAGTATGGTAGAAAGCAGTAATAATAAACACTCTGAAGCATCACCATCTGATACATCTTCTGAACAAACTTCTGCAAGCACTCAATCTAATACAAGCTCTACCCCAGTGATAGTATATATATTGTTTATTCCAATGTGTGCTGCAATAGTATTTGCTACACTTTGGATAAATAGATTTATAAGGGTAAAAAAGCGAAAAGAAAATATTTAGTGATAAGAATAAAAATAAGGCTTTACTCGCTATTTATTCATATATAGTTCAGCTTTTACTATATAAAGTTCAAATTGATGAAAATAATTCAATATATGATAATATCAAGCAGCTTATAGAAAAGGGAGATACTCCACAAGAAAAGAAAAAGTGGTATGAGCTTTTCTTTAAAGAAATTTATCCAATAGCAGAAAAAGCAAAATTCAGTGGCAAACCTATATCATCTGAAGAACTTTCGCTTTTCCTGAAATATTCTCATGAAATTCATGATACGGTTATGAATAGCTTGAATTTCTTTCAAAGACTTGTTGCAAAGTATATGGATATACTTTAATTCTGACTATCTACAATTTTTTGCAAATTTAAAAATTTATGCTTGACATTTTATTTTAGTTGTGCTATTATAAATGAGCGGTTTGGAAAGAACCGCAAATGCGCCAGTAGCTCAGCTGGATAGAGTGTTTGGCTACGAACCAAAAGGTCGGGGGTTCGAGTCCCTCCTGGCGCGCCAAGCTAAAAAGTCCGTTACTTCGGTAACGGGCTTTTTGTGATTTTATGGAAGAAGTTAAAGAAAAAAGAACTTATTAAAATGTACACCTGCTACTCCCTCATCTTGAAATCTCATTTCATTTTTTTGAATTTTATATTCTTTGTTAAATACAATTATTTCTTGCCTTGCAATAGGATTTCGGATATAATCATATATAGAAAGCTATCGAAAGTATTAAGAGGCTGATAAAATCCGTCTCTTGATAAAAATGAAATGTTAAGGGCTTTGCCCTAACACCCACCAAAGGCTCTGCCTTTGTAAACCGCAAGCCTTTAAAAAGGCTTGACCTAAACTTTTAAGTGTCTTTGAAAAGTTAGTCAGCAAATCATAGGAACGAATTATATCCGTTCTAACAACAGAAAGGTATGATATTTTGAATAAAAATGATGCTGAATTAAGAGCGGACGAACTCCGCAGGCTTATAGATTATCACAATCAAAAATACTACAATGAAGATTCTCCTGAAATTGATGACTTTGAATATGATAAGCTTCTTCGTGAACTTGAAAATATTGAAGCCGAATATCCCGAATTGATTACAACAAATTCTCCGACACAAAAAGTCGGAGGAAATGCTTCAGGTGAAAAATTTGCTCCAGTTGTGCATAATGTTCCGATGGAAAGTTTGCACGATTCTTTTTCACATAGCGAAATAAGAGATTTTGATAAGCGAGTTCGTGAAACCATATCAAATCCAACCTATGTTGTTGAACCTAAAATTGATGGACTTTCCGTATCCGCTGAATACAAAAACGGAATATTTGTGCGTGGTTCAACTCGTGGTGACGGTTCTGTTGGTGAAGATATTACAGAAAATCTAATGACTATAAAATCACTGCCTATGAAGCTCAACAAACCTATTCCCTACCTTGAGGTTCGTGGTGAGGTTTATATGTCAAATGATACCTTTATGAAAATAATCACAGCTCAAGACGAAAATGGCGAAAAGCCTTTCAAAAATCCAAGAAATGCCGCTGCTGGTTCTCTCCGCCAAAAAGACGCTAAAATCACAAAGGCTCGTTCTCTTGATATTTTTGTTTTCAACATTCAGCAAATAGACGGTGTAACTCTCAATAGCCACAAAGAAAGCCTTAACTTCTTAAAGGAATTAGGCTTTACTGTTTTGCCTTTCTATAATGATTTCAATGATATAGAAAAGGTTATTGATGAAATAGAGCGTGTAGGTGAAGTTCGTCAGTCACTCCCTTTCCAGACAGATGGTGCAGTTATTAAAATTGACAGCTTTGCACAGCGTACAGAACTGGGAAGTACAGCAAAATTTCCGAAATGGGCAGAAGCCTATAAATATCCACCTGAGGAAAAGGAAACCACTCTCCTCGATATTGAAATAAATGTCGGCAGAACTGGTGTTCTCACTCCTACTGGAATATTCTCACCTGTTTCTCTTGCTGGCACAACTGTAAGCCGAGCAACCTTGCATAACATTGACTTTATAAAAGAAAAAGATTTGCGTATTGGGGATACCGTTGTTCTTAGAAAAGCTGGTGAAATTATTCCTGAGGTTGTAAAAGTTACCGCTCACACAGAAAATTCTGAACCTTTTGAATTTCCTAAAATATGTCCGTCCTGCGGTTCACCTGTTACTCGTGAAATTGATGAAGCCGCTTTCCGTTGCACAAATACCGATTGTCCGGCACAGCTCATAAGGCACTTAATACACTTTGTTTCTCGTGACGCTATGGATATTGATGGACTTGGCTCAGCTGTTATTGAACAGCTTGTTGACAATGAAATGATTTCCTCTCCGCTTGATTTATACAGAATAAATTCCGCACAGATTCAATCTCTTGAAAGAATGGGCGAAAAATCTGCAAATAACCTTATAAATGCAATAGAAAAATCTAAGTCGAATGATTTATATAGGCTTGTTTTCGCACTTGGAATAAGGCATATCGGACAAAAAGCCGCCAAATTACTCGCTGATGAATTTGGTACTCTTGATGCTATTGCAGAGGCAAGTATTGAACAGATTTCTGCTATCGAAGGCTTTGGCGGTATTATGGCAGAATGTGTATATGATTATTTCAGACTACCTGAAACTAAGGTTCTGATTGAAGAAATTAAGACTCTTGGTCTTAATACACAGGCCGAAAAGAAGTCAAAAAGCGAAACTAACGCATTATTCGAAGGCAAAACCTTCGTTATTACTGGCACTCTCAAAAATTACAAGCGTACAGAGGCAGCCTCTATTATTGAGCAGCTTGGCGGAAAAACTTCTTCAAGCGTTTCTAAAAAACCGACTTTGTACTTGCTGGTGAAGAAGCTGGAAGTAAGCTGACAAAAGCTCAATCACTTGGCGTAGCAGTAATTGATGAGGAAGAATTTGAGCGTATGCGTTCATTACAAGAATAAAAGGAGAATTTTTATGAGCGAAACACTTTCAAAAGAAGCCACTCAGCTTTTGTATCAATATTTTGATGCCGCAGCAAATCTATATGGTGTAATTCCACTTCGCACCTTGCTTAGAATATACAATAGTCAAAATGAACCTATCTCTGAGGACGATTTCGTAAAATTCGTTGAAAGCATTTATCTTGATATTAAATGCTATTCAATCTTCGCAACAGATGAATTATTCCCTAATCCTCCTAAGATAAGAAAAACTATTGATAAAAATTTAGTTGCCGAAAATCTTTGTCTTGGTAACTGCGATGAATATTTTGATATGATTGAGTTACAAAAAGGAAAACCATATTATATTCCTGATAAAAAACAACTCTTGAAATATGCTAATGATGGATATTTTGAAAAAAAACTCTTGAATTTATCAGCCTTAGAGCATTTCTTAGAAATCTGCCTAATCTCGAAAAAAAGAAGAAGCTGATATTCTTGCAGATGATATTCAGCTAATCATTTCAATTGAAAAAGGAAGTCTTACACTTGCTATCCAAAGAGCAGCTCAATTTGGCTTAGACTTTGACAATGCAAGTATTCGTTCTGAATTTTCAAAATTATGTAATGATTTATGTAATCATACAAGAATGAATATGCACTGCGGGCATACACCTGCTGAACTATACAATATATAAGATTATATATAATTAAAAAGCTTAGTCGCTGCTCATAATTGTTGAGCAGCGACTTTTTAATTTATTAAATGCAAGTTTGATAAATTAAAGATTTCACTTAGTATTTATCTTTTGGAAAGCCCTTGAAAATATATCTTGATTAAAGCTTTGAATTTTAACTTCAACTATTTTGCAAAATATCTAAGTTTATTAAATTATATATTGTATTTTTGAATTTTATTTCATTTAATCTTTCATTTTTAGTTTTGATTTTGAACATTATTCTTCTACTATTTTAAAAGTTTCTTACATATATGGTATAAATTTGCGTAAAGCATTGACAAATTAAACATTTTGACGGATAATATTAAGTGAATTTTATATGTGTAGAAAATTCATTTTGAGTTTTTACACTAAAACTTTATAAGGGGGATTAACCATGGGTTATACACTCGCACAAAAAATTATTAAAGAACACATTCTTAGTGGCGAAATGACTGTCGGCTCTGAAATTGGCCTTAAAATCGACCAAACTCTTACTCAAGACGCAACAGGTACAATGGCTTATCTTGAATTTGAGGCTATTGGTATTCCAAGAGTTAAGACAGAAAAGAGCGTTGCTTATATCGACCATAATACTCTTCAAACTGGCTTTGAAAATGCTGATGACCACCGTTTCATTCAGTCTGTTGCAAAGAAGCACGGTATCTACTATTCTCGTCCTGGTAACGGTATCTGCCATCAGGTTCATCTCGAGCGTTTCGGCAAGCCTGGCAAGACTCTTATAGGCTCTGACAGCCATACTCCAACAGGCGGCGGTATCGGTATGCTTGCTATGGGTGCGGGTGGTCTTGATGTTGCCGTTGTTGCTATGGGTGGCGGTGCTTACTACATCTCTATGCCTAAGATGGTTAGAATCAATCTCACTGGCAAGCTTCAGCCATGGGTTGCTGCTAAGGATATTATTCTTGAAGTTCTAAAGATTATGTCTGTTAAGGGTGGTGTAGGTAAGATTATCGAATACGGCGGTGAGGGCGTTAAAACTCTTACAGTTCCTGAAAGAGCTACTATCACAAATATGGGTGCTGAGCTTGGTGCTACTACTTCTATCTTCCCTTCTGACGAAATTACAAGAGAATTTATGAAGGCTCAAGGTCGTGAAGAAGATTGGATTGAGCTTCAGCCTGATGCTGACGCTTTTTATGATGAGGTTATCAATATCGACCTTTCAGCTCTCGTTCCTATGGCTGCATGTCCACATAGCCCTGACAATGTTAAGTCTATTGAGGAAATCGGCCCACAAAAGATTGACCAAGTTCTTATTGGCTCATGCACAAACTCATCTTATCTCGACCTTATGAGAGTTGCTCATATAATGAAGGGCAAGACTGTTCACCCTGATGTAAGCTTTGGTATCGCTCCTGGCTCTAAGCAGGTTTATAATATGCTCGCAAGAAATGGTGCTTTGGCTGACCTTATCGAGGCTGGTGCAAGAATTCTTGAGTGTGCTTGCGGTCCTTGCATAGGTATGGGACAATCCCCTAATTCTAAGGGTATTTCTCTCCGTACATTCAACAGAAACTTTGAAGGCCGTTCTGGTACTGCTGATGGCCAGATTTATCTTGTCAGCCCAGAAACTGCTGCTGTTTCTGCTATTGCAGGTGTATTCACAGACCCAAGAACTCTTGGTGACGCTATCGACATCAAGCTTCCTGAAAAGTTTGAAATCAACGATAATATGGTTGTTGCTCCGGAGCCAGAAGAAACTATGGACACTGTTGAAATTCTTCGTGGTCCTAACATCAAGCCTTTCCCACAGACTTCTCCACTTGAAGATTCTATTGATGTTCCTTGCTCACTCAAGGTTGGCGATAACATCACAACAGACCACATTATGCCTGCTGGTGCTAAGATTCTTCCTCTCCGTTCAAATATTCCTGCTATTTCACAATACTGCTTCACAGTATGCGATAAAGAATTCCCTAAGAGAGCTTTAGAGCTCGGCGGAAGCATCATTGTTGGTGGAGTAAACTATGGACAAGGTTCTTCAAGAGAACACGCCGCTCTTGCTCCTCTTTATCTTGGAGTTAAGGCTGTTTTGGTTAAGTCCTTTGCAAGAATTCACCGTTCTAACCTCATCAATGCAGGTATTCTCCCACTTACATTCGTAAATGAAGCTGATTATGATTCTATCAGCGAGGGCGACGAGCTTGCTATTCCTGATGTTAAGAAGCTTATTATGAACGGCAGTGAACTTACTGTTATCAATAAGACAACAGGTAAGGAAATCCCTGTACTTTGCGAGCTTTCAGACCGTACAAGAGATATTATTCTTGCTGGCGGACTTCTTAACTATACTAAAGAAAATTCTTAATATTCCACACATAATACCCGCTTAATATAAGAAAGGAATGATAATGATGGCAAAGATTCAGATGAAAACACCTTTAGTCGAGATGGACGGCGATGAAATGACCCGAATCATCTGGAAGATGATTAAGGATATTCTCCTCCTCCCTTATATCGACCTCAAGACTGAATATTATGACCTCGGACTTGAGCATAGAGAGGCTACTAAGGACCAAGTTACTTTTGATTCCGCAGAAGCTACTAAAAAATATGGCGTTGCTGTAAAGTGTGCTACTATTACTCCTAACGCAGAAAGAGTTAAAGAATACAACCTCACTGAAATGTGGAAATCACCTAATGGTACTATTCGTGCAATTCTTGATGGTACAGTTTTCAGAACTCCTATTCTCGTTAAGGGTATCACACCATTTATTCCAAGCTGGAAAAAGCCTATTACTATTGCTCGTCACGCTTATGGCGATGTTTATAAGAATACTGAAATGGTTGTTCCTGCTGACTGCAAGGCTGAGCTTGTTGTAACAGACGCAAACGGTGTTGAAACTCGTTCACTTATCCACGATTTCAAAACTCCTGGTATTATTCAAGGTCTTCACAATCTTGATAAAAGTATCAGCAGCTTTGCAAGAGCTTGTTTCAACTTTGCTCTCGACCAAAAGAAAGATATTTGGTTTGCTACTAAGGATACTATTTCTAAGAAATATGACCACCGTTTTAAGGATATTTTCAACGAAATATTTGAGGCTGAATATAAGGATAAATTCAAAGAGGCTGGTATCGAATATTTCTATACTTTGATTGATGACGCTGTTGCAAGAGTTGTTCGTTCAGAGGGTGGATATATCTGGGCTTGCAAAAACTATGATGGTGATGTTATGTCCGATATGGTTGCTACTGCTTTCGGTTCACTCGCAATGATGACCTCTGTTCTTGTTTCTCCTGATGGCGTTTATGAGTATGAAGCTGCACACGGAACTGTTCAGCGTCATTACTATAAACATCTCAAGGGTGAAAAGACTTCTACAAACTCTATGGCAACTCTCTTTGCTTGGACTGGTGCTTTGAGAAAGCGTGGAGAACTTGATAATCTTCCTGAACTTATCGACTTTGCTGATAAGCTTGAAAAGGCTTCTATTGAAACAATTGAAGATGGTGTTATGACTGGTGACCTTGCTGCTCTCTCAAGCCTTGATAACATCACTAAGGTTGATACAGAAGCGTTCCTTACAGAAATTGCAAAAAGATTAGATAAAAAAATGGCTTAATATAAAAAATCTCTTTTAATCAGTAAAAAATGTGCTATAATAAGGTGTGGGAATTTGTCCCACACCTTATTTTTTGGAAGTCGGTGAATAAAACTTGTCTAAACACGAAAATATATCAGTTCAAGTAATAAATCGTTTGCCAAGATATTACCGTTTTCTTGGCGAATTGCTTGATAAAAATATAACAAGAATTTCTTCAAGAGAGCTTTCAGACAGAAATGCACTTAACCGCATCACAAATTCGACAGGATTTAAACTGTTTTGGTGGTTTTGGTCAACAGGGATACGGCTATTCTGTTCAAGCTCTGCATGATGAAATAGGTCATATCCTTGGCATTGATAATCAATATAGTGCTATAATGATTGGTGCTGGAAATCTCGGAAAGGCTGTTGCAACACATATGTCTTTTGAAAAACGAGGTTTTAAACTTACAGGTATTTTTGATAGCGATAAAAATAAAATCGGACAGAAAATTCGTGACATAAGCATTATGGATACGGAATTTCTTGAAAAGTTCTGTTCAGAAAATCATCCTGATGTTGCAATATTTTGTGTTCCGAAAGCTGCAACACCAGCACTTGCAACTAAACTTCATTCATATGGTGTAAAAAACTATTGGAATTTCAGCCATTATGACCTAACACTCGATTTTGATGATATTATTGTACAAAATGTTCATCTCAATGATAGCCTTATGGTTCTATGCTATATGATAACCGATAGCCGAAACAAAGCTGATGAAAAAACAATTAACTAAACAACATATATTAGTTCATTCTATCTTTCTGTGGTCCATAAAACATAAAGTATTCTACTTTTTCCTTGCTTACTTAATTCTGTTATTTCGTTTTCATAAATGTTTATATGTTGATAACTTCTTGGCATTAAAAATCCCTCCTGATGTATATTCTACATCAAGAGGGATTTTTTCTATTGTCCTTTTTTTACAGACTTGTTCAAATCTATTTCATAGTTTTTTACTTTATAGATTTATTGAATTGTCAAAATCAATTATCTGTTAGCCTTCTTCTTTACTGTAACAAATACTATGCCTGCGATTGCAAGAAGTGCTATACCTACGAATGCAAACCAAACGATTGGTGTGCTTGTATCGCTTGTATTTACGCCATTTGAATTATCGTTATCAGATGATGTAACCTTGCTTGTATCCTCTGGAGTACCATTTGTATCGCCAAGAACAAGTACCATAGTTGACTGAGCCTTAACTGTTACTGTGTCACCGTTGATTGTTTCGATAACATCTGTACCAGCCTTCTCGCCATTGACACAAACCTGCCACTTGTCGCTCTTTGGAAGCTTAACCTGAACATCTTCCTTATTAGCATTGTATGCTACAAAGATAGAATCAGCCTTTTCGCCGTTTGGTTTGCCACTTACTTCATAAGCAACAACATTATCGCCAACATCTTCGGAGAATTTAATGCTGTTGTTGACATCTTCTGTTGTTGTAAGTCTGAGTGATGGGTGAGCCTTTCTGAATTCGATAAGACCCTTATAGTAGTTGCTTACGCCTGAAACAAGGCTGCTTGAGAGTGTATCCCACTTAACGCTGTTTGTAGAATCAGGTGACTTATAGCTGTTGCTATCTAGCTTGCCATTAGCAAGAGGCTTTGTTCTGCACATTTCTTCGCCACCGAGGAAGAATGGTATACCCTGTGATGTAAATACAACTGAGCTTGCGAGCTTAGTCATAGCTGCCTTTTCTTCGTCTGTTGCATCTGGGCAAGAATTTGTGAATCTATCCCAAAGTGTGTTGTTATCGTGGCAAGAAACATAGTTAATTGTCTGTGTAGGAGCGCCTGCCCATGAATCAGTTGCACCGAGAACGCCAGACTTAACTGTGCTCTCAAGACCACTCTTACCACTTACGAAACCTGTATCTTCTTCATCAAATACATTACCTTTAAGGCCATCTCTGATATCATCGCTAAATGCACCAAAACCAGGCATCTTAGAAATCTGAGCCTTCAAAGCTGCTTGTGATGATGGAAGTGTAGAAGAACCGCCTGTCCAACCTTCACCATATGTGATGATTGTTGGGTCAATCTCATTAAGAGCTGCTCTGATTTCATTGATTGTTTCTTGGTCATGAAGTCCCATAAGGTCAAAACGGAAACCATCAATATGATACTCTGTTGCCCAGTAAACAACAGATTCTACGATATATTTTCTAACCATTGAACGCTCAGTAGCTGTTTCGTTACCACAGCCTGAACCATTTGAGAAGCTACCGTCTTCGTTTTCTCTATAATAGTAGTCAGGGAATGACTTATTGAAGTTAGAATCATATGTAGCTGCTGTGTGGTTATAAACAACATCCATAATAACTCTTATACCACTCTTATGAAGTGACTGAACCATCTGCTTGAACTCGTTGATTCTTACTTCACCGTTGTAAGGGTCTGTTGAATAAGAGCCTTCTGGGAAGTTGTAGTTCTTAGGGTCATAGCCCCAGTTGTACTGAGCCTTGTCAAGCTTTGTTTCATCAACGCTTGAAAAGTCGAATGCAGGCATAATCTGAATGTGTGTGATTCCGAGATTCTTAAGATAATCAAGGCAAGTAGAATTACCATTTGAATTCTTTGTACCTGTTTCTGTAAATGCAAGATACTTACCCTTATGAGCGTCAGAAACGCCTGAACTTGCATCAATAGAGAAATCTCTTACATGCTGCTCATAAACAATAGCGTCTGTTGCATTACCACCAAACTCTGGACGAACATCGCTATCCCAACCATCTGGGTTTGTAGACTTGAGGTCGATAATCATACCTCTGTCGCCGTTTACGCCACCTGCTCTTGCATAAAGGTCAACAGCCTCGTTTTCGCTGCCATTAATCTTGAATGTATAAGTGTAGTATACGCCATTGAGGTCGCCTGCTTCTTCTGCTGTCCAGACGCCCTTATCGCCAAGTGTCATATCAACAGATTTGATAAGTGTGTCGCCATTGCCTGTTGAGTAGAGGTTAAGTGTAACTTTCTCTGCGAGAGGTGACCATGTCTTAAATGTTGTTTTTTCTGCTGTGTAGTTAGCACCGAGGTCGTTGCCGTCATAAGTATACTTCTGCTCAAACTCGTTTGTATCATAAACAGCAGCAGTAGAAACATCAAGCTCAATAAAGCCATCAATGTAGAGCTTATAGCTCTTGCCATAAGGAAGCTCATCAGAAGTTATCAAGCTGCCATTCTTGCCATCTGTTGTAACAGAAGCTACTGCATAAGTATTTCCTTCGGAATCCTTAACAGTTACATCGCTTGCCTTGAGGTTTGCTTCCTGAGAAAGTGTGAAGTCAATCTGGCTTGTAGAAACCATCTTTGCCTTCTTGATTCTTGGAGATGTAAGTTCAGCCTCTGTATAGCCAAACTCAGCCTGTCCTTGAAGAACATAAATATCTACTTTTCCGTCTTGAGCCTTAGCTGTTTCGATGAAACGGTCACCGTCTGTATCCTTAGATTCCCACTCACCCTTACGGATAATAAAGCCTATCTTGTCAATACCAGCTACATCCATGTTGAACTTGGATACTGCACCAAAGCTATCGCTTGATGTGAAATCCTGTTGACCTCCGTCTTTGCCATCTGCCCAAACCCAGATATTCCAATTATCATAATTAGAATCGCTTCTTTGGTAGTGAACAGTAACTTCGAGGTCATCTGTCGCTGCAACTGAAGGTACAACAAATACTGCTGCAATCATCATAAGTGACAGAAGTAGTGCTAAGAATTTTTTCATTGTTCTTGTTGCCATTTTTCAAATTCTCCTTTTTTTATTATCCGAAATCTTACTAAAAAATGATTTCAGATTAACTTGATTATATCATATTTATAAAAGTTTTAAAAGAATTTATAAATTTTTTTCATACAAATTATTAACAGGCAATCTGTCTAATTTGCACAAACTTTTATGTTAATATTTGGTTCTTAAGGAAAATTTTAATTTATATGGAAATATATATAAATAATTCTTTCTTTTTCAATATATTAATATTGATATTAGAAAAATAAAAGTTTCGCTCAAACTTTTTCTTATGGAAACATATTTGATTTTAACTTACTTTTATAAACCTTAAAAAGCAGAACCATCATAAGAAAGCTCAAGTTCATTTCCATAAAGCTTATATTTGAATACTATATTCCCATAATCTTCAGAAACTATTATAATCTTATCATTATCTATTTCATAATATTCATTTAATTTCAATTCGCTTTTATCTGTCTTTTTTACATTTAAAATAATATTTCTATTTTCAAAGCTGAGTTTACCCCTACTTTCTTTGCTATTATCATCACTTTTTAATTTCCACGAATATAATACAATTTCTTCTGCAGCGGAATCTGGTGGTGATACTGTGCAGCCACACAAGCTAATGATAAGAATACTTGCAAGTATGAAAGCTCTTCGTTTCATAATAAACCTCCGTTTTTATTAAAATGGATTTTTTATCCGTCAAAAAGGCAAGCAAAGCTCATTATATTCGATTATTTTTGAATAAAATAATAAATTTTGCAAGAATATAAAATAAGACTTGCATTTTTACATATATTATATTAAAATATTAAGCGGAAATCGACTGTATTTTGCAGTTCATAAAATAATTTATGCTATTTTAGGGGGATTCATAATGTCAGACTATCAGTCTATGGACAAAAATGCTCTTGAATCAGAGCTTAAAAATCTAAAAGCAGAATATGAGGATTATAAGGCTCAAGGTCTAAAACTCAATATGGCAAGAGGTGTTCCAAGTACAGCTCAGCTTGAGCTTTCACTTCCTATGCTTGATATACTCAAAAGTGATAGTGATTGTCTTTCTGTATCAGGTGCAGATTGCCGTAACTATGGTATTCTCGATGGTATTGATGAGGCCAAGGAACTTTTTGCACAAATGCTTGGTGTTAAGCCTGAAAATGTATTCATCGGTGGCAACTCAAGTCTTAATATGATGTTTGATACAATCGCTTGCTTCTCTGAAAATGGTGTTGCTGGAGAACAGCCTTGGCTTCTCCAGGGAAAGATTAAGTTCCTCTGCCCTGCTCCAGGATATGACAGACATTTCGGCGTTACAGGCTTCTTCAAAAATATTGAAATGATTACTATTCCTATGACTGAAAATGGTCCTGATATGGATATGGTAGAAAAGTATGTTGAAAACGACTCTACTGTCAAAGGAATCTGGTGCGTACCTAAGTATTCAAACCCAGACGGCATAACATATTCTGACGAAACTGTTAAGCGTTTCGCAGCATTAAAGCCTGCTGCTAAGGATTTCAGAATTATGTGGGATAACGCATACTGCATACATGACCTTACTGACACCCCTGATACTCTCCTTAATCTTTATGACGAATGTCTTAAAAACGGCAATGAAGATTTGCCAATTATGTTCTGCTCTACTTCTAAGATTACTTTCCCAGGCTCTGGTGTTTCCGCTCTCGCAGCATCAAAGAATAACCTTGATGTTCTCAAAAGCAGATATAAGTTTCAAACTATCGGTTATGATAAGCTTAATATGCTCCGCCATATCAGGTTCTTTAATAACTATGAAGGCGTTGTTGCACATATGCAAAAGCATAAGGCTATCCTTGCTCCAAAGTTTGAGCTTGTCATAAGTAAGCTTACAAAAGAACTTGGCGACAAGAATATTGCAAGCTGGCATAATCCTAATGGTGGTTACTTTGTCAGCGTAAATGTTCTCAATGGCTGTGCTAAAAAAGTTGTTGCCCTTTGTAAAGAGGCTGGAATTAACCTCACTGGTGCAGGTGCTACATATCCTTATGGTATTGACCCTAACGATTCTAATATCAGAATTGCCCCAAGCTTCCCTCCTCTTGATGAACTTGCTAAGGCTCTTGATATTTTCTGCCTATGCACAAAGATTGCAGCCATAGAAAAGCTTTTGGATAAATAATATATAAATTCTGCCCTATTACGAAAGCTTTTAGCTTTATTTGATATGAATTTGTCTTAATCACATTGACTTTTTTCGACCATAAAATATATAATTAACCTTGTTACCTCTGTTTTCGTGAGTGACAAGGTTTTTTATTTTGCAAAATTCCTTAAAGCTACTAAAACAGACAAATGAATTTATTGGAGGATACCGTATGAAAAAAGTTGGAAAACCAGTGTTTTTCATCGTCGCTATTCTTATCTTCGCATTGGCGTATACGTCCATCTTCGGCATATATGGCGAAAACGGCGATTTTAAGATTACCTACATCAAGGGTGTCAGCGACATAAGATGGGGAATCGACATTAAGGGTGGCGTTGAAGCTACTTTCAAGCCTTCCGGAAATGTCAAAGCAACAGCAGAACAGATGTCTGCAGCAAAGTCTGTTATAGAGCTTAGACTTGTCACTAATAATATTACTGACTATGAGCTTTATCAGGACAACGATAACGGCCTTATCATCGTCCGTTATCCATGGAAAGAAGACGAAGAAAACTTCGACCCAAGCACAGCTATTGAAGAGCTTGCCGCAACAGCAAAGCTTACTTTCAGAGAAGGCAGTAGCTACACCACACAGGAATATGATTCTAACGGTAAGTTAGTATATAAGACACCGTCAGGAACAACAGCTTCTCACATATACCTCGATGGTAGTGCAATCAAGAGTGCAAAAGCCGATTATGTACAGCTTGAAAACGGCGGTAAGGCACAATACATAGTTTCTCTTGAACTCACCGATGAAGGAAGAAATCTTTTCAAAGAAGCTACAACCGAACTTTCTGCTAAATCTTCAGGTGAAAATGTTATGTCCATATGGATGGATGACACAAGAATTTCTGCACCAACTGTTGAAAGTGTTATCGACAGCAACAGCTGTATGATTACAAGCGGAAGCAGAGAAGATGGTTCTACAGGTTTCACCGCTTCTGAAGCAACAGACCTTGCAAATAAGATTAACGCGGGTGCTTTGCCATTCGAGCTTGAGGTTGACAGCTATGGCTCAATCAACCCAACTCTTGGTGACTATGCACTCTTTGCAATGGCTCTCGCAGGAATTATCGCTCTAACACTTATTATTATCTTTATGATAGTATATTACAGACTTCCTGGTTTCGTTGCTTCTATCGCACTTATTGGTCAAGTTGCATTGTCACTTGCAGCTGTATCGGGTTACTTCCCATTCGCTTCAAGCTTCACTATGACGCTTGCTGGTATAAGTGGTATCATTCTTTCAGTTGGTATGGGCATTGATGCCAATGTTATTACCTCAGAAAGAATTAAGGACGAGCTTTATCAAGGAAAAACACTTGATGGCTGTATCAGATATGGTACAAAGAACAGCTTCTCAGCTATCTTTGATGGTAACATCACAAATATTATAGTTGCTCTTATCCTTATGCTTGTGTTTGGTCCTGCAAATATCCTTTCAGGTATTTTCGGTGCTTCTACAACAGGTGCTATCTACGCATTCGGTTACACACTGCTTGTCGGTGTTATCGCAAACTTCGTAATGGGCGTTTTTGCTTCAAGATTGATGCTTATGTCACTCTCACGCTTCAAGTTCCTGCGAAACAAGAAACTTTATGGAGGTAAGTGACTATGAGACAAAAATTTCATTTTGACTTCGTTGGAAATTCTAAGAAGTTCTTTATCTTAACACTCAGCCTTATGCTTATCTGCCTTATTCTTAATATTTTCGTTTTCCACACAGAGCTTGATATTCAGTTCACTGGTGGTGCTATTATGAAATATAGCTACTCTGGTGATAACCTCTCAGAAAACGAAATTTCTAAAGTAGTTCAGGCTGCTACTAAGGAAGATGTTTCATTCCAGTATAGTAAGAATATGTCTGCTGCAGCTACTGAAAAAAATGCAAACACACTTTCTATCGAGCTTACAGAGGCAAAAACCATTGACCCTGAAACTGAAAAAGGTGTTACAGACGCCCTTAAAAAGGCTTTCCCTGATAATAACTTCACAAGAACTGAAATCACATCAGTTGACCCTTCAAAGGGTGCAACATTCTTCTGGAAGTGTATGGCTGCTGTTGGCATGGCCGCTCTCCTTATGATTCTCTATGTTGGCTTCAGATTCAGAAAAATCGGTGGTCTTTCCGCTGGCTGCACAGCCGTTATCGCACTTATACACGATATAATTATGGCATACTTCACTTTCGTTATTTTCAGAATGCCACTTGATGATAACTTCATAGCCGTTATCCTTACTATCATAGGTTATTCTCTTAATGATACTATTGTTATCTTCGATAGAATCAGAGAAAATCGTAAGTATATTGGTCCTAAGGCTTCAACAGCAGAGCTTGTAAACACAAGTCTTAATCAGACTCTTTCAAGAACAATATGCACAGCTATAACAACTATCCTTGCAATCGGTTCTGTACTTGTTGTTGCACTTATCTATGATATTCAGACAGTTGTAAGCTTTGCACTTCCTATGATGATAGGCGTTATCTTCGGTTGCTATTCTTCAATCTTTATCTCTGCTCCTCTTTGGGTTATGTGGACAAACTACAAAAAGAGAAAAGCTTCTGAAAAGAAAACTAAAGCTAATAAAAAGGCTAAAGAAAGCAAAAATAAAAAATAATTTACTTAAATCGGAAAGTCGAAAGGCTTTCCGATTTTTTGTTTGTTATCTCTGCAAGTCTATATATTGTCAAAATAATAGTTGAAATTTCTGAAATAATATGTTAAAATTATTATATTAAATTATACGGAGGTAATTTCTTATGAAAGAAACTAAGCACATAAAGACACTTAATAGTGCAAATCTTAAAGAATCAGCAGTTAAGGGTGGCTGTGGCGAATGTCAAGCTTCTTGCCAGAGTGCTTGCAAAACTTCTTGCACAGTTGCTAACCAGAAGTGCGAGTCCGCTAATCGCTAATTAATGCCGATTTTAATATGCAAAACCATTCTTACAAGAGCGGACTTAGTTCGCTCTTTATTTATGCAATTTAAATATAAAAAGGAAGCGTGACTAAAATATGATACATAAATATAATCTTTTGGGGAATAACATTTGTCTTGATGTTCATAGTGGTGCTGTACATATTCTTGATGATATTTCCTATAAAATGCTCGATTATCTTGATGAAAATATGACCGAGAATATTCCTGATTCAGTAATTGAAGCTATGAGTGGAGAATACTCTGAGGAAGACCTCACAGAAACTTATAATGACCTCTACGAGCTCTATAAGATGGGACAACTTTTCTCTGATGATGACTATGAGAAGTTTGCTAACCTTATGAAAGGTGCTCCTGTTAAATCTATGTGTCTTAATGTTGCACACGATTGTAACCTCCGCTGTGAATATTGCTTTGCTGCAAAAGGGCGACTTTGGCAAAGGTCGCTGTCTTATGCCTCTTGAGATTGGTAAAAAGCTATCGACTTCCTTATCGAAAAAATCTGGTTCAAGAAGAAACCTCGAGCTTGATTTCTTTGGCGGTGAACCACTTATGAATTTCGATGTTGTCAAGGGTGTTATAGAGTATGCAAGAAGCATCGAAAAACAGCACAATAAGAATTTCCGCTTCACTATCACAACAAACGGACTTCTTCTCACAGATGATAAGATTGAATATATTAATAAAGAGATGAATAATGTTGTTCTTTCTCTTGACGGAAGAAAAGAAGTAAATGACAGACTCCGTATAACTCCTAACGGCAAAGGCTGTTATGATATTATTGTTCCTAAGTATCAAAACCTCGTTCAAAATCGTGGCGATAAAGATTACTACATTCGTGGTACATTCACAAGATATAACCTCGATTTTACAAACGATGTTCTCCATATGAAAGACCTCGGCTTTGAACAGCTATCTATCGAGCCTGTTGTATCCGACCCACTTCTCTCCTACTCTATCAAAACAGAAGACTTACCTGCTGTATTTGATGAATACGAAAGGCTCGCCAAAACTATTGTTGAGAGCCGAAAGAAAGGCGAATTCTATAATTTCTTCCACTTTATGATTGACTTAGACCAAGGCCCTTGTGCAGTTAAGCGTTTGCGTGGCTGCGGTTGCGGAAATGAATATGTTGCTGTAACTCCTGAGGGTGATATTTATCCATGTCATCAGTTTGTTGGCGAAGACGATTACAAGATGGGTAATCTCAATGACGGTACTTTCGATGAAGATATGAAAGCAAGATTTGCACTTGCTAATGTATATTCTAAGGATAAATGTAAGAACTGCTGGGCTAAGTTCTATTGCAGTGGTGGTTGTAACGCTAATAACTTCAAATATGAAGGGGATATTCGTAAATCTCACGAAACATCTTGTGAATTGGAAAAAAAGCGTCTTGAATGTGCAATAGCTATTAAAGCAGCGCTTGCTGAATAATTAGGGGCAAAGCTTATGAAAATTCGTAAGCCAAAAGAAATCCTTGCAATAATACTTATCGCAGTTGCATTTTTGCTTGCTACCATTATTATTACAAACTCAATAATAAATTCTTTTAATTTAGTAGAAGATGAACACCCTTCTATGATGAGCTATGAAACTTATACTACTGCCGATAATATAACATATACTCATACTTCGGAAGATAGCCATACTATAAGCTCTAAGCAAATTATGTCTAATAATTCCATTAATTCAAGCAATAATAATTCTATTATTGAAAGTTCTATTAACAACTCAGCCACAAGCCTTTTGAGTCAGTCTACAACAAGTACAAATTCTTCAAGCAGCACTCAATCATGCAAAAATGAATCTGTTTCAAGTTCTACAAGCTACAAAGCTTCATCAAAAAAAGAAACTGAAATTTCTAAAACCAAAAATGAAGAAACTACTCGACAGGTTGAAGAACAAATTCCTATTCATGAGCATAATTATATGGAAAGGGTTATATCTCTAACTGTACTTCAAAGGGTTATACCCTGCACAGCTGTGACTGTGGAAAATCTTATGCAGATAACTATAAAAATGCTCTTGGACATAAATGGGGAGATTGGGAAACAATATCTGAAGCCACTATAACAAGCAAAGGACTTCAGCAACGAATCTGTCAAAGATGCTCTGCAAAAGATTATAGATATATTGAAAAAATAAAGGTTAATAACTCACCAAACTCTAAATTTTCAGAAGAGGTCGTAAGACTTATTAATGAAGAACGCAAAAAGAATGGTGTAAGTCCACTCAAGATTGATTACACTCTTATGAATAATGCCTATACACGCTCTACTGAACTTGAAACTAACTTTGGGCATAAGCGTCCTAATGGAGAGCCTGGCTACACCTTTGTTCTTGACCTTGATTATTCTATTGTTGGTGAAAATATTGCCGCAGGTCAGAACACACCTCAAGAAGTTGTCAATGCTTGGATGAATTCAACTGGCCACCGCTCAAATATCTTAAATTCTGAATTTACAAATACTGGTGTAGGCTGTTATATGGCAAGTGATGGTTGGGTATATTGGTCACAGCTTTTCGGTGGTTAATTAATGTTTATGTTGAAATTTGCCGAATAATGTGTTATAATTTCTAAAAATGGTCTTCGATTGACTGTCCGTATGGTTAGCGAACGATGTTGTTCGTTTTAAGCGGACAGTCATTTGCTGTTCATTTTAAATTATAAGAGGAGTTTTTTTATGGAGGAGTATCATTATCTTTTGGATTTAGCTTTGATTCTATTTACAACAAAGCTATTCGGCTTAATCTCTCAAAAATTTAAAATGCCACAAGTCGTTGGAGCTTTGCTTGCGGGTCTTATTTTAGGTCCGGCAGTACTTAACATTGTACAAAAATCCAACTTCATCACCACAACATCAGAAATCGGTGTTATTATTTTGATGTTCTGTGCAGGCCTTGAAACTGATGTTAAGGAGCTTAAAAAATGTGGCAAAGCTTCATTTGTTATTGCTTTGCTTGGCGTTATAGTTCCACTTCTTGGTGGATTTGGCGTTGCCTATTTCTTCAATCAGCCTGGAATAATAGATTCAGGTGCAACCTGCAATGTATTCTTACAAAATGTCTTTATTGGCGTAATACTCACAGCTACATCTGTAAGTATTACCGTTGAAACACTTAAAGAGCTTGGAAGGCTAAAGTCCGAATCAGGTAATGCTATACTTGGTGCTGCTATTATAGATGATATTCTTGGTATCATCGCTTTAACCGTTATCACAAGCTTAGCAGACTCAAGTGTTAATGTTTGGATAGTTCTTTTTAAAAATTCTTGGCTTCTTTGCAATGGTTGTTGTTGCAGGCTTTGCATTCTATAAGCTATATGTCTGGTGGGCTAATCGCTCTAAACATCTTAGACACAGACACGCAATTATTTGCTTCGTTTTCTGCCTTGGTATGTCTTATGCCGCAGAAGCTCTTTTCGGAGTTGCAGATATTACTGGTGCATTTTTTGCTGGACTTATCATTTCTCTTACACAAAGCTCAGAATATCTTGCAAAGAAATTTGATGTTCTTTCATACCTCTTACTTTCACCTATCTTCTTCGCAAGTATCGGCTTAAATGTTGTACTTCCATCAATGAGTGTACAAATTATAGTTTTCGCAGTTGTAATAACAATAGTTGCGATTATAACAAAGGTTATTGGCTGTGGTTTGGGTGCAAAAATTTGTGGATATAAGAATTATCAGTGCAAGAGAATTGGTATAGGTATGATTTCTCGTGGTGAAGTTGCTCTTATCGTTGCAAATAAGGGTGCTTCTATGGGTTTGCTTGGCTCTGTAATGCTTGGCCCGATAGTTATTATGGTTATCGCAACTACTATAATAACTCCGATTTTGTTAAAAATTGTTTATTCAAACAAAAAGACAAAGAATATTGATGAAACTATACCTGCAGAAAATACTATAAATTCTGTTACGGAAAGAATACAAGATAGCTATGTCAATGAAGTAGTAAACGCAGAGGTTCCTGAAATACCACTCTCAGATAAAAAAATTGGAAGTAATAAAAAAGTAAAATAGTATCATAATTCAAAAGGACACTCTGATTTGAGTGTCCTTTTTGCTGTCATCATTTATATAGAAGTGCTTGCTTTAAAAGCACTTCTCTTTTATTTTTGCAATTTTCAGAAATTACATCTTCAAGTAGCTTATTAAGTACAATGCCAATATTTTTTCCTACTATGCCAAATTTCTTTAAATCATCACCCGAAATATTCAGTTCAGATATAATACAGCAAAGTTTTTTTTCATCTATTTCATCAAAAAATCTGACAGCATTATAATAAAGCTGTGCTGTACTTTCTTTATGAGGTTTTGAAAAGACATCAGAATACTTTATATCAAGCCAATCCTTTGTAAAATCATAGCCAAAATCACGCACAAACCTTCTCATATCTGCAAGAGCTTTTGGAAATCTTATACTATGATTTTTTATAAGCTTCAAGACCTCTGTATTAACTATTTTTTCAAATCTGAATCGTGAAAGAATTTCTTTCGCTATCTCTGCACCCTTTTCAGCATGATTAGGATATTTTTCTTTATCATCAACCATAACCATACAAGACGGTTTTGCAACATCGTGCAAAAAGCATACATAATCTCTCACATAGATTTTTTGACATTGAAACCGCTTTTACAGTATGCTCCCAAAGCGTAATATCAGGATATTTTTTCATAATATAACTATCCTCAATACGCAACTCAGGAATCAATTCGTAAATAACCTCTCTGCAAGACATGAGCACATCATAAACGCTTTCACCTAAAAGCATACCTCTAAATTCGCTTGTAATTCTTTCCTTTGCAATTTTTTGAAGTAAAGATTTTGTTTCAAGCATAGCTGAAAGGGTTTCTTCCTCTATTCTAAAGCCTAAAACAGATGCAAACCTCATTCCACGCATAATCCTTAAAGCATCTTCAGAAAATCGCCTATGCGGATTTCCGACACAGCGGATTAATCTATTTTTTAAATCTTCCTGTCCGCCATAAAGGTCTATTATTCCCTCAGATTTACGATAAGCCATAGCATTAATTGTAAAATCACGCCTTGCCAAATCTTCTTCTATATTTCGCTCAAAAGAAACAGAATCAGGTCTGCGTGAATCAGTATAAGTACCATCACTTCTGAATGTTGTAACCTCGACAAGCTTGTTCTCAGATACAACTGCAACTGTTCCATGCTTTATGCCATTATCTACTGTTTTATAGTCCTTGAAAATTTCAAGCATTTCTTCTGGCAAAGCTGAGGTTGCAACATCAAAATCATTTATTGGTCGTCCAAGCAGATAGTCTCTGACACAGCCTCCAACGACATATGCAGAAAAGCCATTTTCCTCAAGTCGGTTTAAAACATCAGAAACATATTTCGGTATACTCATCATAAAATCGCCACCTAATAAAGCAAAATTATTCTTTCTTAGCTTTTAATTCTGCCATCTGCTCACGCTCTTTTTTAAGCTCTTCAAAAAGAGTATTTACATTCCAATCTTTGTTAGTTTCAGTAAGAATTGCAGTAAGCTTAACAAGCCCTGCACCTGTTTTTCTCATTGCAAAGAATAGCTTGTCTATAAGATTGTCTGAAAATCCGCATAATACCATCATCTCCTCAGAAATTCCGTCACCATCATATGCAAGCTTTGTTTCTTCTGAAATTCCTGCAAGCTCACCAAGAGTTTTCGCAAAATCAGATTTAGGAACAGTCTTTACACGCAATTTCAGCGGAAGTGCCGCACGAGTTATTTTAGCAGCTTTCTGCTTAGGAACATTAAATAGCAGTACAGTTTGTATCATATTACACTTTATCCTTTCTTGTATGCAATCCGTTATGATTTCTCAAAAAGAACAGCATATCTATAAAGCTTTTATCATATGGAATAAATTCTCCGCTCTCAATCATAGACTTTATTTCATCAGCCGTTGCCCATTTAACTTCTTTAACTTCTTCGTATTGAAGCTTCAAAGTGTCTATTTCAATCTCTCTTTCAACTAAGTAAATATCATTAAAGCCATTTTTAAAATTTATCGTAAATGACGGACGAATATTACTCAAATCAAGCTTATATCCTATTTCTTCTAAAACCTCTCGCTCGGCGGCAGTCTGACTTGTATCTCCGCTAACCGCAGAACCACCTACTGTAATATCCCACAAATCTGACCAGCCAGATTTAAAAGGCTGTCTATGCTGAATCAGCATTTCACCCTGTTTATTAAAAATACAGACATGAACTGCCAAATGATAGCGATTTTCTTTTATTTTCTCATCACGAATCATAGTTTCGCCTGTTGGAAGTCTATTTATATCATACAAATCCCAAATTTCCATAAATACACCTTAATCTATCTGTTCTCCCTCTGCAGCAGCTTCAATCGCCTTGCGAATTTCTTCTACACCCTCGCCGTTCTCTGATGAACAAGGGAATAATCTTACATCACCAAATACAGACATCTGCTGACGCATTTCCTCAATTCTTGTGGTACGCTGGGATTTTTTCAGCTTGTCGAGCTTAGTCATAGCAACAATAAAATTAAAGCCATTATGCGAAAGGAAGTCTATCATATTCATATCGTCTTTTGTAGCAGGGTGACGCAAATCGCAAATCTGTATAACCATACGAATATCTCTATTCATTGCAAAATAGCCCTCTACAAGCTCTGCCCATCGTCTTTTTTCGCTGTCTGATACCTTTGCATAGCCATAACCGGGCAAATCTGCAAGTCTTACAGTTTTTGAGGTTAAAAAAATTTATTGTTGCGGTTTTACCAGGAGTTGCACTAACTCTTGCGAGAGCTTTTCTGTTGAGAATTTTATTTATAAGCGAGGATTTTCCGACATTTGAACGCCCTGAAAATACTATTTCCGGTAGGTCCGACGGCGGAATCTGTGAAGATTTTCCATATGCCGCCTCAAAGCTTACTATCTGAAAATTCATAGTTATTCTCCTTTATATACGAGTTTCAAGAACTTCTGTTTTAGGCTCTTTTTTTGCGTGTTTTTTTCCTGTCTGCTTTTTAGAGCAGAGGGCTGTATCCAAAACCTCATCAATAGTGCTTACAGGCACAAATTCAACTTCGTTCTTGACAGTATCGTCAATCTCCTCAAGATTTGGTACATTATCCTTTGGAATAATAACTGTTCTTATTCCCAGTCTATATGCCGCAAGAGATTTTTCTTTCAATCCACCTATTGGCAAAACTCTACCCCTAAGCGTAATTTCTCCCGTCATTGCAATATCTCTGCGAACTGCTCTGCCTGTCAACGCAGATGTAATTGCAGTTGCAATAGTTATACCCGCTGAAGGGCCGTCCTTTGGTGTTGCTCCCTCTGGAACATGAATGTGAAAATCATAAATCTTATAGAAATCTTTTTCAATACCAAGAGTCTCTGCACGAGTTCTTACACAAGTAAATGCCGCCTGAGCAGATTCTTTCATAACATCTCCAAGAGAGCCTGTAAGAATAAGCTTTCCGCTTCCGCTTGTGACAGCAACCTCAACAGGTAATGTCACTCCGCCAACAGCAGTCCAAGCAAGACCCGTAGCCAAACCAACTTCGTCCTTATCATTCATTTCGTCTTTATTGAACTTTCTTGCACCGAGAAAATCTTCAATATTTTTAACAGAAATTCTTACACTCTTTTCCTCACCAGAAACGATTTTTACAGCAGCCTTTCTCATAAGCTTTGCTATATATCTCTCAAGAGTTCTGACACCAGCTTCTCTTGTGTAATTCTCAATTAAATCAACCAAAGCACTATCAGTAATCTTAAAGTTTTTTGAAGTTAAACCATTCTTTTTAAGCTGTTTCTTAATGAGATGCTTTTTAGCAATATTCAGCTTTTCTTCGCTTGTATAGCTTGAAAGCTCGATTATATCCATTCTGTCACGAAGCGGTGCAGGAATTGATGAAAGATTATTTGCAGTAGTTACAAAAAGTACCTGACTCAAATCAAACGGCATATCTATATAATGGTCATAGAACGAGAAATTCTGCTCACTATCAAGAACTTCAAGCAAGGCAGAAGTCGGGTCACCTCTGAAATCATTTCCAAGCTTGTCTATCTCATCAAGGAGAATAAGCGGATTGTTAGTTTTAGCTTGAGTCATAGCGTGCATAATTCTACCTTGCATAGCACCAAGATATGTTCTTCTGTGTCCACGAATTTCGCTTTCATCGTGTACACCGCCAAGTGCAACTCTTGCATAGCTTTTGCCCAATGCCTCAGCAATAGATTTTGCGATTGAGGTTTTGCCAACTCCAGGAGGGCCTGCAAGACAAAGAATCATCTGATTATTTTTTTCCTTACAAAGTTGTTTTACAGCTATTGCCTCAATGATTCTTTCCTTAACTTCCTTCATTCCGTAGTGGTCGCTATCAAGTTTGTTTCTGATTTTTGCAATGTCTGTTTCATCAATCGTAGATGTATTCCAAGGCAAAGCAAGGCAAGCATCAAGATATGAGCGAATAATTCCTGCCTCCTGAGAAATCGACGGAAGCTTAGAAAGCTTTTCAATTTCCTTTTTAAGCTTTTGCTCGTTTTCTTCGGAAAGTTGAAGCTCATCAACTTTCTCAGTATACTTATCAAGCTCCTCTGCTAAATCAGAATCTCCAAGCATATTTTCGCCAAGCTCATCATTTATAGCTTTCAAACGCTCTTTAAGATAATATTCACGCTGATTTTCGTCCATAGACGCTTTTACTTTTTCGCCTATATCGTGTTCAGTGTTAAGTATTATAAATTCTTCATTAAGATATTCAAGTAGCATATTAAGACGCTTTTCTATGTCAGGCTCATTAAGAATATCCATTTTATAATTAAGATTTACAATAGCGTGTTCAGCTACAAGGTCGCATAAAGTTCCTGCGTCCTCACAAGAACGAATCATTGTAACCGTATCATTAGAAAGCCTGAGATACTGCGGTAAAATCTGAACATTCTTTACAAATGCTATCTTTACCGCCTGTTTCAGGGCTGATATTGTTATATTATCATCTGTATTTGTAAGTTCAGCCTCCTGAACCTCAGCTTCCATAAAGGACTCAGTTTCAGTATATCTGATTGTATTTGCCCTGAACAAACCTTCAACAATTATTCTGATTTCAGAATCTGAAATTCTTATTGCCTGCTTTATTTCTGCAACAGTACCAATCTTTGTAAGATTGCTTTCAAGCTCCTCGTCCTCAAGTACATTTATAGTGGCTGGCATAAATACTCTTTGGTCTTTTTTTATAGACTCAGTTAAAGCTATTACTGCTTTCTTAGAGCTTACATCATATTGAGTAGTTGAAAGCGGATATACAACTAAACCTCGTGTTGGAATAACAGGTAATGTAATAATCTCCGTATCCATATTGTCCTCCAATAAATTTTATATCTATATCGTATTTTTAAAAATAATTAGCATAAAGGGGAAAATCCACAGAATAGATTTTCCCCTTTTGTTAAGTCTAATATACTATTCTTAGACTGAATTTTACTTTTCAGAAGATTTTGCAAGCTCTCTTTCGAGCCATGCGACAGCTAAATCAAGTGCAACTGCAAGATTTTCTTTCTCGCCTGTCTTGATAATCTGCTTTCTTGCACTGATTTCTGTATCTGTGCTTAAAAGCTGAATTGTAACCTTATTGGCACAATCAAGATTATTTGAATTTTCCTTAGACTTGATTTGCAGCTTAATAACATAGGGGTCTTTCATATCTCCGAAAAAAATCGTGTCATTATTTCTTACAAGCGGTTTTCCTCTGTAATAAAGTGGAAATGTAGTTTTAGTGTTAGACATATAATCCTCCAATCGCAGTAAGTATGATTTATAAACGGTTAAAGAAACTACTGTGCCTTGTGCAAGGAAATTTGCACAAGGCACAAAAACGCAGTAGATTCACAAATTTAAGGTCTTACCATAATACTTTTTATTTTGGTAAGATATGCTTCAGATTTTATTTAAAACCATCAGGCACTCCTTTTAGCAATGATGTCTTAAAGATTTAAATAATTCTTTAGCAAAACTTCAAGCAAATCATCACGATCAATTTTTCTTATAAGATTTCTCGCGTTATTGTGAGTAGTTATATAAGTGGGATCCTCAGACAAAATATATCCGACAATCTGATTCAGAGGATTATAGCCTTTTTCCTCAAGAGCCTTATAAACCGTAGTAAGAATAACTCTTATGCTCTCATCTTTATTGCCGTTAATAGAAAAGACCATAGTTTTGTCCTGCACGAGTACCACCTCCATACTGCTTATTTTAGCATATACATTATAGGATTTCAAGTACAAATTGTAAATTTGACACTAAAATGACCAATTTATTGTGCATTATGCTCTAAGAACTGCACCCTCATTTTCAAGAGCCTTCATAATTTTCTTCATAGTGCTGTTAGCGTGTTCATCTGTGAGGGTTTCATTATGAGAACGCATTGTGATTCTGAATGCAACATTCTTCTTACCCTTTTCAATCTGTTCACCTTGATATACATCAAAGAGCTTAACAGATTCGAGAGTAGAACCAGCAGATTTTTTCATAGCCTTTTCGAGTGTAAGAACAGGGATATTCTCATCACAGATAACTGCAATATCTCTTGTTACAGCAGGGAACTTAGGAAGTGGAGTATACTGCTTTTCAGATTTTGTATACTTAAAGAGCAAATCAGCCTCAAGCTCAAAAGCATAAACTCTCTCAACGATACCATAGTTTTCAGCTACCTGTGGGTGAAGTTCGCCGAATACGCCAATTCTTTCGCCGTCAATAGTAAGAACAGCACAACGACCTGGGTGATATGCAAATTCATCAGCGGAAGCCTCTACATCATAATCATAGATTGAAAGTCTGTCGAGAGTTTCTTCTACAATGCCCTTTAACTCAAAGAAATCAGACAAGCCATAGAAACCACCTATAAGCTTATTCTTTTCGACAGGAAGCTTATCATCTGTTGTAGGAATATACTCACGAGCAAGCTCATAGAGATAAGCCTTTTCGTTTCTGTTGTTATAGTTCTTTGCAAGGATTTCAAGAATTGAAGGAAGTGCAGTTGTACGCATTACGCTTGTATCCTCACCGAGCGGATTTGTTATAACAACTGAACGGCGAAGTTTGCTATCCTTTGGCATAAGAATCTTATCATAATACTTAGGGCTTACAAAAGAATATGTCATAATCTCGCTCAAACCAAGAGCAAGCATTGTTGACGCAATCTTATTATCAAACTTCTGACGAGCTGTATACTTACCCTGAGCACCACCACTTATAGAAGTTGATGGAATTGTATTGTAGCCTACAAAACGAGCAATTTCTTCTGCAATATCAGCCTTATGCTGGAGGTCAGGTCTGAATGTTGGTGGAAGAACATCTTCTCCGTCAAATTCACATTCAAGCTTTGTAAGAATAGCCTTCATTTCGTCAACAGAAAGCTTTGTATCAAGGAATGAGTTAATCCAATCAGGCTCAAGAGCAATTCTCTTTCTTACATTTATCTTGTCGATAGATTCACCAGCAAAGTCGATAATCTCGCCATCATATACATCTCCTGCGTCAAGAAGCTCTACAAGCTCACAAGCTCTCTGAAGTGCAGGCAAGCAATTATTCGGGTCAAGTCCCTTTTCGTAGCGTGAGGAAGCGTCTGTTCTCATACCATGCTCTTTAGCTGTAAGACGGACAGATGCACCATCAAAGTTAGCAGATTCAAAAACGATAGTGTTTGTATCATCAACAATTCCGCTGAACTCTCCACCCATAACGCCAGCAATAGCGATAGGCTTATTTTCATCTGCTATAATAAGGTTCTTTTCGGAAAGCTCATGCTCAATTCCGTCAAGAGTTGTAATAGTTTCCCCTGCTTTTGCATTTCTTATACGGATTTTAGCACCGTCAACAAAACGCAAGTCAAAAGCGTGCATAGGTTGACCATATTCAAGCATAACATAGTTAGTAATATCAACGATATTGTTAATAGGACGAACTCCCATAGCACGAAGTCTTTCACGAAGCCAGCGTGGTGATGGCTTTACTCTTACATTCTTAACGATTTTTGCACTATACATCTTGCAAAGCTCTTTGTTTTCAATCTTAACATCGAGCATACCCTCACAGCTTTCGCCGATACCCTTTACAACAGGCGTATGAAGCTTAAGTGGCTTATTATAGGTAGCGGCAGCCTCTCTTGCAAGACCAATAACAGAGAAACAATCAGGACGGTTTGAAGTGATTTCAAATTCAACCTTTGTATCATTAAGACCTATTGCATCTCTTATATCATCGCCGACCTTGCAATCCTCTTGAATAAGGAAAATGCCGTCCTCAATAGCATAAGGGAAATCATGAACAGTTACTCCAAGCTCTGCAACAGAACAGAACATACCTTGGCTCAATACTCCACGAAGCTTGCCCTTCTTAATCTTCTGACCGCTATGGACAACAGAATTATCCTTTGCGACGGGTACAAGTACATCAGGAACAACATTTGTTGCGGCTGTAACTATCTGAATAGGTTCAGCCTCGCCAACATCAACCTTGCAAACTGTAAGTCTGTCTGCATCAGGATGCTTTTCTGTTGAAAGAACTCTACCGACAACTATATTTTTAAGCTCAGAGCCTTCTTTTTCAAAGCTCTCAACCTTAGAACCACTCATTGTAATTGCTTCAGAGAATTCTCTCATATTGATATTTTCATCAATGTCAACGAACTCACGAAGCCATCTCATAGATAAATTCATTTTTTATACCTCCTTAGAACTGCGACAGGAATCTTACATCATTTTCATAGAAAAGACGCATATCATCAATATTATAACGACGCATTGCAACTCTCTCAAGACCAAGACCAAGTGCAAAGCCTGTATATTCCTCAGGGTCAATGTTGCAGTTTTCGAGAACCTTAGGGTGAACCATTCCACAACCGAGAATTTCAATCCAACCCTCGTTCTTGCAAAGACGGCAGCCAGCACCCTTACAGTTAAAGCACTGAACATCAACTTCAGCAGAAGGCTCTGTAAATGGGAAGTGATGTGGGCGGAAACGAACAACTGAATCTTCACCATAAAGACGCTTTACGAATGTTTCAAGTGTACCCTTGAGGTCAGCAAAGGTAATGCCTTTATCAACAACAAGTCCCTCAATCTGATGGAAAAGTGGTGAATGTGTTGCATCAACTGCATCTGAACGATAAACTCTACCCGGAGAAATTATGCGAATAGGAGGCTTTTGCTTTTCCATAACACGAATCTGAACAGGTGATGTCTGTGTTCTGAGAACGATATTATCATTGATATAGAATGTATCCTGAGTATCACGAGCTGGGTGATCCTTTGGAATATTCAATGCCTCAAAGTTATAATAATCATACTCAACCTCTGGACCATCGACAATATCAAAGCCCATTCCTACAAAGATTTCTTTAATCTCATCAAGAACAATAGAAAGTGGGTGCTTATTGCCAAGCTCATGTTTCTTTCCTGGAAGTGTAACATCAAGCTTTTCTGCCGCAAGCTTTGCATTTCTCTCTTTAGTTTTTATGTCAGCCTGTGCAGATTCAAGAAGCTGTGTTATATTTTCTCTCACTTCATTTGCAAGCTGTCCTATTACCGGACGCTCCTCAGGAGAAAGCTTACCCATTTGCTTTAGAATAGCTGTTAGTTCACCTTTCTTTCCGAGATACTTTACTCGAAGAGCCTCAAGCTCTTGCTTTGAACTTGCCTTAGCAAGCTCTTCCTGTGCCTGTTGCCTGATATTTTCAAGCTGTTCTTTCATACTTTTCACCTCAAAAAAAAATTTATGTTAAGGGCTTTGCCCTTAAAACCCACGAGGGACGCTGTCCCTCGACCCTGCAAGCCTTTGAAAAGGCTTGAGCGAAACTTTTAATTTTTTTATGGGAAGATTGGCGATTCTTAAAACACATCAATAAACTTCCCACACATCGGTAGAGCCGAACGGCGTAGCTTGTTCGGCTACGGTAGATTCTTCATCCGCATCAACCAACTTCCCATAATCCACCACGAGCGAGGCTTGCCGAGCGATTCCGTGTCTTGGCTGCGGCGGCTCGCCGCCTTGAGCGAAACTTTTAACTTTTCTTATGGGAAGATTGGCGATTCTTAAAACACATCAATAAACTTCCCCACATCGGTAGAGCCGAACAGCGCAGCTTGTTCGGCTACGGTAGATTCTTCATCCGCGTCAACTAACCTCCCATAATCCATCACGAGCGAGGCTTGCCGAGCGATTCCGTGTTTTGGCTGCGGCGGCTCGCCGCCTTGAGCGAAACTTTTAACTTTCTTATGGGAAGATTAGTAATTTCTTCGACCACATCAATAAACTTCCCACGCATCGGCAGAGCCGAACGGCATAGCCTGTTCGGCTACGGTAGATTCTTCATCCGCGTCAACCAACTTCCCATAATCCACCACGAGCGAGGCTTGCCGAGCGATTCCGCGTCTTCGCCGTGGGTCGGCACCCACAAAAAATGCTTTCGTTCCTGACTTTTTAGTGTCAGGGACGAAAGCATAGATAATCTTCCGTGGTACCACCCTTGTTTTTGCAATAAGCAAACTCTCATTATGCCTTTAACGGTGCTTTTCTCCGTTACCGCCTAATCTGCATAAGCATTTCAGCAGTACCGCTCGGAAATGAACTTCATCTCATTCCACAGACAAAATTGCTCTCAGCCCTCGACAATTTTTCTCTTTAGACTGCATATAAATGGACTACTTTTTTCGTCATTGCGTTTATATTAAATTATATCATAAAAAATAAAAACTTGCAAGGAATTTGATAATATATTTTAGCTATTTCACAAGCGAATAATCAACTAAGCCTTCATTTGCATAAACAGACTTAATTTCTTCTCTTACTTCTGTCAAAGCAAAGCCAAGAAGATTTTCACCTTGCCATTCATAAGGATTATTTATTCGCTCATCATTTTCACTCATACCAATGCCCCAAACTCTATCCGTAGGACTTGCTTCAACAAGAATTTTATCACCTGTACTCAGCAGAAAATTCATAAGATTTCTATTTTGCGTAAACTTTAGATAATTGCCATTCAAAACAATGCTGTATTTTACATCATTCCATATCTTTTCATCGAAATTACGAATTTTTCTGCCAAGTGATTTTATTTTATTTGGTTCATCAGAAACCATAATTTGCTCAAAAACTTCCTTATCATCAAAAAGCAAAGCTTTTTTCGACATCATATATTGTTCCATACAACAATATTTATAATGCTCTTCATGAAATTCAAATTTCCACCACTGGCTAAAACAAGATTTTGTAATACCATTTTTAGACGGTCTATGTCCCCAAAAGAAAACAAAATCGGTTTTTTCACCACTTTTATATCTCTTTCTCAGCCAATCAATATTATATAGCGGTTTTCCATTTTCTTGCCAAAAATGAGTTGAAAAATCATTATGAATATAATGCATTTTTTCAATCTGGAATTCATCATAATCTCTTTCTAAAAATTCGTCCCAAAATTCACACCAGCTTTTCGGCTCAGGAAATAGTTCCACATATTCGTTCTGTTCACTTGGCGAAAGAGTTTTAAACCAATCATAGATATTATACCTATACTCCTCTCCAGAACCCATTCGCCAACCTATAGAATATCTTTCCATATAAGGATAAGCTATCCAAAGCGGTGGCATAAGTTTCTTTTCTTGCATAGTTTCCACCTGATTTCAACTTTACAAATTAAGAATTTATCTTGTTTCTTCTTTGCGTGATTCTGCTTTCTTTCTTGCATTAGCTAAAGCTTTCATCTCTTGTGGAGTAAGCTCTCTGTATTTTCCCGGCTGAAGCATACCTAATTTAATTGGACCTATGGCGGTTCTTTTCAGTCTTGCAACCTCAAGCCCGACTGCTTCACACATTTTTCTGATTTGACGGTTTCTGCCTTCTTCAAGAATAATCTCAAGAACTGTGCGTTCTCTCTCTTGAGCAAGAACCTTAATTCCAGCTGGTGAGGAAAGTCTGCCATCAACCAAAACACCTTTTGTCAAAGCTGTAAGCTGTTCTTCAGATATTCTTGGGTGAACAGTTACACGATAGGTCTTTGCGACATGATGTGATGGGTGAATTATCTCATTTGCAAATGCTCCATCATTGGTCATAAGAAGCAAACCTTCACTTTCTCTATCAAGTCTTCCGACAGGATAAAGTCTTGTTGGAAAATCCTTTATAAGCTCTGCAACACATTTACGGTCACGCTCATCACTCATTGTTGTAATATATCCTCTTGGTTTATGGAGCATAACATAATATTTTTTAGATTTTGCAGATGAATTTAGCTTTCTGCCTTGAACAATGATTTCATCTTTTTTAGGATTAGCTTTATCACCAAGAGTTACTGTTTTTCCGTTTACCTTTACCAAGCCTTTTTGTATAAGCTCCTCTGCCTTTCTGCGTGAAGCTATACCTGCATCGGCTATAATTTTCTGTATTCTTATAAGTTCGTTAGAAGCCAAACTTATCCCTCTTTTCTTTATATTTTTATCGTCTGAAAAGTTTTTCAAAAAATCCTTTTTCGTGAATAACCGCCTTACATTCTTCCTTTGCTATAAGGTCGGCACAGCCTATTATTTTACCATTTACCCTAAAAATAATTTTACCTTCAGCTTTGCCTTTTCTTATAGGCGCATAAATAAATCTCGGCAGTATAATTTCTGATTCTATTTTACATTGCTCTCCATCAAACACTGAAACATTTATATCCCTTGATGGATAAAGCTGAATCTCATCAGCTTCTCCACCAACAACATTAGCTTGAATAGCGTCTTTCGCTTGACAAAGTGTTTCAGCTTTCATTTTAGAAAAGCCATAATCATATAATTTCTGATGGTCATTCCAATCATCACCATCATTAAGCGTAACACATATCAAACGAACACCATTTCTCTCAGCACAGCTTGAAAGAGTTCGACCTGCTGTTTTTGTAAAACCTGTTTTAACCCCAATACAACCATCATAAAGCGATAAAAGCCTATTATGATTATTACATATCTGAGTTTTGTTTTCGGGAGAGGTATATTTAACAGTTATACTTTTTTGACTTACAGTTTCTTTAAACTGCTCGTTTTCCATAGAATAAGCTGTAAGCATAGCTATATCATATGCACTTGAGTAATGTTCTTCATCATCAAGCCCTGACGGTGTAACAAAATGGGTATCTTTCATATTGAGCGATGCCGCCTTTTGATTCATCATCTCTGCAAAACCATCTGTACTTTTTCCCAATGTAATTGCAATCGCATTTGCGGCATCATTTCCAGAAACCATCATCATACCTTTTGCAAGCTCAGAAAGCTTTATAATCTCACCATTTTTCAGGTACATACTTGAACCCTCTGCCTGCATATCCGCTGTGAATTTAATATCAATATCTTGGGATTGTGCGAATTCAAATGCAAGCAGAGCTGTCATAATTTTTGTAATGCTTGCAATCGGTCGCCTTGTGTGGCTATCCTTTTCATAAATGATTGTTCCACTATCGGGTGCATATAATATTGCACTCAACGCAGAAACTGACGGCTTATCACCGTCAGCCTTAGAACCAGAACTTGCACCTAAAGATATAAACGAATAAAATATCACTGCAAAGCACAGCAACAAAGCAGTTGTCCTTTTCATATGTAACCTCCGCCGAAAATTAAGATTATCTAATTATATGCTCAGCGGGTTGTTAAATATAACGCTCTTTTATTTAAGAATGACAACTATTATACTGTTGGGTCTGACATTTCAGAATCTTCGTCATCGGTGCTTTCTTTTGAATTTTCTTTTTTATCTTTTTTGAAAAGACCAACAATCTTATCAATCAAATCCGGAACCATTGCAACAGCTCTGTCTTGGCTATCTTGGAAACTTTCAATGTTAAGAAGCTTTGCCTCGCCGTTTGATACTGCAATAAATGCAATAGGGTTAATTGTAACACCTGCACCCGAACCGCCACCAAAAAGTTTGCTATTTTCCATTTTTTTTGATGCAAATTCGGAACCACCTGATGCAAAACCATAAGTCACCTTAGATACTGGAATTATAGTAGTACCATCTGCTGTTGTAATAGGTGTTCCGATAACAGTATTAACATCTACCATTTGCTTGATTTTATCAAGTGTTGTATCCATAAGACCCTCAATTGGATGATGTTGTTGTTCACTCATTTAAACCATTCCTTTCAAATCTTTATTTAGTTAAGGACTTTGCCCTTAAAAACTACCAAAGGCTCTACCGTAGGTAACTACCTTTGGAAACTATAAGCTTTTAATTATCTTACATAGAAGGTATAATTAACTAAAATTACACTTCCATATCCTTCTTTATACCAAGTATAAGTTTAATTCCCCTCAAAGCTGCCGAGATTATTGTACCTAAGGCAAACCAGGGTCTTATACTTACTTTTGTTTCAGCAAAAATCTTAGTTTCTTTTTCTGTAAAGCCTGGCTCTATATCAATTTGCTTTTTTTTAAGCTTCATATTTGAATCAATAAAAGATACCGCAGGATATAATGCTGAACATATATATCCATATTTCATAGCAGTATCTCCTGCATCTTCTCCAACAATAAGCAAATCTATTTTAAGCTTTTTGATAACAATATGCTTAATAAGCTTTGTTGAAGTATCTTTTATAATGGATATAACATCAGACAAAATCTCAAATAATCCGTCCAAACCTCGCTTTTTATATAGCTTTTTTAGATTATTTTCTTTTTTTTCTGGCTTTTTCTCTTTAGGCTTTTCTGATTTTTTAGATTCATTTTTTTGCTTTTCTGACTTTTCCTTTGGTGGAACAAGCTTTATCCTTACAAAAAGATATTGCAATATAAGTTCAGGCTCGCCATCATATCTGAAACGAAACGAAACAGGTATCATAAGCAAAAGAAAGATAAAAAGCAATATTCCGACTATTATATAAAGTGCGGTCATATTTTCTCTTCTTTCTCAAGTTCTTTCTCCGTGTTTTCGTTTTCGCCATTTTCTGATGATTCTTCAGAATTTTCTTCATCACTATTCTTTTGCGGAAGTGGTGGCAATTCGCTTACATCACTTACATTAAAGCAACGCAAGAAATTTTCTGTTGTTCCATAAATCAAAGGTCTGCCTGGAAGTTCAAGTCTGCCCTTTTCTTCTATAAGTTCTCTTGCAACAAGACTTGAAACCACACCAGAACAATCAACGCCTCTTATCTGCTCAACAAAAGCCTTTGTAACTGGTTGATTATAGGCTATGATTGCAAGAACCTCCAAAGCCGCTTGTGAAAGTGGTGAATTTCTCCTTAAATCAAGAACTGTGCGAATAATCTCAGCATATTCCTTTTCTGTACACATTTGATAGCTTTTCCCAAGCCTTACTATTTTAATACCTGATTTTCTACTGGAATAATCATCCATAAGTGATTTCAGCAATTCTTCAGCTTTTTCTTCTTTTATCTCCAATGCCTGAGCTATTTTTGTAAGCTCTGCTGGAGTACCACAAGCAAATAGAATCGCTTCTATCGCAGGTTTTAATTTTTCAGCTTCCACAGCTTATCACCGCCTTTGCAGCATTTGGATTTGAGCTTCTTCGCCGTCACCCTCAACACGAACTCTCTTACCCTTAATCAATTCAAGCACAGCGAGAAAAGTCGCAACCATTTGGCTTTTGCTTTCGCTGTCATCAAAGAGTGTTGAATATCTGACTGGCTTTCCGCCCCATAAAATTCTCATTACACCTATAATTCTCGATGAAACCGAAACAATCTTTCGTCTGACAATAACCGAAAAAGCTTCGTCAGACGGCGGAAGATTTTTCTTTCCTCGACCAACCGCTGCCATATATGCCGCAACAAGTACAGACGGGTCGTGACTTCGTTTATACTTTGTATCACATTTCATCTTAATCTGATTACGACAATAATTATCAAAGCTGACAATCTCGCCAAGCTTTTTGGCAGCCTTTCGGCATTCCTGATATTCAAGATGCTGTCCTTGAAGTTCTTCCTTGAGCTTTTCACCCTCCCTCATATTTCGGCAGAAGTTCATAGGATTTAATTTCAACAAGCCTTGATGCCATATCGAGAAATTCGCTGGCAACATCCATATTGTTTTCTTTCATAAGGTCGAGATGCTCCATATATTGGTTAAGCAACTCTGAAATACTTATATCATAGATATTAAGCTTATTTTTGCTGATAAGATGTAAAAGTAAATCAAGCGGTCCTTCAAATGTAGGAAGCTTATATGATATTTTTTCCATTTTTAACCGCCTTTATTCATTATAGACCAAAATTGGGATTAAAAGGGCTTCCAGAAAACGGAAGTGCTGTTAAATTTAGTATTCCACTTGTAAGCCACCTTTGAGCAACTGAAAGTGGTCCACTAAATGCACCAAAAGCAATAGCAATCATAAGAATCATAGAAATCATTGCTTCATTGCGTTGAATTTGATAGCAAATTTTATTTGGCAGGAATGCCATAAGTATCTTAGAACCATCAAGAGGTGGTATAGGAATAAGATTAAAAACGGCAAGTGAAATATTTATAGCCATAAAGTAATATAGGAAAAGAACAATATATGATAAAATACCAACTGATTTTCCACCTAATAAAAATAACACTGCCGTAGGGTCTATCTCTAAAACAAGATTTATAAGCAAACCACCTACAATACCCGCAAGCAGATTAGCAAGTGGACCTGCCAAAGCAACAACCGCCATTGCACCCTTTGGATTTTTTCTATGGTCAAGATTTACTGGAACAGGCTTTGCCCAACCAAAACCGACAAGCAAAAGTAAAAATGCACCAACATAGTCTATATGCTTTAATGGATTAAGTGTTTGTCTGCCAAGCATTTTAGCTGTCTTATCTCCGAACCAACCAGCAACTGTTGCGTGGGCAAATTCGTGAAATGGCAGCATTACAAAAATTACAAGCAATGATGCCAATATACTTGCAATAACACTCATAAGGTCTAAGCCTTGTCCACTAAAAGCATTACTTAATACACTAAGTAGCAAATAAAATCTCCCTTTCTCTAATACAAAGTAAGCGGAATCCTGCATTTTTTGAGCAGAATCCCGCTTGCAAACTCATTTAGTTCGCAACAAAGTCAAGGAATTACTCCTTGTCCTCATCATCGTCACTATCGGAGCTATCATCATCTGAATCATCGAGGTCGGAATAATCGAACTCAAGTTCTTCACCGCACTTTGGGCAAGAGATACTGCCCTCAAGAAGCGTATTTTCGTCCATATAAGTTGTTTCGCCACAGCTTGGGCAAGTAACCTCATAGAAGTTATCGTCTTCGTCAACATAATCATCGTCATCATCTTCAAAGTCTTCATAGTAGTCTTCTTCGATAGATGCGAGGTCCTCATCAATCTCATCGACCTGTTCGCAAAGCTCATCATAAGCATTGTTCAAGTCAGAAACCTTTTCAGTAACCTCACTGAGAAGGTCTACAACTGCATTCAAAACCCTGACTGTCTTATCATTCTTATCAAGGTCCATACCATCAATCATGCCCTTAATGTATGCTGCCTTTTCATTTATACCCATTTTTAAACGCTCCTTCCGATTTTCAAAATTCTGATAATATAATTAAAATAAATTATGCACGAGCCATATATTCGCCTGTTCTTGTGTCGATTTCGATAAGGTCACCCTCATTAATAAAGAGAGGAACCTTAATCTCTGCACCTGTCTCAAGAACTGCTGGCTTTGTTACATTAGTAGCTGTATCACCCTTGAAGCCTGGGTCTGTCTGAGTAACCTCAAGCTTAACAAAGTTAGGTGGCTCAACACCGAAAACATTTCCCTTATAGGAAAGAACCTTACATACCATATTTTCCTTAACAAACTTAAAGTTATCAGAGAGTGTTGAAGCATTGATAGGAAGCTGTTCGTAAGTTTCGTTATCCATGAAGTAATAGAGGTCACCATCTGTATAGAGGTATTCCATATCTCTTCTGTCGATGAAGGCTGTTGGATACTTATCATTTGGGTTGAAAGTCTTTTCAACAACTGCACCTGTAATAACATTCTTAATCTTTGTACGAACGAAAGCCGCACCCTTACCAGGCTTAACATGCTGGAACTCGACGATAGAAACTACATTGCCGTCCATTTCAAATGTTACGCCATTTCTGAAATCACCTGCTGAAATCATTAAATAATCCTCCTGTTATTTTAAGAATATCTCGTTTCATATTCAAGGCAATACTGCACATATTGCTCTCATATATTAAAGTATACAATAAACAAGCAAAAATTGCAACCATTTAATCTAAACACATTCCAAAATATACAAAAATTTAACAATATATTGGTCAATTTCCGAGAATAATTAAGTCCTTGGTAAATGAATTAAAGTTCTTGTAACCATCATCTGTAACAAGAACCATGTCTTCAATTCTTACACCAAATTCGTTATCAAGGTAGATTCCCGGTTCGCTTGTTACTACCATTCCGCTCTCAAGCTTAAAGCAATTATTAGGAGAAAGGCTTGGTTTTTCGTGTATATCAAGACCTACGCCGTGTCCTGTTGCGTGTCCAAAGCAACCCTCAAAGCCTGCTTTATAAATTATATCACGAGCTGTCCTATCAACCTCACCACAGCTTACACCACTCTTAATTTTATCAAGTGGGGCGGCTTGCTGGGCAGTCTTTACTATGTCATATACTTTAGCCTGATAATCGCTAACCGCTCCAAGAGCAACTGTTCTTGTCATATCGCTTTTATATCCCTCTACATCTGCACCAATATCGAGTGTAATAAGGTCGCCATATTCAAGCTTTTTGTCATCAGGAACACCGTGTGGCATAGATGTCTTTTTGCCAGAAATTATAATCAAGTCAAAAGCAACACCTACTGCACCATGCTGACGCATATACATTTCCATAAACAAAGCTAATTCTCTTTCGCAAACTCCAACCTCAACTTTTTTAAGAGTTTCAGTGAGAGCCTCCTCTGTAAGATTTGTTGCTTTCTGCATAAGTTCAATTTCTTGTTCAGTTTTTATACCACGCATTTTGGCAATGATTCTATCAAGCTCATCATTTTTAATTGTACTTACTTTGCAAAGCTTGAAAGTATCTTCCATTGAATTATACATTTCAAAGGTAAATGCTGAACTTTCGAGCATAATTACACGAAGATTTTCTTTTTCTATAATTTCTTTCAGGCTATCATTAAACTTTCTGAACTGAACAACCTTGCAGTTCTTTGCAACAGCCCTTGCGGCCTCAGCATAACGAAAATCAACAAAAAGATATGTGTCACGCTTTGTAACAAGTAAATAACCGAGTGATGAAACAAAGCCTGTAAAATATTTGCGGTTATTCTGCGAATATATCAGAGCTGCATCTGCATAAGACGGAATCATATGAGCTAATTCTCTTGTTTTAGTCATTTTTTAAACTCCCTTTAAGCTCTACTTAAATAGAGCCATAAATGTATCATTTACACTTATCAGACAAATATTATGAGTGGTAAATTCAAGCAAGCTCCTCAAGAGCATAGAAATATCCATTTTTGCCAAAGCCTGCAATAACACCCTTGCATACAGGTGAAATTACAGATTTATGCCTGAACTCCTCACGAGTATGAACATTTGACATATGCACCTCAATAGTTGGAATAGAATCCTCAACCGATGCAATAGCGTCACGCAAAGCATAGCTATAATGTGTCAACGCACCTGCATTTATAACAATTCCGCTGACATCTTCACTATAAGCGGCGTGAATTCTATCTATAAGGTCACCCTCATGATTTGATTGATATATTTCACACTCAATATTGAGTGATTTTGCTTTAGCAAGAATATCTTCATTTATGCTTTGTGCATTTTCTTTGCCATAAATCGCCTTTTCTCTTATGCCAACCATATTGAGGTTTGGGCCAAGTAAAACAAGAAGCTTTTTCATTTCTTATCATCTCTTTCTAAAAGATTATATTTAGATAAATAATCTTCTCCATAAAGTTTTTTTTCTCATAGGAAGCTCCAACTTTCTGCGAAGCTTTATAGTTTTGCCCTTATCTGGAGATTGTGGCACAAGAAGTGCGGATTTCATTCCAGCAAGCTTTGCACCAAGTATATCTGTAAAAATCTGGTCGCCAATAACTAAAGCATTTTTGGGCTTTACAGAAAGCTTTTTTTCGGCACGAATAAAACCAAATGGTAAGGGCTTAAGACTCATTGCTACGCAATCAAGTCCTACACTCTTCGCAAATGGATAAACTCGTTTTCTAAAATTATTTGAGCATATTATAACCTCAATGCCACTTTTCTTAATTTCATCGAGCCACTCCTCTACCCCATCATAAATTTTCTTAGATGATGGCGGAGATACTGTATTATCAACATCAAGTAAAATTGCATCTATATTATTTTTTTTCAGGAATTCAACTGTAATATCTTTAAAAGACACAAAAGCCATTGTCGGCTTAATCACCGAATCACAACCTTTAATTTTTCAATCATTTCTTAACACACAAAAGTTTTTGATATTTGCAAAAAAATCTGCCCTGAAATGCCTGCCGTGGATTAATACGGCTGACTATTCAAGACAGACCCTCAATTTTGTTATTTAATTGCGATAATTCTGAAATTCTCGTTATTACTTAAACTTACGCTTACGAGCAGCTTCAGACTTCTTTTTACGCTTTACAGAAGGCTTCTCATAAGCCTCTCTCTTGCGAACTTCAGCAATAACACCAGCTCTTGCACACTGCTTCTTAAATCTTCTAAGTGCACTCTCAAGAGACTCGTTATCCTTAATTCTGATTTCAGCCATTTATCTTCCCTCCCATCCGCCATACGGCAGGGGTATTGTGTCATACGATACAAGTTGTATTATACTATATAAAGCTTGATTTTGTCAAGAGATTTTATAAAATTTGTTTGTTTTTTCTCCAATTTTTAATAAATAAAATATTAATGCTTAGTTTTTGATTTACAAACTAAAACATCATTTAATTATCTGAATATTCCATAAGTAAATATGTTATTTTTTGATTTAAACTTTCTTCAATTTCATATTCTTTAACAGCTTTAAAGCCAAGCTTTTCTAAAAGTTCACGCTTTGTAGATTCATTATTTGAAACTTTCATATAATATTTACTATATTTCCTTTGAGATAATATATATTTTAAAAGTGCCTCAGCCACAGAAGTATCCATGCATTCAGCGGAAATAGGATAGCCTATATAACCACATTCCTTAGGAATATTCTTAATGCTAAATATGCTTTCAAGTGCTTTATAAACTTTTTTAGCTTTTATTATTCCAAATTGCTTTCTTATATCAGAATAGTCGAGTTCTATATATCCACTTCTACAATCACTCAAATATATAAGACCTACTATTTTACCATCTAAAACAGCTTTATAAAACTTTCTTATGATAAGACTATTTTTTATTGCAAGTCCACCAAGCTCTATTTTGGGAATAAGCTTATTTAAATATTCATAAGCAGAATATATCATTAAGTATGAGGCAACTCCTCTGTCGCTTTCTGTAAGTGGCATAATATCAAATTTTGTCATATCACTCATAATTTTTACCTCATTATATAAAATCAATGAATTACAGAAAGACGCTTTATACTTTCAAGCATCTTTCTGACTGGCGGAAGCACTAAAAGAATAAGAATAATAAGTCCTTCTGTCAATACATAGCTTGCATTGTAAATTAAAACTGCACTAATTGCTATCATATTATCATGAAAATTACCCACATATGTTGTATAAAAAATTAATCCTGAAACCTCATGGAAGAAAAGTCTGCCTAATATACCAAAAAGGTATCCATATATTAAACCATTTTTCTTTTTAGAAAAGAATCCAGAAATGCCCAACGCTCCAAAAGCAAGCGGATAATCTAAAAGCACTTGTAATGGGTGTACAAAATAAGGTTCTAAAATAAATTGCAAAACACCATATGTGATAGATGCAATAAAACCTGTTGTTGGCCCATAGCAATAGCCAATCATACTTATAATAAGCATACTAAAAAGCGTAATTGAACCACCATTCGGCAAACTTGGCAATTTTATAATTGTTGAAACAACTATAGCTAAAGCAATCGCTAAACCTGCAAATGTAATTTGCTTTGTTTTCATATAGAAACTCCTTGATTTAAAATCAAATATATCAATTTCAAAGAATAAAATAAAAAGCAGTAAGCAAAAAACTTACTGCTTTATGGCTCCCCCAACTGGGCTCGAACCAGTGACATCATGATTAACAGTCATGCGCTCTACCGACTGAGCTATGGAGGAATAACAGCAAAACACCCTATTGGGTGTCTCGCTTATGTTGGCGTCTTCCTATTTTTCCAGATCGTCACCAATCAAGTATCTTCGGCACTACTGAGCTTAACTTCCGTGTTCGGCATGGGAACGGGTGGACCCTCAGCGTCATCAACACCAACTCTGTATGGTTCTTTATCGCCATACATACTTAATATTCTCTTTTTTCTTGGTGACTCGTGCGGGAATCGAACCCGCGTTACCGGCGTGAGGCCGGTGTCTTAACCGCTTGACCAACGAGCCGTTTTCTCGGCGATTGGTTAGGGTTCGTCACCGCTCGAGAGTGTGCACCCTTTCGGGCTTTGGTGCACCATCAGGGGATTCGAACCCGGGACACCCTGATTAAGAGTCAGGTGCTCTACCAACTGAGCTAATGGTGCATATCGCACCCTCAAAACTGAATAAAGAAGCAGATTGCTTGAACCAAAGTTCATGGTCAAGCCCTCGACCTATTAGTACTGCCAAGCTGAATACCTCACGGTACTTACACACGCAGCCTATCAACCTTGTAGTCCTCAAGGGGTCTTACTAACTTTCGTTATGGGATATCTTATCTTGGAGCCGGCTTCACGCTTAGATGCTTTCAGCGTTTATCCGACCCGCACGTAGCTGCCCAGCCGTGCCATTGGCATGACAACTGGTGCACCAGCGGTGCGTCCATCCCGGTCTCGTACTAAGGACAGCACTCCTCAAATATCCTGCGCCCACGACAGATAGGGACCGAACTGTCTCACGACGTTCTGAACCCAGCTCGCGTACCACTTTAATCGGCGAACAGCCGAACCCTTGGGACCGAATACAGCCCCAGGATGTGATGAGCCGACATCGAGGTGCCAAACCTCCCCGTCGATGTGGACTCTTGGGGGAGATCAGCCTGTTATCCCCAGGGTAGCTTTTATCCGTTGAGCGACGGCATTTCCATTCACATACCGCCGGATCACTAACTCCAACTTTCGTTACTGCTCGGACCGTCATCCTCGCAGTTAGGCTGGCTTATGCGTTTACACTCAGGGGCACGGTTTCCGTCCGTGCTGAGCCAACCTTTGAGCGCCTCCGTTACTCTTTGGGGAGGCGACCGCCCCAGTCAAACTGCCCACCTGACAATGTCCTCCGACCAGTTTCATGGCCGCAGGTTAGAATTCCAGCACTCTAAGAGCGGTATTCCAAGGGTGACTCCGCACAAGCTGGCGCCTGTATTTCCTAGTCTCCCGCCTATCCTATACATAAATTATCGAAACCCAATATTAAGCTGCAGTAAAGCTCCATGGGGTCTTTCCGTCTTGTCGCAGGTAACCGGCATCTTCACCGGTACTACAATTTCGCCGGGCGGGTAATTGAGACAGTGCCCAGATCATTACACCATTCGTGCAGGTCGGAACTTACCCGACAAGGAATTTCGCTACCTTAGGACCGTTATAGTTACGGCCGCCGTTTACTGGGGCTTCAATTCGGAGCTCTCACTCCTCCTCTTAACCTTCCAGCACCGGGCAGGTGTCAGCCCCTATACTTCATCTTTCGATTTGGCAGAGACCTGTGTTTTTTTTGATAAACAGTTGCCTGGGCCTATTCTCTGCGGCTCATATTCCTATGAGCACCCCTTATCCCTAAGTTACGGGGTCAATTTGCCGAGTTCTTAATTACCCTTCTCCCGTTGGCCTTAGAATCCTCTTCCTGTCCACCTGTGTCGGTTTGCGGTACGGGCACCTAAAATATACCCACAGCTTTTTCTCGCCCTCGTCCAAACATACTTCTCTACTCAAATTTCGATCCCTTACGCCCGGGTAAACCAACTCCCGGGATATGCCCTTTCAAGGTGTCCCCTGTGTTTAAATCTTTCGGTGGTTACGGAATATCTACCGTATGTGCATCGGCTACGCCGTTAGGCCTCACCTTAGCTCCCGACTTACTTGGAGCGGACGAACCTTCCTCAAAAACCTTAGACTTTCGGCCAATATGATTCTCACATATTTCTCGCTACTCATTCCGGCATTCTCACTTCTGTAAAGTCCACGAACGCTTTCGCTCTCACTTCACTCCTTACAGAACGCTCTCCTACCATACCTTGCGGTATCCCAAGCTTCGGCGTATAATTTAGCCCCGTTGAATTTTCGGCGCAGGGTCACTCGACCAGTGAGCTATTACGCACTCTTTTAATGAGTGGCTGCTTCTAAGCCAACATCCTGGTTGTCTGGGCAACCCCACATCCTTTTCCACTTAACTATACTTTGGGACCTTAGCTGTGGGTCTGGGCTCTTTCCCTTTTGACGACGAAACTTATCTCACGCCGTCTGACTCCCGGAAAACAATTATCTGGCATTCTTAGTTTGATAGGGTTCAGTAACCTCTCGGCCCCTAGCCCATTCAGTGCTTTACCTCCAGTAATCTATTCCGAGGCTAGCCCTAAAGCTATTTCGGAGAGAACCAGCTATCTCCGGGTTCGATTGGAATTTCTCCGCTACCCACACCTCATCCGCTACCATTTCAACGGGAGTCGGTTCGGTCCTCCATGGAGTTTTACCTCCACTTCAACCTGGACATGGGTAGGTCACCCGGTTTCGGGTCGAATACTACTGACTTAAAATCGCCCTATTCAGACTTGCTTTCGCTTTGGCTCCACACCTTAGGTGCTTAACCTCGCCAGTAACATTCACTCGCCGGACCATTCTACAATAGGTACCCGATCACCCTTTGACGGGCTCTCGGTGCTTGTAAGCACAAGGTTTCAGGTTCTCTTTCACTCCCCTCCCGGGGTGCTTTTCACCTTTCCCTCACGGTACTCTTCTCTATCGGTCATCGGTTAGTATTTAGGCTTGGAGGATGGTCCCCCCGTCTTCCCACCGGATTCCTCGTGTCCGGCGGTACTCTGGATTCAGATAGCCACTTCAGTTTTTCGCATACGAGACTTTCACTCTCTTTGGTTTGCCTTCCCATACAATTCTGCTAAACCTCTGTGTACACATTTCTGTCCTAACCCCGAAAGTATTACTACTCTCGGTTTGGCCTCTTCCGCGTTCGCTCGCCACTACTAGCGGAATCTCGGTTGATTTCTTTTCCTCGCCCTACTTAGATGTTTCAGTTCAGGCGGTTCCCCTCATATACCTATTTTATTCAGTATATGATGACTAGACATGACTCTAGTCGGATTGCTCCATTCGGAAATCTACGGATCAATGCCTACTTACGGCTCCCCGTAGCTTATCGCAGTTAGTCGCGTCCTTCTTCGGCTCCCGATGCCAAGGCATTCCCCTTGTGCTCTTTGTAGCTTGACCATGTGATAATCTTTGGTTCTGTTTCATGTTAATTGTAGTTGAATCTTCCTAGATTCTTACCCTGTATCTTTTTACTTATACAGCGCATTACATTTAATCATATTGTTTTTATCTGCTATACTTTATTCAGTTTTCAAGGTGCAATCTTGTGCTTTTCAGCACTTTTTATGTGTCGAGATGTCTCGACTGGTGGGCTTAAGTGGACTCGAACCACCGACCTCTCGCTTATCAGGCGAGTGCTCTAACCGGCTGAGCTATAAGCCCATATTGGTTATCATCGGCTCAAGTATTACTTTCGCCACTGGTGGAGATAAACGGGATCGAACCGTTGACCCCCTGCTTGCAAAGCAGGTGCTCTCCCAGCTGAGCTATACCCCCATACTTCTTCAGGGAACATAAAGCTCTCTTTCGTTCCTCATATCCCCCGAGAACCCTTTTTCAAGGACCCTCAAAATTAAACAACACTTTTTTAAAACTTTCCTCGTAATTCCGACCTTGGATTTTGAACAATCTCTTGTTCGTTTCTCCATAGAAAGGAGGTGATCCAGCCGCACCTTCCGATACGGCTACCTTGTTACGACTTCACCCCAGTCGCCAATCCTACCTTCGGCAGCGTCCTCATTGCTGTTAGACTACTGACTTCGGGTATTACCGGCTCCCATGGTGTGACGGGCGGTGTGTACAAGGCCCGGGAACGTATTCACCGCGGCATGCTGATCCGCGATTACTAGCAATTCCAACTTCATGTAGGCGGGTTGCAGCCTACAATCCGAACTGGGACCATTTTTAGGGGGTTTGCTCTGCCTCGCGGTTTTGCTTCCCTCTGTTAATGGCCATTGTAGTACGTGTGTAGCCCAGGTCATAAGGGGCATGATGATTTGACGTCGTCCCCACCTTCCTCCGTTTTGTCAACGGCAGTCCTATTAGAGTGCTCTTGCGTAGCAACTAATAGCAAGGGTTGCGCTCGTTGCGGGACTTAACCCAACATCTCACGACACGAGCTGACGACAACCATGCACCACCTGTCTCTGAGTTCCCGAAGGCACTCCCTAATCTCTTAAGGATTCTCAGGATGTCAAGACCTGGTAAGGTTCTTCGCGTTGCTTCGAATTAAACCACATACTCCACTGCTTGTGCGGGCCCCCGTCAATTCCTTTGAGTTTCAACCTTGCGGCCGTACTCCCCAGGTGGATTACTTATTGTGTTAACTGCGGCACGGAAGGGGTCAGTCCCCCCCACACCTAGTAATCATCGTTTACGGCATGGACTACCAGGGTATCTAATCCTGTTTGCTACCCATGCTTTCGTGCCTCAGCGTCAGTTAAAGCCCAGTAGGCCGCCTTCGCCACTGGTGTTCCTCCCGATCTCTACGCATTTCACCGCTACACCGGGAATTCCGCCTACCTCTACTTCACTCAAGCCGGACAGTTTCAATTGCACGTTATGGGTTAAGCCCATAGTTTTCACAACTGACTTGCTCGGCCGCCTACGCACCCTTTACACCCAGTAAATCCGGACAACGCTCGCTCCCTACGTATTACCGCGGCTGCTGGCACGTAGTTAGCCGGAGCTTATTCGTCAGGTACCGTCACTTTCTTCGTCCCTGACAAAAGAAGTTTACAATCCGAAGACCTTCTTCCTTCACGCGGCGTTGCTGCGTCAGGGTTTCCCCCATTGCGCAATATCCCCCACTGCTGCCTCCCGTAGGAGTCTGGGCCGTGTCTCAGTCCCAATGTGGCCGATCAACCTCTCAGTCCGGCTACCGATCGTAGTCTTGGTGAGCCGTTACCTCACCAACTAACTAATCGGACGCGAGCCCATCTCTCAGCGGATTGCTCCTTTGATATCAGAATCATGCGGTTCCGATATGTTATGCGGTATTAGCGTTCTTTTCAAAACGTTATCCCCTCTGAGAGGCAGGTTGCTCACGCGTTACTCACCCGTCCGCCACTAAGCTTTAAAAAGCAAGCTCCTCAAAGCTTCGTTCGACTTGCATGTGTTAGGCACGCCGCCAGCGTTCGTCCTGAGCCAGGATCAAACTCTCAAAAATATGGTATTTAAACACATTTGTGTTAAAATCAAATTTTGAGTTTTGAAGCTCATTTTGATACGCGACGTATCTGGATTTTTTTGTAAAGTGTTTTCTCACTTCGTAAAATTTGAAAAGATTATCTTCTCAAAGTAATTACGGGTACTAATTTTTAGTGTTGTTTAATTTTCAAGGTCCTTGCACTTTTTACAAATTTTTCATTTGTTTCTCAAGTGCGTTATTTATTTTACCACACTCGAAAGCGTTTGTCAAGACTTTTTTCAAACTTTTTTCAAAAAGTTTTTTGAGCTTTTTGTGAACTTGCAATTCAGAAATCAATCTGTGCTTTACTCACTTTTTTACTCTTTTCTTGATTGAAAAACCTTTAAGTTTTTCATCACTCTCGTGCGACAGCTCTAATATTTTATCATATCTTCAAGCTATTGTCAAGACTTTTTTAAACTTTTTTCTAAAGTTTTTCGAGTTTTCTTTGAATTTCGATTCAGGAATTCAATCCTCCGAACATTCATTTTCGACTCTTGTCTTTCTCGAAAATCCCCATTTTATCGGGTTTTTTCGCCGCTCTCTCGCGACAGCTTGTTTATAATATCATAACCGCTCCCAAATGTCAACACATTTTTTCGGATTTTTTAAACTTTTTCTTTAAAAAATTTTCACATACTAAATATAGTCTTTTGAACAATCTATAAACAGAAAATATGGTATACAAACAAAGTAAAAAAGAAGAGCAGAGCTTCCAAAGATTCGCATGAATCATAAAAATGAAAGCCTGCCCTTAATTTTTCAGAAAAATTTATCCAAAGAAGTTCTGTACTGCATACATTACTGCATCAGAATCAATATCTAAATATAAGCCTACTGAAATAGATGTATAATGAGAATTAAGTATATTTGCTCTATGTCCTGACGAATTCATCCACGCATTAACTATACTTTCTGCTGTCATATCTGGCTGACAACCTATATTTTCACCCATATAGTCACAAGTAAAATTAAATGCTGTATAGAATTTTGTTCCGTTTGGACGAGTATGGTCAAATAGAGTTGCTGTTTCTTTTGCACGAACCGCAGAACCACTTGCACCTTTTGAATTAACTGACAATGTTTTTAAACCTGCTTTATTTCTCTCCATATTAGTAAGTCTGATAATCTCACTCTTTATATTATTTATATCTGTTTGAGAGAATGTACTTCCTGTTATGCTTTTATAGGCACTATATATAGTTGAACCGTTAATATTCTTATATGTACGAATCCTATAATTATACTTCGCACCAGATGTAAGATTTCTGTCTACAAATTGAAGATTATTTGAACCACTAACAATTGCAATAACTTTATAACTTGAATCTGTCGAAAGCTTTCTTTCTACTTTATATCCTCTTATACCCTCTATTTGATTCCAAGCAACTCTTATTGCTTTTATCAGTTTTGTTTTCAACTCTGAAACCATCTACATACATAGGAATTGTATAAGTAGTAAGTTCAGTATAATCACCAAGCACCTTATTTCCAGAAAGCTCTTTATAAGCTGCTATCCTATAATACTGGCTTTCCCCTGGGTAAAGTCCATCGTCCTGATAGCTCACTGTACTGCCACCCTCAACAATCTTTCTGACATAGATTTCGCCTGTATTATTATTTTTCTTATAAATACAATACCCATCTGCACCACTTACTGATTTCCAGTTAAGTTTCAGAGAACCTGTCTGTCTGCTTGATGAAGTAAACGATGTTGTAACATCAGGACAAGTTACTGACAAATGCTCAACTTTTTCTCCGATAAGTGTTGTATTATTATAATTTTTATAAGCTGCAACAGCAAATCTATATTCTGTTCCAGAAGCAAGCCCTCTTGCAGAATAATTTAAGCTTTGATTATTAAGAGTTGCTAAGAGCTTATAATCCCCATCAGCCTGTGCAACATAAATCTTATATCCATCTGCTCTTGATACTTCATTCCAGAAAAATGTTATAGATGAAGTAGACTGTGTATCAGTTTTAATTGCAGATGTTCTATATGGATATGTGCTATTAGATGATTCTGCATATTCTCCAGAATACTTTTTTTCATTAAATTCTCTATAAGCAACTACACGATAAGTAAATTCAGAAGCTGATGGAAGCTCCGAATCCGTATAGCTTGTTATTGCACCATTACTTACAGTTGCAATTAATCCATATTTTGTTATATCTGTTGTGCTTTGCCTATAAATTAAGTATCCAGTTGCATTTGTAACCTTGTCCCAAGAAAGGCGTAGTGTTGAATATCCTGTAGATATTACTTTTAAGTTTTTAACTGATTCTGGTAAAGTACAAGCATCTATCTCGGCAAAGTCACTTTTTCTCAATACATCATCTACATAACTATAAGTTACAATTCTATATGAGCAAGCCTTTGCTGATTCAAGGTTATCGTCTGTCCAGTAAATGATACCATCATTGTCATAATTATTGTATTGATTATAATTCTTAATATAAATAATTTCGTTATATTCAGAATATATTGTTTCACCTTCTGCTTTTTTATAAATTATATATCCGTCTGCACCTGTTGAAGAACGCCATGCAAGCTTTATTGAGTTTGTTGTATTCTCATCAACTTTTAAGCCCTTAACCGCTGCTGTAATTGTTTCTCCGCTTATATACGATGCTTCACCATATTTTTTAGTTTCTCCAACAAGTTTATATGCATCAATTTTATAATTATATACTGTTCCTGAGCTAAGTCCTTTATCCACATATTCTGTTGCATCTGCTTTAAGACTTGCAATTCTATTATAAGAATTTTGTGTCTTTGTTGATTCTCTATAAATATCATAGCCATCTGCACCAGCAGAGCTTTCCCACTTTAATTTAACAGAATCAGAAGTATAATCAATAACTTTAAGACTATTAATAGCTTCTGGCAAAGTATATCCGTTCTTATAAATATATGAGCCATAATATTTACTTCCACCTATAATTTTATAAGCTCTTACACCATAAGAACAATCTGAACCTGCTAGCAAATCTGTGTCTGTCCATTCATTAGTTTCTTGTTTATTTATAACTTTCATGGTTTTATATGCAGTTTCATCTTTAAGCTTTCTGACAATGACATAACCATCTGCACCACTAACAGTTCCCCATTTAACAAGAATAGAATTTGAAGTTTGTTCTCCTGTTGCAACAGTTCTAACAGTGGCTGGGCGTGTTCCAACAGCAATTTCTTGATAAGCACCTTTATACCTCTTATTGCCAACTGTCTTTATAGGCTGAACTCTGAAAGTATAATTTTTTCCTGCGGCAAGCCCTCTGATTACATATGAATTTGCAGATATATTTTCTATCTTTACAAAAGTTCCTGGTGTCTTAGATGATTCTTGTTAAATGTCATAGTCTGTTGCACCTGACGATGTATTCCAAACAAGCTTTATTGCGTCTGTTGTAAGAGAGCTAAGCTTAAGACCTGTTACATCTTTCGGCAAAGTACTTGCAGAAATTTTTATGTAATCACCATACAAAATTGTACCATTAAATCTCTTAAATGCCCTTACAACATAATAATAATCTTTACCTGCTTCAAGCTCTGTATCAGTCCATTGTGTTATATCCTGACCTTCGATTACTTTCACTCTGTCATAATCTACAACAGTCATAAATTTTCTATCTATAATATATCCATCTGCTCCGCTAACTGCTCCCCAAGTTAATGTTGTTGAGGTTTTACTTGTATTTGAAGTTATAACCCTTCTAACACTCGCAGGAAGAGTTGTAGTAGCTATCTCTTTATACTGTCCCTTGTAGATTTTATCTCCGACTTTCTTTATTGGCTGAACTCTAAATGTATAATCTCTTCCAGAAGCAAGTTCTCTGATAACATATGATTTAGTTTGTCCATTCGCAGTACTTGCTATTTTTACAAATGTTCCAGGTGTTTTTGCAGATTCCTGATATATATCATATGATGTAGCACCCTCAGAAAGACTCCAAGTGAGCTTTATAGCGGTTGAAGTGCGAGCATTCGTTTTTAATCCCTTAGTAGCAGAAGGAAGCGTACTTGCAGAAATTTTAATATACTTGCCATAAAAAACTTTTCCATCATACTTTTTATATGGTCTTACTACATAATAATAATCCTTGCCCGCCTGAAGTGTTTTTGTCTTTCCATTTAGTAACCGATTTATTCGCTATAACCTTAACACGAGTATATTTTTTTTCTGTTGTGGGCTTTCTATCAATACAATATCCTGTTGCACCTGTTACAGCCCCCCAATTTATAGTAATTGATGTTTCAGTTATATCAGATGTTAATACTTTTCTTACGCTTGCAGGCAGTGTAATAGTTTTAATTTCCCCGTATTTACCCTTATACATTTTATCTTGATGTGATTTAATTGGTTGCACTCTAAAGGTATATTCTGTTCCTGATGAAAGCCCCTCTCTAACATACGAAGTTGTATATGAATCAACTGTGTCAACTTTAACAAAGGTACCTGGAGTTTTACTTGATTCCTGATATATATCGTACATTATAGCTCCCTTGCTGCCAGACCAATTCAAAGTAATTGTATTAGCTGTTTGTGAGCTTACTTTTAAATTTGTGACACCAGATGGATTTGTAGCTGTAAAAAGCCATACATCATCACTAAAAATTCTTTCGCCATTAAATTCCTTATAAGCCTTAATATCATACTCACAAATTGACTCTGAATCAAGCTCAATATCTGTCCATTGAATAGTCTGTTGGTCATCTATAGTTTTTATAAGCTTAGGCTCATATTCAGAATCAAGTCTTCTATATATGTAATATCCATCAGCATTAGTAACAGTTCCCCAATTAAGTGTTATCGAGGTATCTGTTATATCTGAAGCCAATATTTTTCTTACGGTTGCCGGAGTGGTTATCGTAGCAATTTCCTCATAGTCACCTTTATATATTTTTGAATCAACTATTTTATATGGTTGAACTCTAAATTCATAAATTTTTCCTGCTGTCAGATTTTCGCCTGTCCAACTTGTAATTTTTCCATCTTCAATAGTAGCATATTTAAAAAAATTATATGGTTCTTTAGAAGACTTAACATAAACATAATATCCAGAGGCATCTTCTGACATATTCCAAGAAAGTGTAATTGAATTTGTCTGAGAAGTAAATTTTAAGCCTGTAATTGCTGCTGGCATATTACTTAATGATGTTTCTGCTGCTGATACTGAGATTGTACTTATTGGCATAGAGCCATAAGCAGAAAAAGCTATAATACCTGAAAGCAATATAACAAATATTCTTTTAAAAATACTATTTTTCATAAAAATCGCCCCATTCAACAATTTCAATAGTAATAATTAAATAAAAATAAATTGTTTTTATGTTATAATTATAGCACAATCAAACAATAAGTCAAATAAAATTATATAATATTCTTCTTTTATAATAATTTTTGTACATTTTATCATTATATTTTTTTAAAGCATTTAATCTTATTTTATTTTGTCATTCATAGAATTTATTAATTGTTCATACTCATTCCATCTATCTTCTCTGATAGGCATAACAGGGTGCTTAAAATCATCAAATATAAGTACCAATGCTGGGCTTATCTTATTATGCCTTTCTATATAGTACCAATCTATCAGCTTTCCTTCTCGAATAAGTTTTTTAGCTACACTATGATAATTATAATACATAAGCATCACCAAATAAATTATCCCCAAAGGATATATGTGTTATTCAAGAAAAAAAGCTTGACTACCTTTTTAAGTAATCAAGCCTTTAAGCATTATTTAATTTTTAATTATTCAGCTGATGCTGCTGACATCATAGAGGACACATCTGTTTGCTTATAATCAGTTGGAATTGTAAAGATATCAGCTGGAACTTCAGATGTAAGTTCGTTTATAACAATACTTGCATTTGCACCCATTACATTTGTCTTTATTCCAACAAGCTTATTAGTTTCCTTATCAAAATAATATGTCTGTTCTGCGCTAAGTCCGCTTGAGCTTGTCATTGAAACGCCCTCAGCAAGACTTACTTCACTTTTAGCTTCATAAACAACAGCATAGCAATCCTTACCATTGAAGTTTTCAATGCTATCGCTAATATATTTCATATTCTTTTCTATATCTTCAGTTGAACCGAGTAAACTGCTTGTCATGCTGTCAAGAGATTTTTGAACATCATCTGTTGTTGGTGTATAGTATGCAACTTTATTTTTATCGTCAAGCATCCACTGCTTACCATCAGCAACGATTATCTTCTGGAAGCTCATCATAGAATATCCAAAATCAACATACATTTTCTGATCAGCTGAATCCACTGCTACTACCATTGTAATTTCTGATGGAGTATCAGAAGAACTATCTAAAGAAGCCTTAGCTGATGCAGCAATAGTCATACTCATATAATACTTACCATCTTTAACTATATCAATATAGCTCTTCTTGAGAAGGTCTTTAACATCTACATTTGCAGAAGATGTCTCTGATTTACTTTCACCAGCCTTGCTTTCGGCTTTATCATCAGATTTACTCTCAGTTTTGCTTTCCGCATTACTATCAGTACCATTTTCAGCTACAGAAGAAACTGAAGATGTTGTATCTCCTGCACTTTCAACCTTGCTTGTTGTTCCTGAGGAACTGCTGTTACAAGCTGCTGCTGAAAGAGCTAAAATTGACGCAAGAAATAAAACTGCAATTTTCTTTTTCATAAATTTAATACACTCCTTAAAAATTTACGATAGATATTTATTTTCTATCAACAATATTTTATCTCAACAGTATAATGCAGTCAATAGACAAAATAACAAATTTAAATAAAAAAGCGTAAGTCAGATTATAACTTACGCATAAATTATACTATTTTCCTGCTTGTTGCTTAGCTTCAAGTGCCTCCATAAACATACCTGAACGCTTTTTCTTTGGCTTTTCTGGCTTGATTTTCTTTCCACGAAGTGAAAAAGCAGCAACAATAACTTTTTTATTAGCCTCTGTAAAATTCTCGAGAAGCATTTCACGCTTTTTTTCATCCTCAATAGAATTAAAGAGAATATATGATATAATTCCCTTAACATCAAGGTCGCCCATATTATAAATATCATTCAATGACTTAGAAAGCTTTCCAAGATTATTGGCACCCTCATTTGCAACATACTGCTTAAAAAGTGGCAAAATCTTTTCTTTAGCAAAAGTTATTCCTCTGAAATTAGCATAGTGCAATTTTTCATAAGCTATGTCTTCTTTAAGCTCTGGAAAATAATTTACCATTCTATTAGCTAAGAAAAGGGAATCAACATTTCCGTCATTATCCTTTTTCTTTTTTTTGCGTGTTTGTGTAATAGCCTGTTGCTTAGGGCCTTGAATTGTTTCAATAAAATCTGAAGCTATATTATCAGCTTCCTTTTCAGTATCAACTTCTGGGTCAAAAAGCCAAGTTGCAACAGATTTCCAGTTATTATCAGGCTCAGCACCAGACATCTCGCACTGACGAAGAACCATACGCATTTTAGCTTTATAATATACTATATTATAAGCTGTATCTTCACTTGTATAAAGTGCTGTAATTTCCTTATCATTTTGTGAATCTACATTTTGTCTTTTATAATCCTGCTCAGCAAGAGCTTTTTCTACCTTATCAGCTACTAAATCGAACGCACTCTGTATTTCCATTATATTCACTCCCGATAGTTATGCAAAATCACCGATAAGCTTTAATGCAGTTATCGGTGATTTTGATTATATCATATTAAATTCCGTTTGTCACTACTCAAAGCTAATCAAATTAAAGCTCTGATGCAAGATTCTTAATATAAGCTCTGAAATCGTCTTTAAGTTCAGGATGCTTAAGTGCAAGCTCAACAGTAGCTTCAAGAATACCAAGCTTATTGCCTATATCATAACGTTTGCCTGTAAAATCAACACCTATCATTCCGACTGTTTGTGCAAGAACTCTCATAGCGTCTGTAAGCTGAATCTCTCCACCAGCACCAGGAGCAGTCTTATCTAGCAAATCAAAAATATCAGGTGTAAGAACACATCTTCCAAGAATAGAAAAATATGAGAGAACATCTGCTTCTGTTTTTGGCTTTTCAACCATATCTGTACAGCTATAATATGTACCATCAAGATGTTCAACCTTAAGTGAGCTATATTTATGAATATTCTCTTTAGCAACCTCTTTAATGCCAACAACTGCTTTGCCATACTTCTCATATGCTCTGATAAGCTGACCACAAGCAGGGTCTTCGCCGATGATAACATCATCACCATAAAGAACTGCAAAAGGTTCTCCTGAAATAAATGAACGAGCACAGTTGACAGCGTGTCCTAAACCCTTTGTTTCCTTCTGTCTTAAAAAGAAGATATTTGCAAGCTTAGAAACTGAAACCACCTGATTATAAAATTCTTCTTTCTTATCTTCAAGTAAACGACCTTCAAGCTCAGGAGAACGGTCAAAATAATCTTCAATTATATTCTTACCTCTGTTTGTTATGATAAGAATATCTGTAATACCCGAATTAACAGCTTCCTCAACAATATATTGAATAGCTGGCTTATCTACGATAGGGTACATTTCCTTTGGCATACTTTTAGTTGCAGGAAGAACTCTTGTTCCTAAGCCTGCGGCAGGTATAACTGCTTTTGTAATTTTCAAAACTCCACTTCCTTAATTTTTTATATTTATATTTTTTGAGTAATAATCAGTGTATAAAAAACTGTGGCAAGAATGACAATAATAAATCGCATACAAGCAGACAAACTGCAAGTGCATTATTTGTTCCACCCTTTTCCATAAGCTTTTCATTCAATGCTTTCTTATTGCTTTCTGATACTTGTGAATCATCAGAGGCACCCTCTGTAATTGCTATAGATTGTTCGGCTTTTATTGATTTTATTTGTTTAATAACAAATTTATAATATGACCTATTTGCAGTAAAACCTATTATAAGCATTATTACAAAATTCAAAAACGAAAGTGCATATGGAAGAATAGCAATAAGCCCTTGGTCAAAAGGCAGCTGACAAATTGCATTAAAGAAATCTATAACAGTATAACCTCTCGGATATGCCTGATTAAGCCCTTGTGCAACAGTATCAAGCACACTTGCAGAAACAAAATATGTCACATAAGTCATAGTCATTGCTAAGACTGCCATAATAGCGGTTAAAATTCCACCAGAAACATATTTCTTTCTATATAGCATCCAGCCTCCGCCAAAGAGAAAGGCGGCAAAATTAAATCTGCTCTTACCTGTATCCTTTATACGCTTGAATATTCCCATATAGTATATGGTATTATTCTTAACATATTTTGAAAGCTCTTCGCCACTCACGCCGTCAAAGTCCTCATCAGGCTTAACACCTGCCATAAGGTCAATCTTTATCGGCATACCGCCACCAAAGCCATCGGGAAATCCTTCAAAATCTTGATTAGGATTGCCTCCGTCATCATTCATATTCTGATATTGATACTCTATAAAGCTTCTTCCGCACTGTTCACAAGCAACTGCATTTTCGTCATTCATATGACCGCAAAATCTGCATTTCTTGGTTTTAGTGTTTTCCTGCTCACTTTGAGTATCATCTTCTTCGTCTTTCCAAGCCTCATTGCTTCTATGCAAGTCAAGGAAAATACATCTTCCTTCCTTTTTCATAACAGCTTCTATGATATGGTGCACCACATTTCGGGCAAACAACTATATCATCATCAGCCTTGAATTTTTCGGAACAAATGGGGCATTTTTTTCCAGTATAGTCCATATTCCCCTCCTACTGTGCAATTTTTATATTATATTATACTATACTTTTAGACTTTTTGCAAGTAAATATACAACTTTGCAAAAACTTCACTTAATTCATCTTTCATAAATAAACTCCATTTCTTGCAATACATAAGAATATCAATTATAATGATTTTATAATATAATTCCATAATATGGAAGTGATTTTGATGAAAAAAGTTCTTGCTTTTATTTTTGCAGTTTTTATGTTTTATATACCTTACTATGTTCATTCCGCCAATGGGCTTTATTTTGATTTAGAATATAGTGGCGATAAAATTCAACTTAATAGAGGCTTTGATATATATTTCAACGCTAAAAGTAATTTCCAGGCTAAAATTTCAGCTTTAAGACTTGATATTCAATATGATAATTCTAAACTTAAATTTCTTTCAGCAACAGCAAATACTGATATAGATACTTACGAACCAGAGAGCGGAACTGTAAGAATAGTTTGGCTAAATAACAGCGGACAAACTACATCTTCTCAAAGCGAAAGGCTTTTTACTATAAGATTCAAGCCATTAAACTCAACTGATAATGCTTCTTATAGTTTCTCGACCAAAATTTTTGAGGCTGTCAATTCTGATGCAGAATATCTTACCATAGAAAATTCACCATCTGTCACAGTCAGTAAAAGTGGTGATGTAATAAGTTCCGCAAGCAACACAAGTTCTAAAACAGAAAGAAACAAAACAGAATCCAATAAGAAACGAGAAACCTCAAGGTCTAAAAATAACTCTAATAAAGAATCCAACAAAGAAAAAAGCAATGAAAATACAGAAGAAAATACGACAGATATTTCTATTGGAAATAGAAAATCAATAAAATCAGAAAACGGTTTTACATATTTTATCTTTGGTGCAGGAGGTATGCTAATCCTTGTAGTATTAGTATTCCTTGCATATAATCTTGGCAAAAAGCATAATAAGAAAAACAAATAATAAAGTTATATCATAAAAAAGACTTGCATAAGCTTTATAAAAGATTATTATTTGGACGGTGTTTTTATGAAATTATGGAAAAGAACAATCGCCATTTTTCTGTCCACACTTTTTATAACAGCTATGCCTATAAGTGCTAATGCTCTTGAAGAAACCGCTATAACTGCCCCATCTGCCGTACTTATGGAGCCTGAAACTGGAAAAGTTCTATTTGAAAAAAACGCACACGAAATTCGTGCTTGTGCGTCAATAACAAAGGTTATGACACTTCTTCTTGTATTTGAAGCAATAGATTCTAACAAACTTTCTATGGACGAAACTGTTACAGCAAGTGCCCACGCAGCATCTATGGGTGGCTCTGACATATGGCTTGAAGAAGGCGAAACAATGACGGTTGATGAGATGATTAAGGCAACGGTTGTCGCCTCAGCCAATGATGCCGCCGTTGCTCTTGCCGAACATCTTTGTGGAACAGAAGAAGAATTTGTTGCAAAAATGAACCAAAGAGCAAAAGAACTTGGTATGAAGGATACTACCTTCAAAAACTGCAACGGTCTTGATGAAGAAGGTCATCTTACAAGTGCCTATGATGTCGCACTTATGTCCAAAGAGCTTATAAAGCATAAGGATATTTTCAAATACACAGGAATATGGATGGACTATCTTCGTGATGGCAAGACTCAGCTTGTAAATACAAATAAACTACTTAAAAGCTATAATGGGAATAACAGGTCTTAAAACTGGTACAACAGGCGATGCGGGCAGCTGTATCACTGCAACAGCCACAAGAGGAAATTTATCCTTAATCGGTGTTGTTCTCGGAAGTACTTCGGGAAAAGAAAGATTTACAGATGCGGCTACGGTTCTTGATTATGGCTTTGCAAACTATTCTATGTATACACCAAAAGCACCTGATGGAGCGGTAACAGATATTCAGGTTGTTGGCGGTATGCAAGGCACTGTTAAAACAGCCGTAAATGAAACTACACCTATACTTATCAAAAAAGGCGAAGAAAAGGGTATAACAGAAAAGCTCAATCTTCCTGAAAGCATAGACGCACCTATTAAAAAAGGTGATAAGGTCGGCTCTGTTGAATATACTCTCGATAAAAAGAAAATCGCCGAAAGCCCTATTACGGCTGACGGCGATGTTGAACAAATGACCTTTTGGTCTGTTTTCTCTGTAATTTTTTCAAATCTTCTGACTTCAAGATAGCTTTCTATTCTTCTGATTGCTCAGTGTAGCTGAAATCAATTTTATTCTGCTTAAAACCAAGCTTTGCAAGAATAAGCGTATCATAATATTTTCCGTAAAGTTCAGGAGAATTCATTGCGACAGTAAGCATAGTTTTGCCATTCTTTGTAAATGATGAAATAACACAGCTTCCTGCCTCATCTGTAAAGCCTGTTTTCATACCGTCTGCATATTCAGAATAGCAATCCTCGCCTTGATTTAAAAGCTTATTAGAGTTTACCCAGTAAATTCTTCTCCACTCTTTAGCTTTTGTGTTATCTGATAAGTTCCGCATATTTCAGAAATCAATGGGATAGATTTTGCATAACTTGCAATCTTGACCATATCGAGAGCGGTCGTATAGTGGTTCTTATCGTGAAAACCATCAGGATTTGTGAAATGAGAATGTTCTGCACCTAATTCAGTAGCCGCATCATTCATAAGTTCCGCAAAAACTTCTATTGCCTCTTTCGCAGGAAGCTTATCATTTTCCTTGAATTTTCTTGCAGACGCTACCGCAATAGTATATGCCGCATCATTACCAGATGGAAGAAGCATTGCATATAAAAAGCTGTTTTGCCGTAAGCTTTTTGACCTACCTCAAGTCCTGCAACGCTTGAATCTTCACCGATAAGAGTTATTTCATTTCCTACTGTTATAACTTCATCATTATCAAGAATTTTATTTGCAACAATAGCAGTAAGAAGTTTTGTTGTGCTTGCAGGATAACACTTAGCATCAGCATTCTTTTTATAAAGAATTATATCATTTGCAGTGTCATATAAAACTGCATATTCAGAGCTTAGCTTGTCACTTAATGCAGAATCCTTTATCAACTTTTCAGTATACTTAAATTTATTTGAATAATCAGGCAATTTAGGGTCACGCTTAGGAATATCCTCAGATATTTCCGAAGATTCAACCTTAACATTCGCCTTGCTTTCAACAGAGCCTTGCGATGAGCTTGGTTCTGTTGATGCTGTCTGAGGTTCTGTTTTAAGCAAGAACCACACAAAAACTGTTCCTGCGGCAATAACTAAAAGTGTCAGCAATACAGTTGTAACTTTAAGAGCAGTATAATTTTTTCGCTTTCTCACAGCATATCTTTTATTTCTTTGAACCTTCATATATTTAAATCTCCTGTTAATTAGTTTATTTATTATAGTATAACATACCTTTTAAGAAAAATCACGCAATTTATACATAAACCAAATTTTACAAGATATAAGCCATAATTAAGCTTTCTGTGAGCAGATATTTTCTATATCAGTTATCAATTAGGACTTGCTAATTTGCTTTCATAGTAATATAATATTTATGCAAGATAAGTAAATTATCTTAAAGCGAAATTAGGAGGATTTATAATGAAATACGCAGTTGTTCTTTGCGATGGTATGGCTGACAGACCTGTACCGGAGCTTAATAATATGACACCTATGCAGGCTGCAAATAAACCTAATATGGACTACCTTGCTTCTAAAGGTGAAGTTGGTTTAGTTAAAACAGTTGGTGCTGGCTTAAAGCCTGGCAGCGATGTTGCTAACCTTTCTGTTTTAGGCTATGACCCTGCAATTTACTATTCAGGTCGTTCTCCACTTGAGGCAGCAAGTATCGGCATTGACCTCAAGCCTGATGATGTAACTCTCCGTTGCAACCTTGTCACACTTTCAGATGAGCCAAATTACGAAGATAAGACAATGGTTGATTACTGTGCAGGAGATATTTCTACACCTGAAGCAGAAGAACTTATCAAATACATTGACGAAAAGCTTGGCTCTGATAAATTCAAATTCTATGCTGGTGTAAGCTATCGTCATTGCCTTGTTTGGGCAAAGGGTGAGCCACACCCTGGAGTATTAACACCTCCACATGATATTTCTGATAGAAAAATTACTGATTATATTCCAAAGGGCGACTATATAGCTGAACTTTATGATATGATGAAAAAAAGCTATGATTTGCTTATGGAACACCCTGTCAACAAAAAGAGAATTGCTGAGGGCAAGCGTCCTGCAAACTCAATTTGGCTTTGGGGCGAAGGTACTAAACCAAAGCTTGATAGCTTTAAAGGTAAGTTTGGAAAATCAGCTTCTATGATTTCTGCTGTTGACCTCCTCAAGGGTATTGGTAAATGTGCGGAAATGAATGTTTGCCAAGTTGAAGGTGCAACAGCTTATATAGACACAAACTTCGATGGCAAGGTTCAGGCTGCCATAGACGAACTCAAAAAGGGACAAGATTTCGTTTATATTCACATTGAAGCTCCTGATGAATGTGGCCATAGAGCTGAAATTCAGAATAAAAAGCTTGCTATTGAAATTATAGATGAAAAAATTCTCACTCCACTTATTGCATATTTAAAGGATTGCGGAGATGATTATAGTGTTATGATTCTTCCTGACCATCCAACACCAATTTGCTTAAAAACTCATACTTCTGACCCTGTTCCATTTCTCATTTATAGAAGTAATGATGAGAAGAATAGTGGTGTTTCTACATTCTGTGAGGAAACAGCAGAAAAGACTGGACTTTATATTGAACCAGGTTGCACACTTATGAATAGATTCCTTGCTGAATAATTTAATAAATTACGAAAAACCAGCCATAGCTCAAAAAAAATAAGCTATGGCTGGTTTTTTTTATACAGAATAAATTTGATAAAAATTAAATCAAAACCTTTACAAATTCATTTAAGCAATCATAAGATTCTATAATTTCGCCTGGCATATAAACAGGTATTCCAGGCGGACAAGGGCAAGCTGTATCTGCTGAAATTCTTCCAATCGCTTTTTCTCTTGGAATAAATTCACTCTTTCCAAGAACAGCCTCTCTTAAACTCATCACACGCTTTGGCAAAAAAATTTTAGATTTTTCTTTTACAACAAAATCTTTATCAAGTTTATTGAGTAATTTAATAGCATTTCTAAGATTGGTAAAATCATTTTCAGAATTAAATGGAGTACATATAAATACAACATTTTCATCATCAGCAAATTCAGGTTCAACGCCCATACTTCTGAAAAATTCTCCTGCTTTTTCTCCTGAAATTCCGATAGATGCAGTATTCAAAGCTATTCTCAAAGGGTCGCATAAACCATCAGGCTGTAATATTCCTAAGCGGTCGGCTAAAATCTTAATTTCTGCAATTATAGGCTCAAGCCTTTTATAAATATCTGCATTTTTAGAAATATAATCTGCACAAAGGTCTATTGATGCCATTATCGGATATGGCGGACTTGTTGAAGCAAAAAGCGACATTGCCTCCTTTGAACCTTCAATAAATCTATCATCATTAATATTCAGCAAAGCACCACCCGTCAGAACAGGAAGTGTTTTATGCACAGAACAAGCAGTCATACTTGCACCAAGCGTTATAGGGTGAATATCTTCAGAAAGGAATTTTAGATGCGAACCATGTGCATTATCCACCAAAAGCGGTATATTATATTCCTTGCAAACCTTAGAAATTCCAGCTATATCAGAAATCTCTCCGTAATAGGTTGGGCTTGTAATATAACAGCCGCAAATATCAGAATTTTCAGCAAGAGCCTTGCAAACATCTTCGGCATAAATTCTACCTGTAAAAGCTCCATTATTTCTTGGCAAAAGCCATATAGGCTCAACTCCGAGAAGCGTCATAGCATTAACCGCACTTCTATGTATATTTCTTCCGCAAAGAAGCTTTCCACCGTTCATAGTTGCAAGTCTTATCATTGTCATAATCGCAAGAGAACAACCACCAGCAGATATAAGCGTTCTTTTCACACCAAAAAGTTTTGCAAGATTTTTTTCCGACTCAAGAATAACACCACTTGCCTCAAAAAGAGCATCTGTATCAGGTAATTCAGTATAATCAAGTTCCAATAATTCTGAATTTATTATTCCCGATGACTTATGACCAGGAGTGTGAAAAGATGACCTATTCAATCTTTTATGATTGACAAGTGCATTATATAAAGGAGTATTCATAAAATCACCACTAATCTAAATAAAGTTCTTCCATAAGGTCTATAAACTCATCTCTTGTCATTAAGCAATTTAAAACTCCAAGAATTGAATTTGTAGTCATATTTTCCGGAAGATTCAAACGCTTTTTAAGTAACTCTCGTCTTTCTGAGGAATTACTTCCACCTGTCAAACCATAAACAAAGAAATCCGCCTTTGTAATTTCTTCCCTCTCAATAAACTCTGAACCACTGTCTTCACAGCTTGCACCGCATTTTCTCAAAGCTTCAAGTATAAGCTCTTTAGAAACCCCCTCTACACCGAGCTTTCCCTCTTTTGAACGCTTATCTTTGCGTTTCTCCTTGCCAAAAATATCAGGAATATATGCGTGTTTAATTTGTTCCTTAGGCACAGAACCTTTCAGAAAATTTCTTATAACAAAGCCCGCAGAATCGCTATCTGTAAGAACGATTATTCCACGCTTTTTTGCAAGCTCGCGAATAAGATATTGCCGCTCCTTGTCATTAAAAATTCCGAAACCATTTGTTGTTATAATCAATCCATCAATTATAGAGGAAAGCTTTTATCTTATCATACTTTCCCTCAACTATAATCGCTTCCTTAACTTTAATCATTTACCGCTGTCCTCTTTTACAATCAGAAGTATTTTTGCAATCAACATCTCTAAAACCGTACGCTGATTACCCACATTAGATTTAAGCCTTATATCAGCATAAGCAATCGCATCAAGAATTTTAGAAATTGCCTTATTTGAATATTGCTTCATATCTCTTTCAGCATTTCTAAGTCTGAATTCCTTGCCCTTATACGGAAAAATATCCTTTAAAGCACTTGCCTTTTCACCGCTCTCAATAGCTGTTCTCACTCTATAAATATCTACAAATGCGGAGCTTAAAACTCCTAATATAACTTCAGGCTTCTCTCTCTGATAAAACAGTAAATCAAGCTGTTTATAAGCTGAATTATAATCCCTTCTGATTATCGAATCTGACAGGGCAAATATTCTTGCTTCCGTATTTCTCACAGCAACAGCTTTAATAGCATCATCAGCTATAATTCCCGAGCCGACATATGCACATAGCTTTTGAGTTTCATTTTCGAGTGTATTCATATCAGTGCCACAGCTTGCGATAAGCTTTGCCGCATTTATTTCGTCAATCTCACAGCCAAGCTTTTTTGCCCAAGATATTATATTTCTTTCGAGAGCTATTTCTCCCCTTTTTTCACAATGAAGAACTGTTCCTACTTTTTCAGCCATTGTTGAGAATTTCTTAGTCTTGTTTGTTTTTTTGCTGTCTGATGTCAAAGTAGGCTGGGAAAAAATTAACACTGTACTTTCTGGCAAATCAGAGCAAAAAGCTATCAGACTTTTTAGGTCACTTTCAGAAATGGACTCAAAATCAAAGTCATTCACACATACACAGCGTTTTTCGCTCATAAGCGGCAACTGTTCTGCGGCATCAGCAATACTCTGTAAATCCGCATCACTTGAAAGAATATCGCTGTCAAAATCTGATGATTTTTTTCCTATAAGCTTTGAATAAATATACTCTGTATACTTTTTAACAAGATATTTCTCTTCGCCATATATCAAATATAGCTGTGAAAAATTTCCTGATAAAATTTCTTTTTTAAAATCCTGTTCATTTAAAACAGCCAATTATTCTCACTCCAAATCGAAACTTCACCGCTCTGCGAAATTCTCATACGAATATTATCATCAAAGCAAGTAGCATAAATTGTATCACATATGCTTTCTAAATTGCTATATGGCTCATATACATTTTCATCACTGCAAGAAAGTATAATTTCAACAGGTCTTAGCAATTCATAATTTTCTGGTAACTCACTCATAACACAAATTGCTGAATTAAGCCATTCTCTTGGCATCTCCGAGCAATCTCCACCATTAGGTATAACAAGTATATCAAAATCTTCAGAAAAAGTAAAATGCGTAAACACTCCGCTTTTTGTTTCTATACTTGTAATTTTATAATCAGGTAAGCTGACATTATTCTGTATATCAGGCTTATATTCAATAATTTTTCCCTTTGTTTCTGCAAGACCTAATAAATTTTCATCAGCTTTTTCAATATCATATATGCCGATATTATTTACAGAATAATCTTGCAAAATTTCATTAGCATTTTTTGAATAGTATGAACTTGGTATTGTAATCATAAGATATTCAAACTCAGAAATTTTTCTTGTTTCTAAATATTCAAATAAGTCATAAGCCTTACTGCCGCCATATGTAACCATAGAATTATTTTCACTTGAACTTACTGCAATATTTATTCCGTTATTACAATCAGCAATATAAACTGAAATTCCTGTCATCATATAAATGTCATATGCAAGAATCATCAGAACAAGCGTTGCAATTCCGCTTATCGTTGTAAATTTCACTGCAAACCTACGATTTTTAAGCTTTCGCACAATAAAATAAGCCAAAATCACAATAGCCAACCAAAATGGTACAAATGAGTAATTCAGTCTGATAACCGAAAATGGCAAATTCGCAATAGCCTCTGTCCAAAAAACATAATATATTTTGCGATAAGCTCACAGACAAACATTATTGGCACTGTCAAAAATGATAGAATTCCAGAAAAATTAAAAAGCACTGCAATTATTCCGAAAGCTATCATAATACTTGCTGGATACGAAATCAGCAAATTCGATATAACAGAATAAATCGGAAATTGCTTAAAAACTATCAGTGTTACAGGAAGCGTAAATACAGTCGCAGAAATTGTCATAGCTATAACTGATACTATCGAGGAAACAAATTTTTCAGCTTTCTTTTTCGGAATAATTCTTCTCAATGAAAATTTCTTAAATCTTCTTGGCTTTTTCTGTTGCAATCTTTCAATTATATTTGTTTTAATTCTTTCAGAGGCACAGAAAATTCCAAAAGTAGCTCCAACAGACATTAAAAATCCAAAGTCTGCACAGCTATACGGATTCAAAAGGCATATCACAAGCACAGAAAAGCCTAACGAATTAAATGGTTCGGGACTTCTGAATATCATCAATCCAATTAAAAATATTATCTGCATTATTCCTGCCCTGACAACTGTCGGAGAAAATCCTGTAACTGCCATAAATACAAGTAATGCAAGGATTGATACTCCTGCACCAATACGCTTTCTGCGAAAAACCACTGCAAAAATCAGCATAAAAAGCTGTGCCACAATTGTTACATGAAAGCCAGAAACTGACATCAGATGTGACACACCCGCCGAGGAAAACATTTCTTTTTCTTCGGTTGTAAAGCTATGCTTATCACCGAGCATAACTGCCGTAAGCAAATTCGCACAATCCTGTGGCAAATATTCAGAAATAACGCTCTTTATATTTCTTCTAAGTAAAATAAAGTTATAATAAAACGGTTTTTCATAAGCTTTTTCGGTCACAACTCCGCTATAATGCTTTATTGCACCTCGCAGAAAATATCCCTTAGAAATATCATAATTTCCAAAAACAGAATCAGCATTTTGATATAGAGAAATTTTTGCATCAAGCTTGTCATAAACATCAACATCATACAAAACGCTTGAGCTTGCAAGGATTTTAAACCCTGAAAGCTCTGAATTTCTGATTTTTGTAACCTCCAAAGGATAGTAATATTTTCCGTTGCTTTCGTAAACTTCATCACATACTGTTGCAGTAATTCTCTGTTCTGTGCCTGACAAAACTTCAACAGTTTTCAACTTTTTTGCTCCACAAATGTTGAAAACATAAGCATTGCAACGGCTGATGTTATAAATATAAATGGCAATGCGATTCGTTTACGCAGTTTTTTGACAACAAGAGATATAAAAAACAAAACTGCTAAAACACCCGAAAGAATGTATGCAATATTTGAGCCAACAAATAAAGCGACCATAAGGGCAGTAAGATAAGTAAATCCCAATACCGCAAATGGACGCTTCATAATATTCCTCCATAAAAATGAATACTTCAGCCTTTAATATTAAAAATCAATCTAAAATTTCCATCTTAACAAATCTTCTGAACATCTTTCCAAGATATTCATCAAACATATCTGCATAATCCTTAGGCTTAATTTTATCGCCTAAACCAAGCAAATCATAAACAACGCTTGCCTCTCTCAACTTACAATTAAGGTCATGAAAACCGTTCTTCTCATAAAACTTCTTGCGGTTAATTCTTTCGGCATAATTTTCAGCCTTTTCATCTATCTCCTCAATTGCAAGAAAAAGATTTCTACCCTTATATTTTTCTTTCAATGCACCAAGAACACCACTTCCAAAGCCATTTCCTCTTGCTTTATCATCAATAGCAAGATAAAACAGATATGAAATATCTCTGTAACTCAACACATAGGCAAGACCTATCCATTTATCATTGCTATATGCCGCCCAAAAGTCCACATTATCCTTTTTAGATTTACGCATAAGCAAACCAAATGGTGCTTTTTCATCAGCAGGAAAAGCTGATTTATAAAGCCTCTTGACGCTTTTTATAGTCAGGTAATTTTCTATTAAGTCTTATAAGTTCAATACTCATATTATGCAAGCTCAGTATTAAGCTTTTTACCTCCCAAAAGGTGGAAATGAATATGGAAAACAGTCTGACCGCCGTCAGCACCACAGTTATTTACAATTCTATAACCACTTTCATCAATGCCAAGTTCTTTCGCAATCTTAGCTGCTGTTACATAGACATGAGAAATAAAGCCAGCGTTTTCCTCTGTTAATTCATTAGCAGAAGCAATATGTTTCTTTGGAATAATTACAACATGCGTTGGAGCCATAGGTGAAATATCGTGAAATGCTAATATTTCATCGTCCTCATAAACCTTTTTTGAAGGAATTTCTCCCTTAATAATTTTACAAAAAATACAATCTTCCATTTTTAAAATCTCCTTTTATAATTTTATATAACCAAAATCCAGAATTGGTTTTGAAAAATTCACTACCACTCAGCTATTGCACTTATCTAAGACAATTAAAAGTTTCGCTCGAGGCGGCGAGCCGCCGCAGCCAAAACGCGGAATCGCTCGGCAAGCCTCGCTCGTATTAAGTTAGGGAAGTTTATTCACGCGGAAGACTAAACTACCGATTAGCTAATAAATTTTAAAAGTTTCGCTCGAGCCTTTTCAAAGGCTCGCAGGGTTGAGGGACGGAGTCCCTCATGGGTTTTAAGGGCAACGCCCTTAACATTCTTTGCTCCCAAAGCAGTGGACTTTGTCCACCGCTTAAATTTTTCTTATCAACAACATTAGTCAAAAAGTGGACAAAAGATTTTAAGGTCCTCACCCTTAAAAAACCCACCAAAGACTTGACCTAAATTTTAAGTTTCTTAAGGCAATGCGTTTTAGATGTTTTCGCCAGCTCTTAGCATTTCTTCAGCATAGTCCAAAGACGCTTTTGTCATCTCAGTACCGCCAATAATTCTTGCAAGCTCTTGTTTTCTTCCCTCGTGGTCAAGTTCTTCAACTTTCGTGAAAGTCTTTTCGTCTCTAACGCTTTTAGAAATCTTAAAATGTGAATTTCCCATAGCTGCAATCTGTGCCAAATGTGTTACACAAAGAACCTGTCTACTTTTTGAAACCTCTCTTAATTTCAAACCAACCTTTTGTGCGGCACTTCCGCTTATACCTGTATCAACTTCATCAAAAATCAGCGTATCAATATCGTCCTTATCAGAAAGAACGTTCTTAACAGCAAGCATCATTCTTGAAAGCTCACCGCCTGACGCTATCTTTGAAATAGGCTTAGGGGGTTCTCCGGGATTAGTTGAAATCAGAAATTCAATATTATCACAGCCAAGAGAATTAAGCTCGCATTTTTCTTGCACAACAACAAGCTTTACATTCGGCATATCAAGAAAAGCCATTTCCTCGCAAACCTTATCTGCAAATTCTGATGATGTTGCTCTTCTCTTTTTCAGATAGGGCTTTAGCAAGCTTTTCTGCTTCTTTATATAAGCCTTATCACATTCTTTTTTATAAGAGCCTCTCTGTTCTCGTCATACATCACAAGAGCATTAAGCTCTTTTTTAGCCTTATCAAGAAAATCAAGCATTTCCTTAATTGTAGAGCCATATTTTTTACCGAGTGTATAAATAAGGTCGAGCCTTTCTTCTATACTGTCAAGTGAACCACCGTCTGTATCAACTAAATCTGTCAAGCCTGTAAGCTCTGAAAGACAATCTTCAAGTTCATAAATCGCTGATTCTATTCTTGAATTTATCGGCTCAACTTCGCTCATATATTCTGAAATATCAGAAAGCTGTGAGTTTATCTCCTGTAAATTTTCGAGTACGCCAGAACTTTCTTCATCACCGTTCATCAAAGCACGAGAGGACATAATTGCTTCAATAATTTTTTCGCTGTTCTGCAAAACTGCTTTTTGTTCGTTAAGCTCTTCGTATTCTCCGTCACGCAAATCTGCATCTTCAAGCTCATCTATCTGATACTTAAGAGGTCGATTTTTCTTTCTCTTTCGCTTTCATCGACAGTAGCTTTTTTTAAGCTCAGCGGAAAGCTTTTTATATTTCTTATAAACTTCCTGATAGGCTTCAATTTCACTCTCCAAGCCTGCAAGTTTATCTATATAGGATATATGCAGTTCTGGGGACATAAGTTCATAGCTTTCATGCTGACCATGTATATTTATAAGTTGAACTCCTATTTCTTTCAGTGTTGAAACTGTTGCAGGTCTGCCGTTTATTCTGCATTTATTCTTGCCAGTCGTGCTAATCTCACGCTGAATAAGAAGTTCTCCGTCCTCAAGTTCAAAGCCTGCTTCATCAATAACAGCAAGAGCCTTTTCGGATAAATTTGTAAATTCCGCACTGACAAAAGCTGAAGATGCACCTGTACGAATCAATTCTTTAGAAGTTCTGTTACCTAAAACAGCATTTATAGAATCTATGACAATAGACTTACCTGCACCAGTTTCACCCGTCATTACATTAAGACCTTTTTTAAAGTCTATGCTTGTTTTCTCGATAACTGCAATATTTTCAATGTATAAATTTGAAAGCATAAAAATTCCCCTTATACCTTGCCAGAAGAGATGAATCTTTTCAACTCAGTAACAAGAGCAAGAGAAGCTTCCTCTCCCCTTGTTGCTATAAATATTGTATCATCACCTGCAATCGTTCCTACAACACCAGGGCGATGAACACTATCAAACGCTGCACATACAGCTTGAGCCATACCACTATGTGTCTTTAGCACAACTATATTAAAAGAATAATCAACGCTTGTTACAGAGCTTGTAAAAATACTAAGTACATCTGATGGAATTATTGGATTTTTTTGTGGTGCAATAGCATATTTGTAATTTCCGTCACCAGCAGGAATTTTTATAAGCCTAAGCTCCTTAATATCTCTTGAAACAGTAGCCTGAGTTACATTAAAGCCCTGACCTCTTAATTCATTCAGAAGTTCCTCTTGAGTTTCAATTCTTTTATCCTTTATAAGTTCAAGTATTTTTGTTTGTCTTCGTGCTTTCATCAAATCACCATTCCTTATGGAGTATCTCTGCAAACAAGCAGAGCTTGGATTAAATTTCTAAAAGCTATTTTGCTTATTTAACATAAATTCAATAAATCAAAAGTTTCGCTCAAGCCTTTTCAAATTTATTATGAACTAAGTGCTATTATTAAATATATGTTATATTTAAAGTCCTCTTTCCGTAAATTTATCACTTAAAACCCTATAAAAAGTCTTATCCTTTAACACAATCAATTCTGCATATATTTCCGCAGTAGTTATAACTACTGTATCGTCAGCAGTTATCGGAATCGTAGTTTCACCGTCTATTGTAAGCGTTAAATCTGTATCCTCTCTTGAAGCTGCATTAACAAGAATTTCAGATGATGGATTAAACAGCACAGGTCTTGAAAACAAAGAATGAGAGCAAATCGGAGTCATAAGTATACAAGACATAGACGGCTCTATTACAGGACCTCCTGCTGAAAGTGCGTAAGCACTTGAGCCTGTTGGTGTTGATACAATAAGACCATCTGCACGATAATGGCAGATATAGCTTTTTTTTAGCCAAACATCAAGGTCGATAATCTTCGTCATAGAGCCACGAGAAATTACCGCATCATTCAAGGCAAAGAATGATTTGCTTCCACTTTTGGATTTCAGCGTAACCTTTAGCATTTGTCTTTTTTCAACATTATAATCTCCAGAAAAAAGCCTTTCAAGCATAGGAAGTTCATTAGGTTCAAGCTCGGCAACAAAGCCAAGTCTGCCCATATTTATTCCCAAAAGCGGTTTTTCAAAATTTGCGGCGTGTTTGGCGGCGTGAATGATAGTACCATCACCGCCAATAGTTACAACAGCATCACACTTCTGTATAAGAACTTCGTGTGATTCAAAAAAAGCTATATCATTATCAGAATATTTTTCTGATAAATCGGCTGTCATTAAAATTTTACCGCCGAATGATTTCAGAAGTCTTATAGCTTTCAGCGATTCTTCATATGCTCCATTTTTTGTAAGGTTTGGTATTAAGGCAATTCTTTTTAATGCTCTCATACTTACCTCCCAACTGCTTAATTAAAGCAGTACAAAATATAAATTTCTGATTATGTTTTATCCAGAGTTGAATGTGAAAGCTCCGCAAGAGCCTTTATATCTATACCGTCAACAGCCTTTGGATTATCTGATTTTCTTATATAAATCAAATATTCTATGTTTCCCTCAGGACCTTTTATCGGGGAATAATCCAAGCCCAGTACATCAAAACCATTTTCAAGACAGAAATTATAAATTTTCTCTATAACCTCAATATGAACGGATATATCCCTTACAACACCTTTTTTACCAACCTTATCTCTGCCTGCCTCAAATTGAGGTTTTATAAGGCAAACAGCCTCGGCATTATTTGCAAGAAGATTTCTGACAGGTGGTAGTACAAGGCACAATGAAATAAATGCAACATCAACACTAAAAAATTCGATTTTATCGGGAACCTGTTCCTCGGTAATATATCTGACATTTGTGCGTTCGAGATTTACTACTCGTTCATCATTACGGAGCTTCCAATCGAGCTGACCATAGCCGACATCAACGGAATAAACCTTTTTAGCTCCATTTTGCAGCATACAATCTGTAAATCCACCTGTTGATGCACCAACATCCATAGTAATCCTTCCGTCAAGCTTCAAGCCGAAAGCTGTCATAGCCTTTTCAAGCTTCAGACCACCACGACTTACATATTTAAGCTTATTTCCCCTAAGCTCTATTTTCACATTATCACCATAGGTAGTTCCCGGCTTATCCGCCTTTTGATTATCCGCATAAATCTGTCCTGCCATAATAAGTGCCTTGGCCTTTTCTCGGCTTTCAGCAATGCCATATTCAACTACAAGTTGGTCAAGTCTTTTCTTTGCCACAAAGTTCACCGTCACATTTTATTTTCTTTAGAATTACTTCTTCCATACCGTCAGTATCAAGCTTATATTTTTTAAGTGCCGAAGCGACTGTCGATTGCTCGACATACTGGTCGTCTATTGCGGTTAAAGTATATTTTCCAGTAAAATCATTTTCAATAAGCTTACATAGAAAATGTTCTCCAATTCCGCCACAGCATATGCCTTCTTCAAAGAAAAAGCAATATTTAAAATCTTTTGCTCCGATAACAGCACTACTGTCAATCGGTTTAACAGTATTAAGCTTTAATATACAAGCAGAGATTCCTTGTTTTTCAAGTCTTTCCATACATTCACAAGCGAATGAAAATAATCTTCCGTATGTAATTATAAGTATATCACTTTTTTCATCTCCGAAAAAGACATATTTTGAATCTTTTATCAAAAAATTTTTAGGTTTATACAATTCTCTGCCACGAGGATACCTGACTGCAACTATTTCACTTTCGTTATAAATAGCGTTTTTAAGCATAAACCTAAGTTCGTCAAAGTATGAAGGGCATAGTATTGTAACATTTGGAATATTATTCAAAAATGAAGTATCAAATAAGCCTTGGTGTGTTTTTCCGTCCTCACCAACAATTCCCGCTCTGTCTATTGCAAGGATAATATGAAGCTTTTGAATTGAAGCATCATGTATAATCTGGTCATAGCTTCTCTGCAAAAAGGTTGAATAAACCGCAAAAACCGGAATCATTCCACCCATAGCCAAACCACAGCCAAAAGTAACTGCGTGTTCTTCAGCTATACCTACATCAAAAAATCTGCTTTTATATTTCTGTGCAAAGCTTGATAAACCCGTACCAAGCTGCATTGCTGCAGTTATCGCACAAATTTTCTCGTCTTTCTCCGCAATCTGACAAAGAGTTTCTCCGAAAACATCAGAATAAGATTTTGAACCACCATTTGTAAGACCTGTATCAACATCAAAAGGTGCGGTTCCATGAAAGCCTTTCGGATTTTTTTCCGCAAATTCATAGCCTTTGCCTTTAGTTGTAACTGCGTGAATAAGCACAGGACCTTTTTTCCTTTTAGCAGCATTTAATGCAGTGATGAGTTCTCCTATATTATGACCATCAAAAGGTCCATAATAATAAAAGCCCATATCCTCAAAAATAGTTCTGCTCTTAAAAACTCTACGCTTTATGAAATTTTTTAATCCTCTGAAAAATCCAAGCAAGCCTTTGCCAATAACAGGAACTTTCGTAAGAAATCTCTCAACCTTAGATTTGGTATTCAGATATGATGGATTTACTCTTATGCTTGTGAGATACCTTGCCATAGAACCAACATTTTTAGATATAGACATCTTATTATCGTTAAGCACAACGATAAAATTTTTCTTTGAGCGACCAGCGTTATTCAATCCCTCGAAAGCAAGTCCTCCAGACAATGCACCATCACCGATAACAGCAACAACATAGCTGTCATCATCATTAAGGATATTGGCACATTGAAGTCCATAGGCTGCCGAAATTGATGTACTGCTATGACCTGCACCAAAGGCATCATTTGGATTTTCCAAGTGTGATGGAAAACCCGAAAGTCCGCCCTCTTTACGCAAGGTATCCATTTGCTTATATCTGCCTGTAAGCATCTTATGTGCATAGCATTGATGCCCAACATCAAAAACAATCTTATCCTTTGGCGAATCAAAAACTTTATGTAAAGCAACTGTAAGTTCAACAATGCCAAGGTTTGGAGAAAGGTGTCCGCCATTTTTAGACACAACGGAAACAATCTCTTGGCGAATTTCGTCCGAGAGATTTTCAAGCTCTTTTACCGAAAGATTTTTTATATCTTGCGGAGATTCAATTTTTTCAAGAAGCTTATCTTCCATTTTCACTTACTCCATTTATGACAAAGCTATATTACGATATGTTGCCTTATATTATACCACGAGTTTTTATGTCGTACAAGTTTTTAATAATTGTTATTTATTACGATTAAGTAGATTTATGGCAAGTTCACGAAGCTCTGCTGATTCGTCTTTACCAAATATATCAAGTGCCTTAACTGCATCATCAGTTAATTTCTTAGCAATCTGACGGCACTTTTCTTCACCATAAATTGACATAAATGTTGTCTTTTCGTTTTCTTCATCACTGAGAATAGGCTTGCCGAGAACCTCAGGAGTAGAAACAACATCAAGCACATCGTCAATAATTTGGAAAACAAATCCTATTTTACCGCCAAATTCTTCTGCGGCTTTAAGTTTTTCATCATCTGCCCCTGCGGCAATACATCCGAGGACACATGAAGCCTTTAACAAAGCTCCTGTTTTTTTGCCATACATTTTTTCTAAGGTTTCAGCCTCAACCTTTTTGCCCTCAATGCTTAAATCTATGAATTGTCCTCCGACCATTCCACTGACACCTGCAAAGCTTGCAAGTATTCTTCCAGCGTCTGCAACGGCTTTAGCTGAGGTTGACTTAACAGCCTTTTCTGAAAGAATGGTTTCAAATGCTAAAGTGAGCAATGCGTCACCTGCCAAGAGAGCGGTATCTTCTCCAAACGCACAATGGTTTGATGGTCTGCCCCTTCTCATATCATCGTTATCCATACAAGGCAAATCATCGTGAATGAGTGAATATGTATGAATCATTTCTACTGCACAGGCAAAAGCAAGTGCATTTTCTGGGTTGCCTCCGCAAGCCTTACAAAATTCAAGGACAAGTTTAGGGCGGATTCTTTTTCCACCAGCCATAAGGCTATATTCCATAGAATCAACAAGACCTTTGACATCATTATCTTTTATCAGAAATTCATCAAGAGCCTTTTCTATCATCTCTGAATATTCATTCATCAGCATTTTCCTCCTCTATCTCAGAAAGTTCGGTTATCTTCTGTTCTGCATTTTTTAATGTTTCATAGCAAGCGTTTGAAAGCTTTATTCCTTGCTCAAAAAGCTTTAGCGATTCCTCTAAGCTGGCTTCTCCGCTCTCAAGCTTTTCAACTATTTCACGCAACTTTGTTATATTAGTTTCATAAGAAATTCTTTCTCATAAGAATTATCCTTTCTCATCAAGAGTAATCGCCTTAACTTCACATTCTGCTTTTCCGTCTGAAAGCTTAACCATAATATTTTGACCGATATTTAATTCTTTTGCACTCTTTATAACTTTATTCTTATTCTGAACAATACTATATCCCCTTGAAAGAACCGAAAGCGGACTTAAGGCATCAAGCTTCGCAGAAAGAGCCACAAAATCTCGCTGATTTTCTGAGAGGATAGCCTTAAAAGCCTTTATCATATCTGCTGAAAGCATATCAAGTTCATTCTTGCGTATGTTTATAAACTCCTTTGGACTAAGCAACACTTTTGATGAAGCTAAATTATCAAGCTCTTGCTTTTCAAAATCTATTCGTCTTTGCATAATAGCGGGCAGACTATCTTTTACACTTTTAAAATATGAAAGTAATTCTGTCATATTAGGAGTAGCGAGTTCTGCCGCCGCTGATGGTGTAGGGGCTCTTAAATCTGCAACAAAATCACAAATTGTAAAATCCGTTTCGTGACCAACAGCAGAAATTACTGGTATATCAGATTTAGCAATAGTTCTTGCAAGCTTTTCATCATTAAATGCCCATAAATCCTCAATAGAGCCACCGCCTCTGCCTATGATTATAACATCAGCGGCATTTGCTTTATTAAATCTTTCAATAGCATCAATAAGCTGTGCTGAAGCATTTTCTCCTTGAACAAGTACAGGACAGAAAACTACCTCAGCAATAGGGTATCTTCTGCCAAGAATATTCAAAATATCTTGAACCGCCGCTCCCGTTGGAGAAGTTATAACACCAATTCTTTTTGGATATGCGGGTATAGGCTTTTTTATATCCTCGCTAAAAAGTCCCTCGGCTGAAAGCTTCTTTTTAAGCTGTTCATAGGCAAGATTCAAAGCACCTATTCCATCTGGCTGCATATCTTCAATATAAAGCTGATATTGTCCAGTAGCCTCATAAACAGATACTCTGCCCCTCGCAATAACCTTCATACCTTCTTCAGGCTTAAAACGAAGATGCCTTGCATTTCCTGCAAACATAACCGCACGAACAAGAGCTTTATCGTCCTTGAGCGAAAGATAAATATGCCCCGAACGATAATGGTCAGTAAGATTAGAAATTTCTCCTGTTATATAAATCTCTCTTAGAGCAGGACTTTCATCAAGCAATGACTTTATATAAAAATTAAGCTGTGAAACTGTTATTACAGAACTTACTGCCATTATTTCTACTCCTTTTCGTGTAGTCTATTTGCAAGTATAGCAACACCAGAGGCATTATCGCTTGAAAACTTGGGTTCGGCAAAAAAAGCACCATATCTTTCCTCAAAATGCTTTCTGATAATTGAATTAGACATAACTCCACCAGCATATACAAGCGGAAGCTTACCATATTTTTCAATCAGAACTTCTGTCATTTTATCAAGCGTTTTCTGTATATTCATCAAACACGCAAAAGCCACTTTTTCTGGCGATGCACCGTCAGTCAACATTCTTGCACAAATGTTTTCAACACCGGAAAGACAACAATCTGTACCTTTAAGAGTAGCTTTTGCAGTAACTTTTCCACTATACTTCAAAGCAAGCTTTTCGAGTTCTGCTCCACAAGGAAAATGCAGTCCGAGCATTACTCCGACTCTATCTACAAGCTGACCTGCGTTAAGGTCTAAAGTCTTTGCGATAATTTCAATATCAAGCGGATTTTCCGTTCCTTTTTGAACTAAGAGAGCCTCAGTAGTACCACCAGAAACATGAAAAGCAATGAACTTTTCATTCATCAATTCAAGCTTTTTAGCTGAATAGAGAGCCGCCGTAATATGACCTGCCTGATGTGAAACAGTATAGAGTGGAACTTTCAAAGCCTTAGCTAAAATCCTTGCAGAATTAACTCCAACTGTAAAGCAAGGCATATATGAACCTTCAACATCACGAGGTCTTGATGAAACAGCTATTGCATCAAGCTTACCGTTAAAGCTGTCAAACGCCTCATCAAAAACATCTGCAAGCTGATTTGTATGATGAAATACAGCGTCACTCTGTCTTAAACCTCTTTCACCATCCTTAACAGGCAAAAGCTTTTTGCAATTTTTTAGGATATTCTCCCCATCATAAATAGCAACAGAGGTTGTATAATTGCTTGTATCTATTCCGAGAGTAAGCATTATTTTTCACCATTATTCTTTGCTGAACGAGCTACTCCACCAAGCACACCATTAAGGAAAGATGCGTCTTTTTCAGTTGCATACTTCTTACAAAGCTCAACAGATTCATTGATAGAAACACTTGTAGGAACATCTTTAACAAACATAATTTCAAAAGTAGCTATTCTCATAAGTGTAAGTACAACTCGAGAAATTCTGCTCTTGCTCCAGCCCTTGAGATTTTTCTCAATAAGCTCATCAATAGCCTCAAGATTATCATAAACACCATTTGTAAGGAGTTTTGTAAATTCTCCGATAGATGCGTCACGAGCCTCAACAGCACTATCGAAAACCTCTTCAGAATCATCGTCCTTAAACATACGCTCAAAGACAAGTGTAAAAGCCTCTTCTCTTTCCTGTCGTCTGTTAGTTAATTTCTTATTATTTTCCATAGCTTAATCCCCTCATTTCAGAATTATCTTATGAAATACCTTTTTACCCTTTTTAACTACAATATAACCCTTTTCAAAGTCAGCAGTTTTAACTGTATAGTTCGGGTCAGTAATCTTTTCACCGTCAACAGATAATCCACCCTGTGTTACAACTCGTCTGCCCTCAGCCTTTGACGGAACTATTGCAACATTAACAAGCAAATCAAGAATACCTATCTCACCGTTTGTTAAATCGTCAGCAGAAATTTCTGTTTGAGGCATATTATCTGTATTGCTTCCCTTTGCAAACAATGCTCTTGCACCATCAAGTGCCTTTTTAGCCTCTTCTTCACCGTGAATAAGCTTTGTAAGTTCAAATGCAAGAATTTCCTTAGCCTTATTAAGCTCTTGTCCCTCTAATTTTTCAAGCTCCTTAATCTCATCAAGTGGAAGGAAGGTAAGCATTTTCAAGCACTTAATAACGTCAGCATCAGCAACATTTCTCCAATACTGGAAAAATTCAAATGGGCTGGTCTTATCAGCATCAAGCCATACCGCACCCTTTTCTGTCTTGCCCATTTTCTTACCCTCGGAATTGAGCAAAAGCTTGATTGTCATAGCGTGTGAATCCTTGCCAAGCTTTCTTCTTATAAGCTCAGTGCCACCGAGCATATTGCTCCACTGGTCATCTCCGCCAAACTGCAAGTTACAACCGTACTCTTGGAAAAGCTTATAGAAGTCATAACTCTGCATAATCATATAGTTAAATTCAAGGAAGCTAAGTCCACGCTCCATACGCTGTTTGTAACATTCAGCTGTAAGCATACGATTAACGCTAAAGCAAGCACCAACCTCTCTCAAAAGCTCAACATAGTTAAGATTAAGTAGCCAGTCAGCATTGTTTACCATCATAGCCTTGCCTTCACCAAACTCAATAAAACGGCTCATCTGCTTTTTAAAGCAATCACAGTTATGCTGAATAGTTTCCTTAGTCATCATCTTACGCATATCAGTCTTACCTGATGGGTCGCCAATCATAGCTGTACCACCGCCAATAAGTGCGATAGGTCTGTTTCCTGCCATTTGAAGTCTTTTCATAAGGCAGAGTGCCATAAAGTGTCCAACATGAAGGCTGTCTGCTGTTGGGTCAAAGCCAATATAAAATACTGCCTTTCCCTCATTTACAAGCTTTTTGATTTCTTCCTCATTAGTTGTTTGAGCGATTAAGCCACGCTCTTGAAGTTCCTCATATACTCCCATTGGTTTATTTCCTTTCTAAAAATAAAATAATAAAACCCTCTGCAAATATAATGCAGAGGGCGAATATCGCGGTACCACCTCATTCACTGTTCAGCAAATGAACAGCCTTACGGCAAAAGCCGTTGCACAATAACGAGTGCCAATCGTCCCCCACTACGCAATTAAATAATCTTCACAAGGGATACTCAGAGATGTATTTCATACGCTGTTCTGAATGGCTCGCACCAACCGCCACATCTCTTTGCAGAACAAATCGCACTACTTCTTCTCATCAACGCATTTTAGATATTTTTATAATTATACACATTTTTTCTATAAAAGTCAACACAGCTATTCAATGAAAAACGAAAGCGGTAAGCCATTTAGACTTACCGCAAATTTTACTATTTAATTATTTATCTTATCTATTGAAGATAGACATAATATCATAGAATGAGTCATCGTCATCATTTGGAGCAGCATTTGTTGTCTGCTGTGCTTGTTGCTGTGGTTGTGCAGCAGGCTGTTGCTGTCTTTGTGGACGCTCCTGCTGTGCAACTGGCTGTTGTCTTTGTACTCTTGGCTGGTTAAAGCTGGTCTGCTGTACAGGAGCCTGCTGTGTTGCTTCAGCCTGCTTTGCTGATGGGTCACCTGGTGTAGCACCAAGCTGATAAGGAGCTTTGTTGCTTACAGGAGCAGTGCCTGATGGCTTAAATGCTGCATCAGCTGTTGTAGGGAAACCTGTTGCAATAACAGTAACACTGATTTCGTCTTCCATCTGGTCGTTGAATGCAGCACCCCAAATGATGTTTGCATCTTCGTCTGCCTGTTCAGCAATCATAGTAGAAGCAATGTTGATTTCCTCAAGGCTGATGTCAGGTGAGGAAGTGATATTGATAATAACACCCTTAGCACCATCAATAGCTGTTTCAAGAAGCGGACTTGAGATTGCATTTGAAGCTGCAACCTTTGCTTTGTCCTTACCAGAAGCTCTGCCGATACCCATATGAGCATAGCCAGCGTCCTTCATAACTGCTGTAACATCAGCAAAGTCAAGGTTAACAATACCAGGAAGAAGAATAAGGTCAGAAATACTCTGAACGCCCTGACGGAGAACATCGTCAGCAGCAGCAAAAGCATTTTGAAGAGTTATAGCTTCTTCGCTAACATACTTAAGTCTTTCATTAGGAATAACAACAAGAGAATCAACCTGCTCTCTAAGAGCTGCAATACCCTGTTCAGCCTGAGCCATTCTACGCTTGCCTTCAAACTGGAAAGGCTTTGTAACTATACCGATTGTGAGGATACCCATTTCTCTTGCAATCTCAGCAACGATAGGAGCTGCACCTGTACCTGTGCCACCGCCCATACCTGCGGTAATGAATACCATATCAGTATCCTTGAGTGCATCAGCGATTTCATCTCTGCTCTCGTCAGCAGCCTTCTGTCCGATAGAAGGCATAGAGCCTGCACCCTTGCCATGTGTAATCTTATCGCCAATCTGAATCTTTTGTGTAGCCTTTGAACGGCCAAGAGCCTGATGGTCTGTGTTAATAGAAATAAATTCTACACAGCTTACTCCCTCGTTAACCATACGGTCAACAGCGTTTCCGCCGCCTCCGCCTACACCAATAACCTTTATATGTACGATGTTATTCATCTCTTCTTCAAACTCGTAAGGCATATTTTTGCTCCTCTCAATTCGACATCATGTTTTTGCCAGCGACAACTTTCGCTTATACAGTCTATTATATAATTTACCACCATTTTCGGCAAATTTCAATACAATTACGCTATTTTATAAATGTTTTCCTATGAAATAATTTCTGCTAATTCTTTTTTTGTGTAAAACAACCATTAGCTTTAATAAATAATTCCAAAATAAACTTATAATGTATAATTATAACATTTTGAATAGCAAAAAACAAAGGGATTTTTCATAAATTATAACTTAACAATCATATTTTTGAACTTTTTCCACTAATTTTCAGGTGCTCCAGAAGGGTCATAATATGAATACTTTCCTCCCTCTGCACACATAGAAACATCAACTGTTCCCTTGCTGTCTTTCTCAAGCTTTTCATCTATAATAAGTTTAGCTGTTTTAACCTTATAATTAAGATTTTCTGGTATACCAAGAATTATTGTAAGTCTCTTATCATAGCTAAGCTTAACATTTGAAGGGTTAGTAACATTGATTGTCGAAACCTTTTTGATTTCATTTTCATTCAATGCTTGTGTAACATCATTTATAATGTTGTTCATATTTGAAAGCTTATATTCTATAGTAGCCGAAAGTTCCGTTTTCTTGAGTTCAGCACCCTTTATAAGTGGAACATTATATTTATTATTATCAAGAATTTCTATAATTTTCCCTTTAGCACTCAAAATATAGAACTTTCCATTTGTTTCTATTGCAGAAGTAGGCTTAGCCTCCTCAACATAAATTGTAACTGAATTAAATGGATTTTTCTTAATGCTTACCGACTCAATATAAGGAAATTCTTTCTCAATAATCTCCTTGCTTGGTTCTGTATTGCAAAGAAGGAGATTGGTTCCAATAGCGATTCCACTCGCATCTATAATTTCATCTGGTGAATATCTCGTCTTGCCCTCAACAGTGATAGAATCTATCTTAAAGAAAACAGTCAGACAAAGCACAGCTGCAATCATTGCAATAATCATAACCATTGAAGTATACATTGCAAGAATCTTTCTTCGCCTTTTCTTTGCCGAAAACGGCTTAGATGAACGCTTCATCTTACGCTTTTTCTTTGTTTTTTGTTGACTATCATTTTTTTCAGGATTATGCTTTATATCAGCTTGATTTTCAACCTTTGGATTTTTTCTACTTTCACCATTTGATGAATTATGCTCATTCTTAGCAGCATTTTGATTCTGATTTGATTTTTGCTTAGGGTGACTATCCATAGGCTGTTTTGGCTTAGCTTGTTGTGTTTGCTGAGAATGATTTTTATGTACTTCACCAGCAGTTTTATGCTGTTGATGAGGATTTTGTGGCGTATGGCGTTTATCATTCTTAGTCTTTTGAGCCTTCGCCTTACCACTTTGAGTTTTTTTCTTACGCTCGCTCTCAGATTTAGCTCTTATCTCACGATAGCTTATAGTAGGAACCGAATCGTTCGCAGGATTATCTCTGCGTTTTTGTTGGTTTTTCTGCTCAAAAGACTTATCGTTATTCTGTTTTTCACTCATCTTTTGATTCTCCCCTTTTTATACTCTCGCAAAATAAAGATTTTTAATTCTATAAAATGGTTATGAATCTACTCTTGTAATACAAGCTCCAAGCTTTTTAAGCTTGCCCTCAATATTTTCATAACCTCTGTCTATATAATGAATATTAGAAATTTCGCTTCTTCCGTCTGCCCCAAGAGCCGCAATAACAAGAGCCGCCCCACCACGCAAATCTGTTGCCGAAACAGACGCTCCTGAAAGTCTTTCAATTCCACTCACAACAGCAACTCTGTCCTCTGCTTTGATATTAGCACCCATTCTCTGAAGCTCAGCAATATGCTTATATCTTCCAGAAAAAACGGTTTCGACAAATACGCTCGTACCCATACTCTGAGCCATAAGTGCCATAATAATAGCCTGTGCATCAGTAGGAAATGCAGGATACGGCATAGTTCTTATATATTTTACTGCACCTAAGCGTTCGGGTGCAGTAATTGAAAGCCCACTATCAGTTGATTGTAGTTTACAGCCAGATTCCTCAAATATCGGAATCACTGCCATTATATGCTCAGGCACTACACCAATCACTTCTCCAGTACCACCTGTAATAGCAATAGCCGACATATAGCTTATTGCTTCAATTCTGTCAGGGATAACCTTATGATAAGCACCACTAAGACTTTCAACACCGCAGATTATGACTGTGCTTTCGCCTGCTCCTATAATCTTAGCTCCACAGCTTCTCAAAAAAATTGTAAGGTCAACTATTTCAGGTTCTTTTGCCGCATTTGAAATAATTGTAGTTCCTTTTGCCAAAACAGCCGCAAGTATAATATTTTCAGTAGCACCAACACTCGGATATGGCAGTGCAATCATAGCACCCCTTAGTTTATCACGAACCTTACATTCAATCAAGCCGTGATTTTCCGAAATATCGACGCCCATCTGCTTTAATGCCGAAATATGTATATCAATCGGTCTTGGTCCTAATTCACAACCACCAGGCAAAGAAATTTTCGCCTCACCCATTTTAGCAATTATTGCACCAAGAAATGTTATTGATGAACGCATTTCACGCATCATATCTTCCGGAATATCATTTTTAGTGATTTCCTCGTTACCGATTATAACGGAGCCTCCATCACGATAAGCAGATTTTCCCAAATGTCTGATAATTCTCATTGACACATTGCAATCTGAAAGTCTCGGGCAATTATCAATATAGCATTCATCATCACAAAGAATACTTGCCGCCAAAATAGGCAAAACACTGTTCTTTGCTCCTTGAAGCTTAACTTCTCCACATAGCCTTGTTCCACCGTCTATAATCAGCTTTTCCAAAATCAACACCCTTTTCATAAAATATATTACTACATATATATTCTATGAAATGGCTTGTTTAATGGTGACAAATTAAAAAAATATTTAATTTACTTATCTTTTGTATAACCTCTTATGGGCAGTAACAATAGCATTATCCTTGACCTACGAGCCTTTTAAGTTTGAAAATTCAGAAGCAAATAACAGATGTTAATTTAACGAAAAAAGTTGAATGCGTTTCGACAGCAGAGTTACTCCGCATTTTAGCGAAACTTTTTAGTTTCTATTGCTCACTTTAATTATTTCTTTTTTGCCTTTGTTGCAGACAAAACTTCTATAATAACTGAGTAAATTCTCTTTGTAGCGTCAGTAATAGCCATTGCCTTTGCATTTTTAGTAAATTCTGCAAGACGCTCACTATCAGATGCAAGCTTATCAATTTCTCTTGTAAGCCTTTCAGGTGTAAGTTCGCTTTCTTCAATAACAACAGCGGCATTTTTATTTGCAAGAGCCATAGCATTGTGATACTGATGATTCTCCGCAACATTAGGTGACGGAATCAAGATTGAAGGCTTGCCCTGTGCCTGAATTTCGCTCAAAGTAATAGCACCCGCTCTTGCGATAACCAAATCAGCCGCCGCAAGACAAGTTGGCATATTGTTTATATACTCTCTTATATCGAGGTTAGTAGCTTTTTCGAGGTCAGCACCCTTTTCTTTGAGTAAATCAGGAAACCATTTTCCATACTGTCCATAAGCGTGGATATGCTGATATTTTCCGTCATTGGCACTTCTTGCAATAATATCAGCAAGAGATTCGTTGATAATTCTTGCACCAAGACTTCCACCAAAGGAAAGAATTACAGGCCTTGAATCCAAGCCAAGCTCTTTTCTTGAGGCTTCCTTTTCAGCTGTGAGGATTTCACCTCTTACCGGGTTACCTGTATCAACTGTTTTGCAGTTCTTTTTCAGATAATCCTTTGCACTTGGTACAGCAAGCATAACTCTATCAACAAGCTTAGAAAGCATTTTAGTTGTAACACCAGGGAACGCATTCTGTTCGTGAATTACAGTAGGAATGCCCATCTTTGCGGCTGTCCTTATTACTGGACCGCTGACATATCCGCCTGTTCCAACGCAAATATCAGGCTGAAACTCTAAAAGAATTTTCTTAGCCTCTTTACTTGCTGTAATAGCTTTTTTAGCTGTAACAATATTTTTCTTAATTCCTGCCGGAGTAAGTTTTCTCGAAAAGCCCTGAATAGAAATTGATTTAAATTCATACCCTGCCTGAGCTACAAGCCTTTCCTCCATACCGCCCTTATTTCCGATATAAAGTATTTCAGCGTCAGGCTGACGAAGCTTAACATATCCTGCTATGGCAAGTGCAGGGTTAATATGACCTGCTGTGCCACCACCTGCAAATACAATCTTCAAGCTACAACTCTCCTTATTATAATAGTTGGAAATTCGCTTTAAATCATTTTAGAAACAAAGCTTAAAAGCTTCAAGTCTTTTCTATATTGGCAGTTCTTGAGATAGAGAGAACTATTCCCATCTGTGCTAAAAGCATAATCAACGATGAACCACCATAGCTAAAGAATGGCAAGCTGATACCTGTATTCGGAAGCAAATCTGTAACAACCATAATATTGATAACAACCTGTATGCCAATCTGTGCTGTAAGTCCTATTCCAAGAAGTGAGCCAAATTTATCCTTAGCTCTCATTGAAATAGTAATTCCTCTCCAAACAAGGAGTGCAAAAACTAAAAGAATAATCAAAGCACCGATAAAGCCCATTTCTTCACATACAACAGCGAAAATAAAGTCGTTCTGTGCTTCAGGCAGATATAAATGCTTTTGTCTTGACTGTCCAAGCCCCAAACCCCAGAAACCACCTGAGCCAATAGCATATAGAGAGTTTCTTGTTTGGTAAGTATCGTCCCAAGTCTGTTGGTCAATATAGTCAAGAGCCTGACCCCAAGCACCAATTCTGTCCATCGCATAGCCAAGATTATCAGTTAGATACAAAACAAGAATTGCAGCTGCAATAAGTCCACCAGCCAAAACAAACCAACGAAGCTTAACACCACTTACAAACATCATAACCGCTGCAAGGGAAATAATAATAACAATACCTGACCAGTGAGGCTCTAATGCCATAAGAACAACAGTTATTGCAAGAATAATAACCTCTGGCAGAACTCCTATTTTAAATGTTCCCATTTCATTTATATGTACCGAACCCCAGTGGGCAAAGAAAATAATTATTGCAAACTTACTGATTTCAGAAGCCTGCATAGTAAATATTCCAAGTGGCAGCCATCTATGAACACCTGTTGATGATGGTATAAATAAAACCACTGTCAAAAGCAGGAATGATAAAATCAATATAAGAAAAGCAAATTTATGCAAATGATGATAGTCAAAATATGAAAGAATAAACATCAAGCCTATTCCTATGGCTGCAAAAATTGCCTGTCTTGTCAAGTAATAATAGCTGTTGCCATTTTGATAGGCATATGCCGCAGGATAGCTTGCCGAAAACATCATTACCAAACCTATAAAAAGAAGTGCAATAACTAAAAATAAAAACGGCATATCAAGACCGAGTCTTATTGAAAAGGGTTTTAATTTCGCTCTGACTTTTCTCGGTGGAGCTTGGTGCTGTCTTTGCTCTAATCTTACGCCGACATTTTCATTATTAGCCCTTGCACCAGATGTCTGACTTGGCAAAATAAACACTTCCTTTCATAAGCCAATAAAGGTTTAAACGCGTGAAAGTATGAATGCACATACACCGCCTATAATAGTAACTACTGAAAATACAAGAACAATCTTAACCTCAGACCAACCGCACATCTCAAAATGATGATGAATAGGAGCCATTTTGAAAATACGCTTGCCATGAGTAGCTCTAAAATAAAGAACCTGAAGAATATCAGAGAACATTTCAACAATATAAACAATTCCAACAGGAATCATAAGGATAGGCATATCTATTCCAAATGCTAAGGCACAAACTACACCGCCTAAGAATAATGAGCCTGTATCACCCATAAATACCTTTGCAGGGTGGAAATTCCAAATCAAGAATCCAAGGCAGCCACCAGCAACTGCTGCGGAGAAAATGCTCATACCAATATATCCACTAAAGCTTGCAATCATCATAAAGAAAATTGCACCAAAGAATGTGACTGAACCACATAAGCCGTCAATTCCATCTGTGAGGTTAACAGCATTAACCATACCAACAATAAGAATTGCTGCTATCGGCCAATAGAATAAACCAATATCTACTGTTCCAACAAAAGGAATATAAGTAGTGCTTGTGCCACCGCTTAGATAGATTGAGAGCAAGTATGCTGCTGCAACAAGGAATTGGAACAAAAGCTTTTTGATATGCTTTTTAAGCCAAGATTACGCTTCTTGACAACCTTTATGTAGTCATCAATAAAACCAACTGCACCAAAAAGCAACTGCCATCAGAAGTCCGGCATATATTTTAATAGTTGCAAGACGAGTTTCTTCTGATGTTGAATGAAACAAAGTAACGCACAATATAGTAGAAACTATAATTCCTGCAATGAACATAAATCCACCCATAAGCGGTGTTCCCTGCTTGCTTTTGTGCCACTTTGGACCGTCCTCAAGTATTGTAGAACCGAAATGAACCTTGCGTAGAAAAGGTATAAGCCATACTCCCATCAATGCCGATATTCCGAACGACACCGCCGCCGCAATAATGGTCCACATTCCTGTCATTATTATTCCACCCTTCAAATTTACTCTGTATATTTTTGACTTCAGAGTTGATTTATAACATTTAGAACCACCGCAAGCGGAACTCCCATAGCAACAAGTGTTGAAGAAACCGCAAGTACCAGTTCTACTGAAAGTTGGCTTGATTTTGAAAGCTTAACCCTTCCGATAACACCTGTGCCGAGAAGCTCAAATACAGTTTTGTCATCTTGTGGATTTATATTTTTAGCAATCAAATCCGCCTCATTGCTGTTAATAGAATAGAACAGCACATTTTTTTTCTTTAATACTAAGATTTTCGCTGAACGAATAAGGAAGTACAATGTTATTAAATTTTTCAATAAAATCAGCATTAACTTCTTCCGCATCGCAAAGCACAAGAATAGTTTCAAGATTAAAATCTTTGAGAATATCTTCTTTGAGTAACGAAGCATTTAAAATGATAAAATCGCAAATCTTGCTTGCTGTCATAAGAGCATCTTTACAGCTATGTTCTTCTTGATTAAGAGTTGAAACAATAAAACCTGCCGAACGCAAAATTTTAGTCAAAAGCATTGTCGCCTGTTCTGCTGTCTCACCTAAAACAGCAATAAGTCTGACTTTCTTATCAATCATTCTTAATGCACCTCACATCTAACCATATCAACGGCTATACAGCTAAATACTTTAAGCTAATCTAAAAATATCTACATTATATTACTCTTTTGTTCAAAGGTGACGGTTATAACTGTTCCCCTTGATACAACCTTGCCCTTTTCTATGCTCTGAACCTCTGCGGTTACAGAATCATCGCTTGAAAATGTACCAGAAATTGTAATATTCAACCCAGATTGAGTTGCCAAATCAGATGCCTGAGACATACTCAATCCCTTAAAATCTGGAACTGTAACAGTATCACTCTCTGCTGAATCATCAGTATAAAGGATAACCGTACCACCCTTTGGAACATATGAATATGGGTCTGGGCTTTGTGATATAACTGTATCACCATCACCCTTTATAACTGCTTTAAGCTCAGCATTTGAAACTGCCGCAGAAGCCTCATCAACAGCCATTCCACCATATGCAGAAATCTGTGTGCTGAGATTTTCAAGCTCACTTTCACTATATTTCTTTTCAACACCAAGATAAGGCAAAACTTCAGACATAATATTTCTAAAGCAAGGACCTGCAACCGATGCACCATAATAGCTATCACCAAGCGGTGTATCAAAGTAACAAAGCAAAGCAATCTCTGGGTCATCACATGGTGCAATACCGGCAAAAGATGCAATATAGTCATCTGTGCCATCATTGTTATTATCTCTGTGAGTTTCTGATGTACCTGTTTTACCACCTATTCTATAGCCAGCTACATAACCATTCTTTGCACCACCGCTTATTGCGTTCTGCTCAAGCATAGCAAGAACTTGGTCTGCAACATCTTTACTTATAACCTGACGCTTAACTGTCGGTTCTGTAGACTTAATAACATTTCCATCAGAATCTGTAATCTGTGAAACGGTATATGGCTGCATAAGCTTACCATCATTTGCAAGAGCTGAAATAGCCATAATCATCTGCATAGGTGTAATCTGGAAGTTCTGACCGAAAGGTGCAACTGCAAGGTCAATATCATACATCTTGCCTTCAACACCATCTTGGTCAAAGAAAATATCCTCACTTTCACCAGGAAGGTCTATACCAGTTTTTTCAGAGAATCCAAAGGCAACATAATATTGATAGAATTTCTCTGCACCAAGCATAAAGCCCATCTGAACATAAGCAGGGTTGCAAGAATTCATCAATGCCTCAGTAAGAGTCTGGCTACCGTGTCCACTAAAAAGGTGACAACCAATAGGTGCCGCTCCCTCATAAGGAATAATAGAACCTGTGCAGTTAAACCGAGTATCATCGTCAACAAGCTTTTCGCTCAAAACTGCCGCAGTTGTTACTGGCTTAAAAACAGAACCTGGAGTATACGTATCGCTTATAGCCTTATTTCTCCATTGCTTAGTAAGAGCATCACTTGTTGCTTGGTCTTGTTCATTTTCTGGAAGACTTTCTATTTCTTTTTTAGTTTTTTCATCAGCAATATCAAATGGGTCGTTCGGGTCAAAGGAGTCCTCAACAGCCATTCCTAAAACCGCACCAGTCTTAACATTAACCATAATCGCACAACCACGGTTAGCGACCTTATTCTCTACAATAGCCTGCTTGACATACTTTTCCATAATTCGCTGAATCGTTTCGTCAAGGGTAAGTGTCAGATTATATCCATCTTGTGCCTCTATTTTCTGCTGATACTGATATGGCATATTTGTACCAATCGCATTTTGAGCAGTTATAATTCGTCCTGGCTTACCTGTAAGATACTCATCATATTGAGCCTCAAGACCTTCAAGACCTTGGCTGTCACTTCCGACAAAACCAAGAACGCTTCCAGCAAATTCATTAAGTGGGTAGCTTCTCTTAAAGTCCTCAACGGTATCAATCGCCTGAACAATACCATACTTTGATTTTATATCTTTAGCAAACTCAAGAACTTTATCACGAGTCTCAGTTTCTACTTGACGCTTCACCTCTATATAGTATGACTTTTTCAATGTCTTTTTATAAAGTTCTTCTGAATCAAGCTCAAGAATTTTTGCAAGACCATCGGCAACTATATGGCGTTCTTCATCAGTTTCAAGAAAAATCGGAGCAATAACTATTTTCCAGACAGTAGCACTCTGTGCAAGCACCTTACCATTTCTATCATAAATACTTCCACGCTTTGCACTGATAGTAGTATCGGCAAGCTGCTGATTAACAGCCCTTTTCTGAAGCTCAGGAGCCATATAGGTTTGAAGATAAAGAAGTCTTGCCGTAACTGAGCCGAAACCTGCAATCAAAATCACAAGCAAAACTATGAGCGACCTTCTCCAAAGCATAACTGTGGGACCTTTTTTTGCCATACTGTTCCTCCTTGTAATGCGAAAATAGGGTTGTAACAATTTGCAGTCACATCAGCAACCGCTTTGTTACAGCCCCGCCCTACTCTCCATACTTTTTTTGAAAGCTCTGCTTTATGACCAAAGACTTGTAAATGCGTCGGCTATCGTTTCAAAAACATTTTTAGGAGCATTTCCTTGCAGAATCTCTGCCTTATCCTCACCCGACATTGTAATAAATTCCTTTTGCATATTATCAGCCTTAGTCATACCAAGATTGCTTTCAGCATAGCTTTCGATTTTCTCCTCAGAAAGCTTACTGTCAATCTGAATCTGATATTGTGTCTGTTCACCCTCAAGTATGCTAATTTCATTCTCTGCTGCGACGATTTGAGTGTTTAACTCGTTTATAAGTACATTTGACTGTACAATAGTAATCGAAATAGCCGTAAAAATAACAACAAAAATAGAAATTGCAGCGACATAAAAATATATTATGTCGTCTTCTTGCTTCCTTATCAATTTTTTTTTCTTTAGGAAGCACTATCACATTATTCTTTTTAGGGTGTTTTTTAGGCTCAAGTTCAGGTGCAGCTTCAAATAAAGAGAGGTCATATGCACTGTTTACTTGCTCTTTCATTTCATCATCCCTTTCAGAATAGCTAACTATTCGTCAATTCTCTTATAATCCTTAATCTTCTCACAAACTCTTAATTTTGCACTTCTGCTTCTTGGGTTTTCCTCAAGCTCTTCATTAGAAGCTTCAATAGGCTTTTTTTTGTAACAAGCTTTGCACTTGGGGTATTACCACAAACGCAAATTGGAAAATCCTTTGGGCAAGTACAACCCTGACACCATTTTGCCATTCTCTGCTTAACGATTCTATCCTCAAGCGAATGGAAAGTAATTACTGCAAGCCTGCCACCGTTTTTCAGCAATGAAAAAGCTGCGTCAAGCCCTTCTGAAAGTCTATCAAGCTCGCCATTTACGGCAATTCTCAACGCTTGGAAGGTTTTTCTCGCAGGGTGTCCATCACGCCTTGCTTTTGCGGGATACGCATTAGCGACAATTTCCGCAAGCTCAAGCGTAGTTTCGATTGGCTTAACTGCTCTTCTCTGTTCAATAGCACGAACGATACTTTTCGCAAATTTTTCTTCACCATAGAGCGTAAGAATTTTGCAAAGCTCGTTGAAGGGGAGTGTATTTACTAAGTCCGCAGCAGTTGTACCATTTTTACTCATTCTCATATCAAGAGGTGCGTCGTGGTGGTATGAAAAACCACGCTCCGGTGTATCAAGCTGTCTTGATGAAACGCCTATATCAAGCAAAATTCCATCAACTGAGTAAATCTCAAGCTTGTTAGCCGCCTCTTTCATTTCAGAGAAATTCGATTTATATATAGTTACCTTATTATCATTATCAAAGCGGTTATGTAGTGTCAAAATCGCCTCAGGGTCTTGGTCAATGCAGATAAGTCTGCCGTTTTCAAGTCTTTTTGCAATTTCTGACGAATGACCGCCACCACCTGCCGTACCGTCAATATAGATTCCGTCAGGTTTAATATCAAGATTTTCAATCGTTTCGTTCAACAGAACAGGTTTGTGTACAAATTCCATAGTTAAATTCCAAGTGAAGACATTAAATCAAACATATTATCTTCAGTAACCTTATTGTTATATTCGTTCCATCTGTCAAGGTCCCAGATTTCGGCTTTAAGTCCTGTGCCTATGATTACAACATCTTTTGTAAGGCCCGCGTAATCTCTAAGTGGCTGTGGAATCAAAACTCTGCCCTGCTTATCAGGCTCAAGCTCTGCCGCCCCTGAAAACAGGAAACGCTGAATATCCTTTGTCTGTGAGCTTGGAAGTCCTCTCAGCTTTTCACCAAGGCTATCCCAATCGCTCTTAGAAAGCACCGAAAGGCAGTTATCAAGACCTCGTGTAATATAAAATACACCACCAAGCTCTTCACGAAACTTAGCAGGCATAATCACACGACCTTTAGAGTCAATATTATGTTGGTATGTTCCCATCAACATAATCTGCCACACAATAGGTAAATGAGTTCCGTTTTATTCACTTCGCTCTACTTTTACCCACCTTTCACCACTTTATGTAATTATTATAGTATACCGCCCCCAAAAAAGCAAGTATAAAGCAATGAAAAGAATAACCAAATTTTTATAAAGGAATAGTAAATCATACATTATTATATTAAAAAAAACAACACATAATGCAGATGAACTGAGAATTTAAAAACTACAATATATAGTGTTATTTTATTTATGCATACAATAAAAATAATATATAATGTGGCCTTATATACATTTTAGCACAATTCGCATTAAAAAGCTACAAAAAATTCATAATTATTAAATTTTCGTTACTTTTACCAATAAACTCACTCTTTTTGAATCAATGATTAAAAATTCATTATTCTTTTTTCTTTTTAATAACAATAAGCTATAAAAGGCCTTAAAATCCTCTATTTTATGCGGTTTTTGCCTCGTCTTAAATATCGACTATTCTTATGTAAAATAGGTATAAAATATGCAAAAATGCGGTTTTTCACTCAAAATCGACACCTGATACCATCGTTTAATATAGCATATTATAAACCGCTATATTCAATCAATTTGTTACAAAATAAAAACCTTTGTTTTTTGTGCATTTTAACGAAACTTTTTATTATATTATCATTTTAAAGATTTTATGTTGGGGAAAGCTACAAATTTTAACCCTTTTGGGCTTATAAGGAACTTCTCATCATTGGCACTTTGTCAATGTTTTGTTACTTTTAAGTTTAAAGTTGTATTTTTAGTTGAATAATTTATGCAACTAATTCTTGACAATACAAGCTTACCTTGCTATTATTGAAGAAAGACAACCACTAAATGAGGAGGAAATAGCTATGAAAAATATACTCGTTTCAGGTCTTATAAACATCGAAACAACCGCATCTGTAAACTCATTTCCCATTGAATATCAATCCATAGATTATAATTTTTTCGGTGTAAATTCAATGCCATCTGGTGTAGGTCTGAACCTCGCCTCAGCACTGACAACTCTTGGCGATAAGGTTTCACTGCTTTCTATTTGCGGAAATGATACCTTAGGTTCAGTTATCAAGCAAGAACTTAAAAATAGAAATATCAGCTCAAAGCATATCCTATCCATTCTCTCACAAACTCCACAATCCGTTGTTCTCTATGATAAAAACGGCAAAAGACAGATAATCTGCGACCTAAAAGATGCTCAAGAAACCACATATAATATTGACATATTCAAAACAGAAGCTAAAAACTGTGATTGTCTATGCCTCTGCAATATCAATTTTTCAAGAGAAATGCTCCCTATCGCAAAAGAACTCAATAAGCTAATAGTTACAAGATGTTCATGTTATTTCATCTCTTGATGATGAATATAATCGTGACTTTATACAGTACGCAGACATTCTATTTATGAGTAATGAAAATCTTGGTAATGCAAAATCATTTGTTAAAGAAACCGCAAAACGCTTTGGAAATTCTATAATTGTAGTTGGAATGGGTTCTCAAGGCTCATTGCTTTATACTAAATCTGATGATAGCTTTACTGAACTTCCTATTTACAAAACACGCAAAGCATTTAATACAATTGGTGCAGGCGATGCCTTGCTTTCAGCTTTTACACATTTCTACATAAACGGCTGTTCTCCAAAAGATTCTCTAAAACTTGCATCAATTTTCGCTTCATACAAAATTGGAGATAAAAGTGCTTCATCAGGTTTTCTTACAGAGCAAGAACTTTTAAAACTCGCTGAAAATATATAGTTAATATAAATAATATCATTTTTAAAATTTATATAATAATTATTTATTTTACTTATTGCAATATGTTTAATATTGTGCTTTAATATGTAAAAGAAAAGAGATTTTTTATTCTTTTTATATATCTAGAAAGGGAAATGATAAAAATGAAATTATTTGAGTTGATTGTTATATTCGTAGTTTTAGCTATAGACACAGTTTTACTAATTTGGGATTTAAAAGAAAATAATCATAAACATTCAAAAAGGAAAAAAAATATGGACAAGGAGCAAATCATTTCAACACTAATAAATCTTAATTTTTCAAGGCTTGAGGCTGAAATCTATATAACACTTCTTGGGGGCGAAATGTCTGGGTATCAGATTTCCAAAAAAATTGAAATAGCAAGACCGTCTGTTTATGCGGCACTTGAGCATATGTTTGAAAAGGGAATCGTTCAAAAGATTCAAGGCAATAGTTCAGAATATAAAGCTCAGCCACCACAAATAATCTTCAAAAAGCTCAGCAAAGAATTTTCTGAGAATGCTATTTTTGCTGAACAAACACTCACACAGTATTCAGAGAATCACTTTTTGAAAATCGTCTTTCCGCAATAAAAGGCATAAAAACCATAATTGAATATGCCAAAGATATGATTATCAAAGCTCAGAAGGAAATTTTTATAAACACAGATTTAGAGTTGTCTATTTTTAAAGCTGAAATAGAAAAAGCCTCTGAAAATGGTACAGAAATTACAGTTTTTTCATTCTATGAACCAGATACAGAGCTTCCTTGCAAAATTTTCACCCATAATAGACACAATAAGCATATCTCAAGCCGTCTTATGCTTTCATGTGATGAATCTGAAACTCTTATAGCTAATTCCGATAATTCTGGCGAATGGCTTGCCTCTATAACAAATAATCCATTGCTTGTAGAGATTATAACAGAGCATATCCATAATGACATCTACCTTTTAAAGCTAAGAAATGAATATAGTGATGAAATCTATGATAATCTAAGAATCGGTTCATATTTCGAATCTCACAATAAAATAGTAAAATAAAGACAGCGTGTATCAAACTAAAATTGATACACGCTGTCTAATTTAATAAATCACTGAATTGAGCAATCGAGATAATGTTCAAGCTCTTCCTCATCCTTCTTTTTCTTGTCCTTAAAGATAAGAAATGCTGTAACAGCAGAGGCAATCGCAACAGTACCTGCAACAATCGCTATAATCCAACCAAAATTTTTCTTGAAATTCATAACTTGCACCTCCGTTAATTTATCAAGTAACTTATTCATATAATAATCTATTTTAAACAAAAAGTCAAGCAATATAACCAAGTATTCAAAAAAAGTCCATAAAAAATTGTTACAAACAGTGACTATTGTAAAAAACATTTCTCGACAAAGTTCCAAAAAAATCGTCACAGCCTATCATAATAGCTGTGACGATTTATAGTTTTATATGTATATTTATTTCTTTGCAGTAATCTTTTTTTCCGTTCCGTTTATAATTCTTTTTATGTTGTCTTTATGTCTGTATATAACCATTATCGCTATAATCAAAGTAATAAAGGTTGCAAAGAATACAAAGACAAGCGAATTAGATGGGTTAGGCATATAGTCCAAAAAGTACCTAAAACAGAAAGTAGTAATCGGATAAACCGACGCATTTACTAAGGCACACTTAGAGATAACTTTTGTTGTTGCAAACATAATCGCAAATACAACAAGTGCAGCTACAAGTGTTCTCCAGTCTGTCATAAGCATAACCGAAGCAGTTGTAACAACACCCTTACCACCCTTAAAGCCATAGAAGATTGGATACATATGACCTAAAAAACACAAGCCAAGCCCGAAATGTAGAAAGCATATTGTCTTACAAGATTCATTTTTTCGTCATTAAACCCTATAAGAATAAGGTATGCAATCAGAATCGAAACAACTCCTTTAAGAAAATCTCCTATAAATGTCACTATCGCAGGACCTTTTCCGACAGTACGCAGAACATTTGTGAAGCCTGCGTTTCCGCTGCCCATAGTTCTTATATCCTTATGGGCAACGATTCTTGTTGTAAATGATTGAAGTATTTATACTTCCGATAAGATATGCAATAACTGCCGCAATCAAAATATAAATGCCATATCTACCAAAAACAAAGCTAAATTCCTCACCAAAGCTCACGCAAAATCACTCCTATTCTTTATCTCCACGCTCACGAACTATAAATCGCACTGGTGTTCCCTCTAAGCCAAAGGTATCTCTGATTCGGTTTTCGAGGTATCTCTGATATGAGAAATGGAATAAATCTGATGAATTTACAAAGCATACGAATGTTGGCGGCTTTACAGAAGCCTGAGTCATATAGTAAATCTTAAGTCGTCTGCCCTTATCTGTTGGAGGCTGTACTCGAGCGGTAGCTTCAGCAAGAATATCGTTGAGCATACCAGTCTTTATTCTCATTGCATTAGCATTAGCCGCAGCATTTATATGTTCAAAAAGGCTATCTAAACGCTGACCTGTCTTTGCGGAAATAAATACTATCGGTGCATAAGACATAAAGGAGAAATCGTTCTCAAGGCTTTCACGCATCTTTTGCATAGTTTTGCCGTCTTTTGCAACAGCGTCCCACTTATTAACAGCAATTATACAAGCCTTGCCTGATTCGTGTGCTAAGCCTGCAATCTTAGAATCCTGGTCTGCAAAGCCCTCTGTGGCATCAATCATAATAACGCAAACATCGCTTCTTTCGATTGCCATTTTCGCACGAATAACACTATATTTTTCGATTTCGTCATCTACCTTGGTCTTTCGTCTTAATCCCGCTGTATCAGTAAAATTAAACTCACCGAAATCATTCTTTACAAGTGTATCAATACTATCACGAGTAGTACCGGCAATATTTGAAACTATGCAGCGTTCCTCGCCCGTAATGCGGTTAATAAGAGAAGACTTTCCGACATTAGGTCTGCCAATAACTGCGACATTGATAATCTCGTTATCTTCATCTTCATTAGCCTCCTCTGGAAGCAAATCATAAACCGCGTCGAGCAAATCGCCTGTACCTGTTCCGTGAACAGATGAAACCTGAATAGGGTCGCCTAAGCCGAGATTATAAAATTCATAAAATTCAGGGTCAGGCTCACCGATTTTATCGCACTTATTTACGCACAAAACAACGGGTCTGCCACTCTTTTGGAGCATTGTTGCAACCTCTTGGTCAGTAGCTACAAGACCTGATTTTACATCTGTAACCAAAATAATGACATCAGCCGCTTCTATGGCAAGCTGAGCCTGTCTTCTCATCTGACTCAGGATAATATCATTAGAATAAGGCTCGATACCACCTGTATCAATCAGCGAAACCTTTCTGTTTCTCCATTCACATTCGCCAAAGATTCTATCCCTTGTAACGCCGGGCGTATCATCGACTATTGCAATACGCTTTCCGATAAGCTTGTTAAAAAGCGTACTTTTGCCGACATTTGGACGGCCGACAATCGCAACTACTGGTCTTGCCATATTATCAACTCCCTTTTTTCATAAACTTCTACCAATAATATTTAAAGAAAAAAATAGAGAAGGATTGCTCCTTCTCCCACTTAAAAAGAAACGATTAAGCTTCCTTTTTAATTACTTCTCTGCCATTGTAATAGCCACAGCTTCCGCAAACCTTGTGCGGTGCTTTGTATTCGCCGCAGTTAGGGCATCTCATAAGGGCAGGAGCATTGAGCTTCCAGACATTTGAGCGTCTTTTATCTCTTCTCGCCTTTGACGTTTTTCTCTTAGGTACTGCCATTTTTATAAACCTCCTTGCCTGAAATCTTTTACTGCAAAAGTGCTTTTAGCACAGCTAAACGAGGGTCTGGCTCGTCTTTATCGCAACCACATTCTCCATCGTTCAGATTTTTTCCGCACCTTTGACATAATCCCTTGCAATCCTTTTTACATAGTAACTTTGCTGGAAACTCAAGAAAAATATCATCTCTCAACAAATCTTCAATTTCAAGGTTATAGTCAGGTACTTCTATATATTCGTCACTGCTTTCATTAGAAAGCGAAAGAACGAGTATATGCTCAAAGTGATAGTTTAAAACCCTTGTTGTACTCTTTCCGCATCTATCACAATCGAAGATAACCTCAAGCTCAACATCAGCATCAAGAGTAATAAGACCAGCTCTGTTTCTAACTAAAACATCAGCCTTAACAGGTTTTTCAAAGCGTCTTGCCTGCAATTCCTCTCCAAGCAGAAACTCAAAAGAGGTCTCTAAGCTTTCACCCTCGGTTAAAAATACTTTTTTAAGTTCAAGAAGCATATAATCACCACCGTGGATTTTAAAAAAGTGCCGAGATGCAGACGCAAGACACTTGCGTTCTAATAACGCACTATCAATAATTATAAAGACTTTCTCGCATTTTGTCAAGTAAAAATCGAAAAAAGCTACAACTTTTTCAAGAACAAATTTCTTGATTAAAACGCTATTTTTTCGCAGGCTTTTTGAAAAGTTCCTTTGCACCTATAAATAAAAGCAGTACCCCAAAAAGTTTAGAAAGCCAATAGCCATCTATGAAATCAGAAATTATAGAGCCTATTATTGCTCCGCAAATTCCCATAAAAGCAAAGGGAACTGCAAGCTTCCAATTTATCAACTTTCTTTTAGTATATATAACAACTGAAAAAATTGCAGGAAGTATGAAGAATATTAGGTTTATTCCTTGTGCTTGTTGCTGTGGAATTTCAAGAAATAAGGTCAGACAGATTATTAAAACTCCGCCTCCGCCCATTCCGAGTGAGGCAAAAATTCCTGAGATTATTCCAGAAATCGCTACTATAAGAAAGTTCATCGTATAATCAGCCTTATTCCTGCCCAAAGCATCATAAGTGCAAAGATTTTTCTAAGCATATTTCCACTAAGCTTTTTCATAAGCACAACGCCTATGGCAGAGCCAAGCAAGCCCCATAGCAGATATGGCAAAGCATCATAAACAGAAACCGCTCCCTGCTGGAGATAGAATAAAGCACTCACTGCACATATTGGTAAAATTACTGCAACACTTGTTGCGTGAGCCTGTTTTTCAGAAAGCCTGGTTTTCAGAATCGGTACAACTACCATTCCCCCTCCAGCCCCCAACATTCCGTTTAGAAATCCTGCCAAAGTTCCCCAAAGCGAAAACAGCTTTTTCTTCATAGAATCCCACCGCTTTTTTCAATATTACATCTATTTTCCCACAGGATAAGGGAAATATTCATAGATTATAAAAAAAGCTTTAACCTACAATAACCTTTCCCTCTGGAAGAATTTTTCCATTAGGATTAGCTTTTCTGCCTGAAACTGAAAGGAACAATGCAAGCGGTCCTACTCGACCTATGAGCATAGTAAGTACCAAAATAAGCTTTGAGACAATCGAAAGATTTGCTGTGACCGATGCTGAAAGCCCTGTTGTAGAATATGCCGAGGTTGTTTCAAGTAATATATTAAACATAGATATATTCTGTTCGCTTTCTATTGCGGCAATAAAGCCTGTAATAACAAGAATATATGTTAATGATATAACTGAAATTGCAATAGCACTATTTACAACCTTCTGATTTATTTTATGCTTGCCAAAAACAGTTCCGTCCTTACCTTTAAGTACGCTTATAACCGTTGCAAAAATAACAACAATAGTTGTAGTCTTAACACCGCCACCTGTTGAAACAGGTGATGCACCTATAAACATCAATATTACAGTAATAAACTTCGTCACATCGTGAACCTGACTTAAATCAACAGCTGCAAAACCTGCTGTTCTTGAAGTTACAGACTGAAAGAATGAAACATTTATCTGTTCGGCAATGCCTCTGCCAGAAAGTGTATTGCTACACTCGCTTACGAAAAATGCAATCGCACCAAATACTATTAAAATTCCTGTTGTTATAAGCACTATTTTAGAATGATAGGAAACTTCTATACGCTTTCTCTTGCGAGTAATTTTCTCCTTAATCTGTTTCTGAAGGTCAAATACAACCAAAAACCCTATTCCACCCACTACTATCAAAAGCATAACAATAACCGAAACATAAATATCATTCGCAAAAAGAATCATTCCTTTGCCTGGCTCAATAAAGCCAAAAAGGTCAAAACCTGCATTGCAAAACGATGAAATAGCTGTAAAAATAGAAATCCATATTCCAAGCAAACCAAATTTCGGTATAAATGCAAAGCTTAACAATATTGCTCCAACAATTTCGCAAGAAAATGTCATAAGCATTATAATTTTAATCAACTTAGGAATATCTGTAATACTTCCACTTGTATACTCCTTAACAATCTGCAAATCACGCAAACCAAGCTTTTTTCTTGCAATAAGCGTAAATGCAGAAGCAAATGTAAGCAATCCAAGTCCGCCACATTGAATCAGCACTAATATTACTGCTTGTCCAAAGTACGACCAACCAGTAAAGGTATCACATATACTCAATCCTGTTACACAGGTAGCCGATGTTGCTGTAAATAAACAATCTATAAACGGTTTTGATACACCATCAGCAGATGAAAACGGCAGCTTTAAAAGCAAGCCACCTAAAAGCATTAAAAGTACAAAGCTCAAAACAACAAGTCTGATTGGAGTAAAGGATTTTATTTTCTTTAAAAATCCACCCTCTATTTTTTCATTAATCAAAATTTCTACCTCTCTGAATTTACAGCTATACGCATTATTTTCCTTATATGATGTATAATACTACTATTATTATAAAAAATCAAGCATACTAAGAACACAAATAAACAGACAGCAACTGTTAAATTGCTGTCTGAATACTCATAATATTATTTTGTAACTGTAATTTTGAAATACTTAGTAGCAGTCTTTCTATTTGCATCTGCAATCTTAACTGCAAATTCATACTTAATAGCTCTTACAGGCTTTTTAGTAAATGTCGCATTAGTTGTAGTTCCTGTTAAGGCTGTCCACTTAGAATCGCCTTGAGGTCTGCAATAATACTTATACTTATATGGTGCTGTTCCACCTGTTGCCTTTGCTATAAGCTTAACAGAGCTGCCAAAAAGCTTAATATTTGTTGCACTGATTGTTGACACATTAGAAAGTGCTGGATTAACCCTTACTTTAAAATACTTAGTAGATGTTTTTCCTTTTGCATCTGCAATCTTAACTGCAAACTGATAAGCGATTGCTCTTGCAGGCTTTTTAGTAAGTGTTGCATTAGTTGTAGTTCCTGTTAAGGCTGTCCATTTAGAATCTCCCTCAGGCTTGCAATAATACTTAAATTTGTAAGGTGCTGTTCCACCTGTTGCACTGGCTGTGAGCTTAATAGAACTGCCAAGTGTAATATTTGTTGCACTAATTGTTGAAGTATTTACAAGGGGTTGAGAAATCTTTGGTATAACAGTTATATCGGTTTTATCTCCGCATACTGTACAATGATGTGATTTACTTCCTTCTGATGTAGTAGTTGGTTCAACATCTATTGTCCAATCCTTAGAATAGCTATGTGCTATTTTAGGAACAATCTCGTTCTTAGTTTCGCCACAGATAGAGCAAGTATACGATTTGCTTCCCTCTTTAGTACAGCTTGCTGCTACATCAGATGTAAGCTTATAATCATGTTTGCAGACTGCTGTAATATCAGTAGTATATGTAACTCCATTGTATGTTGCGTATACCCTCATAGTACCTAAATTTTTAGCTGTTATAAAAAGTCTTCCTGATGAAAGGTAATAATCAAAGGAATTATAACTGCCACCCAGTGACCAAGAGAAATTCAAGGTTTTAAGTGGATTATTATAAGGCACTACTGAAATAGTATCTCCAACATATACAGTATAGTTATCCTCTTTAAAACCAAGCTCATTATACTGGCTGTCTTTATCAAAGAGGTCGAAGAAATTAACATCATATGAGATTGATGTTGAAATACCATCCTTTTTTAGACCATTAATCTTAACACTTACAGTATCATTTTCAGGAAATTGACCAACATTAAAAATAATACATCTATTCATACCGTAACCATCATTATTTACAGTAAGATAATTTGTTTTCATATCAGTAGATGTCTTATCAAGATGCCACGATTTATTAAGCAGCTTTGAGCTTAAATCTACTGTAATATTTTCAAGGCTTGGGTACTCATAGCTTGAATTTAGACTTACAGAGAAAGCATATCCATAGCTTGATTGTGTATAGAATTCATTTGGCATATTTTTAGGTGGCCATGTTACATAATCACCAGTAAAGCTTTCACTTCTTGTTCTGTCGAAGGCATACATTGCAGTATAGTTTTTAACAAAGCCAAAGCCAGTTTGTTTCATTGCGGGGTTAAGTACCCAGCGTCTATGACCAACTCTATTGATATTGCTTGCATCTGTATCTGCAACATATCCATCTATAACAGATGAAGTAATATTAGAAAAACCACTTGCAATATTAGAACTTTTTGCACCATTACTTCCAAGCTTATAAAGCTCATCAGACATTTCAGATGGTTGTGATGGATAATGCGTTAAAACATCATTTGAGGCATTAACCAAAGACGCCGCTTGAGTAGTTACGTTATAAAAGTCATTTAGCGTAACATCTGCTGGCAAACCTGCAAGGTATCTGCAAAAATTAACTGAATTAAGTGCTTGAATTCTATCATCAAGCGAAATATCACCCATATCATATGGTTTTTTTGTTGAGTAATCTTTTGTATACTCAACATTTTTTTAAAACAGAAAACTCCATTTCAGAATATTTTTGTCTAATTTCTTCCTGTGTTGGATAATCAAGTTCATATGCGCTTACATCTGTTGGTTTAGCAATAGCCGTAGCGGCAAGTAAAACAAGCGTTGTAGCTCCAATATACTTCATTAATCTCACATATTTCATAATACACACCCCTTTAATTGTAAATTTACGACAATTTTATATTATAATCATACTTTTTATATTTTATGTCTATTGTCAATATAACAATAACAATACATAAATCAGTATTAATCTAATAAAAAGTTTGAGTGAAGCTTTTTACTTCCTTACAGAAAAAATGCGAGGGCGAAACTATGTTCGCTCAGTAGCTACTTCAGCTATGGCAATTTAAAAGTGGCAATTCGCCACAAAACACAACGGGCAGCATTTCAAACTATGAAACGCTACCCGTTTTTATCACATCAAATTAAGATGCTGTATCATTTTTTTAGGTCTTTTTTTGCCTTAGACTTTTTAGTTTCCGCAGGTAATGCAGTAAGCTTAGATTCATCATGCTCCACATCAGCTAAAAAGCACTATCTTCAACAGCCTCTTTAGTAATAATAACCTTAGTTACTGATGGGTCTGATGGAATCGCATACATAAGCGGAGTAAGAATACTCTCCATTATAGAACGCAAACCTCTTGCACCTGTTTTCCTTTCGAGTGCCTTCTGAGCAATAGCACTTAAAGCACCCTCATCAAAATCAAGCTCTACTCCATCAAGTGCAAACAGCTTTGAATACTGCTTTATAATTGAATCCTTAGGCTCACGAAGAATCTTTACAAGAGCCTCCTCATCAAGACCATCAAGAGCTGTAATAACAGGAAGTCTGCCAACAAGTTCAGGAATAAGTCCAAACTTAACTAAATCCTGAGGAATAACCTCACTCATCCATTTAGTCTGGTCAAGCTCCTGCTTTGTCTTAACATCAGCCATAAAGCCAAGGCTTGTAGAATCCATTCGTCTTTCAACAGTCTTTTCAAGACCTTCAAAAGCACCACCGCAGATAAAGAGAATATTCTTTGTGTTAATCTGAATAAACTCTTGCTGTGGGTGTTTTCTGCCTCCTTGCGGAGGTACATTAGAAACAGTTCCCTCAAGGATTTTCAGAAGTGCCTGCTGAACGCCTTCACCGCTGACATCACGAGTAATGGAGGGATTTTCTGACTTTCTTGAAATCTTGTCTATTTCGTCAACATAGATGATTCCGCATTCAGCACGCTCAATATCGAAATCAGCCGCCTGAATAAGTCTGAGAAGAATATTTTCAACATCTTCACCGACATAGCCTGCTTCTGTAAGAGTAGTAGCATCAGCTATTGCAAACGGAACATCAAGTATCTTCGCAAGAGTTTGTGCGAGATAGGTTTTACCTACACCAGAAGGGCCGAGCATAAGAACATTACTCTTATTGATTGTAACATCATCGTCAGTATCGTGTAAATTTATTCTCTTATAATGATTATAAACCGCAACTGATAAAGCAATCTTAGCCTTATCCTGACCGATAACATATTCATCAAGCTTAGCCTTAATCTCTTGTGGCTTCAAAAGATTGAATGAGCCACCTGCGAAGAAATCCTCATTTTCGTCATCGTCCTCTGCGTGCAGAATAGATGAGCAAAGCTCTACACATTCATCACAGATATATGCACCTCTGCCCTGAATCATTCTGCCGACAAGCTCCTGCGATTTTCCGCAGAATGAGCAAAGAACGGTTCTGTCACTGCTTTTTGTAGACATTCGTGAACTCCTTTATTTATCTATGAGAAATAACCTTATCAATAAGACCGTATTTGAGAGCCTCATCAGCTGTCATAAAGTTATCTCTTTCTGTATCCTTTGCGATAACATCATATGGTTGACCTGTTCTTTCGGAAAGGATAGTGTTAAGCTTTTTCTTTGTTTGGATAATATGGTCAGCATGAATCATAATGTCTGTTGCTTGACCCTGAGCACCACCACTTGGCTGGTGAATCATAATATCAGCATTAGGAAGAGCAAGTCTTTTGCCCTTTGTGCCTGCTGCGAGCAAGAAAGCACCCATACTTGCAGCCATACCCATACAAATAGTAGAAACATCACACTTGATGTAATTCATTGTGTCATAAATAGCCATACCGTCTGTAACAGAACCACCTGGACTATTGATATAAAGACAAATATCCTTAGATGCGTCCTGTCCTTCAAGGAAAAGAAGCTGAGCGACAACAAGGCTTGCAGTTACATTATTAACTTCCTCTGTGAGCATAATAATTCTGTCGTTTAAAAGTCTTGAATAAATATCGTAGGAACGCTCTCCTCTGCTTGTCTGTTCAATAACATAAGGTATTGTTGCCATATAAAAAACCTCCTTCAAATAACGGTAATCAAAGCATAGACATTTCTAAGCTAAAATAATCAATTTATTTTGAAATTATGCTTCTTCGCCAGCTGCCTCAACAGCACTCTCCTGAACGAGCTTCATAGCCTTCTCGTTCTTAACATCTTTCGCAATATCTTCGGCAGTAAATGCAGCCTTTACACGAGCAACATCTACCTTATATGCCTCAGCAAGCTTATTGTACTCTTCTTCGATTTCTTCTTCAGAAGCGTCAATGCCCTCTGCCTCAGCAACAGCTCTGAGAGCAAGTCTTACTTTAACCTGAGCCTCTGCTCTCTCCTTATACTGCTCACGGAGTGCCTGCTCATCAAGACCTACATACTGCATATATGTGTTGATGTCAAGACCCTGTGCACGAAGGTTCATCTCAAACTCGCCAATGAAGTTGTCGATAGCATTCTCATACATAGCGTCTGGAATCTCAGCAACGAGCTTTCAGCAAGGCTCTTAGCAACTTGATTGTTCTTATCGTTCTTAGCTTCTTCTTCACGAGCCTTAGCAAGCTTTTCCTTGACATCAGCTCTATAATCAGCAACGGTCTCAAATTCACTTACATCTTTAATAAATTCATCGTCAACCTCAGGAAGCTCACGCTTCTTGATTTCGTGGAGGTTAATCTTGAATTCGGTAGCCTTGCCAGCGAGCTCTTCTGCCTGATAATCCTCAGGGAAAGTTACATTGATTGTGAATTCCTCGCCTGCATTATGACCAACAATTTGCTCCTCAAAGCCAGGGATAAACTGACCTTCGCCGAGTGTAAGGCTGTAGTTTTCTGCCTTACCGCCATCGAAAGCTTCACCATCGAGGAAGCCTTCAAAGTCGATAACAGCTACATCGCCGTTTTCAGCTGCTCTGCCTTCAACAGTAACGAGTCTTGAGTTTCTCTCCTGAACTCTCTTAATATCGTTATCAATATCTTCTTCTGTAATCTCAAGTGACATTGGCTTATACTCAATGCCCTTATAGTTCTCAATAGAAACCTCTGGCTCTACTGTAACAGTAGCCTTAAATACAAAAAAACCGTCCTTGCCTGCATTTTCAACATCAAGGTCAATCTTATCTCTTACGAGAGTAAGACCAGCTTCCTTAGCAGCATTCTCGAGTGCTTCAGGATAAAGGTCCTTCATAGCGTCCTCATAGAATACCTCTGAACCATACATCTTCTCGATGATAGCTCTTGGAGCTTTGCCCTTTCTGAATCCAGGTATGTTAATTCTCTTAACTTCCTTCTTGTAAACCTTGTTAACAGCGTTCTCGAAAGTTACGCCGTCAACTTCAACGGTAAGTTCATAACGGTTAGTTTCAACCTTGTTTGATGATTTTAATGACATTTAATATTCCTCCTGAAAAGCTGCAAAATATAGTATATTATATCATAAGATTTCAAGCAATTCCATACTTTTTTGAAATTTATTTTTTATAGTTCCGAAAAAGACTTATTTATATAACTCTTATCGGGTCAAATTTGAGATAATCGGCAGAAATAAGCTTGAATTGTATTCCATACTTTTCTCCCTCGAATGCGTATCTTGCACCCGAACCATGAATATGCCCATAGAAACAGCGTTTTATTCCGCTATCAATAAGAACATTCAGGATTTCTTCACATTCAGCGTTTCCATAAATTGGCGGATAGTGCAAAAAAATACTATCGGTTCTAAATCAGTAGCCTTTGCAAGCTCGACAGATGTATTAAGCCTGCCAACCTCACGCATAAGGATTCTTTTATCCTCATCGCTTTCGGCATCATAGAACCAGCCTCTTGAACCACATATCGCAATTCCGTCAGCAGTAAAGCAATTATTATGCAGAATAGAAATTGTACTCCAACCCTTTTCGGCTAAATAACGGTCCATTTTGCTTTTGGTATCCCACCAATAATCATGGTTGCCTTTTATAAAAATCTTCTTGCCAGGTAAGTTATTTATAAAGGAAAAGTCAGCGTCAGTATCCTTTAGCCTCATCGCCCAAGAAATATCGCCCGAAACAACAACTGTATCTTCATCAGAAACCGCTCTTGTCCAGTTTTCTTTGATTCGCTCAGTATAATTATGCCAACCCTTAAAAACATCCATTGGCTTATTCGTCCCAAGCGATAAATGCAAATCAGCTATTGTAAAAACTGCCACTTTTTCACCTCTCCTTTTAATGATATACCAAACAACATAAGATTTGTAATCCACAGCATCTATAAATCTTCTAAATGGGCAAACATAGTTCGCACTTACTTATTTTTGTTTAGATAAGGTAGTTACTTCAACTGTGTATTGTTACTCTCTTATATACCAAGAGCCTTGAGAACTACATCTTTCATCTCATCTGCTGCACAAGTTGTTGTGAAGCGAACCTCTGCATTTTCAAGCTCTGCAAGTGGCTTCGGAACTTCTGTTCCTGTAAGCTTAGAAAGCTCCTTAACTGTTGCAAATTCATCATCGCTTACGGCCTCTGGTGCGATTGAGCCAAGAACATTCTTAGCAAACTTATATGGGCTTGCTGTTGATGCGATAATAGCTGGTGTTGCCTTATCGCCTGTCTTTTCAACATACTGCTCATATACATTAACTGCAACAGCTGTATGTGTATCACAAAGATAGTGTTCCTCATCATATGTTTTCTTAATAGTAGCCTGAGTACCCTTATCATCACAAGAACCGCCGAAGAACAATTCGTCAAGCTTTGCCTTTACGCTATCATCAACAGTATACTTGCCTGTTTCTGAAAGTGATTTCATATATTCGGCAACCTTAGCGTCATCATTGCCTGTGAGATGATAAAGAAGTCTTTCGAGGTTACTCGAGATAAGAATATCCATAGATGGTGACATTGTTGCATAGAAGTTTCTGTTTCTGTCGTATGTGCCTGTTGCAAGGAAATCTGTTAGAACATTATTTGCATTTGAAGCACAGATGAACTTATTTACAGGAAGTCCCATATTCATTGCATAGAAGGCAGCAAGAATGTTACCAAAGTTACCTGTTGGAACTGTGATATTAACCTTGTCACCATTTGCAATTTTGCCTGCATTAATCAAATCACAGTAAGCTGAGAAATAGTATACAATTTGTGGAAGAAGTCTGCCCCAGTTGATTGAGTTTGCACTTGAGAAGAGCTTGTTATTATCAGCAAGCTGTGCCTTTATTGCATCATTAGTGAAAATCTTCTTAACGCCTGTCTGAGCATCATCAAAGTTACCCTTAATAGCAAAAACATTGACATTGCTGCCCTTTTGAGTTGTCATCTGACGCTTTTGCATTGGGCTTACGCCATCAACAGGATAGAATACCATAATCTTTGTTCCGTCAACATCTTTAAAGCCCTCAAGAGCAGCCTTACCTGTATCACCAGAAGTAGCAACAAGAATAACAGCTTCTTTACCGTCATGAACCTTGTGCATAGACTTTGTCAAAAGATGTGGAAGAATCTGAAGTGCCATATCCTTGAAAGCAGATGTAGGACCATGCCAAAGCTCAAGGATATACATATTCTCATCGCCATTATGGAGATAAGAAATAGGAGCAGGATTAGCGCCGCCGAATTTTTCTGCGGCATAAGCAGCGTCTACACTTTCGCTGATTTCTTCTGCTGTAAAGTCTGAAAGGAAATCTGCAAGAATTTTCTTTGCTCTGCCCTTATAATCGAGCTTAGAAAGAGCAAGAAGCTCATCAGCAGAATACTTAGGAAGCTCCTGTGGTACGAAAAGACCACCCTCCTCAGAAATACCCTGAGAAATTGCCTGAGCCGCTGTAACAACCGTATTTTTGTTTCTGGTACTGTTATACTTCATAAAAAGTCCCTCTTTCAATTTTGTTTGTTAGCCTTCCCTTAGAACCTTAATAAAAAGTTTCTTGCATTATTAAAGAAAATATCTTCTAAAAGCTTTTCATTGTAGTTATGCTTCAAGAAAAGCTCATAAAAAAGCTTATTCATAGATTCAATTCCAGTCATATCAATCGGAATATCTGTTCCATCAAAATCAGTGCCTATGGCAAGAGTTTTTTCTCCGCCAAGTGAAAGAAAATGTTCTGCGTGTCTGAGAACATCAAGCATACAAGCTTTGTCCTCGTCCTCACGCAGAAATCCTCTGCTGAGATTAAGACCAACAATTCCGCCCTTATCTCTTATAATAGAGAATTGCTCATCTGTAAGATTTCTTCTATGCGGACAAATTTGCTTTGAATTTGAGTGTGTCGCACAAAATGGCCTTGTTGAAAGCTCTGCAACATCATAGAACATCGGCACGCTTGAATGTGATACATCAACAACTATGCTATTCTGCTCCATCTTAGCAACAACAGATTTGCCGAAATTGGTCAATCCCTTTGCACCCTCAACTCCGATACCATCGCCAAGCTCACAATTTCCATTCCAAGTAAGCGTCATAATTTTAACGCCACATTTGGCAAGATAGTCTACATTTTCAAGTTTTCCACCGAGAACCGCACCGCCCTCAACGGTCAGCACAACTCCCTTACCCTTTTTAGACTCAATCTCTATAATGTCATCTTGCGAATAAATGATTTTTATATTAGTATCTTTAAGCTCATCATTCAATTTTTTGCGACAGTTTTCAAAAAGCTGTATCGCATTCTTGTTTCTGAATTCGTCAGGAACCCAAACCGCCATACACTGAATATATGGCTCTATATCATCTGTCTTATCAAAAGAAATGTGGAAATCATTATTGAAAAGACCGCCATTCTCAAAGAACGCACGATATAAGGTATCGCAATGAAGGTCGAAAAGCTTCATAAAAACCCCTCCGTATCAAAAGCATTTTCAATATAATTTAATTCTATAAGCATATTAGTTCGATTGTCAATAGTTATTTCACAGACATCAAACCTCGGCTGTAAATCATATTCAAACTCTGAAAGAAATATTAGGTGCCGTCTGTATAATCTTTCTGCGTTTTGCAGAAGTAACTGCGGCAGCTGGTCTTTCAAGTGCTTTTTCATTCCTTGCTTTAACTTCAACAAATGCTATAAACTCGCTATTTTTTGCAATAATATCAATCTCACCATAACGGCTATGATAATTTCTTGCAACGACTTCAAAGTCATTCTTGCAAAGATAATCTGCGGTAATATCCTCACCGAGTTTTCCACGAGAAAGTCTATCAGACATCATCTTTCTCCGCAAGAATTTTCTTTAAAAATGACGGACGATGTATCTCACAAGGTCCATATTTCAAAATCATTTCTCGGTGTAGCTTAGTGCCATAGCCCTTATGCTTTTCAAAGTGATATTCAGGATAATCCTTTGCAAGCTCAAGCAAAAGTCTGTCTCGGCTAACTTTCGCAAGGATTGATGCCGCCGCAATAGATTCTGAAAGCGAATCCCCCTTAACAATAGCCATTGAGGGGATTTCCAGTTCAGGGGTTTTGTTGCCATCAATCAAAGCGTAATCAGGCTTTATCGCAAGCTGTTCAACTGCTCGTTTCATAGCAAGCATGGCGGTATTCAATATATTGATTTCTTCAATTTCTTCTACACTCGCCCAGCCTATTCCATAGGCTACGGCTTCTTCTTTTATAACATCAAAAAGTTTTTCACGCTTTTTTTCGCTAAGTTTTTTTGAGTCATTAACTCCCTCTATAACTTGACCTTTTTTAAGAATAACTGCTCCTGCACACACAGGGCCAGCAAGTGGACCTCTGCCTGCCTCGTCTACTCCGCAAATGGTGGTGTAGCCCTTAGCATAAAAGCTCATTCTCATATTCTAAAAGCTCCATAATCCTCAGTCCTGTCAAGTGTAATTTTTCCGAGAATACCGCCTCTAAATTCATCAAGAACGGTTTCTGCGGCTCTGAGAGTATCAATTTCTCCACCCGAAATAAGCATACCACGCTTTCTGCCGATAAGTTCAAGCATTTCATAGCCTTGAAGCTCTGAAATATCAACATCAAGCTTATAACGAGTTTTTATTGCATCTGGATAGCTATTACGCAAGAGCAAAAGCAATCTTGCAGCAAGCCCTTCAGTATCTAGAACCTGGTCACGAACCGCACCTGTAAAGGCAAGCTTTTCGCCAACGATTTTATCCTCAAACTTAGGCCACAAAACGCCTGGAGTATCAAGCAATTCAAAGCCCTTGCCAATAGTAAACCACTGATTACCTCTTGTAACACCAGGTCTGTCCTCAACCTTAGCCTTACTTTGTTTAACCATTTTATTAATAAAGCTTGATTTACCAACATTAGGTATTCCAACGACCATAACTTTAATGGTTTTGCCCTTCATGCCCTTAGCTTCCCAAGCCTTGATTTTATCAGCAAGAACTGTTCGTACAGCTGGCATAAAAGCATTTAAGCCCTTACCAGTTTTGCAGTCTACGGGCAAAGCGGTAATCCCTGCGTTTTTATATACAGCAATCCACTTTTGATTTTGAGTCTTGTCTGCAATATCGCACTTATTCATAAGTACGATACGAGGTTTGTTATTTATAAGCTTTCTTAAATCAGGATTTCTGCTACTAAACGGAACACGAGCGTCTATAATCTCTGCAACGCAATCAACAAGCTTTAAACTTGCCGCAAGCTGACGCTTTGTTCTCGTCATATGACCAGGAAACCACTGTATCGAAATTACTTCTTCCATATTTCACCATCAATAAATAGAACCGAATGAATTAAACGGGAAAATTCTGAACTGTGCCTTACCTACAATATCACTTTTCTTTATAAGCCCAATATTTGTATTACGGCTGTCGCTTGAATGCTCTCTGTTCTCACCCATTACATATACATAGCCCTCAGGTATAACAGACGGAACCTCTAAAGGACTTCTTGGGTCTTCGATAGTCTTACCAGTTATATACTTCTCATCAAGCAATACACCATCAACAACTACATCGCCTGTTTCAAAGTTTATAGAAAGCTTTTGTCCCTCTAAGGCAATAACTCTCTTTATCAATGCGTGGTCATAGCTTTGACCATGGCTGATAACAACTATATCGCCGACCTGCGGTTCATAGAACATATTTGTGACAATAAGTCTATCACCGTTTTCGAGAGTATCATACATAGAGCTACCTGAAACTGTAACCTGTCTGAATACAAAGGTAAGAAGCAAGGTTACACATACAAGTGCAACAAGAAGTGGCTGTACCCATTCAAAGACTGATGTCACTGCTCCATAGGAGGTTGTCTTTGCCTCCTTAGTAATATCTGTTTCAGATTTTTTTCTCAGCTTTAAATTCGGTTTTCTGTTCTTCTACAGAAACATTTTCTGTTTCTTGATTTTCTTCGGGAGATAAGCTCTCCGTCATTTTTAATTTCTTCCGACAAAAAAAAGACCTCCCTTTACTTACAGAAATTCTGCAAGAAATAAATCACCCATAAAAATTATGGAAATAGCAAAAAGGGGACATAGCGTCCCCAAGTTACATTATCTGATTTGTTCCTTAACCTTAGAAGCCTTACCAACTCTATCTCTGAGGTAGTAGAGCTTGCTTCTGCGTACACGACCGTGTCTGATGATTTCAACGCTTACTACATTTGGGGAATGAATTGGGAAAACTCTTTCTACGCCAACGCCGTAAGAAACTCTTCTTACTGTGAAGGTCTCAGCAACGCCGCTACCCTTCTTAGCAATAACTGTTCCTTCGAACATCTGAACTCTTTCCTTTTCACCCTCACGAATATTAACACCGACCTTAATTGTGTCACCGATGTTAAACTTTGGTGTTTCTGCCTTCAATGAAGAAGCTGCGATTGTCTTAAGTGCATCCATTTTAATATCCTCCTGTTATTTAAGACATTCTTGCATAATTTTTTATAAATAATGCAGAGGACTGTCCGTTTCATAGTTCGTCTTTTTTGACGAGCTTTGAAACCTGTCTTAGGCCGACAGATTTCAAACGCTTTAATATTATATCATACATCACCTAAACTTGCAAGCTTTTTTTATAGCCGCAAACCGCAATAAATAAGTATTTGCAGAGATATTCTCTTCATGCAAATGTAATAATTAAATAGCTATCAATTCACAATAACTTTAAGAAATATAAACTTTAACTATATCACTCTATAATACAGCGTATGCCCCAAGACGGTATCTTTTCTTCGGAATATTCTTCATTCGGGAAAACAAAGGCTGTATCATATTTAGGACGCTTTTTCGGAAAAATTCCATCTCCGTCCGTAAAAAGAAAAACTCCTCTTAAACCCTTTAACTCTCCTTTGTCAATTAAATCATTTATATACTGAAAAGCTGGGCGAAAATCTGTTCCACCTCTGCCCTTTACTGTAAAAGTTTCAGATAATCTCTTTATATCAGCCGTTGAGCGTAAAACCATATCCGAACGAACCTCATCATCGCATTGAATTATACGAACATTTGCGTTTGGTGCAAGCTCATCTGAAACCAATATCTCATAGGTTTCGGTCAAAAAGCCTCTGATTACCTCCTCTGAACAGGACATTGAAGTATCTATAACTATTGCAAAGGTTCGGATTTTCTTTTCCTCTTTTGTTTCTTGCGGTTCAATCAAAGCAAGATTGCCATAAAGCGAAAATCCGTACATATAAAAGGAAGTATTTATGCTATCCTCATCAGGTTTTAAAATCTCTTGCCTGATAGAAAATTTTTTCAAAAGTTCCGAATAGCTTTTATCATTTCTGTTTGCAAGATTAAGTACATCAATAAGTTCCTCGGCTGATTCCGCACTTTCTCTTGAGAAGGTTTGTGCCTCTGAATCGGTATGTTCGCCTATTTTTCCCCATTTTTGCATAAGGCTTTCGATTTTTTGTTTAGGTGCGTTTTCATCACACCACAAGGAATGGTCATCAATATAAAACTCCTGCGAAATAGACATCAAGGTTTGCTCATCAAATTGTTGGCTACTTAAAACCGTATAAACAGATTGAGCTGTAAAAGATGATTTTTTCGCACGAAGCAAGGCATAAACTGTTGCTCTTTCGTGTGATTGATGTCTTTGAACATACTTATTCATAATAGAATCTATAATATGTTCTGTGGCAATATCGCAAGAAATATCCCAAAGGAATTTATCCCTTGAACTTCTCATTATAATATGACGATAAAGGCAATGCAAAACGGAATGAAGATATGCCCTATTTAAGGCTATACCCTTAGAAATTTCTATATAATCCTTATTGTAATAGAATTTAAAGCCATCTGTTGCACAGCTTGAAAGCTTATCATTTTCCTCAAGAGTAAGACTTCCGAGTGCAAGCCCTAAAAATCTCATAGCTATATATAGCTTGGTTTTGGAAGTTTCTATCGCTTTTGTATATTCATCACTCATAATGCTGCCCCTATAATTCAAAGCGTCTGCGTCTGCTTTTTCCGAAATGCTCATTTTTGATATTCATCAAATATCCAAGAATTTCTGTTTTCTGTTTATTTCTTGCTGTAAGAATAGTATTTTCAAGAATATCTTCATCAGGTTTAATTGTTTCGCACAAAAATACCACAGCATCATAATTTCCATTCTTGATTTTACGATTTAGCACAATAGAAATATTCTCCGAAAGGTAAGCTATATAAGTCGATTTAGCCTCAGTAGAAAGTTCTGTTGGATACATCAACCTCAGAATTGCAATTTCTGAACATATTTCCTCATTTTCATCAATCATAGCAAATTTAAAGCACGAATCATATTCCGCAAAATTCATCAATCCATTGCTTACACATTGCCTATAACGAAAACCACTGCCTCTTGTAAAGTGTTCAAAAATTCTCGCCGGCCCATTTTCTATGGATTCCTCAAAATATTCAGGCATAAGCATAACAGCTTTTTCATTAGTATCCGTAAAAATAATAGTCAGATATTGCTTTTTAGTTAGTTCAGAAAGCAATTTATTAAGGCAAGTATGTTCATTACGATTTGTCCTAAGCGTAATTTCAGAAAGCTTTCCACAATTCATAAATGTTCCGCCGCCTATGTTCTGAACTCCTCCGAAAAGAGATATTTCTCTTAAATTTCTGCAATTATAAAAAGCATAATCACTGATATATTCAATAGAACTTGGCAATGCTATACTTGTAAGTTCATTGGTACAAATCGCAGGGTAAGATGATTCTCCGCAAGCTATAACATCATTATATTTCTTACAAACACGATTCCACGAATCTTCTCCTGCAAAGGCATATGCTCCTATTCCAATAAGCTTTTTATTATCTATATTTTCAGGCAGTATTATATCTCCGCAGATTGAAAAAATTCGCAAAAGCTCTGTATTATTATCTATTTCTCTATATAATATTTTTTCATCAGTAATACTCATATTATCTTCCTTGTGTGCGAATAAATTTCGCACTTAAAATCTAACTTGGTTCGCTATTATAACTAATGTTGCTGACATAAGAAATTAAGCGACGGACAAAGTCCGCCGCTCAAGACAAAAATGTTAAAGGGCGTTGCCCTTAAAACCCATGAGGGACTCCGTCCCTCAACCCTGCGAGCCTTTAAAAAGGCTCGAGCGAAACTTTTATCTGTCTAAGGTAAGTTCATTAGCTAAACGACAGTTCATTGGAAATTTCCTCGACCGCGGCAATTATTTTATTTAATACACTACGAGCGAGACTTGTCGAGCGATTCCGCGTCTTGACAGTGGCGGCTCGCCACCGAAACTTTTATCTGTCTAAAATAAGTGCATCAGCTAAAATGTAATCTACTATTTTCATTATATATTATAATAAAAACAGTGTCAAATAACTTGGTTGACGGGCTATTCTCATAATGATATAATATTCTAAAATCTATATGAATTTATGGTGAATTTCAAAATGATATATTCTTATTCTCTAAATTCTCAGGAAGTCAATATTACAAAAAAAGAAGTCTATCGTTACCTCGGCTATGGCAGAGTTTATCCAAGTGATGAAGTCACTGCTCTCATAGATGAGTGTGTAAACGAATTTAATAAATATGTAAATTATAGGGCCTGCTACACAAAGGTTGATATTTCTGTTGATGAGCAAAACGAAATTATAGATTTCGGATTTATGCAGGTTAAAAGCCATTCTCTGACTATAAATCTTCGTGGTTGTAAGAGTGCATATATCTTTGCCACTACAACAGGTTCTATGGCTGAAAGATTGATTATGAAGCATAACAAGCTTTCTGCTCTCAAAGGAATAGTAACAGATGCTATCGGTTCAGCGTCTATTGAAGATTTCTGCGATATGCTCAACAAAATGCTTGCAGATTTAAGCTCACAGAACGGTAAATTTCTTCGTCCAAGGTTTAGCTGTGGCTATGGAGATTTTCCGCTTGAATTTCAGCCACAGATTCTCGAGTTTCTCGATACAAGCCGAAAAATAGGTCTTAATATAACAGATAATCTTATGATGACGCCTGTTAAATCAGTTACTGCCATTGTAGGAATAAGCGACTTTCCCACAAGATGTCGTACAGGCTGTGTAAGCTGTGAAAAAACAGACTGCGAATATAGAAAGTAAAGGGTGCTTTAAATGAATATCAAAGAACTTATAAAAAATCAAATTGTATACTTTGATGGAGGCATGGGAACACTTCTTCAAGAGCGTGGCTTACAACCAGGTGAACTTCCAGAAACATGGAATATTCTACACCCAGAAATAATCACAGATATTCACCGCTCATATTTTGAGGCTGGTGCTAATATAATCAAGACAAATACTTTCGGTGCTAACCGCCTTAAATTTGATAATCTTGAGGAAATTATAACAAAAGCTGTCGAGAATGCTAATAAAGCAAGAGATGGCTTTGAAAATGCTTATATTGCTCTTGATATAGGTCCTATCGGAAAAATGCTCAAACCTCTTGGTGACCTCGATTTTTGAAAAGGCTGTTGAGATTTTCGCAGAAACAGTAAAAATCGGTTCAAAGCTCAATGTAGATTTAATTCTTATTGAAACTATGAATGATTCCTACGAAACAAAGGCGGCTGTATTGGCAGCTAAGGAAAATTCTGATTTACCGATTTTCGTTACAACCGTTTATGATGAAAACGCAAAGCTTATGACTGGTGCTAATCCTAAATGTATGGTAGCAATTTTGGAGGGCTTAGGCGTTGACGCTTTAGGCCTTAACTGCTCACTTGGTCCTGAACAGATGAAAAAAAATTGTTCCTATGCTCACAAAAAAGAAGCAAGTATTCCTGTAATTGTCAATCCTAATGCCGGACTTCCGAGAAGCGAAAACGGCAAAACTGTTTATGATGTTGATGCTGATGAATTTTCGGATATTATGGTTGAAATTGCAGAAAGCGGTGCAAGAATCTTAGGTGGCTGTTGCGGAACTACTCCAGAATTTATCCGCAAAACTATTGAAAAAACTAAATCCTTAAAACCACAGCCTATTGTTCCAAAAAATACCACCCTTGTTTCTTCATATACTCACGCAGTTGAAATTGGCCCATCTCCTATACTTATCGGTGAAAGAATAAATCCAACGGGTAAATCTAAATTTAAGGAAGCACTTCGTCAAAAAAATAATATGGACTACATTCTCAATGAGGGAATCGCACAACAAGAAAAAGGCGTACAAATTCTTGATGTTAATGTTGGTCTGCCCGAAATTGATGAAGTTGAAATGATTAAAAATGCCGTATTCGAGCTTCAAAGCGTTATCGACTTGCCACTTCAGATTGATACAGTCGATATTGAAGCTATGGAACAGTCCATGAGATTATATAACGGTAAACCGCTTGTCAATTCTGTAAACGGCAAAGAAAAGAATATGAAAGATGTTTTCCCACTTATCAAAAAATATGGTGGCACGCTTATTGCTCTTACGATTGATGAAGACGGTATTCCTGAAACTGTTGAAGGCAGAATAAAGATTGCAGAAAAAATCATAAAAACTGCCAAAGAATACGGTATAGATAAAAAAGACATTGTTGTTGACCCTCTTGCAATGACAATTTCAAGCGATACAAACAGTGCTAATATAACCCTTGAAACGGTCAAGAGATTAAGCAATATGGGAATAAAGACAAGTCTTGGTGTTTCAAATATTTCTTTTGGTTTGCCTAATAGAGAGTTTGTAACATCAACCTTCTTTGCAATGGCTTTGCAGAATGGTCTTAACTGTGCAATTATGAATCCATATTCTCAAGAAATGATGAAAGTATATTATTGCTTTAATGCCCTTACTAATCGTGATGATAACTGCACTGATTATATCAATTTCTGCTCTACTGTTGTTACTCAGACAGTAACTACTACAACTGCAACAGGCACAAAACTTGAAAGCAACGATGATGAACCACTTAAAAAAGCCATCATCAAGGGATTAAAGGAACAAGCCGCTGCCATAACTGCTGAAATGCTCAAAACAGTTTCACCGCTCGACTTGATTGATACACAAATTATTCCAGCACTTGATATTGTTGGAAAGGGCTTTGAGGAAAAGACCGTATTTTTGCCACAGTTACTTATGAGTGCGGAAGCATCAAAGTCAAGCTTTGATGTTGTTAAAGCATCTATGGCAAGCAATGGCGAGGCTTCTAAGGGAAGAATTATTCTTGCAACTGTCAAGGGAGATATTCACGATATAGGCAAAAATATAGTAAAAGTACTTTTAGAGAACTATGGTTATGAAGTAATCGACCTCGGAAAAGATGTTCCGCCTGAATTAGTTTGTGAAACAGCAATCAAAGAAGAAATCGACCTTGTAGGACTTAGTGCATTGATGACTACTACTGTTCCAAGTATGGAAAAAACTATAAAGCAACTTCGTGAGAAACGCCCTCAGTGCAAGGTTGTTGTCGGTGGTGCTGTTTTAACACAAGAATATGCAGATATGATTGGTGCTGACTACTACGCAAAGGACGCTATGGAAACTGTAAGATATGCAGAACATTTCTTTGGTGTAGAATAATCAATTTTAATATTTATAAGCAAAATGGACGAGCATTTAGCCCGTCCATTTTTATATAGCTTAAATCTTAATTAAAGTGTTAGTATCTATACTAAAATACCTATTATCCTCAAACGAAAGGATATTTCCAGCAAGAACATTCGAGCAATCATACACGCTTTTCATATCGTGTACTGCAATATTAGTTTGCACAAGCGGTTTACTTTCTATAATTTCTACATCTTCATCTCGACTATAAAGCAAGCGATTAGTTATTTTATAAGTTTCGCCCTGATGATTTTCATCTGTACGAATATACTCCGCTTTGCTTGCTATACTATTTAAATTATAAGCTATAACATTAAAGTCCTGCTCGTGGTACGACATTAAATTGTACTTATAAACATTCGGCAGAGATTGATTATAATCACCAAACAACATTACTACTGTGTTATCGTTTGAAATTAACATAAAGTTAAATGTTCTCGTCGTTATATCTGTTACTGGTTTTGTAGTACCTAAAAAATACAAATTTGCACTTGATTTATCCACATTATTGACTACCGTCTGTATATTATATTGATAAGTCGCCCTATTAATCGCCACGGCTCTTATAAGCTTTATCTTATAGCAGTTACTCACATCAAAAATTATAGTAATGATATGAGATGAATCTTCATTGGCAAACTCTGCATCAATATCTGTTTCGCAAGTAATTCTTCTGTCTGCTGATGTTAATTCATTCGCAAATGCTTTGATAAAATCCTTTTCTGTTCCGTTTATGCTTACCGTTTTATTTACATAACTCATTTTTCAACCTCATTTTTCATACACAATTTGTGTTATATTTACTTTTGTTTTTATAATTCTATTTAGTAAATCTGTGTTTACTATTCTATGGTCACTTTTATATACAATTTTCTCATTCAACTTTTCAAGATTACCAAAGATTTTTTCTTGCTTTTTTATTATACCTATCAAAAAAATCACTCCTTAGCTGTAACAGCCTTATTAACAACAAAGGGACTGCATAAAACAAGCATATAATAATCTCCATCATTAGTTTGCAAGCCTATATCATAGCGATAATCCTTAAATTCCAGTTTTTGAGTATCCTCAGGCTTAAGAGAAATCAAGTAGCCATTTTCTTCTCTGTTTTCTGCTATAATTATCTTTTTTATAAGATAATCATCACTTTCTATATCAAATTTTACCCCAAAAATAAGTTTTTCTCCGTCTTTAAGGTAATATATCGTTCCATCATCATTTTGAATAGTAAGAAGAAACGACATTGTTGTACCTCTTGTAATACTTAATTTCATATTTCCTCCTTAGTAAACGCAAAAAGTGTATCACTAAACCTTACAATTTAATGATACACTATTTGTGTAGAAATATATAAAGTGGAATTATTTCTAAGAAAGTATTCCGCTCAAATTTTATTATGGCACAACTTGCGAATATATCTTTCTGAAAGATTATAAATTTTGGCAAGCTCTGAAATATTATGTCCATCATTATATTTTTTACGAATTTCCTTATTACGCACACTCTTGATAATCTCAGAATATTTTTGTATATAAACAGAATCTTCACCGCCAAAGCGTTTTGAAAGCTTAATATAGTTTTCTATTCCTATAACCTCCGCAATTTCACGCTGTCTATCGCTTAAATCATCTAAAGATATAATAATTTTATCCATTCTTTCACCCTTTCAATAATTTTCTCCCTTTAATTTAATTATAGAACATTAGTTCGTATTAGTCAAGCAAAAGAAAAACTGCTCAACTCAAAGTCAGTTAAGCAGTTTTATAAATATACTATTTACTCATAAATTCCAACTGGAATATTTTTAATATCTTCAAGCTTATAAGGTGTTTCCTGATATACATTATTAAGCCAGTTAGTATAGAAAAGTGTTGCATTACTTTCTCCAAGTAATAGGTGGCAATGCTGAAGTATCATCAGCAGGAAAATAATTATAAGGTATTTCTGGCCTTAAACCACGCTTTAAATCTCTGAAATATTCGTTAGCAAGAGTGTTTCTGTCATATTCTGCGTGGCCAAGTATAAATACCCTTCTAAAATCTCTGCTTGCAATAATAGCTGCACCTGCAAGAGTAGATGAGGCAAGAATAATAAGCTCTTTTATGCTTTCTTATATCAGAACGGTGTACACCTGTATATCTTGAATGTGGAATAAGGAATCTATCGTCAAAACCTCTCATAAGAGGATGAAAAACTTCTGTAACCTTATGCTTATAAACGCCAGAAAGCTTCTCATCAAATTCATACTTTGGTATGCCGTAGTGATAATAAAGCCCTGCCTGTGCACCCCAACATATATGAAGTGTACTAAAAACATGGGTTTGCGACCATTTCATAATATCACAAAGTTCTTCCCAATAATCAACCTCCTCGAAAGGAAGCTTTTCTACTGGTGCACCAGTGATAATCATTCCATCAAAATATTCATCTTTCAACTCTGAAAAAGTCTTGTAGAAATTAGTAAGATGTTCTTGTGGAGTATTTTTGTGAACATGAGATGCAACCTGCATCAATTCAATATCTACTTGTAATGGACTATTGCCAAGCAATCTCAGCAGTTGAGTTTCAGTTTCTATTTTTGTTGGCATAAGATTAAGTATAGCTATACGAATAGGTCTTATGTTTTGTGTGCTTGCTCTATCCATAGTCATAACAAAGATATTTTCAGAAATCAATTCTTCATAAGCTGGCAGTTCACTCTGTATTTTTATAGGCATTTTTCATTCCTCCAATGACATAAGACATAGCAAAAACTTTTTACTATGCAAAAATCACAATATAGCACAAAAAATGGAGCGACAAGAAGTGCGTCACTCCATTCATTTTCTTATAAACAATTTATTTTAATAATTCTAACACTTATTTTTAAAGTTGTCAACGCTCATAAAATGGCAATTATCTATAATTTCTTGCTATAACTTCTATTTGCTTTCTTATCTCAAGAAAGGCATCAGTAATAACAGGGTCAAATTTCTTGCCCCGCTGTTGCTTTATCAGGTTAAAAGCCTCATCAAAGTTTATAGCCTCTTTATAGCATCTCTTAGAGACAATAGCATCAAACACATCAGCTATTGTCATAATTCTTGCCGCAAGCGGAATCTCTGCACCACGAAGCCCATAAGGATAGCCAGAACCGTCCCAGCACTCGTGATGATATGCTGCAACACCCTTTGCAATATTAAGAAATGCCTCATCCTCAAGGTCACTCAAAGATTTCTCAAGCAACATCTTTCCGTTGACAGTGTGCATTTTTATAATATTAAATTCCTCGTCAGTAAGTCTTCCTGGCTTTTTTAATATAGCATCGGGAATAGTAATCTTGCCAATATCATGAAGTGGAGCAGAAAGAATTATATTATGCATATAATCAGGTGTAAGAATATCATCAAAATCTTCTTCTCTTTTCAGCTCATATAAGATAGCTTCTACATATTCACTTGTACGCTTAACATGCTGACCTGTGCTGCCATCACGAGCCTCTATAATATCAGCAAAGCTAATTATAATTTTATTTTGCAAGGTATCAATTTGATTTTCTTTTTGGTCAACCTTAGAATTAAGTGATTTTCTAAGCTTTTCAAGAGAAAGGAATATCTTGTGTGTAAAAACACCCATAATAAGAAAGCTTGCAAGAGAATTAAGTATAAAAAGAGAAAGTTCAAACCAATCAGGGATATGTATAATAGTATATCCTGGAGTATAATCTCTCATAACTATTGAAAAAAATACAAAAACAAAACACGCAAGAATTACAATTATATCTCTGACATAAGCAAGTACTCTATTATTTGCATCTATAAACATAACAATTATAATTATAGGTATAAATAAAAATTCAAAGCCTGTTTCCTTACCAAAGAGCAATAAACACATAATTTGGTGCGAAAAGGTTTCAAGTATAGTATATGCCAAGCAAGGAATCCATGACCATTTTACATATTTAATAAATATAACTCCTGCGGCATAGAGTGTGACATCAATTATTTCTACTATAGCAAGCTCTTGAATTCCTACCAAAGAAAAGCCTACAAGATATACAGAATGAAGTAAAACATTAACAATAAATAACAAATTGATTGCAAGAGTCATTGAAGAATAAGCTTCAAAATCTTTATCTTCATTATATTTAGGGTTATTAACGAAAAATTCTTTAACTTTATCAGCCATAATTAAGTGGTATTCTCCGTTTTGAGAATTTTCCTTTCATCAGGGTTATATATTGAAGCCTTCAACATATAATCAAATTATATCATTTTTATTCTTATTTTTCAATATAATTTCGACATTTTAATTAGTTTTTTTATTAAATTTTAAGTCGCTTCATATAAAATAACTAATTTTTGACTTTTACCATCTTTTTGTACTAATATATCATATACTATGGTTGAAATGCGAATTTTAAAGTTGTATAATTGTCGAGGATTATAAAAATTTAAAAAATAAAAAGGAGAAGTAATGGAAAACACAAATGAATTAAAGCAAAATAAAATGGGTACAGCACCTCTTTTCAGACTCATCATGTCTATGGCACTGCCTGCTATGTTTTCGATGCTAGTCCAAGCATTGTATAATATTGTAGACAGTATTTTTGTTTCTATGAAGGGTGAAGCCGCTCTCGGTGCTGTAAATCTTGCATTTCCTATGCAGTTCCTTATGACAAGCGTTGCCGTCGGCACTGGTATAGGAATCAATTCTCTTGTTTCAAGGCGACTTGGTGAGGGCAGAAAGCAGGAGGCAGATAAAACAGCAACATATAGCCTTATGCTCGGAATTTTTTCTTGGCTTATATTCTTGCTCTTGGGAATTTTCGCAGTACATCCACTGATTTCCGTTTTCACAAACGACCCAGAAACATATCAATATAGTGTTGAATATCTCAGCATTGTATTTATCTTTTCTATTGGCATTTTCGTAGAGGTAAATATAGAAAAAACATTACAAGGCACAGGAAACACAGTCTTTCCTATGGCATTTCAGCTTGTAGGTGCGATTACAAATATTATACTTGACCCTATTTTTTATCTTTACCTTTGATTTAGGTGTTAAGGGTGCAGCTATTGCTACCATTATAGGACAAATTTTCTCAATGATTTTTGCACTTCTTATACTTTTCATCAGAAAAAATGGTATAAAAGTCGACTTCAATTTTTTCAAAAAAATAGATTGGAAAGTTATCATTGATGTATATAGAGTTGGATTGCCTTCAATCGTTATGCAGAGCATAGGCTTATTTATGATTTTTGGACTAAATCTAATCCTCACAGGTTTTTCCATCACTGCTGTTAATGTTCTCGGTGTATATTATAAACTTCAATCATTCATATTTATGCCAGTTTTCGGTTTAACACATGGTGTTATGCCTATTATGGGCTATAATTACGGAGCAAAGAATAAAGACAGGCTTATGAAATCCTTGAAATATTCACTTTTCATAGCTTTAGTAATTATGGGTATAGGGCTTATAATTTTTCAAGTATTCCCGAGAGAGCTTTTAGCAATGTTCAATGCAACAGATGATATGTACGCAATAGGAATACCTGCACTAAGATTAATTAGCCTATGTTTCTTGCCTGCGGCAGTCGGCATAATGTTCTCAACAGTGTTCCAAGCAGTTGGCAGAGGCATTCGTTCACTTATAATTTCCCTGCTCAGACAACTTTGTCTTATTCTTCCAATAGCATATGTTCTTTCATTCTTTGGTGTAACATTTGTATGGCTCGCTTTCCCACTTGCAGAAATTCTATCAATTATAGTTTCGGTTATTTTCTTTGTTACTCTCTATAATAAGGAGCTAAAATTCCTTTCAACTAAAGAACCAAGATAAAATATCTTTAAACAAATAACAAATCCACCGATAAAGCCTAAAAAAGCCTTGTCGGTGGATTTGTTTATAGATTATTTTGTTACAGCTTGCTTGGCAGCCTTTGCTTTTTCTTTTTCTTCAGCCTTTATATTTTCCTTCGCAACCGCAAGCATAAGCTTAATTCTGTTCTCCTGATTAACTCTTGGTGCACCTGGGTCATAGTCTATTGAAACAATATTAGCCTTTTCATTCTTTCTCTTAATGGCACTAACCATTCCCTTTGCACAAATATGGTTTGGTAAGCAGCCAAAAGGCTGAGTACAAACAACATTTTCATAGCCACTTTCTATAAGCTCAACCATTTCCGCTGTTAATAGCCAGCCCTCGCCCATTTTATTGCCATATCCAATCAAGCCTTTAACCATTTCTTTTGTTTCCGCATAGCTTGCAGGTGCGTGGAAGCCATGATTATTTGCACTTTCTATGACATAGCCTTCCATCTTTGTAAGGTATTTCATAACCTCACTAAGAACATTAAATTTTATTTTATTTCCACCATAGAGCTTATGGTCTTCAAGCTCCTGTTATCAACCTTAAATAACGCAAATCCCATAATGCCTGGAATATTAACCTCACAGCCCTGTTCAAGCAAAAAATCCTCAAGATGATTGTTTCCGAGCGGAGAGTATTTAACATAAATTTCTCCAACTATTCCAACCTTAATCTTCTTAACCTTATTAAGCGAAATCTGAGCAAATTCTTCACCCATTTTATCAAGATTTCTCTTGATATGTGATGATGAATAGCCGTTGCCTTTTTCCATTTCATCAGAAAGTCTTTGAATCCACTGCTCAACCAAAGCATCGCTTTCACCTTTGTTTATTTCATAAGCCTTTGTCTGGTTATTAAAAAGCATAAGAGCGTCACCATAAACAAGACCCGCAAGAGCTTTTCTAATCATAGGAACAGTAAGAGAAAATCCGCTGTTCTTCTCCAAACCAGAAACATTGAGAGAAATAACAGGAACATTCTCAAAACCAGCTTTTTTCAGAGCCTTTCTCAAAAGATGGATATAATTTAGATGCACGACAGCCACCGCCTGTTTGTGTAATCATAAGAGCAGTTTTATTTACATCATATTTACCACTTTGAAGAGCATGAATAAACTGTCCGATAACAAGCAATGCAGGATAGCAAGTATCATTATGTACATACTTCAAACCAACCTGTGCTATTTCAGGGCCGTCGTCCTCAAGCAAAACATTCTTATAACCATACTGAGTAAAAACATTTCTAATCAGTGAGAAATGAATTTTCGCCATCATCGGCAAAAGTATGGTATATTCCTTTTTCATTTCCTTAGTAAAAATAAGTCTGCCGTCTTTATCATAAACAAGTTTCGCCATTCTATATTACCATTCCTTTCTACGATAGGTCACTTATATCTAATTTAATTTTAAATTAGATAAACTGAAATTTATTTCAAAGTTTCCGGATTTTCTACACAAATATTATCAATGTTCCCACATTCAACACAGGTATCACAAACCACCTTTAAACGCCTACGCTTGAGTTTCTTTTCATCACATAACGGAATAAATTCAACGAGCCATGTTCCGGCTATCAAGTTACCTGTCACCAATTCTCCTCCGCATTTGCCGCACTTGTTTTCCATTGTATTACCTCCATAAATTTCGATTTAATTCAAAAACTTTGCACTAAACATTCATCTGTAATAAACTGATTCAGTTCTCGTCTAATGCAGCTGCACCATATTGAATAAAAAACATTTCTAATCAGCGAGAAATGAAGTTTCGCCAGTCTATATTCCCATTCCTTTATATGATAGGTCACTTATATCTAATTTAATTTCAATTAGATAAACTGAAATTTATTTAAATTCAATCACAACATATGCATATATATTACCAACAAAACTTCCTTTATCTTCAGCATAAATATCCCTACCAGCAGCATAGCCATATGAGGAAATAGTTTCAGATACGGCATGTATCGACTTTACTATGCCACCCTTTTGCAGCCATTTGTTCACTTCTGCTAAATCTCCGTTTTTGACCCAAAAAATCTGCTCCATAAATTGCCTCCATAAATCCCGATTTAACTCCAAAATCTTACATTAAGCCGTTATCTGTATAAAAACATTTTAATTCTCATCTAATGTAGCCAAAAGGCTTCTGATACGGATTTTAACTGCACCAAGATTTGTTATTTCGTCAATCTTAATCTGTGTATAAATCTTACCCTTTTGTTCCAATATTCCACGAACCTCATCGGTTGTAATAGCGTCAACACCGCAGCCGAATGAAACAAGCTGAACAAGATTCATATTAGGCTTTGTAGAAACATACCTTGCCGCTGAATAAAGTCTTGAATGATATGTCCATTGGTTAAGAACGGTTGTCGGGAACTTATCAACCTTGTTACTTACTACATCTTCAGAAATTATCGCAACATTAAAGCTTGCAATCATTCTGTCGATTCCATGATTTATTTCAGGGTCAGCATGATAAGGTCTGCCACACAAGACAAATATCGGCTTATTTTCTTTCTCTGCCCTTTTTATAATATCCTCGCCATATGTGCGAATTTTTGCAAGATAGCTTTCATATTCATCATAAGCCGCTCTCGCCGCCGCCTTAACCTCCTTAACATCAATTTTTCCGAAATACTTTTCGAGATGCTCATGCATTTTATATGGAAATTCTTTTTCTTCTGTGTATTCCTAAGTATTCATAGAAGAAAGTTACCTTTTCTATATCTCGGACATTTGCGTGAATAACCTCAGGATAATACGCAACAACAGGGCAATTATAGTGGTTATCGCCCATATGCTCATCAAAGTTATATGACATACAAGGATAGAATATTGTCTTTATTCCATTATCAATTAACCACTGAACATGACCATGCATAAGCTTTGCAGGGAAGCAAACAGTATCACTTGGAATAGTATGCTGACCACTCAAATAAAGCTTTCTTGTTGAATATGGGGAACGAACCACCTCAAAACCAAGCTTTGTAAAGAAAGTATGCCAAAAAGGAAGAAGTTCAAACATATTGAGTCCCATAGGGATACCAATTTTTCCTCTCGAGCCTTTTACAGGCTTATAGCTGTCAAGAAGATTTCTCTTATATTCATAGATATTAAAGCTATTATCAGGGGATTTTTTAGTTATAGGTCGCTCACAGCGGTTTCCTGCAATATATCTTTTGCCATCGCTAAAAGTATTAACAGTAAGACGGCAGTTATTGTTACAAAGTCCGCAATTGGTGGTAACAATCTTATGGAAGAAGCCATTTAGAGCCTCACGCTTTATAATAGTGCTTTTTCCCTCACCCTTGCATTTATTCATAGCATAGAGAGCCGCACCATAAGCACCCATAAGACCGGAAATACAAGGGCGGATAACCTCTCTGCCTGTTTCCTTTTCAAATACTCTAAGAACCGCATCATTAAGAAATGTTCCGCCCTGAACAACAATTTTTCTTTCCAAGCTCACTTGCTGATGAAGTTCTTATAACCTTATAGAGTGCATTTTTAACAACACTAATTGACAAACCCGCAGAAATATCCTCTATTGTTGCACCGTCCTTCTGTGCTTGTTTAACTGATGAATTCATAAAGACAGTACAGCGAGAACCGAGGTCAACAGGCTGCTTTGCAAGAAGTCCAAGCTTAGAAAATTCCTCAACAGAATACCCAAGAGCATTTGAAAAGGTCTGCAAGAATGAACCACAGCCCGATGAGCAAGCCTCATTCAAGAAAATATTGTCGATTGCACCATTATGAATTTTAAAACATTTAATATCCTGACCGCCTATGTCAATAATAAATTCAACATCAGGCATAAAGTTCTTTGCGGCTGTCAGATGGGCTATTGTTTCAACAACACCTATATCTATTCCGAAAGCATTTTTGATAATTTCTTCACCATATCCGGTTACAGCAGAAGAAACTATATTTATATCTGGGTTAATATCGTAAATCTTTTCAAGAATTTCCTTAACAATAGGAACAGGATTACCGCTATTAGATTGATATTGCGAGAAAAGAATTTTCTTATCTTCAGAAATAACAGTTGCTTTAAGGGTAGTAGAACCGGCGTCTATTCCTATATATGCCTTGCCAGTGTAGCCTTTAAGTTCACCTATTGCGACAGTTGCCTTTGCGTGTCTTGCCTTAAATTCTTCAAGTTCCTTTTCATTTTCAAATAAAGGCTTATTAAAAGCAAAGTTTCCGCTTCCTCTATAATGCTTTACCTTTTCGATAATCTCATCAAAATTTATTCTTTCATCTGCACACAAAGCTGCTCCCATAGCAACATAATAGAGCGAATCTTCTGGACAGATACCTGTTGTTTTCAGAGTTTCATCAAAGCTCTTTCTAAGCTCAGGCAAAAATGTCAACGGGCCTCCGAGATATACAATCTTTCCTGCAATTTCTCTGCCCTGTGCAAGACCTGCAATAGTCTGATTAACAACTGCCACAAATATACTTTTTGCAATATCGCTCTTTTTAGCACCTTGATTAAGTAATGGTTGAATATCACTCTTAGCAAAAACGCCACATCTTGACGCTATGGTATAGGTTTTTTCACATTCCTTTGCAAGCTCATTGAGCTCGTCCATAGGAACATTTAATAGCATTGCCATTTGGTCGATAAAAGCACCTGTACCGCCAGCACAAGAGCCATTCATTCTAACTTCCATACCACCTGAAAGAAAAAGAATCTTTGCGTCCTCGCCACCAAGCTCAATAATAACATCAGTATTCTCTATAAATGTGTTTGCTGCAACACGAGTTGCATAAACTTCCTGAACGAAATCTATTCCACAGCTTTCAGCAACACCCATACCTGCTGAACCAGACATTGCGAAATAAGCATTTTCTGCACCCTTAACATTTCTGCGGATATTTTCGAGAATTTCTGCAATTTTTTCAGTTATCTGAGAATAATGTCGCTCATAGCTTTTATATATAAGCTTATTATTATCGTCAAGAACAGCACATTTAATTGTTGTAGAACCTATATCCAAACCTATTTTCATCATTATTTTGCTTCATTCCCCTTCCAGGCCAAGGTAATAAATCAAGACACAGTGGCACAATATATATGTAACTTCATAAAATTCTAATATGTTATTATACAATATCCGACATAAAAAGTAAACAGACAAAACTTTCAATAAATCAAAATAATTTCTGAAAATCATTCAAGGCATAAAATTTATATCAATTAATAGCTTAAAAAAGCTTGAGTGAAATTTTTAAATAGCTTACAAAAAATCGTATGAGTGAATGGCAGTCCATTCTCATTTTTAATTATATAATAGATAATGGATATTTTAATTCTATAAAGTATATTAAAATCTTGATTTAACTTATAATTATTGTAAAAGTATTGAATTTTGCACAGATTCGTTATATACTTCTATTAAGTAGCGTAAAATTTCAAGTTTACACTTTTTAAGATAAATTAAAACCAAATAGTTGAAAGATATTCATTCTTTTTCGCAGTAAGGATAAAAAAAAAATGAATAAACTATATAAAAGCTCAAAACACATAGAAAGCTTTTTTGCTATTTCTATGTGACTTCTGTCTTTGGAATGTTTCTTACTATATATCATTCGTAGTCAACAAAAGCAGCTTCATTTTAAAGGGCTGGGAAGAACCCTTTATGTGGGGACTCCTCTTTATAAATATTATATTTACAGCTGTATTTCTATGTTTCAGGCTTTATGATAAGATGTGGCGATATGCGGATATAGAGGATTTCTTTTATGCGGGCATAGCCTCCTTAACAGCTAACCTTGTCTTTATGTCATTTACAATGATAATTGGCACAGACGAAAACCGATTAAATTATGGTGCAAGAATCTACATTATAATGTCGCTCCTCTCAACCTTTCTTACATTTATATTTAGATTGGTTTATCGACTTAATAAAATCATTGAGCGAAAAAACACCAGTAATAAAAATCGGCGAAGACTTATGATTGTTGGCGGTGGTGAAGGTGCTGCAACTGTTCTAAGTGAACTTGCCAAATCACCCGAGAATGAATATGTTCCTATATGCTTAGTCGATGACGACCCAGAAAAAATCGGACGCAGAATCGGCGGTGTCAAAATAGAAGGTTCAACATATGATATTCCAGAAATATGTGAGCGTGAGGATATTGAAGTTATCCTTTTCACAATCTCACAGATAAACCTTGCAGATAAGAAACGCATACTTGATATTTGTGCAAAGACTCACCTTGAAGTAAAGATTATTCCAAATGTATATGGCCTTATCAAAGATGGTGCATCAGTAACATCAAAAATCAGACAGGTAGAAGTCGAGGACTTGCTTGGCAGAGAACCTATTGTCTTTGATACCGAAAAATATGGTGCTTATATTACCGGACAAACTGTTCTTGTAACAGGCGGTGGCGGTTCAATCGGTCCTGAACTTTGCCGTCAGATAGCAAAGCTTTCTCCTAAAAAACTCATCATACTTGATATTTATGAAAATAATGCCTATGAAATTCAGCAAGAACTTATTCGTCAATATCACGAAAAGTTAAATCTTGATACACAAATAGCTTCTGTTCGTGATAAACGCAAGCTCGACTACCTTTTCAGTCAAAATAAAATTGATGTTATTTTCCATGCTGCAGCACATAAGCATGTTCCTCTTATGGAAACAACTCCAGAAGAAGCAGTAAAAAATAATGTTTTCGGAACATTAAATCTGGTATTGCTTGCGGATAAATACCATGTCAAAAAATTTGTTCAGATTTCAACAGATAAGGCCGTAAACCCTACAAATATTATGGGTGCTACAAAGCGTATCTGTGAAATGATAGTTCAAACTATGGATAAGCAAAGTGAAACTAAATTTGTTGCTGTTCGTTTTGGTAATGTCCTTGGCTCTAATGGTTCTGTTATTCCACTTTTCAAGGAACAAATTCGGGAAGGTGGTCCTGTTACAGTTACTCACCCTGATATTATTCGTTTCTTTATGACTATTCCAGAGGCTGTTTCTCTTGTCTTAACCGCAGGAGGACTTGCTAAAGGCGGAGAAATATTCATACTTGATATGGGAGAGCCTGTTAAGATTTTGACCCTTGCAGAAAATCTAATTCGCCTCTCGGGCTTTAAGCCATATGAAGATATTCCGATTGAGTTTACTGGTCTGCGACCAGGCGAAAAACTATATGAAGAAATCCTTCTTAATGAAGAGGGTATGAAAAAGACTGCAAACAAAAAAATCTTCATTGGCAAGCCAATAGAGCTTGATACAGAAAAATTTCATGAAAAACTTATTGAGCTAAAAAAGGTAGCCCTCAAAAATGATAAGGACGGCATAGATAAGCTAATTGCTGAAATTGTTCCAACATTCAACCATATGAAAAACTAAAATTATTTTGGCTCAATATCAATAGTTGGGGTAACCCGAAAAATAGAATAAAGTGTACTTACAAGCGGCAGAGAATTAAACTGTCGCTTGTTTTATTGTAGAATATATATGTTTGTTGGAAAACATATGTAAAATGTGATTGCGAAATCGCTTGAAATTTCTATAGCCTTAAGCATTTCTTTTGAGAACCTTGATTTTGCTGTTGGTGATTGGTATAGAAAACTAACTCAATATTCTTGTCAACTAATTCTGCATTGTTTTTGCATACTTAACAAGCTGAAGAATACCACAATCAAATGCCGAGTTAATCCAAGCTGTTTTTACTCATCAGTCAATTCGTCAAATCTCTTAAGAAGTAATTTTCTTGAAATTTTAAAGTATTTGCAATGTGATTTGCTGAACTTTTCATTCTTCTTTTCTGACGCCTTCAAAAGTCCAGAAAAGCTGGTGTGTCCAGTGGTATTTATCAACAATTTGTTCAGCGTTCTCAAACAATACCAAGAACAATACCGAGCCAATGTTTGCAAATGGTTTCCACATATCGCTGACAAAATACTTGTAGAGCATATTTTGTCCTCCGTTTCAACTTTCTAAGCAATTCTATTTTAACGGATTTTGGTAAAATATGCTCTACTTTTTGTCTGTAAGCTCTTTTTCTACCACAACTATATTGACCATTGAGCCAACAAAAATTCCACCGTAATTCTAAATCACGATGGAACTCTGGTAAATAACCCTAATTTTAACAGAAACTATTTAATAGAGGGGCAATTCTCCATTTAGTGGGTGCAGTATTATCATGAAGCATTGCGTTAAACCGAGCCGATTTTTCTGTTAAAATGAGTATGTTTTTTTCTTGCACCTCTTGCAAAATAAAAAGTAGCATGATATAATATGACTAAAAGAACCGAAACGGTCATATTTTTGAAAGATTCAATCTTGGCTTTTACCTTACCGAATACGAAACAGAACAGCTCCGCAAGGCACTACTGAAAGAAACGTAACATACATTCATCAGCCTTCGGAGAAATATGACCTTGTCCCAAAACGAGGGACTTCAATCGTTGCTACGACTTTACATATACCAATTTTCACAGTCTCGCACAAGGAGCAATTAGGAGAGCTGTACCCACAAGTGCCAGAAACTCTATTGCACGGCACTTGCAGGGAATTATTTGAATAAGCCAAAACGCCACAGAGATGTGGCTTTTCAAAGATGCATAAGTTAGTTAAATCTAACTTTGTGTTTTATATGTATCAATTAGACAAATCTATCGAAAAAGGAATGATAGCAATGTTAGCATACAAGAACTCTGGGGACCAGTTTATACAACTACCTCATGCGAAAGGATTAGGAGGCATATAAAAAGATGTACAAGCTTATTCGACTGATTGTGAAAGCTAAGACAGTAGCTAAGTTTGCAACGAACACTGAACTGGTACCGAAGGACGAAAGTGTGTTAATTGTGCCAACCCTCACCTACTCTAAAAAATTCGTTTTTAGGCAAGGTTAGGGCATTTTTCAGGAGGCTTACAGGCTTCCATCTCTACAAGGAATATCTGAACTTCCTGTGGCAGAATGCTTGGACGGTGCTGAAAAGCACCATCCTGAAAGCATCATTCCCATTAACTTATACCGAATGTGCAAAATCGGAGGTATGATAAAATGTCATTTTTTGAAAACACTCGCAAGCCTGATGGGTTTGGCGGAAAAATTATGGTTGCTATGATGAACATTGGACATAGTGCCGTGGCGAGGTGGGGACTTCGCTTTTTGAAACTTACTCCGGACGACAAGGTGTTGGATTGTGGCTGCGGTGGCGGAGCAAACATTAAAAGAATGCTGAAAAAATGCCCGCAGGGTATTGTAAAAGGCATCGACTATTCAACCGTCAGCGTAGAAAAATCAAAGAAAGTCAACAAATCTGCCATTACAAAAGGACGCTGCACCGTATTGTGTGCAAGCGTATCAGAGTTGCCGTTTGAATCGGGGCAGTTCGATGTGGTCACGGCCTTTGAAACAATCTATTTCTGGCCCAACTTATCACAGTGCTTTAGGGAGGTTTGGCGAGTGCTGAAACCTGGTGGAACCTTTCTCATCTGCAACGAAAGCAACGGCGACACAAGCAAGGACGAAAAGTGGACAGATATAATAGACGGTATGACCATCTATAAGGACACTGAATTAAATGTATATTTGGAACAGGCCAGATTTCAAGATATTCAGATACACAAGAATAAAGCGGGCTGGCTGTGCGTCACAGCACGAAAATGAGGAAATAAAGCTTGAGCATTTTTGCATATACAAGCTCTCTATCATGAAAAAGAAATTCGCCTTGTCGTAGGACGTGCTGCGAAAGGAAATCGAAAAGCAAAACCTCCATCGTGGCATATTTATGTCTACCGACTACAAGGTGTATTATGAAACAGTCACGGTGAACGGCTTTTCATGTCTCATAGTAATGGAGAAAAAATCTGATTCTGCCGACCTTCCGCAAGCTACGGTTTGTTGACTGCAACAAGCCGTTCTGGAGAAAGCTGATGTACAAAGCGTTTGTTCGGGCGAAATGTGGCTGTAACAAATGGCACATTATGAGATGATAGTTGCACCTTACAATAAAGATAAGCCCATCTATTATGAATTTACGGCATAACTGGCAGCGGAGGAGCTACTCAACACAAGTCTGATACGGACGTTCAACTGCGTGGACGACTGCAAATGCGACTATATTATCTGTGGTGATAAAGACTCATACTTAAAGAAGCATTCCGAATACTGTGACCAGGCGGGATTCGGAAGACACAAATAAAAACGCAACTCAAAGGCGGTGAAGCAAATGGAAATATTATTCGGAATATTGATTCCCTTTCTCGGAACGACGCTCGGCTCGGCGTGTGTTTTCTTTATGAAAAAGTCACTTGGTGTTTCGGTGCAGCGTGCACTCGCGGGCTTTGCCGCAGGAGTTATGGTTGCGGCATCTATTTGGAGCCTACTGATTCCAGCGATAGAGCAAGCGAAAAATATGGGCAAGCTGTCCTTCCTCCCCGCCTTTATCGGATTTTGGTTCGGTGTGCTGTTTTTGCTTATGCTTGACCGACTGATTCCACATCTTCACATAGGGAGTGACCAGGCAGAAGGACCGAAAAGCAAGCTCGGTCGCACCACTATGATGGTGTTGGCGGTGACACTGCATAACATTCCCGAAGGAATGGCGGTGGGTGTGATGTATGCGGGCTTTCTTGCGGGAAATACGCAAATTACGGCGACGAGTGCACTCGCCTTATCAATAGGCATTGCCATTCAGAATTTTCCCGAGGGTGCTATAATATCCATGCCTCTCCGAGCCGAGGGCGAAAGTAAAGGCAGAGCATTTCTCGGCGGCGTCCTTTCGGGAATAGTCGAGCCTATCGGTGCTGTACTGACACTCCTTGCCGCGCAGCTTGTGATTCCGGCGCTGCCCTATCTTTTGAGCTTTGCTGCAGGTGCCATGCTCTATGTTGTGGTAGAGGAGCTAATTCCCGAAATGTCGCAGGGAAAGCATTCCAACATAGGAACGGTTTTCTTTGCAGTCGGCTTCAGTGTGATGATGATGCTTGATGTGTCGCTGGGATAAGATTATAGAAAACATTATGATATTCATTCGTTGAAATGAAACACAAGATTGAGAAAAACACCGTACAGGAAACGCTGATTGTTCCACTGTATTCCCGAAAGCTGTGCTTGGAGTTATACCCCATGGGACGAAACTGCGGTGTGACTGATTGACCAAATCGACTACGAATTTTCAGAAGCCGAGAAGAATTCTCACAGCCTGATGCAGCGTTTCGCTCGTTGGTGAAGTGGCTACTACGCCGAAGTAAGAGGTATCCAATATTTCTTACTTCGGCGAACACATTTATACATACAGTCTGAAACAAGGTATCGACGACTTCCTCGCCCCTTACAAAGTTCTCCGTATCGGTCTGGACAAAGAACTGGAAGGGTGGCGTCCCACAGCGAAACAGCAAGACAATCCTCAAAGGTACCAATAATAGAAACTTAACTGATTAAACAAATATCCCCAGTTTAACGATTATGGCAGAGCAGAAAGCCACAAAACCCATGTAAAGCTCAAAACCCCGTCGCAGAATTGCTCTGCAACGGGGTTCGTTTATGCTCTGGAATGGTGAAAACCTTGATTTCATGCGGTTTTTAGGCATAGAAAAAGTCCACCGCAATTCTATCAAAATTACGGTGGACTTATGGCGGAGGACAAGGGATTTGAACCCTCGCGCCGGTTTCCCGACCTACTCCCTTAGCAGGGGAGCCCCTTCACCACTTGGGTAATCCTCCAATGGTAAATAAAACAAATAAAATAATAAAAATTGGCGGAGAGGAAGGGATTCGAACCCTTGGTCCCTTTCGGGATCACTAGTTTTCAAGACTAGCTCCTTAAACCACTCGGACACCTCTCCATTTATCTTCGCCACTGTTGTGACTGCGAGAATTATAATACCATATAAGCTTTTAAATGTCAAGCTTTTTTCAAAAGTTTTTTTATTTTTTTCGAAATTATTCTAAATTCCGATAAAAACTAAAATAATATATTTTTAGGCTTAAGCAGTTTATTGCTAATAATTAAGAAGTTACCAATAAACTACCGATTTGAGCGGACTCTGTCCGCCCTTTTGGCAAAGAGGTGTTAAGGGCTTTGCCCTTAACACCCACGAGGGACTTCGTCCCTCGACCCTGCAAGCCTTTAAAAAGGCTTGAGCGAAACTTTTAATTATCTTATGGAAGTTTATTAACTAAGCGTAGGGCAAACTATGCTTGCCTATATGGACACAAATAATAAAAGGAGCGAAAATAATTCGCCCCTCAGAATATTATTTTTTATCTTTTTTAATTGGTGCTTTAACAGCATAAGGCAATTCTGGTAAGCCTTCTGTTGGTGTCCATTCGCAATCTAAAATATATCTTGCCATTTTAAAGTTTGTCTTAAGATTGCTGTGCATACCTTTAAATGAAAAAGCCAAAATATGCTGTCTTATAATTGAATAGATATTAACAAGTTTAAACTTTGTAATTATTCGCCTAATTTCAGTTTCAAAAGAAGCATATTCGCCATTTCTTCTCAAAAAGTTGCTTATAATCATAACCGAATAAAGCAAGTCATTTATTTTCTTAACATTCATTGTGCTAAGAATACTGCCCTGACGCTTAACATAGAAATAAAGACATTCCCCAACAACAGCAAGCTTATTTGCATAAAAAACTGTTTTCGGGCTTGTAGCAACATCCTCAAAATACATAGTAGGATATGTAATCTTATGTTCAGTAAAAATTGTGCGTTTATATAGCTTGTTCCAAGCATAGCTATGAAGTCCGTGGTCACTTATAATTCTTGCCACAGCCTCATTATGTTCCATAACACAATCTTTAACAATAAACATCTGATTTTTTTTCATACCGTTCTTATCAATATAATAAGTAAAGCCACAGTATGACATATCAGCATTATTTTCCTCACAAGCATTATAAAGCTTTTCAAGATAAGTTGGAGCAATAAAATCATCGCTATCAATAAAAGCTATATATCTGCCTACTGAATGTTCTATCCCAGTGTTTCTTGCCGCACTAAGACCGCCATTTTCACGAGTAACTATCTTAAATCTTGAATCACTCGCAACAAATTCCATAGCAATTTTAATACTTCCATCAGGCGATGAGTCATCAACAATAATGGCTTCAAAGTCAGTAAAAGTCTGAGCCTTAATAGAATCAAGGCATCTTCTTATATAAGGCTCTACATTATAGACAGGAATTATTATACTGATTTCGGGATTTTTAGTTTCCTGCATTATAATACCTCCTGCCTGATTTATATAAAATTTATTTATGGCTTATACTTTTTGACTTGTTTTCTGCCATCAATAATTCTCTTTATACAACCTTTTTTCTTTGAGCTATGACTTGCTTGAATATTCAAAATAGGTAAAGACCAATAGACATGATTTGCATGAACCTTAAAGCAATCCTTATATTTATCATAAAGATTGTTTTCCTCAAGAAATTTACGCAAAAATTCTACTGTATAGATATAATCATTAATTCTTTTATCGCTCATAGATGATTCAAGAAAAGTCTTAGTTCTTCTTGAATAGTAATAAGCTTTCTTATCTACTACTACAAGTTTATTTATTTTGACAAAAGCCTTTGTGCAAAAAAGAATATCTTCATAATACATATCCCTGAATTGAATATCATTATTCTTCAGCAAATCTGTTTTCCAAAGCTTATTCCATATAAAGAAACGAATCTCATTATCTTTAAGCAAATATCCCAAAGCTTCATCTCTGCTATATTCTCCTGCCTTAAGGCTTTTAACAGATTTATTCTTAGCGTTTTGCTCATAATGAATATTAAATCCACACATAGCAATATCTGCATCACTACGCTTAATAGCTAAATAAAGCACTGCAAAGAAAATTATAAGAAACATAATCATCAGAATCTATAAAAGAAATATATTCTCCAGTGGCTTGTTCCATAGCAAAGTTACGGGTTTTAGATGCACCTAAATTTTCTCTTGAGAAAAATTTAAATCTTTCATCTCTTTTTGCAAATTCCTTTGCAATACCTGCACTGCCATCAGTAGAGCCATCATCAACCATAATAACCTCAAAATCCTTAAAGGTTTGCTTTTCGACAGAACCAAGGCAACGACTAAGATATTTTTCAACATTATATATAGGTATAATAATGCTTATCTCTGGCTTATTTATATCACCCATAAATCATTCACCACTTTTTTCCCCTATCTCAAGTTCTTCCTCAACTTCTTCAATGTCTTCCTGCATTTCAGTAACAAGCTCTGTTGCTTTCTTCTTTCCCATACCAGAGAATGGAGCCGAAATGAATATTGTTCCATAATAAGTAATAGTTCTCCAGATAAGAATAGCAGATTTCATAGTAGTTTCATCAAAAATACCGCTAAAGAATCCAGCGAAGCTAAGCTCTGCCGCACCAGATGCACCAGGAAGTGGCACAAGGCTTGAAACCATATTTACAAATGATTGGGCACTAATAATATCAAAAACTCCAACATTGATAGTGCTATCAGGACTTAATGCACGATAAACACAATATGGAACAATATATATAGCTGTCATTTGTATTATTGTAAGAATATAATTTATAGCAAGAAAACCTTTGTGTTCAGAAAGCTCTTTATTACTCTTGTGGAAGTATACAAGCTGTTGCTCAATCTTATCAAGAGTCTTTTCAGGATTTTTAATAAATCTAAGCTTGTTTCCTATCTTACAGAACCATTTTATAAGCCTGAATGTAATTTTGTGTGAAAATGATACTAATATAAGTATAAATATCATAGCCGCTTGAACGATAAAGCCTATCGCAGACATAACCCAAAGAAACGGACTTAAACGCTCGGCAAAGAAATTAAATTTCAGAAGTATTACAGCTATTGTATATCCTGTCAATGTAAACTGCCATACGAGAAATTTTTGAACGAGTGCAGATGTTGCCTTTCCGGCATCAACACCATAATGTGATAAAATCATAATCTGCATAGGCTGACCACCCGTAGAGCTAGGTGTAACGGCACAGAAAAATTGTCCTGCCAATGCAGCCTTTATGCTATGAGTTATCTTAACACCATTAGTTGAAAGATTTAAAAATCTATGTAAAATCACTGCATCAATTACAATATTAAGTAAATGCGCACCTATGGCAAGCATAAGCCAAAAAATATTTATTTGTTGTGATGAGTTTATAAGTTCTACCAAACCACCTTTAGAAAAGCAGAAGTATACAATCATAAAGCCACACAAAGCAAAAACTATGAAATTAAAAATCGTTTTTCCAGATATTTTCTTTTTTTTTGTATCCAAACTTTAGACCTCCGTTTTAATTTTAATTATATTAAAACTGTCCTCGACAGAAATAGAAATATCACTTTAAAAGCCATTATAAAATGACACAAAAGTAGCCAAAGTTTATATTAAATTCCCCTAAAAGTAAAGGCTATTAAGCTAAAATAATAACAATAAATAATTCTCCTATAAAATATATAATAATCACCCAATACACAAAAGTCAAGTTACAATAAATTTATAATACATAAATGGCAAAATTGAACATAAAAATACACAGTATTTAATATGGAATTGTCCATAAAAACACTGTGTATATGAAGTCTTTTATAACTTATTTTATCTTATAAACATAAGAATCCTTGCGTTTATGTGGCTTTGGCATATCGCCATCAGTATAGCCTAAAACGCAGTGTCCTATGCCCTCATAATCGCCCTCTATGCCAAGCTGTTTAAGAATTTCCTTACCCTCTGGCATCTCAAATTCTTCTTTTGCTCTATGAATCCAACAGCTACCAATTCCAAGCGAATGGGCAGCAAGCATAAGATTTCCCATAACAAGAGAGCCGTCATAAAGATACGTAGGTTTTGATTTATCTGCAAGAACAATCAAAACTGTATTTGCACCATAAAATGGGTCAAAGCCTTCCTCTTTGCCCATAATCTTTGCATTAAGAGCAGAAAGCCTATCTCTTAATTCCTTGTTAGTAACCTCAATAATAATTGGCGATTGAGCATTTCTGCCTGTTGCGGCATATGTTCCAGCCTCAACTATTTCATCAATAATCTCTTGTGGAACTGGCTCAGAGGTATATTTTCTGATGCTTCTTCTCTCAATCATATTTTTTATAGTTTCATTCATAGCCTTAACCTCCATTTATTCTTCAAGTAATTTTCTATAAATTTGATTATCATTTTCCCTAAATACATTAAAAATAACTTTAATCCTACTGCCTGTTTCTTGCTTATATCTTTTTACACTTCTCACTGCAAGCTCTGCGGCTATATTATTAGGAAATTTAAATTCACCTGTAGAAATACAGCAAAACGCAATGCTGTTTACATCATATTCATCAGCAAGCGATAGGCAAGAACGATAACAGTTTTCAAGTGCGTCACAATCCTTCTTCATAACCTTATTAAAAATCATCGGTCCAACAGTATGAATAATATATTTACTTGGAAGATTATAAGCAGATGTAATCTTTGCTTTTCCTATTGGTTCACTGTGTCCTTGAGCTTTCATAATATCATTACATTCAAGCCTTAACTGTATTCCCGCATAAGTATGAATTGTATTATCAATACATAAATGATTAGGATTAAAGCAACCAAGCAGCTCAGAATTTGCAGCATTTACGATTGCACCACATTTAAGAGTTGTTATGTCACCTTTCCATAGGTAAATATCATCAATTATAGGCTCAAGCTCAGAAATATCAGTTATACCCTTTTTGCGGATTTCTTCTTGCAAAAATTCGTTCTGAATTTCAATAAATTTCTCACTTGCTCTCTTAGGCATACGGATATTAAAAAGCGAACGAAGAAAATTCCAACGCTCAGTTTCCCCCTGAGGTATAAAAGCACCTTTGCCCATAGGTTGTTCACCAAGAAGTGCGTCTATTAAATATAGTTGTCTTTCTGATTGATTCATATTTGTTTTCTCCAAATAAAAATTTATTGACGAAAAAGCCCGTTGCTTATGCAACGGACTTCATAAATTTGGTGCGAGTGACGGGACTTGAACCCGTACGTCGTAAAACACACGCCCCTCAAACGTGCCTGTCTGCCAATTCCAGCACACTCGCAAATATCAATTTGTCTTTTCAACAAGTAGTATTATATCAAAAAGTATTTTAATTGTCAAGAACTTTTTAAAATAATTTTACAAATTTTTATTAATTAAGATTTTCCTTCCTTATCACAATCAGTTAGTTTATATATTTCAAAGCCTAAATGCTTATAAAATCCAACTTCTTATATATTCTTTTCGTTGATAGCAGCCTCTTGAATTTCATAATTCCGAATATCATATTGTATCAATTGTTTACCAATTTCTCTTCCTCATTTTGTTGGAAAAATAAACAGCATTTTCAAACGATTGGTTTCAGTTCCCATAAACACAACAGGATTTCCAAAATTACTTTAATAATCAAGTACTTAACATCATTCAAATCCTATGGAATATACTTCTTCATTTGCCTAATATCTGAAAATTCTGATACATACTATAACAAAAAATACGGTGATTTTTTAAAACCACCGTAATAATCTGGTGCGAGTGACGGGACTTGAACCCGTACGTCGTAAAACACACGCCCCTCAAACGTGCCTGTCTGCCAATTCCAGCACACTCGCAAATATCAACTTTTTTGACATCTCTTGTCAACGAATGATATTATATCAAACCATCAATAAAAAGTCAAGTCTTTTAAAAAAATATTTTACAGAATTTTCTGCAAAAATGAAGCTTGCCCTTGAGTAATAACCCAAGAGCAAGCTTGCCGCATATTTATTCAGAAAGTATATGTAAGTACCCTAAATGCGATAATCAAATATCGTCTTCACCTTGAAGTGCGTCGCAACCTGTTTCGCCTGTTCTAACCTTAACAACATCTTCAACATCATATACGAAAATCTTACCATCGCCAATATGTCCAGTATAAAGTGCCTTTACTGCCGCATCAATAACTGCCTTAACCGGAACCTTGCAAACAACGATTTCAACCTGAACCTTAGGAAGAAGGTTCATCTCAACCTCAACACCACGATAGTATTCAGTTTTACCCTTCTGTACGCCACAGCCGAGTACCTGAGATACTGTCATACCTGTTACACCGATTTCATTAAGTGCATTCTTGAGGTCTTCAAACTTAGATTGCTTGAGAACAATATCAATCTTAGAAAGCTTAACATCAGAGGCTGTGACTGTGTTCTTTTTCCTTAGGAGTAAATGCAACCTGTACAGGAACAGCCTCATTAACAGGAACTTCACCAACATCAGCGTCTGTATCATCAAGAGCAACAGAAGATACATTTGGCATAAAGTCTGCATAAGAGCTTACCAAGCCATGCTCTGTAATATCAAGACCCTTGATTTCTTCTTCTCTTGAAGCACGAAGTCCCATTGTATGCTTGATTACAAAGAATACGATTGTCATAGCAATTGCTACATAAAGTGCAACTACCACAGCACCGAGTGTTTGAATGCCTAAACATTCAAATTCACCATATATAAGACCCTTGCCCTTTGTACCGTAGCCATTAGAGAAAATACCTACACAGATTGTTCCAACAAAGCCGCACATTCCGTGAACACCAACTGCACCAACAGGGTCATCAATCTTGCAAACCTTATCAATAAATTCAATACCAAATACTACTACGAAACCTGCAATTACACCGATAACAGCAGCAGCCCAAGGCTCAACTGTATCACAACCAGCAGTAATAGCAACAAGTCCTGCAAGAGAACCATTCAATGTCATAGAAACATCAGGTTTCTTATACTTAACCCAAGTAATAAACATAACTGTGAGTGTAGAAACTGCTGTGCAAAGGTTAGTTGTATAGAAAATCAAACCTGCATTTGCGATTGTGTCATCACCTGTCATAGAAACAGTTGAAGCACCATTAAATCCGAACCAGCAGAACCAAAGAATGAATACACGCCCAAAGCACCAAGTGTCAAGCTATGACCTGGAATTGCTCTTGGCTTGCCGTCTTTGCCATACTTACCGATACGAGGTCCGAGGAAGATTGCACCAACAAGTGCTGCAACACCGCCAACCATATGAACTGTTGTAGAACCTGCGAAATCGTGGAAGCCAAGCTGTGCAAGCCAGCCACCGCCCCAAATCCAGTGTCCTGAAATCGGATAAATAATCAAGCTGATGATTGCTGAATATACGCAATAAGCACTGAACTTAGTTCTTTCTGCCATAGCACCAGAAACGATTGTTGCTGATGTTGCACAGAAAACTGTCTGGAAAATCATATATGCATATAACGGAACTCCGTCAGGAAGTATACTATCATATGCACCGCTGTAACCCCCTACCGCAAAGAGGTCAATGTTTCCGAAAAATGCTGAAGATGTTCCAAACATTATTCCGAAACCAACCAGCCAATAAAGTGGTGTGCCGATACAGAAATCCATCAAGTTTTTCATAATGATGTTACCAGCATTTTTTAGCCCTTGTGAAACCTGTTTCGACCATTGCGAAGCCTGCCTGCATGAAAAAAACAAGTGCCGCACCAACTAATACCCATATGGTATTTACAGCAGAATATTCGCCCATAATCTATTTCCCCTCTCATTTTTAAAATTTTTAAATATTAAAAATTTCAAAATATTGTATAATAAAATGCGGTAGCAAGAACTCCGCATTTTATCATCTCATTTATATAGAGTTACCCCTTTTATCCCTTTTATATGTAGCTCTAAATCAGACGCTGAAAAGCAACTTTCCGTATGATGGATATGGCCAGTATTCAGCAGACATATTTGATTCCATCTCATCAGCTACTGCTCTAAGCTCCTGCATTGCCGCAAATACAGAATTTCTATAGTAGTTAGCAAGCTCCTGAACATCTGTGTAATCCTTAGCACCAACAACAGCCTTATCAAGAACATCAATCTTCTTAGTAAAGTCTGTGAGAAGTGCAGAAAGCTTTTTAAGAAGCTCTGTTTCTGCACAAGTGCAAATATCGCTGTCAATAGATTTCATTACACTTGCAGAATCAGCAAGAAGCTTCAAATACTTAACAACAGCAGGAACAATGTCCTTCTTAGCCATATCAAGTGTTGTAAGAGCTTCAATGTTGATAATCTTAGAGTAGTTCTCGAGCTGAATCTCATATCTTGCACGAACCTCTGCCTCAGTAAAGATTCCGTGCTTCTTGAAGAGCTTGAGGTTCTTCTCAGCAACATAATGAGGCATAGCCTCTGGCATAGATCTGAGGTTATAAAGACCTCTTCTTTCTGCCTCTTCAAGCCACTCATCGGAGTAGTTATCGCCGTTGAATACGATTCTCTTATGCTCTTGATATGTCTTTCTGATAACATCAATAACAGCCTTATCAAAATCGTCTGCCTTCTCGAGAACATCTGCGAACTGCTCAAGTTCTTCTGCTACGATTGTGTTAAGCATTTCGTTAGGGCAGCCGATGTTTTCAGCTGAACCAGCCATTCTGAATTCAAACTTATTGCCTGTAAATGCGAATGGTGAAGTTCTGTTACGGTCTGTTGTATCCTTATAGAAGTTAGGGAGAACAGCAACCTTAGTGTCCATAATAGCTCTACCCTGTGCATGGTATTCTGTACCTGTTTCGATAGCATCAAGAATATCCTTGAGTTCATCACCGAGGAAGATAGAAATAATAGCAGGAGGAGCCTCGTTAGCACCAAGACGGTGATCATTGCCTGCACTTGCAACAGAAATTCTGAGGAGGTCCTGATATTCATCAACACCCTTGATAACAGCTGCAAGGAAGAGAAGGAACTGCTTGTTTTCGCTTGGCTTCTTGCCTGGCTCGAGGAGGTTCTCTCCGAGGTCTGTGGACATTGACCAGTTATTGTGCTTACCACTTCCGTTTACGCCTGCGAATGGCTTCTCGTGGAGCAAGCAAACAAGACCATGACGGTCAGCAACCTTCTTCATCATCTCCATTGTAAGCTGATTGTGGTCAGTTGCAACATTTGATGTAGTAAAAATAGGAGCAAGCTCGTGCTGTGCAGGAGCAACTTCGTTATGCTTTGTTTTAGCAAGAATGCCAAGCTTCCAAAGCTCTTCATCAAGTTCCTTCATATAAGCGGAAACTCTTGGCTTAATTACGCCGAAGTAATGGTCTTCAAGCTCCTGACCCTTAGGAGGTCTTGCACCGAAAAGTGTTCTTCCGCAGTAGATAAGGTCTTTACGCTTCTTATACATTTCCTTATCAATAAGGAAGTATTCCTGCTCAGGACCAACTGTTGTAATAACTCTCTTAGCCTCTGTGTTGCCGAAAAGTCTAAGAATTCTAAGAGCCTGTGTATTGATAGCCTCCATAGAACGGAGAAGTGGTGTTTTCTTATCAAGAACTTCACCAGTATATGAGCAAAAAGCTGTTGGAATGCAAAGTGAACCGTCTTTAATAAACGCATATGAAGTAGGGTCCCAAGCTGTATATCCTCTTGCCTCAAAAGTAGCACGGATACCGCCTGATGGGAAGCTTGATGCGTCAGGCTCGCCCTTGATAAGTTCCTTGCCAGAGAATTCCATAATAACCTTATCGCCAACAGGAGAGATAAAGCTATCATGCTTTTCAGCAGTAATGCCAGTCATAGGCTGGAACCAGTGTGTGTAATGGGTTGCACCCTTTTCTACTGCCCAATCCTTCATAGCATTAGCAACTGCATTTGCGATAGTCAAATCAAGAGGTTTTCCCTCATCAATAGTCTTTTTGAATGCCTTATAAATATCTTTAGGCAATCTTTCTTTCATAGTAGAGTCGTTGAAAACAAGACTTCCAAACATCTCAGGTACACTTGACATTACTCAACACCTATCCTTTGTAAGTTTTTTCTGAATAAAAAATGACGCTGTAGAACCTTTTGTCGTTCTACAGCGCCATTGCTGTTTACAAGTGTTAGTATATACCAGTGGTCTTAAAAAGTCAATAGCTTTTTTTGTTTTTGGCAGTTTTCACATAATTTATAGCTTGTAATTTATTTAGATTGTTATATTATATATTTTCGTTCATTTATTTAATATATTTTAGTAGTTTCACCAGTTTCGCTATCACATATAATAACACAAGAATTAAAATTTATTATTTTCACAGTATATCTTCCAAATTTATATACTTCATAGTTTATTCGGAGCCAAATTCTTCATCAGGTTTTCCCATAATTTCATGTACTTGTTCATCTGTAAGCTCAGGAGAAAGTTTATTTACATAACTCATCATTTCTTCGTAATCTTTATCTGTGCTTGATTCGCTTTGCTTACTGCTCTCTGTTTTTGAGTCATTTTGCTTACTACTTTCTTTATTTGAGCTTAAAGAACTCTCCGTTTTAGAAGCTGTACTGCTTGTACTTTCCGTATCATTGTTTTTACAGCCACAAGCAAGTGAAAATGCTAGTGCAGACATTAGCAAAATTGCCATTACCCTTTTACTCATATAAATTCCTCCTTATATTCTATATTTTATTAAAAAATTACAAACCATTGGAAATCCCTCATTTCAACTATTATACTTCTGTATATTTTTATAATATCATTTTTGTTTAATTAAGTCAATAATTTTATAACAGTATTACAATAATTAAGCAATTATAACAATTATGTGAACTTTTAATATTTTAAAGTCATTTAAAAAAGGTCAGCACACTATGTACCGACCTTTTTCGTTTTACTCGCTACTTACTGTCTCTGATTCAGTCTGCTGACTGCTCAAAGCTCTTTTTTTGGTATATATTTCTGTACTTTTACCGGTTCTATCATCATATATAGTAATACGGTAATTAAGATCTTCCATCAATATATGATGCTTACCGAAATACCAATATGTATACTGAATTCCAGAACCAGAATAAGCATCTGGTGCTCCTAAGATGTCAATAACTTGATTACCTGTAAGTTCCGGTGAAAGCTTATTTACATAGCTCATCATTTCTTCGTAATCTTTATCTGTGCTTGATTCGCTTTGCTTACTGCTCTCTGTTTTTGATTCACTCTGTTTACTACTTTCTGTGCTTGAGCTTACAGAACTCTCAGTTTTAGAAGCTGTACTGCTTGTGCTTTCCGTATCATTGTTTTTACAGCCACAAGCAAGAGAAAGTACTAAAGCAGACATTAGCAAAATTGCAATTACTTTTTTACTCATATAAATGCCTCCTTATATTTTTTCTTTCAACAATGGAATATTAGGATTTTCTGGATATAAATTTATTCCAAAAATATAGTGTTTTTCAACACCAACATTATAAAACTTCAAATCTTCAGAATAAGTTTTCCATTTGATAATTTGATAGCCCAATCCCAAATAGCAAACCGAGCCACCATCATTTATATGTGCATATGGAAAAGAAAATATTGGAGATTTATTATCTTCAGCTAAACAGCTATCAATTAAAAACGTACTAACTGATATAAATATCAATATTATAATAACAGCACAAATCTTTTTTATATTTTTTACAATCATTATAATGTCAAACCTCCTCCACCCCTCAACAAACAATTTCCAGTGCCTCCATCAAAGCCCAAATGATAAAATTTTTTTCCAATAATCACCATATTTTTTGCAGAAGTTCCTCTCTCCTGCATTACAAGTTCTAAAAATAACTACTTTCTCATTAGATAAAGCATTACCATAGTCAAGCCTATAAAAATATATTATATCATTGGTTTTTTCCTTTCTATATAAGTTTACATTTGTATAAATTTATAATATCACACTTGTTAGAATACGTCAATATATTTTAACAAGTTTCATTAAAATGAGTGAAAGTAACAAAATTGTAAATTTTTAATGTTTTAAAGTCATAAAAAATGGGTTGACACAATATGTGCCAACCCAAATTAGTTTAATATTAAATTATTCGCCGAAATATCTCTTGAGAAGTCCTGCAAAACCTGCACCGTGTCTTGCCTCGTCCTTAGCCATCTCGTGAACTGTATCGTGGATAGCATCAAGGTTTTGAGCCTTAGCAAGCTTAGCAAGCTCAAATTTTCCTGCACAAGCACCAGCCTCAGCGTCTACACGCATTTCAAGGTTTTTCTTTGTGCTGTCTGTTACAACTTCACCGAGAAGCTCTGCAAACTTTGCTGCGTGTTCTGCTTCTTCAAAAGCATATCTCTTGAAAGCTTCTGCGATTTCAGGATAGCCCTCTCTGTCAGCAACTCTTGACATTGCAAGATACATACCAACCTCTGAGCATTCGCCGTTAAAGTTAGCAACGAGGTCATCATAAATAACCTTGTCTACGCCCTTAGCACAGCCAACCTCGTGAACTGTTGCATAAGAAGCCTCGCCCTTAACCTCTTTAAACTTTTCCTTAGGTGCTTTACATACTGGGCATTGCTCTGGAGCCTCATCACCTGTGTAAACATAACCGCATACCTGACATACAAACTTTTTCATATTAAATTACCTCCAATTGTATAATTTGTTTTTATATCCTTCTGGATAATGAACGCTAATTTTCTTGACCTTCTATGCACAAATCACATTTCCCGTAAAAAGCAAGGTCATGACTTTCTACTTTTACACCAAGCTCTTTCTGAACAAGCTCATCAAGATTGCTTATATGCACAGCAAAGTTTCTGCTGACATCAATTATTCTTCCACATTCAGTACATATAAAATGCGAATGTTCACGAACATTTCCGTCAAAGCGTTCACAGCCCTTAACTACCCCGAGAGAAATAATTTTCCCCTCATTCCTTAGCATAACCAGATTACGATAAACTGTTCCAAGACTAATATTTGGAAAATCAGCCCGAACCTTATTATAAATCCATTCTGCATCAGGATGAGTTGTTGTTGAGCATATTGCACTGTATATAGCTTCACGCTTGGCACTATAATTTGTACGATTCATAACTAGACCTCTGAAAATGATAATCATTACTGATTTCTTTTATAATATATCATATAAATTTCAATTTGTAAAGTCTTTTTCGTAAATTTTTCTAATTTTTTATTTTACCAAAAAATCATAATAGCTTTTTCCTTTGAATATAATTTTAACAACATAGCCAAGGAGCGTATATCCTATGTTTATATCATTAAGATTAAAGCATTTAATTTTACCAGTTATTCTTGCAATTTGCATTATAAGTGCAATAACTATATGTATTTTTGTTGATTCAAAACCAGCCAGTCTTGCAGCATCTACATCATCTGATAAAGAAATCAAATTACCCATACTTATGTATCACGGAATAAGAAAATCTACCTCTGCACAGAACAAATATGTAATATCCCCCGATGAATTTGAATCCGACCTAAAATATATAAAAGAAAATGGCTATGAAACAATCGTTGTTGCCGATTTGCTTGAATATTTTGATAATGGCAAAGCTCTTCCTAAAAAGCCAATTATGATAACTTTCGATGATGGTTGTCTTAATAACTATACTTATGCTTTTCCATTATTAAAAAAATATAATGCAAAAATGATTCTTTCTCCTATTGGAAAGTGTATTGATGAATACAGCAAAAATGGCGATAAAAACCCAGCCTATGCACAAGCCGATTGGAATACGCTTCGTGAAATGTTAGATTCAGGCTTGGTAGAAATCCAAAACCATACATATAATATGCACGCATCAATAGGCAGAGTTGGAGCAAGCCAAAAAATCGGAGAATCTGATGAAGAATATCGAAAAAATCTTTCAGAAGATTTAAAAAAATTCAACGAGAGAATGAAAGCAGAGTTAAATATAACTCCAACAGCTTTTACCTATCCATATGGTGCAATTTCTAAAAATTCTCCAGATATAATCAAGGAATTAGGCTTTCGAGCAAGCTTTGACTGTTCAGAAAAAATTAATCATATAAAAAGTGAAGCCGATTTGCACGAATTGCATCGTTTTATACGACCACATAATAAAAGCTCTGCTGAAATCCTCTCAAAAATAGAATAATAAACATTTTCAGGATAATATTTATATTATAGTTTATAAGATTAAAGGAGAGATTTTATGCCAAGTGTTTTTCTAAGTCCGTCACTTCAAGAATACAATCCCTATGTAAATGGCGGAAACGAAGAATATTATATGAATTTAATTGCCGATGAAATGGTTCCTATTCTCACATCAAGTGGGATAGAGGTGGGCAGAAATAGTCCCGAACAAACTCTTTCTCAGGCTATTGCACAATCTAACGCAGGAAACTATAATCTTCATCTTGCCATACATTCAAATGCCGCTCCTCCATCAAACGCTGGCAACGTCAAAGGAGCTGACATATATTACTCGGCAGCAAGTAGTCAAGGAACTCGAGCCGCAACAATCTTTGCAAATAACTATAAGTTAATTTATCCATATCCTGAACTTGTAAAAACAATTCCTACAACATCACTTGCAGAAATTGTTCGAACGAAAGCACCTGCTATTCTTATTGAAGTAGGCTATCATGATAATCCGGAAGAGGCACAATGGATTCGTGATAACATTTCCGCCATAGCCGAAAATTTATCCACATCAGTAACTGATTTTCTCGGTGTAATTGAAGAAGAGCCAAGCGTTCCCCGTCAAGGCAGAGTTACAACGCAAAACACTGCTCTAAATATAAGAAATCAACCATCAATCAATGCTCAAGTTATCGGTCAGGCACCTCGTGGTGCAATTCTTACAATTTTAGGCACAGATGGCCCGTGGTATCTCATAAACTACAATGGACTTCAAGGCTATGTAAATAGCAATTTTGTAACGCTGATATAATAAATTAAAATTTTCGCTCATAGTAGATTAGACTTTTCATGCGTCTGACGAAACTGCCAATGAATTAACAAACTTCCGTAAGACACTTTAAAGTTTCGCTTGAGCCTTTTTAAAGGCTCATAGGTCAAGGGCAACGCCCTTGTCGCTCTCCGCAGAGAGCGAAATACTTTATACTCCATAAAGCGCAGGAGGGTAGAAAAACATTTTAGCCCAGTGGAATGTTTTCGTAGGGAACCCTCGCGGGGGTTCCCTGAAATTCCAATTTTAGCGAAAATCTTGAATTTAATATTTTTTAAGATTATTAGCTATCATAATAAAATATTTTCTTTCTAATAGACCCATTTCCTATAAGAAAAGAGGTAAAGCCTGAAATAGAGTTTACCTCTTTCCTGTATATTAATTAAACATTTGTTGAATATGGAATGAAATAGTAAATAGCTGCAACAGCTGTGGCAGATATAGCAAGAACCGCTCCCAATGCAATCAACACCCCAATAATAACCTTTGCTCTACGGCTACGCTTATAAAGCTTAGGTTTAGGCGGAGCAGAAATCAATCTTACCCTTTGAACCCCCGAAAGGCTTTCATCAAGATTTTGCATAATGTCATCTACATTATTTGTTTCTTCTTTAGGTGTTTTCAAAGAATATGTTATTGCCAAATCTGATATAATTCCATTTTTTAATATATTAGAAACCTCATCAGGTTCATCAGGCAAAATAACAATAGTCTGACCTATTGCCCTAATAATATATCCACTGTTTTTCTCCCCGTCAACACGCTTAGAAAATACATTAGAATCATTAGTCACAAGAATCTTAGAAAGGATCTTATCTGTACTATCATAACCATTATTAAGACCACCAATAACAAATATAAGCTGGCTTTTCTTCAACTTTTTCGCAAGTGCATTAGCAAGTTCAGATGTAGTAGTTGCCGCCTCACCTGCCGAATGTGAAAGTCCCATCTGAGAAAGGTTCTTATCAAGAACACGCTCTACCTCAGCAGTTCTTCCTGCGGTGTAATATATAAGTTCGTAATCCATAATAAATCTCTCCGTTACTCTATATTAGGCTGCCTCTTTATGCGGTCTGCTCTTCTGGATGTGTCGTTTCTTCCATACTTGATTCTGGCTCAGGCTCTATACTTAATTCGGGTTCCTTACTCGATTCAGGCTCACTGCTGCTTGGCTCTGGTTTACTGCTTGGTTCAGGCTCACTGCTGCTTGGCTCTGGTTTACTGCTGCTTGGTTTTGGCTTACTGCTTTCTTGTGCTTTAAGCTTTTTAATAGCTGCATTACCCTTATCAATCATATTATCAAGCTTACTGTTCCTATCTTTTGCACTTGCAATAAGCTTTTCCAAACCATCAATAATACTTTGGATTTTTTTCTTATAATCCTCTGCACTTTTCTTTAAGGCTGCCGCCTCAGTTTTTATAGTTTTATATGTAGAATATTTCAAAGCAGCATTTACATATTCTATTACACCATCACATTGCCTATCAATAGCATCTTTCCATTTGCTCATATCAGTAGCTATAACTTGATTATTCAGAGCTTTTGCATTGTTCATATCTTTAATAAGACGATTTATTGCACTCTCAGACTTGGCCTTAGGGATACCCTTGCTTGCATTATTATATGCAGTAGCTGATGCCTCTTTTGCAGAATTTGCCAATAATTTTATATCAGAATACATTTCATTGGCAATATTATAATTTTCTTTTGCTACATCAAGATATGAATTTGCACTTTCAAGCTCAGCCTTTGCACTTTTAAGCTTGCTTGCTTTTTCAGCAGCCTTCGAGGCTTCTTCCTCTTTCTTCTTTTGTTCTTCTGCCTTCTTAGTGGCTTCCTTTTGAGCTTCTGATGCATTCCACTTTTTCTTATGAGGATTATCATACCAAGTAATCTGCTTTGCAGCAAGAGCCTCCTCAAAGCTTGTCAAAACAGGCTTCTTGCCACCATATGCCTCATACCAGCAATCTGGATAAACAGGGTTAGATGCCATCTTAGCTGTTGATGTATCTACCTTTGCTGTTTCACCCTCACGAACACGCCTTGCAACAACAACAAACCTGAACTGGTCAAAATCATAAGCACAGGTTGAAAGAGTTACAAGTGTATCATCTTCATTAACATCAACAGGGCAATCTATAATAGACCTTGCACGAACCTGATATATATAGTTCATAAAATCAGATTCCGTTTCAAAAGTTCCTCTCAGATAATTGAAAAACTCACCCTGACTTTCGAGTGTATTAGTCTTATATATAGAAATAATTTTCCACTTTGCCTTTTCGTATATAGTATTAAATGTAAAGGCAGGATTTTCCTTATAGAAATTAATATCCTGATAGTAAAGTAAATTTGCAAACATTCTTCCGTCATTCATATGATGTCCGTGTAGAATAAGATTCTTTGCATCGAGTGGACTTCTGTAATCAAGGAAGATTGTTCCGTAATCGCTGTAATTTCCGTAGAAATCACGCTTCAAATAGTATTCTGGCTGTTCAGGGTCTTGTGACTGGCAAACAACATAGTCAATCTGTGTATTAGGAATCTTAATCCAACCAACAGTATCCTTATTTTCGTTAAGAAGCTTTTCAAAGTCTGGTAAAATTTCACTTTCACCTATGACAATTTTCTTTCGCTTTGGTGCAACAGCATTATAATCATCGTCATCGCTATCACCGCCACCAGTGGCCTCTGTTAATAAGTCCTTAACTTCGCTTTTAGTTTTATCTGCAACCGCAGGCTTAATAACAAGCTCATTAAAGAGCAATGTACCTGAAACCAAAAATGTCGCAATAGCAAGCATAAGAATAGATTTTCTTGCAATCTCAAGTGGCTTATCTCCTTTTATTGGAATAAAGTTTTTCCACCATGCTCTCTTTTGATTATTTTTTATGCAAGAATTATATATAGCACCATAAAGTAAATCTGAAAACTCAACCTCTGCTGATTCTGCCTTTGGAAGAATTATCATCTTAACTCCATTTTTACCGCCTACTCTTGCAGAATAAACATTTACATTTTTCTTCTCAGCTTCAGAACTATTCTTTTCTGAATGACTGCCTATTTCAATTTCTTTATCATTGTCTTTTGCCTCAGATGCAGATATATCAAATTCAACAGAAATTCTTCTTACATCTTTTTTCTTAACTCCAAAGACTGCAAAAAAATCCTCTGCATTTTGCCTTGTGCTTTCTTCAATAGCATCAGCTACAATTACAACATCTATACCCTCATCATCAGTAAGCGAAAGCTTTAAAGCTTCTTTCAAACTGCTCTCGCTATTATCAACAGCAGTTTTATAAAGAACACAGACATTATGTTCAGCAAGAACCTTCATCTGTCTGTTAAAATCCTCTGTTCCACAGGCTGACGAAGCATTTCCACCTCTTAAAAGATAAATTTCAGCATTCATTTTTAGAACTCCTTTCAGCCACAACAAATCTCAACTATCAGAAAGAAATCTCTGTAACTTTTACATTCTTAACAGCCTCATCAATCAATTCATCAACAGGAAGCTTATTTTGTGCCTCTACAACATACTTAAGTACAGGCTTAGTTCTTGGGTGCTTTGGTGTAAATACCGTACAGCAATCTTCAAACGGCTCTATTGAAATATCGAAAGTATCAATCTTTCTCGAAATCTCAATGATTTCTTCCTTATCCATACCTATAAGCGGTCTGAAAACAGGAAGTCTGCAAGCCTCATCAGTACAGCCTATTGCACCAATAGTCTGGCTTGCTACCTGACCAAGACTTTCACCTGTAATCAAAGCACCGCAGTTTTTCTCTCTTGCAATCCTCTCAGAAATTTGCATCATAAATCTACGCATTATTATAGTGAAAAGTTCCTCAGGACAATTATCTTTGATTTGTTCCTGAATCTTAGTAAACGGAACTGTATACATCTGCATACGGCCACTATATTCAGATACCTTTTTAAGTAGTCTTACAACCTTATCTTCTGCTCTTTCGCTTGTATATGGAGGGCTTGCAAAATGAACAGCTGTAAGTGAAAGACCTCTCTTAGCCATAGTCCAAGCCGCAACCGGAGAATCTATACCACCAGAAATAAGTATAACCGCATTTCCGCCTGTTCCGACAGGTATTCCGCCAGCACCCTTTTTAGCTGCTCCACGAATAAATGCCGCATAATCACGAACTTCTACTGTAACAACCAAATCAGGATTATGTACATCAACTATCAGATGTGGAAATTCCTCTGCAAGAAAACCACCAACCTCTCGACTTATTTCAGGTGATGTCAAAGGGAATTTCTTATCCGAGCGCTTAGATTCAACCTTAAAGGAATTTATCTCGTTAAGTGTTTCAGCAAGATATTCCTTAGCACAGCTAAGAATAGATTCCATATTCTTTTCAGCGATACAAGCTCTTGAATATGTCGCTATACCAAAGATTTTAGATATACATTCCTCAATCTCATCAAAATCAACATCATCTTTATATGGTGTTACAGCTATTGTAGATTGTGCAATTTTAACTTCGCAAGGAGTTATGCAATTAACTCTGCGTTTAATATTTTTTTATGAGAACATCTTCAAAGCTTCTTCTGTTAAGACCTTTTAAAGCTATTTCTCCAACCTTAATAAGTATTGTTTCTTTCATAAAATACCCCTTATTTATCTTGATTTTGCGAGATTTTTCATTCCCTCAGCAAGTTTTTCTGCAAATATATCAATATCATCTTTTGTATTAAATTTTGAAAAGCTGATTCTTATAGCAGAATCTATCCTTTCAGGAGATAAACCCATTGCCGTCAGTACATGGCTTTTTTTTGCCCTTAGCACAAGCTGAACCGCTCGAAACATATATTCCGCTCTCAGCAAGATAATGCAACATTGTTTCCGAGCGAACTCCAACGGCTGATATATTCAATATATACGGCAAAACTCCGTCCGGAGAATTTATATATACATTCGGAATTTCTAAAACCTTTTCTTTGCAATAATTCCAAAGTTCTTCAATCTTTTCGTGCTGGTCATCAATATTCGGCAAAGCCTTTACAGCCTCAGCAAATGCACAAATCAAAGGAAGTGATTCTGTACCAGGACGAATTTTTTTCTTTCTTGTTCTCCACCATAGTGTAAAGGTACAATTCTTGCACCCTTTCTGATATATAAAGCACCCACACCTTTCGGACCATGTATTTCTTATGTGAGCTTATAGACATCAAATCAACGCCAAGCTTTTTTTGAGGCTTCAAATTAACCTTTCCAAAAGCCTGAACAGCGTCACAATGAAATAAAGCAGCCGAACCGCTCTTGCTTATTATATTGCTGACCAATTTTATAGGTTGGATAATACCTGTTTCATTATTAACCGCCATAACGCTGACTAAAATTGTATCAGAATTTATAGCATTAATAAATTTTTCTTTTGGAATAACACCAGATTCATCAGGCTCAAGGAATATAACCTCATAACCGTCCTTTTTAAGCTTTTCGGCAGCTTCTACAACCGAAGAATGTTCTATTGCCGTTGTAACGATTCTGTTTCCTCTGCGTTTAAGTGCATTAACTGCTCCAAAAACAGCTGTATTATTGCTCTCTGTTCCACCTGAGGTAAAGAAAATCTCTGTTGGCGAAACGCTGAGAGAACCTGCAATAACATCTCTTGCCGCCTCAAGCTCCTTAGCCGCCTCAAAGCCAAGTGTATGAAGTGACGAAGGATTTCCATATTTTTCAGTCATAATATAGTAGGCTTTCTTAGCGGCCTCCTCACAGACAACTGTTGTTGCACTATTATCAAGATAAACAATTTTACTCAATTAAAATACCACCAAATATATTCAATTAAATTTCTATTTTATATCAAATAAAAAAGTATATTTCAGCATACAATCAATTTAATCTTAAAAATTTTAAATACACCACTCAAAGCGTACATTTTATTATACTACATTTTTTTGCGAATATAAAGAGCTTTTTCGGGGAAAATATAGGTTATAAAGGCTATTTGTTGAATAACACTAACATTCTTTTTGAGAGGAGTATCTTTCTATGAGGGTTACTAAAACTGAATATTCAAGTATGACCGATAAAGCATCCAAAAATAGTTCATTGCTCAAGGATTGTAGCTGTGCTTTTCTGGTCGGCGGTGCTATATGCACCATAGGACACAGCCTATTTTTAATGTATCGAAGTTTTGGCTTGCAAGAAATTGATTCCCGAGCCGCAACAAGCTCAACACTGATTTTCCTTGGTGCATTTCTCACTGTTATTGGAGTATATGATGACCTCGCAAGATTTGCAGGTGCAGGTAGTATAGTTCCTATAACTGGTTTTTCTAATGCTGTTGTTTCACCAGCAATAGAATTTAAAAGTGAGGGTTATGTTCTCGGCTTAGGTGCGAAAATGTTTATAATCGCAGGTCCTGTAATAGTTTATGGCACAGTTGCGTCTGTAATCTATGGTATAATTCTTTGTATAATAAAGCTATTTCAATAAATTTATTATACAAATATTATGATGAATTTTGTCTGTAATCATATACAAAACTTCTTGTAATAAAGAAGATTTTGTGGTAAAATATGTAATGTATAAAATTTTATCACCTTTATTACTAAGGAGTTGAGCATTTTTATGAATAATAGAATACTCCAATCACTTTCCTATGGATTATATGCTGTCGGAGTAAAAGGAGAAAAATATCCGACCGCTTGTATAGTAAATACTGTCTTTCAGATTACATCATCTCCAATGATGGTTGCTATAAGCATAAATCACGCAAATTATACCAATGAATGTATCAAAAAGCAGGGTGAATTTACTGTTTCTGTTCTTTCAGAGAATACCTCAGGTGCAATAATTGGTGCTTTAGGCTTTAATTCTGGTCGTGAAAGCAATAAGCTTCAAAATGTCCGCCATAAAATTTTGCGTGAGGGTGCTCCTGTAGTTCAGGAAGATATATGCTGTTGGTTCTTATGCAAGGTTCGTGATTCTATTGAAACAACAACACATACTATCTTCATTGGCGAGCTTACCGCAGGCAGTGAAAAAATCACCGGAACACCTATGACATACAAATTCTATCACGATGTTATAAAAGGAAAATCTCCAAAATATGCACCAACCTATGTTCCTGATAATGAGCCTGCTGGAGATGTTTATACCTGCAAGATATGCAAGTATGAATATGACAATTCTCTTATTCCTTTTGAAGAGCTTCCTGATGATTGGACTTGCCCTATCTGTGGTGCTCCAAAAGATGTTTTTATCAAAAAGAATAATGAAACTACTGAAGAATAAGCAATTTGCCGTTTACAAAAGCTTGTAGACGGCATTTTTCTTACTATATGTGTATTTTATCACTAAGTATGTTGTATGTCAAGTATACTTGTCATAATTTCAGATAAACTTTACATTTTATTCTTAATTTTCTCTACGAATACTCTCTTATTTTTGGGGAATTATATATTATGCGGAATGAAACCGCTAATCCCTTTAGGAATATCGGAGGAAAATTATGGACAAAAGAAAGAAACAAATCGAGATTGAAAAAAAGAAAAAAATTAAGCAACTACCAGGAGTTCCGTTTGACCCTCTTGATAATGATTATCCCAAAAATCACCAAATAATTTTACCAGGGACTTTTCAAAGCACAGGTGGAACATTTGGTGGTCTTGGCTACAATGTTATCAATAACCCATATTGTGGTCAAACAGAAAATCCAGATAAAAATGATGACTACATCTATTATTGACAAAATTTGAATTTAATAAACTGTATAATAAGGGCTGGCTAATAAGCTTGCCCTTTTTTTTCATTTCTTGACTTTTATAATGCTTAATGATAAAATATAGGGTAACATTTTATGAAATTTTAATATTATATTACAGAGGTGAACTTATCTATGTCTTCTTTAAATGAAATTAAATCAGCTATAGAAAAATACCTTAGAGATGATGAATGGCATTATACTCTCGATAAAGAAAATAATGTAATTCGTTGTGGTGTCAACCTTAGTAATCGTCTGCAAGAATGTAAAATTATCATAGATATTCGTGAAGATAAATATATGGTATATGGACTAATCAATCTTAATTGTGATGAACCTAATAAAAATCAAATGGCAAAACTTCTTGCAATGATTAACTATGGCTTAATTTTCGGAAACTTTGAAATTGATTATTCCGATGGCGAGGTTCGCTATAAAACCGCCACAAACTGCAATTGCATACCATCAAAAGAAGTTATTGAAGATAGCATAATGATTCCGGCGTATATGTTCAATAAATTTGGTGATGCAATTATCGAGGTTATGTTTGGCATAAAGGACGCACAAGAAGCATTTGATGATATTCCAGACAATGATTAAAATTACATATCCGCCAAAACTCACCGCTTAAGGCTGTGAGTTTTTATTTTTTCTCATTTTTATTACTTCAATAGCATATTTATATATAAATGGACGAGGTGATGAAATGACAGAATATTCCGATAAACAAGAATTATATGATGAATATGAAGAACTTCCCACCGAGGAAGAATCCATTCAAGAAAAGAAAATTGTAATTGGTAAACAACTGTTGATTATAATTCAGCTAATAATCTGTGGCATTGCTCTGCTTTTTATGCTTGTAATCAAGCTAATAGGTGGTGATTTCTGCAATGGAATAATCAACTGGTATGAAAAAAATTACTATAATTCTATATACATAAGCGGTGAAAATAATAATCTCTCAATCTTCGGAGCAAGCAATAATTCCTCCGAAAATAGTAAATAGCTATGAGAATTAAGCTTGGAAATCTCTCTATAATAGTAAGTATCCCACTATGCTGTGTAATGACAGCAATAATACTTCTGGATAATTCACAAACTGTAATGCTGGGTTGTTTTTCCGCACTTATGCATGAATTAGGACATTTATTTTTTATGTGGCATTTCAATTCATTTCCGAAAGAAATTAAGATAAGCCTTTTTGATATTGCTATAATTGACCACAAAAAATTTAATCGTCCTCTTCATCAAGAGCTTTTAATCACTCTCGGTGGAGTTATGATAAACTTAATTTTCGGTTCAGTATGTTTTGCACTTTATCTTATTTTCAAATATAATTTTCTGATTGTTCTTTCAGGAGCTAATATCCTTTTTACTTATATATAATCTTCTGCCAATAGATACTCTTGATGGTGGTCAGGCATTATATTTAATCCTCTCATCAAAGCTATCTGAAAAAGCTACCGAACGAACTATGCTTATATTATCTCTTGTAATATTATTCCCATGTACAGTACTTGGCTTTTTGTTATTACTTCAATCAAAATATAATTTCACATTACTTTTAACAAGCCTTTATCTGATAGCCGTAATTCTCCTCAAAAAAACTAAAATACATTAATTAAAGCCACAATTCAATTATGAACTGTGGCTTTTTGAATTTAAGAAAATTTTCTACTATGCTTTTATAATATCATCTGCGAGAGTTTCAAGGGCTGTAAGTGTTTCTGGCTTTACTGTTGACTTGATTGTAACAATATTATCTAAAACCGTAAGGTTCTTCATTGTTTCAAGTATACCCTTCATTGTACGAGCCGCAGACGGTGCCCATGAACCATTTTCGATTATCGCAATTGTACGATTCTGATAGTTCTTAGCTTTTAAGTGGAGCAAGAAATCCTGCATAACTGGGAATACCCCGCCGTCATATGATGCTGAGGCAAGGACAAGCTTATTATATCTGAATGCGTCTTCGACATTTTCTGCCATATCACTGCGTGAAAGGTCTGAAACTGTAACCTTAACTGCACCCTTTTCTCTTAGCATCTCTGCAAATTGCTTTGCTGCTACGGCTGTATTACCATGAATTGAAGCATAAGCAACAAAGATACCTTCATCTTCTGGCTTATAACTACTCCAAATATCATACTTGTTGATATAATATCCAAGATTCTCTTTAAGGATAGGTCCATGAAGTGGGCATATCATTTGAATATCAAGTGCCGAAGCCTTCTTGAGGAGAGCCTGAACCTGAAAACCATACTTACCGACAATATTAAAGTAGTAGCGTCTTGCCTCACAAGTCCAATCTTCATCAGTGCTTAATGCACCAAATTTTCCAAAACCATCAGCTGAGAAAAGAACTTTCTCACTTTCTTCGTATGTGACCATAACCTCTGGCCAATGAACCATAGGTGCCATAATAAACTTGAGTGTATGAGAACCAATATTAAGAGCGTCACCCTCTTTTACTACTACCTTTCTATCCTCAAGGTCAATATCAAAGAACTGAGGAATCATCGCAAAGGTTTTGACATTTCCGACAAGCTTCATTTCTGGATACTTGTCTGCAAGAATTTTTAAGCTTGCTGCGTGGTCTGGCTCTAAGTGTTGAACAACAAGATAATCTGGCTTTTTACCATCAAGGACTTTTTCGAGATTTTCAAGCCATTCATCTGTTTTGCGTTTATCAATGGTATCCATAACAGTAATCTTATCATCGAGAATAACATATGAATTATAGGATATGCCATTAGGAACTACATACTGACTCTCGAAAAGGTCTATATCGAGGTCATCTGCACCAATATATCTGATGGAATCTGAAACTGTAATATTTGACATTATAAATTCCTCCAATTTTAAGAATTATTACTAAATATATAATAGCATATTTAGTGATGTAATAAAAAGCTATAAAATAAAATTTATTTATTTTTTTCAATTTCGGAAAAATTTTCTTGACAAATTAGGCTTTAAGTGATATAATAATTCTTGCTTGATTGGAAGCACTATCAACTGAATAAGGGGCATTAGCTCAGTTGGTTAGAGCAACCGGCTCATAACCGGTCGGTCCGGGGTTCGAGTCCCTGATGCCCCACCAAAAAATCCGAATGTTATTTTAACATTCGGATTTTTTGATTTCTTTTTTAGAAAATTTATATATAACAAAAGACGGCTGATTTTTAACAATCAGTCGTCTTTTGTGTTGAAAGGTGTGTATTTTAATTAGAACTTTCTGATGTTGTCGTTAGCGTGTCTTTGTGCAACTGCTTTTTTCATAGCCTTTGTCATACGCTTTTTAGACCTTACCATTGCGGCTACAACAGAAACGCTAAGAACAAGAATCAAACCAAGAAGAATATAGAGCATATTCCTTACATTAGAAAGGTGGTTATCACTCTGTTCTTTCTCTAATGAAAGCTTCTCTGTCTTAGATGTTGCAAGTCCTGACATTGCTTCATTTGCAACTGACGCAGTATCTGTAATGATACACTGTGCATTCTCTGAGCCTTGTCTTGCAATGCTCTTTGTGATGCTGTTACGAACTGTATCATCAGCAACACCGTTTGCTTCGAGTTTATTCTCTTTCTGATAATCCTGAACTGCTGTTTCAAGCTCATCGTTAAATTCGCCTGTTATAGACCCTTCATAATAGCCAAGCTTTGTGAGGTCACCTTCAAGTGACTTAACATCGCTGCCGTTATAACCTACTTGAAGATTATCATAATCTTCTGACTTAACAGCCTTATCAGAATAAAGTACCTTTAATTCTTCAGCAGAAAGTGAATTGCTTACTTCAAGACCTGCATTCTTCTGATATGCGTTGACTGCCTTTAATGTAGCATCATCAAATATGCCTGTTGGCTCATCTGTTGTATATCTTAGTGCCTTGAGTCTTTCTTGAAGCTTTGTAACAGCACTTCCGCTCATACCATAGATAACTGCACCAGCATTTGGATTTTCAACAGCACTGCCACTAAAGAGTATGAGTTGGCTATTGAAATCTGCTTCGCCTGTTGCCTCTATTCCATTAGCACTCTGGAAAAGCTGCATTGCAATTACTGTATTTCCATCAAACTTACCTTCTTCATATTCACCTGCTGTGAGGTATGAAAGAGCAACAAGCTTATCTTGAATATCCTTAATGCCTGTCTGTTCCTCATCATAATCGCCACTCTTATAGCTATTATACTTTACTGGAGCTGAATCAGCAAAAATAGCATTCCATGTAGCTTCGTCAACATTACCTGTTACTTCAATTCCTGCTTTTGCCTGGAAATCTTTAACAGCAGCAGTAGTTGCTTCACCATAGTAACCTGTTACTTCATATGTATAATAACCAAGCTTTGCGAGAGTTTGCTGAATTTCTGTTATCTTTGCATCAGCAATAGTTTCGTCCATGTTGCCCTCTGTAAGTGTTACAAACTTAGGCTTTTCAGGTTCTTTGCTTACTTCTGACTCCTCTTTGCTTGATTCCTCAACGCTTGATTCTGGCTCAGATACTTCTTCGCTTGATTCCTCGTAGCTTGGTTCTGGCTCAGGTTCTTCGCTTGATTCCTCGTAGCTTGGCTCTGGCTCAGGTTCTTCGCTTGATTCCTCATAGCTTGGCTCTGGCTCAGGTTCTGTGCTTGATTCCTCGTAGCTTGGTTCTGGCTCAGGTTCTGTGCTTGATTCCTCGTAGCTTGGTTCTGGCTCAGGTTCTGTGCTTGATTCTGGCTTACTTGGTGCTGGGGCTGCTGTTGCTGTGCTGTAATCTGTCTGTGAATAAGCACTTGAAGGAGGTGCAATATTTGAAACACCATTAGCATCGAAGTAATATGTCACACCATCGAGTGTTCTTGATGTATTAACAATATACTGACCATTTTCATAGTAGAAAGAATCGCCATCAAACAATACCCAGCCTGTTGTAGGATAAGAAACTCCTGCAACCTTGAACCATTCAACCCATGGCTTTGAATATACATCGTGATAAACAACGCCCGAATTTTCATCTCTTGCATCAATAGCTGTGCCACTTCCGATATAGATACCTACATGGTATGGCTGGTGAAGTCCAAGACCATGTATTCTTGGAATACCATCAGCTACATAGCCCCATTCTGATGATGAGCCTAAAAGGTCTGTTCTGTTGCCACCTACACCGTTATAAGTAATGAATAAGCCAGAGCAATCAACTGCCCCATAGCTTGCTCCGCCCCAAACATATGACCAATGCTCGTTATATGCTTGAAGTGCGTGTGCTGAAAGACCAACACCTGTACTATCAGAAGCTGATGTTGTAAGTACACCAGTTGTAGCAACTGAAAGAATAAGTGCTGCTGCAATTGCAACAGAAACAATTTTCTTAGTTACTGATTTTCCTAAACTTCTTTTCATCGAAAAACTCCTTTTATAATGTCTGCTTGCCAAAAGGCATTTTTTCGCTATTGTTCGTGGCGAAATTCCACGAACCACAATACATATGCGAAATTATAAATTTGTAAAAGTAATTACAAATTGGTAACATAATAACATTATTTTCCGTAAAAATCAAGTCTTTTTCGAGCATACAAGCAATTTATATGCAAATTTGGGCAAAATAAACAAAATAAATTTTTAGATAATTTAGATTTCTAATGTCAAAAATCGCTCTTTCTTAATATAGAGTTTGCAGGTACTTTTAAATTATGATAAAATAAATTAAAACCCTAAGTATATATCAGATAATACATTTTTAGGAGTGAGTTCATTGAGCAAAAAGCGTATTGCCGTAATATTCGGTGGTGCTTCATCTGAACATGAGGTATCAAGACTTTCTTCAGCTTATATTATAAACAGCATCGATAAAGAAAAATTTGATGTTGTTACAATAGGTATTACAAAAGACGGTCGCTGGTTCTTAACAACCGCACCAACAGCTAAAATTGCAAACGGCGAATGGGAAAATGACACAAACAACAAGAAAGCTTTTATCTCTCCTGCTCCAACAGTAGGCGGTCTTGTTGTTCTTAATAGTGACGGTCATAGTGAGGTTGTCAAGCTTGATGTTGTATTCCCTGTTCTTCACGGCAAAAATGGTGAAGACGGTACAGTTCAAGGTCTTCTTGAGCTTAGCAAGATTCCATATGTTGGTTGTGGCGTAGCTGCATCTGCTTGCTGTATGGATAAGGTTTTTACAAACATTATGCTTCGTGACAGCGGAATTGATGAAGCTGATTTCACTTGGTTCTATACATATGAATATAAGCGTTCGCCTGAAAAATGTATTGAACAGGTTGAAAATGCTCTTGCATACCCTATCTTTGTCAAACCAGCAAACGCAGGTTCTTCTGTTGGTGTAAATAAAGCTAAAAATCGTGAACAGCTAATCAACGCTATTGAAATTGCTATAAAAGAGGATAGCAAAATTCTCTTTGAGGAAAATATTATCGGCAAAGAGGTTGAATGCGCTGTATTCGGAAATGAGGATATTTTCGCTTCAATTCCTGGTGAAATTGCACCCGCAAAGGAATTTTATGACTATGAGGCAAAATATCAGAGTGCAAGCAGTGAACTTTATATTCCTGCAAAAATCAGTGATGAGCTTATTGAAAAGGTAAGAGAAACTGCTAAAAAGGCCTATCATCTCTTTGGCTGTGCTGGACTTACAAGAGTTGATTTCTTTGTAACAGAAGACGGCAGAGTTCTTCTCAACGAGCTTAACACACTTCCGGGCTTTACTTCAATTAGTATGTATCCTAAGCTTATGGCTAATTGTGGAAAAGAAGGTAAACAGCTTATCGCTGAGCTTATCGACCTCGCTTTAAATAAAAATATGGCTTAAATCAGTAGCTACCAAACGGGCGAACACAGTTCGCCCCTACTTTTAGATAACTCTATTTAAAGATAAAGAAATATTCCGATTTTATGAAAGATGGGAAAATATAAATGACTAAACAGGCAATCGGTGTTTTCGATTCAGGTCTTGGTGGTCTTACTGCTGTAAGAGAGCTTCTCTCTGTATTGCCAAACGAAAATATAGTTTATTTTGGTGATACAGGTCGTGTTCCTTACGGTAACAGAAGCCGAGAAACCATCAAAAAATATTCTATGCAGGACGCCACATTTTTGCTTACTAAAAATGTCAAGCTAATCATCGCCGCTTGTGGCACAGCAAGCTCTGTTGCACCTGAAATCGGTGATAATCTTTCTGTACCATTTACAGGCGTTGTTGCTCCTACTGCCGCTGCGGCTGTTCGTGCAACTAAAAATGGGAAAATTGGCGTTATTGGCACAACTGCAACTATAAAAACAGGTTCTTATAAAAGAGAAATTAAAAAAATCAATCCTAATATAGATGTATATGAGCAGGATTGTCCACTCTTTGTACCGCTTGTTGAAAATGGTTTTATATCCGCTGATGACCAAGTGGTAACACTCGTAGTTGAAAGATACCTTTCTTCTCTAAGAGAGGCAGATATTGATACTCTTATTCTCGGCTGTACGCACTACCCTATAATAGCTGAGGCAATATCTAAGGCTTTGCCTAATGTAAGGCTTATAGACTCTGGCAGAGAAACTGCTATCTATGCAGCTTCATTATTAAAGGAAAGCAACTCACTTTCTGAGGATAATCTTAAGGGCAAATGTGAATTTTATGTCAGCGATACAACAGAAGGTTTCTCTACTCTTGCAGGAATTTTCCTTGGCAGAGATATTTCTGGACAGGTAAGCCATATTGACATAGAAGATGTTGCGAAAAAATTCAAATTGGGATAAAATCAGTAGTGCAGGAAGTGAAGCATTATGGAGAATAATTATAATTTAAAGATTAAAACAACACAGATTGTTGAAAGTGAAGCTTTCAATATGGATTTTGAGATGAATGCGTCTTATGTTAAAATAAATGAAACTCGCTATATCTCTTATATTCAGGTAGATGAGGACACTAAAAACAAGCTTCGTACAACTATAAAAATCAAACCAGACGGGGTTGTTACTATTATAAAAGGTAAGAGCGAGGGTATGATTCTCGAAATCGGAAAAACTCACTCTTGCAATTATCCAACTCCATTTGGCAATATATTGCTTGAAGTTTCTGCATTTAAAATTGCAAATAGTCTTAGCGATGATGGTGGAGAACTTGAACTTCAATATAGCTTAATCGTTGATGGCAACGAATTAAGCAAAAATACTCTCAACCTTACCGTAAAAGAAATTTAATCAACCGAAAGGAATGTTATAAATTATGTCTGATACAGCAGGAAATACTGTCAGCCTATTGAGGAATGCTATTATTGACGCTATGGGACGAGCTATGTCCGCAGGCGAGCTTCCTCTTGCTCCTACTCCAAATTTTACAATCGAAACTCCAGCCGACAGAACTAACGGCGATTTAGCTTCAAATGTAGCTATGGTTTCGGCTCGTGCATTTAAGAAAGCTCCTCGTGCAATAGCTGAGGCAATTACAAAATACATTGAGCTTGAAGGAACTAACCTCGACCGTTTTGAAATAGCTGGTCCTGGATTTATCAATTTCTTTTACGGCAAGCAATTCTATACATCAGTCATCAGAGAAATTGAAGAAAAAGGTGCTGATTACGGCAAGAGCGATTTCGGTCAAGGTAAGCGTATACTTGTAGAATTTGTTTCTGCAAACCCAACTGGTCCTATGCACATCGGTAATGCTCGTGGCGGTGCTTTGGGAGATTCACTTGCAAGTGTTCTTTCCGCAGCGGGTTATGATGTTTCAAGAGAATTCTATGTTAACGATGCCGGAAACCAAATCGAAAAGTTTGCTACCTCTCTCGAAATCCGTTATCTTCAAATCTATAAGGACGGCATAGAGCTTCCTGAGGACGCTTATCATGGACAAGATATTATCGACCACGCAAAAAACTTTGCTGAAATAAATGGCGATAAGTATGTCAATGCTGAAAGTTCAGAACGCAGAAAGGCTCTTGTGGATTTCGCACTTCCAAAGAATATTCAAGGTCTTGAAAACGACCTCCTTAAATATCGTATAAAGTATGACAGATGGTTCAGAGAAAGCACTTTACATCAGAGTGGTGCTGTTAAGAACATCGTTGAGCTTCTCAAGGAAAAAGGACATACCTATGAGCAAGACGGTGCCATATGGTTCAAGGCTACTGAATTTGGTGCTGACAAGGATTTCGTTCTCGTTCGCTCAAATGGTATTCCAACTTATGTTGTGCCTGATATTGCTTATCACTACGACAAGCTTGTAACTCGTGGCTTTGATAAGGCTATTGATGTTCTCGGTGCTGACCACCACGGTTATGTACCAAGATTAAAGGCTGCTCTTACTGCTCTTGGAGTTGACGCTTCAAGACTTGATGCTGTTCTTATGCAGATGGTTCGTCTTGTAAGAAACGGCGAAATCGTTAAGGCATCTAAGAGAAGTGGCAAGGCTATCACTCTTGTAACTCTCCTTGAAGAAGTTCCGATTGATGCAGCTCGTTTCTTCTTTAACCTTAGAGAGCCAAACAGCCATTTTGACTTTGACCTTGACCTCGCAATCGAGCAATCATCACAAAACCCTGTTTACTATGTTCAGTATGCACACGCAAGAATCTGCAATATCATAAAAGGACTTGCTGAGAGCGGTATTACACAAAGAGCTTGCACTGATGAAGAGCTTGCTCTACTTACTGCTCCTGAAGAAATTGAACTTATCAATAAGCTTGCTTCTCTTACTGGTGAAATCATAACTTCTGCAAAGACTTATGACCCTGCAAGAGTTACTCACTATGTCTATGAAACAGCTACACTTTTCCATAAGTTTTATAATGCTTGCAGAGTTAAGGGCGAAGATGAATCACTTATGCAGGCAAGACTTGCACTTTGCGTAGCAACTAAAACTGTTATCGAAAATGTTCTCACTATGTTCAAGATAACTGCTCCTGAATCAATGTAATAAAGCAAAATAATTACTGGCGGGCGAACTGGCTTATACAGTTCGCCCACAGCAATTTATAGCGAAAATAAAATATTTTCGCACAATAAAGATAATCTTATCGTTTTATTTAATAGAAAAGAGGTTTTTGTTATGCGTCAATCAACCTATTTAACTATGACCTTAGTTTTTACTATTGCCACTGTAACTGCTTTACTGTGTGCAATTATCTGTGATGCACTAAATAATTCAAACAGGTCTATTACCTTCGGCTGTATAGCTTGTGCTTGCTCTATTCCTGCATTTTCGTGTGCGTCTATTCTGTTTCAATCAGGCTCTAAAAGTATGAAAAAAGATGAAGAAACTACTGAGGATACAGAAACTGTTGATTCGGAGGAAAATAATAATGCCGAATAATACTCGTGGAAAATTTATTGTATTTGAAGGACTTGACGGTTCTGGCAAGGGAACACAAATTTCTTTGCTCTCAAAATTTCTCAACGAAAAAGGTATTAGCATTTATGAAACGGCTGAACCCACTCAATCTGCGACAGGTGGCCTTATTCGTGATACACTTGCAGGCTATCAAAAGCGTACAGCATATGAACTTGCAGCGCTCTTTTTGACAGACAGAATTTTCCACAATACCTCTGCAAATGGAATCAAGCATCTGCTTGATTCTGGTGTAACGGTAATCTGTGACAGATATTATTATTCATCTTTTGCTTATCAAGGTATAGATACCGACCTTAAATGGGTTATGGATATGAATTTAAATTGTCCGGAAATCTTAAAACCTGATTTATGTATCTTCCTTGATGTTCCAACAGAACAATGTGATGAAAGAATGGGTTCTCGCCAAAACAGGGAAATTTTTGAAAATGTTGATACACTCAATAAAATCCGCAAGAAATTTTTTGAAGTGTTTGATTTGCTTGAGAACAGCGAAAATATAAGCATTATTAATGCCTCAAGAAGCATTGATGATGTTAATAGAGATGTTGTTTCTTCTGCTATGGAAATATTAAATAAACAGTAAGAATCTTCTGTTTATAATACGGGTTTTTTGCTTGACTATTGCGAAATTTTTATCTATAATTAGATTGGTTTAATTTGATACTTTGCGGAATTTTTCGCATTTGGAGGGTTAATATGAATAAGTATAAAATTGCTGTTCTTAAAGGCGATGGAATCGGCCCTGAAATCGTAAACGAGGCCATTAAGGTTCTTAACAAGACAGCAGAAAAGTTCGGCTTTGAAGTAGACTATGATGAGGCTCTTCTTGGTGGCTGTGCTATTGATGCAACTGGTGTACCTCTTCCTGAGGAAACTATCGCTAAATGTAAAGCCGCTGACTCTGTCCTCCTTGGTGCTGTTGGTGGCCCTAAGTGGGACAATCAGCCAGGCAACAACCGCCCAGAGGCTGGCTTGCTTGGTATTCGTGGTGCATTAGGTCTTTTTGCTAATCTTAGACCTGCTGTTATCTTTGAACCACTTAAAAACGCTTCTCCACTAAAGGCCGAAATCATCGGCGACTCTATGGACATTATGATTGTTCGTGAGCTTACTGGCGGTATCTACTTCGGCAAGAGAGGTAAATTTGAGGAAGATGGTGTTCCTGCCGCTTATGATACAGAAAAGTATTCTGTAACTGAAATTGAAAGAATAGGCAGAGTAGCTTTTGATATGGCTATGAAGCGTAACAAAAAGCTCACAAGCGTTGATAAGGCTAATGTTCTCGATTCCTCAAGACTTTGGAGAGAAACTATTATTCGTCTTTCTAAGGAATATCCTGAGGTTGAGCTTTCTCATATGTATGTTGATAACTGTGCTATGCAACTTGTAAGAAATCCAAAGCAATTTGATGTTATCGTTACATCAAATATCTTCGGCGACATTCTCTCTGATGAGGCTTCTATGATTAGTGGCTCTATTGGTATGCTCGCTTCTGCAAGCCTTAGCAGTGGAAAAAGCGGTCTTTATGAGCCTATCCACGGTTCTGCTCCTGATATTGCCGGTCAGGGTATCGCTAACCCACTTGCAACAATACTTTCTGTTGCTATGATGCTCCGCTATTCTCTTGATGAGCCTAAGGCTGCTGAAGCTATTGAAAAGGCTGTTTCTGAAGCTCTCAAGACAGTAAGAACTCCTGATATTTATACAGAAGGCACTAAGAAAGTTTCCACAAGCGAAATGGGCGACATCGTCGTTTCACTTCTATAAAATTCATTTCGCATCATATTTTTATTGAAAAGGGGTATAAGTAAATGGAAATGGCCTTGAATCTTCTGTTAGCGGGCATCGTTATAGTTTTCTTTGTCCTTGTTCTCTTGATTTTTATAATCAAGATTTACAGTGCAATATTTCAAGCTGCCCAAAACGGAAGTCAAAAAAGAAAAGATGCCAAAAAGGCTGCTGAAAAGAAACCTGAGCTTATTAAAGCAGAACCACAGGTAAGCACAGCTCAACCAACAGCTACTGATAACGAAGCTATTCCGGGCGAGGTTATCGCAGCTATTGCAGCGGCTGTTGACGCTATGTACGACAAGCCTGTTAAGATTAAGTCTGTAAGACGCAGTCGTGCTAACTCAGGTTCTTCTTGGAGAAATGCAGGTCTTTTTGAGAATACCAAGCCTTTCTGACATATTGTCGGTTAGAGTGTAATTCGATAAATTTGAGAAAGGATTGATAATTAAATGGAAATCTTAAACTCCCTATGGGAATCTATTTGCAGTATTTTCACAAGCTCAGGTTTAGCAACTCTATCATGGGAAAACTATGTTATGATGTGCATATCCTTCATTCTTTTATATCTTGCTATTAAAAAGCAGTATGAGCCACTTTTGCTCTTGCCTATAGCATTCGGTATGCTACTTGTTAATGTTTTCCCTGGTATTATGGCAAACCCAACAAATGAAATGCTCACCGAAGCACAGGTCTTGGCGAGAAATCTTGACCCTGCTTCATATACAACCACAGTTCTTGATGGAACAACCTATTATAATGTCGGTCAAAACGGTGGCTTGTTCTATTATCTCTATCAAGGCGTTCACCTTGGTATTTTCCCTCCGCTTATCTTCCTCGGCATTGGTGCAATGACAGACTTCGGTCCTCTCATTGCTAACCCTAAGAGCTTCCTCCTTGGTGCAGCCGCTCAGGTTGGTATCTTTATTACATTTATTGGTGCAACACTTCTTGGATTTGCTGCTAACGAGGCTGGTTCAATCGCTATTATCGGTGGTGCAGATGGTCCAACAGCTATCTTCGTTACATCAAAGCTTGCCCCGAATCTCTTAGGTCCGATAGCCGTTGCCGCATATTCGTATATGGCACTTGTTCCTATCATTCAGCCACCTATTATGAAGCTTCTTACAACAAAGAAAGAGCGTTCAATCGTTATGCAGCAGCTCCGTCCTGTTTCTAAGATTGAGAAGATTCTCTTCCCTATCATCGTTGTAGTTATTATTGCACTTCTTCTTCCAGATGCAGCTCCTCTCGTTGGTATGCTTATGCTTGGTAACCTCTTTAAAGAGAGTGGCGTTGTTTCAAGAATCAGTAACACAGCTCAGAACGAGCTTATGAATATTGTTACAATCTTCCTTGGTGTTACAGTTGGTGCAACAGCAACAGGTCAAGTATTCCTCAGCGTAAGCACACTTGGAATTATTCTCCTTGGTCTTATCGCATTCTGCATGGGTACTGCTTGTGGCGTTCTCTTTGGTAAGATTATGTGTGCTTTTACACATGGCAAGGTCAACCCACTTATCGGTTCTGCTGGTGTTTCTGCTGTTCCTATGGCAGCAAGAATTTCACAGAAGGTTGGTCAGGAAGAAAATCCTGCAAACTTCCTTCTTATGCACGCTATGGGACCAAATGTTGCAGGTGTTATCGGTTCAGCAGTTGCTGCTGGTGTTCTCATCAGCCAAATCCCACACTAAAGTTAGTGTCATAACATAAAGTCAAACGGCGAACAGCTTAAACTGTTCGCCGTTTTTTTTGTTAGGAGATTTTATAAGAAATTAATTTATCAAATCATAATATATCTATGGAATCACAACTTTCCTTAGAGGTATTCTTATTATTTTTAGGTAAAATCGTTCTTCCTCCATTAGTTGGAATCCGCTCAAGCCATTTCATTTTTTCAAGAGTATATAAGGCACTGAGAAAATATGCATCTGAAAGCTCCTTTGGCTTTATATCCTCAAGGCACACAGGAAGCCTTACACTGAAATTATCGTGTACTATTCCGCATACAGGTACTTTAGGTCTGTTACCTGTAAAAATTGTCATTGTACTACCACAGGAAATCGGCATTGTAATAGTCTGCGGTGCAACAAGAATATCACAAGGTATTATATCATAGAAATTACTATGCACGAAAATAGTCGCTCCATATTCTCGCATAAAGCGTTCATTTTCGGCCTCATAAAACCTCACTGCACTTGTTGCAACCTGAAGTGAATTCGTATACTTTATGAATCTTTCTGCGGCAAAGCTAAATCTACCGCTTGGGTCAAAGAGTGAGATTCTCAATTCGTTAGGGTCACAATCAAGGCTCTTAATATAGCTTTCTGCCGCATTTATACACAGTCTGCGGATATACATAGGATTATCAAAACGCTTAAATCCAAGCTTTCTCGGCAAACTCAGGCTACTTGAACACACTGTTTCATGAAAATCAGCATTAACTGACCTCTTGATTTTTCCAAATCTTATTCTGCCACTTTTCTGAACATATGTAATATGAATCATTTCCAGCCCAAGATAGTCATCGTTTATTCTTTTGACATTTATTTCATACGGGGAAAATAATGCACGAAACCTCTCTTTTAAGCTATTAGGCTGTTCGTGCTTAATCGTTAATGCTGTTATCATAAAAAGAACCCCCGTTCAATCATATCTACAATATCTATATGATTGAACAGGGGAACATATTCTAATTTTATTGGTTTTTAACAAGGGATTTCTGACGCCATTTGCCACCCTTCCAACGGCAAACCATAAGTATTCCTCGGAAGCATTCATCTGCTGCAAGAGCTATCCACATTCCATAAATACCCCAACCAAATACTACAACGAAAAGGTATGAGCCAAAGGTCGAGAGAACCCACATGGAGAAAATTGCTGCGGCTGTCGGGAAATATACATCTCCTGCACCACGCAAACTATTTATAACAATAAGATTTGTGCATCTTCCTGCTTCAAGAACTACATTTATAATTATAAGTGTACCACCGATTGCTATAACCTCTGGATTATCAGTAAATATACCTATAAGCTGACTTCGGAATACAACTCCAAGCGTACACATAACCGCCGTTAGCCCGTAGCCTGCTAAAAGCCCTCGCCATACGCCATGATATGCCTCGTCATACTTTCCTGCACCAACTCGATGGCTTGTAAGTATCTGGGAACCTTGTCCGATTGATTGAGAGAAAATATAGAAAGTTGATGTTATATTCTGAATATATGACCTTGTTATATATTCATTATCAGTCATAAATCTAAGTGCGATAGATGTTACCACAAGCTGTGCTATATTATAGTTTATAGATTCAAAGGCGGCTGGTATGCCAATTTTAAGCATCTGCCAAAAATCTTTGAATGGGAACGGGAAAAGTTTTTTGAAAATAGATGGCTTTTCAACCTTTTTAAAGAAAATTATAACAAGTATAGTTCCACCAACAAGTCGGCTAAAGGTTGTAGCTAATGCAACACCTGTTACACCAAGAACAGGCATACCAAACCAACCAAGAACGAATGTGAGGTCGAGAACTGTATTTATTATATTCATAACAATAGTTATATACATCGGGATTCGTGTATAACCATGGCTTCTTAAAACAACATTCATTGAATTGAGCGTAGCCTGACCAAACATAAAACAGCCAACAATAGTTAGATATTCACTGCCGAAATCAAGCACCTTCCCCTCTGCTCCAAGTGCAGAAAGCATAGGACGGTTAAAAATTACCAACACTACACTTACAATTATTCCAATAGAAAAATTAAAGAAAATAGAAAGTGCCGCAGTCTGCGAGGCTTTCTCCCTATTTTTTGCGCCAAGGTTTTGTGCAATTATTACAGCACTTGCGGTAGCAGTAACAGAAAACAACAAATTACATATACCCGCAACCTGATTCGCCGTTCCGACAGACGCAGACGCAAGGTCATCGTACTGGCTTAGTGCAAATACATCTATAAAACCAAGCATCATAAAAAGCAAAGTTTCAATAAAGATTGGCCACGAAAGGCTGAAAAGTGACATCTTTTTCATAGAGAACCTCCTAACTTTAGTATGTGGTAATTTTCTTACTCACGCTTAAATTATTAAATACTTCTTCAAGAAACTCAAAAGTTTCGCCTGAGCCTTTTTAAAGGCTCACAGGGTCGAGGGACAGAGTCCATCGTGGGTTTTAAGGGCAAATCCTCCTTAAAATTCTTTTCTCACAAGTGGTGGACTTTATCCGTCACTTTTTCTATGGTCATCAATAAGCTAACGAGTTATATGTAGGGGCAAAATTTGCTTCACCCCTTCGGCAGATAAATTTGTAGAGGTATCCACAGGGAACCCCCTGCGAGGGTTCCCTACGAAAAACATTCCACTGGAATGTTTTTCTACCCTCCTGCGCTTTGTGGAGCATAAAGTATTTCGCTCTCTGCGGAGAGCGACAAGGGCGTTGCCCTTGACCTACAAGCCTTTAAAAAGGCTTGAGCGAAACTTCTAAGTGTCTTAGGGGAAATTTATCAGCTAATTGGTAGTTACTCACATAAACATAGGTCTATTAAGAATGTCTATTAATTATGTGTCTTGTGAGTTCACGCACTTTCGCTCCTTGCAAACTGGCTATTATAAAGAGTATTATAAAATCCACCTTTAGCAAGCAATTCTTCGTGATTACCTTGCTCGATAATATGGCCGTCTTTCATAACCAAAATAATATCAGCTTCCTTGATAGTTGAAAGTCTATGTGCAACAATAAAGCTTGTTCTGCCTTTCATCATTGCATTAAACGCTTGCTGTACTCGAATTTCCGTTCTTGTATCGATGCTACTTGTAGCCTCGTCAAGAATAAGCATAGGTGGGTCGCAGAGCATAACTCTTGCGATACACATAAGCTGTCGTTGCCCTTGCGAAAGGTTCATACCGTCTTCGGTGATAATTGTATCATAGCCATCTGGCAAACGCCTGATATAACCATCAATATAGGATTTCTTTGCAGCCTCTTGAATTTCATCAGGGGTTGCATCAGGCTTGCCGTATGCGATATTTTCAGCTATTGTCGCATTGTAAAGCCAGCTTTCTTGCAATACCATTCCATAAAGCCCACGCAAACTGTTCCTTGTGATATTTTGAGTATCAACACCATCAATCAAAATCTTACCACTGTTTATCTCATAGAAACGCATAAGAAGATTTATAAGGGTAGTCTTTCCGCAACCTGTCGGGCCAACTATTGCAACTCTCTGTCCAGGCTTGACCTTAAGGTTAAAGCCCTCAATAAGCTTTCTCTCAGGTGAATAAGAGAAGCAGACATTCTCAATATCAATAGCACCCTTGCAATGGCTCATTTCTACTGAATTTGCGGAATCAGGTGTCTGGTTATCCTCATCAAGTACCTCAAAAACTCTTGATGCACCTGCAAGCGCTGATTGAAGCTGAGGGATAACGCCTGTAACTTCATTAAATGGCTTTGTATACTGGTTTGCGTAAGTCAAGAAACAAGAAATCTGCCCTACAGAAATAATGCCGTTAATTGCGTTTATTGAGCCTACAATAGTTACAGCGGCGGTTACTATGCCGTTGACAAATCTTGTACTTGGGTTGGCAAGTGATGAATAGAACTGCGATTTTTTGACCACAGATACGAAGTCTTTCGTTAATTTCTTCAAAGCCTTCAATAGAGCGTTCCTCGTAAAACCAAAGGTTTTTACCATTTTCTGATTGCCGACAATCTCTTCTACATATGAGCTGACCTCACCTTGAGTTCTGGATTGCTCAATAAACATTTTGTGTGAAAGTCGAGTAATCATAGTTGCTACGAATATTGAAAGCGGGCTGATAACTACAACAACTATTGCAATTCTGAAATCAATCGAAAGCATAAACATAAGCGTTCCGATTATCATTACAACGCCTGAAAAAAGCTGTGTAACACCCTGCAGTAATCCATCACCCACTGCGTCAATATCGTTTATAACTCGGCTAATTAAATCACCATGTGGGTGTCCGTCAATATATTTAAGAGGAACTTCGTTAAATTTTGCGAAAATATCACGCCTCATATCTCTTACAGTCATATAGCTTACTGTGTTTGTAAAAAGTGACATAAGCCATTGGAAAAATGCTGAACCGATAACTGTAAGCATTATCAAACCGATAATATTCAACATAGCCTGAAAATCAACATTACCCTTGCCAATAGCCTTATCAATAGCCTGTCCAATAAGAACTGGTGTTGTGAGGTTAAGAACTACATAAAGAATTGCAGTAAGCATTGCACCAATAATTTGTTTTTTATAGGGCTTTATATATGAAAGAATGCGTTTCATAGTTCCCTTTTTGGCTTTTGATTTTTTCATAACACTCACTTCACCTCCTCAGCACTAAGCTGTGACAAGCAGATTTCCTTATAAACTTCACAATTCTTGATAAGTTCATCATGCTTTCCTACTCCAACAAGCTTTCCATCATCAAGAACAAGTATTTTATCAGAATATCTTACTGTTCCTACACGCTGAGAAACGATTATTGTTGTCATACCGTTTGTTTCTGTTGCAAGAGCCTTTCTTAATGCAGCATCTGTTGCAAAGTCCAAGGCACTTGCACTGTCATCAAGTATGAGAATTTCAGGTCTTGAGATTATTGCTCTTGCAATAGTCAATCTCTGCTTCTGACCACCTGAAAAATTCTTACCGCCCGCAAGAACCTCGTGTTCTATTCCATCAGAAAGCTTTGAAACAAATTCATAGGATTGTGAAACCTTTAAAGCCCATTCTATGTCCTCATTGGTAGCAGCTTTATTGCCCCAAAGGAGGTTACTTTTTATTGTTCCGCTGAAAAGTATTGCCTGCTGTGGTGCAACGCCTATTTTTGCACGAAGTGCAGAAAATGTGTATTCCTTAGCGGACATTCCGTCTATTATTACATCACCCTTTTGCGGGTCATAAAATCTTGGAATAAGGTTAATCAATGTAGACTTACCTGAACCTGTACCGCCAATAATACCAATCGTTTCGCCCTTTTCGACCTTAAAGCTGATATTCTCGAGGGCGTATTTTCCCTTACCATAAGCAAAACTTACATCATTAAATTCAATTTCGTTATTGCTCTTATTATCTGATTTTGTTTTTGTACCCTCAATAACACTTGGTTCTGTTTCAAAAACTTCATTTACACGATGTGCTGAAGCAAATGCCTTTGTAAAGATAACTACAAGGTTTGCAACAACTATCATTGCAAGCAAAATCTGAGTCATATAGTTTACTAAAGCTATAATTTCGCCTTGGCTAAGCTCGCCCTTATCAACAAAGCCACCGCCGAACCATACTATCGCAACTATTGCAATATTGATAAGTACGGTTGTTAAAGGATTAAGTAAAGCAGAAAGTCTGCCGACTGTAATTGCAGTTTTAGCTAAATCATCACTTTTTTCGTTAAAGCGTTTTTTTTCGCTCTCTTGCTTAGAAAATGCTCTTATAACTCTATTACCTGAAAGATTTTCACGAGTGATAAGTGAAAGCTTATCAAGCTTTGATTGAATCTGCTTGAAAAACGGTACTGAACGGCTCATAACAATATAAAGCACAAGTGCTAAAATAGGTGAAGCTATAAGGAAGATTATAGAAAGTCTTAAATCTATTGTCATAGCCATAATTAATGCACCGATAATAAGAAAAGGTGCTCTTATAACCAGTCTTATAAGCATCGCAACCGCCACTTGAAGCTGGTTTATATCATTTGTCATTCTCGTGATAAGTGATGGTGTACCAATTTTATCAAGTTCTTGGTGTGAAAGCTTATTTATATGCTTAAACATAGCATTTCTAACCTGCGTTCCAAAGCCTTGTGAAACTATCGAGGCACTTTTTGGCAAACTAAGGCAAAGCACAAGCCTAATGCACCAAGCAAAATCATAAGTCCGCCTCTTTGCCACACATAGACATAATCCTGATTTTTTAATGCCTGTGTCAATAATATCCGCCATAACTAATGGCACTATAAGCTCAAATATTGCCTCAATCAATTTACAAAGTGGACCAAATATTAATGGCAGCTTATAGCTTTTCAAAAATCTTCTCAATTTAAACAATAACAACAACTCGTTTCTTTATAATTTGTATTATAATGATTTTTACAAATTTAATCAAAACTCAGCATATAAGCAAAATATATCCGAATTGCTTGATTTTATTATACTTCATTATAAATTGATATACAAATAACATACTACCCATAATTAACACAATAGTAACTTCAACATATTTTTTGCAAATATATTGATAATACAAAAACTCTTTATATCTGATAAAGAATTTAAGTTTTCTCATTATTATTACCCATTTTAAATTTAAAATTACATATTATTTAAGTATATCATAAACCAACAAATTTTTACAGATATAAATTAGCTGAAACAATTTATAGATAAAAGGTTGAACGGATTTTAAAATTAAGATATAATTTTAATAGTGGCTTTTAAGTAAACTTTTATAATTAAATATAATTTTAAAAAGGATTTTCAGAATGAATATTACATATAAACAAGCAAACCTTGATGATATAGAGCTTTTAGTAAAATCGAGAATAATGGTTCTTCGTGAAGCTAATCACTTAGATGATTCCGCAGATATGTCAGAAGTTAAAGCTCAATCTTATGATTATTATAGAAAAGCTATTCTGAATGGCGAATGTATAGTCTATCTTGTTTTCGATGATGATAAGCTTGTTGGTTGTGGTGGAGTTAGTTTCTTCATAGTTATGCCAACTTGCCATAATCCAACAGGCAAAAAAGCATATCTTATGAATATATATACTTCTCCCGAATACAGACGAAAGGGCATTGCCTATAAAACACTTGATTTACTTATCAAAGCGACAAGAGAAAAGGGAATTAACCATATAACTCTTGAAGCAACTGCTATGGGACGACCTATGTATGAAAAATATGGCTTTACAAAAATGAATGACGAAATGGAACTATTATAATAAAGCAAAACCCGCACTCTGATTCTATTATCAAAGTGCGGGTTTATTATTTACAAGAAGTATATGTCAAGTAGCTATGCAACTTTTTCTATACAAGTATAGAAATTAGTCAGCGTACTTGTTATCAGTTGCATTCCAAGAATACATCTTTCTAAGCTCTGCACCGACCTTCTCGAGTTCGTGAGAAGCCTTGATAGCACGAGTTGCATTGAAGTGTGCACGACCGTTCTTGTTCTCTGCAATCCACTTTGTTGCGAATGTACCGTCCTGAATCTCTTCAAGAACCTTCTTCATCTCAGCCTTTGTTTCAGGAGTTACGATTCTCTTACCTGTCTCGTAATCACCGAACTCAGCTGTATCAGAAATAGAATATCTCATCATAGAGAAGCCACCTGTGTAGATAAGGTCAACGATGAGCTTCATCTCGTGAATGCACTCAAAGTATGCGTTCTCTGGTGGATAGCCTGCTTCTACGAGTGTTTCGAAACCAGCCTGCATCAAAGCTGTAACGCCGCCACAAAGAACTGCCTGCTCGCCGAAGAGGTCTGTCTCTGTTTCGATTTGGAAAGTTGTTTCCATAACTGCTGCACGAGCTGCACCAATACCAGCACCATATGCAAGAGCGATGTCAAGTGCGTGGCCTGAAGCATCTTGATATACAGCTACGAGAGCTGGTGTACCCTTGCCCTCTACATACTCAGAACGAACTGTGTGTCCTGGAGCCTTAGGAGCAATCATAAATACATCAACATCCTTAGGAGGTGTGATTTGCTTAAAGTGAATGTTGAAGCCGTGAGCAAATGCGATAGCCTTGCCTGCTGTGAGGTTTGGCTCGATGTCGTTCTTATAAATATCAGCCTGCTTCTCATCAGGTGTAAGAATCATAATGATATCTGCCTTCTGAGTTGCTTCTGCTGTTGTATAAACCTCGAAGCCAAGCTCCTTAACATGATCCCAACGGCGGCTGCCCTTATAAAGACCAATGATTACATTGACGCCACTATCTCTGAGGTTAAGAGCGTGAGCGTGACCCTGTGAACCGTAGCCGATGATAGCAACAGTCTTGCCCTTAAGAACATTGATGTCACAGTCTGCCTGATAGTAGATTTTCGGTGTGAATTTTGACATAAAAATTACCTCCGCTTTTCATAATGAAAAATAAAATATATATGAATCCTTAAACCGTTGTTTTAGAGCCTTTTTCGATGGCTACTGTACCTGTGCGAACGATTTCTCGGATACCATATGGCTTAAGTAAATCGAGCAATGTTTCAAATTGCTCATGAGTATCTGCAAATTGAAGAGTAAGTGTATTAACCGCAACATCTACGATTTTTGCACCCATAAGCTCTGCAATTTTCATTATATCAAGTCGCTGCTTTGCAGGGCAGTTGACTTTTATTAAACTAAGCTCACGACTTATAAACTCGCCCTGAGCATAGGTCCTGACTTTTATTACAGGAATTACTTTGTTAAGCTGTTTTTCAAGCTGTTCAACAACATATTCATCTCCGTCAACAACAATAGTCATACGAGATATTGAGCTGTCTTCTGGAATTCCAACTGCAAGGCTGTCTATATTAAAGCCTCGTCTTGAAAACAATCCAGAAACCTTAGAAAGAACGCCTGCTTGGTTTTCAACGAGAACAGAAAGTGTATATTTCATATAATCCTCCTTATCTCGATGGTGTTTCAGGACTCACTTGGCAGATAAGCACATTAGGCTTGTCTGATTCAAGCATTTCTGCAACAGCATTTTCGGCTTCTTTGTTTGTTGTAGCAACATAGGCTTTGATTCCATATGCTTCAGCAAGCTTTGCAAAATCCGGAGAATCGTTAAGGATAGTTGCAGCATATCTGCTTCCATAAAGCTTGTCCTGAATTTCTCTAACCATACCAAGTCTGCCATTCTGCATAATGATAATCTTAACATTTATGTTGCTCTGTACGGCAACTGCCAATTCTGACATACTCATCTGGAATGAGCCATCACCACAAACAACAAATACATCTCTTTCAGGGCGGGCAAGCTTTGCCCCAAGGGCAGCCGGAAGTGAATATCCCATAGTTCCCATACCGCCTGTGGTTAAAAATCTGCCATCTGAAATTTTGAAGTTATTTGCACACCAGATTTGGTTTTGTCCAACATCAGCAACAAGAATTGCCTTGTGTCTGAGCATTTCTGGAAAGCCTTGATATAAAGGTTCTCGGCTCAACAAAGCCCCTCTATAGGCTTGATTTCTGGCTCTTGCCAAGACATAAACTCATTTTTCCATTCATTAGAAATATGATAATTAATCTTATCTCTCATAACAGTGATAACATTTTTCATATCTCCGACAATCGGAACGGTTGTCTGTATGTTTTTGCCGATTTCGGCAGGGTCAATATCAATATGAATAACCTTTGCTCTCTCTCTGCTACTTGATGAGGAGCGGCAACCGCTCTGTCACCAACTCTTGCTCCACAAAGAATTAAAAGGTCTGTTTCAAGCAAAGCTCTGTTTGCACGAACTGTACCAAATGAACCAAGCATACCAAGATATTGCTTATTATCTGAAGGCATAACACCTATGCCCATCATTGTTGAAACAACTGGAATACCTGTTTTATCGGCAAATTCTGCAAAAATGGGCTTAGAACCTGAGGAGAGAACTCCACCACCAGAACATATTACTGGTCTTTTTGATTCAGCAATAAGCTCTAAGGCTCTTTTTATCTGTATAGGGTGTCCTTTAACACTCGGCTTATAACCTATAATATCTACATCTTCCGGATATTCAAAACCCGAAATCTTATTTTGCTGTATATCAATCGGAACATCAATCAAGACTGGTCCAGGTCTGCCTGTTGTAGCTATATGGAAAGCTTCCTTAAAAATTCTTGCTAAATCATTTGTATCCTTAACAAGATAGCTATGCTTTATAAAAGGTTCACAAGCACCTGTAATATCCGCTTCCTGAAAAACATCTCGTCCGATTAAGTCTGAGCGAACTTGTCCTGTAATCGCAACAATCGGAATAGAATCCATATAAGCTGTTGCAATACCTGTAATAAGGTTTGTTGCACCAGGGCCAGAAGTTGCAACGCATACACCAACCTTGCTTGAAGCACGAGCATAACCGCTCGCTGCATGAGCTGCATTCTGTTCCTGTCTTACAAGAACTGTTCTTATTTTAGAATCATATAAGGAATCGAAGAAAGGGCAGATAGCTGCACCAGGATAGCCAAATATAACGGAAATGCCCTCATTCTCAAGGCACTTAACCATAATATCAGCACCGCTTATCATATTCTGACCTCCCTTTAACTTTTAAAATAGATTTTCGTTTAGATTTTATTATAGCATTTCACAATTTTATAGTCAAGAGTTTAGCAAGTCACTTAGCATATTTATTCATAAAAACTTTTGCTATAATGCTCAATAAGCATAATATTATTAGCATAAATTTAAAAATAGAATACAATCTATGGGCGAACACAGTCCACCCACAGATTGTATAAAAATTATTTGTATTGAAAAATTACACAAAATAAAAAGTTGTTATCTTAAAAATAAAATTCATCTTCAATAGTAGAATGTAATAAATTTTATATTATAGAAATCGCAGGCAAGTATATCATCTGTTCCCTTTGGATTAAGCAAAATGAAGTTTGCACCAACCGCTAATAAAAAGCCATCTTTAGTTACAAGCTGATTTGTGCCGACAAGAAATTCTATACTAACATTTCTTCCTATTTGTGAACGAATAAATCCATTTAAGTATTGTATGCTCTCGGCTGTTATCGGATATGGCTGATTGTATTCAAGTATTGGTCGAGATAAAGATGTCTGGGTCATAGTGCCTGAACCGCCAGTTGTACCCATATTCATAGAATTATCATTTGTAGGGTAGCTTGATGTTCCAGTTCCAGGTGCAGTCAACATCTGAGAACTTGTACCCAAACCTTCCATACTTGAGCTATTCATTCCTTGTTGAGCTTGATTGTTCATTGTATTTTGTCTTTCCGCCTCTGCACGGGCATTTTGAAGATTATATGATGCTATCTGCTCAAGTGATGGAAGGTTCGGGTGATAGTTTGTTGAGGCAGAAGATTTATCCGAACCACTAAAAGAAACTCCATAATATTGAGCAAGGTCTATTGCATAATCATCGTTCATTCTGTTGTTCATAAATATCACCTTTAAAATAAAAATTATCTAAAATCAAGTCTGAGCATATTTTTCTGTTGGAATATAAAAACAATGGTCACCTATTCTATTAAATGCGATACCTATTCCACCAACAGGAAAATATGTTGGGCATCTGGAACTATATGGATTCATAAAAAATAAACTATTGGCGACTGGATTAAAAAGATTTCCGTCAATCGCCCAATCTGCAATCTCATAGCTTTCGGATGATGGAGTTATATTATAAACATTTTGCGGATTATATTCTCCGCCGACTGTAGTCATCATACATACGAATTGACCTGCTTGTTCAATAATCGCACGAATATCTCCGCCGTTGCTTACTCTTGCAAATTCGCCATACGGCACTGTTGCACGATTCATAATAACTGTCGCAACGGCTTTCATGCCATTTTCTCCTTCTCCTCCTGCTTCACATTCTATAAGTCTTGCAAATAATTCCCGTGTATCCACAGAATCATCCCCCCTGGAATCTCCTGAAAGGCTTGTCGAAATATTCGACACCTTGATATATGATATGCAAAATTGCTTTGTTGCGTGAGAATATTTTCAGGACAAGAAAAGAACATAATTCGCACCATATCTAAATATATTGATTTTCCATAAATGCGTAAAATTTCTACAAATTCAGTTGACTTTTTTAAACTCAGTGCGTATAATAAATATTAAGATAATCCCGCAAAAACTGTGAAGGGAATAAGATATATAAAACAAGCAAAGAGAACTATCGGTTGGTGTAAGATAGTGTTGGCTTTATATATGTATAGCTCATCCCGGAGTTGTCTGCCCGAATATTTAAAGGCAGACCGTAAGGTCCCGTTATAGACCAGAATCTTGTTGGAGATTCGCTGAGGAACGCTTTTTGCGTTTGAATCAGGGTGGTACCGCGTGCATTGAATTTTATGCTCGCCCCTTAGCTATTAAGGGGGCGGGCTTTTTTTTTGATGTTGATAACACCCATGCCTCCTGTCAGCTAATTTGTGGGATAAAATTATTGATATATGGAGGAATTTTTTATGTTAAAAGAATCGTTCAGAAAATATGCACCGTTTAAGCAAATAAATATTCCAGATAGACAGTGGCCTAATAATGTTATAACAAAGGCTCCTATCTGGTGTTCTGTTGACCTTCGTGACGGAAACCAGGCACTTGTAGACCCAATGAACCTTGAGCAAAAGCTTGAGTTTTTTAAAGCTCTCTGCGATATGGGTTTTAAAGAAATTGAAATCGGTTTTCCTTCTGCTTCCGAAACAGAATATGAAATCTGCCGTAAGCTTATTGATGATAACCTCATACCCGATGATGTTGCTATTCAGGTTCTCGTTCAGGCTCGTGAACACTTAATCAGAAAAACCTTTGAGGCTGTTAAGGGTGCTAAAAATGTTATTGTCCATTTTTATAACTCAACTTCAACCTTACAGCGTAAGGTTGTTTTCCACAAGGATATGGACGGCATTACAGAAATCGCTGTAAATGGTGCTAAGCTTATCAAAGAGCTTACTGAAAATTTTGCAGGAGATACAAATATTCGTTTTGAGTATTCACCAGAAAGCTTCTCAGGCACAGAGCCTGATAATGCTATTTCAATCTGCTCTGCTGTTATGGAGGCTCTTGGTTCTACTCCTGAAAATCCTGTCATCCTTAATCTTCCTAACACAGTTGAAATGTGTACTCCAAATACTTATGCTGACCAAATTGAATACTTTATTCGCAATCTTCCAAATAGAGAGAGTGCTATAATCAGTATTCACCCACACAATGACAGAGGTACAGGCGTTGCTGCTACTGAGCTTGCACTTCTTGCTGGTGCAGAAAGAGTTGAAGGTACACTTTTCGGTAACGGCGAACGCACAGGTAATCTTGATATTGTTACTGTCGGTTTGAATATGTATACTCAAGGTGTTGACCCTAAGCTTGATTTCAGCAATCTTCCTAAGTATCGTGAAATCTTTGAACGCTGCACAAAAATGCACATAAATGAGCGTCAGCCATATGTCGGCGACCTTGTCTTTACCGCTTTCTCAGGTTCTCATCAGGACGCTATCAATAAAGGCTTTGCTTATATGAAAGAACACGATAGTGATATGTGGGAAATTCCATATCTTCCAATAGACCCTGCTGATGTTGGCAGGCAATATGAACCTATCATAAGAATCAATTCTCAATCAGGCAAGGGTGGAGCTGCCTTTATTATGCAAAATAATTTCGGATATAATCTCCCGAAAAAAATGCACCCTGAATTTGGTGCTTTGGTTCAGAAGGTTTGTGACGATGAAGGTCGTGAACTTACTCCAAAGGAAGTTTTCAAAGTATTTGAGGATAACTACATTGACATTCACAAAAGATATTCTCTCCTCGGACACACCGTTCTCGAAAACCATGGCAATGATATTATGTACTTCAGAGGCAAACTTAGAATTAGTGATGGCTCTGCAAGTGAACAGATAATAGAGGGTAACGGAAATGGTCCTATCGACGCTTTCTGTAATGCTATAAAGGAAATCGGTGTTACAGGCTATGAAGTCATAGACTACACTGAACACGCTATTTCAAGTGGTTCGGACTCTAAGGCTGTTGCTTATATCGGTTTAAAAACTCCTGAGGGCAAAACAATATACGGCGTAGGTATTCATACAAATATTTTCAAAGCATCTATCAAGGCTGTTCTCTGTGCTATCAACAGAGATATTATTCAAAAGAAAGCTTAATATTAATTCTTAAGCATAAAAAATTCACCACTCATTTAAAGTGGTGAATTTTTTTATTTATCAGAAAATTCTGAAACTTTTTTTAGATTTTTTATCAGCGTGTTTTGGTTGAGCCGTTGTTTGTTTTACACTCTCTTGTGAAGTTGGTGCTTTTCGCTGTGCAGTAGTACGACTTTGTGCAACTCGTCTTGCCTCTGAAGATTTTTGCGGATTTCTTTGCTGGCTTGGTTCAGCATATCTTGCACCACTTGAACGTTGTGGCTGTACAGGTCTTGGTTGCTTTTTAGGAGCTTCTGCATAACGAATTTGCTGTGTTTGCTGTCGCTGTGGCTGTACCTGTCTTTCAGTTGTATGCTGTTTTGGCTGACGAGGTGGCTCGGCTGGTCGCTGTCTTTTAGGAGCCTCTGCATAGCGAATTTGCTGTGTTTGCTGTAGCTGTACTTGTCTTTCAGTTGTATGCTGTTTTGGCTGATAAGGTGGCTCGACTGGTCGCTGTCTTTTAGGAGCCTCTGCGTAGCGAATTTGCTGTGTTTGCTGTGGCTGTACTCGTCTTTCTGTATACTGTTCTGATTGATGAGGTGGTTCTGTTGGTCTTGGACGATATTTCTGCGAAATTTTCTGCTCTTTAGAATATCCAATCTCTTGCTTTTTAGGAACATCAGAATATATTATTCCCTGATGCTCTACTTCTTCATACTCTTCTTTTGGTTTAATTGCTTTTTTAGGCTGCTGTGATTGTGGCTTTTTCTCAACTGGTTTTATAGTTTTCTCAGCCTTTTCCTGATTAGAAGCTTGTTTAGCAATAGGCTGTGGCTCAGGCTTTGGCTTTACTTCTCCAAAACCACCCTTAACATCGGCAGTAGGGACTTTATTATTATACTCAAAATCGTAAATCGCATTAGCGATACGCTTGCAGTTATTTCTATCATCAAAGGCAAAAAATTCTTTTCTGCGTTTGAGATATTCGGCCGATACCTCGAAATTAGAATTTATTGTAGAAATAACTCTTTCTACAAGCTCATCTGCATCTGTTACTACATCGCCAAAACCGCTCTCACGATAACTAAATGTAGAAATATTATTTTGTAAGGAAACACTTGGGTTTTGATAGTAAATTATAGGTCTACGCATATATGCAAAATCAAAAGCAATATTGCTGTAATCTGTAATCAGCATAGCTGATTTTTCTATTGTTTCTTTATAGCCTAAATTTTCAAATGATGAAACAGAAACATATTCGCTCTTATTCCATAAGTATTCTTGCTTTGCAAGTTCCTCTGGCAAAATCAGAACAAGATTGCAGTTATTTTCATGAAGTGCAGAAAGAAGCTTTCTATCTGCAATAAATGAATTAAATACAGAATAAAGTGGTTCTGTTGTGAAATTCTGATAGCCTATATGTGCATACTTTGCAAAACCTCTACGCATAGCTGGGCATACAAGAATCTGCTTTGATGGCACCGACATAAGAGTATCCATATGAGGATAACCAAATGCAAACAAATGCTTTTGGTCATATCCGTATATTGGGTGAATAAGTCTTTCATACTCCTGCTCAGAGCCACAAAAACGCAATGCTGTATCATCATACATCTTATTCTCAGATTGTGCCGAACGAAGCATTGATATTCCATCGCCAAAGGAAACTATATCTGCCATAAGTAAATCTCGATAATAGATTTCTTCTCCATCTTCAAATCCGAGATTTTTATAAACATTATGTCCGTTTGAGATGATTACATCTGCATTCATTGCAATAATCTTTTGAGTCATAGTACCACTTGCAAGGTTATTGCTTTGGAAGGCTGTCATAATAAAGCTATCATCGGGGTTAATCTCTCTATGCGAATAGAATACCTCTATACCTCGTTTATCGTGTAAAGAATTGATATAGTTATATATATCGTGAGCATCTTCAGAATTGGCATTTTTGCTATCACACATGAGCCAGATTCGTCTTTCGGCATATTTATCAATAGTTGAATGATAGCGTTTTCTAAGACGCTTAATTTTGAGATATTTCTGAACAGAAACAGCTTTCTTTACATCAGAAAGGAACAGCCTTTCGTGGTGGCTCTGCATAAAAGATGTTGCTCTACGAATTGTTATAGAGCGTTTTTCTAAATCAAAGGTAATAAGCCTGCCACCCGAAACGCAATAACTATGCGGAAATTTTTCTGTAAGATGAGCTGCTGTTGAGCCAAAAGAAAATCTCAGCTTATAGTTTATCTTATCAATGGAAATATAGAAAGAAAGAACCGTCATTTCCTTGATATTTTTCAGAGGAATAGTAATTGTAAAACCGTGGTCTTTATCAAAAGGAATCTCAAAAAGAGTTTTAAGAGAATAGAAATGATAATCCTTAAACTGTATTCTTTCTCTATTTGAAATGGCAAATAGTTTATATTCTATTCTATCGAGAAATGAAATATCTGTAACGCAGCCACTTATATATAAATTAGAACCCTCAGCTTTGAGCGACATGATTTTAACATCAATATGCTCTGATGATGAAATCAATGCACCACCAAGAGTTGCTATAAATCCACCGCTTGTTTTCATCTTGCGAGGACGAAGTGACGCATCTCTAAATTCAAACTGACTTGAATTTCCTATAGGAAAGAAATCAATATCAGGCTTTAGTGCCTTATTATGATATTTCAATCTGAGCATCTTAAAGGTGAGCGTTGATGGGAATAAAGCTCTCCTTGCTATATTTCTATTAAGAATAACAGCATCATCTATATTTTGCATAGCATCACTTATAAGGTTAAAGAAATCGTTTACACCATTAGGTCCCATAGTAAACATATATCTTTCGCCAAGTCCACAAGCAAGCTTGATATAAATTAAATACATCACCATATTCATAATCACAGCAGAATTGCCCTTTGTTTCAAGCATAGGTATAGCAAATCTTATTATAGAATCTGTGAAATATGATTTATTATACTGTTCCTTTAGGTTTTTTATATCATTCTCAGCAGGATATGGCGATATAAACTTAAACTTTGATGTATAAACATAAGAACCGATATGATAGAAATAATCAAGGATAAAAGCCATTGTAAAATCACTTGAAAGACTTTTCTTGAAACGAACATTTACAATAGTATCGTTTCTGAAAAAATATGCTCCAAGAATAAGACTTACTTTATCAGGATTAGTTTTAAGTTTGATTGTCCCGTCCTTAGCACCAAAATTATACGGAACTGAACCATTTCGGCGTTTAGAAGTTTCTGCGGCAATACATATTGCAGGTGCTTTTGTAAATGCGGGTTCTTCTGAAAGCTTTTTAAGTGCTTCGTAGGAATATTCATCTCCAGCACGAATAAAGCTTACATAAGCTCCTGTGCATATAACTCTTGCATCGCTAAAGCATTCTGCCATATTTTCGCCTTGGCAATCAACAAAATATATATTTTCGGGGTAATCATCGGTGTATTTAAGGCATAACTCAGTACTCTCTTTTGTTACAAGAGAGTCGATTAAAACAATTTGTATGCTATTGCGAAAAAATTCCTTATCAGCAGTAATTGATGCAATAGTAGCAGGCAAAAGCTCCTCGTTATCTATATACACACTTATGCTGAATTTATAATCTTTAGCCATACCCTACCCCGATTAAACACTATATACTTTCAATAATTCTGAACTACAATTCAGATTTTTGAAAATCACTCAAGTCCGTACTTCAATTCCTCACGAGCAAAGCTCTTATATCTTTCATAATAATAGTGTGAACGCAAGGTCAATAAGTCTTCAGGTGTTGTTACCTTGATATTATCACGCTCACCTATATAAATATGAATTTCCTGTCCAAGCTCTATAAGAAGTTCGCTTGAAGATGTAGGCGAAACTATTCCACGCCTTTCAGCCTCAAGATGAGCTCCCATAATTTTTTCTCATAGTATAGCCCTGTGGAGCTTGGGTTATATACATATAACCTCTTGGCAATGCCTTAGAGCAATGTTCTCCATCATCGCTCCAGAGAACAGAGTCTATACTCGGTGTTACTGGAACAGCTGTTTCATACTCTCTTGCAAGCTTAATACAATTTGAAATAAGTTGTTCACTCATAACTGGACGAACACCATCACAGATAAGAACAATATCTTCAGGCTTTGTAAATTCATCTACACGAACAAGTCCATTATGGATTGATTCGTGGCCTGTTGAACCGCCCTTAACTATATCTACTACCTTGGCAACCTTCCACTTTTCAATTAGCTTCCAAAGCTCATCAATCCAAGCCTCAAGGCATGAAATAACGATTCCATCAACCTCTGGGTGTGTTGAAAAGTTTTCGAGTGTTCTTATAATAATAGGCTTTCCGTCAACCTCAATAAACTGCTTAGGAATATCGGAGGTTTTCATACGAGTACCTGTACCTCCAGCAAATATCATTGCGTTTACCATAATTTCAACCGCCTTTTAATTTTATATTTATATATTTAATTATGCTCTAATAATGACAAATCAAACTCAAGTTGTCAAGATATATTTTTTAAATCTCGCATATATTATAATACAACTCCTATCTAATGTCAATTTTGCGATGTTTTTCACTTTTGCAGAGTTAATTTTTTTTAGGACTATGCATTTTAAATTCCAAAGATAAATATATACAAAATTTAACAAAAGCTATTTTTGTTAGGTTAAGCCAACATAAATTCATATACACCGCTTGACTTTATAATAATTCTATGCTATTATAATTCTGTTGGTTAGTTTAGACTAATTATGAAATTTTCTCATATTCGGTAGAATATAGTAAATTTCATATTTTTTTGAATTTGAGTTAGTTATATCTAATTCCATATTTTAAAATGTTTTCTCTTTGATTTTCAGGAAAAACTATTTATAGATAGTTTAAATTCAAAGTTTTATTAAGCTATTATCTTTCAAGGAAATAGCTACTAAAAACATTAATCGGCGGATTTTATCCGCCGATTGAAAAAAAGAGATGTTAAGGGCTTCACCCTTAAAAAACCCACCAAAGGCTCTGCCTTTGGAATCCGCAAGCTTTTGAAAAAGCTTGAGCAAAACTTTTAAGTATCTTTAGGAAAATTTGTCAATTAATTTCTGAGGTGTAAACTATGCTTGCTAATTTTCTTGTAGAATATTGCTCTCCTACTCTTGCAGGAATAAAAACTGCAAATCTTTTCAACTGCCAATATGGTTCACATTCTCGTGCAGAACTTGCTTTTATAATCGCTCTTTGGAACAGACGGCTTAATTCTAAAGGCGTTTCACTAAAAGTTCTAAGATTTTCAAGAGGAAATGCTCTGATTTATGTGTATCGTGAAAATCAGCTTAAAGAGGATTTCAAAAAAAATGGTGTCGCTGAATTTCTTTTCTCTTACGGATATGATATTACTAATATTCAAGCTTGTATCGAAAGGCTAAACAAAAGAATCTGTGAATCAGAAAGCTTTCCTCACGAAATAGGTTTGTTTCTCGGGTATCCGCTTGGAGATGTTACAGGTTTTATCGAAAACAAAGGAAAAAATAGTCTATACACTGGCTTTTGGAAGGTTTATTGCAACAAAAATGAAACACTCAAAATCTTTGAAAAATATAAAAAATGCAGAAAGGTTTATCAGAAACTATATAACGGAGGAAAACCTCTTATGCAGCTAACCGCCACAGCTGTGGCAAAATAATTTCGCATATTCTCGCATCAGATAAAATCCGGTGCGATAATATATACACATCTAAATATTAGAAAGGTTGAATCTATAATGAGTAAAATAGCAGTAGTATTTTGGAGTGGCACAGGCAATACAGAGGCTATGGCTGACGCTGTTGTTGAGGGTATAGAGGCTGCTGGTGCAGAATGCTCTAAATTTAGTGCAAGTGATTTCAATGGCGGAATGGTAAACGATTTTGACGCTATTGCTTTTGGTTGCCCTTCAATGGGCAGCGAACAGCTTGAAGACAGCGAATTTGAGCCAATGTTCAATGATTGCGAGGCTAATCTAAAAGGCAAGAAAATTGCTCTCTTTGGCTCATACGGTTGGGGCGATGGCGAATGGATGAGAAATTGGCAAGCAACTTGCGAAAATGATGGTGCAGTTCTTGTTGCAGAACCTGTTATCTGCAATGATGCTCCTGAGGCAGATACACTTGAGGCTCTTAATGAGCTTGGAAAGGCTCTTGCATAATAAATCTTAAGCTGATAAGTAACATACAAAAAGCTAAAGCAGTTTTATTCTGCTTAGCTTTTCTATTTAATATGTGCTTGATTAAAAGTTTTCAAATGCAAAAATGCCATATTCCGATTGGAATACGACATTTTTATGGTTACTAAATTTGAAATTAAATTTATATTCTATGCTTATTTAAGTTGGCTCTTATTCCAATAGTCAAAGTCACTTGCGTCCTTTAATTTTCCATTATCTTCATCGAGATAATGTTCACTGTTTTTAAACATACCCTTACCGATAGTATACCCTTGGTCTTTTGACATTTTGTTGCCAACAACTAAAAGTATAATTACAATAATTGCAGTTATTACATATACCATCAGAATAACCTCCTTAAACAGTGAGAATAAACTTAATAAAATCAGATTAAGCCTTGCCGACAGAACCGAAGAGTTCCATCTTTTCCTTAACAGTAGCCTTGATAGCCTCAAAGCCTGGTGCAAGAAGCTTTCTCGGGTCGAAGCCCTTGCCCTCGAGGTCCTTGCCTGCTTCGATGTACTTTCTTGTAGCATCTGCGAATGCAAGCTGGCACTCTGTATTAACATTAATCTTAGAAACGCCAAGAGAAATAGCCTTCTTAATCATATCTGCAGGGATACCTGTACCACCGTGGAGAACGAGTGGCATAGCACCTGTGAGCTGTTGAACAGCATCAAGAGTTTCAAAGCTAAGTCCCTTCCAGTTTGCAGGATACTTACCATGAATGTTACCAATACCAGCTGCGAGCATTGTTACGCCGAGGTCAGCAATCTGCTTGCACTCGTTAGGGTCTGCACACTCACCCATACCGATAACGCCGTCTTCTTCACCACCGATAGAACCAACTTCTGCCTCGATGCTGAGTCCCTTCTCATTGCAGATAGCAACGAGTTCCTTTGTCTTTTCGATATTCTCAGCGATTGGATAGTGAGAACCATCGAACATGATTGAGCTGAAGCCAGCCTCGATGCACTTCTTAGCACCTTCGTAGCTGCCGTGGTCAAGGTGAAGAGCAACAGGAACAGTGATGTTGAGTTCCTCGAGCATACCGTTAACCATACCTACAACTGTCTTATAGCCGCACATATACTTACCTGCACCCTCTGAAACACCGAGGATAACTGGTGAGTTAAGCTCTTGAGCAGTAAGGAGAATAGCCTTTGTCCACTCGAGATTGTTGATGTTGAACTGACCAACAGCATAATGACCTGCCTTTGCCTTTGTAAGCATTTCCTTTGCATTAACTAATGGCATTTTTATCACACTCCATAATTATTTACGCATTGCTACTTTAATATTAGCTTTGCGCTGCATATATATTATACAATATTCTGATGAAAATATAAAGCCTTTTCCCTAAAAAATATGCAAATAGATTTTAATGTTAAAAGTTTCAACTTTAAATTATCTTTAGTTTAATTCTTTAAGGCAATCCTCGAAAGCTGCTTTAAGAGCCTTGAGTCCCTCTATGAGAGTTTCTTTGTCAATTACAAGCGGAGGCATAAGCTTCACAACAGAATTATCTCTGCCTGCAAGCTCTATTATAAGTTTATGGTCAAATGCCTTTCTTGTAACCTTATCGCTGAAATTCTTATCAGGGAATTCTGAACAGTCAATACCCCAGATAAGACCGATTCCACGAAGCTTTAAACGGCTATCGAGTGGGAGAATTTCTTTTTCGATAAATTCTTTAACGATAGGTGCTTTTTCCTGAACTTGCTTTTCGACCTTATTTTCGAGCATATATTCAAGACCTGCTTTAGCTGCAATAAATGAAAGCTGATTGCCTCTGAAAGTTCCGTTATGCTCACCTGGTGTGAAGCAGTCGATTGCAGGGTTGACAAGTGTCAATGCGAGCGGTAAACCATAACCACCTATTGATTTTGAAAGAACAACAATATCAGGAACTATTCCGGCTCTCTCAAATGAGAAATATGTGCCTGTTCTTGCACAGCCAACCTGAATATCATCTACAATAAGAACTATATCATTATCATCACAGAACTTTCTTGCAGCCTTGAGCCATTCTACATCAAGAACATGGATTCCGCCCTCAGCCTGAACTGTTTCTATAACAAGTGCTGCTGGCTTCTCTATGCCTGAATGGTCATCATCAAGCAAATCTTGCATATACTTAATAGTATCAAAACCAGGATACATATAAGGAGCAGGAATATGTGTTACATCGTTAAGCTTAACACCCGCACCCTTTCTTGCTGCTGAATCAGTTGTAAGAGCCAATGCACCGAGAGTCATTCCGTGAAAACAACCCATAAGAGAAAATACATTACTTCTTCCCTTTGCCTTACGAGCAAGCTTTAAAGCCGCCTCAATTGCATTTGTACCAGTAGGGCCTGGGAACATAACCTTGAAATTAAGTCCTCTTGGCTTGAGAATGTTTTCCTCAAGATATTCGATAAGCTCTCTCTTTGGAGTTGTATACATATCAAGAGCGTGCATAATGCCATCATTCTCAATATATTCAATAAGCTTTGGCTTGATATAATCATTATTATGACCGTAGTTTACTGCACCTGCACCGCAGAAAAAGTCTATATATTTTTCGCCATTTTCGTCATACATAAATGCACCCTTAGATTTCTTAAAAACTGTAGGAAATCTTCTGCAATATGAACGAACGCTGGATTCATAGTTTTCAAAAACTTCGGTATTCATAAATTCATACCCCTTCCAATTATAAGTTGTTTTGTTTTGGCAAAATGCCCTTCAAAAACAAGTTGCTTTCTAACAGAATAAATTTTTAGACCTTATTTATCCCTTTGTCAATGTTTTAACAATAATATATTGAGCCATCATATGTAAAAATATTGTCAAAGAAAGCCAATAATTTTATTACAAATACAGAATACTATCGCCTTATGAAATCAATTTGCCTCTACCCATTCTTCACCTATAATTTTTGCTTCAACACTTCCACAAGTTATATCTGCAAGTTCTTTTTGTAAAAGATTCATATTTATCCTTTGGCAAATAAAATTCCAAGCCAACACAATCCGTAAACTCGCTATTGTATATATTTCCACCAAATAATGGAACTACCCCTGAAAGCTTGCCATACTGATTATAATCACAGCTCAAAGTAACTTTCAGAGATTTTTCCATTGTAATTATTCCGCCTGCATTAACGGCAATGGACGCTCCGTGAGAATATGCTCGGACAAGTCCTCCACCACCAAGAAGTATTCCACCAAAATATCTTGTAACTACTACCACAGCATCAACTATTCCAGCTTTTTGCAAAACATCAAGTACAGGAATACCTGCTGTGCCTTGAGGTTCTCCGTCATCTGAATATCTCTTTATCTGACCATTTCGCAAGATATAGGCATATACATTATGAGTTGCGTCCCAGTGGATACGCTTTTTTTCGTTTATAAAGTCGATAGCTTCTTGTTCTTCTTGAACAGGCTTGATATAGCCTATAAATTTTGAACGGCGTTCAACAAATTCGTCCTGAGCTTCATTTTTAATTGTTTTATATATTTCCATAAAATATCCCACCAAACAAAAAAGACGACACAAGCTGTGCCGTCCTTTCATAAAACATAATTATTTGCCCATGCCGTAACGCTTTCTGAACTTATCGACACGACCGCCTGTATCTACGAGCTTCTGTCTGCCTGTAAAGAACGGATGGCACTTTGAGCATATTTCAACACGAATATCCTGCTTTGTGGAGCCTGTTTCGATAACATTACCGCAAGCACAGGTAATAGTTGTCTGCTTATAATTTGGATGAATATTCTCTTTCATTTCGGTTCACCTCTTTCAACACTGCTACATAACAAAAACGATTATACCACAACAAAACAGAAAATGCAAGATAAATTTCAAGAAAATACATAATAAATTATGACAACAGATATATTGACAAACTATGTTCGCACACTCGTTAGATGGTTGATAAAGAAAGTTTTAAGCGGCGGATAAAATCCGCCGCTTTGAAAAAGCAAGAAATGTTAAGGGCTTCGCCCTTAAAACCCACCAAAGGCTCTGCCTTTGGAATCCGCAAGCTTTTGAAAAAGCTTGAGCAAAACTTTTGAGTATCTTAGGAAAATCTGTTAGCTAATCGGCAGTTCTCTGAACTGTAACAATCACTTTTTAAGAGCATCTTCTATAAGATTTGCTGTTCCAATATCTTCCTTTGGAATCTGATAGAGGTCGTTGCCTGGATATTCGTTTGCCTCAATAACCGCAAAGCCCTTTTCTGTAATGCAAATATCCCAGCCGACATATCTCATCTTAGGCATAACCAAAGCAAGACTTTTTGCATAATCAGTAAGTCCAGACCAATTTGGAATTGTAAATCCGAGAATCTGAGCGTTTGTATCTGGGTGATTGCTGAAATATACATTGCTCTTATTTCGAGCCTTATGCTCAATTTTTCCTGTTTTTATATTTATAGGAGCTGTTATTCCGCCGTGGTTGAAGTTATCGACAACATTTCCGCCTGTTCCTATCCTCATATATGCACCAACAATAGACGGAACATTATTATCGCTGAGAACTGTAACTATTCTTATTGTATTTACAGATGAAGGGTAAATTGCTGAAATTTCTGCACTTTGCTTTACAACCTCTTCAACAAGGTAGCTTTGATTTTTTATAAGATATTCATAAAGCTCGTGTATGCCATATTTCCTTGGGTCTAAAATCTCGATTCCCTTACCACAGCACAAGCCCAAAGGCTTTACTATAATTTGTTCCTTATTTTGAATAAATTTTGCGAAATCAGCTTCATTATTTCCATCAAGCAAAATCCATTCACGGCAAAGGTACTTATCAAAATGCTTATTAAATTCCGCTTTATCAGAGAAAATTCCGACATACTCCTTATCATTAAGACGGCGGACATATGCGTCATTTTTGCCACGAGTAAGAATTTTTGCTCTTTCCTCATCGCTAAGCTCATACATCTTAAAAAGCTTATAATCCATATAGCCAGCCTGATATTTCATTCCGCACTTAACTATATCAGTAAAAGCTGAAATTCTGCTCTTTCCACTTGCCTCATGAACTTCGCCTGCTGTTTTCATAAGATTTTTATAATCAAGAGTAGCTATACGCTTAATAAGAAACCCGACTTTTCCCATATTATAAACACCAAACCTTTGATAAAATTATTCCGCTCCCATAAGAAACTCTGTGCCTTCACGCTGAAGTCTTTTTAGTCTGTCAGCGTATGCGTTATTGATTTCTTCTTCATAAAGCAAGCTATCATTGAGATTCATTGACCTTAATAGATACTTTAAAAATTTAGGATTAAGCATAATAAATGGACCAAGGATATATGTTCCGAAGAAATTCTTATAATGAATGCCTTCATTCTTGCTATCAAGATTTATTCCGAAACCACCTTCAACACTTATAAAAGGTTTTTCAGTAGCTTTTCCATGAGAGAATGAAAACTGCGATTTATGACCGACTATTTTAATATCCTCATCATTTTCTGTTTGAAAATCTCCAAGAAAAAAACAGTTTCTTCTATCATTCATCTGACGCTTTGAATAAAAGTCTATTGCACCAAGACATTCTATTTTTTTGTCATCATCTTCTATATGTTTGCCAAAAATCTCAAAGGAATTTCCAGTTGCAAGAAAGAAAGTTCCATTCTCTACAAGTTCTTTGATTTTATCTTTATATGGCATAAGATGCTTAATTGCAAATTCCTGATTTCTTTCTGACATAGAACCCATACAAATTATATCAACTTTTTCACTAAGAAAAGCTGGTTTATCATTATTTGAGGTAAAAACTGTCTGGCTATCAGGAATACACATAGCAAGATATTTAGCGTTGTAATAATCCCCATAAAGATTAGAAAGTTCGGGGTAAAGTACTTCTATTTTCATATATCCTCCTTATTGGCTCATTGGTTAGTGATTTTTTCTTTGATTTTGTCCTTAATCTTTTTAGCTCTGAGAACTGTTGTAACATCGTGCAGAACATAAATTGATTCGATTCCATCTGTTGATACATAATCTGGAATAGTCTGCTCATCAAAGACGCAGACAGTTTTTTTTCAACAGGGATTCCTGCAAGACGCAAACGAAGCTTATAATCAAGGTAACGCTGACCTGCAACGATAATCTTCTTTATATTCTCATTTTTTAGATATTCAAAATCGGTTTCATATAGCCAAGTGATTGTCTCAATATTAGGGTCATCTCCGTAATGCTCATCAAGCAAAAGGATAAGCTCTTTCTTCGATGGCTCTTTTGCAAGATACTCAAATACGGTAGATGCAGCAGAAACATTCTGTCCCTTTGCGGAGAATGTATACATTTTTATCTTACCCAAATCTTCACAGGCAACTCTGTTTTCAGGAAGCTTAATATGCTTGATGTGTTCAGCAATAACCTCTGGAGAATAGCCAATAGTACGGAAAAGTGTAATGATAGCCATAATATTAAAGGCATTAAAAATTGTATCAGAAACAAGCGGATATTTAAACTCTCCGTCCTTTTCTTTGACAAGCATTTCTCTTTTGTCAAAATCAAGCTTAGTGCCAATGAAATCGCCTGTTTTGGACTTCAAACCGCAATGAGGGCAATAGAAATTTCCGATTGCACGATAATGGCGGTAATTAAACACTGGAATAGTTCCGCACTTAGGACAAACTGGGAAGTCTGAAACATTTGTTTCAAAAACATCAGCGTGTTGGTCTGCTATTGCAAAGAAACGCTTATTGTTATTTTCACCTAAGAAACTACTATTCGGGTCATCAGCATTAAGGATAAGTGTAGCATTTGGAAGCTTTGATACACCTTCATTTATTCTGCTGAAAATGAGGTCCTGATGAGCATTTCTTCTTATAGAATCACGACAGATATTAGTTACTATAACATAATTTGGCTGAATCCACGGCAAAGTCTTATAAGAAAGAAGTTCATCAACTTCAACAACTGCTGCGTCTTTAGTAGGTCTGTTGAAAATACTTACAGCATCGAGCAAGCACCTTGCTTGTCCTGCCTTATAGTTAGCTCCCCATGTATTATACGCAACCTTTTTGCCCTCAAGATTTAATATATTGCTGACGAGATTTGATATTGTTGTTTTACCGTTTGTTCCTGTAACAGCGACAACAAGCTGTGGTTTTTTAACTCTATCAAGAAAATCCGGGCAAAGTCTGAGAGCAAGAATACCTGGTCTGTCGTCACGCTCTCTGCCTGTATGCTTAAACAAAAACAAGCACAGCTTTGATGCCCAAAGGCTAATAATAAATCTCAGCATATAATAATTTCCTCCTAAAAATAAAAAACGATTTAATTAAATCATCTTACAAAATTATCTAATTGATTATACAATACACAAGGGTAAAAAACAAGTGGCAAGAAATCAGGCTTTTTCACAATTTTATACTGTAATTTTAGTAAATTTACAAGGTGAACTGACTTTATTACTTCTTTTTGCCTTAACATATTTTACAAAGTTTGCCTCTAAAAACGGGCTAATTATATTTATAGAATAAAACCCACTTCAAAATAGTTGAAAGATTATTCTCCGTGTGAAAAAGTTGATATAGTTTTGTAAAATGACTGTTCATAAAATGAAGGGAAGATAAATTATGTGCGGATTATGCGGATTTACTGGCGAAATAATCGACAGAGATGATGTCCTTAAAAGAATGACCGATGTCATCACTCACAGAGGTCCTGATAGCTATGGCTACTATACAAGCGATAAGATTTCTATGGGGTTTCGCCGTCTTAGTATTATAGACCTTGATGCAGGTAGTCAGCCTATATATAATGAAGATAAATCACTTGTTCTTATGTTTAATGGAGAGATTTATAACTATAAGGATTTGCGTAAGGAACTTATGGAGGCTGGTCACAAGTTCTATACTCAGACAGACTCTGAAGTTCTCATTCATGCCTTTGAAGAATGGGGCGAGGATATGCTTATGAAGCTCAGAGGTATGTTTGGTTTTGCAATTCATAACACAAAGGACGGTTCTTTATTTATCGCAAGAGATTTCTTTGGCATAAAGCCTATGCACTACGCTATGGTTGATGGTTCTTTTGTCTATGCCTCTGAAATTAAGAGTATCCTTGAATATCCAAAATATAAAAAGAAATTCAACCACAAAGCTCTTGATAACTACCTTTCTTTCCAATATGTAGTTCCACCTGAAACTTTCTTTGAGGGCATTTACTGCCTTTTACCAGGTCATTACCTTTGGTATAGGGACGGCAAGGTTACTACTACAAGATATTTTGAGGCAACCTTTAAGCCTGATGAATCACTCACACTTGATAAAGCAGTTGACGAAATTGAGGCTGTATTTGAGGATTCTGTTAATGCTCACAAAATCAGTGATGTTGAGGTTGGTTGTTTCCTTTCTAGCGGTGTTGACTCAAGCTATGTTTCAACATACTTTGCTGACCAAAAGACATTTACTGTCGGCTTTGACTTCGGCGACCACTACAACGAAATAAGCTGGGCAAAGCGTCTTTCTGAAAAAATCGGCGTTGACCACCACACAAAGCTTATCGGCTCTGATGAATTTTGGGGTGCTGTTCCTAAGGTTCAGTATCAGATGGACCAGCCTCTCGCAGACCCATCGTGTATTGCACTTTACTTTGTTTCAAAGTTAGCAAGTAAATATGTAAAGGTTGTTCTCTCTGGTGAGGGTGCTGATGAACTTTTCGGCGGATATACTGTCTATAATGAACCTCATGTATTTAAGCTTTATCAGAAAATTTTCAACCAAAAGGCAAGAACTGCTTTAGCTAATAAGGCTCGTAAAATGCCACACATCAAAGGCAGAGGCTTTATTCTTCGTGGTGAAAGAGTTACTGAAGAAAAATTTATTGGTAACGCTTTCCTCTTTGATGATAAAGAAAAAGACGAAATTCTTAAGGATACTTCAATCGTAACTCGTCCACAGGACCTTTGTAAAAAGTTCTATGACAGAGTTCGTGGCTATGATGATGTTACCAAAATGCAGTATCTCGACATCAACCTTTGGATGGTTGGTGATATTCTTCTCAAGGCTGACCGTATGAGTATGGCTAACTCTCTTGAGCTTCGTGTTCCGTTCCTTGATAGAAAGGTTTTTGAGGTTGCAAGAAAGCTTCCTACAAATCTTCGTGTAAATAGAAAGAATACAAAGTACGCAATGCGTATGGCTGCTCTCCGTCACCTTCCGAAAGAAACTGCTCAAAAAGAAAAGCTTGGTTTCCCTGTTCCTACAAGAGTTTGGCTTCGTGATGAGAAATTCTACAACATTGTTAAGGATATGTTCAAGTCTGAAACTGCTGAAATGTTCTTTAACACTGATGTTCTTGTTGAACTTCTTGATGAGCATTTCCACAACAAAGAGGATAACAGCCGTAAGGTTTGGACAATCTATGTTTTCTTACTTTGGTATAATATCTATTTCGGTTCTGACAAGGTAGTTCCTCCAATCCCTGAAAATCAGATTGATGACTAAAGATAATATCTTTAAAACTCTAAAATTTATATTTTAAGAATAAAAACCACTCGTTGATTGATTACCAGCGAGTGGTTTTATCAACTTAGTAGATTTATAACTATGTTAACTGAATATATAAATGCTACAAAAAATGATGCAAAATTATTAGTAGATATTTATAATGCAGCCTTTTACTCTGATTTTATAAAATATGGAGAATGCCCTGCATACGGCAGAACAATATCCGATATGGAAAAATCAATAGAAAGATTTCCAAAAACAATAATTCTCTGCGATAAAAAAACATTGGTGTAATCTCTATTCAAAATAAAGGAAATGGAAATTATTATATTGGTTGTTTATGTGTTATTCCTGAATATCAGAGTAAAGGAATTGGCACTCAAGCTTTTAAACATACACAATCCGTCTATTCTGATTGGAGAAAAATTACACTTATAACTCCTGCCGATAAAGAGGAAAATATTAAGTTTTATACTCAAAAATGTGGATTTTCAGTAGCATCAAAATCTATGGATGGAAACATTGAGGTTATTAATTTGTATATAGAACGATAATTTTATAAATTTCAAAGATAAAAATCCGCCTGCTGTGATTTCTCACAACAGGCGGATTTCTTTCATTTTATGGTCTATTTATTCAGTGTAAATTAAATTACTTGTTGTTGATAGCAGCCTGAGCAGCAGCAAGACGAGCAATCGGTACACGGAATGGTGAGCAAGATACATAGTCAAGACCAATCTTATGGCAGAACTCAACAGATGATGGGTCGCCACCATGCTCGCCACAGATACCTACATGGAGCTTATTGTTAACTGGCTTACCAAGCTTGATAGCCATTTCCATAAGCTTGCCTACACCTGTCTGGTCGAGCTTTGCAAATGGGTCGTTTTCAAAAATCTTGCAATCATAGTAAGCGTTGAGGAACTTACCAGCGTCATCACGGCTGAAGCCGAATGTCATCTGAGTAAGGTCGTTTGTACCGAAGCAGAAGAAGTCAGCTTCCTTAGCAATCTCATCAGCTGTAAGAGCAGCTCTTGGGATTTCAATCATTGTACCAACTTCATACTCAAGCTCAATACCAGCAGCAGCGATTTCAGCATCAGCTGTCTCTACAACTACCTTCTTAACATACTTAAGTTCCTTAACCTCGCAAACGAGAGGAATCATGATTTCTGGCTTAACTGCCCAATCAGGATGTGCCTTCTTAACATTGATAGCTGCACGGATAACAGCCTTTGTCTGCATCTTTGCAATTTCAGGATATGTTACTGCAAGACGGCAGCCACGGTGACCCATCATTGGGTTGAACTCGTGGAGGGAAGCAATGATAGCCTTAATCTGCTCAACTGTCTTACCCTGTGCATTAGCAAGCTTCTCAATGTCAGCCTCTTCTGTTGGAACGAACTCATGGAGAGGTGGGTCAAGGAAACGAATTGTAACAGGATTACCTTCAAGAGCCTCATAGAGAGCCTCGAAGTCGCCTTGCTGATATGGGAGAATCTTCTCGAGAGCTGCTTCTCTCTCTTCAACTGTATCGGAGCAAATCATCTCACGGAATGCAGCAATTCTGTCTTCCTCGAAGAACATATGCTCTGTACGGCAAAGACCGATACCTTCAGCACCAAGCTCACGAGCCTTCTTAGCGTCAGCAGGTGTATCAGCATTTGTTCTAACCTTAAGAGTTCTGTACTTATCAGCCCAAGCCATAACTCTGCCGAACTCGCCAGCGATTGTAGCGTCTACTGTTGGGATAATACCCTCATAGATGTTACCTGTTGAACCGTCGATAGAAATGTAATCGCCCTCTGTGAAATCCTTACCTGCGAGTGTGAACTTCTTGTTAGCCTCGTCCATAATAATGTCAGAGCAACCAGATACACAGCAAGTACCCATACCACGAGCAACAACAGCTGCGTGAGATGTCATACCGCCACGAACTGTAAGAATACCCTGAGAAGCCTTCATACCTGTAATATCTTCAGGAGATGTTTCAAGTCTTACGAGAACAACCTTCTCGCCCTTTGCATGCCAAACTTCTGCATCTTCAGCAGTAAATACGATTTTACCGCAAGCAGCACCTGGAGAAGCACCGAGACCCTTACCGATTGGTGTAGCAGCCTTAAGAGCCTTTGCATCAAACTGTGGGTGGAGAAGTGTGTCGAGGTTACGAGGGTCAATCATTGCAACAGCTTCTTCTTCTGTTCTCATACCCTCATCAACGAGGTCACAAGCAATCTTAAGAGCAGCCTGAGCTGTTCTCTTACCATTTCTTGTTTGGAGCATATAAAGCTTACCATCTTCGACAGTAAATTCCATATCCTGCATATCTCTGTAGTGATTCTCAAGAGTTGAGCAAACTGTGTTGAACTGAGCAAATGCCTCTGGGAACTTGTCAGCCATTTCCTTAATCTTCATTGGTGTACGAACGCCAGCAACAACGTCTTCGCCCTGTGCATTTGTAAGGAACTCACCGAAGAGACCCTTTGCACCTGTTGCAGGGTCACGAGTAAATGCAACACCTGTACCACAGTTATCACCCATGTTACCGAATGCCATTGACTGAACGTTAACAGCAGTACCCCATGAGTAAGGAATATCGTTATCACGACGATAAACATTTGCTCTTGGGTTGTCCCATGAACGGAAAACAGCCTTGATAGCTTCCATAAGCTGTTCCTTAGGATCAGATGGGAAATCCTTACCAATCTTTTTCCTTATACTCTGCCTTGAACTGACCTGCAAGATTCTTGAGGTCATCAGCTGTAAGGTCAACGTCTTGTGTTACGCCCTTTTCAGCCTTCATCTTGTCGATAAGCTCCTCAAAGTACTTCTTACCAACTTCCATAACAACATCAGAGAACATCTGAATGAATCTTCTGTAGCAGTCCCATGCCCAACGAGGGTTGTTAGATTTCTTTGCAAGAACCTCAACAACATCTTCGTTAAGACCAAGGTTAAGAATTGTATCCATCATACCAGGCATAGATGCTCTTGCACCTGAACGAACAGATACGAGAAGTGGATTTTCCTTATCGCCGAACTTCTTGCCAGTAATTTCTTCCATCTTTACGATGTACTCCATAATCTGAGCCTGAATTTCGTCGTTAATCTTCTTGCCATCTTCATAATACTGAGTACAAGCCTCTGTTGTGATTGTGAAGCCCTGTGGAACAGGAAGACCAAGATTTGTCATTTCAGCAAGGTTAGCACCCTTACCGCCGAGAAGATTACGCATATTAGCGTTACCTTCGCTAAATAAATAGACCCATTTGTTAGCCATTGGATTACCCCCTGAGATAAATTTAAAATCGACATAAGTCGCTTGCATATATTATATCATAAAAAAAATAAATTTCTATTGTTTTTTTCAAAAAAGTTGCTTTAAATGAAAAAAAATTTAGTACTATTTTGATAAATTTAATTTAAACTATATTTTTTAATAAAATCACTTGAAAAAGCTTTGAATTGTTGCAATAATTATCGTAAGCATATAAAATATATTAAAAGGATTACAGAATTTATTTTAAACTAAACTATATTTAGGAGGACTAATCTTGGAAAATAAATCTTGTGCGTTAATTCTCTCTGGCGGAGAAGGAAAACGAATGAAATCAAATAAACCAAAAGCTATGAGCGAGGTTCTTTTTAAGCCTATGCTCCAATGGGTTATAGATGCTGTAAGAGGTGCAGGTATAGAGGATATTTGCCTTGTAACAGGCTTCAAACACGAAATTATAGAAAACTATATTTCTACTCTTCCCTATCATATTGAAACTGTCATTCAAACAGAAAGACTTGGAACAGGTCACGCAGTTATGACTGCAAAAAAGAATTTTTAAAATCTCACAGCGGAAAGAATGTCCTTGTCTTGAATGGTGATGCTCCGTTTATTGATAGCGAAACTATAAAGCAATCTGCGGAATTTCATTCAAACAACGGCTGTACTGTAATTTCTGCTGAGCTTGAAAATCCATTCGGCTACGGAAGAATTATCCGTACAGGCAAATCTACACTTGAAGCTATCGTTGAAGAAAAGGAAGCCGATGATTTTCAGCGTGCTGTTAAAGAAGTAAATTCCGGAGCATATTGGTTTAATGTTGATAGTTTACTTTCAGCTCTTGATAAGCTTATTCCAAGCGAAAAGACAGGCGAATATTACCTCACTGATACTGTTCAGATTATCAAGCGAACAGACAAAACCGTTTCTGCATTTAAGGCAGCTTCCTCTGATTCTGTTCTCGGTGCAAATGATTGTTCACAGCTTGCACAGCTCAACGAAATCGCAAGAAACAGAATTATCGAAAAGCATCTTGCAAACGGTGTAAATATTCCTTGCAGAGATGGTGTTATGATTGGCTGTGATGTAAAGATAGAAGCAGGAGCAACTATTCTTCCTGCAAGCATAATTGTAGGAAATACTGTTATAAAGGCAGAAAGTGTAATAGGTCCTGCGGCTTACATTAAATAATTGTATGGAGACAAAATAAAAGAAAGCGACCTTTATCAGCCCATCAAGGACTATCTTGATTCTCTCGGTTATGATACCAAAGGCGAGGTTAAAGACTGCGATATAACTGCAATAAAAGATGGTGAGCTTATTGTTGTTGAACTGAAAAAGGGGTTCACAATAGAGCTACTATATCAAGCTATTGAAAGGCAGAAAATCGCTGACAGCGTTTATGTAGCAATTCCACTTCCTAAGCGTGGATATAAGAATCCACATTATAAAGATATGGTTACACTTTGCAAACGGCTGGAAATAGGCTTGATTTTAGTTGGTTTTACAACAAATGGAAAATCACAAATTGATATTGCTGTTAATCCTGAACCTACAAAGCCTATTCGCAAAAATATTAAAAAACGTATGGCTGTCATTTCTGAACACAACGGCAGAATAGGAAGTATCAACACAGGCGGTGTTAATCGACGAAAAATAATGACAGTATACAAAGAACAATCATTGACTATTGCAAGAATCCTTGCTGAGAATGGTGAGCTTTCTGCAAGAGAAATCCGCAAATTTTGCGGTTATGAAAAAACCTCTTCGATTTTGCGAATGAACTACTACAAGCTATTCGAGAAAATCGGGGCTAAAAGTCATTGCACATATCGTATCACTGACATAGGGCTTAAAATGCTCGATGAATACAAAGATTTAATTGAATAAACAAAAATGCGGTAAACCCGATTTTTCGAGTTTATCGCATTTTATTATTTATATGAGTTTTGCGGCGAACTGCGTTCGCCTTTTAGGCGAAAGAAAGTTAAGGGCTTTGCCCTTAAAACCCACAAGGGACTCCGTCCCTTGACCCTGCAAGCTTTTGAAAAAGCTTGAGCAAAACTTTTAATTTTTTAGGGAAAAGTTTATTAGCTAATCGGTAGTTACTTCGACCGCGTCAACAAGCTTTTTATTGCGAATGTCGAGGTTTTGCTTGCAAAACCGATTCCGCGTCTTGACTGCGGAGGCACTCCGCCAAAACTTTTAGTTTTTTAGGGAAAAGTTTAGTAGCTAATCGGTAGTTACTTCAACCGCGTCAACAAGCTTTTTATTGCGAATGTCGAGGTTTTGCTTGCAAAACCGATTCCGCGTCTTGACTGCGGAGGCACTCCGCCAAAACTTTTAGTTTTTTAGAAAAAAGTTTAGTAGCTAATCGGTAGTTACTTCGACCGCGTCAACAAGCTTTTTATTGCGAATGTCGAGGTTTTGCTTGCAAAACCGATTCCGCGTCTTGACTGCGGAGGCACTCCGCCAAAACTTTTAGCTTTTTAGAAAAAAGTTTAGTAGCTAATCGGTAGTTTCATCGACCGCGTCAACAAGCTTTTTATTGCGAATGTCGAGGTTTTGCTTGCAAAACCGATTCCGTGTCTTGACTGCGGAGGCACTCCGCCAAAACTTTTAGTTTTTTAGAAAAAGTTTAGTAGCTAATCGGTAGTTACTTCGACCGCGTCAACAAGCTTTTATTGCGAATGTCGAGGTTTTGCTTGCAAAACCGATTCCGCGTCTTGACTGCGGAGGCACTCCGCTTACTTACTAAAAACAATAGACTTTCCTGCGTCCATAGTAACCGTTGTTCCGTCCTTTAATAATCTTGTTGCATTCTCTGCACCAACTATAACAGGCTTACCAAGTGCCAGACAAGCAATAGCTGCATGAGATGTAGGTCCATTTATTTCCGTAATTACACCAGATGCCTTTTTAATTAATGGAAGAACTCTATTAGATGTCTTTGGAAGAACAAGAATATCACCATCTCTGAATTTCTCTATTGCTTCATCTTCTGTATTACATACACAAAGTGAGCCACAAGCAATTCCACTGCCAACAACAGTTGTGCCTGATGCAAGAATATCACCAACAAGATGAACCTTGAGCATATTTGTTGTGCCTGAAATTCCGAGAGGGATACCAGCAGTAATAACTGCAATGTCACCGTTTTTAACAAGTCCTTCTCTCTCAGCAACTTCAATTACATGATTGAATAAATCATCTGTATTTTGCTTTTCTTCAACCATAATAGGCTTAACACCCCAAAGTATGTTCATCTGACGCCAAACCTTTTTGCTTGTTGTTCCGCCAACAATCATACACTGTGGACGATATTTTGAAATCATAGAAGCGGTTTTACCCGATTTTGAAACTGTCATAATTGCAGTTGCACCAAGGTCATGAGCGGTTGTGCAAGTAGCATGGGAAATAGCTGATGTAACATTTGGGCGCTCATTTCTGCAAGCCTTCTCAAATCTTCCGATGTAGTCTATATCCATTTCTGTTCTCTCTGCAATTAAAGACATCGTCTTTACTGATTCAACAGGATAAAGACCTGCGGCTGTTTCACCAGAAAGCATAATTCCACTTGTACCATCATAGATAGCATTCGCAACATCAGTTGTTTCAGCTCTTGTAGGACGAGGATTTTTAATCATAGAATCAAGCATCTGAGTTGCTGTGATAACCTGCTTACCAGCATCAAATGCTTTTTTAATAAGCTGTTTTTGAAGTACAGGTATTTCCTCAAGAGGAACTTCTACTCCGAGGTCACCTCTTGCAACCATAATTCCGTCAGAAACTCTTACTATTTCATCAATATTATTAATGCCATCTGAATTTTCGATTTTTGCAATAATCTTTATATTTTTGCAATGATTTTTTTCAAGCTCATCTTTTAAGTCCTCAATATCCTGAGCACTTCTTGTGAATGAAGCTGCAATAAAATCAAAATCATTTTCAACGCCAAATTTAATATCATCTCTATCTCTATCACTAAGAAATGGAAGTGAAAGGGTGATATTCGGAACATTTATACCTTTATTAGAAGATACATATCCACCATTTATGACCGTACAAATAATACCGCCATCTTTCTTTTCGATGACCTTAAGCTCAATCAGGCCATCATCAATGAGAATCTTAGAACCGATATTAACATCATCATAAAGACCACTAAAACTAATAGAGCAATGATTTTCATCGCCTTCAATGCTTTCATTTGTAACAAGTGTGAAGGTTTGGTTTGTTTCGAGAAAAACTTTCTTGTTTTTAAAGGTTCCTGTACGAATTTCAGGACCTTTTGTATCAAGAAGCATAGCGATAGGAAGATTAAGTTCATCTCTAAGTCTTTTTACGAGCTTAATTCTTTCAAGATGATATTCATGTGTTTGGTGCGACATATTGAAACGAGCAACATCCATACCATTGAGCATAAGCTCACGCAAAACCTGCTCATTATCTGTTGACGGACCAAGCGTACAAATAATTTTTGTCTTTCTCATATTATTCTACCCCTCTTCTTTTCATAAAAAGTAACACTATTAAAAAATCCTACTTATTTTTAATAATACACCAGAGGAAATATTTTGACAAGTATTTTTATTAAAACTTTAAATACATTTTACATAAAGAGGGAAAAAAGCCATAATTAAAATTTCTTATAAACCTCTCTATAATCAACATTTAATATTTTTTGATATATTTTGCACAATTTGTATAAATTTAGGCTTGAAAAATTTGGTAAGGTATGCTATAATAATCCTTGTTGAATATTGATTGTGTATCAGCACAATAATTATTATAATAAGGCAATTATTGTTCAAAAAAGGAGATTGGGAAATGAGTTATTGGGTAAACGAATCTGTATTTTATCACATCTATCCTATTGGATTCTGTGGCGCACCAAGAGTTAATGACGGCGAAACCGTCTGCCGTCTTGATAAGGTAATCGATTGGATTCCTCATCTTAAAAGTATGAGTATAAATGCAATCTATTTTGGTCCTGTTTTTAAATCAACTGTTCATGGATATGACACTGACGACTATCGTGTAATTGATAACAGGCTTGGCACAAATGAATCATTCAAACACATTTGCGATGAACTTCATAAGAATGGTATTAAAGTTGTTCTTGATGGCGTATTTAACCATGTTGGCAGAAATTTCTGGGCATTTAAAGATGTTTGTGAAAAGGGAAATTCTTCACAATATTGTGGTTGGTTCCAAAATCTTAACTTTGGTGGTAAAAGCCCTTATGGTGACTCATTCTCATATGAAGGTTGGCATGGATATTACGACCTTGTTAAGCTAAACCTTAAAAATCCTGATGTTAAGAATTATCTTCTTGATTCTGTCGGAATGTGGATGGACGAATTTAAGATTGACGGTCTTCGCCTTGATGCGGCAGATTGTGTTGACCCTGATTTCTTTAAGGCTCTTCGCCACTACACTAAAAGTAAAGACAGCAATTTCTGGCTTATGGGTGAGATTATTCACGGCGATTATAATCGCTGGGCTAACCCTGAAATGCTTGATTCCGTAACAAACTATGAATGCTACAAGGGCATCTACTCATCACACAATGATAAAAACTACTTTGAGATTGCACATTCACTCAATCGTCAATTTGCAAATGGTGGTATCTATCGCAGCATCTATACCTATAACTTTGTTGATAACCATGATGTAAACAGAGTTGCAAGTGTTGTAAGAAATTCTGCAAATCTTGAAAACATCTATACAACAATGTATTGTATGCCAGGTGTTCCATCAATATATTATGGCAGTGAATGGGGTATTAAGGGTGAGAAAAATAATACTGATTATGATTATCCACTCCGCCCTGAACTCAATGTTTCTGATATTCAGGATAATGCTCTCCTCGCACACATAAGAAAGCTTGGCAAGGCAAGGACAAGCACCGAGGCTTTAAAGTATGGTTCTTTCGAGAATGTACAGATAAGAAATGAACAGCTTATCTTTAAACGCAGTGTAGATTCTCAGACAGCTTATGTTGCTCTTAATCTTGCTGACAACAATATGGATATGGGCTTTAATGCAGATGGTGCGTATCTTGTTGATAAGCTTAGCGGAAAAAGCTATCAGGTAAACAACGGTTATGTTAATATTGATATTCCTGCTCATTCATCAAGAATACTTGTAACTTCAAATACTCCAACACTTGAAGATGTAGAGCTTGAGGAAACAAAGGCAGAAACTGCTCCAGTCGCTGAAACTGAAAAGAAAGAAGAACCCGTACTTCCAGCTTGGGGAACTCTCGGCAAGCATCGTCATTTCAAGGGCGGTGAATATGAGGTTATCGCACTTGCAAAGCACAGTGAAACAATGGAAGATTTAGTTATCTATAGAGAACTTTTCGGTGAAGGTAAAGTCTGGGCAAGACCTGCATCAATGTTCTATCAGATGGTAAACATTGACGGAAACCTTGTTCCAAGATTTAAGTTTATCGGCTAAGAGCTTTTAATAATCACAACCAAAGAATATTTTAAACGCGATTGAATTTTATAAATAAATCAAACGCCACGGCTCGTTATTTGAGCTGTGGCGTTTTTGCATTTACAAATTATATGGGCAAACTCCGTTCGCCTTTAGGAGAAAGAAATGTTAAGGGCGTTGCCCTTAAAACCCACCAAAGGCTCCGCCTTTGGAAACCGCAAGCTTTTGAAAAAAGCTTGAGCAAAACTTTTAATTATATTGGGAAAGCACATTAACTAATCGGTAGTTACTTAATATCTTGCCTCATGTGGTCACACATAATCATTTCTTTTTGCTTCTGCGTTTTTGAGCATTCTTTGCTGAATCTACTAATGCCTGATGTTCCCTATCAGCTTTAATTTGCTCAAGAGTTCTCTTATCTTCATCATAACCATCAGGTAACCATTTGGTCATTCCCTTTTCTACACATTCTTCATAATGTGCATACCAATAATCTTCCTGTTGTTTTGTATAAAAGCCAGCTATACCAACAAATAGTATAATTACATAAAGAACTGCAACAACTACTGCGCCATATTCAATATAATTTAATGGGAAGAATGTAAATAAATCGAAAAGCAAAAGTGCTGAACCAATAGTTGCAACAGCATTTTTGATATGACGCTTTTTATCAAAGCTTGCTACCAAGAAACCAATTATCGGAATAACCAAAAACCAAACAGAATAAATCAATCTTTGAAATGTTCCCTCTGTTCGCTTATCTACTGCCGAGCCTGAAAAGCTCTTTCCGAATATAAGCTGGAATCCTGTATCACTAATTGTAGTTGATGAGGTAAGCAAACCCGTTGCATTATATATACTATCAAGAAGTTCATTATAGCTTTCTTTAGTATATAAATTTCTGTCAATGTGTGCCGCATCGTCAATAGCATTAAGAATTTCATCAGTCTGACACTTCTGACCGATTATATTATCCTCTGCAAGAGTTTTAGGATAAATAATTTTACTCTTTTCAAGCTTCTTATTTTCCTCTATTTCTTCTGCGCTTGCTTTCTTGAGATTATTTTCAGCCTTTTTTATATTATTGCAGGCATTATCAAGCTGTGTTTGATATTCTGCAACATCTTTTTCGGTATCAAGCGCTCTTTCAACATCAAACTTTGTAAATGGAAACGACACACTGATAATTCCAATTAAAAATAAAATACATAATGAAATTCTCAACTTTTCTGAGCGTTTCTTTTTACGCTTTTTTACTTCTGGAACATTATAAACCGTTTTGCCTTTTTTAGATTTTTTTTGAGTATTTTCTTTTTTTGGCTCGTTAAATTCATCGCCGCCTATTTTCTTAGCCAACTCTTTAAACTTCCTTTCTGTGTAAAATAAAGAACTGCCGACCGAAAATATACGAATCGGCAGTTCATAATAAATCACCAGCTATTAAATCTGGGTAAACTTTTCCTTATAGCTTTCAATAGTCTGTCCAATAATTTCTATTGCTGACTCTCTGCCCTTAACCTCGTCAACAACTGTTTCCTTATTTTCGAGAGATTTATAAACCGAAAAGAAATGTGTCATCTCATCAAAAATATGCTTCGGAAGTTCTGAAATATCCTTATACTCGTTATAAGTTGGGTCATTATATGGAATAGCAATAATCTTTTCATCGTTATGTCCATTATCAAGCATTGTTATAACACCGATAGGATAGCAACGGATAAGAGTCATAGGATAAATCTGCTCCGAGCAAAGAACGAGAACATCAAGAGGGTCCATATCATCTGCATAGGTTCTCGGGATAAAGCCATAGTTTGCAGGATAGTGTGTTGATGTATGAAGTATACGGTCAAGCTTCAAAATTCCTGTCTGTTTATCAAGCTCATATTTAGCCTTACTTCCCTTTGGAATTTCAATAACAACCATAAAATCTTCTGGTTTAATTCTTGAGGAATCAATATCGTGCCAAATATTCATAGATAGTTTCACTCCATTCTGATAAAATATTACGGTTATCTTCAATAGAATTATAACATATAATAATCTATCTTTCCACTAAAAACGAGAAAATCTTCATCAAAAATAATACAAAAGCAGGCATCGGAAAAATCCTTTGCCTGCTATAAAATTATTATCTTGTTTCTGAGGAAGAAACTGATTCTTCACTCTCTAAAGAAACACTATCTGATACCTTTATAGGAGAAATATATGCCTTACCTGATGCTCCTATAATAACAACCTTATCACCATCAAGATAGAACTTCAGAGTTTCATAATCGCTTTCTGAAAGCTCTATGCCTTCAGCTGAAAATGCTTCTGTAATCATATTTTTTATACTATTTTCATCACCACTAATAACATCATTTAGGCTAAGCTCTTTGCCTGTCCTCATATCTATTGTATGAAGCTCAATAGCGGAAGAAGAATCGGCTGTATTAGGGGATTGAATATCAATGTCTACAACATAAGAAAGTATGTAATCACTATTATATGTTACTCTTGCAGAAATCTTCGTTTCTATTCTTTTGCCTTTAGATTTTACAAGATAATAAATTTCATCTTCACCCTCAGCCCCATACACTGATGGATTAAGCTTAAAGTATGTGTTGAGAAGTTCATTGATAGAAGAATTAATCTTATCTACACCTATCAGATTTTCCTTAGAGCTAAGTTCAAACCATTCAGCTGTACTCTTAAAAATCTCTGTATCACTATATTTTCTGAGATTATCATTATTGATAGTCTTTACAGAAACTATACCCTTTGTATCTGTACTTTGTGAGACTTCATTAGAAGACTCACTACTTTGTGCAGAAGATTCGCTTTTTTCTGAAGATGAGTCTTGTGGCTTAGATTCTGTTGAGCTTTCTGATGAATTATTCTTAGAGATATAAGATGGCAAACTATCAGGTTCACTTTCTTCAAGTTTTTTAAGCTCGGTTTTTATGTTTTCGCTCTTAGTTTCGATATAGCCTGTTTCCAAGGTTTCACGAGCCATATCACTTTCATTAACTCCATTGTAAGAATCTGCTAAACCAATATAAAGCTCTTCATCAGTGGGATTGATTTTTATTGCCTGCTTAAAAAGCTCAATAGCCTCGCTATAATCATTTGATTTAAGCTTTTCATTTGCAAGGGTAGCAATATCTGAATAAATCATATCCTCTTTATTATTTCCTATTATAGAAGCTGTGGCAAGCAATACTGCAACTACAAAAGCTGTACTTGCAAGAACTATCGACTTTGAAACTCCTGAAAAGCCTGCTGTATCATTTATACTAACCTTATGAAGATTTATAGTCTCATTATTCTGTTTTTTTTCTTAATGTGCTTGAAAATTTTCATAATGCACTTCCTAAAAATATCACCAAACAGCTATTTTAACAAAAAATTGAATCTATAATCATAATTATACTACTAATTTAACAATAAGTAAATAATAAATTATTGTAAACTAAGATATGTTGTGTCTGTATCTTCTTCAATCGTAAGCTTAAACATATCTGTATTTGAATATGGTAAAGGTATTTCTTCATATTCCCAATCACGAATCTTAACCCAGAATATAAGTCTATCACCTGCAAGGAAAAATCTATAACTATTTATCTGTTCATCAGTCAAAGAAACTCCAATAAGCTCTGCTTGAGTTTTTATAACAGTATAAACATCGCCTGTGTTTAGTATGTTATTAATATCATATTCCTCACCTGTTTTTAGGTTTATAGTATGAGTTTCTACTGTTTCTTTAAAGTTAGAGATTGTAGGTGGCATATAATATTTATAAATTACAAATGAGAATATTCCATTTTTATTATAAGTAACAGTAATTCTGCAATGTGAAAGAGCTATTGTATCTCTTGAAGCCTTTACAAGATTATAGAGTTCCTTTTCATTTTTAACTCCATATAAATCCATATCAAGCTCGTAGTAGCTATTTAAAGTTTGTTGAATAAGATTATTAGCATATGTTATTCCCGGAAGCTCTCTATTGTCAGTAATTTCAATCCATCTTCCTTCGCCTCTATAAATCTCTGTTCCTTTATATTCAATATTCTTTTCATCAACCTTTGTTTCAAATGAAACTGGTTGCTTTGCAAGTTTTTCAAGGCGTTCTTGCTCAAGGCGTTCTTTTTCCTTTTGTTCCTCTTCAGCTTTCTTTCTTGCTTCCTCCTCTTTTTTCTTTGTTTCTTCTTCAATCTTCTTAACAGTAGCCTCTACTTCAGAAAGCTTTGAATTAAGCTTATCAAGCTCATCGCCTTCAAGCTTATCTACTCCCGATTGAAGCACAGTTAATGCCTTATCGTAATTTTCTTGGCTAATATAAACATTTGCTACAAGAAAATAAGGCTCTGAAATATTAGGCTTAGTTTCAATAGCTGATGTAAATTTTGTTATAGCAAGATTATAATCGTTATTTTTGATTGCGGCATTGCCTTCACTTACAAGATTATTATAAATCTTATCTACTCTAAGCTTTTTCGCTCAAGGCATCAAGCCTTGTTTTTATCTTTGTACTTCCTGTTTCTCTATAACCAATCTCAAGAGCGGAAACTGCTTCATCTTCCTTACCTGTTGCAACATATGCATCAGCAAGTAGCATATATGCTTCTACATCAGATGTATCAAGCTTTACACACTCTGAAAGGTCTGTGATAGCACCATAAAAATCTTCCGATTTATACTTTTGCTGTCCTGATGCAAAAAGTTCCTCAGCAGTAGGACCACTATTAGCTATAATCACACAAGTAATTATAATTCCTACAGCTATAACAAGAATTGAACAGCCAGCAATTATAGCTGTTTTAAGTCCCTTTGAAAGTGGTTTTTTCTTTTTAATTTTTTCTGAATTTTTTTCAGTTTCATCTTTTGCAATAGAATTTACTTCTCTTGTTTTAGATTCAACATCATCAACAGAGCTGACAATTTTCGTTGTAGAATTATTCTCATTTTTTGGAGCTATAACTGGCTTTCTGCTTTTTTTAGGTTTACCACTTTCAGCTGTAAAGGAAGATATATCCTCAAACTCGCTATGCAAGTTTGGATTTTTTTCTACAACTTCTTTTTTAGGCTCATTATTTATCTTAGCACCTGTATTTATAGGTTCTTTTTTAGGTTTATTTTTTTCAGAGCCATTCTTTTTGGACCTTTGTTCAGCTTGCTGAGTTTTTTTGCTCATAGGTTGAACTTTGTTTTCAGCTTTAGATATACCTTCAGACTGTGCCTGAGGCTTATTTTCAGATTTATTTACCTCTATGTCATTTACCTGCATTTGAGGTTCTTCTGTTTCAGAGCTAATAACATTTTGTTTTTCCGCAGAATCTGCGATAACACTTTCATTGATATTCTTTTCAGATTCTTCGTCAATTTTCGCACCACAGACAACACAAATTTTATCGTTCTTATCTACGGCTGTTCCACAGTTTTTGCAAAACTTCATTATTATATCTCCTCCTATGTCACATAAGCCTTATATAAAGCTATTACTCTACTTTAAGGCTCTCACTTGTGATACTTCCCATTAGAGTTTATCTGAAATGCTCTGTAAATCTGTTCGCATAGCAATACTCTCGCCAGCTGATGCGGAAATGTCATTCTTGACATTGAAATTCTTGCATTTGAAATTCGTTTAACTTCATCTGAAAGTCCCCACGAACCTCCGATTATGAAAACTAATTCACTTTTTCCATCAAGACCTGCTGTCTGAATCTTATCAGCAAGCTGTTCAGAACTTATCAGTGTTCCTTCTATACACATTGCAAAAATCATAGCTCCCTTTGGAATTTTTGCAATAATTCTTTCTCCCTCTTTTTTAATAGTATTGTCTATATCAGATTGTGAGGGTTTATCTGGCAGCTTTTCTTCATTTACTTCAACTATATTAAACTTGCAAAATACACCAAGTCTTTTTGGTATATTCTGCACAAGCGTCTTTAAAATATTTTTCCTTTAGGTTTCCGACACAAATCAAAGTAACATTCATCATAAAATCACCAACTAAAATATCATTGAACCGCTCGTATTTTCCTTTGGTGCAACAGTAAGAATAAAATCTTTTTTTTCTCGACCATTCCTGCAAGGTTTAACGCACTTTTAGAAGTTACATAGGCAAGGTCTGGAAAATTATTCTGTTCGCTGAGATGTGCAAGAACTATTCGTGTAGTTCCATTTTCTACAAAATTCGCCAATTCAGCAGAACAAGTGTCGTTTGATAGGTGTCCAGAATTCGACAAAACTCGTCTTTTTAACAAATATGGATAAGGTCCGTTTTGAAGCATATTTACATCATGGTTTGATTCTATAACAACTGTGTCACAGCCTGAAACAGCATTACGAACCTTATCTGAAATATATCCAAGGTCTGTAGCTATGGCAAGGCTTCTTTTATCTGCTGTATTTATAACATAACCACAGCTTTCACAACAATCGTGTGATGTTGGAAATGATTTAATCTCCATATCAGCAACTTCGTTGCCATCAGGAGAAATCACTTCATAATCATATTTGCCATTTAGCTCTCCCTTATCTTCAAGGGCTGAAAGTGTCCCCTTTGTTGCATAAACTTTTATATTATGCCTTGAGGCAAGCACCCTTACTCCCTTTATATGGTCTATATGCTCGTGCGTTACAAAAATAGCCTTGACAGCCATAATGTCAAGGCCATTGGTTTTAAGGGCATTCTCAATCTGTTTGGCACTTCGCCCCGCATCAATGAGAACTCCCTCTTTTTCATTTCCTATATAATAGCTATTGCCACTACTTCCACTAAAAAGCGGACATAATCGAGCCAATTTAAGCCCTCCATTAAATAAAACTTATGCTGTTGCTGATTGAGATCCTGGTTCATTGGTCTTGATGCGTTTAATATCAGCACCAAGATTTCTGAACTTTTCTACAACATCTTCATAACCACGCTCAATATATTTAATATCTTCAATATAAGATGTACCATTAGCTGTAAGTGCAGCAATAATCATAGCAGCACCCGCTCTTAGGGTCTGTCGATTTGAGCGGAGAAGCATTAAGTTCAGAAACGCCTTCGATAACAGCAGTTTTATCATTAACTGAAATCTTTGCACCCATTCGTCTAAGCTCATCAACATATCTGAAACGGTTATCCCATACACTTTCTCTTACTATACTTGTACCCTTAGCCTCTTGATAAGTACAGCCGCCATCTGTGGCTGCATATCTGTTGGAAAACCTGGGTGTGGCATAGTAATAATATTACAGTGATTAAGCTCACCTGTGCGTTTTACTCTTACTGCATCATCATATTCTTCTACCTCTACGCCCATTTCTCTGAGCTTTGCAGTAATAGACTCAAGATGCTTTGTAATAACATTCTTAATAAGAACATCTCCACCTGTCGCAGCTGCGGCAGCCATATATGTCCCAGCCTCTATCTGGTCAGGAATAATAGAGTATGTAGAGCCATTAAGAGCTTTTACACCCGAAATCTTAATAACATCTGTGCCAGCACCTCGAACATCTGCACCCATAGAATTAAGGAAATTTGCAAGGTCAACTATATGTGGCTCTTTCGCAGCATTTTCTATTACTGTTTTGCCCTCTGCCTTAACAGCAGCAAGCATTATATTCATAGTAGCTCCAACAGAAACAACATCCATATAGACATGGTTTCCTACAAGCTTATCAGTTTTTACACAAATCATTCCGCCATTTGTTATGCTATAATCAGCACCAAGAGCTTCAAAGCCTTTAAGATGAAGGTCTATTGGGCGAACACCAAAATCGCAGCCACCTGGCATTGCAACTTCAGCACTATTGAATTTTCCAAGTAATGCACCAAGAAGATAATATGATGCTCTCATATGGCGTACGAGCTCATATGATGCAACAGGATTTTTAATTCCTCTTGGGTCTATTTCTAAAGTAGATTTATTTATTCTTTTAATATTTGCTCCCATAGCCTCAAGAATGCTTGCCATAATCGACACATCGGCAATATTAGGAACATTTTCAATTCTGCATATTCCATCAGAGAGAACAACAGCAGGTATGATTGCAACAGCGGCATTCTTTGCACCGCTGATTGAAACCTCGCCATTAAGTTTATTTCCGCCTGTAATAACAAATTTCTCCAAGCTAAAACACTCCCAAAAAGTATCTGGGTTAAAGAACCCGACTTTACATAATATTTAAGAAAGCTGTTTAATGAAAACAGCATTGATTTTCAGTTAATAAAAACTCACTTTTTACGCTTATATATTTTAATAAGCCTTTAAAAGCTTTGAACAAATTTTTTAAATTTCTTTAATGTGTATAATAAAAAGACGATGAGAGGTCAGAGCAATTCATCTGACTACCTGAACGGTTATGATTTTCCGTCAGTACAATTCAAAACACACATATAATATACACCGTCTCTTATTGATAATAATACAAACGAGCGAACTTGTCAATGTTTACAAGACCTTTAAAATTTATTGTTACATACCGTCACTAAAAACTCAATTTAACAAAAAGAAATTGTAAAAAACGCAAAAAAGTACCACAGAAAATAGCTTTTTAACGCTAAAATTTCTTCTGTGGTACAATAAAAGTCTATATATTTTTTACATTTTAACAGAATATTTTTCTATCTAAGAAAAATATTCTGTTATTTTGCTTTATAAAATTCAAGGATTCCACGATATGTCATATACACATCAAGCTTTGAAACAACTTCAAATGGTGCGTGCATAGAAAGAACCGGAACACCTAAATCCACTACATCAACATTAAGATTAGCAACGAACTTTGCGATTGTTCCACCGCCGCCGCCATCTACCTTACCAAGTTCTCCTGCCTGCCAAAGAACACCTGCATCATCAAAGATTGCACGAACCTTTGCCATATATTCAGCAGTAGCTTCACTTGTTCCACTCTTGCCACCACTGCCTGTATACTTTGTTATAACAGTACCATTGTTGATATAGCAAGAATTATTTACTTCATATGCAGAAGCGTAGGTCGGGTCAAATGCCGCATTAACATCAGCAGAAAGGCAAGTACTCTTTGCGAGAACATGTCTTAATTCAACGCCTTCAGCTTTTGCAAGGTCTGCGATAAAGTCATACATATAAAGTGACTTCATACCAGTATTGCCATCGCTGCCGATTTCTTCTTTGTCAGTAAGAACTGTAATGCAAGTCTGTTCAGGAAGCTCAACATCAATAGCAGCCATAAGTGCAGGATATGCACAAACTCTGTCATCATGCCCATAACTGCCTATCATACTTCTATCAAAGCCAAGGTCCTTTGCCTTAAATGCTGGAACTGCCTCGAGGTCAGCTGAGAGGAAGTCTGTTTCTGTAATTCCATACTTTTCATTGAGGATATTAAGAACATTCAGCTTAACCTGCTCGCTTTCGGGGTCATTGTTAAATGGTCGGCTTGCTACGAGAATATTCAAATCTTCGCCTGTGAAAGCCTTAACCATTGTCTTTTTGCATCTGCTCTACTGCAAGGTGCGGAAGAAGGTCTGTAACGCAGAAGCATGGGTCACCCTCATCTTCACCGATATTAACTGTAACTGTTGAACCATCTTTGAGAGCAACTACGCCATGAAGTGAAAGTGGAATAGCTGTCCACTGATACTTCTTAATTCCACCATAGTAATGTGTCTTAAAGAGAGCCATATCATTAGATTCATAAAGTGGATTTGGCTTGAGGTCAAGTCTTGGTGAATCTATATGTGCTATACCAAGATGAACACCGTTCTTAACACCGTTCTTGCCAATAACTGCAAGCATAATTGCCTTATTTCTATTATTGACATAAACCTTATCGCCGGCCTTATACTCTGTGCCAACAGAATATTCAGTAAAACCGTTCTCCTTAGCAATCTGAATAGCGTAAGCGACAGCTTCACGCTCTGTTTTAGCTTTATTGAGGAAGTCCTTATATTCCTCGCAGAAATCATCTGCCTGAGCGACTTCCTTAGCACTTACACGCTTAGAGCCGTTTTCCTTGTTCATCATAAGCTTTTCTTTTAAAAGCTTTGCCTGAGATTTTTCTTCATTTGCCATATTATATCTTCCTTTCTATAATTTACCTCTGATATTTTATAACAAAACTTTAGAGTTATTTGCTAAAATACAGTTCGGCATATTTATCACGATTATTTTTTACACGCTTAAGATATTCATTCGTTTCACCAAATGGTGTTGAATCAAGTGTTTTTCCGTCTGCTGAATATTGGCTCATAGTCAGCCATTCATCAACATTTCCTAAGCCTGCATTATATGCACAAATCGCCGTATCGAGGTCGTTATTATATCTTTCAAGAAGAACTGAAAGACATAGCGTACCATATTTAATATTTATCTTTGGGTCGAAAAGCAAATCTGCGTTGCTCGAATCATAATCATCATCTGAGTAATAAGTATGCAGCCATTCAAAGGTCGGCTGAGTAAGCTGCATAAGCCCACGAGCGTCAGCCGCCGAAACTGCATCGGGATTAAAATTGCTTTCTGTTTTTATAACTCCATAAATAAGCTCTTTAGGAATATTATATTCAGCCGAGGCTGAGTAAACCTCATCTTCATATTTTAATGGATATGAGGAGTTGATATATGTATCATATGCAAATTTCACACCTATTATTATTGCTATAAAAACTATCGCAAAAAGAATAATCGTCAGCGTTATTTTTAATGCCTTATTCACTTGCCACTACCTTTCTTACTTATGAAACTGCCATCTTTAACCATTTTAATGAGAGCTTCTGCATCATTAATAAGGTTATCTATGTTTTGTTCACCATTAAGAATATAGTCTGAATGTTCCAAAAAATATTCCTCACTAAGCTGTACTTTCATACGAGAAAGAGCCTGCTCTCTGCTTATACCATCACGAGATATTATTCTTGCAAGACGACATTCCTGCGAGGCTATAACGGAAACTATTATATCACAAAGCTTATCACTGCCACTTTCAAAAAGCTGAGGTGCATCAAAGACAACTATATTACAGCCACTTGCAAAATATTCAGCAATTCTTTGCTTTGTGAGTTCAACTATATATGGGTGGGTAATTTCGTTGAGAAGTTGTGTATTTTCTTTAGAAGAAAATGCTTTTTCGGCAAGCTTTTTTCGGTTAAGCGAGCCATCTTTATTTATTATATCACAGCCAAAAGCGTTTGTCAGCATTTTCAGGCAAGCTGTTTTTGGCTCAACAGCCTCTCTTGCTATTTTATCCGCATCTATTATTCCGCATCCACACTTTTTCATAGCATTAGAAACTGTGCTTTTGCCTGCACCTGTTTGACCTGTAAGACCTATTACAATTTTTTTCATATAAATCAGAACCTATGAATATCATTTTGATTATTATTTGCCTGAGAATCTACATCATCTTGTTGATTATAGCCTGTATAGTATTCATCATTTGAATATGAATTATGAGTATTTTCACTTAAACTACAACTATTATTTGGCATAACATTTATATAATTTTCATTTGCCTTTAGTTTTCGTACTAATAATATTGTTATAAATATCGCAGTGATTAAGGATACTATTGCAGTCAAAATATAAACCCAAGAAAGACAAGTCACATTGTTTACTATTTTATATGGAACAATACATTGCTTTGCCTCTTGAATAGAATTTATGCCAAAATTTGCTTTTATAGCATAGTTAAAAAACTTTTCTTCTTCATATTCAGTTAAATCATAAACTCTGCAATTAATATCAAGATTTAAAGCTTCTTCTATTCTATTATATTTTTTCTTTTGTTTATTATATTTATCAATAAAATCCTCTAACTCTTTGTTTTGTTTTATATTTTCAGTAACAAAAACTATAAATTTTCCATCTTTCATAGGAATAAGATAATAATATTCATCATTATCAAAATCGAATAAAGTCTTTTCTTTATTCAACTGACAAACAGTAGATGTTATTTTTACATCAATAAACTTATTTTCTGAGATTTGCTCAACGGTAGCTTTACTTATATCAAGTGGCTCATCGTTTTCAATAACATTTTCAGTTGATGCCATATAAAAGCAAAACATTGATACTAATATAAGACCAAGCATAATGATAACATATCTTATCAAACCTATGTTTAATAATTTCAAAGTTAAATTTACTCCTTAGAACTTATTTTATACTTCTATAACATTAAACGCTGCCGCTCTTAAAATTCTGTTGTAAACAGCAAGACCTATACCTTCAGCTCTCGGACAATGTGCGTAAATACGAGTATAGCCATCTTCATCAGCTTCTCTAAGGCAGGTAAAAAGTCTATGTGCGTGAGCCACCTCATCATCTCTTTTTCCTAAGACAATATAATTTTTAAAGCTGTCTTTTTCTTCTTCATAGCAAAGAACTGCTGTCTTATCATCAGAATTTTCCTTTATATACTCGCAAAATCCTTGTTCTGAACCTCTAAGCAAAATAACCTCTGCTTTTGGGGAATAATGCTTATATTTCATTCCTGGGCTTGAAGCCTTCATTCCCTTCCCAAGTGATTTTAACACTGCTGGGTGAACCTTAACTTCTCCAATTTCTGCCCTAAGCTGTTCAAGAGTTACTCCACCTGGACGAAGTAATGTAGGAACATCTTCAGTGAGAGTTATAACAGTAGATTCAACTCCTACCTCACAATCTCCACCGTCAATGATAGCATCTATTCTGCCATCCATATCTGCTAAAACATGACGAACTGTTGTTGGACTTGGACTTCCTGAAAGATTTGCACTCGGAGCCGCTATCGGTGATGACTTTGCAATAAGCTCATGTGCAATAGGGTGTGATGGAAAGCGTATTGCAACAGTTGAAAGTCCCGCACTCACCTCATCAGGTATAATATCAGATTTTGGCAAAACTATTGTCAGTGGACCCGGCCAAAATTTCTCTGCAAGCTTTTTTTGCTTTATCTGAAAATTCTGCAACAAGCATATCAATCTGCTTAATATCTGAAATATGAACTATAAGTGGATTGTCCATTGGTCTGCCCTTTGCCTTAAATATCTTAGCAACCGCCTCTCCATTTAAAGCGTCTGCGGCAAGTCCATAGACAGTTTCTGTTGGCATAGCAACTATGCCACCTTTTTTTTATAATATCGGCAGCTATATCAATCTCATTTTTATTTAGTAAAAAAGTGTTTTCATTATCCCACTCCATTTTAATATAAAAATAGTGATAAACTAAATTATAGTCTACCACTATTTGACATATTATTCAATATTCGTATAGAATTATTCTAAAATTTATTTATATCCTTCTTTTCGACTTTTTCTTGTGCAAAATCAAGCGAATCATATTGATACCCTTCATAGGTTGGTATATCTTTTTCGAGTGTCGGCTTAGTATATTCTTTACCATATATTGTTTTGTGTTTCTCTTCTATATTAAAATCTACGGAATCCTTTTCATAACCATTATAATATTCAATATCACTTGCGTTATTCGGATTTATTTCTTCATATTTCTTAAATTCATCTTTGTGCTGAACAAAATCAACTTCTGGCATATATGGTGTAATCTTTCCCTTTGCTACGCCTATACTATATGCTACATCTTTAATTGATTTTCTTAGAAACAGAATTGATAAACCAAGCATAAACAATCCACTAACTACGGAAGCTATAAAAACTCTTTCATCTGAATATTCCTTATAATAAGAAATATCAACAACTTGATTTAAAACAGTATCATTAAAGTTGCTATTAATTCCGAGCTTATAAAGAGTATTATCAGCAGCCATTATAAGCGATAAAGAGGTTTTTTCTTTTTCTTTCATAGGTTTAACATAACCAACAAAAGGAACTTTTCCTGAATTTCCTAAAGCATTAGATATAGCTTGGTCACATTTTTCACCAGCTTCTGTTCTGACTACTAAAAGTTTTTCATCGCTTGTTCTTACCAAATAATATATAAGTGGTAGCCCATAAGCATCTTCACCACTTCCACAATCTTTAACTATATTCTCAAGTTCTCCATAAACCGTTTCACCATTTGTAAGGCTTGAATAGTCAGGGGAACTTATTTTTCTTCCCTCGTGTTTATTACTTATAAGCCACTGCCCTGCAAAATATATTTGATAAATAAACAAGCCAAACGCTACAAATCCAAGAATTAATTTTATGATTGTCCAATATCCACCCTTAACATCGCTTCTAAACAATATGAATCCTCCTATAATTATTCTGAATTTTTTTAATTGCTCTGTTCTATCTGCTGTAATAAGTGCGTCTATAATTTCATCAATGTTGCCATTAAGAATATCGTCAATTTTATAGAGTGTTAATCCGATTCTATGGTCAGTAACTCTTCCCTGAGGATAATTATATGTTCGGATTCTTTTTCGCTTCTATCACCTGTTCCAACCTGTGAGCGTCTTTTTCTTGTGCAACTTCATTATGCTGTTTTTCCTGTTCGATTTTAAGCAATCTTGATTTCAGAACTTTAAGAGCCTTGTCCTTATTTTTAAACTGACTTCTTTCGTCCTGACATTCTACAACCATACCTGTTGGAATATGTGTAATTCTTATTGCTGATGAAGTCTTATTGATATGCTGACCACCAGCACCACTTGAACGGAAAGTATCAATCTGCAAATCATTTGATTTATATCAACCTCAACATCATCAGCCTCTGGCAAAACTGCAACCGTAACTGTTGAAGTATGAACTCTGCCCTGTGTTTCTGTTTCTGGAACACGCTGAACTCTATGAACTCCGCTCTCATATTTCAATCTTGAGTAAGCACCATCACCAGTAATCATAAAACTGATTTCTTTATATCCGCCAAGCTCTGTTTCGTTGGCATTTATTATTTCGGTCTTATAACCTCTTTTAACAGCATACATACTATACATACGATAAAGTACGCCTGCAAAAAGTGCAGCTTCCTCTCCGCCTGCACCGCCTCGAATCTCAACAATTACATTGCGGTCATCGTTCGGGTCTTTTGGCAAAAAGTAAGATTTTTAATTCCTCTGAAAGATTCTCTATGCGTTCTCTTGCATCATTAAGTTCCTCAGAAACCATATCTCGAAAATCTTTATCTAAGCCACCGCCTGAAAGCAACTCCAATGCCTCTTTTTCGTTCTCCTGTGCCTTCTTGTATTCTCTATATTTAAGAACTATTGGCTCAAGAGAGCTATATTCTTTCATAATATTTCTATAAAGCTCCGTATCATTGATTACATCTGGCTCACAAATTTTTTTCTTGCAAGCTCCTGATAACGCAAATCGAGAGCATTTATTTTCTCAAACATATCAAAAAATCCTCCGTTAAATTAAGCGTCTTCTCTTATAATTTTTTTTTTTTATTTTTTTTCAGCCTTAACACGAGGGAGCATTATCTCATGTCCACACTGCTCGCATTTAATCTTGAAATCCATACCGACCCTTAAAACCCGAAAGCGTTTATTTCCACATGGGTGTGTTTTTTCATTTCAAGAATATCGCCTACACGAACATCCATATTAGTCCTCCTAAATCCGACTTGAACACTAAAATAAATTATGATATAATAATTACTGGTATGCATTTATATATGCCCGTAGCTCAGTTGGATAGAGCGACAGACTCCGACTCTGTAGGCCGCAGGTTCAATTCCTGTCGGGCATACCAATATATTTTAGATAAGGTTTGCTCAGTGTCCCTTTGGAACTCTCTCGAGCATACCTTTTTCTTTTGTACGGTCTGCTCTAAATAAGCCTATGAAAATTATCATCATTATTACAGCTGCTCCCCCATATAGCTTTTGCCAAGAATAAGTCTGCTAAGAACAGTTCCTACTGCCGCACCTGCAATAAACATACCAAGCATAAATATATGAATTAAAAAGCGTTCTTTAGCTTTTTGGTCCTTTTTTTCTTTACCCATTTTATAAGATGTACACCTGTTTGTCTAAGATGGTTTGTGCAGAAAGTTGTTGCCATAGGCACACCCTCAGCTTGTCTGAATGTATTATATTGCATAGAGCATATAAAATTTATCGCAATCTGCGAAATCTGAAAAGGGGCTGATTCGGGGAACAAACCCAAGTGCTATTAGCACTAAAACCTCAAAGCCTATTAAGCAAGTATCCCATCGCAGAAAATTTATTTTCTTTATTTTCTTTGGCAAAATTTCAGAAATTATTGCTCCAATAAAATATGCTGAAATAGGAATCAAAAGATATGCCGCTTCAAGCCAATTTGCATCTCCGAGTGCTATGCCCATAAGAACCATATTACCGGTCTGTGCATTACAGAAAACATTTCCTCTTATAGTATATGTAAACGCACCCATAAAACCGCCGCTCATCATAAGCAGTAAAAATACCCATTTCTTTTCACACTCAAGAAAAAGTTCTTTTTCATCTTTGCTTTTTTTTTTCGCCCTCTTTGATTATCTCCTCTTCTTTTTTTTAATAAACTGTTTTTCTTCATTTAATAATTTCTTTTTCTTCTTCTAATAATTTTTTTCTTTGCGTTTCAACTTTATCAGCTCCCCTTAGTATTGCTCACTGATTGGTGAAAGTTCACCTTTTTCAAATGCCTTTATATATTTAAGAGCTTCTCCACAGCCTTTAACAACACAAAGTGAAGGGCTATCCGCAACTCTTACTTTTATTTTAGTGACAAAAGCATTTATAATTTCTGCCATACCTTTGAGTTGTGCTGTACCGCCTGTGAGAATTATTCCATCGGAATATATATCTCCCATAAGCTCAGGTGGGGTTTCTTCTAATACATCTTGTACCTGATACACAATCTCTGTAATAATATCAACTAATATATCAGAAATTTCATAAGAACTTATATCAGCCTGCATAGGCATACCAGTAACACAATTTCTGCCTTTGAGCCTGAAGGTTTTATTTTCTCCGATATTTCCAACACAACCAATAGCTATTTTTGCATTTTCAGCAGTACGCTTACCAATAAGAAGATTATATTTCTTTTTAACATACTTTATAATCTCGTCATCTATGGCATTTCCTGCTTTTTTTATGCTTCGTGAAACTGAAATTCCACCAAGAGAAAGAACAGCTATATCCGTTGTTCCTCCACCAATATCGACAACCATTGAACCGTGTGGGCTTGTAATATCAATTCCTGCCCCCATAGCCGCCGCAACAGGTTCTTCAACAAGACATACTCTTCTTATTCCTGCACTACTTATAGCATTAACTAAAGCTCTTTTTTCGACTTCTGTTATTTCGCTTTGAATACAGGCAACAACCTTAGGCATACCTACTTTTCCAATAGAAATATCCGAAAGCATAATCTTAATCATATTTTCTACAAGAGAAAAATCTGTTATAACTCCACCACTTAACGGATACATAGCCGACATACGCTCTGAAGTTCTTCCGAGCATTTCATAGGCTTTTTGCCCTACTGCAATTATAGCATCTGTCATTAGGTCAACAGTTATAACTGATGGTTCATCAATCACAACACCCTTATCAGGCAGAAAAAATTCTTGTTCTTGATGTTCCGAGGTCTATTGCTATATCAATCCCCATAAAGGACTCCTTTCTGACGGTAAATAACCGTTCATATCAATATAATGATAAAACTTTTAGTTATCTTAGAGAAGTTTATTAATTTATAATAAAGTAAATTCAGCTACAATTTTTCTTCAAAATCACTATTTTCTGTTTCTGAAAGAAATACTCTTAACCCTGAATAGCGTTTTGTTCTCTTATTATTATTTACCATTGTTTCTATTGTTGACTGTGTACCTACAAGAATAAGTAATTTTTTTTTGCACGAGTTACACCAGTATAAAGTAAATTTCTATAATAAAGCTGAGGTGCTCCTATGAACATTGGCATAATTACAGCCTCAAATTCATTACCTTGACTTTTATGTACTGTTGTTGCATAGGCAAGCTCTAAATCTCTGACGCTTTCTCTATCATATTCAACAAGCTTATCATCAAATTTAACGCTTACTGTTCCAGCCTTGCTATTTACCCTTACAACAATACCAATATCCCCATTGAAAACGCCTTCACCGTCATCATCATCTCCACGAGTCCAGATAAGGTCATAGTTATTTCTAATCTGCATAACCTTGTCACCATATCGCAAAGAATATGTTCCAATGTTCAAACCAAGGTTTGTACCAAATCGGTGGATTAAGTACCTCCTGCAATTTTTTATTCAACTCAATCACGCCAAGCAAGCCTTTTTCTGCCTGGACAAAGCACTTGAATATCTGTCATTGCGGAATAGCCATAGCTTTTCGGAAGTCTATCCTTGCACAAACCGATAATTGTTTCTGTAATTTTATCCGCTGATGAACAAGGCAAGAAAAAAGAAATCCTTATTGTGTATATTAAGGTCTGGCATTTCACCCTTTACGATTTTATGTGCATTTGTGACAATAAGACTTTTTCATAGATTGACGGAAGATTTCAGTTAAAGCTACAACTGGAACAGCACCCGAAGCTATCAAATCTCCAAGAACATTTCCTGCCCCCACGCTTGGAAGCTGGTCGCTATCACCAACCATAATAAGTCGGCAGCCCATAGGCAAGGCACGAAGTACACTTTCAAAAAGCTTTGAATCTACCATAGAAAGTTCATCAAGTACAAGTGCATCACAATCAAGCATATTTTCTCATCACGCTTGAAGTATGGTTTATCGTGCTTATCCCATTCAACCTCTAATAATCTGTGTATGGTTTTGGCCTCACAGCCCGTGAGTTCTGACATTCTGTGTGCGGCTCTTCCAGTGGGAGCGGCACATTGAACTTTTATACCATTATCCTTTAATAAGCTGATAATTGCATTAAGGGTTGTTGTTTTACCCGTTCCGGGTCCACCTGTCAATATGAGAAGTCCACCCGAAATAGCCTCTAAAATAGCTTTTCTTTGAAGTTCGGCATATTTTATACCCTGCTGTTTTTCAAAATTTTCAAGAGCAGATTCTATGCCAACAATTCTCTGAGGCGGAAATTGTTTCATAAGCTTTATTCGTCCTGCGGCATAGGTTTCGCTCTTATAAAAATCTGGCAAAAAGATAAACTCTTTTCCTTCAAGCGTATCCTCAATAAGGCTTTTGTCTATAATCATCTTTTCGAGTATCTCGGAAATTCGTTCAGGTTCTGTTTTGAGAAATTTCGCACAAACCTCAATAAGCTTTCCTTTTGGTAAGCAAGTATGTCCGTTGTTGGAATTATATGTGTTTATATATATTATTCCTGCTCTTAATCTGAACTCATAGTCCTGTGCCATATCCATAGATGCGGCAATTCTGTCTGCGTGTTCAAAGGATACACCAATTTCATCACAGCAAAGAACATATGGATTTGATTCTATCGTTTCAATAGACCTTGCTCCAAGCTCACGCCAAATCTTAACACTTATCTCGGGAGGAACATTATACTTATCAAGAAAAACTATAACCTCTCTCATACCAAAAATCTTTTTAAGCTCATTGCTTATCGACATAGCCTTTTCACGAGATATGCCCTTGATTTCGGTCATTCTTAGCGGTTCTTTTTCTATAACCTCAAGAGTATTTTCGCCAAATGTTTCAACCAATCTTCTCGCAGTTGCCGGACCCACTCCCTTTACCGCTCTTGACGAAAGATATTTCAAAATAGCTGTTGAACCTGTCGGCATTGCTCTTGTGCAAGAGGTTACAGCGAATTGCTCGCCATAGCTTTTATGTGTTTGCCAATGTCCTTGAACTACAATTTCTTCACCAACAGACACCTCTGGCATCATTCCGACAGCGGCAGTTTCACCATCCTCACAAGAAAGATTGAGAACAGTATATCCGTTTGATTCATTACGATAAATTATAGATTCCACCGAGCCTTGAAGCTCTAACAATTCATCGCTCATTTATAAGTTCCTTTCTTAAATTAGCGAGCATAGCTCATAATAAGTTAAAGAAGCTTGTCAACATTATTAAAGTAATTACCAATGAACTACTGATACAGAGGACTCTGTCAGCCTTGCGGATTAAAGCGTTTCATAAGCTCTCTATATGTCAGTTCATAGCCACGATTTTGCGAATCATAGCTTTGCTTTTTAGCGTTTCCGTTTGTAATAAGTGAAATAACATAATCCAGCATTGCAGGATTTTTTGACAAGAATAGGTCCTGTAAAGATATGTTCCAAGAATATTATTTATGCGTATTCCATCGGATTTATCATTGCGGTTATTACCTATTCCATAAACCACATTAAATAATGGATTGAAATTTCCTTTAATAAATCCACATTTATTGACAAAGCCAACAAGTGGCTTTTCTATAAAATCCGCCTTGAAAATTACATCACCTGTAATTCTTGTGTCGTTCTTAATGAGTTCTGTATCATTCGGATTAGCCGAAATATACTTTTTATAGCTTTCTCCGCCCTGATATGTGTAAAAATCAGCAAGCGAAAGAGCCTCAAAGGTATCTCCATTTCTATCGCAGATACTTTTGCCGAGCATTTCGAGAGAATTTCCTGTAAATAACGCTGTACCATTATTTTTTGATATAGGTTTTCAATTCGTCTTTATGAGAAATAAGGTCAGCAAGTGCAACCTTCTGATTTCTTTCTGTGCCCGCTCCGCAATATACGAAATTATAATCTGTAATATTAAAGCTATCGTCCACACTTACCTTATCAAGCTGAACTTCAATTCCAGCATCTTCAAGGTATCTGCACAAAACAGCAATATTTCCATATTCGCCATATAAATTCATTAAATCATGATATAGATGTAAGACTTTAATAATCATAATTTTTCCTCCTTAACAAGACTAAGGAATTTTCCCTTATCTGAGAAACAGGTTATTACATAAAGCTTTCTGTCACTGCTTGTCTTTAGATATTCGGTGGCTTCACCAATATCGCTGAAGGCTTTAATCTTACTTTCTTCAATGCCCGTAAACGAAAAGCGTGTCTGTAAATCGGCTGAATAAAGTCCTGCAAGAACAATTTCACCGACATTCTTACTTGAAAGAAGTTCAAAATCAATATCCCATAGCCAAGAAACATCACTTGTGAAATACTTTCGGCTGATAGCATCAACTATAATAAGTACATCACAGCCTTGCTTATCATTAGCGGCAAGTGTAAGTGATTGGTCATAAGAAACTGAATTTTCGTGCTTTGAGGTAAGCAATGTTCCGTGACGCTTATCAAGACTAAATTCTATAACTCGTCCATTTTTAAGAACATAGTTATTTATACTCTTGCAAATAGTTGCATCATCAATTCCCGCAATAGAGCAAACAGAATATGCCGCAAGAATATTATAAACATTATAAAGACTCTTTAACGCAAGCTTTATTGTTGATTTATCATTTATAGTTATCTCGCCCTTATCAAGGTCTGCGGAAGTAACAGTGAACTGTGTATTATTTCTTTTAAGTCCGCAATTAGGGCAAGAATATTTTCCAATATGATTATAATGGTAATATTCATAAGAAAGACGCTTTTTGCAGTGTGGACAGAAAATTCCGTCATTATATACGCTGTTATTTTTCTCGTGAGAAACGGAAATCTTATCCGCGCCAAAGTATATAACATCATCTTTTCCATAACCAAAGCAAGATACAAGCGGGTCATCAGCATTAAGGATAAGCTGTGTTCCATCATGTATGCTGTTCTTTTAAGCAATCATAAACCCATTCTGGGTGACCATTTCTTGTAAGCTGGTCACGATACAAGTTTGTAATGACATAATGTGTGGGTTTAAAATATTTAAATGTATATTGTGCAAAGCGTTCGTCACTCTCAATTAAAAGAATATCGCTCTTAACCTTACCACCCATTGTGGAATTACAAAGAATAAAGGTTGTTACACCTTCAATCTGGTTAGAACCCTCTTTATTATAAGCAACTGTTTTCCCTCCCTCTTGCAAAATATGTGCTATCATTTCAACAGTCGAGGTTTTACCGTTACTGCCCGTTACCGCAATGATATATTCAGGCATTTTAATCTTTTTTAAGAATATTACGGTCAAGTTTCAAAGCATATTTACCAGGAAGACTACTTCCTTTTCCAATCAACTTACCTATAAAATGCAGTAGTTTACAAACAAGAATTACAAAGAAAACACGCATTATCTCACCCTCATTTTTTATTTGAACTTCACCCTTAAAAGCGGTTTATTCTATATTATACCATAATTCGATTTAAATTGGTATACCTAATTTAATGTGCTTTTTAATATAATCTAAAAGCTTATTCAACTTATAAAATCAGTATTGATAGAGCAAACTATTATTACCAAGTATAAGTATTGACAAACACTCAATTAGGTGCTATATTAAATTTACAACTTAACAAATTACCAACTTATCAAGAGCGACTGAGGGAACAGGCCCTGTGAAGTCCGGCAACCTGCTTTTTTTTGTAAGGTGCCAAATCCTGCGGTAAAGCCGAAAGATGAGTAACATAAACTTAGCCGTTCGGTCTTCTGCCGTGCGGCTTTTTAAATGATTAAATCAAAGGCAGTTAAGAATTTTTCTCAAAAGGAGTTATAAATTATGGCAAAGCACTTTTTCACATCTGAATCAGTAACTGAGGGACATCCTGACAAGCTCTGCGACCAAATCTCTGACGCAGTTCTTGACGCAATCATCGAGCAAGACCCTGATGCTCATGTTGCTTGTGAGGTTACTGCAACAACAGGCATGGTTCATGTTATGGGCGAAATATCTACAAGCTGCTATGTTGACATAAACCAAATTGCAAGAAATGTTGTGAATGACATCGGTTATGACAATGCACAAAGTGGATTTAACGGAAATACTTGTGCAGTTCTTACTTCTATTGATTCTCAATCTCCTGATATTGCACAAGGCGTAAATGCTTCTTATGAAGTTCGTGACGGCGAAAGTGACGCTCTTAATCAGATAGGTGCAGGCGACCAGGGCATTATGTTTGGTTACGCTTGTGACGAAACTCCAGAGCTTATGCCTCTTGCAATATCTCTTGCACATAAGCTTGCAAAGCGTCTTACAGAGGTTCGAAAGAACGGTACTCTTAAATATCTTCGTCCTGACGGTAAAACTCAGGTTACTGTTGAATATGATGATGATAAAATCACTCGCATTGATACTGTTCTCATCTCAACACAACACGATGAAGATGTTTCACTCGAAACCATACGCAAAGACCTTGTTAAATATGTTATTGAACCAATTATTCCTACTGAACTCTATAAGGATACAAGAATACTTGTAAATCCAACAGGCAGATTTGTAGTTGGTGGTCCTGTCGGCGACAGTGGTTTAACGGGAAGAAAGATTATTGTTGACACCTACGGCGGATTCTCTCGTCATGGCGGTGGTGCATTCTCAGGTAAAGACCCAACAAAGGTTGACCGTTCCGCAGCATATGCAGCAAGATATGTTGCTAAAAATATTGTTGGTGCAGGTCTTGCTAAGAAGTGCGAACTTCAGCTTTCATATGCAATCGGTGTTGCAAAGCCAATCTCTGTAATGGTTGATACATTCGGCACAGGCATCGTATCTGATGATGTACTTTCTAAGGCTGTTTCTAAGGTTTTCGACCTCAGACCTGCCGCAATTATTCGTGACCTCGACCTTCGCCGTCCGATTTACCGTCAGCTTGCCGCTTACGGTCATATGGGCAGAGAGGAACTTGGCGTAGCTTGGGAAAAGCTCGACAAAGTTGACGCTCTCAAAAAGGCTGTTAAACAAGTTGAGGGAAAATAAGTAATCGTAATGTCAAATTAGAAAATGTGTAGGTAAATATGAAAAAGAATTATAGCACTTTGCCTGAATCAATGAAGGACATGGAGATGTATGGCTTTAATTGGATGGAGTTTGTTATCTCTGTCCCATCTCCACTCTACATAATGACTTCATATAAAAGCAATGGACAGCCTAATGCCTGTATGCAGTCATGGACAACATTCACGGGTGGAAAAAATGGTTACTTTGCAATTGTTTCTGCTGTCAGCAAATATGGACATTTATATCGGACACTTCATGAAACAGGTGAAGCTGTCATCAATTTTATGTCTGCCGATTTGTATGATAAGTGTATGTCAACCTGTAAAAACAACGGTTTTGAGATAGATGAAATTAAAACCGCCGGTTTAACTTCTGTAAAAGCAGAAAAGGTAAATGCTCCCCTTATTGATGAATGCTTTATGAATCTGGAGTGCCGTTTCAAATGGGAGAAAGAAATTGCTGAAGGTGATGACTATGTTTTGGTATGTCTCGAAATAGTCAATGTCCATATTGATGAAAATCATATAGACGAAAATAATCTTGGAAGAACGGGAGAAACAGGAATTCTTTACAATATCCATCATCCTATCAATCCGGAAAGTTTCAAAGGTACAGCCCATGATTATGTCGGTACTGTCAAAAAGATACGGGACTATCGCGAGTATTGAGTGATACAATTTTAAACAACATAAGCAACGTAAATTTCAGTTTATAATTACATAAAATCTACGAAATGAGACCTATCGACATTATGGATATAACAAAAGACTGTATATTACAAATTTATGAGGATTACAATGGAAACAAAAACAGAAATAAGTGAAAAAGCAATAGGAGGTTAAACATGTTTGAGCATAGGTATGGAATCAAATTGAAAAAGACTACTGCGGATGCCACAGCTTTGAAACTGCTCCGTCAATGTTTTCCAACCCAATCTTTTTCGGAACTTCGGGCGAAAATCCAGGCGAATGATTATGTATTTCTTTCTGATATGGAGAAATACCAACATGACGGTGTACGCCAGATGGCAAAACTGCTGCGAGAATTTGACAAGGCGGGCATTGAAACGGAACTGTTTGAGGAGAGCAGATATACTCCGAATCCTTGGAGGGCAGAACCTATGAGCCGGGAATATTTGAAAAATATACTCCAGAGAGATCGGGAGATTACACGACAAGTGCTGGAAGATATTGAGCGTGAAACAGTGGGTTATATTAGTCCAGATGCCAAGAAAGACATTGATAAAGAAATATCTAAAATTCAGAAATAGCACGAGGATGATTCCGCAAGTGTCTGAAAATATGTATGGAATATTCTACTGACTGGCGAGAAGGGCTCATATAAAATGTAGTGGAACACTTGTAGTAGATGGATATGCAGACCTACCTACAAAAGAAAAATTTGAAATTGATAGCTGGATACCTGTGATTGAATCAGTTAAAGATTGGGAAAAGCTTAGACTATAGACATGAATACCAATTCCAGTTTGTCTATACAAAACAACTAACCCCATCATTCAAGAAAAATATACTTGAATGATGGGGTTAGTTTATATAACTCAAAATTTAATGCTTACTTCTCCTATTTGCACCCCATATACAAAATTGAATATTATGGTTATGGGTGGTAAATATGCCAGAGATATTTATAGTTTTATTCATAATATTAAGCATTTTTGGACTTGTAAGTATTGTAAGAAAAATTATTATGTGGCTCTTAAAATATGATGACGGAGAAATTATAACTGTTATTCCAATTAAAGGGCATTGCGAAAATATTGAATATCGTATTCGCTGCGCATACGAACGGGCAAACTGGTCATCTGAAAATCACCGCATAATATGCCTTGATAAAGGTATGGACGATGAAACACGCATACTCTGTAATAAGATTTGTGACCGCTTTGGGATTGAAATTATCATTTCTCCGACTTTAGTGCAAGCTGTTGAAAATACTTAAACAAAAATACCCGCCAGTTTCCTGACGGGTATTCTTTATGAAAAATTTAAAGTTTTAACAATTTTAAATTATTCGTTGATAGCAGAAACAACGCCTGAACCAACTGTTCTACCACCCTCACGGATAGCGAAACGGAGGCCTTCTTCGATAGCGATAGGTGTGATAAGCTCAACATCCATATCAACGTTATCGCCAGGCATGCACATCTCTGTGCCCTCTGGAAGAGAGATTGTACCTGTAACGTCTGTTGTTCTGAAATAGAACTGTGGACGATAGTTGTTGAAGAATGGTGTATGACGGCCGCCTTCATCCTTTGTCAAGACATAAACGTGACCCTTGAACTTTGTGTGTGGGTGAATTGTGCCTGGCTTTGCAAGAACCTGACCTCTTTCGATATCAGTTCTCTGAATACCACGGAGAAGAACACCGATGTTGTCACCAGCCTCAGCGAAGTCGAGAAGCTTTCTGAACATTTCGATACCTGTAACAACAGTTGTTCTCTTCTCGTCTGTAAGACCAACGATTTCAACTTCTTCAGACATCTTAAGTGTACCTCTTTCAACTCTACCAGTTGCAACAGTACCACGACCAGTGATTGTGAATACGTCTTCAACAGGCATAAGGAAAGGAAGGTCACTCTTACGCTCAGGAGTTGGGATATACTCGTCAACAGCGTCCATAAGCTCACGGATGCACTTGTACTCTTCAGCGTTAGGGTCTGTAGAAGTAGAAGTAAGAGCGAGGTATGCAGAACCCTTGATGATAGGTGTATCATCGCCTGGGAAGTCATACTCGTTAAGGAGCTCACGGATTTCCATCTCAACAAGCTCGAGAAGCTCTGGGTCGTCAACTTGGTCAGTCTTGTTCATGAATACAACAATATAAGGAACACCAACCTGACGAGCGAGAAGGATGTGCTCTCTTGTCTGTGGCATAGGACCATCAGCAGCTGAAACAACGAGGATAGCACCGTCCATCTGAGCAGCACCAGTAATCATGTTCTTAACGTAGTCAGCATGTCCTGGGCAGTCAACGTGAGCGTAGTGACGCTTGTCTGTTTCATACTCAACGTGTGCTGTGTTGATTGTGATACCACGAGCTCTCTCTTCTGGAGCGCTGTCGATGTTAGCGTAGTCAACGAAATCTGCATCGCCTTCGAGGTTAAGAACCTTAGTGATAGCAGCAGTAAGAGTTGTCTTACCGTGGTCAACGTGGCCGATAGTACCGATGTTAATATGCGGTTTGTTTCTTTCAAATTTTTCCTTTGCCATTTGAATTTTCCTCCTATACTATAAATATAATACACTGCATTTGCATATTGGATTCATTTTACCAATAAATCATGAGAAATGCAAGTGTTTTAATAAAAATAGACTAAAATTTACACAAAATTAATCCTTTTTATTTCTTGCGGACATAATTTCCTCAGCAATGCTCTTTGGAACCTCTGCATAGTTGCTTGGCTCCATAACATACTGACCACGGCCCTGTGTCTTAGAACGCATATCAGTAGCATAACCAAACATCTGAGAAAGTGGAACCATAGCGTTGATTCTCTGTGCACCTGCAACAGCCTCCATGCCCTGAATCATACCACGGCGGGAGTTAAGGTCACCGATAACATCGCCCATATATTCCTCAGGAACGATAACTGTAACCTTCATAATCGGCTCGAGAAGAACAGGGTCTGCCTTTCTCATAGCTGACTTGAATGCCATAGAACCGGCAATCTTAAATGCCATTTCTGAAGAGTCAACCTCATGATAAGAACCATCATAAAGTGTAACCTTAACATCAACAACATTATAGTTTGCAAGAACACCAGAAAGCATAGCACCCTGGATACCTTGGTCAACTGCTGGGATATATTCCTTAGGAATAGCACCACCAACGATTGCATTGACGAACTCATAGCCCTTGCCTGGGTTCGGCTCAATTCTAATCTTAACATGACCATACTGTCCTTTACCACCAGACTGTCTTGCATACTTCTCGTCAACCTCTGCTGTTGTGCGGATTGTTTCCTTGTATGCAACCTGTGGCTTACCAATATTAGCTTCAACCTTAAACTCACGGAGAAGTCTGTCTACTATGATTTCGAGGTGAAGCTCACCCATACCAGCGATGATAGTTTGTCCTGTTTCTTCGTCTGTATAAGCCTTGAATGTTGGGTCTTCTTCTGCAAGCTTTTTGCAAGAGCAATACCCATTTTTTCCTGACCAGCCTTAGTCTTAGGCTCGATAGCAACACGGATAACTGGGTCTGGGAATTCCATAGACTCGAGGATAACTGGAGCACTCTCTACGCAAAGTGTATCACCAGTTGTTGTGTTCTTAAGACCAACAGCTGCTGCGATGTCACCTGCATAAACTGTTTCAATATCCTGTCTGTGGTTAGCGTGCATTTGAAGAATACGACCGATACGCTCTGTATTGCCCTTTGTAGAGTTATATACGCTTGAACCTGCGTTCAATGTACCTGAATAAACTCTAAAGAAGCAAAGCTTACCAACATATGGGTCAGTAGCAATCTTAAATGCAAGAGCTGCGAATGGCTCTGTATCAGATGAAGGACGCTCTACTTCTTCCTCTGTATCAGGATTGATACCCTTGATAGCAGGAACATCAACAGGAGAAGGCATATAATCGACAATAGCGTCGAGAAGCTTCTGTACGCCCTTATTTCTATAAGAAGTTCCGCATGTAACCGGAACCATGTGGTTAGCGATTGTAGATTCACGGATAACTCTCTTGATTTGCTCTGTTGTTGGCTCTTCGCCCTCGAGATACTTCTCAAGAAGTTCTTCGTCCTGCTCTACAACATGCTCGATAAGCTCGCTTCTGTATTTCTCAGCAAGCTCCTTCATATCCTCAGGGATTTCCTCAACCTTCATATCTTGGCCCATATCATCATAATAGACATCAGCCTTCATCTCTACGAGGTCGATAATACCCTTAAAAGTATCCTCAGCACCGATAGGAAGCTGAATTGGAACAGCATTACACTTAAGGCGATCCTTCATCATTTCTACAACACGGTAGAAGTCCGCACCCATAATATCCATCTTATTGACATATACCATGCGTGGAACGCCATATTTGTCAGCCTGTCTCCAAACAGTTTCGGACTGAGGCTCAACGCCACCCTTTGCACAAAGAACTGTTACAGAGCCATCGAGAACTCTCAAAGAACGCTCAACCTCAACTGTAAAGTCAACGTGTCCTGGGGTGTCTATGATATTGATTCTGTGCTTACCCTTATCGTGGTTGCTTCCGCTCCAGAAGCAAGTAGTAGCAGCAGATGTAATTGTAATACCTCTTTCCTGCTCCTGTACCATCCAGTCCATAGTAGCAGAGCCATCATGAGTCTCGCCGATTTTATGGTTGATACCGGTGTAGAAAAGGATACGTTCTGTTGTTGTTGTTTTACCAGCATCGATATGAGCCATGATGCCGATATTACGAGTCATTTCAAGTGAAACTTGTCTTGCCATCTTTGTATCCTCCTTAATGTTTTGTCGTAAGTCTTCTGCTTACGCATACTGTCCTCAGCTTGCGGATATTAAGCCGAATAGAGTACGCAATTACCATCTGTAATGTGCGAAAGCCTTGTTTGCTTCTGCCATCTTGTGAGTATCCTCACGCTTCTTAGCAGCACCGCCGGTTCCGTTGACAGCATCAAGGATTTCTCCGGCAAGTCTTTCTCTCATTGTCTTTTCAGATCTAAGTCTTGAATACTTAGCAATCCAACGAAGACCAAGTGTCTGTCTTCTCTCAGGTGAAACCTCGATAGGTACCTGATAGGTAGCACCACCAACACGGCGAGCCTTAACCTCTAAAGAAGGCATAACATTTTCCATAGCCTGCTCAAAAACCTCTAATGGCTCCTTGCCTGTCTTCTCGGAAATAATATCAAAAGCACCGTAAACGATTTTCTGGGAAACACCCTTCTTTCCGTCATACATGATGTTGTTGATAAGACGAGTGACGAGCTTTGAGTTATACACTGGATCAGGCAGGACATCTCTCTTAGCAATTTGACCTCTTCTTGGCACTTTACTTCCCTCCTTCATAATGATGAATTCTTAGGTACTCGAAAGGATTTTGTTCTTCCGTTTGCCATACAGAGGCTATATATAAAAATACATCTCTGTATTGCATAATCAATTAAACATTTATCCTTAGAGAATTTTCTTTCGCTCTATGCGAAATTATTTTGCAGCTCCAGCCTTTGGACGCTTTGCGCCATACTTAGAACGGGACTGCATACGCTTTGCAACGCCCTGTGCGTCAAGCGTACCTCTGATAATGTGGTAACGAACACCAGGAAGGTCCTTTACACGTCCGCCTCTGATGAGAACGACGCTGTGCTCCTGAAGGTTATGACCTACACCAGGAATGTAGGAAGTAACTTCGATACCGTTAGAAAGTCTTACTCTGGCAATCTTTCTGAGAGCTGAGTTAGGCTTCTTAGGAGTAGCTGTCTTAACCGCTGTGCAAACGCCTCTCTTTTGTGGAGAGTTTTGGTCAATAGCTACACGCTTCTTAGAGTTCCAGCCTTTACGGAGTGCAGGAGCCTTAGCTTTCTTTTCAGAAACCTCTCTGCCCTTGCGTACCAATTGGTTAAATGTTGGCAATCAAATCCACCTCCTTGCTCAAAATATATATGTTAAAGAGCCTGATTATTATGGCTCTATAACAAGCAAAATATGCGAAAACTGGGATTTTATTTTCCAGATTTCAGTCAGCAAACAATAGTCGCCCACAATTTATGATTTTAACACAGCCATATATATTTTGTCAAGCACTAATCTACTTAAAATCAAGATTTTTCTTAATCTTTACATATAAAAAGCTCATCACCAAAGTGATGAGCTAAATTAATTATGTTTCTGATTTATCTTCATTACTATAATTGTCTATGCTATCGTATTCTCCACCAATCTGTTCACCGTTTTTATTGATGACACACAATTTATCATTTTCTTTTTTTACAACAGCATATCCATCATCTCTAAAATCATTGCAAGATTTATATATAAAATTAGTAATGGTTTCATTCTCTGAATTTATATATCCATATTTGCCATCTTTTTCTACAATAGCAAAACCATTATTAAATTTACCGCCATCATCATATTGAGGCTGAATATATGCACCACCATCTGTTGGATTTACATATCCTATTTTATTATCTTGGCTATAAGGACACAAATCCCCACTTTTATAATTATATGAGAACTCTACATAATCAAGAATAGGATTAGTTGTATATTTACCATCTTCATTTATAAAACCAAATTTTCCATCAAGAGTTACCATTGCTACGCCATTATGAAAATAAGTAAGTGACTCAAATTGTGGATTTATAATAGTTTTTCCTGTATTATCAATAAATCCCCATTTTTTCATTTAATTTAACAGGTATCAAATAATTTCCTTCTTCACCTGTTTTAGGTTGTAAATCATATGAATAGTCATCTGAATCTAATTTAATCTTAGGATATATTGAATCATATTGTGGTGTTATAACAATTTTTCCAGAAAAATCTATAAATCCATACTTATTATCTGACCTAATAGGTATAATTCCCATATCATCATAAAAATTGGTTTCATAGAAACTCATCAAATTATAATCAACATCCTCAAATTGAGGATTTATAATATATTTTCCATTTGTGTCTATAAATCCATATTTATAATCAACTGAAACAACTGCCATTCCATTTTTAAAATCTCTAGCATATTCGTATTGAGGATTTATAACATATTTTCCGTCTTTTCCTATGTATCCATATTTATCATTAGATTTTACTACTGCTAAGCCATCACTAAAATCTTTAGCATAACTAAATTGTGGGTTTACTATATAATTCCCGGTTTTATCTATATAACCATACTTTGAATCTTCTTTGCCATTACCCACAATAGCTAAACCATCTTCAAAAGCACCTGCATAATCCCATTGAGCATTTATAACAAAATTTCCAGTATTATCTATATATCCATACTTTCCATTCATTTTAACACTTGCAAGACCTTCAAAAAATCTTCCAGCTGATTCAAATTGAGGATTTATAGCAAGTTCCCCTGCTGTATTCATATATCCCCATTTATCACCAGATTTTACAGGAACTAAATCTTCATAAAACAAAGTATATTCTTCTGATGTTTTATCATTCTTTGCAATAAACATATCATATACTAAATATCCTGCTGCCGAAACTAATACTAGTATAACAAGAATTATTAAGGCTATTACAACACCTTTTGTTTTTTTACTTTTTACTGCTATATCTGTATTCGCTTCATAATCAGCAACTACTTGATTTTCAGTAATGTTATTATCATCTACATTCTGAATATTATCATTTGATACATCAGATACTTCAACAGCATTTTCATTCTGTTCCATTTCAATTTTTTCTTCTCCCATAAATAACTCTCCCAACTTTGAATAGCAATAATATACTATACTTATTTTCAGATCGCCTAAATTTTATATATATTATACAATATAATATTCTTTATGTCAACAGTAAATATAAAAGAATTACATTTTTTAACAAAATAATATCGGATATTCTGACAGCTTAACAGAATACCCGATATAACCATTTTTATCTCTTAATCACAAAGATAGTAACGCCTTGATTAAGTCCTAATATTTTTCTCTCTATCTTAGCATTAGAATACTTGCTCACCATATTTCTAAGAGCTGTTCCGCCACGATAACCATGTATAACAGAAACCTCTCTTACATCTTTCGGCAAGGTTTTCAGTGTAGAAGTTATAAGACTTCTTGCACTTTCAACAGTATGGCCATGCAGGTCTATTTCTATTGAATAAGGCATCGTTTTCACCTCTGCTTAATCCGCTGTAATTTCAGCAGTTTTTGCACCGACAAGTTCAATTAAATCCTTTGGTGCTAGCTCTATCTGATAACCTATCTTTCCTGCACTTACTATGATTGTTTCTATATTCTCAGCGGATTTATCAAATACTGTTACAAATTGCTTTTTCATTCCGATAGGTGAACAGCCTCCTCTGATATATCCAGTAACCTTATTTATATCCTTAACATGAATCATTTCAACATGCTTTTCGCCAACAGATTTTGCTGCCTTTTTTAAATCAAGTTCTTTTAATACAGGAACTACAAAAACATAATAATCTCTGCCCGCACCCTTTGTAACCAATGTTTTGAAAACCTGTTCTGGATTTTGCCCCATCTTTTCCGCAACAGCTGCACCATCAATAGCTCCGTCACTATGGTCATAGGTATGTGCTTTATATGTAATCTTTGCTTTATCAAGAATACGCATAACATTTGTCTTAAATTCTGACATATTATTTCAGTCCTTTCAGCTTTAAATCAACTTTACATTATAATAAAATTTAATGGTGACTTTGTCAATATTTTTAGAATTGTTATATTAAGCTTTGATTATATAACAAAAAAGGACATCAAACACACTCTTGTGAAATGCGTCTGATGTCCTTTATGGGAGTTGAAAATATTAATAAATATAGAAAATTTTATGTATTAACTTCTGTCATACGCTTTACAAATTTAATCTTATCCATAGCTTTAAGCATTGCTGTAATAACAACAAGCTTCACTATGGTCATTGGTATTATCTGAACAAATATGCGTGAAACAAGTGTCGAAAAATAGAACGCAAAAAAGTCTGTTCCATTCCCTTTATAAAGTATCGTCAACCACAATGGTGTAATAAACAAGCTAAAAACAAACTCTGATATAAGTACCGAAATTAAAATTCTTATAAAGCTATCACTCTTTTTAAGAAAAAATCCAAATACAGCACCTACAAGCATAGCCGAAATCGTAATCGGCGGAAACCATATTCCAACAGGGCGGAATATAACTCCGATAATATCGCCGATACCTGCTACTTCTGCAGCACCTACCGCACCATAAAGTCTTGCGGCAATAACTACTGGAATAAATGAAAAACTTATTTTGATATTCCACACCTGAAATGTAAGAAATTGTGAAATTACAAACTGGGCGGCAATAAGAATTGCAAATACTGCCATTGTTTGTGTTGATAGCTTAGCTTTGCGACTTTTTGTTTCATTCAATTTGTTTTTGAACATAAAAAAACCTCCTTATTTTTACAGAATCGCTGTAATGAAATAAGAAGATTACTTCTTTACATTATCAAACAGCGGGATGCAGACTGCGTACCGCAAGAAATTCTTTTCGTTCATACGACAACTCCCCGTTCGTATGACACTTAACGCACACAATCTTACTCTGTAGCTAATACTATACACCCTCAAATACATTTTGTAAAGGAAATCTTCTGGCAATGGTTTTATATTTTATATGACACTTGAAATTGTGTTTTTTCGAATACTTGCTATTATCGCAAAAAAGGTATATAATAAAGATTAGGCAAATTTTATAGCACACAAACTATAATATGCAAATTTCTTAGAAGAAGGGATTCTTTATGACTAAAATTGATATTTTTTCAGGCTTTCTCGGTGCAGGAAAAACTACACTTATCAAAAAGCTTATCGAAGAAGCCTTTAAGGGCGAAAAGCTCGTTTTAATTGAGAATGAGTTCGGCGAAATCGGCATTGACGGCGGTTTCCTCAAGGAGGCTGGCGTGCAGATTAACGAAATGAATTCTGGCTGTATCTGCTGTTCTCTTGTTGGTGATTTTGAAAAGGCTCTCGGCAAGGTTCTTGAGGACTACGCTCCTGACAGAATCATCATCGAGCCTTCAGGCGTTGGTAAGCTTTCAGATGTTATTAAGGCTGTTCAGGCTGTCGTAACAGATAAGGTTTGCCTTAACGGTTTTGTTACAGTTGCAGACGCTACAAAGTGCAAGATGTATATTAAGAATTTCGGTGAGTTCTATCTTAACCAAATCGAATATGCAAGCACTATCGTTCTCAGCAGAACTCAAAATCTTTCACAGGAAAAGCTTGATGCCGCTCTCACCCTTATTCGTGAGCATAATAGCAAAGCAAGAGTTGTTACAACTCCATGGAGCGAAATCTCTGGTAAAAACATTCTTACAGCAATCGAGGGTGACAATTCCTTCACAGAAGACCTCCTCAAAGAGGCTGAAGTTTGCCCAACCTGCGGACATCATCACCATGACGGTGAGCATTGCGACCATGACCATGATGAGCATGACCACGAACATCACCACCACGACCACGATGAGCATGACCACGAACATTGCCACCATGACCATGATGAGCATGACCACGAGCATTGCCATCACGACCACGACGAGCATGACCATGAGCATTGCTGTCATGACCATAACGGACATCATCATCACCATGCTGATGAAGTATTCACAAGCTGGGGCAAAGGAAACTGCAAAAAGCACTTCACAAAGGAAGAGATTGAAAAAATTCTTTCTGCTTTGAATGATACTGAAAAGTATGGTTTCATACTTCGTGCAAAGGGCATTGTTGCAGGCGAAAATGGCGAGTGGATTCACTTCGACTTTGTTCCTGAAGAATCAAATGTAAGAAATGGTTCTGCTGACTATACGGGCAGGCTTTGTGTTATCGGTTCTAAGCTTAATGAGGCCGCTCTTGCTGAACTTTTCGACTGCTAAGAGATTTTCCCGAAAGGATTTGATTAAATGACTATACCTGTTTATCTGTTTTTGGGATTTCTTGAGGGCGGAAAAACTCAGTTCATTCAAGAATCTATGTCTGACAAACGCTTTCACGATGGTGACAGAACACTTATTGTTGTTTGTGAAGAGGGTATCGAGGAATTCGATACATCTAAATTCCATGGTGGAAATGTTACAATAGCAGTTATAGAGGACGAAGCTGAGCTTAATACCAAGCACCTCGAGGAACTTCGCAAAAAGTGCAGAGCTGAAAGAGTTCTTATCGAATATAACGGTATGTGGCTTATTCAACAGCTTGCCGAGGCACTCCCTAAGAACTGGCAAATCTATCAAACAATGATGATGCTTGATGCTACAACCTTTGATATTTATAATGCTAATATGCGTCAGCTTATGATAGATAAATTCTCCGCCGCAGAAATGATTGCAATAAACCGTTGTGAGCCTGGTGTTGATAAGGCTAAATTCCATAATGCAGTTCGTGCATTGAATCGCCGAGCAAGTATTGTTTTTGAATATAAAGATGGTTCTATCGAGCCAGACGACATCAAGGACGAATTACCATTTGACCTTAAAGCACCTATTGTTGAGATTAAGGACGAGGATTTCGGTATACTTTATCTTGACGCTATGGACGAGCCTGATAAGTATGATGGTAAGGTTATCAGCTATACGGGCATTATTGCAAAATCTCCAAAGCTTCCTAAAAATACCTTTATCGCAGGGCGCTTCTGTATGACCTGCTGTGCTGAGGATATAAATTATATTGGCTTTGTCTGCAACTCAAATACTGACCTCAAGCTTAAAAATAAAGGTTGGTATAAGGTTAAAGCTAAGATTAAGGTTGAGAATAATTCAGCTTATCAAGGCGTTGGTCCTGTGTTATATATTCTTGCAGTTGAACCGGGCAAAAAACCTGACGAAGAGCTTGTTTACTTCACCTAAGGAGCGATTCAGATATGATATGCGACGATATGCCGCTCTTACTATGGTTTCAGTGTGATAATCCATTTTCTGAAAGCGAAGGAAATTTTCGCTACTGTCTTTCGCCAAAGGATAATGATGAAAAAGAACGCAGTTTACTTTTAGAAATCTGGACAGGCAAGTTTTGCAAAGAAAAAAGTGAAATTTTATATAGCAAAGAATTTCCTATGAGTGATGATGGAATTCAAGAGGCTATCACTGTTATCAAAGAAAAATTAAATACTATCGCTTAAAATTTCAATCCGCCTTTGATATTTATATCAAAGGCGGATTTTTATATAAAACTAAAAATCAATTAATTCCTTCAGCTCTCGATATTTGAATTTCAGCAGCAAATATATACCTCTTAGCGTAATTTTGCTGACAACAAAACTTCATTTATATATAATAATATCAAAAGAAAGGAGGTTTTAAAATTGAACATTCGGATTGAAATAATCGACACAAATAAACCTTATGCGGTTATATATACAAATAAAATTACACCAGAGGTTCAACAGGCGGTTTCATTACTTGATACTAAATCAGAACTTATCACCGCAAATGATGATGAAAAAATCATTATTATTCAACCCACAGAAATTTATATGATTCGTATTGAAAATTCAGAAACCATTATTTATTGTGAAAACCATAAGTATCGCTCTAAGAAAAGGCTTTATGAGCTTTTATCATTACTTGGCAAAGATTTTATACAAATCTCAAAAAGTGCAGTAATAAATCTTAAACAAATTGATTTTGTTGAACCATCATTCAGCGGTATGATGAAACTTTTTCTAAAAAACAAACAAAGCGAATATATCTCAAGAAAATATTTGTCTGAATTTAAGAAATGTCTTGGTTTATGAAAGGAGTTTTATTTATGAAAAAATTTTTAGGAAGAACTTTTTTAGGAATTGCTTGGGGCTGCACTATAAACTGCCTTGTTATGCTTATAATATCATTTTCAGAAGGCAAAATTTATTTTACTGCAAACGAATATCTCAAACAGCTTATATGTTCAGCAGTTGTCGGAATAGCATTTGCATTGCCAACTTTTATATATGAAAACGAAAAGCTCTCACAAGGAATAAAGTGCCTTATTCATCTTGGAATTGGCTTCATTACTTATTTTATTAACGCATTTATAGCTGGTTGGTTTCCAGTTGGCTTAGACATAAAAAATAGTTATAGGCTCTGTTTTAATTATGATTGCACTATCATTTATAATTTACTTTTTCTTTTGGCTTTATTATAAAAACGAAGCTAAAAAGATAAATCAAAAAATAAAAAACCATTAAAATAAGTCTTAATTTTTTTAATTTATGTCATATTAAAAAATCCTATCTATATTAAAGCAATAAATTGCCCAATAGATAGGATTTTCTTATATATAAACTAACTTTCCTGCATTGGTGGAGTAAAATTCTCTATTGCCTCTCTAAGCTTTGGGTGATGAATTATAAAATGAATTGCCGGAGATTTTCCCTTAGAAATCATAACCCACTGCCCTTGATGTATTATTATCTGCAAGTTGCGGAAAGTATGTGCAGATGTCTGCTTAAAAATATAATTTGGGTGTTTTTCTGCATACTTCAGGCTTTGCTTTAAATGTTCAAGATAGTCTTTGTATGTATACAGTATATCATTCTCGTAAAACATTCCGGAAAGAGAGAGCGACATAGGATAGTTTTCAAATTCTTCTTTAGTTATATAAGGAATTTCGTCCTCAATGATATTATTTTTAAGAATTTGCCCTGCAATATTTCTTTGTTGTTCAGCATAAGACATTATATTCTGTTTATCTGCTTCCGAAAGAGAATGTTTTTCTAAAAACTTCTTTAAATAATTCTCCTCCATAGTATAAAGTGGTAGTGAAGATAAAATACTTCTTCTCTTTCCTTCTGTGTGAACATCTGAAAATAAAAAAGCATTCAATGCACTTACACTATCCTCTCTATAAATATCCATAAGGGAATGTGCATTGCTTAACAGTTCGTTCGCTCTCTTATTATAATAGGCAACCTCGTCCTTAGATTTTGTAAGGTAATACTTTCCGTCACTATGATAACCAGAAATAGCCTCACCAGATAATGCAACTGTTCCTGATACTTTAAGGAAATGCAAAAAAACACTATTCTGTATACCTTTTATATAATATGGCGAAATCTGACCTGTCATATACATAGGTATATAGCTTTCAAGCCCGAGCATCATTTCTGAAAACGGTCTATCAACATTATGTATCATATTTAAGTGCAAGCCTTTTTTTAGCATCATAGCCATACCAAACATCCATTTTTTAGGAAAATCTGCGTCCTTAGCCATACTTTCCATTGGCATATCACTATACATTATAACTTGTTCCATAGATTTAGAAAGAACTGTCGCCTTGAGAAAATCAAGCTCACTCTGCATCATATTTTTTAAACCAAAATAGCTTTTTGATTTCGGAAGCTGAAACGGCAATGTTGGTACTTTTAATTCATCAAAATGTATCGCTTTAATATATTCATTTAAATCAAATTCATTTAGCTTATCTAAAAAATTTGATATGTTATTATCACTCTTGCCTTTTCCATCTATAAGCCATTCTTTTATCTTTTCAAAACGCTTTGAATTATCAGAAAGTTCTTCTTTTGAACATTCCAAAAGTTCAGAAAGTATTTTTATCTGAGAATCGTCCTCAATTTCTCTCGCAACACAGCTTGCAACACTCTCTGCAAATTTAACAGGTTCAGCAGGCTGACGAGAACCATTCTTTATTCTGAATATTGTTGAAGAATCATAGTTTATATATTTGCAAAGCTTTGATACATTTATATTCATTATTGAAATCAATGTATTAAAATTTTTTCTTAATTGCTCTCTATCTGCTGTACTTACATCATCACATTCAAGAAAAGAATCTATAACTGATTTTTTTGTTATATTAGGTTGTTTATTTTCTGCTAATATAGCAATAGCTTCACAAATCCTTTCTAAGGCATCGCTATTAATTTCAGGCACACGCTCACCCGAGCGATAGCGACTAATAGTAGAAGCTGACAAGCCTGAAATTTCACATAAATCCTTAGCAGTACAATTTATAATTTCTATATAATCATTAAGTCTTTCATTAAATTTCATCTTATAAACCCCACACTTCTATATAATTATACACCCCATGTTAAATTATAAAAGTTATTTTCCAAATTGGAAAGTGACATTATGGAAATAATTCACTACACTATAATATCTTATAGTATAATAAAAGTGTAAAAATTTCAAGCCTATGGAGGTGCATTTTAGCTATGGTAACTAAAACTTAAACTAAACAAAGCTAAAATAAATTATTTAGTAAAGCGAGGTTGAGAAAATATGAAAAAAACATCAATCAAAAAAACAAACCAAGTGCTGTCGGTTTTGTTATCGTCTTGTATGCTGCTATCAGCTACCACAGCGGCTTCGGCTACTTTAGTAACTGACACTACACAAAACGAACAAATACAAACAAATCTTCCGCCCGAACATACTCCAAAAACATGGACACTGACTTCTGATGTTGGACCTTCTAATAAATATATCATTATGCCAGGTGATAGTGTGATATATGAGGGTAAAACATCAAGTGGTACAGGTATGACGGATACTGGACCTGTTGAATACACATGGAAACAGATAGGATTTAAAATAACCTCTTATCGCACACAATATCTTAAATCGGCTCTGCCTCAAATTGAGTTTACAACAGCCAAGTACAAAACAGATGACGATACCGAGATATCAACCAATATAGGATTTACAAATAATACTGGTAAAGCGCTTAGATTATGGTGTACAGGCGGTGGCGATATTGGACGCAATTCTTTTACAATTTTTACTGAATCGTCTATAATCTTAGAGGCATATGAACCTGAATATAATTTCTCATATGATTTACAAGGTGGCACAGTTCAAGGCGAAAGCTTGCCAAATAAATATTATATAACTAATGAAGAATATACTCTCCATATTCCTGCACCTGTAATAGCAGGCGAACATTTCTACCGCTGGAGCGGAAGTGTTCCATGGGGAACTAGTGCAAGTATTTATCCTACTGGCAGGGCAAAAGGACAATCATACACTGATTTCACCTGGAGTTTGGATGATAATTCGTTGGGTACTTGTGATTTTAAAGATTCCGAATTAGTTGCAAACTATCAACCAGGCTTCACTATGAGTTTTCATGGTATGAAGGGCACAGTAAATAATCAAAGTGATTATATTTACGAAATTGACAAAGAATATAATAAGGAAAAAGATGTCACTGAATATATAGGTTTTGATGAAACTGATTTAGATATTTCCAGAAACGGCTATACCTTTGCAGGCTGGTATCTTGATTCCGATTATACTCGTCCATTCTATGGTCTTAATGATGACCGCACCTATGATATGAATGGTGATGGTGTATATGATTATAAGGATAAAGGCGAACCTTTTGAGGGTAGTAACTGGAATATGGATTTATATGCCAAATGGGAGTCTGCTAAAGCGCCTGAAATAACCGAAGGCTCAAAGCAAACATGGATAAAGGCTTCAAACGAAGGAGCAAGCTTCCGCTCTGATGCTGAATATGATGATTTTATCAAAGTTACTATTGATGGTGCAGACCTCTCAACAGAGAATTATACTGTTGAATCAGGAAGCACTATTGTAAAACTTAAAGCCTCATATCTCGAAACTCTTACTATTGGCAAACATACAATCGCAATTGTGTCTGAAAGTGGTACGGCTGAAACAGAGTTTTCTGTTGAAACACAAAAAACTGATGTAGACACAACTATTGCTTTTAACCCAGGTGGGACTTGGATACTTATAAATCCTGGCAATAAAGTAGACAGCAACCATTGCGCCTATGGTGAGTTAACAGTCGATTCAGACCAACAATATGAAATTATAAATGAATTTTGGGTTCGTGACGATGGCAAAGTAAACTCTTCATCAGGCAAACATGAATACGATATATTTGAATCTGGCCGCAGCTACACTTATGGTATGGAGCTTAAAGCAAAAGACGGATATAAGTTCAATAAAACTGCCAAATATCTGATTAAAGACTCTTGGCATTTTGAAGATATAGATGATGCAATTTGCACTGTTTCTGAAGATGAAAGTATTCTTACCATAAAGAATATGCACACAACGACATTTGAATCTCTTGACAATTACAAAGTAATTGATACGATAGAAGTCAACAATGCTACTTTGACATTCAATGTGGGTGATACTCCTAAATTCACAGGCAAAGAACCCGAAAACAGTAAATACAGTATTGTAGAATATTGGCGTGATAATGTCAATGGTGAAGGTATATGTACAAGTCCATTCTTCAATCAGGCTTTTGAAAAACATATTGAGAAATTCAAGTCAGGCGTCAACTACGAATACAGTATATATTTTAGAATAGATGGAGACGCATGGGAAGAAGGTTATCGCTTAGCTGATAGTGTTACGATTAAAATTAACGGAAAAGACATAGATAATATTGAAGATATTGATTATAACGCTAGTGTCGAAGCTTGGACTTCCAATCTTATTTCTATGACACCAACAGAAGTTACTCAAGACAATAAGGTAGATACCAATATCAGAATTACAAACACAATGCTTGATATTTACCCAGGAAACACACCGAGAGGTCCTCTTTCAAACGGCACTGACGCTCATGGCTATGGTGCAAAAACAAATTCAGAGCAATATGAGCTTACAGATGAATTCTGGGTTCGTGATGATGGTAAGGTAAATTATTACAGTGACCCATACGGTAGTGAAGGAAAAAACGAATATGGTACTTTTTTGAAGTCGGCCATAGCTATACCTATGGCATAGAGCTTAAGGCGAAAAGTGGATATATATTCGACAAAAATGCTGAATATAAAGTAAATGTGGACGGCACAGATATGACTGGTACAACTTCTGTTGTTTCAGAGGACGGCAAAACTCTTACCATAAAGAATATCAAAACAGAAGAGTTTAAAGCTCCAAGTGCTGATAAAGAAATTAACACTGTAGAAATTAATAATGCAACCCTCAACTTTAAGGTTGGAGATGTTCCCGTATTTACAGGAAAAATCGACAATGATATGTATTATATTGACCACGAGAGATGGGATGGCTCAGACAACACTGGCTGGACATCATCTGAATACTGGAATCAAAGATATGGCGATTTTGAAGGAAGCTGGGGTATGCCTATTACAGCCTTTGCTGCTAACACAGAATATACCTACGGCGTTTATCTGAAGCTGACGAAAAATGCATATAAAGAAGGTTATCGTTTCAGCAAAGATGCTAATAAGCTTAAGTTAATATTAAACGGTCAGACTATCAATTTTAGCAACCCTGAAAATGATATAAGCACTGACGATTATGATGGCTTCTCAGTATGGTTTAGCAATGTTCTTGTAATGACACCTACACAAAATTCTGAACCAGATAACCCATCTAATCCTGAAAATCCAAACAAACCTGGCGAACCAGCTACACCTGATAAACCAAGCAATCCTGGCGAACCATCTACGCCTGATAAACCAAACAAGCCAGGTGAACCATCTACACCTGATAAACCAAGCAATCCTGGCGAACCAGCTACACCTGATAAACCATCTACCCCGAGCATTCCTAATAACTCTTCCAATCAAAATGGAAAAGTTCCGCAAACTGGTGCAGACAATATGATTATATGGTTTACACTTGGTTTAATCTCAAGTACCTCTATTATTGCAATAGCAATGTATAGAAAAAGAAAAAAATCCTCTAAGTAATTTGATATAACTTTCCCCGAGTTAAGGGCAGGAGGGTAGAAAAATATTCCAGTGGAATGTTTTTCGTAGGGAACTCTATCAAGGGTTTTCTATTCAACTAATGTTACTGATAAGAAAAATAAAAGAGGTGAACTTAGTGACCTAATCTGCCCCAGATTGTGCAGACAGTATAAAAAGTGTACTTAAGATAGAAAATTAAATTTTAAGAAACAAACTGATTTCGTTTTTCAAGCGAAGTCAGTTTTGTTTTTGTTTGAATACGGTAATTGTTGTAGAAGTTGATGTATTCTGTGGATACACTCGGTTTTGAGTATGAAAAAGAAATTTTCAGCTAAAGCACAATATTTGCTACTTGATATTCAATAGATAACTCCACTTCCTTTTTGTGAGCAAGAGAAAATCCCGTATTAATATGTTTTCTATTTCTAATCGCTTATATATCTGTAACTTCTTGATATAAAAAATCCCCCTATGGTAGTTTCCTTTATTCCACCATAGAGGGTATCTTTTTCTATTTTCCGTTTTTTACAGACTTGTCCATAGCCTACCTCTTTAGAAACAAAGAGATGTTAAGGACTTTGTCATTAACAATCACAAGGACTCCGTCCACCGATTCTACAAGCTTTTTATTTTAGAACCTGTCTTAGATTATCAGCCAGAAATGGCAGAATTGATGTCATCTCTCATACGGATAGCTTCTCGTCTTGCGGCGGCTGCAAAATCCTTTTCGTCACAGCCTTCTTTTTTGTATGCACACATAATTCCACGAGAAGAATTGATGATAGCACCAATGCCGTTTGAATCAAATGCAGGAGCAACATCTTTTGCACCGCCACCCTGAGCACCATAGCCAGGTACAAGGAAGAATGTGTGAGGCATAGACTTTCTCAATTCGCCGAGCTGTGTAGGGTATGTTGCACCTACAACAGAGCCTACTGCTGAATATCCATATTTACCGACAAGCTCTGAGCCCCAGTTTTCGCACATTTCGCCCATAGTTGCATATACAGACTTGCCGTCTGCAAACTCTCTGTCTTGAAGTTCGCCTGATGATGGATTAGATGTTTTGACAAGTACGAAAATTCCCTTGTCAGAATCTTCACAAATCTTGAGCAATGGCTTAATGCCGTCTGTTCCGAGATAACCATTAACAGTAAGTGCGTCTGCACCAAAGCCTCAAACTTAACACCCTCAACATCTGTTTTGCCAAGGTGAGCAGTTGCATAAGCCTCCATAGTTGTGCCTATGTCGTTTCTCTTGCCGTCTGTAATTACGAACATACCTTTTTCTTTAGCATATGAGATAGTTTCATATAGAGCCTTAACACCATAGAAACCATACATTTCATAGTAAGCTGCCTGTGGCTTTATAGCAGGAACTATATCGCAAAGAGCATCAATAAGAGCCTTGTTGAATGTGAGGAGAGCATCTGCTGCACCCTCAAGATTCTTGCCATATTTTGCGTAGGATTCCTCTTTAATGTATACAGGAATATAATCAAGCTTTGGGTCAAGTCCTGCTACTGTCGGATTTTTAGTTTCAATAATTTTAGCGATAAGTCTGTCAAATGACATTGTAATCAGCCTCCGTTTAATTTTATTCTGCAGTGTATACTATTCTGCCACCACAAATTGTATATTTAACACGAGATTTAAGAGTTTTACCCTTAAATGGTGTGTTTTTTGATTTTCCGTGCAGTTTATTTTCATCAACTACCCATTCTTCATCAGAGTCAAAGAGCATAATATCAGCAGGTGAACCAACTGTTAGTGAGCCAGCATTTATTCCAAGAATTTCTGCAGGGGTTGTTGACATAAGCTTTATAAGCTTTTCGAGCGACATAATACCAGTGCTTACAAGAGCGGTATATGAAGCCGAGAAAGAAGTTTCCATACCAATACTTCCGTTAGGTGACTTCTCAAAATCAGCTTTTTCTTCTGGAGTATGTGGTGCATGGTCTGTTGAGATTGCATCGAGAGTACCATCAAGAAGTCCGTCTATGATAGCTTGCCTGTCTGTTTCTGTTCTAAGAGGAGGGTTCATTCTGAAATCTGCATCACGCTTGAGAAGTTCATTTTCTGTAAAGGTAAAGTAATGTGGGCAGGTTTCTGCGGTAACACGAACACCACGAGCCTTTGCATCACGAACAAGTGCAACAGAAGTAGCTGTGCTGACATGGCATATATGAATAGCAGTTCCATATGCAGCAGCTATTGCAATTTCTCTTGCTGTACCAGTATCCTCAGCGGCGGCAGGTATGCCTTTTATACCAAGAAGTTTAGAAACCTTGCCTTCGTTAATTTTTCCGCCGTCTGCAAGAAATAAATCTTCGCAGTGTGCAGTAACTGTAAGACCAAGCTCATCAGCAAGTTGCATAGCCTCTGCCATAAATTTTGTATTTACAACAGGTCTGCCATCATCAGAGAGAGCAATAATTCCCGCCTCTTTAAGTGCAGGAATATCAGTCATTTCCTCACTTTTTAAGCCCTTAGTAATCGCTCCTACAACATAAACTCTTGCATCTGCATTTTTTGCTTTATCAAGAATATACTTTACAGTTTCTGGAGTATCAACAGCAGGCTTTGTGTTTGGCATGGCAAGTAAGCTTGTTACACCACCAGCCGCTGCACTTTTACACCCAGTCATAATATCTTCTTTATCAGTAAAGCCTGGGTCACGAAGATGTACATGCATATCTACAAGACCTGGAGCGGCATAAAGACCTGAACCATCAATGGTTTTGCAATCGACAGTAAGATTTTTACCAAGCTTTGATATAACGCCGTCCTCAATCATAATATCGCTTATGCAGTTAAGGGATTGTGAAGGGTCGATGATATGCACATTTTTAATGAGCAGTTTATCCATTGGAAATCAAACCTTTCTTGAAATTTTATCAGCCAAGCTGATATAAGTTTATTTCTTCTCGGAATTATTGATTTCATCTGTTGTCTGCTGTGCCTTAGTCTGTGACTGTGAAAGGCTTTCAGGGTCGTTTTTTCCGAAAAGTTTTTCAAAGCGAGATTCTGTTTTTAGAGCAGGAATTGTGCTTTGAGGGGTTCTGTTGTGAACATTTTCTTCATCATTTTGAATAGGCTTTTCAAAAACAACGCTATCATCTTTTGACTCGTTATTAGCATTGGTTTGTTTATTGTCGGAGTTCTCGTTATTTTCTGTTGAATTTTTAACACCAAAGAGCTTTTCAAAACGGGATTCTGTTTTATCAAGGCTTTCGCTGTTTTCAGAAGATGAATCGTTTTTGCCAAAAAGTTTTTCGTATCTTGAAGATATATCACTTTCTGTTGTAGTTTCCTTTATTGGAGCAGATGGAGCTTTTTTAACAGGCTCTGCAGGATTAGCAGTAGGCTGTGGCTTTTCAACGGGTTCTACAGGCGCAACAATAGGCTGTGGCTTTTCAACAAGCTTTGCAGGTGCAATTACTGGCTTTGGAGTATTGTCGATAGGCTTAGTGCTTGCATTTATTGTATTTTCATGCTCAAAAGCATCTTCATCAATTTCAGGAACAACAGCCTTTTTAATTCTTCCGAGGAAGCTTTTTAAAGACTTATCTTTAGTGTCATGAGTATCAGGTTCGGTAATTTCAGGCTTTTTATCCTCAACTACTGGAGCAGACTCAATTTTTTCAGAGGTTTCTTCCTCGATTGGTTTAATATCATTCTTAGTCTTTGGAACGGTAAAGGTTTCAGTTGTAAGCTGAATACCAGCTTGCTCAGGCGTTTTAGAAACACCAGTTGTTATATAATCCACTGTTCCAGGAGGATTATATTTAGGTGCTTTTGGAAGATTTGGATTTACTTTAGTTTGCTCATCATTTGAATTATAAATCTCAATTTTCTCTATCGTTGGTTGTGCATCAAATAGTGCAAAATCATCAAACTTATAAGCACTTTCTTCTGAAACAGCTTTTTCTTCTATTTTTGTTTCAGTCTTTTTATCATCTGTTTTTGACTCAGAATTTTTTTCGTACTTAGGTTCAATAGATGTTACATCTTTTTTTGATTCGAGCTTAGGTTTGTCAGGTTTCTTAGAATCCTTTTTTTTATCTTGCTTTTTAGGCTTCTGTTTTTTGTCTGACTTTTCGGCTTTTTTACCATCTTTTTTCTTTGACTTGTCTTCGGCCTTATTCTTTGTTTCAGAATTTTTCTTTTCAGGTTTTTGCTCTGAAATATTATTATTTTCAATTTCGGCTAAAAGTTTCTTTTTCTTGCGAGAGCGACTTATAAGAACTGAAATCAAAACTATGAAAAGAACTATACATACACCAGCAGTAGTATAAATGAGAATCATCATATTTTTGATTTCGTCCTCATTTGTATCTGCTTTAACAGGTGGCTTAATATCTGTAAAGGAAACGCTTTTCATAACAGCTTCAAGAATTTCTTTTTGTTGGTCGCTGAGGTCTTTTGCACGAGTTTGAAGTGTAATGGTAATTTTCTGACCATTTACAACAGTATAATTTTGAATACCAGCAATATCATCGCCATCTTCTGTTGAATGATAATTTAAGCTAAGATATAGAACATCACCATATTTTTTCTGTGTGCAAGAGGTGTATTCTTTTTGTTTTGTAAGAGAGTTTGTAATTTCAATTAAATCCTTGTCAGAAAGTTCTGTGAAGTTATTTATTGTTTTACTGTCCTCATCTTGTGTCATAGTTACAGTTATATCATAGGCAAAATCCTCTGGAGAAGCTTTGAGATACATATTAGATTTTTTAAGAGATGCAACAGCTTCTTCTGCGGTCATCTTAAAAAGCTCAAGGGCTTTTTCGTTTTGCTCACCACTTCTCAAGATTGCATAAACATCATTTGGGAGAGCAATATTCATTTTAAGTGCGTCAAGCTTATAATTGATAAGGGGAATTTCGCTTTTGTCACTTCTTTTAGAGGTTTCTTTTGAGCTTTCTTGTTTGCTTGGCTCTTGGCTTGATTCTACAACACTTGGTTCAGAGCTTGGCTCTTGACTCGATTCTTCAACACTTGGTTCAGAGCTTGGCTCTTGGCTTGGTTCTTCAACACTTGGTTCAGAGCTTGGCTCTTGACTCGGTTCTTCAACGCTTGGTTCAGAGCTTGGCTCTTGGCTTGGCTCTTCAACACTTGGTTCAGAGCTTGGCTCTTGGCTTGGCTCTTCATATGGATTATTTATAGGAACAAAATATCCATAGGAGTTAAGGTCATAATATATTCTTCTGCCGTCTTCATCATCAATATACGCATATCCCAATGCATCATATCTAATATTATCTTGTACATATTGGTTGTAACCTGTTTGCGGGTCGGTTTCACCAGGAATAGCCATTACGGCAGAAGAAAATACGCACGAGGCCGCCAAAAGTGCAGCTAAAATAGCCGTAAAACGCTTCATAACAATTACCTCCGTTTTTAGTTCATATGCACGCTTAGACATATGTAGGTCGTTTTATAGTATAATGTGGCGGTGGATTTTTTATATAATTAGCCGATTATATTATCATTATACTTTATATTGTCGAAAAACACAAGTAGCGGATAAATCTGTTTATTTTGTTTTAGGATAATAGTTAAGAGATTTAGCTCTTTACGGAGAGCGACCAAAGACTCTGCTTTTAAAAAAGCTTGAGCAAAACTTTTACCTATCTTAGGTAAGTAAATCTAATCCACATAAAAAGGACACAACTCATAATCTGAGCTGTATCCTTTATTTATACTTAATTTATTTAACTTAGAAAAGTGTTGTTGAGAGGTATCTCTCGCCTGTATCCGGAAGAAGAACTACAATATTCTTGCCCTTATTCTCAGGACGCTTTGCAAGAACTGTTGCAGCGTGAATTGCAGCACCTGATGAAATACCCACAAGAAGTCCATCACTCTTTGCTACTGCTCTTGCACCCTCAAAAGCATCGTCATTAGAAACCTTTATAATCTCATCAACTATATCAAGATTCATTACGCCAGGAACAAAGCCTGCTCCAATACCCTGAATCTTATGTGGACCTGCCTTTCCGCCCGAAAGAACTGGTGATGATTCAGGTTCAACAGCAACAATCTTAACATTAGGATTCTTAGCCTTGAGAGCCTCGCCATTACCTGTTATAGTACCACCTGTTCCAACACCTGCAACAAAAATATCAACCTTGCCATCAGTATCTCTCCAGATTTCTTCAGCAGTAGTCTTTTTGTGAATTTCTGGATTAGCCTCATTTTCAAACTGCTGTGGAATTATAGCGTTTCCATATTCCTCAACAAGTGCATTAGCCTTTGCAATAGCACCCTTCATACCCTCTGCACCAGGGGTCAACACAACCTCAGCACCAAGTGCTGAAACAATCTTTCTACGCTCAATACTCATTGTTTCAGGCATTGTAAGAATAAGTCTTAAACCCTTTGAAGCAGCAACAAACGCAAGTCCAATGCCCGTATTACCACTTGTAGGCTCAATAATAACAGTATCCTTGTTAATCTTGCCATTAGCAATGCCTTTTTCAATCATAGCATAAGCAACTCTGTCCTTAACGCTTCCGAGAGGGTTAAAATACTCAAGCTTTGCAATAATCTTAGCATCAAGATTATTATTAGCTTCATAGTTTGTGATTTCTAGTAAAGGTGTATTTCCAATAAGGTCTGTAAGTTTAGTAGCAATTTTTGACATAATATCTATCTCCTCTAATAATATATTTTTATTTAATTCAGATTATGATTAGGGATTATACGCGGCAACATCGAAAGTCGATATAAAGCATCTTTTCTATTCTCCTGTATTCCTATCTTTTTAGTATGTTTTACTGTGATTACATTATATGACGATTCAAACTATTTGTCAATAGCTTTTATTTATATTTTTAAAACTTTCTAAAAAAGCGGAAATCCATATTTTTATAAAGGATTTCCGCTTTAACTTTTATCATTATGTGAGTTTGATAATAACCTTTAGCTCATAATAATCTTGAAAAAGATTGGGCAAAATTTTAAATTGTCTTATAAAATCTCTCAATTATTCTTCCTCATCATCAGAAAGCTCCTGATTATAGAATAGCCAGCTATTCTTTCCTTTATGCTTTATCGAGAAAAGTGCTATCTTAGAATTACTATAAAGCTCATCAAAGTTAGCCCCATCGTGTGGATAAATTGAAATTCCAACACTTCCAGAAACTGAAATAAGATTATCTCCAGACTCAAAGTCCTGTTTTAAGATATTACAAATACTTTCAGCTCTCTTTGGAAGAATATCATTACTCTCTAAACATTTTATAAAGATAACGAATTGGTCTCTGCCTACTCTGCCGATAAGGTCATATTCTCTGAAAAGTTTTTTGAGTCTTTTTGTTATATCCTTGAGAACAGCATCAGCAAAAATCTGTCCCATTTGGTCATAAACATTTTTGAAATTATCTATATCAACAATCATAAAGGCATGTATGCCTCTTTCGCCTTCTACAGTCTGTAAGAAATCATCAATTTCATATTTAAGATTATCTTTATTAAGCAGTTGAGTCAGAAAATCGTGTTTAAGCATATTTTTCATATTCTGATGCTCACGCCTTTCATCATCAATATCGCTTTCAAAGCCGATAACTGAATCTGGCAAACCTTGTTCATTAAAAATGCAAGTAAATCTCAGCTTGCTCCAACGATAGTTGTCGCTTATAGATTTTTTTATAATTCTTACAAAACACTCTGCATCATGATAACCAGCTCTTACAGCTAAAAGCTTATTAAGATATTTCTGTCTGTCCTCTGGATAAATAAACTCGCAATTTTTAATATATTCTATTGGATTTTCTGTTGGAGGCTCTATGCCATATATTTCCTTGAAAGAATCTGAAAACCACACTGCATCATTACTAAGTTGCCAACGAAACAGAACGAACTTCATATCCTTGAAAATTTCACTATACATATTTGTTGTAAGTGCAAGCTCATATTTTTCGTGGCAAATCATAGGAGCTTTTGGCATAGTCTTTGTAAGTTCTCTTTCCATTCTAAAAGCATCTAAATTCAGTAACTTAGAGCTATGATATGCAAATTTATTGCATCCAAACTTTTTAACAGTTTCTATTATCGCAGAACTCAGATTATATGGAAGTATAATAGAAACTCCACTTGATGTAAAATAATCAAAAACAAATTTAAGCAATTTATTAGGATAATAACCATCAATAATTCCACTTATAAAGCTTGCTGAGAAAGATACCGAATCAAAAAGCTTTTCACTAAAACACTTTATATTGATATACTCTAAACCAAAGCCAAATAGACCAAGCTTAAAACCAAATGAACGAATCGCTGATGAGAAATTGACAAGTTCCCTATGGCTCATAGTGTTCAGCATATCTTGTGTTATGTTTATAGTTATATTCCTACAATTTAATTGATGTTCAGAAAGAAAATTCTCGATATTTTTTAAAAGAACAGGTGCATCTATGCCTTTAAACATAGTATAAAGTGATATTTCAGGCAATATATCACAATCCTTTTTGAAGCTCATATAATCCAAGCAAAAGGCGTTTAATACTATTCAAACCAAGAACTGTTATATTATCAGCAACAGATACCATTTCACAAAGCTCATTAAATGTATATGTAATATCCGTACTTGGCAATTCCAGATAATCATAAGAAATAATACTCTCTGTTTCAGAATCTATTAATGGAGAAAATACTCTTTTAAAGTCATAAATATTAACACGCTCTTCATTAGAAATAAGCGAAAGTGAGGGCTTTTCTTGAAAGGATTTTCGCATCTCTTTATTATAGAAAAGATACATATCCTTGCCACGAAGCTTTGACATCTCTGTTGCAAAATCAGCATTATTCATAAGTTCAGTAAAGTTTGTTCCATCATTAGGATACTGTGCAACACCTATGCTTACCGAAATATTATGCTTGCTCAATAAATAATCGAATGACATATGCATAGATTTATAAAGTCCTTCGACCGCATTCAAGAGTTCTTTTACATCAAGGCAATCACGCAAGAAAATCACAAAATTATCTGAACCAATTCTTGCAATTAATGAATTGGTTTCAAAATGCTCCTTTAATTTTTCAGCAACCTTACAGAGAACTTCATCTCCAAAAGTAGTATTTGTAGCAGAATTTAAAGCCTTAAAATCATCTATATCTATATTTATCAATATATGCATACCATCTTTGCCAGAATGCGTAAGATAATCATCAACAGCTTTTCTTAGATAGTTCACATTCCAAAGACCTGTAAGATTATCGTGCTGAACATTATAGCGGTCATCTCCGTTTTTAGAGTTTTTCTCACTGATTTTAGATGCACAACAATATAGCTTTCTAAGCTTACCGTCCTCACAGAAAGGAATTACTATACAACGATACCAACGATAGGCTTTTTTTCCTATAATAAATCTGCCATCAAATTCAAGCTTTTCTTTTCCCTTATCAACAGCCCTCTGCACATTGCTAAGACGAAAAATTTTCTTAAAAGCGACCACATCATCAGCATGACAAGATGATGACATCATAGTTACAGCCTCGGTATAATTTTTAGGAAAATAATTATACATCTTTTCCCAATTGCCCTTACGAACATAAAAATTATCATGCTTTAAATCGCATTCAAATACAATGTCATTTATTCTATAAAAGATTTGGCAATCTCTTTCATGAGTTTCTTTTGCTACCTGTTTCTGACGATCTAAAGCCTTTATAAGCTCTTCTCTGCCCATATTAGCATAAATACTCATAGCAGTATCACTAAAGTTGCGTTTGGTCATATTATCGGCTGCTTTAAGAGAGCCTTTCGTTTGATTATTTTTATCAATATGGGCTTTATCTGCATATATTCTCGCAAGCTCTTCAAACTGCGGAAGAACAAGATTAAAGCATTCCATAAGCTTTTCGGAAAACGCACCACATGCACCATTTTTAATCATTTCTACGGCTTGTTTATGCGGTATTCCAGCTTTGTATGGTCTATCACTGGTCAAGGCATCATAACAGTCCGCAACAGAAACAACCTGTGCACAGATTGGAATGTCATCTCCTTGCAAGCCATCAGGATAACCCATTCCGTCCCATTTCTCATGATGATAACGGCAAATATTATAACAGTACTGAAAATATTCATTTTTTTCCTGCAAATCAAGTAAATTAAGAATCTCACAGCCCTTTGTTGTATGCTCTTTCATTATGCGAAATTCATCATATGTAAGTCGTCTTGGCGCAAGAAGTATTGCATCTGGAATAGCTATCTTACCTATATCATGAGTTGATGATGCTGAAACTATAAGATTAATTTTGCTTTCAGTAAGATTATATTCCGGGCATCTTTCAGCAACAACACGCAAAAGAATTTCAGTAAACTTGCGTATTCTATGAACATGCTTTCCGCTTTCAACATCACGATATTCAATAACAGTGCTAAGAGTATCAAGCATAGTATTATTCATATTATTAATAGTACTCTGCTGTTGATGAATTTTTTCATTCTGTTGCATTAAATAAGTTGCCTGCTTTTTCAAGAGTGTTTCAAGCTTATTTTTCTGCTCATAAAGCTCAACCAGATTATCAATTCGCCTTAAGACCGCATGAGGGTCAAATGGTTTCTCAATAATATCACAAGCGCCATATTCATGTCCGTTAAACAATGATTCATCATTAAATTCTGCACTCATAAGAACTGTTGGAATAATATTTGTTATACCAAAATCCTTTAGTTCTCTTAGCGTTTCTACACCATCTTTTTTTGGCATAATCATATCAAGCAAAATAACAGCTATTTTATCATTGTTTTCATCAGCAATAGCTACTGCATCATAACCATTATCAGCCTCTAAAATTCTATACTTATCTTTGAAGAGTTCTGAAAGAATAGCTCTATTCATTTCTATATCATCAACAATCAAAATAGTATCTCGATTTGCCATTATCTCACCACCTTATATATTAAAGTTTTCGATAAAATCTATTATATTAGAATAATCATCTTTTAGTTTTTCAAAGAGAATTATTGCATCACTTACACTATTATTTTTTATTTTTTTAAGTAACTCACGAGAATCATTATATAAATCAGTAAAGCTAAGATTTCCAACAATAGCCATAAAAGTTATGAGCAAATTTTGCGATTGCCACAATTTATCGGTCTTAAATGAATTTATAAAATTAGTATAAGTATTATCTTCAGGAAATGAATTAAAATACTTTAAATACAATTCTTCGTTTTCTGAAAATCTTTCAAGAGCCATATCAATATCAATATTATTCTCTCTAAAGAAAGCTATTTTCTTTGGTCACAAAAAAGACCTCCTACTTTATTCTACAATATATTATACATAAAAAATCAAAGTTTGTATAGTCTTTTTTATGCAAATACTTCCAAATATTTTTCTAAAAAGATATTAATCTCTAAATTTTGCTATTCTTAAAATTTTCAACATAATAAAATCCTCGTTGCCTTATTTGCATTAAAGTAGTATAATAATTTATATTATCAATAAATTGGAGAGTATTGAAATGAAACTTTTATCAATAGAAAGCTCTTGCGACGAAACAGCCGCAGCCGTTGTTGAAGATGGCAGAAAAATTATTTCTTCGGTAGTTTCTTCGCAGGTTGAGGAGCATAAAAAATATGGTGGTGTTGTTCCTGAGATAGCCTCTCGCCGGCACTGCGAAAATATAAATGGTGTTGTCGAAAAGGCTCTTGCTGATGCAAATTTATCACTTAATGAGCTTGATGGCATTGCTGTAACGCACGCACCTGGTTTAATCGGCGCTTTACTTGTCGGAGTAAATTTTGCAAAAAGGCTTATCTTTTGCAACAGGACTTCCGCTTATACCTGTGCATCATCTCCGCTCACATATCGCAGCTAATTACCTTGCTCACGAAAAACTCAAGCCACCTTTTCTCTGCCTTGTCGTTTCTGGTGGACATAGCCATATAGTTGAGGTTATCGACTACACTACGCTTAGAATTGTTGGTAAAACTCGTGATGATGCCGCTGGAGAAGCATTTGACAAGGCTGCTCGTACAATGGGTATGCCTTATCCTGGCGGTATTCACCTTGATAAGAAAGCTGAAAACGGAAATCCTCTCAGCTTTAAGCTTCCACACCCTCATGTTGACGGTTCTCCTTATGATTTCAGTTTTTCCGGCTTAAAAACCGCTGTAATAAATCTTATCCACAATGCTGAACAAAAGGGCGAAATACTTTCAGTTGAGGATTTGAGTGCATCTTTCAGAAAGGCTGTTACTGATTGCTTGATTGAAAATTTCATCAAAGCCGCAACAGACCTCGGCTACAATAAGCTTGTTATGGCTGGCGGAGTTTCAGCAAACTCACTTCTTAGACGCAGACTTCAAGAGGAATGTGAAAAGCGTAGTTGGGAATATTATTATCCACCACTAAATCTTTGCGGAGATAATGGTGCAATGGTCGGTGCTCAAGGATATTATGAATTTCTTGCTGGTCATACCGCTGGTATGGAGCTTAATGCACGAGCAACTATGAGCATAGATTATTAAATTTTCGGAAAAATCACAACAAAATTTGCAGTTTTTTTCACGACATTGGGTCAAAAACTCAATGTCGTGTTATTTTTCTTGAATTTTTACATAATATATGTTAGTATATATTAAATTTAAAAATGAAGGAGTGTTTTGTTATGAATTATGAGCCTTTAGCTAAACTATATTATAAAGATAAATCAGTATATACTAAAATCTATAATGAACGCTTCAACAATGAATTTTCATATCATCTCCCCTTTGAAATAAGTGGCAATAAAGCTTTTTTCATTATTGACTATCAAATATCAAGAAAAATAGAAGAAATTTATTATATAAGCAGGCAACTTGATGATATTTTAAACCAACTTCCTCCCATAGCTTTTAAATACTATATAAATAAAAATCTTATAGATGAAATAATGTTAACCAATGACATTGAAGGCGTTTATAGCACACGAAAAGAAATTAGCCAAATAATTGAAATGCCAGATAACAGCACTAAAAAAGTCAGGTTAATGGGTCTTGTAAAAAAATATCAAAAACTTATAAATGGTGAAAAAATTCCTCTCTCAAGCTGCAATGATCTACGACTTTTGTTTGATGAAATCGTTCTTAACGAAATTGAGGAAGATGAAAAACCAGATGGAGAAATTTTTAGAACGGGGTCAGTTTCTGTATGTACAGCGACAGATAAAGAAAAACATCGTGGATTATATCCAGAAAAAAAATTGATTGATTTTTTGAATAAATCTCTTGATTTTTTAACTAATGAAAATAATGTTGGTCCACTTGTTAAAATAGCGGTGTTTCATTATTTATTTGGTTATGCACACCCTTTTTATAATGGTAATGGCAGAACAAGCCGTTTTATAAGCAGTTATCTGTTGTGTAATATCTTAAACCAATCAATTGCATTAAGAATTTCATATACAATTAAAAATGATAAAAATAAATATTATAAGGCTTTTGATATATGTAATGACCCTAAGAATAAAGGTGATATAACACCCTTTATATATAGCTTTATTGATATAATTAAAAATGCGGCTAAAAGTTCACTTGAAAATCTTGAATCTTTAAAACAGCGTTTGGAATATTATTCAACCATTCATGAAAATATTTATAATTTCTTTGAGAATGATTTGCAATCAAAAATTGTATACATCTTAATTCAAAATGCACTATTCAGTAGAAAAGGAGTATTTATCGAGGAACTAAAACATCATCTTGAGTGTTCTGAAGCAACTATAAGAAAGAATATCAAATCACTAATAAAGCACGGACTTATCATCACTACAGAAAGAGAAAAAAATAAAATGCTTTATGAATTATCCTTAGATGATTTTGAACAATTTGCAGAAAATATTCAACAACTTTAATTAACAAACACCTTTGTGTCAATACATTTCTTGACTGTATAATTGATGTTACTAAGACATAAACTATCCTCAGGAAGTGAACACTTTGGAAAATAAGGTCTGTAAATGCCGTTGGAAAAACTGCAAACGATATGGCAACTGCAAAGAATGTATAGAACACCACCAAAAGAATAATAAATATCCGCTCCCATACTGTATGCGAAAATCTAACAAAAAAGATAAAGACAAATAGAAAAAGCTCCATTCACCGAGATTTCAGTGAATGGAGCTTTAGCTTTTATAGATTTAAATTTTTGATTAGTCTATTTCATTGCCAGGAAACTTAGGAATACCAGCAAGACCAGCCTTGAGGTCATCATCTGTTGGAATATAGTCTGTCATAAGTCCATCGTGGAACTTTTCATATGCAACCATATCAAAGTAGCCTGTACCTGTAAGACCGAAGACGATTGTCTTTTCTTCGCCTGTTTCCTTGCACTTGAGTGCCTCGTCAATAGCAACTTTAATTGCGTGACTGCTTTCGGGAGCTGGAAGTATACCCTCAACTCTTGCGAATTGTTCAGCAGCTTTAAAGACTTCTGTTTGCTCAACAGCACGAGCCTCCATAAGTCCATCATGATAAAGCTGTGAAAGAACATTATTCATACCATGATAACGCAAACCACCTGCGTGGTTGGCTGACGGAATAAATCCACTGCCGAGTGTATACATCTTAGAAAGTGGACAAACCTTACCAGTATCGCAGAAGTCATATACAAATTTACCTCTTGTAAGGCTTGGGCATGATGCTGGCTCAACAGCGATGAAGTGATAATCAGCCTCTCCTCTGAGCTTTTCACCCATAAATGGTGAAATAAGTCCGCCGAGGTTAGAACCGCCACCTGCACAACCGATGATAATATCAGGCTTGATACCATACTTATCAAGAGCAATTTTTGTTTCAAGACCAATAACTGACTGGTGCAAAAGTACCTGATTTAGAACGCTGCCGAGAACATAACGATAGCCCTCTGTGTTTGTTGCAACTTCTACTGCCTCAGAAATTGCACAGCCAAGGCTTCCTGTTGTGCCAGGGAATTCCTCAAGAATCTTGCGTCCGATATTTGTCTGATTAGATGGTGATGGAGTTACACTTGCACCATAAGTACGCATAACCTCACGACGGAAAGGCTTTTGCTCATAAGAAACCTTAACCATATATACCTTGCAATCGAGGTCAAAATATGAACAAGCCATAGAAAGAGCAGTTCCCCACTGGCCAGCACCTGTTTCAGTTGTAACACCCTTCAAGCCTTGTTTCTTTGCATAATATGCCTGTGCGATTGCAGAATTAAGCTTATGGCTTCCGCTTGTGTTATTACCCTCAAATTTATAGTAAATCTTTGCCGGAGTCTGGAGCTTTTTCTCAAGACAATACGCACGAGTAAGTGGTGACGGACGATACATTCTGTAGAAATCAAGAATTTCTCGTGGAATATCAATATAAGGGTCTGTATCGTCAAGCTCCTGCTGAACAAGCTCATCACAGAAAACATGACCGAGCTCCTCGGCTGTCATAGGTTTGAGAGTTGCAGGATTGAGAAGTGGAGCAGGCTTATTTTTCATATCTGCTCTGACATTATACCACTGCTTAGGCATTTCGCTTTCTTCAAGGTATATTTTGTATGGGATTTCTTTTTCGCTCATTATATTTTGCTCCTTTCAAGCATAAATAAAGATTTAGACTTTATAAGCACATTTTTTGTATATAATAACACATTTTCATGTATTTCGTAAAGCATATAACAAAGCTATTTAAGGCTTTTTATTTGCCTTAATCAAATCTTTTATTGACGAAGATATTCCAGCAAACATTACACACGGAATTATTCCACAAAAGGCACGAAGCCATATATCAAAAGGGGTTCCCTCGTGTGCGATAAAATAATAAACAATTATAGAAAGCCACATTTGAAGCTGTCCAAAGCAAGCAGAATAAGTCAACGCCCATATGCTTTGCTTTGAAAATATTCCTATAAAAACTCCTACAATTGCAAATACGATTGGAACAAACCAAAAGCTCAAAAAATTCATTCCAAAACCAAATAACGAAACCGTAGAAAGTGGAGTTGCACCAAGTAAATCAAGCAATAGAGATGTTGCTACTCCTGCAAAGAAAAATATTCCACAATTTCTTGCATTATATCTTCTAACCCTCATATTATCCCCTTTTCTTTTAATATTCCATATTATTAAGCGTTCTTTTTGACAACATAAATACTAAAAAAGCTATTATAAAATTACAGATTGCCGCTGGGAAACATAGCCTTGCCGCAAAAAATACATTATATGCACCTTGCATTGATGAGAGGAAAAACAAAGCCAAAGATACTGCTATTCCTGGAACTAATGCAATAAACAGCAAAATCATATATACAACCATAAGTACTCCCCTATTTCCTGCCTTACCCATAAACCTTTGAACAAGTACATTAATAGATGTATATAAAAGTCCACAGCTAAAATATATTGTTATACAAGCTAAAATATCAAGCGGATTTGCACTAAATACTATTCCACCAACTATAAACGCTGCTGCTCCGTCAACAAGTGGTTTTATTACACTTGTAGCACAAGACATAATAAGCTTTTTAACCGGGCTTGCAGGAACCATAAATATATATGGCTTTTGTAATTCCTTTATCCAATCATCTGATACGGTAAAAAAGAACTGTACATAGCAGGAAAGAACTGCAACTATTGTTAGTATTGTAGATGAATTTAAATTTTCACTATCACTAATAGTTTTTAATGCAAAGCCAACTATCAATACAAATACTGTCAAAAACGCTGTATTCACATTTACAAATGGTATAAATGAGCGTCTTGACATCTCTCTAAGCTGTTTATAAAAAAATACAGACGCACCAGAACCTCTATTTATGCCAATTCTGCCAAGCTTGATTTTCTTTTTATCACTCATCATATTCTTATCGCTGACCTTGCCAGTTTTTATTGCATTGCGAAATTCATAAACGCTTTCGGTCTTTTGCAAGACATCTTCATAGTAATCAGCCTTACTGCGAATAAATACAACTATCGCAAAAATAGTAAATAATGCAAGTAAACTGCTATAAACCAATATGTTAGTTATATTACCTGTTATTATCCCTATAAACATACCGCTTGTCCAGCCAACTATGGGAATATAATTCAAATATGGCAAGGATACTGCTGAAAGAATATTTTCGTATGTAAATCCATTTGAAAAAAGCTGCAATAATACAATAGCTATCGGAAAGGCTATTATAAGATATATCGCATATTTCATCATTCTTATTCGTGTTGGTCTGCCATTGCAAACACAGAAAATTAAAATCGTAATCATCTGCACTTCAAACAGCATTACACCTATACCAAGCAACAGCAAAACAGCGTCCCATATCGTAAGCGAAAAATACTGAACTGCCATTGCACCATATGAAACGAAGCATACAAGCAATAATAAAATTGTTGCCATCTGTCTGCCAACACCATATATAAGAATCTTCTTTTCAGAAATAGGTGCTGTAAAAACATTAGCAACATCACTCATCTTGAAAAAAGTTGTAGAGGCATTTGTACCTTTAAGCATAATAGGAACGCTTATAAAATAAAGTATTAAGAGATATGCTCCCTGCAATATCCGAAAATCAAAATGTGTTTCTTCCTCGCTGATATTACTTGTCATTGCAGTAATAATACCACTAACTGTTGTCAAAGCTATAAAAAGATAAACTATCAGTTGCATAGGGTGATGAAGTATATCAATTATTCCATTTTTATGGTTTTTCTTAGCATATAAACAATGGCTTTCATACATACCTCACTGTGAAACTTTCTCGGTTATATTGAAAAATAATTCCATTAAATCCTCGCCATTTTTTTCAACAGTTTCTCTTGTTCTTTCTGCTTCTATACGACCCTCCATCATTATGAGAACCTTATCCCAAAGTTCGCTGACACTTTCGAGCATATGTGTACTAATAATTATAGACGCACCCTGCTTTTTAAGTTCAAGAATCATAGCTTTAAGTTCTTTTATTGCGTGAGGGTCAAGACCCACAAACGGCTCATCAAAAAGCACAGCCTTTGGCTTTATCAGCAATGCACAACAAATACTTACTTTCTGCTGCATACCCTTTGAAAGCTCTTTGCCAAGCTTATTCTTTTTATCTATAAGCTGAAAACGCTCCATAAGTTTTTCAGCGTCATTCTGCCAATCTTCAAGCAAATAAGCTCTTGCAATAAACTCCATATGCTCCCAAACCGTAAGCAAATCAAAGGGAGCCGGAAGCTCAGGAATATACCCTGTAATTCTCTTAGCCTCAAGGCTTTTATTTTTAAAACCGCAAATTTCTATTTCGCCATCATATCGCAAAAGTCCGGCTATGCACTTAATAGCAGTTGACTTTCCCGCACCATTAGAACCTGCAAGCACAGCAATTTCTCCTGAATCTACTATAAATGAGATATTATCGTTTGCGTGGGTATTTTTATATTTTTTGGTAAGATGAGATACATTTATCATAGTCAAATATACCCTTTCACATATAATATTAAAGGTTTCGCCTATGCAAAAGCATAAAACAAAACCCTAATTTTTAATATATTCCCTGAACTGTAACCTCTCCCGAGTTTACAGCTATTTTTTTACCATTTTCAAGGCAAACAACAAGCTCACCATCAGCCGTAATATCAACGGCTTTACCTGTAAGTTTTTCACCGTTTCTTACGAGTGAAACTTCTCTGCCGATTGTTGCGCACATACTTTTATAAAGCTTTAAATCGTCTTGAGAAATTCCAAAAAGATATGACAAAATAGTTTTATCAAGAGTAGCTATTATTTCGTGCATAAGCTCTGAAAGGTCTGGTTCACTTTTAGTTTCTATTTTTAAAGATGTTGCTTTATAAGCAATTTCTTCTGGAAAGCTTTCTTGCAAAACATTTATTCCAATTCCTATGACAACAAAATCAACCATATCTGTCTGTGCGGTCATTTCAGTGAGTATTCCGCAAATCTTTTTATTACCAACTATGACATCATTCGGCCATTTAATTTTGGCGTCAAGTCCCGTAAATTTTCTTATTGCAAGACAAACACCCAAACCAGCTGCTAAAGTTATACCTGAAACATCACTCGGAGGAAGCTCAGGTCTTAACAAAAATGAAAAATAAACCCCACCTTCATTAGAAGCCCATTTTCTTCCAAGTCTACCTTTTCCTGCTGTTTGTTCGCAAGAAATGACAACTAAACCACTCCTTGCATTTTCGTGAGCTTTGCGTTTAATTTCTTCATTTGTAGAATCGACAGTTTTAAGTGTAATTATTTCTGTACCTACCACCTTGACATTAAGCCCTTCACTTATAGTACTTGCATTAAGTACATTTGGCTTTTTTACAAGCTTATATCCCTTATTTGTAACAGAATCAATCTCATAGCCATCATCTCTCAGGGAATTAATTGCTTTCCAAATGGCTGTTCTTGAAACTCCAAGAATTTCACTCAGTTTTTCTCCTGAAATATATTCTCCTTCTTTTAAAAAGAAGCAACACTTTTTTCTTTCATAATATCACCGATATATAAACTTGAAATTTAGTTTATACCCTTTGTAAAATCTATTTCAATGGATATATTATAGCATTTTTCAACAAATCAATCAATAGTTTCAATTCTATTTTGGATATGAAATAACACAACATACTCTAAGTATTAAAATTGTTTTTTAAGAACGCTATTATAAACTTCATAGTATATCAAAAGGCGATAGGTAAAACCTATCGCCTTCAAAATCTTGGTGGGAGAGGGTGGATTCGAACCACCGAAGCCGAAACAACAGATTTACAGTCTGCCCCATTTGACCGCTCTGGAACTCTCCCATATGTAAGGGCTGTCTTTTGAACAGCCCTCTTTTTAGTCTGGAGCTGGTGGACGGATTCGAACCCCCGACCTGCTGATTACAAATCAGCTGCTCTACCAGCTGAGCTACACCAGCATCTCCCTGACGCTCATATATAATAACACACTCTATTCTGTTTGTCAACACTTTTTTCAAAAAAAATTTAATTTTTTTGAAAAATTTTTTAAGACTACTTTTCCCACTCAAACTCTCTCAATTTGCCATTCTCAAGAAGCTCTGGATAATCCCATTGTCTGAGTATTTCATAAACTCCAATAGCAACTGAATTAGATAAGTTCAGACTTCTTGCCTCATCAATCATCGGAATACGAACTGTTGTTTTTGGATTATCATGCAAAAGCCATTCAGGCAAGCCCTTTGTTTCTTTACCGAAAAGTATATAGCAGCCGTCAGGATATGAAATATCCGTATGCTTTTGCGGAGCTTTTTGTTGAGAAATAATAATATTTTCCGCCCTTTGTACGCTCAAAGAAATCATCAAGACTCTTATAGTAGGTTATATCCAAAAAATGCCAGTAATCAAGACCGGCTCTTTTAAGCTTTTTATCATCAACTTTAAAGCCCATAGGTTCTACAAGATGAAGTCTTGCACCTGTTGCTGCACAGGTTCTTGCAATATTACCTGTATTCTGCGGAATTTCAGGTTCAACTAAAACAATATTTAATTCTGCCATAAAATTTTCCTCCATATAAAACATAAATAAATGATAATACTTTGCAAAGGATAAATCAAGAGCCTTAATTCTTGAAGTTCAAAACTGGTAAATTTTTCAAGGCTTAAATTCAGCAAAAGGAAGAACACTATGAATATGATTAATTTCATACTTTTTATTTGGAGGTCAACAATTATGGTTAAGAATACAATGAATGTTGTTAAAGGTATCAGTGCAGGTCTTATTGCAGGAGCTGTTGTAGGTTATGTAGGTAGTCAGATGAAGCAACAACCAAAAAAGACCAAGAAGAAGGCTGTACACGCTGTGAATGCCGTAGAAAGCCTTCTTGATAATGTGCAGGCAATGCTTAAAGGCTAAAAAAGACAAATATTAAGGGCTGTCGCATCTACGATAGCCCTTAAAGTTTATTCAGATTTAATTTTATTCAGATTTTGTTGAATTACCTGTATTTGCAGATTGTATATTATTCATATCTAAGCCCAAGAAAAGGTTATCTGAGCCATAGTATGTGGGCATCTTTCCGTCCCACTTGTCTATAAATTCAAGATAAATAATATTCTGAGAAATCTGCTCGTTTTTGAGCTTCATTGCCTCAGCCTCACCTTTTGCTTTTGTAACAGCCTGTTCTGCTTCAGTTTTTATTCTCTCAAGGTCATATTTTGCTTTTAAGGCGTTTTGTTCTGCAATCTGCTTTTCCTCTATTGCAGTATTAAAAGCATCTGTGAAGTCAAAATTGATGATATTAAAACTATCTACAAGGATATATTTCTCGATTAGTTTATCTTGAAGAAATTTTTTCATTTCTTCAGAAACTTCAGTACGCTTTGTTATAAGCTCCTCGGCGGTATATCTTGATGTAACAGACTTTATACACTCAGAAATTGCTGGATTTATAACCGTAGATTCATAGCTCATACCGATTTTCTGGTATAAGTCTGCTACATGGTCTTGGTTTACACGATAGTTCACTGCAATAGAGCTTTTAATTGTTTGTAAATCCTTACTCGCAGAGGAATTATCCTTAGATTCATATTTCTTAACTCGAACATCAATAATCTCTGCGTTTTGAACAAATGGTATCTTAAAATTAATACCCTCATTCATAACTGCCCCTGTAACCGCTCCCATATTGAGTGTAACACCCTTATGACCAGCTGGAACTATTGTTATTGATGCAATAGATATTGCCACAATAAGTAATAACGCAACACAAACGCCAACAATAATCTTAACTTTTTTTCCATTGGGATTAACAGTAAAAACTTTCTTTCCTTCTTCAGCCATAATTAAATTCCTTTCTTTAATAAGCACATAAAAAAATACAAATATTTCTTTTTTCATATTTTAGAAGGCATTATATCATACAAAATTTAAATATAAATTCTGCATAAGAATTATAAGTAATTTAATTATTTTATTAATATATTTTAAATTTTAAATATATCAATTATTCTCAATTCAAAATAAAAATTCCCACAAGAATAATCTTGCAGGAATTTTTGAAATTTAATTTTTATTTAACTGTTACTGTGAAATACTTTGTAACAGTTTTGCCCTTAGCATCAGCAATCTTAACTGCATACTGATAAGTAATTGCTCTTGCAGGCTTATGGCTAAAGCTTGTAGCTGTTGTTGTGCCTGTAAGTGCAGTCCAGTTAAGGTTTGTTGATGGTTTGCAATAGTACTTATATTTATAAGGAGCAGTACCGCCTGTTGCATTTGCTGTCATTGTTATTGTCTGTCCCTTAGTAATTGTTGTTGCGCTGATTGTTGAATTATTTGTAAGTGTTGTTGACGCAGAAGCATTAACCTTTACATCAAAGTACTTTGTAGCTGTTTTACCCTTAGCGTCAGCAATCTTAACTGCATACTTATAAGTAATTGCTCTTGCAGGCTTATGGCTAAAGCTTGTAGCTGTTGTTGTGCCTGTAAGCGCTGTATATTTTGAGCTGCCCTCTGGCTTGCAATAATATCTATACTTATAAGGAGCAGTACCACCTGCTGCATTTGCTGTCATTGTTATTGTCTGGCCCTTAGTAATTGTTGTTGCACTGATTGTTGAATTATTTGTAAGTGCTGTTGAAGCAGAAGCATTAACCTTTACATCAAAGTACTTTGTAGCTGTTTTACCCTTAGCGTCAGCAATCTTAACTGCATACTTATAAGTAATTGCTCTTGCAGGCTTATGGCTAAAGCTTGTAGCTGTTGTTGTGCCTGTAAGCGCTGTATATTTTGAGCTGCCCTCTGGCTTGCAATAATATCTATACTTATAAGGAGCAGTACCACCTGCTGCATTTGCTGTCATTGTTATTGTCTGACCCTTAGTGATTGTTGTTGCACTGATTGTTGAATTATTTGTAAGCTTTTGAGTTACTACTTCTTTAACTGTAACAGTCTTGTTATCTGAAGCTGCATTTCCAGCGGAATCCTTAGCTGTTACATTAATTGTATAAACTCCAGCCTTTGATGGTTTCCATGTGCAGGTCTTAGCTGAACCATAAGCTTGAATTACTTCATCATTAGCTGAGAACTGATATGTAACAGAACCATTTTCGCCTGTGCTGCTTGCACTAAGAGTAACTGAATTGCCGAGGTCGATAGAAGATGCTGAGCTTGAAAGACTTACTTTAAGCTCTCCAGCAGGAGTTTCAGGGAGGTCAATAAGATTACCGTCTACAAAGAGCTTCTTCTCTGTTGCAGCCATTTCAAGACCTGGCTTGTTTGCACCTGGAAGCTGTGTGCCTGAACCATCGCTGAAAATAACATTAACTGTTCCACTGAATTTATCAGGAAGCTCATATGTCCAGTAATCGCCGTCAACCTCTGTCATTGCAGTGCCTGGCCATGCACCATTGTTGCCGTCCTTTGCGTTATAAACATAAGCATAAACATTAGACCAACCGTAGCTTGCATTATCAAATGCTATGCCAGCCTTGCTAAGCTTTGGATAGCCTGTTCTTGGTGCTTTCTTTTTAAAGATAAATGTTTTTTCTTTACTTGTTCCGTCATCAGCAGTTGCCTTAATAGCAATTCTAACAGTCTCACCTGATGCAATAGAAGAACCTACTGTAATTGTCTTGCTGCCTGTGAAAGAACCCTTATCGCCTTCACTTGTTTCGTAAGTAGCAGATGTAGCATTCTCTACCTTCATAACAACATCAACAGAATCTGTCGTAAATGTTGTTGAACCGTCCTGTGCATTTGCTGAAATTTTAATAATTGTTGGTTCTACTGGAGATGGGTCAGCATATTGCTTTGTAGGATTATATACAACAGCAATACCGTCCTTGCTTCCAACTGTACCAGAAATTTCACCACCAGAAACAGTAAACTTATTGCCAGAAACCTGGTCTGTATAAGTGCCGTCTTTCATATTTACGCTAAAGCTTACATCGCCTGCGCCGTCCATCTTAGAGATGACAACACCGCTGTTGCCTCTTACACTATAAGCACACTCGCCTGAAGAACCAAGCTGTTCACTTTGACCTACGAAGAAATTATGGAATCTGTTGACCTCGACAACTTCCTTATCAGCCCAAGTCAATGTACCTACATCACCTATTTGAGTTTGGTCAGTCTGAGCCAAAATTTCTTCATAAGTTTGTCTTGACTCATAACCTGAAGTGTCATTTTTAAGAATATACTTTGAATAATATGGACGAGCAAAGAAAAGTGCTGTTGAATCCTTTCTTGAAGCAACCATAGCCCAAGTCTTTTTAATATCGCTGTCATTTACATCATAGGAGGAACCTCCACCCATATATGTATCGTGAGATTCTGCCCAAAGAACAGCCTTGTCGCCCTCACCTGCAATATAACCGCAGTAACCGCCTTGTGCAGCACCGCTTGCAGACTTATACTTTACGCTGTTTCTGATATTGTCACTTGTAGAGTTGTCTGTTAAGGACATCTTACTTCTGTAATAAGCCTCAGCATTTGCATCATCAATACGGTTAAGAACTTCGCCATAGAAATAAACACCATCATAGTGATTTACTTGCTTATAGTAATCTCTTGCACCGTCAAGAACTACATCCCAGAAATTACTTGCAAAAGCTGGGTTATCAGCAGGAGTTTCTATATGCTTAGCTGCGTCAAAACGGAAGCCGTCAGCACCACAGTCTATACATTCCTTCAAAAGGTTAAGTACCATCTGCTGAACCTTGCTATCGCCTGTATTAAGGTCAGGCATACCCATATTTCCTTGAGTAACATCAAAACGACCATCGCTTGAATGAACCCAAGATGTGCTTATATGCCAATAAGATGAATCTGTAAGCATATCAGGGTTCCAGAATTCACCTACCTGTGGAGAAATATCTCCCATAACTTCTTCAACGCTGCCGATTTTCCAGCCCTTGATATTGCCCATATGGTTAGCAACTATATCAACAATAACTCTTACACCATACTTTTCAGCTTCATCACACATAGCCTTAAATTCAGCCTTTGTTCCGAACCATGTGTGACCGTTGTCGCAGATTGACATAGTAACTGGCTGATAAACCTTCCACCAGTTGCCTTCGTAACCACCAGTACCGTCAGGAATACCTACATTGCCATAGGCAATACCTTCCCAATAGTAGTCCTTTGGCTGTGTGACAGGAGAAGTCTGAATAGATGTATATCCAGATGCAGCAATATCCTTCATATACTTTTTGATATTGCTATAAGACCAGTTCCAGCAGTGAAGAATAACGCCTTCCTGAGAAGATGGTCTAAGACCGTTATCAACAATAGCTGCTGCCTCTACTTTACTCTGCTCAAAATTAACCGCACTCAATCCTGAAAAAGCAGAAGTAATCATAGCCGCTGAGAGTGTAAACGCAGCAGCCTTTTTAGCAAACCCGCTTTTTTTAATTACTTTCACTAAAATTCCTCCAATTTTCTTTCCTTAAATAGCTTATGGGCGAAATATAGAATGCTTTTATTTTTGTACTATAATAACCTATCCTCCTTAATATGAAATCGTCTACATTCTTAAACTATTATATATTATCAATCATCTTATGTAAAGGACATAATTTGTTCATAATTCCCAATTAGCACAATTATTTCATTAAAAATTAATCATTAAAATTATTTTTTAGTTTATTTTGCCAAAAAAGCAAGCCCTAAATTCAGCTTATTAAATAACACAAAAACAACACAATATGCAAAATGCACAATGACATTTCCTTCAAAATGTCATTGTGCATAAATTTAAATTATAAATATCTAATTAAATTACATTAAAACTGTTATCTAAAGCTTATTATTTCATTCTGATAAATTCTTTTCTATCGCTGAAATAATAACCTCCAAAGCTTTAATTCTTGCATATAGCTTATCATTCGATTCAAGAACTGTCCATTCGGCAACCTCTGTTGTTGTTCTGCGGAACATTTCATCAACTGCTGATTCATACAGTTCCCATTTTTCTCGATTTCTCCAATCCTCATCAGTTATCTTCCAACGCTTTTGAGGATTTTCCTCTCGTTCCTTAAATCTTTTAAGCTGTTCGTCCTTATCAACATCTACCCAAAACTTAACAATGACCGCTCCCCAGCGTCTTAGTTCAGCTTCAAATTCATTCATCTCACGATATGCTCTTTTCCACTCATTTTCTGTGCAAAAGCCCTCTATTCTTTCAACCATAACCCTGCCATACCAGCTTCTGTCAAATATAGCAATGTGTCCATCTTTAGGCAGACGCCTCCAAAATCTCCATAGATAATGATGAGCAAGTTCTTCTCGGTCAGGTGCAGCAATAGGATTAACAACATAGCCTCTTGGGTCTAAGGCTTCACTAACACGCTTAATATTTCCGCCCTTACCTGCTGCGTCCCAACCCTCATAAATTATAATAACAGGAATTTTCCTATTATAAATAACGCTATGCAGATATTCAAGACGCTTTTGAAGCTTATCAAGCTTTTGGTTATACTCTGTCTTATTCATACTAAGTGTTAAATCTATATCACTCAAAACAGGATAGTTTTTTAAAATCGGTTTAACGACTATATTAGGGTGAAGTCCTCTTTCATTTTCGACTTCGTGATTATCATATAGAGCCTCACCAGACTCAACGCACTCAACTGCTCTTTTTAGCTGAGCTGTAATAATCTTATACATTTCAAGAACTGCATAATCATTCTGCTCTGATGGAATGACATTCCACCTTGCATAAGGTGTATTTGTTTTCAAAAGAAGTTCATCAATTTTCTTGAAGTATTTTTGATATTTTTCATTTTGTTTAAGGTCTTTTTTGCTTACCTTCCAAAGAGTATTTTCATCAGAACGCAATTCCTCAAAGCGTTCACTTTGTTTTTTCTTGCTTATATGCAAGAAAAATTTTAGAATAATGGTTCTGTTATCGGCAAGCTGTCTTTCAAAGGTGTTTACACTTTCAATCCTTTTTTCTATCTCCTCATCAGAAAGTCCGCCATTATAAGCGTCACTATAAATATCGCTATACCAACTCTTATTAAGAATCAGAATTTCCCCGTCCTTAGGGATATTATCCCAATAACGCTTTAAGAATGGATAACGCCTATCTACTTCCGTAGGAATTGTGCCAGAAAAAACATTAAAGTTTCTTGGGTCAAGCGGTTCAATAATTTTCTTAATAGCCGTACCTTTTCCAGCCGCTTCCCAACCCTCCATAAGTATTATCACAGAAATTTTATGCTTCTGAATAGTTCTCTGAAAAATTTCAAGCTCTGTTTTTAAAGGCTTGATTTTTAATTTATATTCGTTCTTATCAGGAAAATTTTCTTAGAAAGATTAACTTCAGAAAGCATATTAAAATCTCCTTACTTCTTTTTTTATTATTCGAAGTGTGCTTTTTAATTGAATATGTAGTCTTTTTCTTTAAAGAACCTATAACCGATTTAGCCTCTCTACCCTTTTCACTATTAGGATTTACTGCATGAATAGGTGTAGTCACAAGCACCTTAGATGTCTTAATCTTATTCTTGGGGATTTTTCTCTTTCTTAAACGAACATGAACAACTCTTCTTAAAATTGTGTAAATAACCGAAACAATCGGGACTATAACAAGCATACCTACAAAACCAAATACCTTGCCACCAACGATAATTGATGTCATAACCCAAAGTGCAGGCAAGCCCATAACACTGCCAGCAACTCTCGGATAAATCAAGTTACCCTCAATTTGCTGAATAATAATCATCATAACAACAAACCATACAGCCTGTGTCGGATTTACAGTAAGAATCAGAAATGCACCGATAATTATACCTATTGTCACACCAAACATAGGAATCAAAGCCATAACTGCTACAATAACACCAATCATCATAGCATAAGGGAAACCAAATATAAGCATAGCTGTAACAGTAATTGTGCCAAGAATAGTACACTCTATCATAGAGCCTGCAACAGAACGGGAGAATGTTTCTCCTGTAAGCTTAAAGATTGAAACAACCATATCTGCCTTTTTTTCTGGAATAAAAGCATAAGTAAGCTTTTTAAACTGTGCATAAAGCTGTTCCTTTTTGAGCAAAAAAAGTAAATCGAGAAAATCAAGCCAAGGAATATATTAACAACAAAGCTTACTGTTCCAACAAGAATATTAAGGGCTTGAGAAACAAAGTTTATAGAAATATCCTGAATAGTTCCAATAAAGCTATTAAAAATTTCATTCCAGTTTATATTAGTACTCATAAAGAATTCTTTAAACTGTGGGTGGTCTTCTGATAGCTGTTCTATCCAATTTTGCAAATTTATAAATGTGTCTGGCAAATTTTGCACAAGCGTTATAATACTATTTAATAATTCAGGAATAATCAAGAGCAAAATTGCCGCAATTATTGCAAGTACAAGCAAAACCGAAAGTAAAAGTGAAATAGGTCTTGTAGCCTTACCAAGTCTTGATGTCCCATCTTTTCTTGTAAAAATCTTACGCTCAAAAAATTTTAGCGGTACATTAAATATAAAAGCAAATGCAAGGCCTATAAGCATTGGTGTAAAAACTGAAAGTATCCACCCCAAAAAACCAAAGACCAAATTCATATTTTGCAGGCCAAGGAATATGAGTATCCCCATCGCAATAACGAAAATCAGCATTTTAACATTTTTCTTGTTTAATTCCATCAACTCAGCTCCCAAGTCTTTATAAGTTTTTATTCTCTGTCACCACTTAAAACATCAGCAACCTCATAAATTGAAATATATGCTTTTGCATCTATTCCATGGATAATTTCTTTCATCTTACCAATTTGAAATCTATTTACAATAAATAATAAATCATTGTCTTGTCATTCTGTGAATACCAGCCCTTTGCATTAAAGGTAGTAATTCCCGTTTCAAATTCTTCAGAGAGTGCCTTACAAATTTCATCAGGCATAGTTGTAACAATCATAGCTGCTTTTTGCTCTGTCAATACCCTCAACAATGTAGTCAATTGTCTTTAAGGCCGCAAAGTATGTAACAATAGAATAAAGTGGAAGAATCCAGCTATTAACAACGAAACCACAAGTAATATAAAGCAAAATGTTATATATCATAACAAAGCTGCCAACAGATATTCCTATCTTTTTCGCAAATATAACTGAAAGAACTTCAATTCCGTCCATAGCTCCGCCAAAGCGTATCGCCAGACCACTTCCTATACCTGAAATAACGCCACCAAATAAAGCACACAAAAGTAAATCTGTTCCTGCAAGTGGTGAGGCAAATGTAACATCAACCGGCAGAATATCAGTAATCAGCCACGAGCATACAGAATATATCGCAACTGTATATATCGCATAAAAAGTAAATAATGCTCCTTGCTTTTTCAAACCATAGATAAAAAGCGGAATATTTAAAATCAAAAGAAACATTGAAAGTGTGAGATAATCTGGTGTAATCTGAGCTAACAACATAGATGTTCCTGATATTCCGCTATCGTATAGTTTTACAGGCGAAAGAAATATTGTAATTCCGATTGCATTGATTACGCCCGCTATTGTAAGCATAATCATATTTTTGAATTTAATTCGTCTAAGTTTATCCATTTATCATCACTCCCATTTTACATATAATAACAAAAAAATCATAAAATTGCTCTTATTATATGCTTTTATAAATTTTATTATAATATAGCAACAAAGAAAAATCAACCATACAATCTGCCTGTTAAGATAATTAGTATGCGTTTGATGATAGTTATTATTTCATATCAAAATTATATTTAACATTTATCTTTTAAGAAACTTTCCTATGCTTTGTGGGGTATAAAGTTTTTGCTCTCGGTGCAGGGCAAAAGGTCGTTACACTTGAACTATAAGCCCTCGAACAGATTTAAGCGAAAGCTTTGCCAAATTCACAATAGCAAAAACTGCCACAGTTCATTTTTAAGTGAGCTGTGGCAGTTTTAATTACTTAAAAATATTATTCTACTGAAATCAAGAAGTAGTAAAGTGGTTGACCACCATTAACCAAAGTAATATCTACTGAAGAACCATATTTTGCCTGAATAGCATCATATGCCAGATTAGCCTGAGCCTCACTGACTTTCTCACCATAGATAATAGTAATAAATGTAGTAGATTTACTTACCATTTCCTTAGTAAGCTTAATAGCCGCCTTAACCGGGTCTTTGTCCTTAAAGACAAGCTTTCCGTTATTAAGAGCTATAATATCACCCTCACGAAGCTTAGTTGAACCAAATTCGGAATCTCTTGCCGCATAAGTAACTTGACCAGTAAGAATCTTTTTTGCAGCCTCCATCATATATTCGATATTCAGCTCAACAGTAGCTTGCTCATCATAAGCAAGCATTGCTGCAATTCCTTGTGGAACTGTTCTTGTTGGAATAATCACAGTTTTTCTGTCTGTAATCAACTCACAAGCCTGTCTTGCAGCCATAAGAATATTTTTGTTGTTTGGGAAGACGAAAACAACCTTAGCAGGCACAGCCATAATCGCATTATAGAGATTTTCTGTGCTTGGATTCATACTCTGACCACCGCTGACAACTCTGTCAACGCCCAAATCCTTAAAAAGCTCATGTAAGCCTTCGCCTGCTGCAACAGACACGAAGCCAAATTCATTTTCAGGTTCAGCTGGTTCAGGAGATTCCTCTAAAAGCTTAAGCTCCTGCTCGTGTTTTTCTGCGGCAATGCGATGCTGTTCACGCATATTTTCAACCTTAACAGTAAGAAGCTGACCATACTTAAGAGCAGTTTCAAGAGCAAGACCAGGATTTTCAGTATGAACATGAGTCTTTATAATATCGTCATCTTCAACAACTACAACGCAATCGCCAATTCCTTCAAGATATGCACGAAGCTCTGCCACAGAATCAGCAGTAGCATTATCATTTTTACCCACAATAAATTCTGTGCAATATGTGAAATTAATTTCACTATCGAATTCAGCCGCAGCATTCTTAAAGAAATCGTCTGTATTTTCCTTTTTAACTTCAACAGGTGCATCAATATTTATCATTACGCCATCACGAAGTAAAGAAAGCATACCTTCAAATATAATGCAAAGTCCCTTACCGCCTGCATCGACAACGCCAGCCTTTTTAAGGACATGAAGAAGCTCAGGAGTTTGAGCCAAAGCATCTTCCGCAGCATTACAAGCCGCACCAAGAACAATTATAGGGTCATTTTCAACATCAGCAGCAATTCTTGCAGCCTCAGCAGCAAGCCTTGCAACTGTAAGGATTGTTCCCTCTGTTGGATTCATAACTGCCTTATACGCATATTCTACACCAAGAGTAAGTGCATCAGCAAAAAGAACACCATCAACTTCTTCACTTTCCTTTAAAACCTCTGCAATTCCCTTAAACAAAAGTGAAAGAATAACGCCAGAATTTCCTCTCGCACCTCTTAGCATAGCAGAAGAAGTCATTTTAGAAACCTCAGCAACAGAAATCACTTCTTCACTCTCAGCAAGAAGCTTTGCCGCAGCAGTAATTGTCATAGACATATTTGTTCCTGTATCGCCATCAGGCACAGGAAAAATATTAAGCTCATCGACCTCTTTTTTATGGCGTACTATATTATTCGCACCTGAAATAATGGCATTTTTCAAAAGAACTCCATTTATCACCTTAAACACTTCCTCGTAATATAGTAAATTGTTAATAAATCATATCAGTAAAAAATCTACCGAATCTTAAAGCAATACCAAATAATCAGCGAATCTCTACAAGAAGCTTCATAGCAGTGCGTTCTGCACCATCAATCTCTATGCTTGTAAATGCTGGAATACAAATAATATCTACACCCATAGGTGCAAGATAACCTCTCGCAACAGCGACTGACTTCAAAGCCTGATTAGTAGCACCTGCTCCGACAGCCTGAACCTCAACGCAACCGTAATCTCTGATAACACCTGCTATAGCACCTGCAACAGAATTTGGTGAAGATTTTGATGAAACCTTTAGTACTTCCATTTTTTATTCCTCCTAAATATAGTCAAGGCATTTAAGCTACCTTAACATTAACCATGATATAATAATATAGCAAAATGCAATATTTTTGCAAGGGGTTTATTAAATTTTTTGGTTAAAATATAATTATCTTATTTCTATACGCTCAATATTTATGGTCTTTCCACTTTTTTCATCTATCTGAAACAATATACAATCCATTTTGCAATCGCCATCGGCTGTTTCAAAACGAACTGGCAATTTTTCCCTTTGTTTCTTTATAGCAAGCTCAGGTTTAACACCAAGCACAGACTTTATAGGGCCTGTCATTCCTACATCAGTTATATATCCCATACCATTTTCAAATATACATTCATCAGCCGTCTGAACATGAGTATGTGTTCCAAACATCGCTGAAATTCTTCCATCTAAATAATATCCCATAGCCAGCTTTTCGGCGGTAGCCTCAGCGTGAAAGTCAAGTATCGTAATTTTCGCTGTATTTTTCTTCAAAATTTCATCAATCGTTTCATATGGGTCTTTGAGATTTTCGAGAAAAACACAACCCATAAGGTTTATCACACAAACCTGAACTCTACCCATATCATATATAAGCGTACCATTTCCTGGCGTAGTTTTTTCAGGAAAATTAGCTGGTCTTAAAATATATGGTGCGTCATCATAATAGGGATAAATTTCTCTGCGTCTGAAAGAATGATTGCCTGTTGTTATAACATCTACTCCACTCGAAAAAAGAAAATCTGCCGAAATTGGAGTAACACCATTTCCATCTGCAGAATTTTCTCCATTTGCTATAACGAGGTCTACACCTTTTAATTTTTTAAGTGCAGGAAGTCGCTGACGAAGAAAACGACAACCAATATTCCCCACAACATCGCCAATGGCAAGTATCCTCATAAACAATCCTCCAAAGCAAATTTATTCCAAATTTTTCTCGGACTTAGAATATATTTTATCACAAGAAAATTAAAAATAAAAGTCAATTTTAGCTTTTATATATTTTAAATAAAAAAGCCTGAGCGAAGTAACCTCCGCCCAGACCATTCTTAAAAATTACCCTAATCTTATAGCCTGATATTTAACTTTTTTCTCTTTAGCATAATCTACTATAAATAGTACTGCTGCAACCACATAAGAAATCAAGCCATAAATCATATCTTCAGCCATTCCAGATTTAAGTTCTTTTATGGCTGATGACATTCCATATCCAACATCGTTAAGACTGTTATCAAATAAGAGCATATTCAAAAGCTTAAAAGAATCTCCAAATGATAACATCAATTCCGAGCCTCCTTGTGTAAATAAACTTATACCCACAGCAAGATATTCAGCAGCAAAGACCATAACAAGCGAAATAACCAATGAAGTAATAAGTCCACCTACGGTAAGCTTTCCACCCATTTTCTTCAAAAGCATACATGAACAAAATACTATAATCGCACCTGTAATAAATAATAGAAATCCAAGCTGATAAGTAATAATCCAAACAATTCCTCCAATAAGTGCTCCTAAAACAGCCCCTAAAATTCCCATAGGAAGATTAAATTGTTTGTTAGCCTCTGTCATAGCCATATTGCTTGTTTCAGCTTGTTTTTTATTAAAGCACTGTGTACACATAGTATCCACAGTTCCACCAATAGCAAAAAATCCTAAATCCATTTGATTTCCACAATACTTACATACTGGAACAAATCCAAACTGATTACAAAAATAAGTAGCTGCTCCGACAGCCTCCTGCAATGCAGAAATTGTATTCTTGCCCACATCACGAACGCTGATAGTAACTACCTTATCAAGATAGCTTGTATAGTTTATCGTTTTTTTGCGTTCACCTGCAAATTGGCTTAGACTTGAAATCATACCATTTACAGCTTCATCAGATGTTGCCGCCGCACTGACAAGAATTATATACTGTCGCTCAGAAGCTAAATATTTAACAACAATACCAAAGTTGTCAAATACACCAAAAGCAGCAGGCTCAGGCTCATTTACATATTGAAGTCTGCAATTATTCGCCAAGCCCTGAAGTACTGAAGTATTAGTCATAACTTTCCCCACATTCATAATTTTATTACATATAATAGCTTACTATACAATCATAATGACTGTCAATAAATACTATAAAATTTTGTCGAATCAACAAACAATATATAGTATTAAAGCACTTAATAAATTCCATGCACTAAAGCTAAGATAAGCTCTTAAAATAAAAGCTCTCCCCAAATCTGCAAAATACAGACTCAAGGAGAGCTAAATCGCTATATCATTTTAGCTTACGAGTGTAGGCTTTAAATTACATAAGCTTCCAAAGTTCCTTAGCATATTGAAGGATAGTTCTGTCACTTGAGAATGTGCCAGAGTTAGCTGTGTTCTTGAGGCACTTTGTACCAAATGCGATTCTGTCCTTATAATCAGCATTAGCCTTAAGCTTAGCATCAATATAATCAGGAAGGTCTCTAAGAATGAAGTAGTGGTCTGGTTGATGCCAGCTTGCACCCTCGAGAATTGACTGACGGAGCTCTGCAAAGCTGCCTTCGCCTGTCTTGTTGCCACCGTCTGTGAAACGACCATCAATAAGAGTATCAATAACCTTCTTGATTTCTGGGTTAGCTTCATAGATAGCCTTAGGGTCATAGTTGTTCTTAAGCTCGTTGATTTCCTCAACTCTTGCACCGAAGATGTAGTTATTCTCTTCACCAGCCTGCTGAACGATTTCAACATTAGCACCATCGAATGTTCCGAGAGTAACAGCACCATTAATCATGAACTTCATATTACCTGTACCAGAAGCCTCTGTACCAGCAGTAGAAATCTGCTCAGAAATATCAGCAGCTGGCATAATCTTCTCAGCATAGGAAACATTGTAGTTAGCTACGAATACAACTCTGAGCTTGTCATTAACATCAGGGTCGTTATTTACGAGCTTAGCAATTTCGTTGATATACTTAATGATAGCCTTAGCTCTTGCATAGCCAGGAGCAGCCTTAGCACCAAAGATAAATGCTGTTGGTGTGAAGTTAGGAAGCTTGCCTTCCTTCAAACGGAAGTAGATAGCCATTATAGAGAAAGCATTGAGGAGCTGTCTCTTATACTCGTGCAGGCGCTTAACCTGAATATCGAAGATGAAGTTAGGGTCGAGCTGTACGCCATCATGCTTTGCGATGTAATCAGCAAGCTCTTGCTTCTTCTCAAGCTTAATAGCGTTGAACTTCTTAACGAGGTCTTCATCAATCTTGTCATTAAGCTTAGAAAGCTCATCAAGATTTCTTACCCACTTTGTGCCAATCTTATCAGAGATAAGTTCAGAAAGCTGTGGGTTGCAGAGTCCAAGCCAACGACGCTGTGTAACACCATTTGTCTTGTTCTGGAATCTTTCTGGATAGATAGCATACCAATCCTTGAGAACATCGTCCTTGAGGATTTCTGTATGAATCCAAGCAACACCGTTTGTATAGCTTGAAGCATAAACTGCAAGTCTTGCCATATGAACAAGGTTGCCGTCGATAATTCTCATACCATCAAGCTTTGTCTTAACAGGTTCTTTTTCCTTCTTAGCGTCTGCCTTAGCACAAGCACATTCACACTCAACAGGAACATTAAGACCCTTAGCTGTAAGGTCAGCTACGAGGCGAGCGTCGATATTCTTGATGATTTCAACAACATCAGGAATAACATCTGTGAGGAGGTTGATATCCCACTTCTCAAGAGCCTCTGACATAACAGTGTGGTTTGTATATGCGAATGTTTTTCTGAGCAATATCGAAAGCAGCGTCAAATGAAAGACCGTCAAGCTCAAGAAGTCTGATAAGCTCAGGAATAGAGATAACTGGGTGTGTATCGTTGAGCTGAATAGCACAATGATTAGCAAAGTTAGAATAATCATTGCCATACTTAGCCTTATATCTCTTAATAATATCTTGGAGAGAAGCACTGCAGAAGAAATACTGCTGCTTTAATCTAAGAACCTTACCTTCATACTGGTTGTCATTAGGATAAAGAACCTTTGTGATGTTTTCTGCATCGTTCTTATCCTGAACAGCAGCATCATAATGGCTGTCATTAAACTGGAGGAAGTCAAAGTCATTAAGAGCTTCTGCTTCCCAAAGACGAAGTGTATTGATGTTGTCTGTACCATAGCCGATAACAGCCATATCATAAGGAACAGCTTTAACAACCTGGTCAGCAAACTTAACAATAACAGTATCCTCATTTCTTCTGATGCACCATGGGTCGCCGAAGCTCTGCCAATCGTCAGCTCTTTCTACCTGGAAACCGTCTTCAATGCTCTGCTTGAAAAGACCATACTTATAACGGATTCCATAGCCATCGAGAGGTACATCCTGAGTTGCAGCAGAATCAAGGAAGCAAGCTGCGAGTCTGCCGAGACCGCCGTTACCGAGAGCAGCGTCGTCGATTTCCTCGAATACATTGATATCAATGCCCTTGTCAGCGAGAAGCTTCTTAACTTGGTCAAGAACGCCCATAGCATAAAGGTTATTATACATCATTCGTCCCATAAGGAACTCTGCTGAGAAATAGTAAGCACGGCGTGAATTTGCGTGGTTCTTCTTAGCCTTAGCCCACTTTTCAGTGATTTCGCCCATCATAGCTCTGCCGAGGCATTCATGAAGCTCTGCAGGAGAAAGCTCCTCAAGCTCCTTACAATACTCGTTCTTCGCTGTCAAAATAAGGTTGTCGATGATGTTGTTCTTCATTTCTTTTTTGTCCTCCAGCCTTCTGTAGATTTTTGATAACTTATAAAGCTTTTTTGAAATCTCAGGTGTATTAGCACCTGCTTTCATTCTCCAAGCCCAGTTGCCACCGAGCGTTGAAGGGATATTTATACGAGCCTCAGAGCCAAGTCCGAGGATATCCTGCATTTGAACAATCGCATAATCGCTGACGCTCTGATATGCTGTGCGTATAAAGCCCCAGTTTATGCCTTCCTTTTTATTCAGATTACAGTATTCATTAGCAAATTCTTGGTCTTCTTCACTTGCATGGTTATACCAACCACAGACTGTATCATTATCATGAGTGCCAATATAGCAAACTGTATTTGAACTAAAGTTATGTGGAAGATAGTCGCTATCCTCCTTAGAATCGAATGCAAATTCAAGAATCTTCATTCCTGGGTATCCAGTATCTTTAAGAAGCTTGATTACATCGGGTGTCATAAGACCGAGGTCCTCGGCAATAATCGGAATATCGCCCAGACGCTCTTTAAGCTTATTAAAGAAATTCATACCAGGTCCTTCGATCCAAGAACCGTTTATAGCATTTTCCGCAGGATACGGAATAGCGTAGAAAGAAGCAAAAGCTCTGAAATGGTCGATACGAGTTACATCGAACATCTTTGATGCACTTTCAATACGCTTAAACCACCAGTCATAGCCTGTTTCTTCAAGATAAATCCAATCATAAAGTGGATTGCCCCAAAGTTGACCTGTTTCTGAGAAATAATCCGGAGGACAACCCGCAACACATACAGGCTTACGGTCACTATCGAGCCAGAATACATCAGGGTTAGCCCATGTATCAGCACTATCCATTGCAACATAGATAGGCATATCGCCGAAGATGAGAACACCGTTGTCATTTGCGTATTTCTTAAAGTCTGCCCATTGGCTATAAAACTTATACTGAACAAACTTCCAAAAACCTACATCATATCCGAGAAGCTTATTATAATAATTTATGGTATCAGGGTTACGATGTCTTATAAGCTTATCAGGCCACTCTGTCCATGCCTTGTTTCCGAAATAGTTCTTTACAGACATATACAAGGCATAATTTCCGAGCCAGCTGTCATTTTTGTCACAGAACTTCCAGAAATCCCACTTTTCTTTGTCATCAAGAGCCATAAAGCGGTCATAAGCAATTTTCAGAACCTTAAAGCGATTATTATAGATTTTTGCATAATCTATCTTTTCCTCGTCTTCTCCCCAATCTAAAGCTGTAATCTCATCACGAATCAGCAAATTTTCCTCGCAAAGGAAGTCGAGGTCAATCAGATATGGGTTACCTGCATAGGTTGAGAACGACTGATATGGCGAATCGCCATAGCTTGTCGGTCCAACAGGAAGAATCTGCCAGTATTTTTGACCTGAATACTTCAAGAAATCAACGAAGTCATAGGCCGCCTTGCCGATAGTACCAATTCCGTATGGTGACGGAAGGGAAGTAATCGGCATAAGAATTCCGGCACTTCTTGCCATGAAATCATCTCCGTCCATATAAAATTTTCTCCGCCTGGGTTTATAAATGTATAATGGCGAAATAATTACAAAATAAATCTTGGCTGTTCAAGCAAAATTAAATAATGTATAAACTTCCAAATAAAATCTACACACCAATTTAAATTATACTAACTTTATTTTACAAATATGTCAAAATAACAGCCCATAAATAGATATTAACACAATTTTATGATTTTTTCAATACATAATAGCGAAAAATCCTTAAAATAATGTGCAATTTTTGGCTAAAATACGATGTGCATTTTGCACAGAGCAAATTTTCAAAGCTCTTCTTGTGTTTTTACACCCTTATTTTTTATTATAACATATAATTTCGAATAATCATAGCACTAATTTTAATTTTCAGTCGGAAAAAAGATTTTTCGTCAATTTGTGCATATAAGCTCAAAGAAACTTCTCAATTTCGCCTGCTGTTTCGGCAAAATTCACAGCACCCTCGGCTTCCATTTCTTTACGAGTTCCATATCCATATAAAACCCCGACAAAGCCACAGCCACAAAGCCTTGCTCCCTCTGCATCAAACTTGGTATCGCCAATCAAGGCAGAATTTTCGGGAGTAGCACCAAGATTTTTAATTCCATAATTAAGCACATCAATTTTCTTCTGACGCTCTGCGTTTGCCGTAGCACCCGAAACAAAATCAAAATATTGCAAGAGTCCGATATTATCTATAATCTGCCTTGCAAAAAGCTCATACTTAGAGGTTGCAACTCCAAGCTTGTAACCCTTTTCACGAAGTCTTTCTAAAAGCTCTTTGATTCCGTCATAAGCTTTATTCATATACTTGCCCTTAGTATCATAATAGCTCTTATAAGTTTTAACACCAAACTTGACCTTTTCATCATCAAGACCAAGCCTATAAAAACTATCTGCAAGTGGCGGACCGATAAATGATTCAAGTCTGAAATTTTCCGGAACAACTATTTTTAAATCCTCTATTGTCCTTCTGACACACCAAAGTATGCCTTCTCCGGATTCGCTAAGAGTTCCGTCAAGGTCAAAAAATACAGCGTCATACTTTCTCATTACCCAACTCTCCTTCAAGTTGAAAAATCCCTTTTTCTTTGTTATAATTGTAGCATATATATTTGATTGCGAAAAGCCCCACTAAGATATTTCGGCATTATTGGAGGAAATAAAATGAATATTGAAAAATTTTTCAACAAAACCCAAAAACCGAAATCCAATCGAAGGCGAATTTATGCTCTTGATGAACTGCGAGGCTTTTCTGTATTTTGTATGGTATTTTATCACGCATTTTTTTCTATCGGTGAAATTTTCAAAGTTCCATTCTTTTTATCTTTACTAAAATTCTTTATGCCAGCAGAACCATTTTTTGCGGCAATTTTTATAATAATATCAGGAATATCTTCAAATCTTAGCCACTCAAACCTATCTCGTGGTGCAAAGCTTTTTATAGTGGCAATGGCAGTAACACTTGTAACATCAGTCGTAGAGCCAGAATATATAATCCAGTTTGGCGTCCTGCATATGCTTTCTGTTTCTATGCTAATATATGGATTGCTGCAAAAGCCACTCTCAAAAATGCCACGAATATTCGGAATGATTTTATTCGCAGTTCTGTTTGCAATAAGCTATTGTGTGCCATATAGATACCTTGGCATACCAAATATTTTTGCAATAAAGCTTCCGAATGTGCTTTATTCAACATCTTGGCTATTTCCGATAGGCTTTCCAAATGCAAGCTTTTCTTCATCAGACTATTTTCCGTTGATACCATGGCTTTTCGCATTTCTTTTCGGAACATATATAGGTAAGTACGCTGCAGAAGAAAGGTTTCCGAAATTCGCTTATAAGAGCCATATTCCATTTTTCTCATTCTTGGGCAGACACGCACTTCTGATATATGTTGCACATCAGCCAATAATATTTGGCATAACCTATGCCATAGCCTTTATGTTAGGTATGTTGCCTTAAAAACACCTTTCTTGCGAACAAAGTTCGCCTTGTCGGTAATTCATTGGTAAAATCTTCAATAGGGGCAATAAACTTTTCTTACAAAATCAACTATAAAACTTAAAAGCCACTACAACATTTTTAATTTAATTTTAGTTTTCTTCTATATATTTAAATTAAAGAATAAATTCAAAGGTTGTGAGATTATGAAGCTTCTACTTTGTGAAGATGAAAAAGAACTTTCTAATGCGTTAAAAGCAATTCTCCGACATAATAATTATACTGTTGATGCAGTTTATGATGGAGAAGACGCACTTGCTTATGCAGAAGCCGACCAATATGACGGCATTATTCTTGACCTTATGATGCCAAAAATGAATGGCTTAGAGGTACTCTCAACACTTAGAAGTCACGGAAACAACACTCCTGTACTTATCCTCACCGCAAAATCAGAAACCGAGGACAAAATAACAGGTCTTGACCTCGGCGCCGATGATTATCTCGCAAAGCCCTTTGATATGGGAGAGCTTCTTGCAAGAGTAAGAGCTGTAACCAGACGAAGTACAGGTAATGCCATTGATACAATCACATATGGTGACTTAACCTTAAATAAGCAAAGCTTTGAGCTTTCAACATCTAAAGAAACAATCCGTCTTGGTGGCAAGGAATATGGCATAATCGAGCTTCTCATTTCAAACCCTGCAAGCCTGATTTCCACAGAAAAAATCATGGAGCGAGTATGGGGTTATGATTCCGAAGCAGAAATAAACGTTGTATGGGTTTATATCTCATCACTAAGAAAAAAGCTCGCTCAAATAGGCTCGACTGTTGAGATTAAAGCATCACGAGGACTTGGCTATACCCTCGAAAAAGCTGATTAAACGAGGGTTGAAATATGATTAAACAACTTCAAAAAAAATTTGTACTTATAGCCATGTGTTCATTTCTTGCAGTTATAGTATGTATAGTAGGCGGAATAAATATAGCTGTCACTATTCACGAAAATGAGGCAACCGAAAATATTCTCAATATACTTTCTGATAATGATGGTAAATTTCCGAAAAATAATAACCATACTGAACCCAAAGATTTCAACAAAAGAAAGCCTTTCTTTGATTTCAGTATGATGACAGAAGAAACGCCCTTTGAAACACGCTTTTTTACTGTTATGGTTGATTCAGATAATAATATTATTCAGCTTGACACAGGACATATCGCCGCAGTTTCACCAGATGAGGCAGAAAGCATTGCACTTGAAATGCTGAATAGTGGTTCAAATTCAGGAAGCTATGGTTCATATAAATATCGCATAACTGAACAAAGCTATGGAAAGCTTATAGTATTTGTAGACCGCAGTAATCAGCTAAAAACATTATCAACATATCTCATATGGTCATGTTCTATTGGTGCAATAAGCCTTTTAATAGTATTTATTCTTGTTTCATTACTTTCACGCCGAGCAATAAAGCCTGTTATAGAAAATATGGAAAAGCAAAAGCAATTCATAACTGATGCCGGTCACGAAATAAAAACCCCACTTGCTATAATTTCTGCTAATGCTGATGTTCTTGAGCTTGATACAGGCAAATCTGAATGGATAGACAGTATACGCAATCAGACTAAGCGTCTTAATAGCCTTGTTAAATCATTGCTTGAGCTTTCTAAGGTTGATGAGGGCAAATCCACTTTAAATATGTGTATGTTTTCAATTTCTGATACGATAGAACACGCTGTTGAAGATTTTCAACCTATTGCAAAAAAGCTTGATAAAACTCTCGTTTCCGAGATAACTCCACAGCTTTCTATAAAGGGAGATTCTGAGAGCATAACAAGATTGACAGGTATTCTAATAGATAATGCACTAAAATATTCAGATAAAAACGGCACAATAAAAGTAACCCTCACTCGAAATAGCAGAGGAACAATTCTTGCTGTCAGCAATACAGGTTGTACATTAAAGCAAAACGAGCTTTCAAGATTATTTGATAGATTTTATAGAGCTGATTCGTCAAGGTCGAGAGAAACTGGTGGTTATGGAATAGGCTTATCTCTTGCAAAAGCAATAGTTGAGGCTCACAAGGGAAAGATTTCCGCAAAAGTTGATGATGGTATAATCACCTTTAAAGCTATACTATAACAAAATAAAAAGCTACTCTTGCTAAGTGATATGTGTCTAAAATTCCAGATACATATCAAACTAAAAATAAGCAAGAGTAGCTTTTTTGTATTATAAACTTTTAGTCTTTAAGACCTGCAATAATTCCGTACTGTTCAGGTCGTCTATCTCTGAAAATGCCCCAGCTTAATCTTTCTTCCTCAATCTCGTGGAGGTCGAATTCTGCGGTTATAACAGTTTCGGACTCCCTATCAGCAGAAACTCTTATTTCGCCCAATTCATCAGTAATAAATGATGAGCCATAGAACTTTAAGGAAGATTTCTGATGATTATTTTCATATGATGGCTCAACGCTTTCAATACCAATTCTGTTTGCGGCGATTACAGGAATGATATTTGCAGCTGAATGTCCCTGCATACAACGCCTCCAGTGTGGCATACTGTCAACCTCGAGAATAGGCTCAGAACCAATCGCCGTTGGATAGAATAAAAGCTCTGCACCCTTTAATGCCATACATCTTGCTGCCTCAGGAAACCACTGGTCCCAACAAATTCCTACGCCGATTTTTCCGAAAGTAGTTTTAAATACTTTAAAGCCTGTATCTCCTGGAGAAAAATAGAATTTTTCTTGATAAAAATGGTCGTCAGGAATGTGCGTCTTTCTATAAACGCCAAGAAAGCTTCCACAATCAAGAATAGCAACGCTGTTATATCTCAGATACCTTGCTCTCTCAAAAAAGCTTACAGGTATAACAAGATTAAGTTCACGGGAAAGCTCTATCATTCTTATAACAGCAGGGTCTTTTTTTGCCTCAAAAGCAAGAGAATAATAATCGTAATTTCTTTCTTGGCAAAAATATGGCGTTTCAAAAAGTTCAGGAAGAAGCACAATATTAGCCCCTTCTGCCGCAGCCTCTCTTACCAGCTTTTCTGCCTTTGAAATGTTTTCTTCACGAGAACTGCTCATAGACATCTGAACAGCAGCAACTTTAACTTTCCTCATAATTAAAATTCCTTTCAGCAATCTCCCTTATATTTTCTTCTTGTAGCCATACCACCACGGATATGACGCTGTGCCTTATTTATCTCTAAAACACTCTTCACCTCACGATAAAGCTGTGGATTAACCTTTTTCAGCCTTTCGCTGACATCTTTATGAACAGTGCTTTTACTTATTCCAAACTTTTTGGCTGTCTTTCTTACAGTAGCCTTGCTCTGGATAATATATTCTCCAAGCTCAACCGCTCTCTGTTCTACAAAGCCTTTCACATAATTACCCTCCTATGGTTTTAGTGGTAATTTATATGAAATTTTCTGTAAATATATGCAAGCTTAGTTTATCTGATTCTTGCCCTAAGAGTAGCCACCGAAGATATTACATCATCATATGCCTCGTTATAGATTTCAGAATTTTCCTCATTAACCTTCTGATAATCAGAATCATCTCTGTTATCATATGCTGATTGAACCAAAGCTTTTGTTATAGCAACAGTTTCAAGAACCTTATCGCAAGGTTCTTCAACATTTTCCTTATCAAATTCAATGAAATTTTCGCTTGCATCAATATTCTTAGTCTTTGCGGCAATTTCTTCTATTTCGATAAGCTTATTTATATATTTTTCTGTGGAGGCTTTATCTTTATAACTCCAAGAATTACTTATTTCTTTAAGCTCTCTGTTTTTCATAAGAAAAGTATCAGTACATTTGCTCAGCTGCTCATAATATTCATTATTCTGCTTACTTGCCTCAGCAGATGAACAAGCCGACAAGACAAACATCATTCCTGCCAAAAATAATAAGCTAAATGACCTCTTAAAAAGTCTGACAGCTCGTGTCATTCAATGGCACTCCCTTTCGATAAAATCATTCGCTATAAGCCAGCTCAAAGCTACCATCAACTCTATAAAGCTTTTCATAAAGATTCATAGCATAATCTCTGCAATAATCCTTAATTTTCTCAGCAGCATTGACTATATAAATAGAACCGCTATCCCACTTTGATTTTTCTTCTTTTACAATTTCCTTTCTTTTTGTCTGAAAACCATTTATCCAAGCATCATAATCACTTTGAATTGCTTTCTTTTCCTCATCAGAAAGAGATGATGCCTGAAGCTTATTATTTGCATTTTCAGCTTCAGCAAGCCAGAGCTTTTCATATTTCGCTAAAGTTTCGGACATAGCCTCTGTTGTATCTGCTCTCTTCATATCGTTTGATAATAAAATATCAAGCTTATTATCCTTAAATACCTCATCGAAATCCTTGTTACCAGTAGATTTTGAACTTTCAGAAGGCTTTTGAGCTTCACTTGCATTGCTAACATTTTGTTCACTGTTGACACTGCTTTCAGCCTTAGAGCTTTCCTTATCAGACGAATCTTTTGAATCTGAATTTTCGGTTGTTTCAGAACTTTCTTCTGAGTTCTCATTTTTTTCAGAATCTTCGCTTGATTCATCATTTTTAGATTCGTCATCGCTTGAGGTTTTCTTTTCTGAACTTTCATCGGAAGAACTCTGTGCAGATGAATTACTTATACTACTATCGTTACTGTTATTATTATCACCGCAAGCACTAAAAGCTGCCACACAGATAATAATCGAACTAAGAACAGCGATAAATCTATAACTTTTTTTCATAATTATCCTTTCCTTTCAAAGTCAAAGCCCATACAATCGTAACCCTATACTATCACAATTTCCTCCATTTTTCAAGTATGGTAAGCTTAGCTTTATATAATTCACTCAAGCCTTTCAAAAGTCATTTTATTGGGCAAACACAGCTCGCAGCTACTAAAATCATTCTAATTCCTATATATCACATCACAATAGAAATCAAGAGCATTTGTTTTAATCTTTCATAAATGCCCTCAAGGTCAGAAATAGGGAGCGGATTTTTTTTCCATTTCCTATTTCTATTGTAAAAGCGGGACAATTAAAAGTTTCCACAAACCAATCCTTAAATCCTCCACCAACAGCAAGACCATCAGGTTCACTCATCGTATATCCACTCAATTCAGCCAGTAATTCTCCCTGAAGCCTTGCATTTTCGGGCATATATTTCCCAAAGCTCCAGTAAATTTCCTCTCCTTGGCTATGAAACGCAAACGCACGAATAAAATCATTATTTCTGCAAAGCCTTGCCATAGCTCTGCTTTCAGGTTCACTTTCGGGAAATTTTCCACCAAATCTTGTAGGTGCTGGAGCGTTAATTCCGTTCTTTATTTCAAGTGCTTTCAAAGCTTTCCAACCCGCATTGAAATTATGGTTTATGTCAACTCCTGCGGCATTAGCCTGCCAACGCTTTTCACTGCCTATTGCCTTAATGCTATCACAATATTCGCCAGCACTCTCCGCACCATTGATAGAAATTTCAACCCCATCAGGATTTACACAAGGCACAACACAAAGTGTACGATTGTGAAAAGCATTTTCTGTTCTAATGCCACAGAAAAAATTTTTCTTGCTTATGCTTTCCAAAAGTTCATCAAGAAACCTCAGAATAACAAGTGTAGTCAGCCATTCCATACCGTGAAAGGCACACGCAAATAAAACTTTTTTTCCTGTGCCAAAGCTAAGCATAGGAATTTCTCGTCCACAATGACTTACACCTATACACACTTTTTTTAGAAAGGGATATTTAGAAAAAAGCTCACCTATAAGATAATTCCTATTATGTTCATCATTAGGTGCATAGAGATATTTCTGATTAAGCACAATATCACCCCGCAGTTATTTCCATATATCTTATGCTAAATTTCCTCGAAATATGAAAAATGTAATATTTGCTTTCTTTTGGGCAAGCTATTAACAATAAACTTGTTATCAGGAGGAACTTTTATGCAGCTGCGAACAGACCTTGCACTTGAAGCAAGAGAATTTGTTGATGAAAAAGAAGAAGGTGTAGTTGTCAAAGAGGAAGAACAAGACGGCATTAAAATTTCTGAAATTAAAATTCTCAACCAAAAAGCCGCCAAAAAGATGAATAAACCAATCGGAACATATATAACCGCCGAACTTGCACCGCTCACAGATAATCTTCGTGATGGCGATTCCAAAGCCGAATATATTGGCAAGCTTATTGAACCCTTGCTACCAAAGGAAGGGACTATTCTTATCGCTGGAATAGGCAATGAAACCATAACTCCTGACGCACTTGGTCCAAAAAGTGCGGATAATATTCTTGCCACCCGACATATAACAGGTGAATTAAAGCGTTCCTTAGGGCTTTCCGGACTTCGTTCAGTTGCTGTTCTTGCACCAGGTGTTCTCGGTCAGACTGGAATAGAAACAGGCGAACTCATCAAGAGCGTTGTTGAGAGCATAAAGCCTTCAGCGGTTATAGCGATTGATGCTCTTGCCTCAAGAAGTCTCAAGGCTTGGCTGTACTATACAGATTTCAGACGCAGGAATTTCTCCAGGCTCAGGCGTTGGCAATCATCGCCTTAGCCTTAATAAAGAAACAACGGGAATCCCAGTTATAGGAATAGGCATTCCAACGGTAGTTGACGCACAAACTCTTGCATTAGAGCTTATCCCAGAAGCTAAGCTTTCATATCAGCAAAAAGGTCTTGTATCCCCTCGTGGTGAACAAATGATAGTAACACCACGAGAAATAGACCTTTTAATAGAAAGAGCCTCTCGTCTTGTTGGAATGTCCTTAAATTGTGCCTTGCATAAAGGATTAAGTGTAGAAGATTTCTGTCTGCTCCTTGCCTAATAAACACAATTTTTGTAAAAACAAAGGGGCGAACTGTATTCGCCCCAATAATTATTATCTCATAACAACTTTTAAAAACTATAAAAATACAAAGTTTTAATTAACATTTAGCTTTCAGGGAACCCCCTGCGAGGGTTTTCTACCCTCCTGCGCTTTAGGAAGTATAAAGTATTTCGCTCTCTGCGGAGAGCGACCAAAGGATCTGCCTTTGGAAACTGCGAGCCTTTAAAAAGGCTCGAGCGAAACTTTTAAGTGTCTTAGAAAAATATGCTAACTAATCGTTAGCTACTCCAACAGCCGAAGCATATCGAAAATCTGCTTCTGCACCAAACTGATGAAACATTACTCCCACTATTCCCTCTGCACTTGCATAATATCTTGTTTCAGTACAAATCGGATAAAATATCGCATTATCGCAAAGATACTTTTCTGCTTTAATAATTGTATCCAAACTCTCATAATCCGAAGAATTTTCTATTTTTTCGATATAAGAATCATATTCCTTTGAGCTTAAACCCGATACATTGCCACTCTCATTTGTGCGGAATTTTTTAAGTGTATCAAGCGGAGAATCTCCATCGCTTTGAATAGGCAAAAACGCCGCTGTATAATTTCCGATAGAAACAGCATATTCAAGTTCAGCTTGAGGAACAGGATTTTTATTAAAATAATATCCTGTACTTTCGTTCCAATCCTCAAGTATTTCATTTATAAGCGGTTGAAGTTTTTCATCATCAGGGCAAAGAATCTCAATATCAGTAAGCCTTGTCAATTCAAGCTCTTGCATACCGTCATAAACAAACTGTCTTGCATTTTTGTCCTGTTTAAGATACATCTCGCCAGCTTTTGTGCGGTAATTCTGCGAACCTACTTCCACAGATTTCGGCACAATTCCTCTTGTGATGTTATAATGTTCAGGCACAGCTTTTTCAATATTTTCTCTGTTAAGAGCCTTTAGCAAGCCCTTTCTTATATTACTATTCTGCATAGTTTCGTTTTGCATATTAAAGCAAATGCCCCATGTTGTATCATCATATTCCTTAATTGTCATTCCAGAATTTTTTGCGCTTTCCAAATCACTGCCCGAAATTGCATAGCAATCTACCTTTCCATCAGCAATAGCTTGATAACCATTTCTTATACTTCCTATTGAAATATCAATTCCCGCAGGAATAGCCTCTTCATCTCCAACATAATTTTTATTATTTGCAAGGCTTATGCTATTGTTATGCGACCAACCATAGTTTTTAATATAGAAAGCACCATTTGACAAAATAAACTCATCATCTCTGCCATACTGTCCTTTTGTTGACAAAAAGAATTTTTCATTGCAAGGCATAGTTGGTGGAGAAGTCAAAACCTTAGGAAAAGCCTCGTCCGAATATTCCAAATCGAAGATTATCCTATTTCCATCAACACTTATTCCAAGCTCTGATTTCTTAGCCTTTCCTTTATGAAAATTTTCAGCATTTTTTATGCAGTAAAGGTTCTCAACTGTTTCAGAACCAGTTTCAGGCGATAATGCTCTTACAATTCCATATCTAAAATCCTCTGCTGTAAGTTCAGTGCCGTCATTCCATTTTAAATCATCACACAGAGTGAATATAAAATGTGTGTAATCTTTGTTTGCCTCATAGCTTTTTGCCGCTCCAAGAATGACCCTATCCTTTTCATCAAGCCTCATAAGCCCTTCAAAAATATTAAGAATTACAAGCCTTGACGAGCTATCATTGGCAATCTGTGGGTCAAGTGTGATAGGTTCACTTTCGATATTATATTTTATAATCAGTTCTGATTTTCCTCCATCATCAGAACAGCCACACATAAAAAGCATAAGGCTAAGCACCAAAAAGCCAGCTAAAAATATTTTAATAAAACGCATAGAAATTCTCCTTGCCAAAATCTAAATAATATTAATATAATTAAGAATAATATGGTTTATGCTCTAAATCAACTTACAAATCTGTTACACAAGATTATATATGAAAATTTCTGCTATTATATCTAAAAATAAACAAAAGACAAGTGATATTCTAAGCCATCACTTGTCTTTATTATTAGCTGTTCAATTTTATTTCAATTATTAACAAAATCATTCGTTAATAACAGTCTTATAAAGATTGATATAATCGCCAGCACTTCTATTCCAGCTTAAATCCCATGTCATAGCACGCTTAACAAGAACATTCCAGCCATCACGCTGCCAATATCCTGCAATAGCTCTTCTTACTGCACCAAGCATATCCATCGCATCGTAATTCTTGAAAGTAAAGCCATTGCCATCACCACTTGCACTATCTTGAATAGAGTCACGAAGACCGCCAACCTCACGAACAATCGGAATAGTACCATAGCGGAGAGCAATCATCTGAGAAAGTCCACAAGGCTCTGCTTTAGAAGGCATCAAGAACATATCTGCACCTGCATAAATCTTTCTTGAAAGCTCAGGGATAAAGCCATGACAAGCACAAAGTCTGCCTGGGTATCTATCTTGCATTGACTGGAAGAAGCTTTCGTATTCCCAATCGCCTGAACCAAGTATTACAAACTGGATATATTCCTCACGCATCATTTGGTCGAGAGCAGCCTTAACAAGGTCAAGTCCCTTATGAGATACAAGTCTTGTAACCATAGCAATAATCGGAACATCAGGATTTTGCTCAAGTGAAAGACGCTCTTGAAGCTTACGCTTATTTTCAGCCTTACCGCTGAGGTCATCAACGCTAAAGTTATTATAAATCTGAATATCTGTTTCAGGATTATAAGAATCAGTATCAATACCGTTCAGTATGCCGCAAAGCTTCCACGAACGGGCGTTAAGAATTGGGTCAAGACCATGTGAGAACCATGGGTCACGAATTTCCCAAGCATAACTTGGGCTAACTGTTGTTACTCTGTTAGCTGTTTCGATAGCACCCTTCATAAAGTTAATGCAGCCGTCCCAATCGAGGACTGAACGCTGATGTGGTGGAATACCAACAACCTCTTCATAAAGCTCTGTGCCATACTTACCTTGATACTGGATATTATGAATAGTAAAGATAGTCTTAATACCCTGATACCATTGATTTTGCCCATAAAAAAGTGAATAGTATGTAGGTACGAGAGCTGTCTGCCAGTCATTACAATGAATAATATCAGGCTTAAAGTCGATAAATGGGAGCATTTCAAGAACCGCTCTTGAGAAGAAAGCAAAACGCTCTGCATCATCATAGTGGCCATAAAGACCTGAACGCTTAAAGTAATACTGATTATCGAGGAAATAATAAATTACTCCGCCCCAACGAGCCTCAAAAACACCACAATACTGTCTTCTCCATGCAACAGGCACAGAAAGACTTGTGATAAAACGCATTTCGTCTTTTAGATTTTGTGGTATTTCATCATAAAGTGGCATAACAATTCTTGTGCCTATAAGTCTTCTGCGAAGAGCCTGTGGCAACGAACCAGAAACATCTGCCAGACCGCCTGATGCTGCAAACGGCTGTGCTTCACTTGTTACAAATAAAACCTTCAAGGTTTATACCTCCTTAAAACTACAATACAAAAAGCATTGTATAGAATATTTTTATATACATACCGATAGTATGAAAGCCCCTACACAAAATCGGCATATAATCACTCTCAGTAAGAGAGTTATTTAAGTTTTAAAATCAAACTGTGCTTGCCTTGTTAATATAAACAGGATATGTAAGGAAGCCCATAAGAGAGCGATTATCCTTTATAACAACATCTTTATCAGCTATAACATAGCTAAGGTTAGAGCCTGCACCAATGACTGTATCCTGCATTATAACACAATTGCTGACCTTTGCACCCTTGCCGATATGAACACCCTTAAATAGTACACAGTTTTCAACTTCGCCTTCGATAACGCAGCCATTACCGATAAGTGTATTCTTAACATTAGAGCCAAGGCCATATCTTGTTGGCATATCGTCACGAACCTTTGTATATATCGGTCTTGCAGAATTGAAAAGGTCGTTCCTTATATTTAAATCCATTAGCTGCATATTTGCATTGAAATAGCTGCTCATAGAATCCATAATTGCACAGAAGCCTTCAAATTCATAGCCATAAATTTTAAGCTTATCAAATTGTCCCTGAATAATATCTCTCTTAAAGTTGTTCTTATTCTTGCTGACACATTCGCTTACAAGAGAAATCAAAAGCTCACGCTTCATAAGAATCTTATTAAGATAGAAACTGCAAGGGCCTTCGATGATTGGATTAATGAGGACATCTTTAACTCTGCCAGTAGAATCAAGAGAAAATACTGTCGGTTCGTCCTGATGCTCTGGCAGCTGACCTCTCTTATACACAACAGTTATGTCAGCATCATTAGAAATATGCTTTTCAAGAACATTCTGATAATCTATATTGCAAGCAGTATCACAATCAGAAATAAGCACATATTCTTCTTTAGAATTAATAAGGAATTTCTTAATTGAGTTAAGAATGCTTATTCTGTTTCTGTATTCCTCCTCGCTGTTGTTAAAAGGAGGAAGCATAAATAGTCCGTCACGCTTTCTTGATAAATCCCAAGCCTTACCTGTTCCGAGATGGTCCATAAGTGATTGATAATTATTCTTTGTAATAACACCAACCTTGTTGATTCCTGAATTTACCATATTAGAAAGCGGGAAGTCTATAAGTCTATACTTTCCTCCGAAAGGAACAGAACCCATCGTTCTCTTATCAGTAAGCTCGCTTATAAGCTCTCCGTGAAGGTTTGTGAAAATCAAGCCTATAACATTATTTCCACGCATATCAGTTTACCCCCTCTTTATCTTCGTAGACCATTTCTTTCGGGGCAACGACAGCACCCTCACCGATTGTACGGTTATCGCCAACAACGGCAACTCCCCAATCTTCCTTGTTTTCTATATCTTCAGGTCTTGCACCAACAACGGCATTTTTCTTGATAACTGCATTTTCAGATACGATAGCATATTGAATTACAGCACCTTCTTCAACTACAACACCAGGCATAAGTATAGAATCATTTACAACTGCACCTGGAGCAATAGTAACATTAGAGAACAGAACTGAAAAATCAACATTTCCTTCAATTATACATCCATCAGAAATGAGTGAATTTTGTACAACACCTGTTGGGCTGACATAATGTGGAGCAACAACAGGATTTCTTGAATAAATCTTCCAGTTTTCGTCTGCAAGGTCGAGAGTAACATTCGGGTCTAGCAAGTCCATATTAGATTCCCAAAGACTTTCGATAGTTCCAACATCCTTCCAATATCCTGAAAATGCGTAAGCAAACATTCTTTGACCATCTGCAAGCATTTTCGGAAGAATATCCTTACCAAAATCGTTTGAAGAATCTGGATTAGCCTCGTCCTCAATAAGATATTTTCTAAGCTTATCCCAACTGAATACATAAATGCCCATAGAAGCATTTGTACTCTTTGGATGAGCTGGTTTCTCATCAAATTCGTAGATAGAACCATCAGGATTAGTGTTTAGAATACCAAAGCGTGAAGCCTCTGCAAGCGGAACATCAATAACCGCAATAGTGCAGTCTGCATTATGCTCCTTATGATAAGCAAACCATCTTAGAATAATCCATTTTATAGATATGGTCTCCTGAAAGGATTACAACATATTCAGGATTATATCTATCTATGTAGTTTATATTTTGGTATATAGCATTTGCTGTGCCGGAATACCAATCCGCACCACCTTTTTTCTCATATGGTGAAAGAACCTGAACGCCAACATTCATGCCGTCCAAATCCCAAGGCTGACCATTGCCGATATATTCGTTAAGAACTAATGGCTGATATTGCGTTAAAACACCAACAGCCTCAATACCTGAGTTCACACAGTTAGAGAGCGGAAAGTCAATTATACGATACTTACCACCATACGGAACTGCTGGCTTTGCAATTTTTTGTGTCAATACGCCCAATCTGCTTCCTTGACCACCTGCAAGCAACATTGCTACAACCTCTTGCTTTGGATACATCTGTACTCCTCCTTAGAATAACCTTTTGTTATCCGAATTTTTATAATCAATATATTTATACCTTACTTTTTCTTATTTTTAGGTTTTTTAATTTCTTTCTTTGGCTCTGCCTTAACCTCGGATTCAACCTTGACCTCTGCTTTAACTTCTTTCTTAGCCTTGGTCTTTGGCTCTGCCTTAACCTCGACAGGCTCAACCTTGACCTCTCTGCCTCAGCTTCTTTCTTAACCTTAGTCTTTGGCTCTGCCTTAACCTCAACAGGCTCAACCTTGACCTCTGCCTTAGCTTCTTTCTTAACCTTGGTCTTTGGCTCTGCCTTAACCTCAACAGGCTCAACCTTGACCTCTGCTTTAACTTCTTTCTTAGCCTTGGTCTTTGGCTCTGCCTTAACCTCGACAGGCTCAACCTTGACCTCTGCCTCAGCTTCTTTCTTAGCCTTAGCCTTTGGCTCTGCCTTAACCTCGACAGGCTCAACCTTGACCTCTGCCTTAGCTTCTTTCTTAACCTTAGTCTTTGGCTCTGCCTTAACCTCGACAGGCTCAACCTTGACTTCAACAGCCTCAACATCTATAAGCTTAGCTTTTGCTTTAGCTTTAGTTGTTTTAGTTTTCTTTTCGCCCTTTGTGTCTTTAGAAACTGGCTTTGCCTTTGCTTTAGCCTTGCTCTTTTTCTCTGTAACCTCAGCATCAATAGTCTTTTTCTTGGCACGCTTTCTTACAAGCTTAAAGAACATTACAGAAAGTGGTGGCAATGTCAATGTAATAGACTGTTCAAATCCATGCATTGGAGCACCATCTGAACGAATAGCCTTGCCATTTGATATTCCGCAACCGCCAAATTCAGTTGCTTCTGTATTGAATATTTCTGCATATGTACCATCAAAAGGAACACCAATAGAATAATTTTCTCTAAGAACTGGCTGGAAGTTGCATACGACAATAATTTCCTTACCACTCTTATCTATTCTTCTGAAGCTTATGCAGCTTTGTGTATAGTCATCGTTAGAAATCCAATTAAAGCCTTCCCAAGAGAAATCAATCTCCCAGAGAGGACTATTCTCAAGATAGAAATGGTTAATAGCCTTAAAGTATTTCTTGAGTTGATTGTGTGCAGGATAGCTTGTCAACATCCAATCAAGCTCTGTTGCGTAATCCCATTCCTTAAACTGACCAAATTCAGTACCCATAAAGACCAGCTTCTTGCCTGGGTGAGCCATCATATATGCTATAAAGGTACGAACTCCTGCAAACTTCTGTTCGTAGCTGCCTGGCATTTTATTGATAAGAGAAGCCTTTCCATGAACAACTTCATCGTGAGAAATCGGAAGAATGAAGTTTTCAGAGAAAGCATAGTAGAATGAGAATGTAAGATTATCGTGATTAAATGGTCTATAAAGTGGGTCAAGTGAGATATAATGTAGCATATCGTTCATCCAGCCCATATTCCACTTATAGTTAAAGCCCAAACCGCCCGAATATGTAGGACGAGAAACCATTGGCCAAGAGGTTGATTCCTCTGCAATCATCATAACCTCAGGGAAGTATTGGAAAGCCACCTCGTTAAGCCTTCTGAGGAAAGCAACTGCCTCAAGATTTTCCTTACCACCAAATTTATTTGGAACCCATTCGCCATCACGCCTTGAGTAATCAAGATAGAGCATAGAAGCAACAGCATCAACTCTAATTCCGTCAATGTGATAGCGGTCCATCCAGAAAATAGCACTTGAAATAAGGAAGCTTACAACCTCATTTTTGCCATAATCGAACACAAGAGTTCCCCAATCCTTGTGTTCACCCTTTCTTGGGTCGGCATATTCATAGCAAGGAGTACCATCAAATTTTGCAAGACCATAAGCATCTCTCGGAAAATGTGCAGGAACCCAGTCCATAATAACATAAAGTCCTGCTTCATGGCATCTATCTATAAATGTCATAAAATCAAAAGGTGTACCATATCGTGCAGTCGGAGCAAAATATCCTGTAACCTGATAACCCCAAGAGGCATCAAATGGATATTCTGTCAAAGGCATAAGCTCAATATGTGTGTATCCCATATCCTTAACATAAGGAATAAGCTCATCCGCAAGCTTTGTATAAGAAAAAGTATTTCCATCTGCATACTTTCTCCAAGAACCAATATGAAGCTCATAAATATTCACAGGACTTGAATAGTGCGATACATTTTTCTTATGCTGATACCACTTGTCATCAGTCCACTTAAAGCCATCAATATCAAAATATACAGACGCATTATTAGGGCGTGTTTCATAGTGATAGGCATATGGGTCAGACTTGAGAATACAAACATCATCAAAGGTTTCTATGCTATACTTATATATAGTAAAGTTTTCTATACCCTCATCAATATAGCATTCCCAGACTCCGCCATCGCTGATTCGTTGCATAGGATTTTTTTCTCTGTCCCAGTCATTAAAAGTACCTACGACTGAAACAGTTTTTGCGTTTGGTGCCCAAGTACGAAACACAAAAGATATTCCCTTGTCAGTCTTAACCTTATGTACGCCAAGAAAATTATAGGCTGTATAATTCTCACCGTTGTGGAATGATTCAATAGGGGACATTTCAAGGTTTTTTTTGTTTTCGAGAATCATATATACTCCTCCTACTCTTTAAGTAATGCCAAAACAAACCGATTTTGACCTTATTTTATTTAAAATACACAAGCACAGAAAAGAATTACTAAAATTTTTCTGCGGTTATTTCAAAAACGATGTAGTTTGGTATTCCATTTAATTATATATGTATATCATACCAATTTTTTGGATATTTTTCAAGTCTTATTAGCTCATTTTAATAATTTTTTGTATATTTTATGAAAAATGACCATTAAATCTACATAAACCTTAGGTAAAGCCCGAAAATCACCTTTCAAAAAATAAAGTATAATACCTTCCGTTCGTCGAAAAAAAGTAATTTTCGTCACCAAATTTCTATAATATTGACTCTACTTTATTTCATCTAAAAATGATTGTTAAAATAAAATTCATAAAATTTATTTAAATTTATTTAAATTTATGCTATAATTTATTCTATGTATAGGGCAATAGAATTACGCTATACTCACCAGTAAATAATATAAAATAAATAAAAAAATCAGCTTTGCTGTTCAAATATGAGGGGGATTAGAAACTATGACAAAAGGGAAAATATTAGTAGTAGATGACGATAAAAATATATGTGAACTTCTTAGGCTCTATATCGAAAAAGAGGGTTATGATATAGAAATTGCAAATGACGGTCAAGAAGCCCTTACAAAATTCAAAGAAGTACAGCCAGACCTCATTATGCTTGATATAATGCTTCCTATTCACGATGGACTATATGTCTGCCGTGAAATCAGAAAGACTTCACAAGTGCCAATTATCATGCTCACTGCAAAGGGTGAAGTTTTCGATAAGGTTCTCGGTCTTGAGCTTGGTGCAGATGACTATGTAGTAAAGCCATTTGAAGCTAAGGAAATCATAGCAAGAATAAAAGCAGTTCTCAGAAGAACAGGCGGCGACAAAGTCGAAGAAGAAATCAAGCTTGTTAAATATGATAAGCTTTCTATAAATCTCACCAACTATGAGCTTAAAGTCAACGGAGTTCAGATTGATACTCCTCCGAAGGAGCTTGAGCTTATTTATCACCTTGCAAGCAATCCAAACAGAGTATTCACTCGTGACCAGCTTCTTGATGAGGTCTGGGGCTTTGATTACTACGGTGACTCACGAACAGTTGATGTCCATGTCAAACGCCTTAGAGAAAAGTTAGAAGGTGTTTCTGATAAATGGGCATTAAAGACAGTATGGGGAGTTGGATATAAATTTGAAGCTAAAGATTAAATTTAAGCTTAACGGACAAAGTACCCTTTTCCATAAATATCTTGCAATAAGCTTTGTCATTATACTTCTCAGCTTTTTGATTTTAGGCTTTATTCTTATGAGCGTCCTGACAAAATATTGGACAAATAATAAGATGGAAACTATGAGCAAAAATACATCCTCACTTGCGTCACTTTGCACAAGATACATAAGATTACAAGATTCTATCAAGCAAGATTATTTTTTTGATGAAAGTATTGCTCTGCAAGATATTATGGAAACTATTTCAAGCAATATCGGTGGTGAGGTATTTTTCGTCAATGCCAACGGAAAAATCATCGTTGCTAATAGCAATGCAGTATATGCTACTGAAGGTAAATTCATTGACTATGAAGTTGTTAAAAAAACTATTCTTAATGACAAATATTATGACGAAACCGACCTCGGCGGAGTATTCAAGCAAAATCACTATATCTACGGTCAGCCGGTTTATATCGGTAATCAGCTTGTCTGTATAGCTTTCACAACTGCAGATACCTCCGAATACTATCAGTTCACCTCACTTATGCTCAATATATTTCTTGTTTCTGCACTTATAACCTTTGCAGTTGCAATTATCGCCATTGGTATTTATACCTATTATATGGTCAAGCCCCTGCGTCAGATTGCCTTTGCCGCACATAAATTTGGTCAAGGCGATTTCAGCACAAGGGTTAAAGTAAAATCACGAGATGAAATTGGTCAGCTTGCAGATGAATTTAATAATATGGCAGAATCACTATGTTCATCTGAAAACATTCGCCGCAGCTTTATAGCAAATGTTTCACACGAGCTTAAAACTCCTATGACAACCATAGCAGGCTTTATAGATGGTATTCTTGATGGAACTATTCCGCCAGAAAAAACAAAATTACTATCTAAAAATAGTAAGTGACGAGGTTCGCAGACTTTCACGCCTTGTCCGTTCTATGCTCGACCTTTCTAAAATTGATAATGGCGAACTAAAGCTAAATTATCAGAATTTCGATTTTGTTTCTACGCTTATTTCCGCTCTTGTAACCTTCGAGGCTGAGATAGAACGCAAGAATATTGAAATTCGTGGACTTGAAGATATGCAGAGCGTTTATATTGATGGTGACGCCGACCTTATTCATCAGGTAGTCTATAACCTTATAGAAAACGCCGTAAAATTCGTTAATGAAAATGGATATATTCAATTTATCATAAATGACCTGCCAGACAAAACCGAATTTGCTATTATAAATAGCGGTCATGGCATTGACAAAAACGACCTTGGGCTTGTCTTTGATAAATTCTATAAAACAGATAAGTCGAGGAGCATTGATAAGAAGGGTATGGGCTTAGGACTTTATCTTGTAAAAACTATTATCGGACTTCACGGTGGTAAAATTACTGTTTCAAGTGAAATTAATAAATATTGTCGCTTTGATTTCTATATTCCACGCAAAACACCTAAGAAATCTCGACACGAGAATAAAGTCTCAAAGCTTGAAAATAAAAATGCTAAACTTCCCTTCAAAAAAGGAGATTCAGAAAAATGAGCGATGAACGCAGAGAGGACGATTTCAACCAAAATTCTTGGCAGTATAAACAGCCAGGCTCCGAACCGTCCACACCGCAGGAAGAACAAAAGCTTCCACAAGATAATAACCATAATGATATTAAGGAAGGCTTTAGTTCTCCTCAAACTCATTATAATGTTGATAACGAATATAGCGGTCCATCAGAAAATACAAATACTGCTAAGCAATACCGCCAACAATATCAACCTAATAACAGCTATTTCTATCAAGCAGAAAATCCTCATTCAACAGAAAGCTACCCCGAGCAACAGGATACCTTTTCAAATCAACCAAATCTCAGCTATAATCAACAATATCAACCGCCATATTCCACACCATATACTCCTCCGCTCCCTATGTCGAATGGAAGGTACAGGACGAGAAAGGGTCTGAAAGTTCTTGCAATCACACTTGCGGTTGTCATTCCAAGTACAGCCATAGGTGTCACTATCGCAAGTATAAAAATAAATTATTCTAACAAAGATGATAGCATAAAATATGATTCCTCAGGCGAATATTCTTATTATGTTCCAGAAAATTCGTGGCTTCAGACATCACAAGCACCAGACGCTTCCGCAAACCCTAACGGTCCTCAGATTGAGACTGCATCAACACCCGAAAACAGTGATAATAATGAGGCTGTAACAATTTATAATAAGGTTTCGCCAAGTATAGTTGGAATAATTTCTTATCCAGCAGGAACAGATTACACAATAACAGAATCTGGCGAAGGCTCTGGAATCATAATCAGCAGTGATGGTTATATAGCTACCAATAGTCATGTAATAAATGACTCAAAAGATACTGGTATTCTTGTTAAGCTAAGCACCAATGAAGAATATATCGGTGCAGTTGTTGGCTTTGATAAGCGTACTGACCTTGCTGTTGTAAAGATTGATGCAAAAAATCTTCCAGTCGCAGAATTTGCAAATTCTGATAGTGTAACTATCGGACAAAATGCCTATGCTATCGGCAACCCTGGCGGCTTGCAATTCTCAAATTCACTTACAAAAGGTACAATTTCTGCAATAAACAGAACTATAAGCTCAAGTAGTGCTGTAAAATATATTCAAACTGATGCCGCCATCAATCCAGGAAATTCAGGTGGTGCTTTAATCAATTCTTATAGCCAGATTATCGGAATAAATACATCTAAGCTTGTTTCTGAGGAATATGAAGGTATGGGATTTGCCATTCCAAGCAATACAGTAATAAGCATAGTTAATAATATTATCCGAAATGGCTATGTCAAGGGCAGAGCTTACCTTGGCATTACTGCATCAGAATGGTCAACCTATGCTGCTAAGAAAAATGATACTCCAGTTGGTGTCAAAATCGAATCTTTATCAGAAGAAAATGCTTTTTCAAGTTCTGATGTTCAGATAGGCGACATTATCACAGAAATTGATGGCAAAACCATCAAAGACCTTTCATCAATGTTTGATGCAATAGATGAACATAAGCCTGGTGATAGAATAAGCATAAAGCTTTTCAGACTTAAAAACTTCAATTCTGATGGCAAAGCTAAGAGCTTTAGCGTATCAGTAGTTCTTTTGGAGGATACTGGACAATAATGACTGATATTCATAATATTTTAAGAGAATATTTCGGCTATCATTCGTTTCGTGCAGGTCAAGAAGAAATTATAAATTCAATACTTGCTAATCGTGATGTTCTTGCGATTATGCCAACTGGGGCGGGTAAATCTGTATGCTATCAGGTTCCCGCCCTTGCACTTGACGGAATAACAATAGTCGTTTCACCGCTCATTTCACTTATGCAGGACCAAGTCCGCTCACTAATAGAAATGGGCATAAGAGGGGCATATCTGAATAGCTCACTTACACCAAGACAGCTTGCCCTTGCCACCGAAAGGGCAAAGGCTGGTACATATATAAAATAATATATGTTGCTCCGGAAAGACTTCTAACCGATAGCTTTATTGATTTCGCTAAAAATGCAAATATATCACTTCTTGCAATAGATGAGGCTCACTGTATCTCTCAATGGGGACACGAATTTCGACCAAGCTATACAAAAATCTCAGATTTTATAGAGCTTCTGCCCTATCGCCCAATAGTTGCCGCCTTTACTGCAACAGCAACAAGCCTTGTTAAACAAGATATTGCTGAAAAGCTAAAGCTCAATTCGCCATTTGAGCTTACAACTGGCTTTGACAGACCAAATCTTCATTTTGCCGTTTATAAACCTCTCTCCAAAGAAAGCTGGATATTAAATTATCTTGAAAGAAATTCTGATGAATCAGGCATAATCTACTGCTCATCAAGAAAAATAGTTGAAAGATTATGTGAAACACTTTCTGAAAATGGCATAGACGCTCTACCCTATCACGCAGGAATGTCCGATGAACTACGAACCAAAAATCAGGACGACTTCATATATGACAGAGTTAAAATTATAGTTGCGACCTCCGCTTTTGGTATGGGCATAAACAAGCCAAATGTACGCTTTGTAATACACTACCATATGCCAAGAAATATTGAACAATATTATCAAGAAGCTGGTCGTGCAGGTCGTGACGGTGAAAAAGCCGAATGCATCTTACTTTATAGCGGTTCAGATGTTTCTCTTAATAAATTTATGATTAACAAAGGCAGTGAGGAAAACGAAAGTCTTACTCCCGAAGAAAGAAAAAGCTTTTCTTAAAGAAGAGCTTGAAAAGCTAAGAATAATGACCTTCTATTCTACCTCAAAAACAGTTTGTCTTAGAAAGCGTATGCTTAATTATTTCGGCGAGTATGCACCCCAGCATTGCAATAATTGCAGTGTATGTGAGGATTACGCAAATGATGACTATTCAGAAATTATAAAACCAATCCGCAAAACTGAAAGCTATACCAAAGAGGAAGTCATTCCCGATAAGGAGCTTTTCGAGCATTTAAAGGTCTTGCGAAAAAATATCGCTATGCGACAGAGTGTTCCTGCTTATGTTGTATTTTCAGATGCAACACTGCGAGAAATGTCAGGCACTAAGCCAAGAACCGAAAAGAATTTTTATCTATAAATGGCATCGGCGATAATAAGCTAAAACGCTACGGTTCAATCTTCCTTGCCGAAATTCAAAAATACATTGATAAAAAAGGTGTATAAATATGAAAAACTATATATTTATCGAAACTCCCCTCGGTAAAATGACTCTTGCTGAGGAAAACGACTATATAACTAATATTGCTTATGGCGAGATAACTCTTGAAGCTTCTTGCGAAAATGAAACAGAACTTTTAAGCCAAGCCAAGCAACAGCTTGCAGAATATTTCAACGGTGAACGCAAAGAATTTAATCTTCCACTAAAGCCTTCTGGAACAGTATTTCAGCTTTCAGTTTGGAAAGCATTAACAGAAATTCCTTATGGCAAAACAGCAAGCTATAAAACCATTGCAAATAAAATACATCAGCCTTGTGCGGCAAGAGCTGTCGGAATGGCGAATAACAAAAATCCTATTGTAATAGCTATCCCTTGTCATAGAGTTGTCGGTGCAAAAGGCATTATAAAGGGGTATGGCGGAGGAGTAGATAAACTTAAATTCCTTCTAAAGCTCGAAAATATTACAGATGTTGAAGATTTTCCAATAAAGTGGTAAAATAAATTTATGGTGGTGAGTTTAGTGAAAATACATCAAATGAAACTAAACAATAAGCCGTTCAATATGATTAAAAACGGCAGAAAAAATATTGAGCTTAGACTTTATGACGAAAAACGCAGAAAGCTTAATATTGGCGATGAAATTATCTTTAGAAATCTTAAAGATGGCGAAACAATAAGTGTTACAATCTTAGCACTACATAAATATGAAAGCTTCGCAGAGCTTTACAAGCATTTTGATAAAGCTTCTATTGGTTATGAAGATAATGAATTTGCGAATCCTGAAGATATGAACGAATATTACACTCCAGAAAAACAAAAGCAATATGGTGTTGTTGGAATTGAAATTGCACTTAATGAGTAATTAAGCTTTCCAAATATATATAGGCAAGCTTTGCTTGCTCGCCAAGAAACTACTATTATATAGAAGTAACTTTTTAAATATTGACAATAATTTGTTAGGAGCTGAACCTATGGCACGAGGCAATAGCATACCGCAAAAAATGCCTGATAGGGCAGTTCAAAATTTCACAACTAAAAAGCATATCCATCAACGACCGCTATTCTATATTAAAGAAGTTATTGAAAATATCTTCGGTGGAATTATAATCGGCTCTACAATATTTGTTGGTGGTATAAACTGTGGAGCAATGGCAAATATCGTTAGTCTTTATGATAAGCTTATACACTCAATAGGCAAGCTATTCAAAAACTTTAATTATAATTTTCTACTGCTTTTTTGCAGATTGTAGCAGGCATTGTCGTTGGGATACTCCTGTTTTCGCAGATAATATTAGATTTAATGCAAAAATTTGAATACCCTATGATGTACCTTTTTTTATTGGTGCAATTATTGGTTCTCTGCCGTCAATTTACCGCCGAGGAAAAATTAAAAAATTCAATCCTCTCTATCTCTTATGGGTAATTCTTGGCGAAGTACTTGCTTATACTCTTGATTTTTTTCCTAAAAATCACTTCATAATCAATCCAACAGATTACTTTCAAAGCTATGGAACGCTGTTTATAAGTGGTATAGTATCGGCAATAGCTATACTTATTCCAGGAATAAGTCTTTCGCATAGCTTATATTTTATTGGAATGTATAATTCCATACTTTCATCAATTATCAGCCTTGATTTACTAAACTTATTTTTTATTTTTCTCGGATTTTTTATAGGCTGTCTGTTTATATCAAAAATCCTTAGCTTCACAATCAAGCATTTTCTCGCCCCGACACACCTTATAATAATGGGTTCAATGCTTACTTGTGTAATAGAAATTTTTCCGGGAATACCAAATAATTATATTATGATTGCCTGTATAGCAGGATTTATTTTCGGAGCAGGTGGAGTTTATCTTATAACAAAATAATATATATTAGTAACTATGTATATTGACATCAAAGAAAATTTATATCTGCACCTACAAAATTTACAAAAAAATCTTTGACTTTTGCGTTAGATTGTGCTAAAATGTTAGAAGAGGTATTGCAAAATGGGAATGGTAACAGTTATAACCTCCGGCAAAGGAGGAACAGGAAAATCTACGGTTTCCGTAGGTTTAGCGGCGGCACTTGTTCGCCGTGGAAACAGAGTTCTGCTTATAGATTGTGACGCTGGTATGCGTGGCATCGACCTTATGCTTGGTGTCAGCAGCGACCTTGTCTTTGATATAGCAGATGTTATTAATGGAAGCTGTCCGCCTGCGAGTGCTATCTATCCTTGCAAAAATATGGCAGAGCTTTATGTGCTGCCTGCTCCGCAGAGCGTTCACGATGAGCTTAGCCCCTATCTTATGCGACAGCTTACAAATATTCTTCGTAAATATTACGACCATATAATTATCGACTGCCCCGCGGGTATCGGCTCAGGCTTTGAGGCCGCTATCGCTCCTGCGGATAGAGCATTCCTCGTCTGTAACGCAGACCCGCTCTCGGCTCGTGGCTGTTCTATGGTCAGAGAAAACCTTCAATCGGCAGGAATAACAGATATAAGACTTGTAATCAACAAATTTTCTGAAAAAAAATTCAGAAAAGCCAATCTCTACGAAGATTTAGATGCAGTCATTGACGAAGCAGGTGCAAGACTTATAGCAGTAATTCCAGAAGATTTTACTGCGTCAGCACTTTCTCAACAGGGCAAACCTATTGAAGGAAACTCTGATGCTGTCTATGCCTTTAACCGATTTGCCGCAAGGGCGGACGGAGAGAATGTTCCTCTCGAAATAAAATAAGCCCTATATACAAATTGTAACTTAAACTCTTAGGAGGTAATTTTTAATGAATATAGCTCTTATTGCACACGATTCAAAAAAAAGGAACTTATGGTTCAGTTCTGTATCGCATATTGTGGTATTCTAAGCAGACATACCCTATGTGCAACAGGTGTGACAGGCAAGCTCGTAGCAGAAGCAACTGGTCTTGAGATTCAGCGTTTTCTCGGCGGTGCTCAGGGTGGTGACCAGCAAATCGCCGCAAGAATTGCATTCAATGAAGTTGATATGCTTATCTTTCTGCGTGACCCACAGAATCCAAAGCCACACGAACCAAACGATATAAACCTTCTTCGCCTTTGTGATATGCACAATATTCCAGTTGCAACAAATATTGCCACTGGTGAAGTTCTTATCCATGGTCTTGAGCGTGGTGACCTTGATTGGCGTAATATCGTAAAATCTTAATTGAATTAAGAAATAAATATTTTGTTAATACAAGCAGTATTAGGAAATTCTGCAATAAATGTAGCGTATATCTACAAACTAAAATAACTGCGTTTCCTTAAACTAAGGATACGCAGTTATTTATTTTAATATAAGGAACGATTGACAGGTATTATTATATCGTGTATACTTATCAGTATGAGGATATTCGCACATACGGTAGGCGGTTCTCCCTGAGTAAGGGAGGTGATAATATGGTTACATACAGCGAACTTATTCAGTTTGTCATTATGTTGACTGAGGTTATCACTCTTTGCTATCTTATCTTCAAAGATAAAAAGTAAAGCGTTTCTTTTTAATATAAAATAAAAGAAACACCGCCAAACTCTCACAAAGTCACGGTGTTTCTTTTACACTATTCGAGGGAGAACCGCTTACTGCGAATATCCTCCGTACTGTCTATATTATAATCTCTAAAATGCTAAAAGTCAAGCAAATAACTTTGAACATAAAGGAAGATAGAAAATGGATTTAATTACTAAAAGTGTAAAAGGAACTCAAGATGTACTGCCAAAAGAAAGCTATAAGTGGCAGTTTGTCGAAAAAATAATGAGAGAAGAAGCCAATGCTCACTCATTCAAGGAAATTCGTACACCTGTTTTTGAGCATACAGAGCTTTTCCAGCGTTCAGTTGGTGATACAACAGATGTTGTCCAAAAGGAAATGTATACATTTAATACTAAGGGCGAAGATTCAATCACACTCCGTCCAGAGGGTACAGCTGGTTCAGCAAGAGCTATCCTCGAACACGGTGTATATAATGACGGCTATCCTATCAAGGCTTACTACTTTACATCTTGCTACCGTTACGAAAAGCCTCAAAAGGGCAGACTTCGTGAATTTCACCAGTTTGGTATGGAAGTATACGGTGCAGCCTCATATTTTGCTGACGCTGAAGTTATATGTGCAGCAGATTCGATATTCAAGCGTCTTGGAGTTAAGGGATTAAACCTTGAAATTAACTCTATTGGTTGTCCAAATTGTCGTGCAAATTATCACAAAGCCCTTAAAGAATATTTCGCAGAACACACATCAGAGCTTTGCGAAACCTGCCTTTCCCGACTTGAGAAAAATCCAATGAGAATACTTGACTGCAAAAGTCCTATCTGCTCTAAAATTGCAGAAAAAGCTCCAACTGTTCTTGATTATATCTGTGATGATTGTAGAGAGCACTTTGAGGGTGTAAAAAAGTGTCTTGATTCCGTTGGTATAGAATATACTGTAAACCCAACTATCGTTCGTGGACTTGATTATTATACACGCACAGTTTTTGAGTTTGTTTCCTCATCTATCGGTGCTCAGGGTACAGTCTGTGGTGGTGGTCGCTATGATGGACTTATCGAAGAGCTTGGTGGTCAGCACACACCATCTCTCGGATATGCAATCGGCATCGAGCGACTTCTTCTCTTGCTTGAAGCTCAAGGCATTGAAATTCCAGCCGCACCAACCTGTGATATTTATATTGCAGGCTTAGGCGAAAAAGCACAGCTTAAATCCTTTGAGCTTGTAAAAACAATCCGTTCATCATCACTTTCTGCTGAATGTGATATTGTAGGCAGAAGCCTTAAAGCACAGATGAAATATGCTGATAAAATCGGAGCAAAGTTCAGCATAGTCCTCGGCGATAGTGAGATTGAGAGTGGCAAAGCACAGCTCAAAAATATGGAAACTGGTGAGAAAACAGAAATTTCTCTCGGAGAAAACTTCTTCTCAGATTTCTATAATGTCTATATTCAATCGCAGTTCGCTGTAAAATAATAAATTAAAAGTGGTTGCAAGCCTAAAAAGCTTGTAACCACTTTTTTGTAAACTCAAAATTGTAGATTTAAGAGTTCTGATAAGTTTTCAACAATATAGTCTGGAAATGTTGAAAGCTTGTCAGGATTTCCCAATCCTCCAAATCCTTGCTTTATCCATACTGTTCTCATTCCTATATGCTGTGCAGGAATAATATCATTATCAAGCCTATCCCCTATCATATAAGTATTTTGTGCCGGACAATTTGCCTGCTTCAATGCAAATTTAAAAATCCGTTCATCAGGCTTTGCAAAACCAATATCAGACGAAGAAACAACTATATTAAAGTAATCATATATTCCAAACTGTCTTAACCTTTCTGATAAATCTTTATTTTGGTTTGCAATAATTCCAAGATTATACTTTACACTTAAATAATTTAAAACATAATCTGCCTGTGGATAAATAGTTTCAAGCTCACTTTTCCAAGGGACTTTCTTTAGTCCACATCTTTCTAAAGCACATTTATAGAAATTCATATTACAACAAGCATAATATTCCATATTATGATAAAATTCATAATAGCTAATAGAACTCCCATTGATAGTATCAATAATTCTTTGCTTTTCACATTCTGTTTCATCTATAAGTGTAGAACCGACATCGAAAAACAACCATTTTTTCATAAATTCCTCCAAAATAGCAACACCCCGCTTATCAGAAATTATCCGATAAATGGGGTGTTATTTTATAAAGCCAATATTATTGTGATATATATTTTCTCATTTTTCTACGAACAATAAGAACAATCGCTGCAATAATACCGATAATCAAAACAGAACCACCAATAGTTACACTATAGAACATTGGCTTATTAGCATAGAAAATAACGAAATTATTCGGTGAAACAGTTATATTTGAAATAATTTTCTTATTTTCATTAAACTGTCCATTTGAACCTACCGAACAATCATCACAGTAAAATACGACTTGGTTTTCAAAACCTTCCGGAATATTAAATTCAACCTTGCCATTATTACTGCTCAGATATTTTAATAAATCCTCTCCAGATTTATTAAACAAAACATTTATTTCCTTGCCATTAGAATCAAGAATAACTATTCTCAAGCTTCCCAATTTTCCTCCATTATCCGAAGGAATAACTGTAACTTTCTGCTCCTGTACCTGATAACGACCATTATCCTCTATACCACTGACTATAAGTGTAGGTGGAGTCTTATCAACTACAAACTTAACTTCAAGGCCTTTCAAATCGCTATAAGCCACAGAACCAGCCTTATCAGTTGATTCAATTTTTATATCGTAGTCGCTCTCATTTTCAAACAACGATGAACTTATAACATATTTTCTCTCGCACCACTTAGAAGTATCTGTGGTTTCAGAGGTAGTATATCCCTCATTTTCTTTAAGAGCTGTTCCGTTAAGCTTAACTACATAATTTTCTATCGGGTCAACATTTATCTCTTGAATAACTATATCATTATCAACGCTTGAAACATAATAGTTATCTAAAAGCTTTTGTGTATTCTCATCAATCTTAAAGGTTGAACCATTTCGGTTTATAGAAAATTCTGCATTATCATATGTCTTACCATCATCAAGAAGAATCTTGTCTGTCTTATTGCCAGACATATCTGCAACAGAACAGCTAAGTGTATATACTGCATCATCACTAAGATTATCAACAACATATGAATATGATGTACTGCTATTTTTTCTGAGATACTTGCTAAGGTCAATGCTTTCTCTTGTAAATTGTCCTGAGCTTGTCATCATAAGTGCTTCAAAAACTGGCTTAAAGCTATTATAATCAATATTAGTATCGCTTGCCTCAATAGTAAAGCCATAGGTCTTATCCTTGTTAGCAGTATTATTTTTGATATTAGTAACCTTTAAGCTTGGTTTCTTAGTATCAATAACCAGATAATCAGAAGTATAGTTATTCATCTTATTCTTTGAACGGTCTGTATATTCAACCTCTATACGATATTTTCCGTCCTTATCAATCGAGAAAGTACCTGTGTGTAAATCTGAACTATTATCTGTCCAGCTTACTGAAGGGTTCAATGTACGCTCTGCGTTTATATCATAAACCATAACCCTGACATCTTCAGAATAGAAATTAGCTTCATTTATTTTTAGTGTGGCATCTATTTTACCATCATAATAAGCTGTTCCATCTGCTGTTGATATTGGTTTATTAAGAGTTACATCTATTTCAGGTTTGATATTATCAACTATTATCTTCTTAGTATCTGATTTATCACTATCATTCTGCGACATATCATATGCTATAAATTTAACAGTACCATTATACTGATGCTGAGCGTCAAGAACTGATTTTGGAATTCTGAATGTTGCAGTATTCACATTGCCATTTCTCTTTATATCAGCCCTGCTTATTGCTTCATTAAGCAGCTGTGCATTAACATTACTTGAATTATTATCCTTCAAATAACTATATACAAATTTTCCAATAGCTGTAGTATCATCTTCTGCTGAAATAGTAACAGTAACAGGTGCATTGTAATAACCAAATGTTATAGAATTAAGCACATTCTGAAAAACATTCTGGCTATATGATATTCTCAAGTTTTTAGGTGCAGTCTTATCAACTGTAAACTTATCCTCAACATTGTTCTGCACTTTTCTTCCAGCCAAATCCTCATACTCTATCTTAAAGGTATAATTAGCGTCAGTCGAATATTTAATATTTGCTGTGTATACATCGCCATTTTTTATCCAGTTGCTTCTCTTGCTAAGGTATTGAGCATAATTCTCAACACCAACAGCCTTTCCATTAACATCAACCGCAGTAATATTTGCAGCAATCTCATCTGCTCTGAAATTACGCTCAATAACACTAATAGTAGCTATCTGTGCAGAATTATAGTATTTAATTCCATTAGCAGTATTTACAACCTTATTTGGAGAATATGCAACATTGATCACAGGATTAGTATGGTCAACAATAATCTCATTCGATGTATAAGTTTTCATCTTATTATTTGACCTATCAATATAACTAATCTTTATGACATACTCTCCTTCTTTTTGAGAGTGTAAGACTGCCTGTCCAAGTATCGCCATTCTGTTTCCAGTTATTCAGCTTTTGCTTTGAGCCATTAACTTCTATATTAACATCTTCTGAATAGAAGTTTGCCTCAGTAATTTTAATAGTAGCTGTTGCACTGTCCTTATAGTATAGCTTATATAAATTTCCTTCTGTATCATAGTTGTAATTACTTACATCATTCATATCAGATGCAGTAACAATCCTATCAGCCTTACTAAATTCAACACTTCTTGTCGGTGAGATATTATCGACTATAAGAATACTATTTTTACTATCATACTTTACATCGCTTGTATTTCCGGACCTATCAATTGCAGTAAAGGAAATTTTTCCTCTATACTGTTTTGATTGGTCGGCTGTAAGAGTGAATTTTGCAATTGCTGTTTTCTTATCTGATGTAATTGTCATATTTTCACGGTTAATAGTTCCGCCATCACTTTTCAGATTTTTAGTAGTGCTTGCACCATTCTCTCTTGTATATGTCCATGTCATACTTTCAACGCCTGAAATATCATCAACCGCTGTCAAAGTAACTGTAACATCTTTCTGATATGCGTAATAACCAAAAGTAATGCCATTTAATACACTTTCCCAGAAATTAAGTTCTTTGCTATATGAAATTTTCATCTTTGAGGTTGATGGAGCATACTCATCAACTGTAAATTTATCCTGCTTATAGTTATCAGCTGGGTGAGAAGCCAAATCAGAATAAGAAATATCAAAAGTATAATTTGCATTTACAGAATACTTTATTGTTGCTGTATATGTATCTCCATTCTTTTTCCAGCTATCTCTTGATGAAAGATATGCCGCATAGTCAGTTACTTTGATGTTATTTCCACCTGCGTCCTTAGCACTAACTGTTACTGCAACATCATCTGCACGGAAATTACGCTCAGTAATTTTAATAGTTGCTGTCTGCTGTTTATTGCAGTAAACATTTTTTTATTTGCATCAGAAATTTTATCTTCTGGAGAATATTGAACATCTATAACAGGCTTTGTCCTATCAATAATTATAACATTCGACTCATACGACTTCATTTCATTAGTCGAACGGTCCGTATATGTCATTTTAATAATATGCTCTCCCTCATCACTTAGGGTAAGCGTATTTGTATACTCATCACCATTTTGTTGCCAATTTTCGCTAAAGTCTATAGACTTACCATTATCATATAGATTAATATCCTCGCTAAAGAAGTTAGCCTCTTTAACCGTAAATTTGAGAGTGGCATCGTCTTTATAATAGAGTCTATAATTATTAGCGTCAGACTTCATATCATATGTAGCATTTTTAAAGCTCTCTGCATATATTGACTTTACAAAGTTGTTTGTTTGATATTCAACACTTCTTGTCGGTGAAATATTATCAACAACAGTTATTCTCTCATCTTTGTTTTCTACTGGATAAGTTGCTGTTTTTCCTGCCATATCAGTAACTGTAAACGAAATCGTTCCACGATACTGTTTGCTTTCCTCTGCTGACAATTCAACTGTTACTTCACCAGTTTTTCCATCTTCAGAGAACGTAATATCTTCTTTTTTAAAGTGCTTACTTACATCAGCAACAGACGAATCACTTGAACCGACCTGTCTTTGATATTCCCAATCAATCGAATCAATACCAGAAGTCATATCATCTGCACTAAATGTAATTGTTACATTATCCTTATAATAATAGGTAATGAATGTAATATTATCAATAATTTCTTCAAAGAAGTTCTTTTCCTCTGAATATTTGGCATTAAGATTTGTTGGTGGTGTTTGGTCAATCGTAAAATCAGGTGAATTATACTTTTCCTCAGCATCGTTCCCTGCGAGGTCAGTATAATTTAATGTAAAACTATAATTTGCATCTGCGTTAAACTCAATTTCAATATAATGATTATTTCCATCAGAAATCCACTCTCCATTATGAAGTGTATCATTCAATTCTTTAAGAACTGTTTCATAATCGCTTATATTATTAAGTGTAACATCTTGTGCTTTAAGCTCAAATATAATATCATCGGCTCTGAAATTTACTTCATCAACTGATACCTTTGCTCTAATTTTTGTTGTATAGAATTTTTCGTTCACAGCCGGAGAATCAGAAAAATAGTCAACAGAAATTATCGGTTTTGTTTCATCTATGACAAAGCTTGATGTTTTTTCATCAGAAACCTGTCCAAGCTCATCACTTGCAATAACAGAGATGTTATAAACTCCATCTTCACTAAATTTAATTGAGTTTGTCCATGTTATCTTTGCTGTATTGCCATTCTTAACCCATTCATCATTTTCAAGCTTATATCCACTTTTAGAAAGCTTCTGACCATTGATAAGAATATCAACCTTGTCCGCATCAAAATTGCTTTCAGAAATGCTAATATTGGCTACAACAGATTTATTGTAATACTGTCCATTAGTTGCCACAGCCTCAGAATTAAGCTTAATATCAACATCAGGCTTTCTATTATCAACTATAACCTTAGCATTTTTATCGTATTCTGTTTCAAGTCCTGCCTTACTTTTTGCAGTAAACTTAATATCGCCTCTGAACTCAGCCTCTATCTTAAATGATGCTTTATAATAGGTCTTTCCGTTGTCATCTATCGCTGTTTCTATATTATCGAGTATAACATTTTCACTAACCTTATTTTCTGTGTCAAGCTCTCTGCCATCTTCAGGTATTAACTCATAAGAAAAACTCTCTATACCAGAAATATCCTCATAAGCACTCAAGGTTACTTCAATATTTGTATCTCTACTGCTTACAAGTCCAAATGTAATATAATCAAGAATAGTATTATATACATTTTTTTCGCTCTTATAAGAAATATCAAGATTATAAGGTTTAGTATTATCAATATTTATATTTTCTTTTTCTACGCTATAAACTATTCCATTTTCATTATTTCTAACATAAAATTGAATATGCTGATTTTTTCCATTGTTGGTATATACATATTCATCTTTCCAGTTACTGTCACTAATGCTCATATTATCACTAATTTTATATCCTTCAGGAGGGGTAATAGTGACACCATTTGTTGTGTTATACCAGTCATTATAATCTGTCTTAGAATAATTACAATATAAAGAATCTGATTTTGCAATATCAAGATTGATATATGCCTCTGCATTAGATTCATTATAGCACTCGCCCTGTGCATTTTTAATAGTTACCTTATATTGTCCAATATCTTTATCAGCAAATTTTATGAGGCCTGTATTATCTATTGAGGTTTTTCCTTCGCCAATCAACTTCTCATAAACACCATTATGAAGCTTGTAAATATTATAACTAACATTTACATCTACATCTTCCTCTTTTTTGGCAAAGCATACGAAAGCTGATATTGTTTTTGTTCACCATAATTAAGTTCAAGTGTATGGCCTGTAATTTTCTTATTACCAGCAAAAATATCAATACTTCTGTCCCCACGCTTAACAGTTACTGTAAAATAACGAGTAGTAAATTTATTATAATGTCTTGTTTCATCAAAATTAAATCTGATGTTAAATTGTGCATTATCGCCAGCCTTTTTAACTATTATCCTATTTTCACTTAATTCCACATAATCATTTTCTTCAATTTCAGCATTTAATAATGTCGCATTTTCTTGAATACCACTAAACCAAGTAGGGCTAATTTCTATTTCGTCACCATAATTAACGATTTCAATCATTTTATTTGAATAAGAAATATCTTGGTCTGCTTTTCCTACTTCTACTGAATAAGAAGCTTCATTGATTTCTCTGCCATCTGAATCATATCCAAATACATATGATTCGCTATCAAGTGCAGCTGTGATAGTTGCTTTTCCTATATCATTTCCAGTCACATTTCCATTCGTATCAACCGATGCAACCTTACTATCACTTGAGGAGTATGTTAAAACGCCATATTCTTCAACAAAATTTTTTAATTTATTTGTAGCGCTTTTTCCATATTCAAGACTTATATTTTCTTCTTCAAATTTTGGTCTTACTATATCTTTGTCTACAAGAATTTCTTTTGTTTCGATTGTTTTAATCTTATAATTTAAATTTAAACTTTTTATATCTGCTTTTACTTTAAATCTACAAGCCTTATGAAAACTTAACTTACCTTCAGAGTCAATCTCAACATAATCACTATATTGCTTCGTATTAACATTGCTACCATCAAGACGAGTAACCTTTGATATATAATATGTTATCTCAACTTCTCCAGCGTCTTCAGAAATATTTGTTACTTTAAGTTGATTACTTTTTGCTATTTACCTTAGGATTTTGAGGAACGCCTAAAAATTCTATTTCATCACCTAATTCCTTTGCTTCTACTGTAACCTTAAAACTCAATTTACTTTTCTTATACTTTCCATCATAAGGCACCATTACATTAATAGTAGCCTCACCAACACTATTTGCGTTAAGGTTAATGTATGAACCATTTTTTACAACAGAAACTATCTTTTCATTAGAAGATGTTGCTGTTATATTGCTTAAATACTCACTATTAGAGTTATCTGGTTTTACATATATATCCATACTATGACTATAAATCATATCAAGTGCTGAAGAAAACTCTTTTTCTTTACCATTTTCTAACCTATATGCAAGCCTCAGACTTTCATTACCAAGTAATTTTTCAACAGTTATAGGTCGTATTTCATAAACTTTTTTACCTTTAAAATTATCTATATTTCCTGTTAATGAACTTTCTGCAACCTCAATATTATCAGGATTTAAGTTGTTATATACCACAGTTTGGGTTTGATATTCACTAGATGTGAGTGTAAATTCATATATTTCATTCTGATAAAGCTCGGTTGTATACTTATTTAGTCCTTCAGTATACCTCATATATTTACTGCCACGCTCATCAAGAACTAATTTTCCATTTTTATTTGTTATGTAGTGTTTAACAAGTATGCTGTTATTTTCAAAATTAGAGGAATCTACAACATTTTTAGTTGCACTGCTTTCAGATATAAGTTCCTCTAAAGAGATTGAATAATATGCTCCCTTGTCTTTATAAAGCATAATATTAGAAACAGTATTTGATTGAACTTCAACCATATCTATACCACTTGAAATATATCCATAGGCGTCAGCTGATACTATATCAACATATACAGTTCCATTATCATCTAATTCAATTTTTGCTTGGCCATTACTGCCTGAATAAGCAACCTTTTCATCAGAAATAAGATTCTTTTTATCTATATCAGCATATACCTTATACTTAAAAACCGTATTCGGCACAGGAATATTGGAACTTTTACCTTTAGTAATTGCATTTAAGGTCAACATTATTTTATTATCTGTGTTCTCAGCGCTATGTTGAGCAACACTTAGATTGTTAGTACTTTCATCATTATAAGAAACTGCTTCTGCTGAATTAAACGAGCTTCCTATATTAAGTCCAAGTATTGGAATAAGTAATGCCAGAACACCAGAAACAATTCTATCTCTAAGTTTAATATTACTACCTGCCATCTTAAGCTTCACTCCTTTTTTTATTTATAATCAAGCAATTAAACATCTTACCATTTAATATGCAGTGCATAATAAATGTAAAAGTAACTGCACTAAAAAATATATAACATATATATAATGTACCATCAGTTGCAATCGTTAAGATAATAAGTCCTATAATACTGATTATCAACAAAATATCAAAAATAGCAGCAATTTTATTCTGAAAGAATTTTATAAGACCTATTCCTCTTTTTATCTCTTTTATTCCATTTATATTTTTTCTAGCTAAAAATAGGCTTATCATACCAAAGATTAAAGTAAGCCAAAAGATAATACCAATGATAATATTATAAGCATTACTTCCACTATCAATATTCGTCTGTATAAGTGGCATTACTAAAAATGTAGCCGACATTATAAAAAATGCAATCATTGATAACAAGAGAAAAGCTTTTCCCTTACTATTCTCATTTTTCATTTAGGTAACCTCCTAATTTATAATTTCATCTGTCCATATATATGTAATATCATATATAATCGCAAACTCTTTTGGTTCTGAACCATTATCAGTACCAGCCTTATTATTCAAAACACTTGTTTCTTCTAATGAACTCATCTGCAATAAAACCGTAGTTTCATTAGCTCTTTGGTTAAGCACCATAGTTTCATTATAAGGTGCTAATGATGCCGTCTTAAATTTTTCAGTTACTGGTGAATCCGAGTCCATTGATACATTTGTCTTCTTCATAAGTTTGCCAGAAGACGAAAAATCAATTTCGTTATGCAACTTACCTTTTTTCTGTTTAAGTCTTTGGCTCATTGATTGTTCTGTATGCTCATTTATACTTTTGATTGCCTTTCGTGCTGTAGCACCAGTTAAAAAACCGACTATCTTAGGAATTTTAAAGACAAAAAAGAGTATGATAGACAAAACCAACATAATTATGCACATTATAAGTGAGCCATAGAAGATATATTGATATATTTCATATGTCATTCATTGCCACTTCCTTTTTCTGCACTTGTTATTTTATACTTCTCCATAGTATCAGAAATCATCGCACTAACCTGTTGCTTTTGCTCTTTATATATAGAGTCATCAATATCCACAAGACTTGAATTCATATCATTCAGAAGTGTATTAATCTCATTATAACTCAAGCCATTATTTTTTATAGCATTCACAAAGCCATTTGCATTATTATAAATTATATTTGTTATACTGTTTATAATATTTATCTTGGTGTCACTTTCCTCAGGAGTTTTTCCTAAACCGTTTATCTTAGATTCAAGCTTAGTAAGCTTATCCCATAGGTTCTTATATTCTTGAAGTTCTTTACCTTTCTGTACCATTGTAGACTGATGATTTTGGTCAATAAGTTGAAGGCAGGACGCAATATCACAAAAAATAGAAGCCATTTCATATTTATTCTTTGCCTCTGAAAACCATTTTGAGGCATTAACATATCTTTCTCTATCATTTGTTGTATCTGATGAAAAAAGAAAGGCATTTCCAAATTCATAGCATACATCAATATAACCATCATAATTTTTTTCTTTAAGTTCTTCAAGAACATTTACCGTTTCTGAATATCCATTAGAATTTTTTCTGTCAAGTCCAGCCTGAAGCTGATTAAGCCCATCTGCTTCTTCTTTTGTTAGTGTATCTGTTCTCAGATAATTAACAAGCTCAATATAAGCATCAGTTTTTGATGGGTCAGTCAAGATTGCATTATAATAATCGTCTAAAGATTTAGCATTTGAAAGTATGTAAGAGTAGTTTTTACTTTTAATATTTTCGGCTGATGCGTTACCCCATATGGCTACACAACCAAAACCTATTGTAAGTATAACACTTGTAATGAATATTCCCAAACGAAATTTCATTTTTCTTCTATAGGTATTATCCATCTCATCAAAATGCTCAAGGTCATACATAAGCTCCGCACAAGATTGATACCTTGCGTCAGGGTCACGCTGTGTGCATTTCATAATAATTTTTTCAAGACCATTTGAAAGTGCAGGGTTTATCTGACGGATAGGTTTTATTTCATAAGGCGGTTCGCAAGGATTCATTCCAGTAACAAGATGATAAAGAGTTGCGCCAAGACAATAAATATCTGTTCTTGCATCTGTCTGTCCCATTCCACCAAATTGCTCTGGTGCAGCATAGCCTATTGTTCCAAGACAAGTTGTATCAGCTATATTTTTAGACTTATACTCTCTCGCTGTGCCAAAATCTATCAGAGTAATACTTCCATCTGGTTTTAGCATAACATTTGCAGGCTTCATATCTCGATATATTATTGGGGGTTTTCTTGAATGAAGATATCCTAAAACATCGCATAATTGCTTTGCCCATTCAACAACATTTTCCTGAGATTGTGCCCCATACTCTTCCAAAGTTTTGCTCAAAGGATTACCCTGTATGTAATCCATAACTATAAGAAAAGTATTATCATCTTCTATAACATCGACAATACTCGGCAAACTTGGGTGACTTAATTTTTTAAGCATATCAGTTTCAACAATGAGTCCTTGCTTTATAAGCTCAAAGTCTTTTACACCATCTTTTCTGACTTCTTTAATAGCCCACTGTTTATTTGCCTTTTCATTCATAGCAAGGTATACAACGCTCATGCCGCCCTGTCCTACCTTGTTAAGAATTTTATATTTTCCGTCTATAATTGACCCTATCTTTAGCATAATTATCCCTCAAAAATAAACTAACTAAGGCACCACCGCACAAATAAAGAAAAATTCCTGTAATTATTTGTGCGGTGCTGCCCTAATTTTTAATCAAAATGTTCTGATTAGAGCAACAGAAATATTATCTCGCTCCATTCGTTCCTTATTAAGTTCTATAAGATCTTTAGAATTTTGCGTCATAATATCGTTGCTAATCAATAATTCTGGTTTTAATTTTGTGTATATTTCTTCTTGAGTTATTTCGTGTCGAAGACCGTCTGAACATAACATATATACTGTGTTTATATCTGATTTCAAGTAAAAAACATCAGGGTAAACCTTCTCAGATGCACCAACGCACTGCAATAAAACATTTCGTCTTCTGTCAGTTTTAGCCTGCTCAGGTGTCATATGTCCGAGTGCTATCTCACGAGCAATAAAAGTCTGGTCTTGTGTTATCTGATTTATGTCATCATTTATAATGTATGCTCTTGAGTCACCTACATTTATAATATAACATTCACTTTGAGTTATCAACATAGCAACAACCGTTGTACCAAGCTTTATTCCTTGTGAATCTCCATAGCGACCTATGATTTCATTTTGTCCTGAGATAATATCTTTCCACTGAGAGAATATAACTGACTGGTCAAGGGTTTGTCTTGTCAAAATAGGAAGTTGTTCATTCACCCATTTATCAAAGGCCTTTATTACTGTTGCACTTGCAACCTCACCTTTTTGCAGTCCGCCCATACCATCACATACTATGGCGAAAGCCATTCGTCCCTGATATGTATCAATAATTTTAACGCTCAGACTATCTTGATTTGTATTTTTTACTATTCCAATATCAGTTTCTGCTGAAACCATAAAATCCATTATTTTACACCCTTTCAAAATGAAAGCTTAAATTATACTATCTCAAAAGTAAATTTTTCATTTGCAAGGGTAATCTCACACCCCTGATTCAAGCTTAGCTTCAACATTACTTGTAAGCATCTGTCCATCTAAAAAGGTATGATTTGTAGAATTAGTATCAACAATAAAATATTCACCATTTTTACAAATTATATTTGCGTGGCTTCTGCTTATTGCAGGATTATCACCTATAAAGTAATCCACAAAGCTTCTCTCTTTACCTATATAAAAGACATCTTTTGTTATTTTTATTCTTTCATTATTTTTCTTTCTTACCAAATATGCTGATTTAGCTTGTTGATATGTTGTTCCCATATCACTTCCAAGAACAGTCGTATCACCAATATTGTCACCTGATAAAACTGTTGTATCTCCAAAATTAGGTTGTACCATATTAGCAGGCTGCTGAACTGGAGCAAAATTATTTATAGGCACATTATTACTAACAGCACTATTATTTGCCACTTGAGTAGCAGGTACTTTTGCAGGTGTTACAACCGTATTGGGTGCTGGCATAGGGTTATAAGTTGATGTTGGTTGCTGTACTTGTGTATATTGAATTTGCGGTTGAGCTTGAGGCTGCTGTATATTTTGTTTCTTACCACTTTTTTTAGCCTCTTTTTGTGCTTTATATATTGCAGCATTTTCCTTGTTATAGTGCTGCAATAAGTAAAACATACTCATCGGCTTTTCAGAACTTTCAGTTGTTTGCTGAGAAACGTTCTCTGGTTGAACTTTTCCTGGCACAGCAAATGATGATTGCGGTTTAGCCATAGTAGGAGATTTTTGTGGAATAGTAATACTTTGTGCAGGTGCTGCAATATTATTTGGTGTTTTAGGTTTCTGAACTGAACCTTGAAAACCTACGCTTGTATTAGTCTGTGAACTTGTTGGTGCCTGATATGTAGTTTCTGCTGGTTTTGGCATAACTGGTGTAGCTTGTACATTAGTTTTTTGAACATTTTGAGGTATAGCATTCTGAACTGCCACAGAAGTTGGCACAGCCTCTGTTTTCATTGCATCATTTTTTCCACCATCAATACTATCAAGTACCTCTTTAAAGCCTTTAAGTGAAAATGAAGCTGAACTATTCAAAAAGTTTATAAGCTTTGCAATATAATCACAGTTTTCTGTTTGGTCATAATTTAATGTAAAAACAATATTTCTGAAGAAATCTTTTAAATTATTATTTTCATTTGCAATACCATTAAAAGGAACACAAATTACTTCAGTCTGACAAGTACTAACATTAACAAAGATACAATCTAAGTCAAGAAGTATATAATTAGTATTAATCATATAATCTTCTGCAGAAATAAAAGCTGTCAAGATGCCTTTTAGAACACCAATAACCTTCTTTTTATTAACTGTACCTGTAAAAAATTGTTTTACGCTAACTTTTGCCGAAATATTATATTTTATGAATGAAATACCATCTGCACAGCCATAAATAGAAGCCAAAAAACCATCAATGTTATTATTGCTAATCATTCCTAATGCCAGCCTATCAGGTGTTGCATTTTTAGGAAAAACAAACTTTAAATATGTGTTTGTTCCTTGATTTTCATACGAAAAATTTTCCATCATAAAATATCTAACTCCCCTATCATAATCGAAGTTAATGTTATTGACAACTTAAAGCAATAACTAACCTATTTAAGCATTCTCTTAATAATTTACCACATATTCACTTTAATAGTCAACCGTCTATCAATTCCAACAAGACCTTGAAAATCAAATACAAACTTTTGTCTGTACTTAATAACCATAGTTAAAACACCATCTTCAACCGTACTCTCAGAAAAATCTAATTCTTCATTCTCAACTCCGATGAGCTTATATATTTCTTTAGCTTTTTCCTCTGCCTTTGTTATGTCCGATTCGCCAGTTAAATATCCTAAGAAACGATTTTTTATTACTTCGTTCTTATCAATTTCATAGAGTTCATTTCTGTTTCCATGCTTATAGTCATCAGCATCCTTATCATACCAACGCTTAGTAGATGCAAAGGTAGAATCTATACTATCTGCAGAAAAACTACCAGTAAACAAATTCTCCATAAAGGTTATCACCAATTCAGTTGCTGGGTTATCATCTTCATCTCTGATTTTTTCCGTTCCATAAGAATCTAATGAAAGGCTTTCAGCACTTTGTAGCATAGAATGGCTTATCATTTGCTGTCCCATAAACATTACAATAAACCCATATATAAAAAGTATAAGAAAAATAAAAATCGGAACAACTATACATGCTTCAAGTGAAATTGTGCCATCTTCACTTTTTCTTTTTTTTAACACTCAAAGCACCTCCTTAGTAACTTAAATCCTGACTATATTGTTTCGTAAATATGCTATTATCAGATATATTCAATATAGAAATAAAAGGATTAAAGGTAACCTTAGATGTTGTGTTTATTGTTGTGTAGGCCTGATTTATCTTAAAGTAACTTCCACTTCCCTTATCTACTGTCTTATCTTCTTCAGGTATAGTAGTACCACCTTGTATAATTTTTATCTCATCTTCTATTTTCTCAAGGTCTCCGTTACGATAATAGCTATCTGCTTCAAGCTGAATAATATTTGCTAACCTTCCCAGCTTTACATCGACCGTAGGCCCTAATTTTAATGCAAAAAATAGATATGCATTATATTTCATGTCAATTAAACCATCTTTAAAATCATTTTTACTATTCTTAAGTTTTTCATTTGATTCTTGAAGGTTCTTAATCTCTCCTTCTACTGCCTTCTTCATATCTCCATTTTCAATAGCAGCATCTTTAATCTTACCTAATAATACTGGAATTCCACTTGCCGAAAAATAACAGGTTTCTTTAATCAATGGTACATCAGAGCCATTAACTAATAATATAGTATCTATATATGATTCCGCAAGAATAAAAGCAATATAAACTACAAAAGCAAATAAGCCTGCGGTTGAGGCAATTCCTTTTATTGTTGTATCTTTCATAACTGGATAAATATTAGACACTAATCTCAGCATAAAAACATCAAAGAATGATTGTACCTGATTAAATATTTCATTTGATGTACCAACTAAAAACATATTCAGCTTCTGCACCTTTAAACATATTGTCGCTTCCATATGCTACGTTGGACATATTTTCTAACATAGCTTGATACTCTTCCTGAGAAACTGACAATGGGGTACTTTGTGTTATAATATCTTCATATTTATAACCTGTAAGCGATTCTCCATCAAGATTAACTCTCTCTTGATTTTTGATTGATGATGTTGTGACTCCATTAGCTGCATTCGTCCTATTAGGCAAATTATAGACTATATATCCATCAATCAACAATTCATCATAAATTTTGCTTGGGTCTTTAATTTGTTCTATAAACTCCTGTACTTTTAGCTATTTTACTAGAAACTTGGCTTGAAACAGATTTTATAACCGCTTTAGCTCCATTGAATATCTGTTTACAACCTTTAAAAAAGTCTAAAATTGACGGGTCAGAAGTAAGTGAAGACTTAACTGTTCTAATACCATCCATTAACTCTTGAATACCTTCGAGCAGTGTCTGAAACGGACTATCTCCGCTTGATAATAAATTACTTACACATTCTTGACTAAGCTTTGCATTTAATCTCCCATCAAATAATGTATGCATATTAAATAATGATTCCATCATTTTTACAAGCTCATCAAGAAATCCATCTATATTATCAGAACTATTATTAACAAAATCTTTAAGCAGATTATTCATAGCATCAATGTAGTTAGTTATACTATTTGCAAAATCGCCAATACCAAGTAAACCACTATCCAAACCATATATTTTTTTTATAGAGTTATTTAATTTTTCATTTCTTTCTGATTCAGATAAGGAACTATCATTCCAGTCATCATAATAGATATCCATAAGGGTACTAAGAAAACTCTTAATATTATCCTTGTCTGAACTAGTCAATTTGGAATAAGATGATGCATCACTCTTTGAAAGTTTAGATAATTTATTCCGATTTGAAATAAAATTATCCAATAATGTTATGTATTTTTCAACTTCTGTTTTATTAAAATCTTTTGCTGCTTCTTCCATTTTTTCGTAAAGGTTATCTATAACATCTTCAAATCCTACTTTTTCATCACTAGTTTTTTTGTGTAATTCTTCTACTTTTTCTTTAGCTTCATTAAAACTCTTTATTATTTCCAGAATATTTTCAAGCTTGCCCTTAAGAATAGCATAAGCTCCATCATTGTCAGAAAGTTTTTTTGCACTATTATAAATATTCTTTACTTTAGAAAAATAAGTATCATCTTCTAAGATGTTTTCTAACTTAGTATCAGCAGCATCATTATTGTCAGTATGATAATCAAATTTATCATTATATAGTTGTGTAAGAAACTCATTGTTTGCTTTGATAAATTCATTTGTTTTTTTTTCAAACTCATCAGTTTTCAAATCTTCTAATGAATTTTTTATTTCATCTATAAAGCTAGCTACCTTATCCAATACTTCTGCAACAGCACTTGCTGCATCTACACCTTTTTCTACCTTTTCAAACTTTTCCTTTGTTTCATCGCTAAACCTATTTTCTATTTTTTCCATTACACCTGTTGAGCCCACTATATCCTTCAACATATTTACAGGAACATTTATTTCTGCATTGTCTTTTATCTGTGTTTTAAGAACATTAGGTTCACTAAGTGGATTTTTACCATTTGCTTTAGTATCTCCAGTAGTTATTGCATTTCCCAGAATACTTAAATTGTCATTTAGGTCATTTATAAAGTTTTTAAAGACATCATCATCTTCTTGCTGTGACATAGCAAATAATCCAAACCTATCTTTCAAATATTCATCAGAATTCGCCAAAGATGAAAATTGAGTTGCATCTACTACATCACGATATGTCTGAACTGCACCTTGATATCTATATACTTCAACTAAACCACAAGCAATAGAAACAAATGGTGTTACAAGTACACAAAGAAAAATAGACATAGCACCTTTACAAGATTGCTTGATTTTTTTTACCACCGATTTTTTCATATCTGTAACTCCTCAAATGATTTTATTAACTTAACCAGTTATCCAACCTTTAACTGTATCAAATATGTCAACAACTTTTCCGACAAGTGCCAAAGGCGTACCATCACCCGCTATTCCATTTATAACCCCATGCACCATATTAAGATATGAATTATATTCAGTAATGTCCAAACACTCTGCTGATGAAGATGCTGTAAATCTTGGAGTTGAATCTATAATATTAAAATATTTTAAAACCCCCATAAATAATATTTCTGTTTCCATAGATACATCTACTGTAACATGAAATCTTCCTATATTATCAGTATATAGTTTAATATCCTCTACTTCGGGAGTCTTATTTGAAATTCCAAGATTAGTAAGTCCTACGCGTTTGCCTATATACTCTTTTGCTTTGATTTTTTTAGCATCAAGTGTATCATCTCTATGAAACATATATCTATACATTTGATTAGATGATAATTCGTTGCTTCCTATCTCTCTTTCCATCAAATCGCTGTCTTTAAACTTAAATGTTGCACCAACACTTGAGGCAATCTCATCTGCAACAGAGTTTAACATAGCTTTTTGATAAAATATAAATCCTATACTAAGTAAAGCTAAAAGGAGGAAAATTGTAATAGTAAATATTATAGTTGATTCCAGCATTACTTCGCCCGAATCATCATTTAAAAGCATTTTTTTTATTTTTTTCAAGTAAAATCCTCCTTATAAGCCACTTAATAATCTATTTTAAATAAATCAATAATATTCCTTAGTTACACCTGACCATTGATATTCTTCAAAATGCTCATCTGCATATGAGCCTTTTTTAACATAAACAGTAAGCTTGTAAGATGTATCTGTATCATCTAAATCGCCAAGAAATGAACTACTTATTGTAGTTAATGATTCTGGTAAATATAGCTTTTCAATCTTAGTATATCTAAATACTGTTTCACCAACAGATGTTACTGATTCCGGAATTTTAAGCTCTTTTATTGCTGTATCTTCAAACGCCTGGTCCTCTATTTCCGTTACAGAACTTGGAATCTCAATACTTTCAAGTGATTTACAGCCACTAAATAGATTTTCAGATATTTTTTTGAGTTTTTCAGGTAATTCAACCTTCTTTAAATTTATATCATTTATAAAACATCCTGAGGGTAAATCCTTAATATCATCTGATTCAAAAATAATACTCTCTAAATTATCATTATCGCCAAAATTGCCACTTTGAAAATCTGACATCATAAACATCTGGCATTTTTTAGGAATAACTATTTCCTTTTTCTTAGCACCTTCTTCTGATAAATCTGTAATATACTTACCGTCTTCCCATACAAAATCTCCATCTGTTGCCTCGTTACTATCAGAACTTATAGACTCTGATTTGCTTGAATCTGAATCAAAACTTGAAGATGAATCCTCTGTAGATGATTCCGATAAACTCGATGATTCTTCTGATGCAATACTATTACCAGAAGATGTATTTTTATCCTCAGACTTATTAGAACATCCTGCTATCATAACAGAAGATGCCATAGTTACTACCAAAAGTGCAATTAAAATTTTTTTCATTTTTCTCTCTCCTTAAAATTTTTATAATTATTAAAACTTTTAATCATTTTTTATTCCTATAATCAATGATAAAAGTTGTAATTTTACATCTTCATTTTCGTTATTATCATCTGTTCCCACACAGCAACTACCATTTGAGTTGAAATAATACGCTGCATCACTATCAGTATCTTTGAACTTATAATCAATAACAACCTCGTTATTTTTATCTATAAATCCCCATTTCCCTTTAGAATAAACCGCAGCTAAGCCATAACTAAAGCTTTTAGCATTATCATACTGAGGTTCAATAACTATCTTTCCTTCTTCATTAACAAAACCCCATTTATTATTATTCTTAAATGCTATCAATCCATTATTAGAAGTTTTTCCAATTTCAGAGCAAGTGACATTAGCCTTTTCTTCCAATTTATTATTATAAATAGTGTATGTTCCTTCTTTAGTAGAGGCAATCATAACATCATTACTCATATATGAGCCAGTTTCAGATAATACTATATCTTTATATTCATCACCCACCTTTTCACCCTTAGTATTAATAAGATACCATACGCCATTATTCTTTACAGCTGCTTTACCATTATAGAAGCAACCAGCATAATCGAAATCGCCAAAGGCCTTTTTAGCAAATTCATCATAATAGCTATATTTTCCATTATTCTTTACAGGCACTAATCCTTGAGAATATACACCCGCATCTTCTAAAATCTTAAAATCAAAAATTCCAAGAACAACACCTTTACCAGATATTAATCTACTATCTTTGTCGGTTGTATAAATTCTATCACCATTATTATTAGCCAAACTCATATATTCATATAATGAACGACTCGACTTACCAGCTTCGCTAAATGTAATCATATATTCATTATAAGTGACAACATATTCTCCATTTGATGGACCTTTAACATCGCTATAAGCTAAAGGAGAAATTTTATTCATATACCTGACTTCATTTGTTCTCTTTTTAATATTTTCTGAATCAATACCATTTTTCATAGCTTTAGATAAGCATTGATATTCTTTTTCATACTTTTTAGATTTATGATATAGGTCTGCCAGCTTATCAACGAAAGCTTCATTTTTCTCATAAGCAGCAGTTATACTTTCCATACTTGAAATATAATCCGAGGTTATTCTATCATCTTCTGCAAGTCTTTTATCATATGCGTTTATAAGCTTCTTACAAATTTCTTCAGACTGATTATTATTTAAATATTCCTTATAATTATTTATTGCTCTTTGATAAAGACCTTCCTTAAAATAATTATCAGCATCTGTAATAAGTTGTTCTTGATAATTCTCCTTAGATTTCTCACTTAAAAAATCTGAAACTGTAAATGCCCAGCCTATTCCAAGCAATATAACTATAGATATTATAAACACTATTCTTTTCATTAAATCATTTCCTTAAAATTAAAATGTTCCTAAAAGCATTGTTATAAGATAACCAATATATATAAAAGGAGCAAAAGCTATTTTGTCCTTGACTTTTCGCTTTTTAAATGCAATAAATCCTATTGCCATAAACATACATACTACCATTCCATAGAATACACTAAAAAATGTTCCACTCAAGCCTATAAGACAGCCCATAGCACTCACAAGCTTAACATCGCCCATTCCGATACCACTTTTGGTAAGAATAGACATAAGAAAAAATACAAAAAATGAAATTGCAAATCCGAAAACACTACCCATTAATACTCTAAAAAAGGTATCATTAAAAAGAAAATATTCTGGCACAAACAAAATTACTCTTATTAAATACGCTGAAACCACAAGTTTATTAGGAATCTTTTTTATCTGCTTATCAATGATAGAAGCTGAAATAAGCATTTCCATAGTCAAGAAAAGCTTTATAATTGTAATCCAGTTATTTGAATTAGACTGTATCCATACTGTTTCTAAACACAGTAGTGCAGATGAAGCTATTGAAATCAAAACAAAGATAACCCATTGCCAAACGGTAAGAGTTTTTATTTTATAAAAAAAAGTTGTACGCAGGCTTGCGTCCTGTTTAGTACCTTTATTTTCCTCGTCTGAATTCTCGCCTATTTTTTTATCTTCCGATTCCTGTTCTTCTGAACTCTCCTCCGAAGCTTCAACAGCCTCAAGGACTGCTTCTTTCTGCTTTCTGTTTTCTGCATATACTAAAGAAAACACACAAATAGCGAATGATACTAATAGGCACAAGCCTGTTACAACATAAATCATAAATTAAACTTCCTCAGTTATATTATGTATTTTTTAAAAATTACAATTAGTGGCTGGTTGTGTAACTTGCTGCACTATCTGTCTGATCAAAGAAAGTTTTTGTAGTGCCATTGAACCATCCAATAATCTGATCCTTAAATATCATAAATGCAACAGCAACCAAAAGAACGATTGCAAGAATAATAATGATAGAGATAAAGTTTGTATCACCATTTTCTTCCTTAACAATGCTCTTTGCTTTTCTTCCTAAATAATCCTTTGCTTTGCCAAACTTGCTCTTAGCGTCAAAAAAGAAAAAGTGCCGCCTTAGTACTGATGTTATTCATCAACATCTTCCTCCTTAAAAATATTAAATATATTTATAATAATGGTTTTTCACCAATATTATCCCAAAAGTAAACCTACTGCTGCCGCAATAACTACAATCATTACTCCCACAAAAATTAAAGTTGTAGGCAACAATAGCTTTGAAGAAGCCGCCTCACCCTTTTGAAGCATATATTGTTTCTTTGCCTCCAAAAGTTGAATAGATTGTTCTGCAAGTATCTCCGAAAGGTCTTTACTTCCTTTATCAATACCTTGTATAAGTACGCTTGTAAATTTCTTTACTTCAGCAGAGTTTGAATATATACCAAACTTTGATATTGCTTCTTTCTCTGTCATACCATTTTTCATATCAATACAAGATTGTTTCATTAAAGAATATACTGTTCCTTCTTTTGCTATTAGCAACAAGCTCCCATACTTCTTTAAGTGTCATACCAGAGTTCATAAGCATAGCAATAGTAGAAACTACCTCTGGCAATTCAGAAACACAGTCTTCTTTTCTTGATTCAACTTTATTCTTCATCTTTGTATAAAAATAGTTTCCAAGTGCTGCTGCAAAAATCGCACCTACCAAAACAAAGAATATTGAATTAAAAATTCCCCCAATGATAAATCCAAAAACAACACCAAGATAAGCAAAAGTCAAGGTTTGTGCCCAAGCTACCATAGCATAATATTCTGAATATCTGCTATCATATAAAAGCTTTGCCTGAGAAATAAGTTCATCTTTGTTTTTATCATGAATTTTAAATATAGAATTATCATTCATAGAAAATCCTATAACATAAAAGTCTTTTAAAGGGTACTCATTATCGTCCTCAAGACCTTCAATCAAATCAGCATATTTTTTGCCTTTTATATATTTGATTATAAGAAAAACAGCAAGTAAAGTTCCAATAATCATCATTGCTAATCTCATATCTCACTCAACCTTTAATACTCATAATCTTTTGACCCAGCTTATAGGCTATAATAAGAATAATTACACAAGCTGTCATCGCTACTACTCCAAGTACTGATGAAAAGCTTTCATTAAAATCGGAGCTCATCAATCTCATCATAGATACTAATATAATAGGTATAAATTCCATAACAAGCAACTGGGTTTTATTTGATGTAAGTGAGGTTTCTATTTCCTCACTCATAGAAATCTTAGATGAGATAATGTCAACTGTACGCTTTATAGTTTCCTTTAAATTACCACCAGACCTTACACAAATATTAAAGACCGTTGCGAAGTTATAAATATCGCTGTCACCACTACGCTCTCCAAGATTTTGCATCATTTCTTCAAAAGAAACATTATTCTCAATACCCTTCAATATTTCGTATGTTTCTTTTACTATATATGAGTCACTTGAGTATTGCATATTAAGGTCATTATAAGATGATGCCAATGCATCATTAAAATTCATACCACCTGAGATAGAGTTTCCAAGAGCAAGCAAAAAATCTTTAAATTGAAGCTTTAGTGTGCGTATTCTTTTCTTTCTGAGTTTTTCTGTTATATTTGGTATAAAAACTTTTAATCCTATAAAGCCAACTAAAACAAAAACTACAATATTGCTTATATGAGTTGCCAGTGTTTCTACACCATCATTTTTAAATAGCCCACCATAAAATATCAAACCAATAACTCCGCCTGCAACAAAAGCTATTGTATAATACATCAGCTTTTCCTTTTTACTCATATAATAAACATTATAATTAAGTAACTGTGTATTGATTTTTGATATATAATATTGTGGTTCTTTATTTTTTTTACTTTTTGACATTATCCCACACCCTAAATTTCAATATTCATACCAGACAACTGAAGTTTCAATGTATTTTTCATTGGATTTTTTGTCCTTTTTAATTTTCCAGAAACCTTTGTTAATGTACTTTTCTCATCTTCCTCAAAAACATACAAAGGATTAAGCTGAATCTGACCATTCTCATATCCCACAACTTCAGTTATTTCCATGGTTTTTCTGGATTTGTCACGAAGTCTTGATAGATGAATTATAATATCAACAGCCGAAGCAATTTGTTGTCTTATAGCATCAAGAGGCAAACCAGACGCACCCTGAAGCACCATAGTTTCAAGACGGCTCAACATATCGTGGGTTGAGTTGGCGTGTCCTGTTGATAATGAACCATCGTGACCAGTATTCATTGCCTGTAACATATCCAAAGCTTCACCGCCACGAACCTCACCAACTACAATTCGTTCAGGTCTCATTCTCAGCGAAGATTTTATAAGGTCTCTTATAGTGATTTGACCAATACCCGATGTATTAGCGTTACGGGTTTCAAGACTTACAAGGTTTTCAATTCCTGTTATCTGCAATTCAGCCGAGTCCTCTATTGTGATTACACGCTCATCTTTAGGAATGTAATTAGATAAAGCATTAAGAAAAGTTGTTTTACCTGAACCTGTACCACCACTTATAAATATATTATATTTTGATTTTACAAGAACCTCCAATTTATCAGCGATTTCTTGCGTTATAGAGCCATAACTTATAAGTTTCTCTATGGTCATAGGCGTTTTAGAGAATTTTCTTATTGTAATAGTAGGTCCACATAGAGCGATAGGTGGAAGTACAACATTTACTCTCGAACCATCAGGAAGTCTGGTATCGCATATTGGGTTTGCTTGGTTTACTTCTCTGCCAGCAAGTCCAACTATACGCTGTATAATATCTTCCAGCTTTTCTGTGCTTTCAAATCTTTTATTAAGTTTTGTAAGTCTTCCGTTCTGTTCTATAAAAATATTATCTGGACCATTTATCATAACTTCCGTTATGCTATCATCAGAAATAATCGTATCGAGCAAACCAAAACCTCTGATAGAACTATATACCTGCTCAACCATAGATGCTCTCTGATTCAGTGAACAATATAAGCTTCCTATTCTTTGGTTTACTATATTATCAATCTTTTCTCTAAGTTCGTTATCATCTATATGGCTTAATGCCAAATTTTGCGATACATACTCTTTAGAATCACTTACAATTTTTTGCTCCTGCTCGTAATCCATAATTTTCCCCCATCAAAATTATTCAAGCACATTAAAGAATTGCATTCCTGAAATTTTTGTAATAATCTGCTGTGTATTCAGATTCTCAAATGGAGGAATTCCTGCTATAGTCCTTATATCCAGATTTTCAATAGTTCTACCAGTATAATTATTAAAGCGATTATATAAAAGCATAGTTTTTCTGCAAATAGACATATTTTTTTCTTGCTCCAAAATTTGAATAGAAGCAATTGCTCTTACGGTTTTATCATTAGAGATTTCTGAACCATCGCCAACAAGTATAATTTCATTTGCCATTGAATATAATTCTAAATCATCTTTCTGCATTCCAAAATCACAATCAATCACAATATAATCATATTGTGATGACATAACTAATGTATTTATAAGAAGTTTTTTATCTTCTATATCAAGCTCAAGCAAATCAAGCACAAGGTTTGGTGAAGGAAAAAAGTATACCCCTCTCTTATCAATTTTCACAGAGCTTTCAAGCTTTAAAGAGAGATTAGATTTTTTACTCTTTATGTTATAAACAATATCACTCATTGTGTATTGTCCTTCGCCATAGAAGAACATATCCGCTGAACCAAATTTTTCAATATTTAAATATAAGACACGTTTGCTATTTTGTGCAAAATATAATGCACATGCTGCTGCTGCTGAAGATGCACCTGTGCCACCCTCTATACCAGTAAAAAGTAAAACCTTGCAATTCGTATTAGCCATATTACTGCCAGAAACTATATATTCTTTCTCAGAAAAAATTCCAAGTATATCTCTATATATTAAGTCAATCTTTTGAAAACGGCATACGGTATGTTCATTCTTAAAAGATTTAATATCATTTGAATCCACAAGATATGCAAAACCACACTCTTCAGGAATATTACTTGTATCTATTTCAAAATTATCTCCTGCAAGAAATACATCAATTCTTGAATCAGCAAGAGCTGACATCGCATTTTCCAGATTGCTAAATGTATAAACCTCAAGTTTATCAGAAAATCTAGAAGACAATGCTATTGAATAGTTCTTCAAAAAATCAACATCAGATTCTAAGATTGCAAGTTTTATTTTCATTTTCACACCCCATTTATTATCACTAACCACATAATAGATATAAAGTAAATTTTACTTATACAAAACTAAAACTTATTTAATATACATTGTATTTATTTATTAAAATAAAAAAATATAAAAAATACCATTAAAATTATACATTTATTACTAATATTTGTCAATTATTAAAGTGAAATACCAAAGTTATTTAATTTAAGTAGCTTTACATAAAACTTACATACAAATCTAAAATGTTATATTTAAAAGTTCCAATTAGTTAAAACTAATGCATCCTAAAGTTAAGTTTAATTTGCTATAAATTTCCCAAAAATAGCAACACCCCGTTTATCAGAAATTATCCGATAAACGGGGTGTTAAACTATAAAATCAAATTATTTAAGAACTACAACGCTATTTGCAGGAATAGTAAGCTGTTCGCCGTTAAGCTCAACCTTTTCTGTATTAGTTGTATCACTCACGATATAGCCTCTTACACCTGAATAAGACATTGCTGACTTAGGAACTGTAACAGTTGCCTTATCGCTAAGGTTAAGAATGACCATCACCTTAGAACCATTGTATTCGCTGATGAATGCACCAACAGCCTTATTATTCTCATCAAGAGTAACAGGAGTAAATGTGCCTCTTGCGATTTCAGGGTTCTGAAGCTTAAGTCTTATAACCTTCTTATAGAGATTAAGGAGAGAGTTTTCATTCTTTTGTGCCTCTGCTACACCCTCTTCAGGCTTTTCAGTATTTGTAGTAGCACCCGGAATACTTGCAACATAGCCAGTATTATCAGAAAGTGACCAAACCATACCAGTTCTCTTATCAGGGTCTTCTCCAGAACCAGTCATACCAATTTCCTCGCCATAATAGATAAATGGATTACCTGGAGTAAGGAGATAAGCCATAGCTGCGTTCTTTTCCTTTTGAGTATTTCTTGTAAGGAAACCTGCACTTCTTGCAGTATCGTGATTAGAAATAAACGGAGCACTTATAGCCTTGCTATTGTTTTCAGTAATTGTATCAACCCAAGATTTTACATAGTCATAGTAGCCCTTTACATTCTTGAGGTTTACAGCCTTAGTTGCAACCTGTCCGGAAGTACCCTGCATATCGAAATTAAAGAAGCTGTCTGCACCACTCTTATAGAAATCGGAAATAACATTTCCACCCATCCAAACTTCACCGACCATATAGACAGCGTCTTTAATACTCTTGCAGTAGTCATATAGCCATTTAATATCATTAATAGACTCGTTTGAATTTTGGTCATAATGATATGCAGCATCAAGACGGAAACCATCTATACCAATATCCTTGAGCCAGAAATCGCAAATGCCTTCTATCTCCTTGCGAACCTTTTCGTTCTTGAGGTTAAGGTCAGGCATATTCTGAGTAAATGCGGATTCATAATACCAGCCTTTTGTTCCAGCATAATAATACTTTTGAAGCACCTACATCTGCTGGCTTTGAATCAGACTGAACAAAGTTATAATATTGAGCATAACCATCAGTTTTGCCCTCTTTTAGCTCCTCTTTAGCCTTTTTAAACCATTCATTAGTATTAGAAGTATGGTTAATAACAAAGTCAATAATAACATTTATACCACGCTTATGAGCCTCTGAAAGGAATGTTTTAAAATCTTCAAGAGTACCATAGCTCTTATCAATATCCTTATAGTTATCAACATCATACTTATGATATGAACCGGAAGGCATAATCGGCATAAGCCAGATTCCATCAATGCCGAGGTCATCTGTTGTTTTAGGGTCGCCGTCATTAAGGTAATCGAGCTTAGATGTAAGACCCTTAAAATCGCCTATACCATCACCATCTGAATCGCAGAAAGAATATACAAAAATCTCATAATAATTTCTATACTTGTCCTTAGATGCCTCATAGCTTATCGTTTTAAAACCGCCATCTTCAGGGATACTGCTATCAGAGCTTGAAGATGCAGCAGATTCAGTATTAGAAACAACAGAATTGTTGCTTTCTGTTGTTCCACCATTCTGGCAACCAGTCAATACCGCTGAAACAAGCATAGCCGCACAAAGAGTAAGTGCTAAAAGTCTTTTTTTCAAGTAAATCTCTCCTTTATAAACAAGGAAGCAGGGAATAGCTCAAGAGCCACTCCTTGCTTCGTTTTTGAATAAAATCAGCCTTTAACAGCTCCGCCTGTAACACCTTCAACATAATACTTCTGCATCTTAATGAAAAGAAGTGTGATAGGAAGTGCAACTATAACAGAACCTGCAAAGAATGTTGTATAATACTTTGCATTGTTCTCTCTTTCGAGCATTTGCTGTAAGCCATAAGCAACAGTATAGTTATCTTTGTTGTCCTTCATGATATAGCTGACGAATATAAAGTCAACCCAAGGGCTGATAAATGTTGTCAAAGCTGTATATACAAGAATCGGCTTTGAAAGTGGAAGAATAATTCTCCAGAAGATAGTGTTTTTATTAGCACCATCAATAGTAGCAGCCTCATCAAGTGAATGTGAAATTGTATCGAAGAAGCCCTTACTAATCTGATAGCCCATAGCTGCACCTGCACAATATACAAGAATAAGTGCGAAGAGTGACTGGCTAAGACCAATCCATTCGATGATAGCATAAATAGCAGCCATTGACATGAAGCCTGGGAACATACCAAGGATAAGACCTATGTTAAGGAATTTCTTACGCCATTTGAAACGGAGACGGCTCAATGTGTAGCTTGTCATAAATACGAAAAGTGTAGAAATCACACAAGAAACAATCGCAACAAAGAGTGTATTCAAGAACCAACGCCAATATGGGAAGCTATCGTCTGTAATAAGTCTTACATAGTTATTGAAAGTCCACTTCTTTGGAACGAAGCTTGCGGACGGACCCATCTGGTCACTAAATGATGTGATAATCAACCAAACGATTGGAAGCAACCAAATAACCGCCATAACTGCAAGTATAACATAAATAACAATGTTGACTGTTTTTTGTCTTTTGGAATATGATTTTTCTCCGGCAGCCTGTGTCATCCGAATGCCTCCTCATCTTTAGCAGATTTTGACATATTATAGGTAATCAACGATGCAATAGCACAGATAACGAAGATAATAATACCTATAACAGCCGCAAGGTTATAGTCCTTATTATTAGCAGTCAACTTATAGAGCCATGTAACGAGCAAGTCTGTCTTACCTGCACCGCTGTAATAATCTGTACTCTTTGGTTCGCCGCCAGTTAAGAGGTAGATAACATTGAAGTTGTTGATGTTTCCTACGAAAGAAGAAATGAGGTACGGAGTTGTAACGAAGAGCATATATGGAAGAGTAATCTTCATAAATGTCTGGAAAGCATTCGCACCGTCAATCTTAGCACTTTCATAGAGGTCCTCAGGAATATTCATAAGAATACCACTGGTACTAAGCATTGTGTAAGGAACACCAATCCACATATTAACCAAGATAACAACTACACGAGCATAGTTCGCATCTGATAAGAATGGAATACTGTCGCTTATAAGTCCCCAGTCCTTAAGTGTCAGGTTAAGAGTACCTTGGTCAGCAAGGAGCTGGTTCATAACAAGAAGTGTAACAAAGTTAGGAACAGCGATTGTGATAACAAAGAGTGTTCTCCAGAGTCCCTTAAACTTAATGCCCTTCTTATTGATGAGAAGTGCAAGAACCATACCACCTATGTAGTTGGTAAATGTTGCAAAGAAAGCCCAAACAATTGTCCAGCCAAGAATCTTACCAAAGGTATAAGACTTTTCAGGGTTATCATAGAAAACATCCGCAAAGTTCTTAAAACCTATCCAAGTAAAGAGCTTTTGTGGAGCCTGATGGAACTGGTCATAGTTTGTGAAAGCAATAAAGACTGTAAATATAATCGGAAGGACTGTAAAGCAAAGGATAAGAGCAATAGGAAGGCTGAGAAGAGTGATGTGAAAACGCTCATCAAGGAATATAAGAAGCTCCCTCTTAATGCCGATTGGCTTTTTGCCAGCCTTAATTGTTTCCTGTGCAGCAATAGCAGACTTGATATTCATAAGATAGAATACAAAGAATGCAATAGTTACAATCATTGCCATAACGCTTATGAGAAGAATGTGCATAGAGTTATCACCCTGAATCTCAGTCTGAACACCCCATGTATCCTTTTCAATATGAGTTTCTACTGTACCAAGTGTGAAGAACTGTGAAAGTCCATAAGGAACCGCAAAACCAATCATAAATAAGAAGTATAAAACTTCAAGCACAAGGTAAAGGATACCCTTTACTATCTGCTTATGACCGATGCTACCAGCACCCATAATAATATAAGAAAGCTTTGTGAAAATATCGCCTTTCACAAAATTTCTGCCATAGTTAGCAAAGCCTTTGGCGATAGCGTTTAAAAGTTTAATGACTTTCTGACCAAACAAGGTAAAGACCTTGCCGATGTTTGAAGGCAGAGTTTTAAAGAATGTCTTAAATTTATAAGCAAACTTTTGACCTGCACTCATCTGCATATAATCAAGAAAATCCATGCGGTTTTGCACCCTCTTTCTGAAAAAATATAAGTTTTTATGTTCTTAACTTTATTTGAGCAGCCTAACATTAAATATCAGGCTGCTCGCATAAAGTTTCACCGTTTTTATTATACGGTTATTATTCAGTCTGTGGTGCTATTAGCCTTGCTCGACGCTCTTAACAACCTTCTGGAGAGCTGCCTTAATGCCTGCTTCATCGCTGCTCTTGAGGTTACCGTTATTAATATCAGTACCTACAGATGCAACTGGATCCCAGAATTTCATTGTGCAAACGCTCTGTGAGTGTGAGTATGGACGCTGAGCCTCAATAGCCTTTTGATTGGGTCATTCTTAAGTGCGTCTGATGCGAGAATGTCGTTGTTTGTTGGGATAACCTTAAGCTGGTTATATCTTTCCTGCTGAACTTCAGGACCTGTGAGATATGTTGCGAGTGTAGCAGATGCGAGTGGGAACTTAGAAGCAGAGTTTACACCTATGAGCTTGTAACCACCGAAAGAATGGAGCTGTGTATCTGTACCATTCATCTTAACTGTTGGAAGCTTTGTAGCTGCAACATTCTCCTTGCCCCATGCATTTTCAATAGCAGGAGTATTCCAAGTACCTGTTACAACAGCCTGAAGCTTGCCAGATGAAAGAAGTGTAAGAATAGCAGCATTGTCACCTGTAGATACGAAAGAATCCTTGTTGTTGTTTACGAGGTCTGCCATAGCCTTAGTAGCTGCAACACCCTTATCTGTATCAAAGTCAATAAGATCCATCTTCTGTGTTGCTGTATCAAGCTTAATATCGCAGCCTGCTGCATAGAAGAAGCTTGCGGTATACCAAGCGTCACTAATTGTCATAAAAGCCTGAACTTTCTGCTTAGCTGCCTTATCAAGGAGAGTTTCAAAAGACTTAACATCATCAGCTGTAAACTTAGAACTATTATAATAGAGGAAGTATCCGTTATCAGATGTCATAGGATAAGCGTATACCTTGTTCTCATATGTGCAGTTCTTAACTGCGTCTTCCATATTTTCAGAAGAAATCTGACCCTGGAAAACTGTAGGAACTTCTGCGAGAACACCAGCATTGATACCTGTGAGAAGCTGGTCTGTTGGGAACTGGAATACATCAGCACCCTTAGAAGAGTCTTCTGTAAGTGAGTTAATGCACTTATCTTCGCCTTTTTCAACAACCTTAATTTCGTATGTTACGCCATCAACAGCATAAGTTGTCTTAAATTTCTCAACCATACTCTTGACGAAGTCCTTACTATTGCTAGGAGCCCATACCTTAAGAGAAATCTTGCCGTCTTTAGCTTCTGTCTTAAGTCTTTCTGTGATTTCTGCAACTGTAGGAATAGAAGCCTCACCTGCTGAAGATGCTGTAGAAGCTGTAGAAGCTGTGCTTTCTGTGCTACCTGCTGAAGAACCACTTGCTGTGCTAGTTGTTGTACCGCCGTTACCGCCACAACCTGCGAATGCACCTGCACACATTAGAGATGCGAGAAGCAACGCTGTGGTCTTTTTTGCCTTACTTGCCATTTTAAAATCCTTCTCTCTAAAAAATTTTTGTTTGTTCTGACTTGCATATAAAGCATCTGCTTTATACCTCTCAGCGAGGTATTCGGAGCATAATAACGAAAATCAACAATTTTGTTTAAATCGCATATACGCTCAGCGAACCCCTCCGCCTCTGTAGTAATAATAACATATGATTTTGAACTTTGCAACTATAAATTGTAATTTTTATTCATATAACTATAAATGGTATCCTAAATTTGTTTAATATTACTCGTTTTTTTATGATTTTTTCCGTTTTGCATAAATTAAATTTCCTATTTATGTGCATTTTTAATATAATTCTTCCGTAATATTTTGACAAAATTTTGAATAGCTTTTTTATTTTTTGTTAAAAATAGTTCCAATCAAGAACTATCCTTCCCTATTTTTAGCATTTTTTGGGTTTTTTAATGCTTTTTGACGGCATTTTGCACAAAACGACACTATCATTAAAAAAACTTCCAAAAATTCATATATAAATTTGCACATTTTAACCATAATAACATGCACAATTATACAATCTTCAAAGTATACAGATTATAAACTATCTTCTATATAAATAGCCTTATAACCGCAATAAGTATTATAACAAGTCCTGAAATCCTTGTAAAAATTTCAGATGGTATTCTTTCTATTCCTCTCAGCTTTTTTCCTAAAAATAGACCACAACAAAGAAATATCAACTGAAACGCTCCACATAAACCTGCTGCCGAAATTGCACCTATTCCGCTTACTCCCATAGAAACCCCTGCTCCAATCGAATCTATTGAAAGTGCTGTACCAATATAGCAGGCCTCTTTTGAGTCTATTGTATTTGATTTATCAATATCACAAAGAGAAGGCTCTCTTATTATGCTTATAGTTATTCCTAAAGGCTTTAAGGCCAGTGTTATGCTTTTCCTTTTTGGTTTTTTATTTCTGGCAAAGCTCCCAAAAATTATATAAATACCAAGTATACATAACATTCCACAGCCAATATATTTTGCCACTTCTTGGCTTATAAATCTTGCCAAAGCTTCACCACAGAATATTGAAATACCCATAATAAGTACAGAAATTGCACAAATTATCAGCCTCGATTTCCAAGAGGCCTTTATTCCACCTAATGCACAACTTGTTCCAATTGTAAATGCATCTATTGAAAGTGACATTGATAGTAAGAGCAATCCAAATATTTCCATAGCCTACCCCCCTAAATAGCTACTCTTACTATAATATGAATTTTACCAATTTCTCGCCATTCATAGGCTCAATATACTTCTTCAAAGCTTTTAAGTTTTAAAGCTGTCTTATTTGTAAAAAATAATAACCAAATTTATACAGCAATTTTATACTTTAAATGCGACTGTAAATCGCTTGACAATTTATATATCACCGTTTAAAATAATACTTAGGGTAGTTTGTCAACTATCCCTATAACGGTTCTGCTGTTATACTACTTTTTCTGCCGAAAGGCTGTTATTATATATATATATTAAATGATGATAAGATTCCACATTATTGGGTTATAATAGTTCTTAACTCAAAAAATGATTTTCGAATTCATATATTTTTCCGTAAAAGAATTTATTGCGGTGAATAGATATATTTTCTGAGCCTTAATAATCTGTTTAGAAATAATGTGCTGATGTAGGGGATTAGTGCGTTATTATGAAGTATCCCGACTTTTCGGACTGATTTTATAATACTCAGATTAAAAATTTTATAAAATATAATAGCGGCACTTCCTCGGCAACTGACATAATTTTGAAATACTAAAGATTAAAAAGGAGGTGCCTATAACTATGGATTTATGGTTGGCGATTGTACTTATTATAGTTTTTGCTGTAATAGCCGGCATAGTAGCTTTTTACGCCGGAATAAACTATCGTAAAAAGGTTGCAGAAAGCCAAATCGGTTCTGCTGAAAAGGAAGCTGAGCGTATAGTCGAGGCTGCTAAAGAATCCGCAGAAGCCAAAAAGAAAGAATCCATACTTGAAGGTAAGGATGAAATCCATCGTTTGCGTAATGAAGCAGACAAAGAACTTAACGAACGCAGAAGAGAGATTCAGCGTCAGGAACGCAGAATACAACAAAAAGAGGAAACTCTCGAAAAGAAAATGACAAGCCTTGAGGCTAAGGACGAAACTCTTAACAAAAAACTCAAGGGGGCTGATGATAAGCTCGCTGAGGCTGAAAAGGTCAAAACGGCTCAGATAGAGGTTCTCGAAACAATATCTAAGTTTACTTCAGAGCAGGCAAAGGATTATTTGCTCAAAACACTTGAAAATGAGCTTGTTCACGAAAAATCTGTTAAGGTTCTTGATTACGAACAGAAAACTCGTGACGAATGCGAAAAAAAGGCAAGAGAGATTATTTCACTTGCTATTCAGCGTGTTGCGGCTGACCATGTTACAGAAGCAACAGTATCTGTTGTTCCACTGCCAAATGATGAGATGAAGGGCAGAATTATCGGTCGTGAGGGAAGAAATATCAGAGCGATAGAAACTCTCACAGGCGTTGACCTTATTATTGATGATACACCTGAGGCTATCACACTTTCTTGCTTTGAACCTGTAAGACGAGAAATAGCAAGAGTTATGCTTGAAAAGCTTATTTCTGATGGAAGAATCCACCCTGCAAGAATTGAAGAAATGTATGAAAAGGCTCGCAGAGAGGTTGAAAATACCATCAAGGAAGAGGGCGAAAGAGCTGTTATTGAGGCTGGCGTAAACGGAATACACCCTGAGCTTATTAAGCTGCTTGGCAGACTTCGTTACCGCACAAGCTATGGACAGAATGTTCTTAACCACTCACTTGAAGTTGCATATCTTGCTGGTATCATGGCTTCGGAGCTTGGTCTTGACCCGACACTTGCTCGCCGAGCAGGACTTCTTCATGATATTGGCAAGGCTCTCGACCACGAGATAGAGGGTTCTCATGTTGAGATTGGTGTTGATGTTGCCCGCAAGTATAAAGAGAGCGAAACAGTTGTTCATGCTATTCATGCTCACCACGGAGATGTTGAGGCTAAGACAGTTATTGCTTGTATTGTTCAGGCAGCTGATGCCATTTCCGCTGCAAGACCTGGTGCAAGACGAGAAAACCTCGAAAACTACATTAAGCGTCTTGAAAAGCTTGAAGAAATCGCATCAAGCTTTGATGGTGTTGAGCGTAGCTTTGCAATTCAGGCTGGTAGAGAAATCAGAATCATTGTTAAGCCTGAAAAGATTAAGGACGACCAGATGGTTCTTCTCGCAAGAGATATTTGCCGTAAGATTGAGTCTGATGTTGAATATCCAGGACAAATTAAGGTTAATATCATAAGAGAAAGCCGAGCATTCGATTACGCAAAGTAAAATAATATAAACTATAAAAACGGTAAAGCCTAATTTTGGCTTTACCGTTTTTTTGTATGTTTTAAGTAAATATATATTGAAATTTATTAATCTTCGCCACCATTTATTTCATTGAGGTCAAGGTCGTAGGTTGTTACTGTATCCCAATCTCTACGAATAACAATTTCGGCTGTGAGGTCGGTATTATTATACAAGATTGACCATTGAGTGTTGCTGGTTATATCATCTTTGCTTGGTTTTTGTGATGCGGCCTTAAGTGCGTCCCACGCAACTTTGTTTGTGGTTTTGCCCTCATTTTTGTTGAAAATTTCTTCCATAGCATCATATCTTTCCTTGCCATGGCCGTAATTTTCGTTGTGTTGATTTGGCTTTACCTTATCCTTATACATTTCAAAGAAGTTTGTTACAGCACGAGCAGGTGTTGCAACAAGCTTTCTTTCGCTATCAAGGCTATACTCGATTACTCTTCCGTCACCGCTTGAGTCTGTTATATAAAAATGATAATCTCGACCACTACTTGCCATCATATCATAGTTTTTTAGAAGTTCGACAGCTTCCTCAGTAGATGCGGCTTTATCAAGCACTAATCTTATGGCTAAGGTTGTAGCAATGGTTGGTTTACCAGTATTTTGCTTGGTCGGTTCGCTATCGAGAGTAAGAACAGCGATAGATACACCTTTTTCATTCATTCCGTCTAAGCATACAAATGGTGCGGTAAGGCAGGCAAGTCGGGATTTGAGGCTTGCATCAGCAGTATTTGCAGAAATATTATCAAGAGCAGCAAAGGCGACTGACTTATATCCATCTTTTGGAGTTGAATAAACAAGCATTGCTGAACTATCATTTTTGAAATCGTAATTTCTGCCCATAAGGTTATTATTGTCGGTATCCTTAACGCTGAAAGCACTGCAACCAAAATCGGGAACTTCAATATGTACTGGCAAAAGTGGCAAAGCTTCTTTTGTTACAGCGTCAACAAAGGACTGATTATCAGTTATACCATAATTTATGATGTTTTCAATACTGTAATCATATTTAATATCCATACGGTAGAGGTTATATTCATCATATGCTGTGATTTTTTGAATAGTTGCCGATGTTTGGAATCTTGTGAAATAGATAGTTGTAAAAACAATAGCAACTACAACTATAAGTGCAGCTAAAATAAGGAGCGTCCTTTTTAATATTTTCATCTTATTTCCTCCATTCAGTATTAAAAGTGAAATCAAATTTCATTGCTAATGCAATAAAAAGCTTTTGCATTACTTGATTGGCTATATGGCGAATATCAAGGCTTGATATATAGCTAAGGATTTGTTGCTGTTCATCATCAGGAACAGCATAGACAGTCATACTCATAGCAAGAAAGCGTTGAATCTTTTTTTCGAGTGTGAAATATTTATCGCAATGCTTTGCCATATATCCACACATAATTCCTGATGAGCCAATTTCAAGCTCATAAAAATCGCTTTCTTCATAGTCCGGAAGATAAGTGCCAAATATTTTATGCAATTCAGTAGATGTATGTTGATGAATATATTCTATGGTCTGACTATTTGAATATGCTTCTATATAAATATCACGAAGATTTTCGTTTAATTCTGCTAAGGCAATTTGAATAGATGTTTCTACGGCGTATATAAGTACAGGATTTGAGGTTTTGGCTATTGTTCTTGCCATACCGAATTGATTTTCAAACATAAATTCAACTAAATCCATAAGTACACCGTCTTTTGTGCGGAAAATATTTTGAAATGTACTGCTTGTAACATCAGCTTCTCTTAATATTTCTGCTAATGTGGTATTATGATAACCTTTCTCTATGAAAAGCTTTACACAAGCGGATAGTATTCGTCTTTTTGAGTCTTCCTTATCATATCTTCGAGCCATTTTAATCACTCCTTTCTGATATATAATTGGTTTACAAACCAATTATAACATAAAAGCTGAGTTTTCGCAAGATGTATAATAATAAAATTAACTTTAATAAAATATAGTAAATATCTAACAAAAATCAAATTTAAATTTCCTCTTAATTTTTTTGAAAAATTTTTGTAAGCTTAAAGTAAATTTAAGGCAGGACAATTATTATATAGACATAGAAAACAAACCAACCTATTAGGAGATGAGATATTATGAGCCAATTTCAAAGTATCTTTAAAAGATATGAAAAAAAATACATTCTCACATCTTGGCAAAAACAAAAATTCCTTGAAACTGCAAAACTATATCTCGCAAAGGATAAATATTTTCATAGCACTATTTGCAGTATATATTATGATACCCCGTCAAGGTTAATGATTCGCAACTCTATTGAAAAGCCTATATATAAAGAAAAATTAAGACTTCGCAGTTATGGTACACCAAGTGCTGATGATAAGGTTTTCATAGAGCTAAAGAAAAAATATCGTGGTGTAGTTTATAAACGCCGTACAGCTATGACACTTCGTGAGGCGGAAATGTTTCTTTCTGGTAAGCTTTTGCCGAAAACACAGATTGAAAAAGAGCTTGCATGGGCATTGAAATATTACGAGGGCATAGAACCAGCAATGTTTGTAAGCTATGAGAGGGATTCTTATTGTGGTATTCAAGATTCAACCTTGAGAATTACCTTTGATAGTAACCCACTTATCAGAGAAGAAAAGCTTTCATTAGCTGACGGAGTATGGGGAGAAAAAATCCTTCAGGACGGGCTTTATATTATGGAAGTTAAAACACCATATGCAATGCCACTTTGGCTTGCAGATGAGTTAGATAGATTTAAAATTTTTCCGTCGTCATTTTCTAAGTATGGTACGGGATACATAAATTCGTTGAAAAAACAAAATACATCTGAACTTGAAAATGTTCAAAAAATTAAAAAATTAGCATAAGGAGAGATTATAATGGATATTTTTAACAGCGTATTATCAAATCAGTCAACAGCGAGTTTTACAGAGGGTTCATTCTTCCTTTGTCTGGGTGCATCAATAGCTTTTGGATTGATTATTGCATTTGTTTATTCCTTCAGAAATTCAACTTCAAAAAGCTTTGTTATGACGCTTGCTCTGCTTCCTGCAATCGTACAAGTAGTTATAATGCTTGTGAATGGCAGTATCGGTGCGGGAATTGCAGTAATGGGAGCTTTCAATTTGGTTCGTTTCCGTTCTGTGCCAGGAAGTGCAAAGGAAATTTGCAATATATTCTTAGCAATGGCAGTAGGCCTTGCAACAGGTATGGGTTATCTTCTCCTTGCAGGAATTTTGGCTGTTGTTATTTGTACAATTCAGCTTATCTTTAGCTTTATCAAAATCGGTGATAAGACTTCTGTTAAGAAGGAGCTTAGAATTACTATTCCTGAAAGCTTAGATTATACAGGCGTTTTTGATGAGCTTCTTGAGCAGTATACAAAGTCAAATGAACTTGTAGAAGTAAAGACTGCAAATATGGGAAGCCTTTATAAGCTTAGATACATAGTTATACTTAAAGAGCAGAGCCAAGAAAAGCAATTTATAGATGACCTTCGCTGCAGAAATGGTAATCTTGAAATCTCTTGTTGCAGAGCGGCTTTTAATCAGGAAACATTATAATTTATGATAAAGGAGATTGATTGAAATGAAAGGTAAAAGAATTTTTGCGGTGTTAATGTCCGCACTTATTATAGTTTCAGCCTTTGCGGGCTGTTCAGGCGATTCGTCACAGACAACTTCTGTTACTTCTGAAAGCAGTAAAACTACTACAAGCTCAAGTAGTTCGGAATCGAGCAAGACAGTTAAAGCGGAATCTGTAAATGCAAACTTTACTGCTCGTGATATGGATGTTGGTTATGAAGAAACAGATGCAGTTAAAATTTCTTGCAGCGGAAGTAAATTTAACATAAGTGGAAGTGGTGCAACGGCTAAAGACGGTGTGCTTACAATCAACAAGGAGGGTACATATGTACTGAGCGGTTCAATAGATGAGGGCAGAATAGTGGTAAATGTTACAGATAGTGAAAAGGTTCAGCTTGTTCTGAACGGCTTTACGATAAAATGCACAACACATTCACCGATATTTATAAAATCTGCGGATAAGGTTTTTATCACCATCAAAGACGGTACTAAAAATACTATAACAGACGGTACTTCTTATACAGACCTTGCAGACGATGAAAGCAATGTTGATGCAGCTATTTTCAGCAGAGCGGATATGACTATAAACGGCAGTGGTTCTCTGACCGTCAACGGAAATATGAAAAATGGTATCGTTTCAAAAGATGATTTGGTGATTACAGGCGGTACGATTACTGTTAATGCAAAAAACAATGGTATTTGCGGTAAGGACTGCGTTAAAATTGCGGACGGCAATATTACAATTAAGTCCGAGGGTGATGGTATTAAATCTAACAACAGTGAGGATACTTCAAAGGGATATATTTATATCTGTGGTGGAAAAATCAACATAACCTCTACAACTGACGCTATCCAGGCAGAAACGACGCTTACAATAGAAAAAGGCGAAATTAATCTTAAAACTGGTGGCGGAAGCGAAAATTCCTCAAAGACCTCTGGAGGTAAGGACAATCCTCAATGGGGTAAGTGGGGACAAGAGGATTCATCTACAACGGAAGAAGATACTGCAAGTGCAAAGGGTCTTAAAGCAGGCGGTGATATAAAAATCAGCAATGCAACTATTACCACAGATACCTCGGACGATTCCATTCACTCAAATTCTAATGTTACCATAGAGAGCGGAACATTTAATCTTAAATCTGGTGATGACGGCATACACGCTGATACCTCAACAGTTATTAACAACGGTAATATTGTTATAGAGAAAAGCTATGAAGGCATTGAGGGTTCTAATGTAACTATAAATGGCGGTACAATAGAACTTACTGCAAGCGATGACGGAATAAATTCCGCAGGTGGCAGTGACAGCTCTTCCATGGGCGGAAGAATGGGACAAAACAGCTTTACCGAAAATTCTGATATTTATATAAAGATTACAGGCGGTAAGGTTACAGTTGATGCCTCTGGTGACGGACTTGATTCTAACAGCAATCTCATAATCGAGGGTGGTGAAATTTATGTAAACGGTCCTACAAATGACGGTAATGGTGCTTTGGATTATGACGGCACAGCAACTATCAGCGGTGGAACTTTCGTTGCGGTCGGTAGTTCAGGAATGGTACAGGGGTTCTCAGATAACTCAACTCAATGCTCAATTCTGTATAATCTTTCAAGTAGCCATTCTACTGATGAAAAGATTACACTTGCTGATTCGAGCGGAAATGAAATTCTTTCCTATACAGCAACAAAGCAATTTAGTTCGGTTGTTGTAAGTTCAGCAAAGATTACAAAGAGCGGAGCATACAAGCTTACTGTTGGTAGTGAAAGCTATGATATAGAAATGAGTTCGACAGTATATTCTAATGGCTCAAATGGCTTCGGCGGTGGCGGAATGCGTGGCAATAAGCCTAACGGTTTTGGCAGAGGCAACAATGGCAATCCTCCTGACGGAAATCCTCCACAAATGCCAAATGGCGAAAATTCGGGAATGACACCACCAGATAAACCAAGCAGAGAAACTTCAACCACAAATACTTGAGATAGATTAGTTGATAAACTTCTCTAAGACAATTAAAGTTTAGATCAAGGCGGCGAGCCGCCGCTCCCAAGACGCGTAATCGCTCGACAAGTCTCGCTCGTAGTGAATTAGGAAAATCCGTTGCCGCGGATAACTAAATTACCAATGAGCTACCGATTAACTAACGCACTTTCCAAAGAAACTTAAAAGTTTCGCTTGAGCCTTTTTAAAGGCTTGCAGGGTCAAGGGACGGAGTCCCTTGTGGGTTTTAAGGGCGAAGCCCTTAACATCTCTTACTCCTTAAAGGGGGACGGACTATGTCCGCCCCCCTTTTTGACTAATATTGCTAACAAAAGAAATAAGCGGCGGACTATGTCCGCCGCTCAAAGAGCAAAGAATGTTGGGCTTCGCCCAAAGGTATTTCGCTCTCTGCGGAGAGCGACAAGGGCGTTGCCCTTGACCCATGAGCCTTTAAAAAGGCTCAAGCGAAACTTTTAAGTTTCTTTGGAAAGTGTGTTAGCTAAGGTTTAGTTAGTCGCACCTGCAAACTGGCTATTATACAGATTAGCATAGAAACCGTTTTTAGCCATAAGCTCATTATGATTTCCTTGCTCGACAATGTCACCGTTATTCATAACAAGTATTAAGTCAGCATCTCTGATGGTACTAAGTCTATGTGCGATTATAAAGCTTGTTCTGTCCTTCATAAGATTATCCATAGCCTTTTGAATGAGAACCTCTGTTCTTGTATCAACAGAACTTGTTGCTTCATCAAGAATCAATATCTTAGGGTCGGCAAGAATTGCTCTCGCAATAGTTAAAAGCTGTTTCTGACCCTGTGATACATTGTTAGCTTCTTCGTTGAGAACCATATCGTATCCACCAGGAAGTGTTCTGATGAAGTGGTCAGCCTGTGCTGCCTTAGCCGCTTTGATGACATCTTCATCAGAGGCTTTAAGGTTGCCATAGAGGATATTATCCTTAATACTTCCGCTATAAAGCCAGGTATCCTGCAAAACCATTCCAAAGAGTGACCTTAAATCATTTCTCTTGAAATCTCGAATATCATAACCATCAACAAGAATAGCACCCTCGTTGACATCATAGAATCTCATAAGAAGCTTGACCATAGTTGTTTTACCAGCACCAGTAGGTCCGACAATAGCAATTTTTTGTCCAGGTTCAACAATAGCTGAAAAATCATTTATTATGATTTTATCGTCTGTATATCCAAAATGAACATGAGCAAATTGAACACTGCCCTCGATTGTGACATTAAGCTCTGAGTCTGGCTTATCACTTTCGTTAATTGTGATTGGGTGGTCGGATTCTGGAATTTCTTCATCTTCTTCGAGAAACTCGAAAACTCTTTCAGAAGCGGCAACAGTTTGCTGCAAAACATTTGAAATGTTTGCAATCTGCATAATAGGCTGTGTAAACTGTCTTACATACTGCATAAAAGCTTGAATATCACCGACAGCCAAGCCCTGACTTACTGCAAGATAACCGCCAAGAATACAAACTCCGACATAACCTATATTGGAAACAAAGTTCATAATTGGCTGCATAATTCCAGAAAGAAACTGTGATTTCCATGCGGACTCATAAAGCTTATCATTATATTTATTAAAGGTTTCGAGAGATTCATCTTCTCCGCAGAAAGCTTTAACAACTGTATGACCGCCATACATCTCTTCAACATGACCGTTTACATTGCCGAGATATTCCTGTTGATTCTTAAAATGCTTTTGAGATTTCTTGATTATTGCGATAATAAAGATAAAAGAAATAGGTGCTATGCAAAGTGTGATTAGTGTCATATAGAAGTTAATCGAGAACATCATAATCACAATACCAATCAGAGAGGTAACAGAGGTTATAATCTGTGTAAGACTCTGATTCAGCGATTGGCTGAGGGTATCTATATCATTGGTGATTCTTGAAAGAACTTCGCCGTTTGTTGTTCCATCAAAATATTTCAAAGGAAGTTTGTTGAGCTTCTTTGAAATATCTTTTCTAAGATTGTAGGTTACTTTCATAGAAACATCGGTCATAATAAAGCCCTGAATATAAGAGAATAAAGCACTCACTATATAAAGTCCTATAAGCCAGAGAATTATATTTCCTATTCCTATAAAGTCGATTCCTTCGCCACTTCCTGTGAATGATGACATAAGACCATTTGCGAGGATTGTAGTTGCATTTCCTAAGATTTTAGGACCAACAATGTTAAATATTGTCGAGCATATCGCAAATATAATAACGAGCAATACTCTGCCTTTATATTTGCACATATATTTTAAAAGCTTTTTTGTACTGCCTTTGAAATTTTTAGGCTTTTCAACAGCTCCCATAGGCCCTCTGCCCATAGGACCTCTGTGTTTCTGAGGTGAATTATTTACTTTTTCGCTCATTTTAATTCCTCCTCATTTAGCTGTGATGAAGCAATCTCACGATAGGTTGGACAGCTTTGCATAAGCTCTTTGTGAGTTCCCTTGCCCACCATCTTGCCTTCGTCAAGAACAATAATTTGTTCAGCGTCCATAATTGTACTTATTCTCTGTGCAACAATCAAAACTGTTGAGTCGCCTGTATATTTTTTAAGGGCTTTTCTGAGAGCGGCATCAGTCTTGAAATCGAGTGCAGAAAAGCTATCATCAAAGATATATACAGGAGCTTTTTTAGCTAAGGCTCTTGCGATACAAAGTCTCTGTTTCTGACCACCTGAAACATTCGTTCCACCTTGGGCGATAGGTGATTCATACTTTTCAAGCTTGGAATTTATGAAGTCCTCTGCCTGAGCAACTTTAGCAGCTTCGGCAATTTCGCTATCACTTGCATCTCTCTTACCATAACGGAGGTTAGATGCTATATCACCAGAGAAAAGCACACCCTTTTGTGGTACGAAACCGATTTTACTTCTAAGCTCGTGTTGGGTTATATCTCGAATATCAATACCATCAAAAGTGATTGAACCAGCTGTAACATCATAAAATCTTGGAATAAGATTTACAAGTGTAGATTTACCTGAACCAGTAGAGCCGATAAAGGCGGTCGTTTGACCAGGCTTTGCGGTAAAGCTTATATTCTCAATGACATTATCTTCTGCATTTCCATACTTAAATGAAACATTATTGAAAGAAATTTCACCCTTTGAATTTTCTCCGAGAGATTTTGGATTTTTTTTTGCTGTCTTTAATAGAAAGCTCACTCTCAAGAACCTCTGCTATACGAGATGCGGAAACAGATGCTCTTGGAATCATAATAAACATCATTGAAATCATAAGGAATGCCATTATAATAATCATTCCATATTGCATAAATGCCATCATATCACCAATCTGAATTTGAGCGGCTTCAATTTGATGAGCACCTACCCACACAATTAAAAGTGTAACACCATTCATAATAAGTGTAATGATTGGCATAAGTATGACCATAACCCTATTAACAAAGAGGTTTACTGAGGTTAAGTCTTTATTAGCTTTATCAAAGCGTTCTTCTTCGTTCTTCTGTGTGCCAAATGCACGAATAACCATCATACCTGTAAGGCTCTCACGGGTTACGAGGTTGAGCTTATCTACCATTTTCTGTATAGATTTGAATTTCGGCAGAGCAACTATACATATTACAACCATTACAATAATTAATAGTACAATAGCAAGCAGAATTATCCAACTAAGTGAAACGCCCTGCTGTAATGCCATAATCATACCGCCTATGCCCATAATAGGTGCAAAGCAGATAAGTCTTATTGCCATAACAACAAACATCTGAATTTGTGTAATATCGTTGGTTGTTCTTGTTATGAGGGAAGCGGTGGAAAAACTATCAAATTCACGATTTGAGAAGCTTTCAACCTTTTGGAATAAATCTCGTCTAAGGTCTTTGGCAACACCTGCGGCAACCTTTGATGCTATAAGACTAACCAAAATAGCGAAGATACCACCTGCAAGTGTTATCAAAAGCATATATACACCAATTTTAGCGATATAGTTAAACTGATACTGTCCCATATCAATGCCAACTTCCTTATAAAAAAGCTTGGTCATCGCACAGCCAACAGTGTTTGTAATCTGATTATCAGCATTATTGCTATCATTAATATATCCATCAAACTTAGCTTGAGGTATCATAGAAAGCATAGGATTTATTTTATACATTTCTGTTATATCAGCATTTGATATATCCATATCTTTACTTGAGCTTGCTGATGTATTTCCTTGCTTTGCAAAATCCTGCATCATAGCAATAAGTGCTACACTCGCTTTTCCAAAGATGTCATCAAGAGCAGACCTATCAGAATAATCTGTAAGGACATAGACGCCTTTTCCGCTTTCTTTTAGGATTGGGTAAGCATTTTCATAGTCCTTGGCAGAATCTGTTCCGCTCTCAACCAGCTTATAGGATTTTTCTATGAGCTTTTTTGAATTATCGCTCATAAAAGGTTTCAGAAGCGTCATACCGTCAGTACTGATTACTTCTGGGGAGGCATTTTCTACACCTGTATTCTGAATACCGACATTGACTATATCGGACATCAGGTTTGGAAGTACAAGCTCACAGACAGCTTCGCCAAAGAGAAAAAGTATAGCAAGAATTACTGCAACAATATGCGGTTTAAGATACTTTTTCAGCTTAAACATTCCGTATCATCTCCTTAAAATGTGTATTAGTGTTGTGATACAAGTATAGTCATTAAAATTTATAATGTCAAGAAGACTTATAAAAAATATTGATTATGGCTTAGTTGACGGACTTTTCAAGGCGCTTAATGTTTAGGCTTGCGGATTCCAAAGGTAGTTGCCTAAGGCAGAGCCTTTAGCGGGTTTTAAGGACGAAGCCATTAATATCAAATAAGCAGACAATATCCGCACTTTTTTACTGATGTTACTTACAAACGAAATTAAGCGGTGGACAAAATCCACCGCTCAAAGAGCAAAGAATGATGTTAAGGACATTGCCCTTAAAACCTATCAGGGACTCCGTCACTCAGCCCTGCAAGCTTTTAAAAAAGCTTTCACAAAATTTTTGAGTGTCTTAGGGTAGTCGGTTAGTTAAAGTGTCGATTTAAATTTTGTATGAATTAAGGTTGGAGCTTTATGCTTTGTTGTTTTATGTTGAAAAAACTTTTCAATCTCTACTACAACAAGCGGTATAAACGATAAGCCCGCAACTATAAGCCATTGAATAGGCGAAAGAGGCACAGCTTTAAAAATCGTTGATAAAGCTGGTATTGATATAACTGAAACTTGCATTATAACTCCGATTATAAAAGATAAAATTAACTTTGGGTTGGTGAATAACCCACCCTTAAAAATTGATTGTTCGCTTTTTATGTTAAAAGCGTGTATAAGCTGGCAAAGACTAAGTGAAGCAAAGGTCATAGTTCTGCCAACAACAGGTTCACCACCATTATCGAAGAAAACTCTGCCAATGGTAAAGGCAAGAAATGATAATGCACCAATAAAACAGCCCTCTATGGCAATGTTGAAAATCATTCCGTCAGCGAAAAGGCTCTTTTTTGCATCATTTGGTTTGCGTTCCATAATGTCTTGAGGAGTAGGCTCAACACCAAGAGCAAGTGCGGGCAAGCTATCAGTTACGAGGTTTACCCATAGTAATTGAATAGCAAATAGCGGTGACGGAAGTCTTAAAAGAAATGCCATAAATACAGTTATAATTTCGCCAATGTTGCTTGAAAGCAGAAAATGAACAGTTTTTTTGATGTTTTCATATATACCTCTACCTTCAGAAACCGCCTCTACTATTGTTGAAAAATTATCATCAGTAAGAATCATATCAGCCGCACCCTTTGCGACATCTGTTCCAGTAATACCCATAGCACAGCCTATATCGGCGGCTTTGAGTGCAGGAGCATCATTAACACCGTCACCAGTCATAGCTACAACGGCAGATGCCGAACGAAAAGCTTTTACAATTCGCACCTTGTGTTCAGGCGAAACCCTTGCAAAAACCGAATATGAAAAAATGTTTCTTGTCAAATCTTCGTCTGAAATTTTATCAAGCTCCACACCAGTCATAGCTTTATCATTCCCAGAAAAAATGCCTAAATCCTTTGCAATAGCCTTTGCAGTTGCGATATGGTCGCCTGTTATCATAACAGGCTTGATTCCAGCGGTTTTACATCTTGCAACAGCGTGCTTTGCCTCTGGGCGAGGAGGGTCTATCATTCCGACAAGTGCTGTGAAAATCAAGCCTTTTTCAGCCTCATCGGCAGTTTTGGGAATAGTGGCTGTATCACGATAAGCAACTGCAAGAACTCTTAAAGCGTCTGACGCCATAGCTTCATTTTTTGAAATGACAGCTTTTTGGGAAATTTCGGTCATACCTCTGCCGTCTGAACTTGCCGAACACAGCGGAAGCAACATATCAGGAGCACCCTTTGTGATAATTCGATAACCGCCATTTTTTAGTTTATGTATAGTGGTCATACGCTTTCTTGTTGAATCGAAAGGAAATTCCTTTACACGAGGAAGCTCCTGTTCAAGCTTTTCTTTTTTACGACCAGCCTTCAGCGCCGCAAGAACCAAAGCCCCTTCGGTGGGGTCGCCTGAGGCTGTACTGTCAGTGTTGATATGGCTGTTATTACAAAGTGTGCATAAAGAAAGAGCAAATACGCCTTCGGGAGAATTAAAGCTTGCCGAACCATTCGGAAGCTCTAAGCGTGTAACAGTCATTCTGTTTTGTGTAAGAGTGCCTGTTTTATCTGAACATATGACATTTGCTCTGCCGAGTGTTTCAACAGCTGGCATTCTGCGGACTATTGCCCGTCTTGCTGCCATTTTCTTTATGCCAAGTGCAAGAACTATTGTAACTACCGCAGGCAAGCCCTCAGGAATAGCCGCAACAGCAAGGCTTATTGAAATCATAAACATATTAAGTGGCGGAATTTGCTGTAATAAGCCGAGCACAAAAATAATTATACAAATTGCAATAGCACCTATACCGAGCATTTTACCAGTTTTCGCAAGACTTTTCTGAAGTGGGGTCTTAGGGCTTTCCTCATCATTTATCATTTTGGCGATTTTTCCTACTTGAGTTCGCATACCTGTTTCAACAGCAACAGCAAGGGCATTTCCCGAGGATATAATTCCAGTAGAGAAAAGCATATTGTGTCTATCACCGATAGGTGCAGATTTTTCACAGATTATATTGGCACTTTTTTCAGACGGAACAGCTTCTCCTGTAAGAGATGATTCCTCAGACTTAAGAGATGCTTCGGATATTATTCTTGCGTCACAGCAAAGAATATCGCCAGTTTCAAGTACAAGAATATCTCCCGGAACGACCTCCTCTGATAAAATACTTTTTTCTTTACCGTCACGAATAACCTTTGCGTGTGGTGCGGATAACCTTTTAAGTGCTTCAATAGCTTTCTCCGCTCGATTTTCTTGAATAACGCCTGTTACAGCGTTTATTACAACAATAAGTAAAATCATTATAGGGTCGATGAAATCTCCAGTTCCCTCGATTATAGCGGTTACAAATGAAACTCCAGCCGCAGCTAAGAGTATAAGAACCATAAAATCAGAAAACTGTGCTATAAATTTAGCAAATAGAGATGGCTTTTTAGGCTCGTGCAGGCGGTTTTTCCCATATTTTTCAAGTCTTTTTTTAGCTTCGGCAGACGAAAGTCCGTTTCTTTCATTTGTTTTAAGAGTTTTTATTACATCAGCTGAGGATTTAGCGTGCCAGTCCATTATTTTCAATCTCCCTTCCGAAAATTCTTTATTAGCCATTATATTATTGTTGTCAGAATTTTATTCATTCAAAGTAAGAAATTACTCGTAAGCTTACAGATTTTCTCAAAATTATTATAAATTAATCATCAAGCTTCTATTAATTCTCATAATAGCCCTTTACGCCTAAACGTTTTTTGTAAAAAGTGCTTGGATTACATCATAATTTATGGTAATATAGATACAAATTACTATATTAACGCCATATTTTTATAAGGAGGCGACCCTATGAGAATTTCTTCCCTCTTGAATGAAGATGGTATCTTACTTAAAAGTAAACCAAAATCAAAAGAAGAAGTAATCAACACTCTTGTTGAATGTCATTTCAGGCTTGGCAACCTGAATGACAAAGATTCATTCAGAAAAGCTGTTTTAGAGCGTGAAGCAAGTACAAGCACTGGCATTGGTGGTGGTATGGCTATTCCCCACGCTATGACAGAAGCAGTTAAAAGACCTGCCATAACTGCTATGACAGTTGAAAATGGTGTAGATTTTAAATCTCTCGATGGTAAACCTGTAAACCTTATATTTATGATAGCAATGCCCAATGATGGCAAACAACATATGAATTTGCTTTCTCATTTAGCAACGCTTATGATGGATAAAAGCCTTTTTCCATCATTAACAGCCGTTGAAACTCCCGCCGAATTCATAGATTTCATAGATAAATTAGAGGATAAGCTTTTCCCAGATGAATCTTCGGAAAAGTCAGAGCCCATAGAAGAAAATAAAGGCTATAAAATTCTTGCTGTTACCGCCTGTCCTATGGGAATCTCACATACATATATGGCAGCAGAAGCTCTCGAAAAGACTGCAAAAGAAATGCACTATTCTATAAAGGTTGAAACAAATGGCTCTGCTGGTGCAGCAAATGTTTTAACTGATGAAGAAATAGAGAAAGCCGAAGTCATAATCATAGCCGCTGATAAAAATGTTGATATGGAACGCTTTAATGGCAAGCGTGTTTTTATAACTTCTGTTACTGATGGTTTAAGAAAGCCAAAGGAAACTATAAAAGCCGCTCTCAGCAATAAAGAGCTTTATAAATATAAAGGTGATACATCAGGAAGTGAATATATAAGTAAGCCGTCCATACCAATGCACGAAACTATTGCACATAAATGTTATAAGCACCTTATGAGTGGTGTTTCATATATGCTTCCCTTCGCCATTGGTGGTGGTATATTACACGCACTGTCATATTTTTTAGATATGATAATGCTTGGAAATTCCGCACTTGATTTTGGTGTATTTGGTACAGGAACACAGGTTTCTGCATTTTTAAATACTCTTGGAGAATATGCCTTTCAATGTATGATACCGATTTTCTCAGGCTATATTGCCATGAGTATTGCTGACCGACCGGGTCTTGCTATCGGTGCTGTCGGAGGTCTTATGGCTAATATAGGTATGACCTTCACTAATCCTCAAGGCGGCGTACCTTCTGGCTTTATTGGTGCGTTATTTGCAGGATTTTTCGCTGGTATTTTTATGTGGTTCTTAGAGCGTCTATGTTCACATATCCCAAAAAGTATAGCTGGCATAAAATCGGTCTTGATATATCCTGTTGCAGGTATGATTGTAATAGGTTTTGTTATGGGTGCTATAAATCCATTCGCCTCGCTATTAAATGAATATTTAATGTATGATTTGAATATGCTTGACGGAAATGCTAGAATAATGCTTGGTGCCGTTCTCGGCGGAATGATGGCTCTTGATATGGGCGGTCCTCTCAGCAAGGCTGCGTATCTCTATGGAACAATTTCACTTACTATGGGTAAATATGATGTTATGGCAGCGGTTATGGCTGGTGGCATGACACCTCCGCTCGGCATAGCACTTGCAACAACCTTCTTTAAAAGTAAATTTTCAGACGCAGAGAGAAAATCCGGTGCAGTAAACTATGTTTTAGGGCTGTGCTTTATAACAGAAGGAGCTATCCCCTATGCTGCGGCTGACCCCTTGGCGATTTTACCATCGTGTTTCTTAGGCTCAGTGCTTGCAGGAAATGTATCTATGTCCTTAGGCTGTACGCTTCAAGTTCCACATGGCGGAATCTTTGTAATTCCATTTATGGGAAACCCATCAGGATATTTATTTGCAATTTTATCAGGTTCACTTGCAACTATGCTTATAATTGCAGTACTAAAACGAAGAGAACCAATAAAAAAACATAGTTTAGATACAGGAATTTTTGATTAATCAAAAATGGATTTTATTATTAAAGATATATGGAGGAATATTAAAATGCTTAATAAAAAATTTACTATCATCTCAGCAGAGGGTCTACATCTTCGGACTGCTGGGATTCTGGCAAATGAACTGTGCAAATACGATTGTGATTCTGAAATTTTATATAAAGGCGATATGATAAATGCAAAAAGCCTTTTAAATATAATGGCGGCTTGCATTAAATGTGGTGACGAAATCGAGCTTCAATGCAATGGTATAGATGAAAAAGAAGCTATTGAAAAGGCTGAAAAACTCATAGCATCTGATTTTAATGTTGATTAAAACAAATATCAGACCTATTTAGTATTAATACAATCAAAAAAGTTATCAAACGGGTGAACACAGTTCGCCCCTACACTTTTTCTGTAAAATACTTAAAAGTTTCGGTGGCGTGCCTCCACTGTCAAGACGCAGAATCGGTTTTGCAAGCAAAACCTCGACATTTTAAATCGACTTGTATTGAGCGATTGAAGTAATTACCAATTAGCTTAATGAACTTTCCCTAAAACACTTAAAAGTTTTGCTCAAGCTTTTTCAAAAGCTTGCGGATTCCAAAGGCAGAGCCTTTGGTGGGTTTTAAGGGCAAAGCCCCTTTAAAATTCTTTGCTCCTAATCGGCGGATTTTATCCGCCGATTGATGACTAATGTTACTGATATACTACATTTTTCAGTTATCAAATATGTACATTTTATTTTTATTAAATAAGGCGGTGATTAGTTATGTTAAAAGGCATAGGCGTATCTGAGGGCATTGGAATAGGGAAAGCTTTAGTTATAGAAAGCCATGATATAAAATTTGATAGCTATGCTATCAGAAGTATTAATGAGGAACTTGAACGCTATCACAAGGCGGTAGAAAAATTCATTATTAGAACAAAGGAAATGGCAAACAATATTGCCACTAATGCAAGCGAAAAAGAGGCAGAAATTCTTTTTGGTCATATAATAATGGTCAAAGACCCTTATATGCAGGGCGAAATCGAAAGCCTTATAAAAAGTGGTCAATGTGTAGAATACGCAGTTTCTAAAATCTGCGATTCCTTCATTTCAATGTTTTCCTCTGTCGATGATGAACTGACTAATCAGCGTGCAACAGATGTTCTTGATATAAAAAATTCATTATTAGCTATTTTGCTTAACATAGAAGAAATAAATCTCAAAGACGCACCTCCTGAAACAGTAGTGGTGGCAGATGTTCTTACTCCATCTATGACCTCAGGAATAAATAGTGAAAACATTGTAGGAATCATAACAGAGAATGGCGGAGCAACCTCTCATTCATCAATCATCGCTCGTGCCTTAGGTATTCCAGCGGTTCTTAGTGTAGATAATGCACTTCAAAATATAAAAAATGGTAATACTGTTATTGTTGACGGAAACAAAGGTGATGTTATTGTTTCTCCAAGTAAAGCAGCCTTTGCAGAATATTCCAAAAAACAGTTCCAATACATAAAACAGCGTAATGAACTTAAAAAATATAAAAATGCTCCAACAGTTACAGCCGATGGAGATAAAAAGCTTCTTTTCTGCAATATCGCTTCATCAGATGACGCCTTAAAAGCCAAGGAGTGTACTGCTGAGGGTATCGGGCTTTTCAGAACAGAGCTTATGTTTCTTGAAAAAGACAGACTTCCCACAGAGGACGAGCAATACACTGAATATAAACGCACAGCACTTACATTCAGACATAAGCCCGTAAAAATCAGAACTCTTGATATTGGCGGAGATAAAATAATTCCATATCTTAATATTGAGAAAGAAGAGAATCCATATCTTGGCAACAGAGCTATACGATATTGCCTGAAACAAGAGGATATTTTTCTCACACAGCTAAGAGCTATTCTTCGTGCAAGCATTTACGGAAAAATAAAGCTTATGATTCCGCTCGTAACCTGTATAGAAGAAGTACAAGCTGTTAAAAAGCTATTGAAGCTGCAAAAGAACAGCTCAAGGAAAATAAAAAATGCTTTGAAGAAAATATTGAAGTCGGCATTATGATAGAAACTCCATCAGCAATGATGATAGCAGATATTCTCGCCGAAGAAGTCGATTTTTTCAGCATAGGAACAAACGACCTGACACAATATATTATGGCAGTAGACCGAGGCAATGATAATGTATCCTACCTATATTCTGCTTTTCACCCCTCTGTAATTCGTGCTATAAAGCATATTATTGAGAGTGGACACAAAGCCGGAATACCAGTTGAAATGTGCGGTGAGGCAGCAAGCGACCCTCTTATGATACCTCTTTTAATAGCTTTCGGACTTGATGAATTCAGCGTTTCGGCAGCAGTAACTCTCAAAACAAGACGAGCTATCTCAAAATGGAGCAAGGCTCACGCAAAAAAAGTTGCAGAAAATGTTCTCAAAATGAAAAGTGAAAAAGAAATTGTTAATTATTTAAAGCAAGAGGCTGAAAGCTGTGGTAGCATACTATGAATACAGAAAATAAGATTCGTGCTGAGCTTCTCTCCTTGCAAGATTTAGAATATAAAAATTTTCATTCAAAGCTTATGCCGACAGTCAATCCTGAAGCTATTATCGGCATAAGAATGCCGATTCTAAGGAAATATGCAAAATCTCTTGCAAAAACTGCTGATGCTGATGAGTTTTTAAAAATACTTCCACATAAATATTATGAGGAAAATAATCTTCACTCGTTACTTATCGAACCCATAAAGGATTATGATAAGGCTATAAGCTTAACAGATGAATTTCTTCCCTATATAGATAACTGGGCAACCTGCGATTTAATGTCGCCAAAAATTTTTGCCAGACATACAGACGAACTTTTTATAAAAATAAACGAATGGATAAATTCAGAACAAACTTATACTGTAAGATATGGACTTGGTATGCTTATGCGATATTTTCTTGATGAAAAATTTGAAGAAAATCACCTTGAGCTTGCCTCAAAAATCATTAGCGATGAATATTACATCAATATGATGATTGCATGGTATTTTGCAACAGCTCTTGCAAAGCAATATTCTTCGGCAATTAAATTTATAGAACAGAAAAAACTTACTCCGTGGGTTCATAATAAAACTATTCAAAAGGCAATAGAAAGCTTTCGGGTAAGTCCTGAACACAAAGCCTATCTTCGCACACTAAGGCTTAATCTCAAAAAATAACTAAAAAACGACTTGAAATCTGAATTTGAGATTTCAAGTCGTTTAATCTTTTGAATATTAAATTTTAGTTATTTGGCTTTTCTTCATCGTGAAGGAATTTTTCAACAATAAACCTTGGGCGATGCTTTGTTTCAAGATAAATCTTACCTATGTATTCGCCAACAATACCGATTGCAAAAATCTGCAATCCACCAAGAAGCCATATTGAGAAGATAATGCTTGTCCAGCCGGCAACTGTTACTCCGCATATCCACTGAATAAGGAATATAAGCAGCATAATTATACTGATAAGTACGGATATGAGTCCTATAAAAGTAATAATTCTTATAGGCTTAACACTAAGAGATGTTATACCTTCCCAAGCAAGAGCAAGCATTTTCTTTAATGGATATTTGCTTTCGCCTGCAAGACGCTCTTTGCGTTCATACTCAACAATATCGCTTTTTAAGCCAATCATTGGCACCATTCCACGAAGAAAGATATTAACTTCTTTATATTCAGCAAAGATATTCAAAGCTCGTTTGCTCATAAGTCTGAAATCGGCATGATTAAAGATAGTCTTTGCACCAAGCTTATTCAGAATTTTATAATATGCCTCTGCTGTAAAGCGTTTAAACTTTGTGTCTGTTTCTCTGCTTGAACGAACACCATAAACAATATCCGAACCCTGTTCATATTTATCAAGCATTTTGTCGATTGCATCAATATCGTCCTGAAGGTCAGCATCAATAGAAATAACTGCATCTGCGTAGTCCTTTAAGGTTATAAGACCGCAAAGAAGGGCGTTTTGATGACCTCTGTTACAACTAAGCTTAATACCGCTGAACATAGGTATTTTTTCATGAAGTCCTTGAATAATGCTCCATGTCTTATCTGATGAACCATCGTCTATAAATACAATACGGCTATCCTTAGAAATTCTGCCCGCTTTCATAAGCTGTCTATATTTATTAAAAAGCTTTTCTGCGGAATCAAGCAAAACTTCTTCTTCATTATAGCAAGGTATGGCAAGATAGAGCTTTGTCATAGCTATTCCTCCTTATAATAATCCTAAGGTGTAACTTATATTATATAACGATAATAACTAAAAGTCAACTTGTCAGAATATGCCGAATGTAGTCAGATTCAGCCATAGAGTTTAAATATTTTAACCAATATATAGATAAGTTATAAATTTATTAAAAATTTTTAACTTTATAATAATGATAAAAATTTCACCCATACTAATTCTATAAAATAAAAACGGAGGCAGAATTTTATGATAGAATCTGATACCATTAAGCTTTTAAGAGAGTGTGATGCTGGAATAAAAATGGGCGTAGCAAGTATAGAAGATGTACTCGACTATGTAAGCAATACCGACCTTAAAAAACATCTCGACCGTTGCAAGAATGACCACGAAAAGCTTGAAAATCAAATTCAGCTTTTACTTGATAAATACCACGATGACGGCAAAGACCCCAACGCTATGGCGAAAAGTATGTCGTGGCTTAAAACAAATATGAAGCTTGCCGTCAATGAATCTGACGGCACTGTTGCCGACCTTATCACCGACGGTTGCAATATGGGTGTGAAATCTCTCAGCCGATACCTTAATCAATATAAAGCGGCGGACGAAACCTCAAAACAAATCACAAAACGCCTTATTGAGCTTGAAGAACACCTTGCTCATAGCGTAAGACCTTTTCTATAAAATAATTGCACAAAACTACTGCTCCCACATAGAATGTTACTGTAATCCATTCTATGAAGGGAGCTTTGTAATTATATGGCAGAAAATGAATTTGATACAAGAGAAGTTAATAACTGCTCTCAAAATGGCGGTTTTAACGAAACCGTTTGCATAGACGCTCAAAGAGTTTATGATTCATGCGGAGATAAGGATTGTCTTGAAGACTTAGAGGTTTATTTTACTCCCCCAACACAAAATATAATTGATAAGGCAACTAATGTAAGACTGCGTGATGTTGAGGTTATAACGGTTCTGCTTGATTTAGAGCCTGTACCATTCCATAAGGGCTTTTACTCTGTGGATATGACCTTCTTCTTTGATGTATGCCTTGATGTATTTATGCAGCCTGCGGCTGTACCTGTAACAGTTTCTGGTTTATCTGTCTTTAGCAAGAAAGTCATTCTCTATGGCAGTGAGGGAAATGTAAAGGTATTCAGCTCTGATTTTAAGCTTGATGAATTTGACCACCAAAATATGTTTGTTCGTAATCTTCCAAAAGCAACTGTACAGGTTGCCGAGCCGATAGCACTTTCGGCAAAGCTTTGTGAGAAAAAGAAATGCTGTCCACCACCTTGCAGAATACCTGAGTGTATCTGCAAGAAATATGGCGGAGAATTCCAAGGGGATAAATCTGAAAAAGAGGTTCTTGTTACAATCGGTATATTCACAATCGTTCAGATTGAGAGAAACGTGCAGATGATGATTCCTGCGTATGATTTCTGCATTCCTGATAAGGAATGTGTAACCTCTTGCGATAATCCTTGCGAGCTTTTCAGCAGAATAGATTTCCCGACAGACGAATTTTTCCCACCTAAGTCAACTGAGCTTGACGAAGATTGTGGCTGCTCATTAAAGCATAAAAATCATAAGTAAATTTCTTTATAAATCTAATAAATGCTATCACAACTTTGATATTGTGATAGCATTTTTATTTGTAGCTTTTCGATAGCTAATCATAGTGCGAACTTTGGTTGCCCATTCAGCAGTTTATTGGTAATTACTTAAACTGTGTAAAAATCTTCCATAACCTGTTGTAAATGCAATTTTGCCACAGGTAAGTTGCTTAGCTTTTAGCCTGTCTTACTGTCAGCCAATAGGAGATTGTCAAGCTTAGGCTTTCGAGAGAATCTAAACGCCTTCTGTGTTCAGGGTTTATTCTGCGAATATGTGGTGTCATTTCTAAAAGGGATTTCAGCAAATCACCGCTAACATCAATCTTGTAACTAAAATTTTCGCAAGAAATTTCTTTGAATTTTTCTCCACAAGGTGCTGGGTGCTTATCTTGCGGAAAAACCTCATCATAAATAACCTGTTTTAGCTCTATGAGATGCTCTGTACCTGCTGTAACCTCGACAATATAGCCACCATTACGCAAAATCCTTGCAAACTCATCTTCACAAACAAGCGAAAACATCGCTGTTATAACATCTACACTTTTAGATTCAAAAGGCAAATGTGAGGCTGTTGCAACACAATATTCAATATCCTTGCCACGAGAACACGCCATTCTTGTGGCATCTTTTGAAATATCTGCACCAACACAATGCGAACCTACTATATTATCCGCTATTTTGCGTGTATAATAGCCCTCACCACAGCCGACATCTATTATTACTGGTGCTTTTTGCTTAGCTGTAAGTGTTTGTATTTTACTTGTAACGCTATTTGCGATTGGCTCATAAAATCCACTATTCAGAAAATTTCGACGAGCATTAAGCATTTCTTTATCGTCACCAGGTCTTAAGGAATGTTTCTGACCTACTGGAAGTAAATTGACATAGCCTTGTCTTGCAATATCAAAGCTATGATTATTTTCACAAACAAAACTTTTTTCAATTCTTGCAAGATGCTCTCCGCAAATGGGACAAATATATCTTATATCATTCACAGCAAAATACAACTCCTAATATGAACTTTCAGAAACAAGAGTTTTACTCTTTCGGTTCATCTTTATCCTTTTTGAAAATAACAAACTTACTTGCAATATAGTTAAGTATAACGACAACGACTGCACCTATGAATTTTGCGATAAGACTATTCCATTTTTCATCAGGATAAAGCGGAACTATGTCTATAAAGAACCATAGAATAACCATTTCTGCTACAAGCGAGAATAATCTTGCGGCAACAAATTCTATTGCTTCAATAAATTTCTTCTTGAAGCCCTTTGCCTGAGAATTAAATACTATACTTCTGTTTGTTAAAAATGCAAATATTACACCTGCTACCCACGCAATGCAGTTTGAAATCTCATAGTGAACACCAAGCGGAACTGCAAAAATGAAATAAACTATATAGTTCAAAGCTGTTGTAAGTACACCAAAAACCAAATAGAGAATCATTTCTTTATACTTTGTGTATAACTGTTTCAATCTACTCTGCTCTTTCATTTTTTAATCTCCTTTATGCAGTCGCTTGGCTACTATCAGATGTTTCATTTTCGTCCTCAACAAGAGAATCAAAGTCTGTGCCTGTTGCAAGAAGCTTCGCACAATTATTAAGCTTTTCAGCCGTTTCAAGCTCAGTTGTGCCAGCAGCCTTACCATTTAATACAACTATTGCTTTTTTATCTCCCTTATAAATTTCAAGAGTATCTATTGTATCATCAGTATATGTAACTGATACGCTTAAAACCGGATTTGATTTTTCGTCATATGCTGGAATTTTTTCTGCTCTTTCCAAAACAGAAAGATTTCTCATAAACTTATTGAATAAAGTAATGTTAGTTTCTTCACCATTATAATAAACCTTTGTTGTAGTAATATCTACACCATCTTCATTCTTTGTAACCGTGTTTTCAATAGTATAGGTATCTTTCATCTTGCCATAAGAAACATCAACAGATTTTAGTTTAAGATTATTAGGATAGAAAATAGTTTTTGACACTATGTCACTGCCATCTCCGCCCATAAAATCAATAACACTACTCTCAATCTTATAGATAATGTCAGCTCCATTGAGCATAATATAACAATTTTCGTCTTTATCAGGCTTAGAAACAAGAATTTTATATGAGCGTGTGCTTGTCTTAGCATCTAAAATATAATATGGCTTATCTAAGTTATATTTGCTCAGGTCACTCTCTTTGACATCTATTGCAGCAACAGAATCTGCAACAAGTGGGAATAAGCTTGAATTACACAAGCTTTCTATTTTATCTGCATCACAAGCCGCCTGATTTGGTGATGAAAGATAATAACTTGAGATATTAGAGAAAGCTTTCTTTTCAAGCTTGAGTGCTTTCTTTCTGCCTGAACCCGTTACAGATAGCAGACTAAGTGTTTCGTCATCACTAAGGCTGTTAAGTATGGTTTTATCGAACATCTGAAGCTTTTCAACAAGCATACTATTTACTGAATCGAGAGCAACAACATAAATTTTATTGCTATCCCCCATTCTTATATAAGCACTTTTGCCGTCCGGAACATCATTTCCAACCTTTATGGTTTTTTCTGAACCATCAGAAAAGCTGACTGTTACAGTAGCACGAGGCTTATCAAGACCATAGTCGGAATCTGGATTATTATTAGCATTAACCACCTTAGAGGCAACAAGATTCGCACAATCATAGGCAAGGGCATCTGATTTATCCTTATCTATAAGATAAGAGCTATGCTCCTGCATTGTAAAGACCATTTCTGTTGTTGTAACAGTACTTGTTTCACCACTGCTCTCGACTGTACTCTCAACCTGAGCACCATAACCCATAAGTGTATATGTTCCACCGCTGTTTTGTACTACAATTTTCTCTATATTACCTGTTGCCTGCTCAATGAGTGTTGTTGCCGTACTGGAGCTTGTACTTGTGCTTTCATCTTCTTTATTTGGCATTGTAAGCAAGAAAACTAACGCTCCGATAAGAACAGATAAAATTATTCCTGCGATAATAATATATCTAATCTGCTTTTTCATTTATTTGACCTCCTGACTTCAACTTTTAGTTTTCCATAGGCTCTACATATAAAGTTTTTTGGTTGACATAGATTACCATACCGGGCTTTGAACCCTGTGGCTTAGAAACATAGCGGATTTTTGTATAATCAACAGGAACTTTTCCTGCATTTCTTGCCTTACTATGATATGCCGCAAGACTTGCTGCATAAAGAATGGTATCATCATCAGGAGTTTGTCCATTAGTGACTATAATCGTATGTGAACCAGGAATTTCTTTAGTATGAAACCAAAAGTCGTTTTTATCAGCTTGCTTTAGAGTTAATTTATCATTTTGGCGGTTATTTCTGCCGACAAGAATAGTAAATCCGCTCTTGGATTTATATTCAAGCGGTGGAAGTGTGGCTTCCTTTTTCTGCTTTTTACGATTTGTACGGATATAACCTTGCTCTGCAAGCTCTGTGCGGATTTCATTGAGTTCTCTTTCTGTTTCCGCTCTGCCAAGAGAATCAAGCACAGCCTCAAGATATTGCAATTCCTCGTGTGCCTTTTCAAGCTGAACCTTGAGCATCTGTTCGGCTGTTTTAGCCTTACGATAATCCTTATAATATTTCTGAGCATTTTGTGTTGGAGAAAGGGCTGGATTTAATTTAATCTTAATTTTAGCAAGGTTTTCATCATAAAAATTTTCCGCCTCGCAAAATTCATCGCCCTTTTTTATTCTATAAAGATTTGCTTCAAGTATATCTCCGCAAATTCTCAAATGCTCTCCATCTACGCAAGCCATAAGCTCTGCTTGCTGTGCGATAATTTTTCGGGAAATTCTTTCACAAAGGTTAGTCAAAAGCTTTGATAAATCCTGTGACCTCGCTCTCATTCTCTCGATAGAATCTCGCCTTGAATAAAATTCATCAAGCAAGCTGCAAAAGCTTTCGGGGCGTTCGATAGAAACACTATTTCCGTATTGTGTTATATCAAGGAACGAAATATCTGTCGGTTTGCCTGTGTTATCCTTTATGAGTATAGGCGAACCGCTTATATTCTTAGCTGTTTCGATAGTTCTATTTAAGAAATATAGCAAACGCTTTTCATCTTCAGCGGTGAGTTCCTTTGAAAATACATCACTTCCTCTGCCTGTGAGATGTGCAACTTCTCGACATATAATAGGCGAAACGCCTTGAACCGTTGCAAGAATAGCCTTAGACAGGTCTGCATTTTTCGGATAGACTTTTATTGCTGAAAGTATCTCCTCGGCTGACACCTCAAGCATATTGAGCTTATTCTGCTTTGGTGGAAGTTCGTAACGAACATTGGGCAGTACAAGTCTTTTTGACGACATAGTAGGGTCAACACGCTTTAGTGCGTCAATAATCATACCCTCACCATCTATGAAAATAACATTGCTATACTGTGCCATAATTTCGACAGCAAGTGTCATCATAACTGTATCGCCGAGTTCATTTTTGCCCTCAAAATCAAGAAAAAGTATTCTTTCAAGCTCAGGCTGACGAATTTCACGAAGTCTTGCTCCTGCAAGCCTTTTTCGCAAAAGCATACATAGCATAGGTGGAGTTTGTGGATTTTCGGGTGTCTGAGAGGTTATATTTATGCGGGGACTATTAGCTCTTGCGGAGAGAAGAAGTTTTTTCGAGCCACTATCACGAGAACGCATAGTCAGAACAATTTCATCATTTGAAGGCTGATAGACTTTATCTACACGACTATCGGCAAGAGCTGTTTGTAATTCATTTTTTATGTGGCGTAAGAAAACACCGTCAAGTGCCATAGTAAACCTCCTAATAATTACAAGTAAAAATATGCTTAAAAAATCGGTGCGTTGAGAGGTTCAACGCACAAGAATGAAGATTATATAATATAAATTCAAAGTTTTAAACAACATTTATTTTTTTCAGGGAACCCCCTGCGAGGGGGTTTACGAAAACATTCCACTGGAATGTTTTTTCTACCCTCCTGCGCTTTAAGAAGTATAAAGTGTTTCGCTCTCTGCGGAGAGCGACCAAAGGCTCTGCCGTAGGTGACTACCTTTGGAAACTGCAAGCTTTTGAAAAAGCTTGAGCAAAACTTTTAATTTTCATCGAACTAACATTATATAATATATTTTATACCGTCTGTATATTTTTCCGATTGATAAAATTCTATTTCGGGAAATTTCTTGCTCAATTTCTCGCACAAAACAGGCACAATCAATTCCTCACATTTACTGTGTCCAACATCGAATATCGCAATATTATTCTGTCTTGCAAATAAAACTTCGTGATGCTTAATTTCTCCTGTAACAAACGCTTGAGCATTTTTAGCTTTTGCAAGGAAAATTCCTTCTCCGCCAGCACCTGCAACAAGTGCCACTCGACAGATTTTCTCTCCACAATCAGAAAAACGCAGACCGTCGCAATTAAATTTCACCTTGATGAAATTTGCAAATTCATTTGCAGACATAGGAATTTTCAAGCTTCCGATAAGCCCACCGTCAATTTCAAGCTGTTCCATATCTTGAAGTTCAAGAGCGTTGAACATTGCAGTATTAGTGCCATCACTGCTCAAATCAAGGTTTGTATGAGCGGAAATTACAGATATTCCGCTCTGTGCAAGCTTATAAACAACGCTATCCGCAGAAAGCCTTTTAAGCGGATTGAATATAACAGGGTGATGACTGACAATAAGCTGTGCAGATTTTTCTTTCGCCTCGTCAATAACCTCATCGGTTACATCAAGTGTGACAATAGCACGAGTTGGCTCTGCGTTTTTATCACCAACAAGGATTCCGACATTATCGAAATCCATAGCTATATCAAACGGTGCAAAACTATCTATGTAGTTATAAATATCGACAATTTTAGTCATATCTTAATCCTCGATTCTTGTATTAACTCCATTTACATTTTTATATTGCCTTTTTTCATTTATTTCGATTTTTCTTTCAATTTCACTTTCTAAATCAATTCCTAAAATCTCGGATATACCCAGTAAATATATTGCTATATCAGCAAGCTCAGAGCCTAGACCCTCATCTTTTTTTCTGTATGCTTCATATGCCTCTGCAATCTCGCCATATAAAAGACAAAATTCCTTATTTATGTCGGTAACATTAAAGCCTTTATCAACTTTATTTTGATATATCCGCTTTTGAATTTCAACTATGCTCATTAAGCACCTCGTTTATAGCTTTCAAATCCGCTTCATAAATCTCTGCTTCGGCGATATTTCCAGATGCTCTTAATCCGTTAATCTTCTTTTCGAGTTTTCTAACAACTGATGCTATGTAAATATCCCGTTCCGAATCGACTTCATCAATCAATAAGCCTAAGTATTTAAAGGCTGGTGAACATTCACGAATAATTCCGTCATATTCGCTGACAATAACAGAATAGACCTTTTTCGAGCTTATGCAGGCTTTCTCGGCAATTATATTAAAGCCCTTTGCATAAAGAAAAGAACGCAGCGAATCTGCACGAGTCATAGGCTGAAGAATAAGCCTTCTGTTACCCTCGCAAATCCACGGCGTATTTTCGATTATAGCTGCGATAAGCTCACCGCCCATTCCGGCAATGACAATATCATATGCGTCCTCTGGCGAAATATTTTGCAAACCGTCAGAGAGAACGGTTTTTATATTCGTTACACCATATTTCTGAATATTGCTTTCAGCACTTTTCAAAGGCTTAACTCGAACATCAGCCGCCACCGCACTCTCTATTTTTCCGTCTAAAGAAAGACGAATAGGAAGATAGCCGTGGTCTGTGCCGATGTCAGCAAGTCGTGCTCCTGGGCGAACGAATGAAGCACAAAGCGAAAGTCGCTCATCAATCGAAAAATCTCTTTTCTCGCTATTCATTACTTATCAGCAAGATGTGCGTTAAGCTTTGCTACGAGCTCGTCAGCGTCTACGCCGTGAACCTCGCAAGCCTGCTCGATTGTTTCGCCTCTTGATGCTGGGCAGCCAAGGCAGTGCATACCCATCTCAAGGAAGAATGGTGCTGTTGTTCCATCTAAATCAAGAATATCTCCGATAACTGTCTGTCTATTAATCTGTGCCATTTTTATCAATCCTTTCAATTTATGAAGAGTTTGTCCCTATTATAATACTATTCTTCCTTTTTTTCAAGTGAATATGTAAATCGGAATATAAATGCTATTTTCATATAAAGCTATGCTAAGCTCTTTGCCTTTGAAAATGTCTTTTTGCGAATTATGAAGTATGTTGTTAGCATTGCGACACCTGTTATAACCCAAGAAATTGGGTATATTATCAAAAGCGTTTCATAGCTCTTGAATTGCTGACAAACTGTATAAACCCATATCAGACGCAATGCACAAGTTCCGAGAACGGTTATAACCGCTGGTGTCGTAGAATAGCCTATTCCACGAAGTGCCGCACCGCCAACCTCATATGTACTTGCAATCAGGTTTATCATCAAAACTATAAACATACGAATTTCTGCATATTTGATTACTTCTGCATCAGGTGTAAAAATTGATATGAAAAAGCTGTGTCCTGCCGTAATTGATAAGCTCATACAACCTGTTGTTATCATACTTGCTATCATACTTATTCGGAATACCTTTTTACATCTGTCATATTCGCCCGCACCATAATTTTGGCTTGTAAATGTAACTGCCGTCTGGCTAAATGCAGTAATAACAAAATATGTTATGCTTTCGTAATTGAGTGTAACAGAAGAACCCGCTACAACATCTGCACCAAAGCTATTTAATGCAGACTGAATAACTACATTTGATATAGAGAAAACCATAGATTGTATACCAGCTGGTATGCCGATTTTAAGCATTTTCCAAAGCTCATTCTTTGATATACTGAGTTTTTTCCACGAAAGATTGAAAGGCTCAGCCTCCTTCGTGAGAAAGTGCCAAACCATACAAGCACTTATAATATTTGATACTACCGTTGCAATAGCAACACCTGCAACATCAAGATGAAAAACAATAACAAGAAATAAATTTAAAGCACTATTCACAATACCTGAAACAAGTAAACAGTATAAAGGCCTTTTAGTATCTCCGATACACCTTAAAATTGCTGAACCAAAGTTATAAACCATAATAAAGGGCATACCGAGAAAATATATCTGCAAATATATTACCGCATAATCTAAAACTTCTGCTGGTGTATTCATAAGAGTTAATAGTGGCCGTGATATAAATAAACCAAGAATCGTAAGAAATATACCGCTTATAATCGCAACAAGCATTGCCGTATGAACGGCTTTTTTGATATTTTCTGTCTTTTTCTGACCAACATATATAGATATTATTACATTTGCTCCGATAGATATGCCGATAAAGAGATTTATAACCATATTTATAACAGGGCCATTACAGCCAACGGCTGCCTGAGCCTGACTATTGGCAAAATGTCCAACAACAGCAACATCTACCGAATTGAATAACTGCTGTAAGATACTGCTCGCCGCCAGAGGAAGTGCAAATAAGATGATGTTCTTTAAAAGACTTCCACTAAGCATATCTACTTGTTTCTTAGATGATTTTGTAGCACTCAATTTTGCATATCCTCCATTTAATATACTATGTGACCTTATTATATATTTGTAGATTGATAAATTCAAGACCTATGTTTTTATATGTCGAGTATTGTTTTATCTTGATAAAGCTAACATAAATAAGAGCCATACTGCCGAGTGGCTTTCGGCAATATGACTCTTTATCTATTAAAAAGCGGTAGGGGAATTCCACACCCCGCAATACATACTATGCTGTTTTTAGCTTTATTGACAATATCTAAGGCTATTCTTTATCAGATTTTTCTGAATCATTTGTTTTAGAGCTTTGAGAATTTCTTACAGAATTAGCAGACTTCTTTCTTTCACCATAAACAACCAAAATGCAGAGTATCAATGCTAAAAGTGCTACGCCCTTATGTATCCAGCCATAAATGCCAGAATACATATCTATCGCAAGAACTTCATTGAGCGTTTGCCATACTCCCCAAAAAAAGAAAAAGCCTCCAACTGCAAAAAACGCTTTATTTTCCTTTCCCATCTTAAAGACGAGTATCATTCCTACTATAAACCACAAAGCTGCATAAACATATCCCATAAACAGATGCTCCTATTCTATAAAATCTGCCAACTTTTGTTATTATAACACATATATGTACTTTTAAATTCTGATAAAGAACTAAAAATCGTATATCTTAGCACAAAATGCAAGCAAAAAGACTGCCGACACAAGGTTGACAGTCTTTTCTTTATTAAAATAAAGAGAGAGAATTTATTTAATAATTCTGAACTTACCAATAATAGGAAGCTCCTTTGCCTTACCATTAGCAGCATTGATAATACCAAGAATAAGGAAAGCAAGTGACGGAATTGCAAGAATAAAACCAAACAAACCAGAAAGGAACAAGCCAAAACCATTTGTAGCATAAACGCCTGTGCCCATACCAAAATAAGTAGTAATCTCTGTACGGAATATAGCATTAATGATTGCTTGAAGAATACCACTAACAATGCCACAAGCCGCAGAAGCAATCAACATAAGAAGAGCCTGATTTGCGTGGAAACGGCCATATCTTGAGTTGCTATTAACTGCAAGTGGAAGCCAGAAAAGAATCCAGAAATAGCTGGCAATAGTAATGCCCTTGCTATTTGCTATATCAGCTGGATCATACTGAGCTGTATAATCAGGTGTATTTAAAATATCCTTAAAGAAGTTACCTGTTTTAGGTGCCTGATATGGTGGAATCTGTGTGTTTTGACCATATACTGGTGGCTGCTGTTGTGGTGGTGGAACTTGTCCATAAACCTGCTGCTGTGGTGGAACCTGTGTTTGTTGCTGATAATTATTGGGAGCAGGATTGAAACCAGGAGCATTAAAGCTTTGGTCATTATTGGGCTGAGAATATTGTGGAGCTTGTGGCTGACCAATAGTTGCACCGCACTTAGGGCAGAACTTCGCACCATCATTCATCTGAGCACCACATTGGTTACAGAACTGCATATATTTTTCCTCCTAAAAAATAAATATTATAACTATAATTATACACTCTCTAAATCTTACTGTCAATCTAAAAGCTGAAAATATAGCGATATTATATACATAAAAGTAGCATCATAGTATAATTGTTTTAGTGTATATTTTATAAATAAAATAATAATTATCTTTCATTAAGCTCTTTATATTCTATTCTTTCGTGGATAGCTTTATATGCAGGACGAATAATTTTGCTTTGGTTGACAAGCTCCTCGATTCTATGAGCACTCCAACCAGCTATTCTTGCTATTGCAAAAATAGGTGTGAAAAGTTGTGGTGGAAGGTCGAGCATACTATAAACAAAGCCACTATAAAAGTCAACATTGGCAGAAACACCCTTATAGATTTTTCTTTCCTCAGAAATAATAAGCGGTGCAAGCCTTTCAACAGAAGAATAAAGCTGAAATTCGTCCATTCTTCCCTTTTCATAAGCAAGCTTTTCAACAAATTTCTTGAAAACTCTTGCACGAGGGTCTGAAAGTGAATATACAGCGTGCCCCATACCATATATAAGACCTGCTCTATCGAAAGCTTGCTTATGAAGTAAAGCTCTGAGATAATCACAGATAGCCTTTTCATCGCTATAATCCTTGATATTTCGCTTCATATCCTCAAACATACGGACAACCTTAATATTAGCACCACCATGCTTAGGGCCTTTCAGTGAGCCCAATGCCGCCGAAATAGCTGAATAGGTATCTGTGCCTGATGAGGTTACAACATGAGTTGTGAATGATGAGTTATTACCACCACCATGCTCTGCGTGGAGAACAAGTGACATATCAAGAAGCTTAGCCTCAAGATGAGTATACTTTGAGTCTGGTCTTAGCATATGAAGAATATTTTCTGCTGTTGAAAGATTTGGGTCCGGAGCATGAATAATAAGGCTCTGACCATCATGATAATAGCTTGATGCCTGATATCCATATACCGAAAGCTGTGGAAAAAGTGCAATGAGCTGTAAGCACTGTCTTAAAACATTAGGAATAGATATATCATCAGCATTTTCATCATAAGAATAAAGCATTAAAACACTTCTTGCGAGAGCATTCATCATATCTGGGCTTGGAGCTTTAAGAATAACATCACGCACAAAAGAGGTTGGCAAGCTTCTATATGAACCAAGAAGCTTATTAAAGTCGCTAAGCTCATCTTTATTTGGCAAATAACCAAAGAGCAAAAGATAGACAACTTCCTCAAAGCCGAATCTATCATCGTGAATATAGCCTCTGACTATATCCTCAACATCTACGCCTCTATAATAAAGCTTACCATCACAAGGAACAGTCTGACCATCTATCACGCAAGATGAACAAACCTCAGATATTTCGGTAAGACCAGCAACAACGCCTTTTCCGTTAATGTCACGCAAGCCACGCTTAACATCGTTTTTTGTATAAAGATTCGGGTCAATCTGGTCACATCTCATACAATATTGACTTAGTGCAAAAAATCTGTGGTGTTACTTTGCTGAAATCTTCTGTTTTCATATTTTGTTCTCCTTTATTCTATAAATTTGGTTTAGAAATCATTACTACATATTATGTTTAGTTTATTGTTAGATTAAAATCGCAAAATCATTTTATGTTTTGCAAAAGTATATTTTAAATATTATATCATAATTTTAATAATCATTCAAATACTTTTGTGAAATCTGTAACAAAACCACATAATTGTTTAAAAGACGAATTTCATTCGCCTCTAAGGGTAAAAGACAGGTTAAGGGCGTTGCCCTTAAAACCCACGAGGACTCCGTCCCTCGACCCTGCAAGCCTTTAAAAAGGCTTGAGCGAAACTTTTAATTGTCTTAGGGAGGTTTTATTTGATAGTTCATTGGTAATTACTTCAACCGCATCAACAAGTTGTCCTCACACACCGCAAGAAACCTTTAATTTTCTTAAAAAAATCTATCAACAAAAAAGGAAAAGCCTGATAGCTATACTATCAGACTTTTCTCAACAAAATTATGAGGGGTACATTGAGGAGGGTAGAACATATACTCCTGATGGTTGCGGCTCCATCATTTTGAGTACAAGCTATAGTATAACTATAAGATATGAACATCATATGAATAGTTCTTAAAAAATTATAATATAAATTATGTTTTTCTACAAATTATATTATTTTTAAAAATATTTTTTATTAATCAAGGTTTTTATTATTGAAATTATGAATTTATAGTAGTAGAATAAACTAAAAATATTGCGGGGGTTATTTTAAAATGAAAAAAATAGTATCTCTGTTGCTTTGTGCAATGTTAGCGGCTATGGTGGCAGGTTGTTCTAATTCTGATAAAAAAGCAGAACCATCAAGCTCCACCGCTTCTCAAACATCATCAGCTAAAATTGAAACAAACAGTAAAGCTTCAGAATCTTCAAAAGAGGAATCTTCAGAAGCTGAGGTTTCAAAGGCAAGAGATTATACAAAAGAAAAAGCCGAAGGCGAAATTACTGATGACGGACTTCTTATTGTCAAGCAAGATGACCACTGGAGAGCTATGGAGCAATTCGGTGGTGGCTCTGGTGATAGCTATGTTGAAAGCCTTAATAACCTAAGAGATAAGCTTGATAGCAGCGTTAAGATTTATTCTATGCCTGCTCCTCTTGCCTGCGAATTTTATACACCATCAAACCTTTCTGATAACTATGTAAGTCAGGCGGATTGTTTTTCGAGCATAGCTAAAAGGCTTAATTCAGAAATCACAAGCGTAGATATTTGTTCAGTATTAAAACAGCACACTGAAGAAAACATTTATTGCCGTACAGACCACCACTGGCAGCCACTTGGAGCATACTATGCTGCTAAAACCTTTGCTGAGGCTGCTGGAGTTTCTTTTGATGATATAAGCAAATATAACAAGGTTACTGATGAGGGCTATGTTGGAACACTTTACGCATTCTACGGCGATGAGCGTATAAAAAATGACCCTGAAAGCTTTACTTATTACGAACCAAAAACAGAATACTCTACATACTATTATGACCAAAGCTTTGATTATCAATATGAAGGCTCACTTTTATATGATGTAGATGTTGCAAACTCATATATTCGCTTTATGGGCGGAGATGACAGCTCCGTAAAGATTAAAACTGGTGTAAACAATGGCAGAAAGCTCCTTGTTGTTAAGGATAGCTACGGAAATGCTGAAATTCCATTCTATACAAATTCATTTGAAGAAATCTATGTTGTAGATATGAGATATTTCAAGTGTAATCTTGTCAACTTCATAAATGATATGGATATAACAGATGTTCTCTTTACTATGGCAGCATATTCAGTTGTCGGTGGTAATGCAGAAAATATTGATACGCTTATAACTCAAGATGCAGATAATCGAGTTGTTGATGGTCAGCTCACTGCAAGTACAGAAGATTCTGAAGAATAAATTATACAAAAAATGACACAGTTTTAAAACTGCGTCATTTTTATTTTACTTATCTTAAATCAATTATGTAAAGTCATAAACCTGATTAATATCATCAACAGCATTATCTCCATCATAATATTTATCTGGAATATAGCCTGTTGATGGAGTTGCTTTAGCATTTTTAATATCATTTATTTCAGATTCGCTAAGCTCTACCTTTGTATTGCCAATCTTTGAGATTGAGAAATCAATCTTAGTACCAAAACTATTAAAAGCAAAACCACTTAAATAACCTGCGTTATCAACTGTAATATCAAATTTTAGATTTATACTATTCAAATAGCTTTCTGCCTCTGGAAGTTCATTTTTAAGTTCATTATACTTGCTCTTATCCTTGAAAAGTGGCTCTATCTCATCAACAATAATTGAAATAGTTTTGTATGTGTTTATATCAAAGCTGTATTTTGTACCATTATCAACAGCACTTTCCTTTATACCAAGAGCCTCTTTTCCATTACCATTCTCAAATGTATTCTTGAGCGAGTTGGAAACTGCGTCTATTTTTGTTGTATCTATGTATTCTTTAAGATCAGCATCTTCAAGCAAGGAGTTCCAATCAAGCTCTTGCTCTGCATTTGTTTTATTAATGCTGTCAAAGAAATTATTAAGTGTTTCTTCATCAATCTCTGTATATGTTGTATTGCCGTTTGCTGTAGTTGCTGATTTGCGTACACCATCTTTGCAGTAAATAACACTTTTAAATGTATCACTTGAGCTTAAACTATCATACGAGCTCGAACCATTTATAACAAGAACAATTTCTTTCTTGCTTGCGTCAAGCTCATAGCTTATATCGCACTTTGTTTTTTCTCCGTTTGCCTCTACACTCGCAGACATTGTTGCACTGTTAGCCTTTGCAAGCTGTTTTGCACTGTCGGCTATCTTTGTGATAGGACCGCCCGATGGCTTCAACATATTTAATACCATTACACCCGCAACTGCGACGGCTGCAACACCAACAACAGATACACCCGCAATAATAAACGGCTTTTTAGAGCGTTTTTTAGGTGCAACAAGATTTTCACTTGCTGTCATACTGGGTGCATAAGGATTGATAGGTTGTGAAAAATCGTTATCAGCAGAATTTTTCTCAACAGAATTAACTACGCCTTGTGTTGATTGATTATTAATATATGGATTAGTCTGCTGAGCTGGTTGCTGTTGTTGTGCGTATGGGTTAGCTTGCTGAGCTGGTTGCTGTGGCTGTGCATATTGGTTAGCTTGCTGAGCTGGTTGCTGTGGCTGTGCGTATGGGTTAGCTTGCTGAGTTGGTTGTTGTGGCTGTGCGTATGGGTTAGCTTGCTGAGTTGGTTGTTGTGGCTGTGCGTATGGGTTAGCTTGCTGAGTTGGTTGCTGTGGCTGTGCGTATGGGTTAGCTTGCTGAGTTGGTTGTTGTGGTCTTGCGTATGGGTTAGCTTGCTGAGTTGGTTGCTGTGGCTGTGCGTATGGGTTAGCTTGCTGAACTGGTTGCTGTGGTCTTGCGTATGGGTTAGCTTGCTGAGTTGGTTGCTGTGGTCTTGCGTATGGGTTAGCTTGCTGAGTTGGTTGCTGTGGTCTTGCGTATGGGTTAGCTTGCTGAGTTGGTTGTTGTGGTCTTGCGTATGGGTTAGCTTGCTGAGTTGGTTGCTGTGGCTGTGCGTATGGGTTAGCTTGCTGAGTTGGTTGTTGTGGTCTTGCATATGGGTTAGCTTGCTGAACTGGTTGCTGTGGCTGTGCGTATGGGTTAGCTTGCTGAGCTGGTTGCTGTTGTTGTGCATATGGATTAGCTTGCTGAACTGGTTGCTGTGGCTGTGCGTATGGGTTAGCTTGCTGAGCTGGTTGCTGTTGTTGTGCAAGCGTAATATTAGTTCCACATTGACTGCAAAAGTTTTTGCCTGCGATTAATGGTGAACCACATTTCGGACAAAATTGTAGCTTGTTATTATTCTCCATAAAATTTCCTCCTTAAAATAGATGCATCTTTCATAATAAATCTAATTTTATCATATCATAAAAGCACCAAAATTTCAATGATTTATACAAAATATTTTATTAAAAACTATCAGCAGATATTTAAATTCTTACTTAAAATTTTTCTTATAATAATATACTCAATACTGATAACAACAAGAAGAAAAACCCAATCTACTATTGATACAACAGAATTTATAATTGGAGCTACATCAGTATTCCAGCTTGTAACTATATCTGAAAAAGATATATCCTCGCTATAAGCATTATATACTCCTGATGGAAAAATCTTTTCTACAATATTCATAATTAAAATAGAAAAAGCATTAACAACTATAAGCAAGCCTATATAGAATGTAGCCGAAAAAATAAGTCTGTGCTTATTAAATAATGAGGCAAGAGAAATTGCACAATATATAGACATAATCTCCTGAAAGGTTGATATTAATATATCTAAGAAAAGATAAAAAATTGCTTTTATTCCGTCTGCTGTTAATGATGATAAAATATTGCCAAAATATGAAAAATTGATAATATTGTCATCAATATTGCGGTTAAATATCATCAAAAAAATACCTAAAACTGTAAAAACGGACATAAGAAAGCCCCATATCAAGGCACAAAGAAACTCACTTATAATTATATAATCCACTTTAACGGGAAGCGTAAAAAGCAAATATCCCTCATCGCTTGAGGTATTTCGATAAAATCTCCATATTATTACAATAGCAGTAGCGACAAACATTGTTATAGCAGAGATTATAAAGACAAAAAGCCCCATACCATTGATAAAACTCCAAAGAGAGCCTTCATCAACCTGAAGGTCTATAGATACTCTTGAAATGATTGTAATTGCTATAAAAGCAATATATATCGGAACTAAAACCTTTGAAGTAGCTTTTAGCTCATACTTAAAAAGCCTTACTAACATCTATATTATTCCCCCTAAGCATATATAGGTTTCTCTGAAAATTTCATCAACAGATTTTCCATGTTCTTCTCTTAAATCTTCAACTGCAGAATTTAGTTCTATTTTACCTTCATTCAAGAAAATAACATCATCGAGAATTTTTTCAACATCAGCTATATGGTGAGTTGTAATGATTACACTACTATCTTCGCTATAATTGGATATGATTGTTCTAAGTATGTAATCTCTTGCGGCTGGGTCAACTCCAGCAATAGGTTCATCAAGAAGATAGAGCCTTGCAGCTCGGCTCATAACAAGAACAAGATTCAGCTTTTCCTTAGTGCCTTTGGACATAGTTTTAATTCTATCATTAACCCCTATATTAAGAAGCTTAAGCATTTCCATAGCCTTTTTCATACTAAAATCTCTATAAAAATCAGCAAAAAAAGCTAAAATATCGTGAACCTTCATCCAGTTCGCAAAATATGGCCTATCTGGTAAAAACGAAACAATCGCTTTCGTTTCTATGCCAATTTCTTTATTATCAATAAGTATATCTCCACTTGTTGCTGTAAGCAAACCTGCTAGAAGCTTTATAAGTGTAGTTTTTCCACTTCCGTTAGGTCCTAAGACCAACTATCTTTCCTGAATCGACATTCAGGCTTATGTTATCTATTACATTTTTTGTATGATATTTTTTTATCAGGTTTTTAATTTCAAGAATCGGCATTATTCATCCTCCATAGCCTTTTTAAGAAGTTCAACAGCTTCATTAAATGAATATCCAAGATTATTTACATTTTCAAGATAAAGCCTTGCATTACTTCTTGCAATATCCTCTCGAATCTCCTGAATAAGCTTAATATTATCTGTGACAAATCTGCCACTTGTTCCCTTAGCATAGAGCAAGCCTTTTTTCTCAAGCTCAACAAGGGCTTTCTGCATAGTATTCGGATTTACTCCAACCTGAGCGGCAAGTTCACGAACAGACGGGATATTTCCCCCAGGCTTATATACACCAGAAACAACATCAAACTGAATTTTTTCCATAAGCTGTAAATATACTGGTCTGTCAGATTTTATCTCCCAATCCATTCAGGTCACCTCAAAGCAATATCATACCATTTTAATACAATCATAACACATAAGCCTATTTTTATCAAGTATAAATCCCTTTACATAGCACTATCGGCACAACAACATTGTTTATATATATTAAAAAATTCATTAGCTAAATAATTTATGGCGAACTGCGTTCGCCATAAGAAAAAACAAATGTTGGGCTTCGCCCAAAGGTATTTCGCTCTCTGCGGAGAGCGACAAGGGCGTTGCCCTTGACCTACAAGCCTTTAAAAAGGCTCGAGCGAAACTTTTAACTGTCTTAAAAAGTGCGTTAGCTAAACGGCAGAGCCGAACGGCGTAGCTCGTTCTGTAGTTTCTGCATTTAATTCAATTATACCTGTTAGCTAATCATTAAATACCCACAGGGAACCCCTGCGAGGGTTCCCTACGAAAAACATTCCACTGGAATGTTTTTCTACCCTCCTGCGCTTTGTGAAGCATAAAGTATTTCGCTCTCTGCGGAGAGCGACAAGGGCGTTGCCCTTGACCTACAAGCCTTTAAAAAGGCTTGAGCGAAACCTTTAACTGTCTTAAAAAAGTGCGTTAGCTAAACGGCAGAGCCGAACGGCGTAGCTCGTTCGGCTACGGTAGCTACTTCATCCGCGGCAACCAACTTCCCCTACTCACTACGAGCGAGGCAAGGCCGAGCGATTCCGCGTCTTCGCCGTGGGTCGGCACCCACACTTGAATAAATTTTTGAAATGAGGTATTATATAAGGGTAGAAAATATGATGAAATTAGAGGGAATGAATTAAATGTCTTTGAATAATAATGAAATCATTGAGTTTAGAAAAAGAATTATTGAAAACGAATTTAATCGTATGAATGATATGCAAAAAAAAGCTGTACTTAGTGTTAATGGTCAACTGTTAATTCTTGCTGGTGCAGGAAGTGGAAAAACTACCGTTATCGTAAATCGTATCGCTAATATCCTACGCTTCGGTGAGGCTTATGAAAGCGATAAACTCTATGGAAATTATTCTGATGAGGAATGTTCAGAAATCATCTCCGCCGCAAGAGGTGAAACAAGCTTATCTGATGAACTCGCTGAAAAACTCTCTGTTGGCAAAGTAAATCCTTGGAGAATACTCGCTATCACCTTCACAAATAAAGCCGCTAATGAACTCAAAGAGCGTATCTGTAACAAAGTTGGTGAAGATGGCTCTAAAATCTGGGCATCAACCTTCCATTCCTGCTGCTCAAGAATACTCCGCAGTAACGGAGAACTTCTTGGCTATACTTCACATTTTACAGTTTATGATACAGAAGATACCAAAAAGCTTATTAAAGACTGTATGAAAGCATTGCAAATTGATAACAAGACCTTACCTGTCAGAAGTGTTCAATTTTATATTTCTCGTGCAAAGGATTCTGTCGAAGCTCCTGCCGACTTTAAAAACAAGGCTGGAGAAGATAGCAAGCTTGTTTCCGTTGCCGCTATCTACGAAATGTATCAGAAACGCCTTAAAGCTGCTAATGCAATGGATTTTGATGACATTATCCTTAATACTGTCCAACTCTTTAAGCAATATCCTGAAGTTCTCGAAAAATATCAGGAACAGTTCAGGTATATTATGGTTGACGAATATCAAGATACAAACCAGCTTCAATATGAGCTTATAAGACTTCTTACTGGTGAAAACGGCAATCTTTGTGTTGTTGGTGATGATGACCAGAGTATATATAAATTCAGAGGGGCTACTATCGAAAACATTCTCAACTTTGAGGATAATTACCCAAATGCAAAGGTTATCAGACTTGAACAGAACTACCGTTCTACAAAGATGATTCTTTCTGCAGCAAATGGAGTTATCGAAAATAATGAACAGCGTAAGGGCAAGACCCTTTGGACAGAAAATGACCACGGCGAACCTATTCATATATTTACTGCCTTTGACGAACAGGGCGAGGCATCATATATCGCAAGAACTATTACAGATAAGGTTTCTAAGGGTGCAAAATTCTCAGATTTTGCTATTCTCTATCGAATGAACTCTCAATCTCAGAATATAGAAAGAGCTTTCACAAGAATGGCTGTTCCTTATAGAGTTATCGGCGGACACCGTTTCTTTGACCGTATGGAAATTCGTGATATGATAGCCTATCTCGCTGTCATCTGCAACCATGATGACAATGTTCGTTTAAAGCGTATTGTCAATGTCCCTAAAAGAGCTATCGGTGAAGGCAGTATTGCTCGTGTTGAAAATATTGCTGGCACTCTCGGCAAAAGTATCTTCCAAATAATGAATACAAGTGATGAATTTTCAATACTTTCGAGAGTTTCAACAAGCTTGCTTGAATTCTGCAAGCTTATAGATGACCTTACAAGAATGCTTGATGAGGGCAAAGCCATAGCTGATGTGTATGATTGTCTGCTTAATAGCATAGGATATAGAAGATACCTTTTAAAAACAAGCGACCACGCAGAATCCGCTATCGAAAATATCGAAGAACTTAAATCAAGCATTATGCAATATGAGGAAGAAAACGGTGAAGATGCAAGTCTTGAGGGCTTCCTTGAGGAAATTGCATTGCTTACTGATATAGATAACTATAATTCCGAGTCTGATAGTGTAGTTATGATGACACTTCATTCTGCAAAGGGACTTGAGTTTCCATATGTATTTATTCCTGGTATGGAAGACGGAATATTCCCAGGCTATCATGCAACACTTTCTGAGGAGGATTTACAGGAGGAACGCCGTTTGGCTTATGTTGGCATTACTCGTGCAAAAAAAGAAATCTACCTTGTAAACGCTGAATCAAGAACCGTATTCGGCAAGACCTCAAGAAACCGCCCATCACGCTTTATCTCTGAAATTCCTACAGAATTCGTAAAATCTGAGCGTGTTGAGCATACAAGAACCTCTATATCTGCCGCAAAGAAAAATCGTCCTAAGCCTACATATGATGTAGAACGCACCATAACACCGACAACTGCTAAATCAAGCAGTGCAACATTCAAAGTCGGTGACAAAATCAATCACAAGATTTTTGGCCCTGGACTTATCGTTTCCGCAACAAAGACAGCCAGTGATATGCTTTTAGAAGTTTCTTTCGAGAAAGTCGGTACAAAAAAGCTGATGGCAAACTTTCTTTCAAACAGCTTGAAGAAATAATAAAGGGGCGAACTATATTCACCCCTACATACGCCTGAACAATAATTCATTGGTGATTTTTTCGACCACATTAACAATCCTTCCCGACCCACTACGAACAATTCTGCTTTTTGCTGTGGGTTGGTTTCAATGGAGAGGAGAGGCCTGATGCCAGCCGTTGTTTCACATTATATCATGTCCGAAAGGCTGATTGATGATATACACGAATTTTACCCATCACTAAAGCTCAACCGAACCGCCTTTATCTGGGGTGGAAATGGCCCTGATTTTTTCTTCTGCCACAGAATTATGCCTTGGCAAAGGGGTAAAAGCTATAACAAAATCGGCACGCTTATGCACAAAATGCCTGCTGAAAATATTCTTGGTTATCTTGTTGCATATGCGAAAAACCACGAAAGCGATACCGCTCTCAGCTATGCCCTCGGATTTATTTCACACTATGCTTTTGATAGTACCGCTCACCCATATATACTATGTCGTGCCTCAGAGCTTGCAAAATCTGAAATAGGTCTGCACGAATCAACTTGTCACAATGATATAGAGGCAAACCTTGATGTTCTTCTATACGAACATTTTTATAACAAACCATTAACAACTATCAATCTAAAAACACTCTCACCATTAGATTCTAATGTTATGACGGTTATTGCCGATATGATGCACAGTCTGATGGTAATGTATTCCTTGCCAACTATGACAAAGCGTGAAATAATAACCGCCCAGCACGATTGGCACAATGGTCTTGCATTAATTAACGACAAAACACATTTTAAGAGAAAAGCTCTTTCTATCGGAGAAAAGGCTGTAAAGCTTCCGCCTGTACTTTCATCTCTTCTAAGACCAGCAAACAATAAAATTGAGTATGATTACGCAAATTTATCTCATAAGGAATGGCGTTCACCATTCAATCCTGATGAAATACGGACAGATAGCTTTTATGAATTATTCGACAAAGCACACCTACGCTCAATAGAGTTAATCTCTACCGCTATGCGTGGAGATTCTCTAAAAGAACTTGTACATGGAATACCTTTCGCATAAGAAAATTAATTGATAATTTTTTGAATGAAATTTCCTAAAACAATTAAAAATTTTGTGCAAGGCGGCAAGCCACCGTTCCCAAGATACGGAAGCGCGTCAGGTGACTGCCTGCGGCAAGTTTCACCCGTGGTAAGCATAAGAAATTTATCCATTCGGAGAACTAAACTACCAAGCAAAGCTTTTATCTGTCTTAGGATGAGTTACTCCGCACTTTTCTCAAGACACTCTGCTAAGGCATTGCCAAGCAGACTGCCTGCAAGCTTGACTTCATTCAGGCTATTGCCATCTGTGCCGACCTCTATAAGCAATGAACCTGTATTCGCATTCATATTATATACGAAATCTCCGAAATTCAGCGGTCTGGTCATACCCGGATATAGTGTTTCTGCTGTCTGCTGTAGCCTTAATGCAAAACGAAGATTATATCGCCATTCTGGGAAATCTCTCACTCCGTCAACATCACAGCCTGCCATAATCATTATCTGTGCGGCTTTCTGACCATCTGCTGTTTTAAAGGTTGGCTTTTTCATTGCACCGTCCTCATCTGTACTGAAGGCATCTCTATGAATATCCAAAACTACCTTTATAGATGGATATTTCTTAAGATAGCTCTGAATGGTTTCCATACTGTTATCATATGCTCCGTTATAGCTTTCATCGTGCTTTGTGGTATCGTGTATAGTCTTTATGCCACGCTTGTTGAGAGATTTCGTTATCGCCGCACCAACAGCACATACATTTTCGTTATTATCATCTGTTCGTGGATAGTAGCTTTCATAATAATATCCTGTATCGTATTTAAGATAGCTTTCGCCTGTGTGCGTATGTACTATCAAAACTTGTGGTTGGTCGTTTTTTTCAATAGTAAAGCCAAGCTCTCCGCTCAATTCCTCTCCTATATCTATATCAGCTGAGGCATTATTTTTGACATAAAAATTATCATACTTCTCCCCTGCACCTGTTATATTTGTTTCATAGACAGTATATTTATTCTCGCCTTCGTGGGCTTTGTCATATTCAGCAAGCTCTTCTTCAGTAGGCTCTGAAAGCTCCGCATTCACTGGAACAGCCTCTGCTTTTTTCTTAGGCTTTTCTGAGGCTTCTTGCTTTTTATCTTCTGATACCTCGCTTGGTTCTTGGCTTTCGACTTGGCTTGTTTCTTCGGTATCGCTCACTGCTGTATTGCCCGTTGGCAAAGAAAGCTTTGCCGCAAAAACCATAGCCTCGTTATAATCAGGAGGAGAACTCATTACTCTGAATATTACACAAGCTACTGCAAGAATCGACAACAAAGACGCTGATATATGCGGAATGAATTTTTTTATACTTTTAATTTGTTGTTTCTTCATATTGCTCCCCCTCAAAGATATATCCACTGCTTATATCATAGCCGAAGTATTCTGCGAAAAACGAAAATTTATGTATGATATGAAATTTATTTTAAATGTACGAAATTTTTGGGAATATCCTCCGCAAAAGAACGGTTTTTATTGTCTTTTATCTTATGATGTGATATTATTTAGTAAAAGCTAAGGGGAGATTCTTATGAAAAACTCAAAGAAAAAAGACACTGGTGGTGCTATGAAATTATCTGTCTGGTGTTTTGTTATATTTCTGCTGATTACCGCTTTACAGTTTGTTGCTAAGACTATGTTGCCTATGGTCGGCGATATTTATTTCTATGCACTAAGCATTTCTTTCGTTCTGCAAATGCTTGCAGGAATTATAAGCGTAATCGCCTTTATAATAAGCTGTATAAAGCGAAAGGTACTATCCCTTGGATTTGCAGTTATTACAATAGTTATGCTTGGCTGTGTTATCGGTGAGGGCTTCTTAGGTGTGCCTTATATAAATGACTTCAAGAGCAAAGCTGTAAATGTTATAACGAGCGATTATTCAGTAATTGGCAAGGAAAACAACAAAAGCATATATTTTGCCGATAACAAAAATAACGAAGAAGCTCTCAGACTTGATAAAGCTACACTCAAATATCTTGAGGACAACAACGCAGTAGATGTAAATAACTCCTATGTCATCAATACTTCATATCTGCATCATATTAGTTATATTGATATAGAGTACTATCCAAACACAGGAATACTCAAGAAAATCACAGTTATTGAGCAATAAGGCAAGCCTTGCCTTATCTTGACTTATATGCCAAAATGTCGTAAAATTAGTGCGTGGTGGTGCGTGCCGCCACTGTCTCAAGACGCGGTCGAAGAAACTACTGAGCGGGCGAACACAGTTCGCCCCTACAATTAGCTAACGCACTTTTCTAAGACACTAAAAGTTTCGCTCAAGGCGGCGAGCCGCCGCCCCCAAGACGCGGAATCGGTTTTGCAAGCAAAACCTCGACATTTGCATGAGAAGTTTGTTGCCGCAGTCGAAGTAATTATCAATGAGCTACCGAACGGGCGAACACAGTTCGCCCCTACAATTATTTTCTAAATAATAAATTGAAGAGTTTCCCCTAAGACACTTAAAAGTTTTGCTCAAGCTTTTTCAAAAGCTTGCGGTTTCCAAAGGCAGAGCCTTTGGTGGGGCTTGGGGTGAAACCCCAACAAGGAGAGGATTTATAATGATAAGTTTAGCAAAAGAGGCATCACTTCTGATGTCTTCACTTTCAATATATAGAGGAATATTAAACCGCACTGTGCCTAAGGCTTTCTTTAAGCTACTTTGCTCACTCGATAAAGAGCCTATCGAATTTGCTGGTGCTTGGGGAGAATTCTTTCAAGTTCTCAGTGACAGAGGCTTCGCAAGCAATTTCGCTGGCTGTATAACAGAAACTGCTCTCTTTGACGAGAACCGCTTCTCTATGCTTGCCGCAGATAACCGCATAAATGAGCTTTCCGCAGAGGCTTTATCCGCAACTAAGCGTGATATTGCCGCTATCATCAAAATAAGCCGAATAACTCCTGAACAAATTCTCCTTGGCTATGAACACAGAGATGAGCTTGGCTCTTTTTTGAACATTCCCTGCCAAGATGGGGCGCTGGCAAGCCTTGCGAGGAATTTGCCACACTCAGAGAATGTGTAGACAGGCTCGTAAATTATTATGCTAAAAATGGCTGTGGTATGTTCGCAAGATATAGAGCCTTTATATGGAGAAACGGCAACATTGAACCTGTCGTACACCCTGATAAAATCTCTATCTCCTCACTCAAGGGCTACGAGATACAGCGTGGACTTGTTGTTGATAATACTAAGGCCTTCCTCAACGGAATACACTGCAATAACTGCCTGCTCTATGGCGATAGAGGAACAGGTAAATCCTCAACCGTAAAGGCTATCCTCAATGAATTCTATAAGGACGGCCTTAGAATGGTAGAAATGCCTAAGGACAGGCTTGGCGACTTTCCTATACTTGTAGATAAAATCGCGGCTCTGCCGCTTAAATTCATCATCTTTATAGATGACCTTTCATTCTCTACTGACGATAAAACTTATGCACAGCTCAAGGCTGTTCTTGAGGGTGGTCTTGCGGCTCGTCCTGACAATACTCTCATCTACGCAACATCTAACCGCCGTCACCTCATCAAGGAAACATATTCCGACAGAGGCAGTGATGACCTTCACAGAAATGATACTATGCAAGAAACTCTCTCACTTTCAGATAGATTTGGTCTTGCAGTTAATTTCAGCGTTCCTGATAAGGAAAACTATCTTGAGATTGTCCGTTCTCTCGCAAATGAAAAGGGTCTTGAGATAGACATCGAAACTCTTGAAAATGAGGCTGAACAGTGGGCTTTAGAGCGTGGCGGTCGTTCTCCGAGATGTGCAAAGCAATTTGTCGCTATAGCAGAGGCAAGACAGCTTAAAAACAACTAACCTTTTTCGGAAAGGAAATGTGAAATGTTTAAGAAAATTGTTGCACTGGCACTTGCGGCAGGTATGGTACTTTCAGCGACGGCCTGTAACTCAAGCCGTTCTGAGGAATATCCTGTGAAATTAGCCAATATCACAATAAGCAAAGCTCCAGACAGAGTTATCGTACTTTCTGATTCTATCGCAGATATTCTCGTTTCCTGCGGATTTATCAAGAAGATAGAGGGCAGGTCTGACGAGTGTACTCAGGAGGAAATCTCTGGTGTTAAGACGGTTGGCTCTAAATTAAAGCCTGACCTCGAAAAGATTTCCGCTCTTAGCCCTGATGTTATCTTTGCCGACAGCGATATGCCAAAAGAACAGCTCACCAAGCTAAATGAATCGGGCTTTACAGTAATCACCTTCGTTCCTGCTACAAGTATGAGCGGTATCAGCGACCTTTTCGGCAATGTTGGTGCTGTTATGGCTGGCGAAACAACAGGCAGAGAAATCGGCGAGGAAAGAGCCGAAACCCTCTCTGTAACTATGGACGACCTGCAAAGGCTTATTCCAGAGAGCAAGGTTCTTGTAACTGCTTGCTACCTATATGATGAGAAAGGCACTTCTCTCAAGGACGATACACCCTCGGGCAAGCTCTTTGAATATCTCAACGCTGTTAATGTCTGCAAGGCTGGTGTTGCTGATGATGAGGCTTTCAATGCACTAAAGCTTGCCAATCCGCAATATATCTTCTGCGATATAGGCGTTAAAGATAAGATTATGAAAAGTGAGCTTTTCAAGGATTTTTCCGCTGTTAAAAACAAACAGGTCTATGAGCTTTCATCAGAGCTTTTCTCTCGTCAGGGAAATTCTCTTGTAGAGGCTCTTACTGATATGATTGAAATTATGTATCCTTCGGTTTCCATCAATCCAGAAGACCCTATAAAGAGAACTGAATCGAGTAAAGCTGAAACAAGCAAAGCCGAAACAAGCAAAGCTGAAACAAGCAAAGCCGAAACAAGCAAAGCCGAAACAAGCAAAGCTGAAACAAGTAAAGCCGAAACAAGTAAAGCCGAAACAAGTAAAGCCGAAACAAGTAAAGCCGAAACAAGTAAAGCCGAAACAAGCAAAGCTACTACCTCAAAGGTTAAAGCTGATACCTCCCTGAAAATAACCAAAGATATGTTCTTTGAATTCGGCGACATTAAGGACGATATTAAAAAGGTTCAGAACCGTCTTGAGGCTCTTGGATACTTCAACGAGGAAAAGTCTGGCTACTATGGAGAAGTCACTCAAAAGGCTGTAAAGGCTTTCCAAAAGGCTAATAAGCTGACTCAATCTGGTAATTGCGATTACAAAACCTTAACACTTATGTTCTCTGCTAAAGCTAAAGCTGCCGGATAATTCCTACTCTATTTTTATAAAATATCTCAAAAAATTCTTGACAAACCACGCCGAATATGATAATATTATATTCGGCTCACATAGGGGTATAGCTCAGTTGGTAGAGCAGCGGTCTCCAAAACCGCGTGCCGAGGGTTCAAGTCCTTCTGCCCCTGCCATTTGGCCCGGTAGTTCAGTTGGTTAGAACGCTAGCCTGTCACGCTAGAGGTCGTCGGTCGAACCCGATCCGGGTCGCCAATTTTGCTGGTATAGCTCAGGCGGCAGAGCGCATCCTTGGTAAGGATGAGGTCGGCAGTTCGAGCCTGCCTATCAGCTCCAGTCGAGTGCCTCGACACGCATTACGCGTGCGGGGCATTTTCTGTTTTAAGTTATTTTCACGCGTTTGAATATGCGTATATTCGCAGTAAACTTAACTGCTTAATCAAGCCTTTCTTCGGAAGTGGGCTTGATTTTTTTATGTCTGAAAAAGTCGATTTGTCTACTATTACAATAACAGCAGCTTAAAGTCTGTTACTATACAAACATTCACACGATTAACCACACGCTATTTACACGCAATATGTAATATTTAAGACAGCTATACAAAAAACAAAAAGGTTTGTCGCTTTAATGTAATAAAATATGAGCAACTGAAGATTTTAAAAATAAAAGGAATTTTTTTCATAGAACAGAGCCACCCTATGTGGCTATACCTTTGCGGAAACTTTTTAGCCTGCCCCCTTACCTCCAGTAAAGCCGAGAGCGGTATAATTTTGCTCCCGATAAACAAAGAAAAAGCGACAGACCGAAGTCTACCGCTCTAAAAAATACTGCTTTTTACAGCATTTTTTAAACTATCTTGTCAAGATTATCCCAGTCAATCTCATTAGCGGAAATATATCCGCTTGGCTCTGCTTCCTCAATTTCTTTATCTGGAAGCATATCAATCATTTCAGCTATTTGTGCAGTCTTAGCAGTCATAAATAAAACCTCCTATTTATAAATATCACTGGTGTTTCTGCTAATAAAACTAAAATCCTTTCATAGAAGGTTCAGAAACCATAGTACGATTATATTCTGTAATCTGCATAAAAATCAATATAAAAAACTATATTATAGCTTTTCACATTTCATCTCCGATGTCACCGATTGAATCAAAAAGTTTCTCGTATCCCTGTTGGCTTGAAGCACCATAAAACATCTGAAAATAGTCATCATCATTTCCGTATAAAACAGCAAGCAAATTGTCGCTGTCATTATAATATAGCTTAATATTTACATCAATCCAGTTTTTCAGTTCAAATGGATATTTTTCAAGTCGAGATTCAATCAAAGAAAATTCCTCTCCAGTTAATTCATAAATATCATCTGAACAAAATTCAAATGCAAACACTGCTTCATATGCAAGAGCCGCAGATAAAAACTCACTTACTGTATCTGCACACAAAACCCAATTTTCATCATCGCTTGTTGCATATACGGGAGGATTATCCAAAGTCAAGTCCTCACGCTTAATTCCAGCACGACAAACACCCTGATTTTCATTTAATAAAATCATATGGTCTGATTTTTGCGTCCACTTCCATTTTTTGAAATGTTCTGGCAAAAGCCAAGTATCCTGAACACGCTGAAAAGCCTCAGTCCTGCCAGCCTTTCTATAATACTCCTCCAAAGCTTTCGGAATATTTCCAAACAAGCCCTTTATATAATCAATATCTTCATCAGTATAACCACAAAATTCTTCAACCAAATAAATTTGTTTCAATCTATCAAAAAAAGATTTTTCTATAATCATACTTTCTATACTCCTTTTAATTCTTGTAATATTAAGATATATAAATAAGGACTGTCATAGCCAGATTGCTATAACAGTCCCGTTTTATATATTCAGATTATATGCGTATAAATTTAACTCTGAAAGCTAATTTACTGATTATTTACCAGCAAGCTTTTCGAGATGCTCATACTTCTCAGCGGCAACCTTTTCAGCCTTTTCAAAAAGCTCCTCGGCACGCTCTGGGAAAGAACGAGTAAGAGAGTTATAACGAACCTCACCCATGATGAAGTCACGATAGCTTTCGCTTGGAGCCTTGCCATCGAGCATAAATGGATTCTTGCCCTCATCTGCAAGTCTTGGGTCGAAACGGAAGATATTCCAGTAGCCAGCAGCAACAGCCTTCTTTTCCTCAATTTGAGAAATGCCCATACCGCCCTTAATACCGTGGTTGATACAAGGAGCATAAGCGATAATGATTGAAGGTCCGTTATAGCTTTCAGCCTCTGCGAATGCCTTTACGCACTGATTATAGTCAGCACCCATAGCTACCTGTGCAACATATACATAGCCATAGCTCATTGCGATAGCTGCGAGGTCCTTCTTCTTTGTTGATTTACCTGTTGCGGCAAACTGTGCAACAGAACCAACAGGTGTAGCCTTAGAAGCCTGACCACCAGTATTTGAATAAACCTCTGTATCGAATACGAGGATATTTACATTCTTACCACTTGCGATAACATGGTCAAGACCACCGAAGCCGATGTCATATGCCCAGCCATCGCCACCGAATATCCACATAGACTTCTTAGCGAGGGAATCCTTATCAATAAGTGTCTTCTTAGCAAGCTCAGCAGCCTCACCGTCACCGCCAGCAATTACTTCAAGCTTTTCGATAAGAGCGTCAGTAGCCTCTCTGCTTGCCTTTGAATCTGTAAGAGTATCAACATACTTAGCAACTGCTGCCTTAACCTCCTCATCAGAAGAAAGCTCTGCAATCTTTTCAACATTCTCTTTGAGTCTGTCGTGAATAGCATTCTGTGCAAGTGTCATACCGAAACCGAACTCAGCATTATCCTCAAAGAGTGAGTTATGCCAAGCAGGACCAAAGCCCTTGTGGTTTACTGTGTATGGAGTTGCCGGTGCAGAACCGCCCCAGATTGAAGAACAGCCTGTTGCATTAGCAATGAACATTCTGTCACCAAAGAGCTGTGTAGCAAGCTTTGCATAAGGTGTTTCACCACAACCTGCACAAGCACCAGAGAACTCAAGGAGTGGCTGCTTGAACTGGCTGCCCTTAACAGTAGTTTCCTTAAACTTAGCGGCAACCTCTGGCTTTGGCTCAATAGTTCTGCCGTAATCGAATACCTCCTGTTGTGGACGCTGTGAGTCGATAGACTGCATTGTAAGAGCCTTATTACCCTTCATACCTGGGCAAACCTGTGTGCAAGAGCCACAGCCTGTGCAGTCGAGGGTAGAAATTGTCATAGAGAAGTTGAAGCCAGCAAGACCTGTTGCAGGCTTAGACTTTGTGTTTGCAGGAGCAGCTGCAAGCTCTTCGTCGCTCATAATTACAGGACGAATTACAGCGTGTGGGCAGACGAGTGAGCAGAAGTTACACTGAATGCAATTTGCAGGATTCCATTCAGGAACATCAACAGCAATGCCTCTCTTTTCATAGGCAGCAGAACCCTGTGGAGCTGTACCGTCAACATGGCTTGAGAATACAGAAACAGGAAGCTTGTTGCCCTGATATGCGTTTACAGGCTTGAGGATAGAATTTACATACTCAACAACATCAGCTCTGTCACCTGTTGCAGGAGTATCAACTCTGTTATCTTCAGCAGTTTTCCAAGCTTCAGGAACATTAACCTTGTGGAAGCTTTCCATACCCTTGTCAATAGCAGCGTGGTTCATAGCAACAATCTTTTCGCCCTTCTTGCTATATGACTTTGTAGCAGCGTCCTTCATATACTGCTTTGCATCTTCCTCAGGAATGATGCCGGCAATCTTAAAGAATGCAGCCTGAAGAACTGTATTGATTCTTCCGCCAAGACCGATTTCCTTACCAATATCAATACCATCAATAGTATAGAAGTTAATATTCTTTTCAGCAATAATTCTCTTCATCTTGCCAGGGAGTCTTTCTTCAAGCTCTTCGTCACTCCATGGGCAGTTGAGGAGGAAGCTTCCGCCCTCTTTAAGGTCCTCAACCATTTCATACTTGTCAACATAAGATGGGTTATGGCAAGCTACGAAGTCTGCCTTACTGATATAGTAAGTTGATTTAATTGGCTGATGTCCGAAACGAAGGTGAGAAACTGTAAGACCGCCAGACTTCTTAGAGTCGTATGCGAAGTAACCTTGTGCATACATATCTGTGTGGTCGCCGATAATCTTAATGGAGTTCTTATTTGCACCAACTGTACCGTCAGCACCAAGACCCCAGAACTTACAAGAGCTTGTACCAGCAGGAGTTGTGTCAGGATTTTCCTTAACATCAAGAGAGAGATGTGTAACATCATCAACAATGCCGATTGTAAAGCGTCTCTTTGGCTCGTCTGTTTCCATATTTCTATAAACAGCAACAATATCGCCAGGAGTTGTATCCTTAGAGCCTAAGCCATAACGACCTGTATAAACAGGAACCATACCAAACTTAGAGCCCTGAAGTGCTGCAAGAACATCAAGATAAAGTGGTTCGCCGATAGAACCAGGCTCTTTTGTTCTGTCAAGAACAGAGATAGACTTAACAGTATCAGGAATAACATCGAGAAGATACTTAGCAACGAAAGGTCTGTAAAGTCTTACCTTGATAAGACCAACCTTATCGCCTGCTGCGTTAAGATAATCAACAACCTCTTCTGTTGCGTCACAGACAGAACCCATAGCAATGATAACTCTCTCTGCGTCAGGAGCACCATAATAGTTGAATGGCTTATAGTCTGTACCGATTTTTGCGTTGACCTGATTCATATAGTCAACAACAACATCAGAAATCTTATCATAATATACATTACAAGCTTCACGAGCCTGGAAGAAAATATCATCATTCTGAGCTGTACCACGAATTACAGGGTGTTCAGGATTCAATGCACGACGGCGGAAAGCCTCAACAGCGTCCCAATCGAGCATATCGCCGAGGTCCTCATAATCCCAGACTTCAATCTTCTGAATCTCGTGAGATGTACGGAAACCGTCAAAGAAGTTAAGGAAAGGAACTCTGCCCTTAATTGCTGAGAGATGAGAAACAGCAGAAAGGTCCATAACCTCCTGTGGGTTATTTGAACATAGCATAGCGTAGCCAGTCTGACGGCAAGCATAAATATCTGAATGGTCGCCGAAGATTGAGAGAGCATGGCTTGTAAGAGCACGAGCAGAAACATGAATAACGCTCGGCATAAGCTCGCCAGCCATTTTATACATATTAGGAATCATCAACAAAAGGCCTTGAGAAGCAGTAAAGGTTGTTGTCAAAGCACCTGCTGCGAGTGAGCCATGAACAGCACCTGCCGCACCGCCCTCAGACTGCATTTCTGTAACCTGAACTTCTCTGCCGAAAAGATTCTTACGACCTGCTGCGGAGAACTTGTCTGTTTCATCAGCCATAACTGATGATGGAGTAATTGGATAGATTGCGGCAACATCTGTGAAAGCGTACGCTACATGAGCGGCAGCATTATTACCGTCCATTGTTTTCATTTTTCTTGCCATTGGAATTTCCTCCTTTGAGTTTATAAAGAAATAATCAACGCTGTACTAAAATATTCCAAGCGTTGGCAGCGGAACTAAATTATTCTATTTTTCCGAAACCAGTCGCACATAGCTATGCCACTGACATACTGCGTTTAGTTAATTCTATCACTTTTTCGTAATTATGTAAAGCATTATCTGTATAATTTTTATGGAAAGTTATAAGCTGTTGAAAACGCTTTATCAAGGGATTTATAGCAGTTAATCAATCCTTGTAATAATTATGAATTTTTATCAACAACTAATTTTAATTCAGAATAAATTCTTTTTATAACCTCGTTCATATTTTCCGTATACATAACCTTGAAAAGCTCATCAAGATTTTCTTCAAAGTCCTTTGGCAAAATCTCACATTGCTTTTTTGCCATCTCTACAAGTCGCTTTTCGCCTGGGTGTGTCTTTTCATTCAAAGCAAAAATTATATCAAAATAGCTTTCAAGAAATGCTGCCAGCCTATGATTTACGCTGACAAAATCCCCTCTTGCCACAGTTTTAGCAATTTGCTTATCATACGAAGGCAGACAGCCACTCAATAAATTCATATTTCTTTTAATAATATTCTTTTTAAGCTCTTGTGGATATGGAACAGTAAAGCGTTCCTTCATAGCCTGTAACCTTCCGTTTCGGTCAAAAAGCACCTTACAAGTAACCACATTATGCCAGAAGCAAGTTGTATAACCGTTTAGAGCGGTATGCTTTTCAACAACTTCTCCGATAAAACTGCTCATTCTGTCGATAGAGCGATAAATTATATCAATCTCTATACCGTCCTTCATAATGCAATTATCCTCAAGCTCCCAATAGTGATTTGATATTTCCATAATATCACAGCATTCGCTCAAAATATCTCTTTTAGTACTTACAGATATTTCATCAGTTGTATATACATAAATATCATAATCAGATTTCTTATCATTTGCACCCGTCGCTCTTGAGCCTCCAAGAGCAATTGCTTCTACTTCATTTAAACTACTAAACTTTTCAATAATTTTTTCAAAATACAATTTTTTTCACCTCATCACCAAAATTGTTCCTCAAGCCAGCTTTTTGCCTTATCGCTATATTCAGATACCGTTCCAGAATTTTCGCTTGCCCATTTTTCAAGCTTTTTGCCATATTCTGAGATAGTATCCTTATTTTGTTCTACCCATTCTTCAGCCTTGCTTTCATACTCAGCAAGCTTATCTTTGTTATCATCAAGCCACTGTGCCATATCATCTCCATATTCTCTAAGCTGTTTTTTGTGTTCAATAATCCATTCCTTAGCCTTATCTGATGCAGAATCAAGCGTATCAGCAAGAATCTTATTAGATTTTAATGTAACACTCCCCTCCTCCGGAATAAATTCTTCAAGCGAAACCTTCAAATCTATACCTTCAACGGTAGTTTCAAGAGAAACAGGAAGCTGGAGCATATTTTTTTTGCACTTAATCTTATCTGCAAATGTTTTTTTAAGAATATCTCCAAGCATAGAATCTGGAATAGGAAGCATACCAAGCTTGGTATTTGACAAAGTAACCTCAAGTATTTTCTGAGATTTATCAAGATTAAATTCCGCCTCGCAATATACGCCGAAATCACCGCTATAATTAAGCTGAGGTATATTCAAATTAACTCTGCCATAAATATCAGCCTTATTTTCATCGTGAAAATAAACCGCAAGGTCTTTTATCTTAGACTCACTCTTAGAGTCTACGCTCTTTCTTATGTATGAATTAACTTCTTGGTCATTGGCTGTATAAGCCTTGCCAAAAAAACAGCAGCTTCGGCTATATCTGCAACAAGGTCAGCATTTATTTCAACAGTATCTGTGGTAGAATATTTCTCCTTATATGGGTCCTGCATAGCAAGAAGAACGCATACCATACAAAATATAAGCCCCATAACTATAAGGCTAATGATTGTTATAATAATTGATTTCAATAATATGTGCTTATTTTTTGTTGTTTTCAATGCTCATCATCTCTCCCCAAATCCAATAAAATATTATTAAATGCGTTCGATAAAAATTAAAAGTTTTGCTCAAGCTTTTTCAAAAGCTTGCAGTTTCCAAAGGTAGTCACCTACGGCAGAGCCTTTGGTCGCTCTCCGCAGAGAGCGAAATACTTTATGCTTCTCAAAGCGCAGGAGGGTAGAAAAACATTCCAAAGGAATGTTTTTCGTAGGGAACCCTCGCAGGGGGTTCCCTGAAAGCTATATTAAGAACTAACAGCTATTATCAAACCCACACTATTAAAACTATTTCAACTCCGCAATAGTAACGCCAGCATCGCCTTCGCCATATGTTCCAAGACGGTATGAACGGATTGAGGGGTGCTTTTTAAGGTGTGCCTGAATCTCCTTGCGAAGAACTCCCGTACCCTTTCCGTGAATAATAGTCAAAGTGTTCAAGTTCATAAGTATAGCAGAGTCTATTGCGTTATCAACGGACATAATCGCTTCCATAGCGGTCTGACCTCGCACATCAACCTCTGTCGAAGCTGTACGGCTGACATCAGTCTTAACAGTTCTTGTCGATTTGCGGATAGGCTTTTTAACTGTATCCTCCTTGAGAAGTCTAAGATTAGAAAACTCAACACGCATTTTGACAATTCCCGCCTGAACTAAGGCATTCTGAGCAGTTTCGTCAATATCAAGAATAATTCCCTTTTTATCTATGTCAAATATAAGAACATTATCGCCCTTTTTCAGCTTTCTTGGCAGAACATACTCATCATTTTTTCTGCGTTCGATAGGGTCGGCATCATTTTCCATATTTCTGATACCAGCCTTTAGCTTTGCCTTATCCTCGGCAGTAACATTCTGTTTTTTCTTAACTGCCTCAAGCTCATCAAGAAGGGCATATACTTGTGCCCTTGCCTTTTGTACTATGTTTCCAGCCTGAGCCTTTGCAAGGTCAAGCTCATTTTTAGCGTCTTTTTCTATGCGTTCAGCCTTTTCGTTAGCCTCTTTTAAAATCTGTTCAGACTCACGCTTAGTATTTTCGGCTTCAATAAGCTTTTTTCCTCAAGAACACTTCTGCTGTCCTCAAGCTTCTTAACAACTTCCTCAAAGCGAGTATTCTCTTGTGAAACAAGCTCTTCCGCACGAGCAATAATCTCATCATCAATACCAAGACTTTTAGAAATAGCAAAGGCATTCGACCTGCCAGGCATACCAATCAAAAGCCTGTAAGTTGGTCTTAAAGTCTTAATATCAAATTCACAGCAGCCATTTTCAACACCGTTTGCTTCAAGGGCGAAACGCTTGATTTCGTCATAGTGAGTTGTTGCGGCAAGCCTTACATCCATAGAACGAAGCCTTTCCAGAATAGCTGTTGCAAGAGCCGCACCCTCGGCAGGGTCAGTTCCCGAACCAAGCTCATCTATAAGTACAAGAGAACGGTCATTCGCTCTCTTTAAAATCTGAATTATCATAGTCATATGAGCAGAGAAGGTCGAAAGTGATTGCTCAATGCTCTGTTCATCGCCAATGTCCGCAAGAACATCATCAAAAACAGAAAGTTCACTATTATCCGATGCAGGAATCATCAGCCCACACATAGCCATAAGCGAAAAAAGACCGATAGTTTTAAGCGTAACCGTCTTACCGCCCGTATTAGGGCCTGTAATTACAAGAGTATCAAAGCTTGTTCCAAGTTCAATATCGGTTGCAACAACCTTTTCAGGGTCAATGAGTGGGTGACGAGCCTTTTTTATTTTAATTCTTCCATCTGCATTAAGTATCGGTGCAGTTGCCTTCATCTTATATGCAAGATTTGCCTTAGCAAAGATAAGATTAAGCTGTACAAGAATATCATAGCTCTTGCACATAGAATCCGCATAAGCACCTATTTCCGCAGAAAGATTTGCAAGTATTCTTTCGATTTCGGCCTGTTCTTTAGAGCGTAAAATTCTAATATCATTATTAGCCTCAACAACTCCCATAGGCTCGATAAAAACTGTCGCACCACTCGCCGAAGTATCGTGTACAAGTCCGGGAACAGAGCTTCTGAATTCTGCCTTTACTGGAATAACAAATCTTCCGCCACGAATAGTAACAATCGAATCCTGCAAAAATTTCTGATAAGATGCACTGTGTATAATCTTATCAAGCCTTTCTCTTACCTTAGAAGATGCAATAGAAATTTTTCTGCGAATATCCTGCAAATTATGTGATGCCGTATCCGCAATTTCATCTTCTGAAAGAATAGATGTTGTAATCTTAGTTTCAAGATACTTATTAGGAGCAAGCATATTAAACCTCATATCGAGTTTAGTTTCGATAGAGGCACTTTTCTTACGCCATTCCTCAAGAGAGCGGATAACTCTGAGAAGCTCCGCAATTCTAAGAAGCTCAAGAGTATTCAGAACCGCACCAGCCTGTGCTCTGCGGATAGCATTAGTCATATCACGAACAGTTCCGAATGACGGTGTACCAAAACGCCCAACAAGCATATGTGCGTCATTTGTTTCGGCAAGAAGCTCATTCGCCTCAAATAAACCGCTTGATGGCTCAAGTGCTAAAGCGGCTTCTCTTGAACGCTCAATAGAGGTTTCGTCCGCAAGAAGTAAAAGTATTTTGTCAAGCTCAAGACATTTATAAAATTTATTTTCCATATATTATCAAATCCTCAAATAAAGCAGTTCAAAATTTCAAATCACGATTTCATAGTATTATAGAAATCAAGCGATGCAAAGTGTCTGCCAACTGTATATATTAAATATTGTTCAGCGGCATAGGAAAATTCCTGTAAAGCCGTACCCGTAACATTAAAAGAGAAAATCTTTTCAAAATCCGCATAAATACTATGACGCATAGAAGTCAAAGCTCCTATACTAAGCGGGATATAATTTTCCTCACCCTTATAGCACGAATCGCAAAGCAATGTTCCCTCCGCCTTAGAAAAATACATAATCTTAGATTCGTATATTTTACACTTATCACAGCATACTAAATTTGGCATAAAGCCTGCAAGTGACAAAAGTCTAAGCTCAAAAACTGCCTTTATAAGCGGCATAGGACGCTTTCCATTTGCGACAAAATAAAGTGAATTCAATATCAATCTAAGGTAAGGAACAGTTTCCGCACCCTCTGGAACAATATTTATCATCAATTCGCAGAAATATTGAGCAAGTGCAAGCTTTTCTATATCGAGCCTCAATTCATAAAACACGCTCAAAGACTCAGCTTGGTCAATTATGTATTTATCCCGTCCCTTAAAGATAGAAAGACGGGAATAGCAAAGAGATTGTGTTCCGACGCAAAGATTAGATTTTATATTTTTTGCATTCTTAGCAAAACAGCGAATAATACCGTCACTTTCAGTAAGCACAGTAACGAGCTTATCGCTCTCTCCAACGCTCTGCTCTGTCAGAATAAGTCCCTTTGTCTGTATCCTCATATTGTGTATCACCTGATGAGTTAGAATATTTTTCCGTACAATAAATAAGATAATCTTCAACCTTGCCTGTTGAAGTAAAGTTCAGCCACGCTGTATTTTCATCAAGCCTATCCATATAGAACGCCTCCTTCAAACAAATAATTCTCTCACTATAATTATTTGTTTAGAAAGCAAAATATATGAGTTGAAAATATTACCGCAAGAAATTTTTAAGATTAAACTTCCACAAGAAGCTCAAAAGTTTCGCTCGTGACTAATTAAGGGAAGATTATTGATGCGAATTACGAAATTCCCAATGAACTACCGTTAGGGCGAACTATGTTCGCCTTTGAAAAAAAGAGATGTTAAGGGCGTTGCCCTTAAAACCCATGAGGGACTCCGTCCCTCAACCCTGCAAGCCTTTGAAAAGGCTTGTGCGAAACTTTTGAGGAACTTTGCCACAGGTCGTTACATGTCAATACTTTAGTTATCAAAATTTCTTTCATCATAGCCGAGTGAGCGGAGTATACCCTCTCTATTACGCCAATCTTCCTTAACCTTTACCCATATAGTAAGGTTAATTTTACAGCCAAAAAACTTTTCCATATCAGCACGGGCATAACTGCCTATCTTCTTAAGCATAGAACCGCCCTTACCAATAATAATTCCCTTGTGGCTTGCCTTTTCGCAATAAACTGTTGCGTCTATATCTGTAATATTGCTGTCCTCACGCTCTCTCATTCTTTCAACAACAACAGCCGAACCGTGAGGAACCTCCTTTGCAAGCAACCTGAGCATTTTTTCACGAATAATTTCAGCCGCAAGAACTCTTTCAGGCTGGTCTGTAAAGGGTATCATCATCAAAGAAGTGCATACCCTCCATAGCAAGAGCCTTCAATTCATTTTTCAGGTCATCTATGCCGTCATTTGTCTGAGCAGAGCAAGGCACAACCGCCTCAAAATCATAAAGCTTAGAAAGCTTTGCAATCTGTCCTGCAAGTATAGTTTTATCTTTTTAAAGTATCTGTCTTATTTATCGCAAGAACCGCCGGAATATCAAGAGCCTTAAATTTTTTTCAACAAGCTCCAGCTCCTCTGGCGAAACCTCTCTGCCCGCCTCTGTAACAAGCAGACAAGCGTCAACACCTGCAACAGATTCACTTACAGAGCGTACCATAAATTTATCAAGCGAATTTCTTGGCTTATGCAAGCCTGGCGTATCAGTAAATACAAGCTGAGTTCCGCCCTCGGTAAGAACGCCCATAATTCTTGTTCTTGTAGTTTGTGGCTTAGACGAAACAATCGCCACCTTTTGTCCAAGAAGTGTATTAAGAATAGAAGATTTACCTACATTAGGTCTGCCCACTATTGCAATAAACGCTGTCTTACTCTGAACATTTTCATTTCCCATAATTTTCTCCTTTAATAATCCCATAAAAACAACTTATAACAGCCGTTTATATTAATCACCGTCTTTTTAGTCTTTTTTAGTCTTTCTAAATCTTCTACATATAGTTGGTAAAAATATTATATATATTAAGGCTATTATAATCGAAATCGCTAAAATTGCAAGCATTATCGGGTTTCCCATAAAATAATTATATATGTTTATATAACCCTTAGCATCACTGAATAATGCTATTGCAACGCCCACCGCTCCTATTGCAAGTATAAGTACCGCTCCTGCTGCGGTATCCTTAGCTGCCTCTATGAGCTTATTATATTCCATACCGAATTTATTGGCTATTCTTTCAAGAGAAGTGTTAAAAGCCTCGGCTGCAAGCACCATTGCGATTGTAATAATCAAGATTGCATATTCAGTCCTCGTAAACTGAAAAAAACGTGCGAAAATAAGAACATACACCATTGCAACTGTATGTATTCTCATATTCCGCTCGTTTTTTATGCAATATAAAATTCCCTTAAACGCAAACTTAAAGCCTCTTAGGAATTTTCTCATCTGTTGTCGTCCATAACATAGCTTGACGATGCAGGAAGTCCAAGCTGTGTCATTATCTGCTCCTCTTTTTCTCTCATACGCAAACGCTGAAGCCCGTTATCCTCGTGGTCATAGCCAAGAAGATGAAGCATAGAGTGAGCTGTAAGATAACCAACCTCACGCTGAAGGCTATGTCCATATCTATCAGCCTGTTCAACTGCCTTTTCGATAGAGATAACAATATCCCCAAGAATCTTTGAGTCTGTTGTCGGGTCAATATCATATTTTCCGTTTTCTCCCATAGGAAATGAGAGCACATCTGTTTCCATATCCTTATCACGATACTGTGCGTTAAGCTCTTTAATCTGCTGATTATTTACGATAGTTACGCTAACCTCAACAGAGCCTTCAAATTCTTCCATTCTTAAAACAGCATTACAACAACGACGAATCAACATTCTAAGCCCCGTAGGGATTTTAACATCTTTCTGCTTGTTAGTAATAATAACCTTAATTTTGTCCATTATGGCTCTTCCTTTCTATAAAAGTTTTGTTTGAATCATTTCTATCCTTACGCTCAGCGGCACGCTCATATGCTTTGATAATGTCCTGAACCAGCTTATGACGAACAACATCTTTTTCGGTAAAGCTGATGTTCGCAATGCCATCTATATTTTTCAGTATTCTTACTGCATCTTTAAGACCTGAACGACAGCCACTTGGCAAATCTATCTGAGTAATATCACCAGTAATAACCATCTTAGAGTTAAAGCCAAGCCTTGTAAGGAACATCTTCATCTGTTCAGGACTTGTATTCTGTGCCTCATCAAGAATAATAAAGCTGTCATCAAGCGTTCTTCCTCTCATATATGCGAGCGGAGCAACCTCGATATTTCCTCTTTCGAGGTATTTTTGATAGGTTTCCGCACCAAGCATATCGAAAAGTGCGTCATAAAGCGGACGCAGATACGGGTCGACCTTACTCTGCAAATCGCCTGGAAGAAATCCAAGCTTTTCGCCCGCCTCAACAGCAGGTCTTGTAAGAATAATTCTATTGACCTCGTGGGCTCTGAAAGAAGTTACCGCCATAGCAACAGCGAGATAGGTTTTACCTGTACCAGCCGGACCGACACCAATAGTAATGGTATTCTGTTTAATAGCGTTGCAGTAATTTTTCTGACCGATTGTTTTAGGCTTAACTGGTTTCCCCTTAGAGGTTATGCAAATGCAATCACCAGAAAGACTTTCGATTTTCTGGTCGCTGCCCTCATTAACAAGCGACATACAATATCTGACATTTTGTTCACTTAATGCCTCGCCGTGATTTATAAGTGTAAGTAAACTATTTATAACGCTTACCGCTTTTGAAACATTTTCAACATCACCGCTGATTTTAAGCTCCGAACCACGAACAGTAACCGACACAAGGTACTCATTTTGTATAATTTTGATATTTTCATCAAAAGCTCCAAAAAGTGCTACCGCCTGCTCCATTCTGTCAATATTTATCGTTTGTTCAAACATTCAACCACCCAATCGAAAATAAGTTACTAACAATCGTAAAAAATATATAATTAAAATAGAATTTGCTTATATTATAACACGAAAAATAGTAAATGTCACTATATTTTTTAATATTTAAAAAAAATTTAAAAACTTTTCTATTATGCTGTTGACAAGTCGGGCAAATTATTGTATAATCTTCAAGGTGTAAAGATGATTTACTTTACAGTCGAGGGCGATTTTTTACTATGAGGTGAGTTTATGGCAAAAAATCTTGAGATTGCTTATCTGCTTGATTTTTATGGCGATATGCTTACCGAAAAACAACGAAACGCAATAGATTTATACTATAATGATGACTTATCTCTTGCAGAAATCGCTCAGGCAGCAGATATTTCACGACAAGGCGTTCGTGATAATATAAAGAGAGCTGAACAGATTTTAACAGAGCTTGAAGAAAAGCTTGGTCTTGCAAAACGCTTTTCTGATATGAAACAGGGCTTTGCAGAAATTATAAGAGCGGCAGATAGCATAGAAAAGATAAGCGAAAATCTTCCGCAGGAATATAAAGCTAATATTAAAAATTATACTAAAATAATAAAAGCAGCTTCCGAAAGACTTTCGGGAGAATGAAAGGACGGTGACGCATTTTGGCGTTCGAGGGATTATCTGATAAGCTGGGCGCAGCTTTAAAAAGCTTAAAAATAAAGGTAAGCTAAGCGAAAAAGATGTTCGTGACGCTATGAGAGAAGTCAGACTTGCACTTCTCGAGGCTGATGTAAACTATAAGGTTGCTAAGGATTTTACCAATACTGTCACTGAAAGAGCCGTTGGTTCTGATGTTATGGAAAGCCTTACTCCTGCACAGATGGTTGTCAAGATTGTCCGTGAGGAGCTTACTGCTCTTATGGGCGGCGAAAATGAAAGAATCAAGACAGCACAGAAGCCACCGACAGTTATTATGCTTTGCGGTTTACAGGGCTCCGGTAAAACAACCCATGCAGGTAAGCTTGCAAAAATGCTTAAAAAACAAGGGCATAGACCTCTCCTCGTTGCTTGTGATATTTATCGTCCGGCAGCTATTGAGCAGCTAAAAGTTGTCGGTGCTCAGGCAGAAGTAAATGTCTTTGAAATGGGTACAGAAGACCCTGTCAAGATTGCCAAAAAGGCTATTGCTCACGCTAAGGACTATGGCAACGATATGGTTATCATAGATACTGCAGGTCGTCTGCACATAGATGAAAAGCTTATGGACGAACTCAAGCGTGTCAAGAATGAGGTTCAGCCACAGGAAATTCTCCTCGTAGTTGACGCTATGACAGGTCAGGACGCCGTCAATGTTGCAAAATCCTTTAACGATTTGCTCGATATTACTGGCGTTATCCTCACAAAGCTTGACGGCGATACCCGTGGTGGTGCAGCACTTTCAGTAAGAGCAGTCACAGGCAAGCCTATTAAGTTTGCTGGTACAGGCGAAAAGCTCGAAAATCTCGAGGTTTTCCACCCTGAAAGAATGGCTTCCCGTATTCTTGGTATGGGCGATGTTCTCACCCTTATAGAAGATGCAGAAAGCAAGATTGACGCTAAAAAAGTCGGTGAAATCGAAAAGAAAATCCGTCAAAATAAAATGGATTTGAATGACCTCCTCGACCAGCTCAATCAGGTTCGTAAGATGGGACCTCTTAAGAGTATTCTTTCAAAGCTTCCGGGAATGGATAAACAGCTTAAAGATGTCGATATTGACGACCGCCAGATGGATAGAGTTGCAGCGATTATCCTTTCTATGACTCCTGCTGAGAGAGAAAACCCATCAATCATAAATCCGTCAAGAAAACGCAGAATTGCCAACGGTAGTGGTATGAGGGTTGAAGATGTCAACCGCCTGCTTAAGCAGTTTGAACAAATGCAGCAGATGATGAAAAAGCTCGGACCTAAGGCTACTAAGGGTGGAAAAAGACGCAGACTTCCAGGACTTGGCGGTATGCCTATGGGTGGAATGACACCACCTAATATGAATGACCTCAAAGGTCTTAAGAAATAATTACGCATTCACCCAATGATTATTGGTGAAGATATATCGAAATGTACCCTTATTTTGGTGCAATCGAACTTTTTTGGAGGTGAAATGAAATGGCAGTTAAAATCAGACTTCGTAGAATGGGCGCTAAGAAAGCTCCTTTTTATCGTATCGTAGTTGCTGACTCAAGATATCCTCGCGATGGTAGATTCATCGAGGAAATCGGTTACTACAACCCTCTCACAGAGCCTAAGACATTCAAGGTTGATGAGGAAAAGGCTAAGAAGTGGATCAGCAATGGTGCTCAGCCAACTGATACAGTTAAGGCTCTTTTCAAGAACAACAATATCCTTTAATTAGGAGGTTAGAATCTTGAAAGATTTACTTGTTACTATCGTAAAGGGTCTTGTTGAGAAGCCAGAGCAGGTTACTGTTGATGTAGACGAACCAAATGAGGAAGGTATCATAGTATACCATCTTCATGTTGCGGAAGAGGATATGGGCAGAGTAATCGGCAAGCAAGGCAGAATAGCTAAAGCAATTCGCACAGTTATGCGTGCAGCAGCTATAAGAAACGACCTCAAAATAATGGTCGAAATCGACTAATTAAATTACGAGATGCAACAGCACAGCTCAATTCGAGCTGTGTTTTTTGTTTTTCGCTTTAACTATCGCACTTATCTCAGGAAAGTCTATTAGCTAATCGGTAGAGCCGAATGGGCTACGGTAGCTACTTCATCTGCGTCAACAAATTTCCCATACTCACACCGAGCGAGGCTTGCCGCAGGTAGTCACCTGACGCGATTCTGCGTCTTGACGGCGGAGGCACTCCGCCTTGAGCAAAACTTTTAAGTATCTTAGGAAAGTCTATTAGCTAATCGGTAGAGCCGAACGGCGTAGCCCGTTCGGCTACGGCAGCTACTTCATCCGCGTCAATTTACTTATCGTATACACTCCGAGCGAGGCTTGCCGCAAGTAGTCACCTGACGCAATTACGCGTCTTCGCCGTGGGTCGGCACCCACCGCTGACAAGTTTGGAAGAAATTTTGACAAGGGTACTTGACAAATTGCCAGAGCTGTGGTAATATATAGTCAGCCAAGAGAGATGGGCTGAATAAAATTGTTTAAGGCGGTTCTTGAATATGAATAAACAAGAAATACTTGCTAAAAACAAAAAAGATGGTCTCGATGAGAGAGAACAAACTGTTTATAGCCGTTCCTTCGGTTTCGGTGCAGTTGTTGTCGCTGTTCTTTGCTTGGCCTTTAGCGTTTATAGAGCCTTTCATGGCGAAAAATTTTTTGAGTTTGGTGCGATTATGACTGCATACCTCTCAACTACTTTCTTTTATCAATATAAGGATTTAAGGAAAACGAAATATCTGATTGCTGCAGTTGCAACTTTTGTTATTGCAGTGGCTTGTATTATTGCGTTTGTGGTGTTTGAGTAATGAGTAAACCGTTGGAACTTCAAAACAAACTAAGGGTTGCCCGTGCAGAGAAAAAAATATCTCAAGGTGAGCTTGCAGATATGGTCGGAGTTTCTCGACAAACTATAAGCTCAATCGAAAATAATCAGTTTTGCCCAAGTGCAAAGCTTGCTCTACTTCTTTGTATCGCACTTGACAAAAGATTCGAGGAGCTTTTCTTTTTTAACCTCGATGAATAATTTGCTTACTCCTAACTTAATCATAATTTTCTCCTAAAACAAAAATCTGGCTGTTCGTTGTGGGCAGTCAGATTTTTGTTTGCTTTTTTATAAGCTATAAAAAAGTCTGTCCTGAAATTACGGGACAGACTGTTTCATTACTTTTCGCTTATTATAGTTTTTAAATCGGAGTTTATATTTTTTATATTTGCGTAAATTACGGATAATTTATAGTCATTTTCAATGAGTTTTTTAATCTCTCGGTCGTTTTTATCATAGTTTGGAGTATCTGTAATAATGGTATTAAAATCATTTGGTGAATAGTTGCAAGAAAAATCAAGTACGGAATTTTGATATGTTTCATGGAGAGTTACATTGATATTGCTTTCACCAATATTTTTTGTATACATTGTGCAAGTATATTTTTGCTCGGCAACATCTTTATTGCTGAATTCAGCAATGCAGGAATTTAACTTATTAAATTTATAAGTGATATATTTTTCATAAACCACAAGATATTTTTCGCCGTTTTCGGTGACTAATTTCGTATTATAGCCATTTTCTTTTAGCTTTTCTTCATATTTGGAGTAGTTTTCGATAATATTATTCTTGCTATTCATAATCTCGCTGTTATTTCCCATTTGTATGATAAGCATAATAAACGGGAAAAGAATTATTATAAGTGCCAATAGAACGAATACAGGCATTTTTTTCATTTATGAGCAGCTCCCCAATATTTTATTTATCTTATTTTATCATAATTTTTTGATATGTAAATATAAAATTGGAATTTTATTGCTCTGTGAGGAATTTTTTGAGTACAGTAACAGATTTTTGAGCAGAACTTTTGCAGAATGTCATATATTCAACGCTATCTTCTTCATCACTCATACTATCTGAAATTGAACGCAAAATGGTAAATGGCATATCATTTATAAAACAAACTTGTCCTATACTTCCGCCCTCCATCTCACAAACGATTGCACCAAAGCTTTTATTTAGCTTAATACGTTCGCCATTACCTGCAATGAATCTATCACCTGTTGCGACAATGCCAAGCCTTGGTTCTATGCCACAGCTTTTACAGGCGGAAATAATTTTTTCTGAAAGGGCTTTATCGCAAGGAATTTTATCGTATTCGCCATTATGAAGAAAAAGCATTGCTGGAGCATCGCCGAGAGCAGTTGTATCCATATCGTGCTGAACGACTTCTGTGGCGATTACAACATCACCGATTTTGGTTTCGAGGGAAGTTGCACCGCCGATACCTGTATTTATAATACACTCAGGCTGATATTCAAGAATCATTGTCTGAGTGCAGACAGCGGCATTAACCTTGCCGACACCACACTTAGCAACAACACACTCTTTATCACCGATTTTTCCTGAATGAAAGACTATTCCGCTGATTTTTTTTTCTTCTTCATTGCTCATAGCAGAGATAAGTCCCTCTACTTCGATATCCATAGCACCTATTATTCCTATCATTTTTAGACTTCCTTTCTTAAAATAAACTGATTAGTTGAATTATAAATAATGTCTACTATTTTTGATACAACTTTGTCGATTTTTTTGCCATTCCAACCTAAAGACCAGCCATTTTCTGTAATGACATCTGTAATAATATAAACAGCAGTTGCAGAACAATTTCTATATTTTGCAATAGTAAATAATCCTACACCTTCCATTTCAACACATAGAGCTTGTTTAGAACGATAGTTTATAATTTGTTCCCAAGTTTCGTGATATCCTGCATCTGTTGTCCAATGCTTTCCTCTATGTATCTGCATATGATTTTCTATAAATAATTGTTCAATTTCATTTGTTAATGACTTAGTAGTATCAAGAAAATCAGAGTTATATCCATATAATCCTGCGACAGCAGTATCATTATATGCCCCATCAGTAATAATTACATTTCCGATTTTTACATCTGAAGTAATTCCACCAGCAAAACCAATGTGAATTAACTCTCTAACTCCACCAGCGATTAAATCTTCTGCTTGGGTTGCGATTCCTGGAGAACACATCTGACTTTTAATAAATCCAATTTGATGATTATTTTTAAAAACATATAATTTTCCACCTAGAGGGTATTTATATATTCCATATTCTTTTTCAAGCATTTTGTAATAAATATCATCAGCGAGTAAAAATACCCTTTTAGGAACTTTTATTGAATCAATATTGAATCCTGCGTTTTTAAGTTCTATTTCAACTAATGTTTTTGGATTTGTAATTACTTTTTCTTTTGTCATTCTAAACCTCACTTTATATAAATGATTATATAGTTTTTGTTATTTTAATTTTGACCGATAAAATTAAAAGTTTTGCTCAAGGTGGCGTGTCGCCGCAGTCAAGACACAAAATCGCTCATGGTTGATGAGGGAAATTTGTTGAAGCAGTTGAATAAACTACCGAACGGGCGAACACAGTTCGCCCCTACACTTTCGATTGATAACTAATGTTACTGATAAGTTAATGTACTTTTATCTTTCAAAAACTTTTTACATTCGCTCCAATCACAGCCAATAAAGGCGGATTTATATAATCTGATAAATGATTTATTATTAAAAATAATAAAAATCTCATTTCCATTTTCTTTAATATCAACTATATCAGAGTATTTATATTTAATTGATACATTGTTATCAGTAAGTAAGATATTATCATTCTCAAATAGAATACTTCTTGTCCAGTTTTCTTTTCCATATGTTTCAGATAGTTTGCGATATGTTTTCTTAGCTAATAGTATGTGTCTTAAAAAGGCATTGTATAGACAAAGTAAAGAAAGCAAAAAGAAATATATGCTAATTGCCTTTACATCATAAATATTGAGGGATATTATACCGAACACAATCATCAGAACCAATAGAAAGCACCAAAAGATTCTGAAAAATAAGGATTTTCCTTTGAACATATTAGCAGTTACCCAAGACTTATATAGGTTCCATGTTATACAATATTCATTTTTCATATTTTTTTATAAGTCCTTTCTTAAAGTATATTTATTTCATAATGACTTTGAAAAAGATTGAGCAATTTTGTGTCATTAGCCATTGATGGTTACCCACAGGGAACCCCCTGCGAGGGTTCCCTACGAAAAACATTCCGCAGGAATGTTTTTCTACCCTCCTGCGCTTAGCGGAGCATAAAGTGTTTCGCTCTCTGCGGAGAGCGACAAGGGCGTTGCCCTTGACCTATGAGCCTTTGAAAAGGCTCAAGCGAAACTTTTAAGTGTCTTTGAGAAGTTTGTTAGCTAAGCGGTAGTTTAGTCCTCCGCGTGTGAAAACTTCTTATTCTCACTACGAGCGAGACTTGTCGAGCGATTCCGCGTCTTGGGAGCGGCGGCTCGCCGCCTTGAGCGAAACTTTTAGGTGTCTTAGTGTGAGCTTGTTAGCTACCTATTCTTTTTTCTATTTGTTTGACTATTTCTTCGGCATCGGCTAATCTTAAGTGCTTAACTGTATGAATCGCTTTTTGTTCATAATAGAGATAAACTCTGACATTGCAAAAGCCTGAATGTTGCTGAAAAAGATTTTGCCTGATTTCAACGAACTGTATATGTTGATATGGGATTACATACTCAACGAGTGAAAGCTTTCTATATCCGCAGAACATAGCACAGCTTTTATTATAACCGACTGAGGAATTATAAAACGCATAAATACGAAAGGCTATCCACCACGCAAGCGGAGCAAGAGATATTAACAATGCGGTGAAATACAAATCGTCAAGCAATGGCACAAATATAAGCAGACTGACCGCCGCAAAAACTGTTCCCATAGCTATTAGTGGAACCATAATATATGAGAAAAATCGGCTCTTTTCGGGGCGTAAGCGTCTTTTATAGTGAGTATCAAAGCCAACTATGCCCTTAATTGCAGAGGCAAGTTCTCGGTCATTAGCGGCTATTGCGATAAGGCTTTTATCGCCCTTATCTTTGCCAGAGCCTACGGCGAAAATTCCTGCACTTCTCAGCTTGAGCATAGCCATAGAAAGTGTACGGCTTATAGTAAGAGCCGAAACCTCGTGAATTTTTGTATAGCGTTCGTTTTTAACTCCGATTCCTCTTGTTATGGCAATATAATCACCAATACGCTTTGAGGAAAATCTTGCGTATCTGAAAAATTGGAAAAGCATAGCGACTGCCCAGCCAAGTACAAGAATATTTGCGATAGTTGCCGCAGCTGGTGTAATGCCGACTGAAACAAGGTTTGTTCGGAAATCGACAGATTTAATGACTATGCTATTAAATTCCTTGCCAAGAATATTACCTGTCTTTTGAATAAGTGGTGCAAGCAAGAGCAGGCCTGTCATTGGGTTTGACCAAAGGGCGGACATAAGCACCATACGAAAATTACCAGCCATATATATATAGCTTGTTTTTAGGCCGTCGAGCATTTTAATAATTATAAAACGAGTTTTACTTCTACGCATATAGAGGGAAATATCTCGCTTTTTGCTGAAGCCTGCGGGTGTATCTATATTTATTTTCGCCGCATTAAAAATAGCTGCGAAAATATTTCTATCAACAGTTATAGTTGAAACATTTTCAAACGGAACAGTATATTTTCGCTTTATCAAAACTCCACGCTCAAGATATATGCCATTTGCGACCCTTTTATATCGACAGGTATTATAGAAAATAAGTGCAACAGTTATAACTCCTATGGCATAAAGTGCTGAAATACCCATTGAACCGATTATTTCAATTGCGTTCTGTGGTCTATATAACAACTGCTGTATTACCGGCAACAAAAGTAGAAGTGCTGAGCCTGTCAATTTTGACAGCATAGCGAAAGGGTGTTGTTTTTTAAGACTTCTTTCTTTCACTACGCACCTCCTTTTTTGAAAGGTCGAGAGCGGTTTTTATTTTTAGTGCGTCCTCTGGGGTGATATTTTGCAGTGTTTGAGTAGAACCTGCTGTCATAAACGATAGAGAACAAACGCCTAAGTGGCGTTGAATAGGTCCGCTCAGAGTTATAATATATTGAATGCGTTCAGGACTAAGCATACACTTACGCCTGACAAAAAAGCCTTGCTCTATGGTGAGGTTATTTCCGACTAAATAGAAATTTGTATGCTTATAGAGCTTAGGGCAATAGATAGTTATAGCAAGAATATATGCTATTATTATAAGAGTAGCGATGATAGATGATATTATTGGGAAAAACACGAATAAAGCACCAAGTATAAATGCGGTGCCGAATAAAATAAGAGTGGCTCTTATACGCCAAACGAGGATTGAATTTTTAGATGGTTTTTGTTTTTCCATAATAATCACCTGAAAAATTTATATATATAACGCAAAGCCTTATCCTATTCCCTTAATATCTAAGGTTGTGCATAATAAATCCAAAATCTTTTCATTTGGCTGCATTTTAATAGCTATATATGGTTTATTTGTCGCACTAAGGGTTGCTCTGCTCTTCATTCGACTTATAATATCTGCAACCGCAGGCGTCTTTATATTTCTTACAAACATCATAGCATAGCCATCACGCTGTTTAATCTCATAAATTCCTGAACCCTCTGCCTTACTTCTGACAAGTGCAATCGTGAGAAGTCCGAGTACGGATTTAGGCGGGTCGCCGAAACGGTCTATCAATTCATCTGTAACATCGCTTAAATCTTCTTCTGTGCGGATTTCGGAAATTCTGCGGTAAATTTCAAGTCTATGGTTGAGATTTTCGATATAGTCTTCTGGAATGTGTGCCTCAATGTGTATATCAACAAGGCAGTCAATATCTCTGTCGGGATTTTCTTCGCCCTTTTCTTCACTGACAGCGTCACCAAGCAATCTTAAATACATATCGTATCCGACATCTTCCATATGACCGTGCTGTTGAGCACCGAGGATATTTCCTGCTCCTCGGAGTTCGAGGTCACGCATAGCAATCTTGAAGCCTGAACCAAATTCTGTAAATTCACGAATAGCTGAAAGTCGCTTTTGGGCGATTTCGCTTAGGACTTTGTTTCTTGTAAAGGTGAGGTAGGCATAAGCTCGGCGAGAACTTCTGCCAACTCGTCCACGAATCTGGTGTAGCTGGGAAAGTCCCATTCTATCGGCATTTTCAATTATGAGAGTATTGGCGTTAGGCAGGTCAACGCCTGTTTCGATAATCGTTGTGCAGACAAGGACATTTATTTCGCCTTCGAGCATTTTTCGCCAGATTTCGGAAAGCTCGTTTTCGTTCATTTTGCCATGTCCAAAGCCGACCTTTGCTTCGGGAATATCAAGCTGAATCTTGGCGGCTCTTTGCGATATAGTTTCAACGGAATTATGAAGTACGAATACCTGACCGCCTCTGCGTAATTCTCGGCGAATTGCCTCGTTTATAACACCGTTATCTTGTTCGAGGACATAGGTCTGAACAGGGTGTCTGTCTTGTGGGGCTTCCTCTAAAACGGACATATCACGAATACCCGACATAGCCATATTAAGTGTTCTTGGAATAGGTGTAGCGGAAAGTGTGAGAACATCAATATTCTTACGCATTTCCTTGAATTTTTCCTTTTGAGCGACGCCAAAACGCTGTTCCTCGTCAATTATGACTAAGCCTAAATCTCGGAACTCAATATCCTTGCCGAGAAGTCGGTGAGTGCCGACAATTATATCAATATCACCGTTTTTGAGCTTTTTAATGATTTCTTTCTGCTCTTTGGCGGTTCGGAATCTTGAAAGTAATTCTATATTTACGGGAAAACCTTCAAATCTGCGGAGGATTGTCTGATAATGTTGCCATGCAAGAATTGTTGTAGGGACAAGTAAGGCACACTGTTTTGAGTCGGTTACGCATTTAAAGGCGGCACGAAGTGCAACTTCTGTTTTGCCGAAACCAACATCTCCGCAGAGCAGTCTTTCCATAGGAACGGTTCGCTCCATATCCTCTTTGATTTCTTCAATGCAACGGAGCTGGTCGGGAGTTTCTTCGTATTCAAAACGAGCCTCGAAATCCTTTTGCCATTCGGTATCCTTTGGAAAAGCGTGACCTTGTGCTTTCATACGCTCGCTATAAAGCTTTATAAGCTCGTGGGCAATATCTTTAACGGCTGTGCGTACTTTTGTTTTGGTCTTTTGCCACTCTGTACCGCCAAGCTTATGGAGTTTGACAGTGCTATCCTCACGAGGGCCGATATATTTTGCGACAAGGTCGAGCTGTGTTACGGGAACATAGAGAACATCTTGTTTTGCGTATTTTATCTTGATGTAATCTTTGGTTACGCCTTGGGTTTCTATCTTGTGTATGCCGTCAAAAATGCCTATTCCGTGTATGGAATGAACTACATAGTCACCGATTGAAAGGTCGGTAATGCTTGAAATTCTTTGACCGTTTGTATGCTTTTTACGGCGTTTTTTTGTTGCTATGCTGACTTGACCATGTGTTATCAGAGCAAATTTAGCCGCAGGATATTCAAAGCCAGCCGAAAGACTGCCAGCTGCAACATAAAGCTTATTTTCTCCGAGAGGAGAATCATTTGCAATAAAAATGGCATTTTTATCGTGGGTCTTTAAATCATCGCAGAGATTTTTGGCGGCTTTTTCTGTTCCACATAGTACGACAACTGTATATCCCTGAGCAAGCATAGCATCTAAATCGTCACAAAGTATTGAAACAGAACCACTCCATATGGAAAGACGCTTGACGCTCATATTGAAAAGTTCTCGGAGTGTTAAATCGGAAGTTCCTCTTGCAAAATTGTCTAAAAGAATAGTATTACGGTGCTGAACATTATCGAGGTAATCTTGATAATCAAGCGAGAATGTATCGAGTCCTTTGCAGAGAGTTCCGTCTGAAAAGTAGTCTTTAATATCCTCGTGCCACTGCCACATAACGGATTTCATTCGTTCACGAAGATTGACTTGTTCTGAAACAAAAACAAGCATATCATTATCTATATAATCGAATAATGTTTCGCTCTTAGGATAAATCAGCGAATAGAACTTGTCAACGCAAGGAAGATTGCCCGTATCTCTGAGAATGTCACATTCGTTTAAAAGCTTTTCCTTTGCTATTGCGGAAGTTTTGCCACGAAGTGAAGTGGCTTTTTTGGTAATTGCTTCTATAAGCTTTTCTTTATCGTTGATAAGAATTTCCGTTGATGGGGTGATTATGAATGAATCGCAGGTTTCGGTTGTTCTTCTTTGGGTTTCGGGGTCGAAATAGGAAATATTGTCGATTTCATCTCCCCAGAATTCTACACGCATAGGTCTTGTTTCTGTTGTAAGAAAGAAATCAAGAATACCACCTCGGACGGCGAATTGTCCGGTTCCCTCAACCTGCTCGGTGCGTTCGTAGCCTGCATTTACAAGTGAAAGTACGATTTTATCGAGCGGTATTTCATCGCCGATATGTGCGGATATAGTCGCAGTTCTAAGGATTTTACTTGGAATTGTATATTGCAATAAACCGTCAATGCAAGCGACTACTACATCACATAGCTTATTTTGCAAGGCAAAAAGGGCGTGTATGCGTTGATGTTCGTATTCGTGTGAGCGTCCAGCCATATCATAGAAAATGAAATCTCTTGCGGGATAATAAAGTGCTTTAAGTCCCATAGCGGAAATATCCGCACAAAAGCTTTGAGCCTCTTGCTCATCAGCGGCAATTACAAGAGCGGGGGCTTGTTTTTCACGACAAAGAGAATATATAAGGTGAGATTTATGGACAGTCGAAAGTCCCGTCACGCAAGCAGGCAGACGGGATAAGTCGGTAGCTCTTGAAAGCTCTCTGTATTCTGGAATTTTATAAAATATGTTATCTAAAAATTTCATTTTTGTACCTAATAATTTATTTGGGTTTGATTACGAATTAAAGAGATTCATTGCCTTGTCAGTCTGTTCATTTACCATATATTCGACACTCTGTGCGGCATTTTCGGCGGCCTCGGTCAGGGGTTTCATTTCGCTTTCTGTAAATCTTGAAAGTACCCAGTCAGCTAATTCCCAGTGTGGATTTGGCTTTGCACCTACGCCAACCTTAATTCTTGGAAATTTGTCGCTTCCTGAAAGGTAGATGATATTTTTAATGCCGTTATGACCGCCGTCACTGCCCTTTCTGCGGATACGGAGTTTACCAGGTTCAAGGGAAATATCATCGAATATAACAATAGTATGCTCAGGCGGAATTTTATAAAAAGCCATAGCCTCTGTGACGGCTTGACCGCTAAGGTTCATAAAGGTTGACGGTTTCATAAGGAGAACACGCTTTCCGCCGATTTTACCTGTTCCGCAAAGTGACTTGAATTTTAGTCTATCCACCTTGATGTCGTTTTTCTTGGCGATTGTATCAAGGGTGATAAAGCCAGCATTATGACGGGTATTTTCATATTGAGAACCAGGGTTTCCAAGACCGACGATAATATATTCTATGCTGCCTGTATTTTCAGTAGAATTTTTCTTTGAGAATAACATAATAATACAACTCCTAAGGCTGAGGTTAGCAGCCTTGACATTATCTTTATAAGCACCAAAACCAACCCGATTTTTTAATCAGGTTGGTTCGGTGGAAATTATTTAAGAATTAAGTATATTTTCTTATTAAGTATTTTGGCTGAAATTCAGCTTATTTATACTGCGTACTTATCTTAGAAAAACAAAAGTTTCGCTCAAGCCTTTTTAAAGGCTTGCAGGGTCGAGGGACGGAGTCCCTCGTAGGTTTTAAGGGCAACGCCCTTAACATTTTTTTGCTCCCTCATCGGTGGACTATGTCCACCGATTGGATTCTTTTGTTAGCAACATTAGTATTAAAGGCGGACTTTGTCCGCCTTTAGAAGGCAAGACAAGACAAGTTAAGGGCTTCGCCCTTAAAACCCACCAAAGGCTCTGCCTTTGGAATCCGCGAGCCTTTGAAAAGGCTCGAGCGAAACTTTTAAGTGTCTTGGGGAAAGTCTGCTAACTAATCGGTAGTTTCTTCAACCGCGTCAATATAAGTTAATTTAGAATGTCGAGCGAGGCTTGCCGAGCGATTCCGCGTCTTGACAGTGGCGGCTCGCCACCGAAACTTTTTAAGTGTCTTAGGGAAAGATTGCTAACTAATCGGTAGTTTCTTCAACCGCGTCAATATAAGTTAATTTAGAATGTCGAGCGAGGCTTGCCGAGCGCGATTCCGCGTCTTGACAGTGGCGGCTCGCCACCGAAACTTTTAAGTGTCTTAGGGAAAGATTGCTAACTAATCGGTAGTTTCTTCAACCGCGTCAATATAAGTTAATTTAGAATGTCGAGCGAGGCTTGCCGAGCGATTCCGCGTCTTGTCCTGTGCGGTCACGCACCGCTTATTCGTCTTTGCCGCAGCACTTCTTATACTTCTTGCCACTTCCGCATGGGCATGGGTCATTTCTGCCGATTCTCTGCTTTGCACTCTTAACAACAGTCTTTGAACGACCGTCTGAGCCATCAGCATTAGTCATGGTAGGCTCTGCAACCTGCTCACGATGTGTATACTTTTCAGCTATATTCTGAACATCTTTATCGGTAGTTTCAACCTCAACCTCAAGGTCAGCGGACATTGGCTCGCTGTCATCTTCATTTACAGCAGAAAGCTCATCCGATTCAGCCTTTGCAGCCATTGCCGCAGCTTGTGCATATGCAGCGGCTCTTGCACGACCTTCTGCTGCACGCTTGAGAGCAAGCTCACGAAGCTTTTTCTGTTCTTCTGTTTTCTCGTGAATTTTTCTTGGAATAACAAGAAGCATTTTGACAGTATCTTCACGGATAGATGCAATCATCTCATCAAACATATCGAAACCTTCCATTCGATACTCAACAACAGGGTCGTGCTGTCCGTATGCTCTTAGGCGGATACCACGCTTGAGTTCTTCCATAGCGTCGATATGGTCCATCCAGTAGCGGTCAACATTCTTGAGGAGGTAAACACGCTCAATCTCACGCATTGTTTCCTCTGGAATGAGGGTTTCGTTTTCTTCATAAAGCTTTTGACCGTATTCTACAAGCTGGTTTCTGAGGTAATCTTTCTCGAGAGATTCAAATTCTTCATCGCTAAATTCGAGGAATTCTTTTTCTTTATCTTCATCGAGGAACCAACCTCTGAGATGCTCTCTAAGACCATCAAGATTCCAATGTTCTTTATCTTCACTCGAGAGATAAAGATTGACAGCAGATGTGATAACATCAGTAACCATCTTAAGAATAGTTTCACGAAGGTTTTCGCCGTCGAGAACCTGGTCACGCTGACCGTAGATAATTTCACGCTGACGATTCATAACATCGTCAAACTGGAGAACATTCTTACGGATTGCAAAGTTTCTGGATTCGACCTTTTCCTGAGCGCTCTGAATAGCATTTGTGAGGAGCTTGTTTTCGATAGGCTCGTTATCTGGTACTTTCATAGTTTCCATAATCTTTGTAAGTCTGTCGCCCGCAAAGATACGGAGAAGTTCGTCATCAGCTGAAAGATAGAAACGGCTTGCACCCTTATCGCCCTGACGACCTGCACGACCACGAAGCTGGTTATCAATACGACGAGATTCGTGACGAGCTGTACCCATAATGAACAGACCGCCAGCCTCTCTGACCTTTTCAGCCTCGGCATCGGTTTCTTTCTTGTATTTAGCTTCGAGTGCTCTGAATGTTTCACGAGCCGCTTATTGATGTCTTCGTTATCAGTTTCTGCAAAACCTGTTGCTTCGACAATAAGTTCCTCTGGAATTTTCATCTTACGCATTTCAGATTTTGCGAGGTATTCAGCATTACCACCGAGGATAATATCAGTACCACGACCAGCCATATTTGTTGCGATAGTAACAGCACCGAGCTTACCAGCCTGTGCGATGATTTCAGCTTCTTTTTCGTGATATTTAGCATTGAGGACATTGTGCTTGATACCCTTTTTCTTGAGCAACGCACTGAGAACCTCGGACTTTTCGATAGAAATTGTACCAACAAGAACAGGCTGACCGTTTTTGTGAGCCTCCATAATATCCTCTATGAGAGTTTCAAACTTGCCTTGCTCTGTTTTGAAGATAGCATCAGGGAGGTCGATTCTCTGGATAGGTTTATTTGTAGGAATTTCTACAACATCGAGCTTGTAAATTTCCTGGAATTCTGTTTCTTCGGTCATAGCAGTACCAGTCATACCAGAGAGCTTTTTATACATACGGAAGTAGTTCTGGAATGTGACAGTAGCAAGAGTTTTGCTTTCACGCTCAACCTTAACGCCTTCCTTAGCCTCGATAGCCTGATGCAAGCCTTCATTGTATCGTCTGCCATACATAAGACGGCCTGTGCTTTCGTCAACGATGATAACTTCTCCGTCCTTGACAACATAATCAATATCCTTACGCATAATGCCATGAGCCTTGATAGCTTGGTTTATATGGTGCTGATAGACGACATTTTCAGGGTCAGTGAGGTTTTCGATTCCAAAATATTCCTCAACTTTTTTGACACCGAGAGGTGTAAGAGTAGCTGTTTTAGCCTTCTCATCAACGATATAGTCTATGCCCTCTTGTTTGTAAAGCTCGTCATTATCTTCTTTGTTGTCGATTTCAACAAACTTCTTGCTGGTGAGCTTCTTAGCAAGCTTGTCAGCTCTCTCATACATATCTGTTGATTTATCACCAGGGCCTGAAATGATAAGAGGAGTTCTTGCTTCATCTATAAGAATGGAGTCAACTTCATCGACGATAGCGAAGGCGTGGCCACGCTGAACCTTTTGATTTTTATAGACAACCATATTATCACGAAGATAGTCGAAACCAAGCTCGTTATTTGTGCCATATGTAATGTCAGCGGCATAAGCTCTGCGGCGTTCATCGTTAGAGGCATCATGAGTGATAAGACCAACGGTGAGTCCAAGAAAACGATAAAGCTTGCCCATCCATTCAGAGTCACGCCTTGCGAGGTAGTCATTGACTGTAACAATGTGAACGCCCTCACCTGTAAGACCGTTGAGGTATGCAGGAAGTGTAGCAACAAGAGTTTTACCTTCACCGGTTTTCATTTCACTGATTCTTCCCTGATGAAGAACTATACCACCGATAAGCTGTACAGGGAAGTGACGCATACCAAGAACACGGTCGCCAGCTTCACGACAGACAGCAAATGCCTCTGGAAGAATATCGTCGGTAGTTTCACCGTTTTTAAGTCTTTCTCTGAACTTGTCGGACTGCTCACGAAGCTCTGCGTCAGTCATTTTTTTATATGTATCCTCTAAAGAAAGGATTTTGTCAACAATAGGGTTAATTCTTTTAAGCTCACGCTTACTATAATTTCCGAAAAAAGATTTTAGAAAGCTCATTATATCACCTCATAATTATTTCTTATACTCTTTGAAAGCCTTGAGAACATCTGATTTTCTTGTTTTGTTAAGCTCTTCACCCGAATTATCGGTATAAACCATGAGGTATTTTCCATTATCGGAAAGAGTGGCTTCTGTAGTCATTCCGAGAAGCTCAAATTTACCATCTTTCTTTACGCTTTCGATTGTTTTTTTAGCTTCATCATTGAGATTTTTAAGGTCGTATTCATAAAATTCTGCTGTTACTTGAGAGTTATTAAAAGTAAACATGTATCTATGACCAGCTTTTGCACCAATCATACCATATGACATTTCTGTTCCGTCCATATCTGGCAGGAAAGCTCTCTTTTTAAGATATTTCTCAAGTCCATCAAGGTTATCGTCATAGTCCTTTACCTTAACAGAATCCGCCTTAGGAATATTATCAGTTGAAAGAGCAGTAAGCTGAGTACCACTGCTTACACAGCCTGAAACTGAAAATACTATTGCGGCACAGAGAATAATTGGTAATATCTTTTTCATGTTAATCCTCCGAATTTAGTTTGTTTAAATCCGCTCGCTTAAATTAAGAAAGTTTACAGATTTATGGTATTTTTGCATACCACAAATAATTATAGCTTATTTATACAGATAGTGCAAGAAAATTTTGTAATTTACAAAATAAAAAAGTGAACAATTAGAATAAATTGTTCACTCTGAAGTGTGGTGACCCGGACGGGAATCGAACCCGTGTTACCGCCGTGAAAGGGCGGTGTCTTAACCGCTTGACCACCGGGCCATATCTGGTAGCGGTAGTGGGACTTGAACCTACGACACTTCGGGTATGAACCGAATGCTCTAGCCAACTGAGCTATACCGCCATATTTTTTGCCGTTGAATAATCAGCTTGTTCATTATACAACGGCAAAAAGGATTTGTCAAGTACTTTTTCAAAAAAAATAAATAATTTTTTGAAATAAGGGGATTATAAAAGATAATTAGTTATTGCGATGAACTGCGTTTGCCTTTTAGAGAAAGAGATGTTCAGGGCTTTGCCATTGGAATCCGCAAGCCTTTAAAAAGGCTTGAGCGAAACTTTAGTTGTCTTGGCAGTGGTGGCTCACCGTTTCAAAATAAATGTTGTGATTTAGTAAGTTAATATTGGTATTACAAGCCAAGAGAAGTTTTGCGTAGGAGCTTTCTGGAGATGTGCTATAAATCGGCAGACAACCAGCTTTTATAAGTTCGGCACTCGATTTATAATGCTCATTTTTATTTTTGCAAGGTGTGCAGTATACATCTATACCACGCTTATGGCAATTTTCAATCAGTGTTAGCACACTTCCCTTGCCAGCAGTACGGGTTGTACTTGAATGATAGGTCATAAGCAAAACCGCTCCCGTATCTTCACCTATTGCAATTTTGCTGAAATCAAGTCCTGGGTAAGGTCTGATAAAAACGACTTTTTTATTAAGCTTTAATTTTCCATTTAAGATGGGCTTGCGAGGGCTTTCTATTTCGGCTTTAGTGGGATTTATAGAAAGCTCTGTGAACTCGAATTTCTCGCCATTAACAAAGCCAAGCTCTTTACCACCAAAGCTTTGAAAAGTATCGGTTAAGCCGTCAGCCTCTAATATTCTTGTTGGCAGAAATACTCGACTTTTGCCGATTCTATCGCCGAAAACAGTAAAAGCACCCCTTGAAAAGCATTTAATAATAGAAACTGCGGAACGAAAATTATTTAAAGCATTGCTTCTTTCATCAAGAACGATATAATTAGAAGCAATTAGTACTATCGGAATAGGCAAATGGCAAAGGCACATCGAAAGCATTGCAGATGAATATGAAAGAGTATCACTTCCATGAGTTATGATAATTCCATCGAAACCGTTAATATTATATTCGAAAATGAAGTTTATCATAGTTTCCCAATGCTTAGGTTCAAGGTTTTCGCTTGCGATATTTAAGGGCTGAACGAGGGTGAAATCGTCCCCTTTTCCATACTTTTCGCAGTATTTATCTATAAGCAACAAAGATGCTTTTTCATCAACATCAATTATTTCTCCGTTACTTATACTGCCAATCGTGCCACCAGTAAGAACTATCAGAATTTTAGCCATTTTACTGCCCTCCTGTCGATATATAACTTAGTATACCACCCGAAAGAAAAAACATCAATTATAAAGCAGGTGAAGTTATGGAAAATAAGATTATTACACACCCTTTAAAACCGATTTTTGATGAAAATTCGGCTGTTTTGATTCTTGGCACAATGCCTTCGCCAAAATCAAGAGAAAATAATTTTTATTATGGACACCCACAAAATAGATTTTGGCGAGTTTTATCAGCTATTTTTGGCGAAAAACTTCCTGAAAATAATAAAGAGCGAACTGCACTTTTATTAAAGCACAGAATCGCTCTTTGGGATGTTTTGGAATCTTGTGAAATCAAAGGTGCTGAGGATAGCTCAATCAAGAACCCTATACCGAATGATTTATCGCTTATTCTCGAAAGCTGTAATATAAAGGCTATTTTCACAACTGGAAAAAAAGCTTTTTCGCTTTATGAGAAATTATGCGAGCCGAACGCTAAAATTTCGGCTATTTCTTTGCCATCGACAAGTCCGGCTAATTGTCGGTTTACTCTCGAAAGGCTTGTTGAAGAATATAGTGCTATTAAGGATTTCTTGGGTTAGTCTGTAATATAATATATATTTGGAGCTTTACAGGCTTTTAGGGTTTCTTCTGTTTTTGAGCCTTGTCGGCAATAAAAATCAATATTAATTATGGATAAATCATAAGACTCTAAAGAACTTATAGTATCTGGTAGGTCTATTCGTTTAATAGGTGTGTAATCCCCAAAAATGTCAAGATCAAAGGTTTTGAAGCTTGATAAAAGTGTAAAATGAGTGAGATTTGAGCAATCACTAAAAGTATTTGATTTTATATCTTGTACATATTTTGGAATAGTGATTTGTGTTAGACTTCGGCAAGATTGAAAAGCTTCCTCTCCTATCGTTAAAAGTCCGTCGGGAAGATGTATAGATTGTAAACTCTCGCAACTTCTAAAGGCAGTGTCACCGATTTCTGTTACACTACTTGGAATATCTAAACCTTTTAAATTTTGGCAATTATTAAAGGCGTATCTTCCGATACTCTTGATATTCTCAGGCAAACTAATACTGGCTAAATCTTCACAATCACAAAAGGCATAATCTTCAAGTATATCAGAACCTTTTAAAAGAGTTAATTTGTAGCCGTCCTTTGTGATACTATATTCATAATCTCCGTCCCATAAAAATCTTAATGAGAATTCTGTATATTCACCTGTGGCAGGGTCTTGATATCTATCGTGCAAGACTCGTTCTCTGCTTGTTTCATATGATAATTCTTTTAAGGAAATACTTCCATAAGGATTATAATGATAACTTTCATCAAATACATAGGGCAAAACTATAAGTGCTATTATGGTTACAATTATGACTCCAGCAATGACTACTGTCACAATACCAGTTTTTTTGGCGGTTTCAATTTGTGATTTAGTGGGACCTTTTAGAATATCAAGGGTATGTTCATCAGTATAAAATTCTGCTACACTTTCTTGCTCAACTCTATGTTCTTTGAAATTCAAGGCATTTGTGCAGGTTTCAACAAGATTTGGTGGAGGATTTGTCTTATGGCTTAGCTGTTCGGCACGCCGAAAAATCGTTGGCAAAAATGAGGGTGTAGGATAACTTCTTCTACCAGTTTCTTTTTCCATTTGCAGCTCTATATCGCTATTGGCTTGGCAGATTATGTGTTTAACACAGGCCAAGGTAATACCCATATACTTTGCCATACGCTCTAATGGCACATCTCTATAATATAATAATGTTAAACATAATTTTTCGCTATCTAACAGTTGATTGAAAATATCTATGATTTTAGAAGTAAATTCAGGTTTAGCATATTTACTGACAACCTCAAGGGGAATTTTATCATAATTTTCCATTTGCTCATCAAATTTATTTGCTAAATCTTCTTTATTGTCAAATATAGGTGCATTACTATATGATGTAATAATAATCACACTTTGCTTAATGATTATCCTATCTAAAAGCTCATTTGCTTTTTTCATCATCTTTTGGCAGTGGAATTGACATATATATTTTATTATAAATTGAAAAATATAGCTTATTAGCTAATTCAGAATTTGGGCAGATAAGATTGGCTAAAAAGAAAATAGCATTATTGGTTTTGTTATAGATGTCTTCAAATTCGAGCATATCAGAGGTCATGAAATTATTATTTGGAGTTTGTTTCATATAAAAACACCACTTTCATATATTTTAATTAATTTTAATTATATCATACTAAATAAAGCTATACAACTGATATATTATAAAATCTTAGATTATATAGGTAAAAACTTTTGAGCGTTATGTAAATAGTCTATATTTTACTTGATATTGTGTGTGAGTGTATGGTAAAATGAAATAATAATCGAAAATAATTAAAAACACTTATCTCGTTAGAAGAATTTTATATATTTTTCTAAATGAAGCTATCAGAATGACGGGAGCGGAATATGAAATTTTTATCATGGAATGTAAATGGTATAAGGGCTTGTCTTGGCAAGGGCTTTATTGAGTCGGTTCTTGCGGAAAATCCTGATTTTATATGTATACAGGAAACAAAAATGCAGTTAGGACAGGCTACGGTTGAGCTTGATGGCTATGAGCAATTTTGGTGCAGTGCGGAGAAAAAGGGCTATTCGGGAACAGCAATATTTGCAAAGTATAAGCCCCTTTCTGTAACATATAACGGTATGAATATAGAGGAACATTCCCACGAGGGTAGAATGATAACCCTTGAATATGAAAATTTTTACCTCATAAATGTATATGTGCCAAATTCGCAGGACGGCTTGAAACGAATTGATTACCGTATGCGTTGGGAGGACGATTTGCGTAAATATCTTATTGAGCTTGATAAGAAAAAGCCTATTATTCTTTGTGGTGATATGAATGTCGCACACAATGAAATCGACTTGAAAAATCCTAAGACAAATCGTGGCAATGCGGGCTTTTCTGATGAAGAACGAGGAAAAATTGGCGAACTTCTCTCGTCAGGATTTACAGATACTTTCCGTTATCTTTATCCTGACGCAACGGGTATATATAGCTGGTGGTCTTACAGAGCAAGAGCAAGGCAGAATAATGCGGGTTGGCGTATTGACTATTTTATCGTATCAGACAGGATTAAGCAGAATATTACTTCTGCAAATATTCTGACAGAGGTTCTCGGAAGCGACCATTGCCCTGTTACTTTGGAGCTTGATATTTAATTAATAAAAGTCTTGGTAGAGGTGGCTTCATAGGTGATTACCTTTGAAAACTGCAAGCTTTTAATTTTAAAAATTTAGAGGCAAAAAAGATGATTTAACATAATTTTGCTGATAAAGATATTGCTAAGGAGCGTATTATATATGATTGAAGTAAAAAATCTGGTTAAAAATTACGGGAGGCAGACGGCTCTTGACGGAGTTACTTTCTCGGTTAAGGACGGCGAAATTTTAGGCTTTCTTGGACCGAACGGTGCGGGAAAATCTACTACTATGAATATCATTACAGGCTATATATCCGCAACGGACGGAACTGTGCTTATTGATGGTATTGATATTCTTGAAGAACCAAAGAAGGCTAAATCTAAGATTGGATATTTGCCTGAGATTCCGCCTGTTTATGGCGATATGACGGTTGAAGGCTATCTTAAATTTATGTTCGATATAAAAAAATTGACCTTGCCAAAGAAAGAACATATCTTAGAGGTTTCTAAGCTTGTGGGCGTTGATAAGGTTAGCGACAGACTTATTAAGCATCTTTCTAAAGGTTATCGTCAGCGTGTTGGTTTTGCTCAGGCTTTATTGGGAAATCCGCCTGTGCTGATACTTGATGAACCGACTGTTGGTCTTGACCCGAACCAGATTATCGAAATGAGAAACCTTATTCGCAAGCTTGGTAAAAAGCATACAGTTATTCTGTCATCTCATGTTTTGTCAGAGGTTCAGGCAACTTGCGATAGAATTGTTGTTATAAACAAAGGCAAGATTGTTGCTGATGATATGAAGGACTCTATGACCTCAAGGGCGGCTGATAACAAGCTTGTTGCTGTTATTGAGGGCAGAGAACAGGGAGTTATTTCTGCTATACGCAATATTTCGGGCGTAGTGAATGTCAGAAAAACTGGTGAGCCTGAGCATGGCTGTGGTGAATATACAATAGAATGTAAAGATGAAGCGGATATTCGCAGAGCATTATTTAAAACTATGGCAACACAATCTATGCCGATTCTTATGCTTCATAGAGATGAATATTCCCTTGAAGATGTATTTATCAAGCTTACACAGGGCGAAGGAGGAGATAAATAATGGGCGCAATATTCAAAAGAGATTTTACATCATATTTCAATTCGGCAATAGGCTACATAACTATGGCAGTATTTTTCTTTTTCAGCGGATTATATTTCTATACAACTTGCTTATATACAAAGACATCAGATATGTATTATGTTTTTCAATCTATGTTTTTGGTTATAATGTTTGTTATACCGCTTTTCACAATGAAGCTTTTCAGTGAGGAGAGAAAACAGAAAACCGACCAAGCTTTGCTTACTTCGCCGATAAGCATAACAAGAATAGTTATAGGCAAATATCTTTCTGCAATAGCAATGTTTGCAATATGCTTATTGATATTTGTTGTTTTTGAGATAATTCTTGCTTTTATAGCAACACCTTCGGTAGGAGTTATATTCGGAAATATTCTCGGACTTCTCCTTCTCGGAAGCTCACTCATATCAATCGGTATATTTGTTTCATCTCTTACAGAAAGTCAGGCTGTTGCGGCACTTGTTACTTTTGCGATTGAGTTTGTTATAAATATTTTAGATTCATTTGCTTCAACAGTTTCAAATGATTTCCTCAAGAATTTACTTCTTGCATTCTCATTCCGAACAAGATATAACAATTTTGCACTTGGCCTTATTAACCTTGCAGATATGATATTCTATCTGAGCGTTACGGCACTATTCCTGTTCCTGACAATAAGAGTTATTGATAAACGCCGTTGGAGCTGATTTAATCCATGCAGAACTCAGAAAGGTGATGAATATTTATGAACAATGATGAAAATAAAAAGGAACTTTCTGCCGAAGAAATTATCGAAGCAGAAAAGCCTGAAACAGAAAAAATTGAAATAAATAGTAAGTCGGAAGTTAAAGCTTATAATACAAATAGTGATGGGCAAAACTCAAAGAAGAAAAAAACTAAATCTCCTAAAGCACCAAGACAAAAGATGTCTAAGGCGAGATTTAATCATACTATTGGGGCATTGGTGATAACCGCAGTTGTACTTGTTGCGACTATTTTGCTGAATGTTGTTGTTTCGCTTATGTCGGATAAGCTGCCAGGAATGAGCATAGACCTTACAAGTAAAGGTGCGTTTCAGCTTTCTGAAACTGCAATAAAGCTTGCACAAAATGTTAAGAAGGATTTGAAGATTACTTTCCTTGATGATAAGCAATCTTATCGTTCAAAGGCAAGCTCGAATACATACTATGCACAGGTTATGGCTATTGCGGAGGAATATGGCAAGTATAACAATAAGATTTCTGCGGAATATATCAGCATAGTTGATAATCCTAATTTTGAAAATAAATATCCGCAGGAAACTCTTAGTGCGGATAATATTATTGTTTCTTGCGGCGATAAGTATCGTATACTCGACCAATACGATATTTTTAATGTTAAGAGCTATTACAGCACATACAGCTATATTGCCTCATCAAAGGCTGAGGAGGCTTTTGATGGTGCTATTCTTTCGGTGACAAGTACAGAAAGCACAAAGCTTGCAATTGTTGAAGATAATTCAACAGAAGATTTCACATATTTTAAGAATATTCTTGAACAGAATAACTATGAGCTTGTCAGCGTAAAGCTTGAACAGGAAGATATTCCGAAAGATGCTAAGATGCTTATAGTTTTTACACCTGAAAAGGATTTCTCAAAGACAGCTGCAAAGAAAATTCGCACATATCTTGAGAACAACAAAGAATATGGCAAGAATATGCTCTATATTCCAAGCTCAAAGACTTATAAAACGCCAAACCTTGATGAGGTTCTTTCTGATTGGGGAATTACAGTTGGTGACGGACTTGCATATGAGCTTGAGAGCAGTTCAGTATATGGCAGAAATATGTATGATGGAATACTTTGCTATATGGGAAGCAATGCTTTTACTTCAAAATTTGATGATAATTCCGCTCCTGTTATTTCCTCATATGCAAGACCTATTACACTTGATTCCGATGCAGAAACTCAATCCTTGCTTCAATATTCTTCTAAGTCGGGAGTTTGTCCGAGTGATGCAGATGATTCTTACGATTTCACAGGTAATGCAAAGGGAAATATAATTATTGCTGGTTATGGTGTAAACGGAATTTTTGCTAATGATAAAAAGAGCAGTGATAAGATTTCAACAGTTTTTGTATTTGGTTCATCGACAATGTTTGAAAAGACAATTCTTGCTTCAACATATAGCGACCAAAAATATATACTTGCTATGCTGAGTGAATCTTGTGGCAGAGTAGACCAAGAGATATCAGTTGAGGCGAAAGAGCTTACACAATATGATGTTCAAATAGATAATAATTCGGCATCAGTTATTGGCTTAGTTTGCTATGTCGGTTTGCCGATAGCGGTTATATGTGCAGGCTTGATAGTATTTGTAAAGAGAAGAAATAAATAAAATTTTCATTACCCGAACTGATATGGTTCGGGTAATTTTTATATTATTTGTAGAATTTTTACAGAACTGCTTAAAAATATAAAAGAGAGATATAGACAAAATAAGGCAAATGGATTTATAATATTGTTTAAAAGCAGATTTTAATATATGGGAGAAATTGCTAATGAAAAGCGATTTTATAAAAAATTTTTTGAAAACAGCTCAACCGATAGTTAATCGAATACCATTGATGAACCAAAGGTCGTATCAAACGACATTTTTCACGCTAAAACCTCTACCCTCTGATGTAATATATGATGAGATAGAGGACTTTTCGTATAAAGCAGAATGGGTAATACCTCCTGAGGAGGACCCCGAAAAGGTAATTTTCTATACGCACGGCGGTGGCTATGGTATGGGAGATTTAATTTCATCAAGGGCATTGATTGCACCAATCGCAAAAAAAACAGGAATACGAGTTTTTTCGTTTGAGTATCGCCTCGCTCCGGAACATCCCTTCCCTGCCGCCTTCGATGATGCAAAGGAAGCTTATGAATATGTTCTTGGACAAGGATATTCCCCCGGAAATATTATTGCCTTTGGAGAATCAGCAGGCGGAGGCTTGGCGGTTTCTAATATTCTTAGGCTTATTGCAGAGGGAAAGGAAGCTCCTCAGTGTCTTGTGACTATTTCACCTTGGAGCGACCTCACTGCAACTGGTCAGACATATTTCCTCAATGAAGATAAAGACCCATTATTGCGTGGAAAATATCTGAAAAGACTTGCGGATTCATATGTCGGAGATGATTCGCCACTTAACCCTTATATCTCCCCCGCCTTTGCAAGCTATGATGATAGATTTCCGCCAACACTTATTCAGGCTGGCAGTGACGAGGTTTTGCTTGATGACTCAAAGCTTCTTTATAACGCTATGAAAGATGGCGGAGTTGATGTCGATATAGAAATTTATCCGAAGATGTGGCATGTCTTTCATATCTGGCAGATTGAGGAATCAGATAAGGCAATTACTGCGATTGACGAATTTATTAAAAGAAAGGTGTAGCTTATGGCTGACACAAGAAAAGCGTGGTATCGCTTTAGATAATGCCGCAAAAAATATATCCTGCTGTAAGAACTCAGAAATGGTCTGGAAATTTCAGGGTTTCTGTAAGCTTAAAAGAAAAAGTTGATATGAAAATTCTTGAAAAGGCTCTTGCTGATACGGCGGAAAGACTTGTTAGCCTTAGATTGAACTTACACAGGGGATTCTTTTGGTATTATTTAGAGGATAGCGGTGAGAGTGTAAAAGCAACTGAAGATGTGCGAAATCCTTGTGCGAGATTCGGCGGAAAACGCAATCGAGAAAAGCCCTGCCGTATTCGTGTTTATGAAAATAGAATTGCACTTGAGATTTTTCATGTACTTGCGGACGGCACAGGTGCTATGAATATCCTCAAAACGCTTACTGCACGATATATTACGCTTAAATATGGCGAAAAGATTCCTGCGGAGAATGGTATTATTGATATTAATTCTGAACCTGATAAAGAGGAAATGGAGGACGCATTTAAGCGTTATGCGAGATTTAAGGCGGTTAAAAGCCGTCAGGAGCTAAAGGGCTATCATTTTAAGGGAACTAAGCTAAAACCGCATGATATAAATATTATTACTGGGCTTATGTCGGCAAGTCACATACACTCTATTTCTAAGTCTTATAAGGTTACTGTGACCGAATTTATAACAGCACTTATGATTTATTCGTTTATGCAGTGTCAGAGCGAAAGTAAATGCTATGTTGAAAAGCCTGTGAAAATCAGCGTTCCGATAAATCTCAGGAAGATTTATCCGAGCAAAAACTTTAAGGAATTTTGCGTTATATATAAATCCTGGAATAGAGCCGAGATATGGAGAATTTACCCTTGAGGAAATTATTGAAGATGTTCACCATTTTATGAGAATGAATAACAAGGAAAAGTATCTCAATGCGATTATGTGTAAAAATCTTAGTGATGAGATGAACCCTATAACAAGAGTTGTTCCTCTTTTTATAAAAAATATTGTTATGAGAATTGCCTTTAATATGTATGGAGAAAATCTGGTTTCTTCTACTTTTTCAAATCTTGGTATGGTAAAGGTTCCTGATGAAATGGGAAAATATATAGACCATTTTGATTTTGTCTTTGGTCGCTTTAAGCGTGATATGCCAAGTGTTGCTGCGGCAAGCTTTGGAGATAAGCTTTGCATTTCGTGGAGCAGTGGAATTGTAGAAAAAGATGTTGAACGCAGATTTTTTACGGAATTGGTAAAAATGGGTGTTCATGTTAAGCTTGAGAGCAATTTTTATCCTATAAATAATTGAGGAAAGGAAGCTTTTGAATGTCTTATTGCGTAAACTGCGGGGTAGAGCTTAATTCAAATGAAAAGCGTTGTCCGCTTTGCTCAACGCCTGTAATAAATCCGAATATCGACAACAAACAAATGGATTTGCCACCGTATCCGCCGAGAAGTGAATTTATAGTTGAAAGAAAAATTAAGAATACAACCGCTTTGTTGATTTCAGTAGTGCTATTAGTTCCACTCTTAGTATGTCCATTATGCGATTATCTTGTAACTGGGAATATCTCATGGTCACTATATGTGATTTTTGGAATAGTGCTTGGCTGGATATTGATAGTCCCGCCTATAATCATGCGTCATGATGTAATAATAAAATGTGCTTGGCTGGATTTTTTCTCGATACTATTATTCCTATATTTAGTAAATATGATTACACCAACAAAGTCAGATTGGTTTGATGCCCTTTCTTTGCCAATAGTGTGTTTACTGATGATTATGCTTATGATTATATTGATATTGTGCAAGATTTTTCGTCCAAGACCTATAACTATAATTGCTTTATCAATCTTTATGCTTGGGTTATTTACTGTGGCGGTTGATATTTTTACAAATCTATTCTTAGGCAAGGGGATTACAGCTTATTGGTCTTTGCCAGCTATAATTGCTTGTACGGCAATAACAATATTGTTATTGGTAGTTTCAAGACTGGCTAAGTTGAAAGCTATAATCAGAAAAAAGATGCATATTTAATGGAAATTTAAGTTAAAATTAAGGTTGGGATAATATAATCTTAGACATTAAGAGGAACAACAAAGATTTTGTTGTTAATTTAGATTACTTCGGCACTATTGCTGCAAAATACACCCCTTCAAAAAGCCTATGGTTAAAACCACAGGCTTTTTTGTTTTTTGGTTGCACTGACTGTATAAAATGTGATATAACTAAATTATAAGATAGTAGTAAGTTACCCTAAGATACTTAAAATTTAGGCGGCGTGCCGCCGCTGTCAAGACGCGGAATCGCTCGACACTCGCAAGGTAAGTTTGTTGACGCGGTTGGATAAACTACCACTTAGCTAACAAACTATCCTTAGACACTTAAAGTTTAGGTCAAGCCTTTTCTACACCAGCTTTGCTGGTGAAAGCTGCTTGCGGATTCCAAAGGTAGTCACCTACGGCAGAGCCTTTGGTGGGTTTTAAGGGCGAAACCCTTAACCTGTCCTTCTTTCTAAATGCGAACTTTGTTCGCACTTTAATTACTAATGTTGATAACGATAGAAAATTAAGCGGTGGACGAAGTCCACCGCTTTAGGAGCAAAGAATGTTAAGGGCGTTGCCCTTAAAACCCATGAGGGACTCCGTCCCTCAACCCTGCGAGCCTTTGAAAAGGCTCGAGCGAAACTTTTGAGTGTCTTGGGGAAATTTGCTAACTAATCGGTAGTTCATTGGTAATTTCGTTATCCGCGGTAACAGATTTCCCTAATCAACTTCGAGCGAGACTTGTCGAGCGATTCCGCGTCTTGACAGCGGCGGCACGCCGCCTCGAGCGAAACTTTTGAGTGTCTTGGGGAAATTTGCTAACTAATCGGTAGTTCATTGGTAATTTCGTTATCCGCGGTAACAGATTTCCCTAATCAACTACGAGCGAGACTTGTCGAGCGATTCCGCGTCTTGACAGCGGCGGCACGCCGCCTCGAGCGAAACTTTTGAGTGTCTTGGGGAAATTTGCTAGCTAATCGGTAGTTCATTGGTGGTTATTTCATTAGAATATTGTGTGGAAATGGGGTAGGAAATATGTCACTTTTTAGTATGAAAATTACAGAGTTGCCAAAAATTGGGCCTAAAACAGCCACACTCTATGAAAGGCTTGGTGTTCATTCTGTCGGCGAGCTTATCAGAATGTATCCGAGAACATATGAGGATTTGAGTAATCCCGTTTCTATTTCTGAGGCTCAATCTGGCGAAACAGTCTGCATAAAGGCTCATATTGTAGGAAACAATCCGCCTGTGAGAGTTCGTGGAGGTATGATTATCTATAAGATTACTGTCAGCGATGACGAAAGTCAGATGACAATTACTTTTTTTAATCAACAGTATATGTATGATAAATTAAAGTATGGCGGAGAATTCCTGTTTTATGGCGTATTTAAGAAAAATATAAATAATTTTGAGATGGCATCACCTGTTGTTTTATCGACAGAAAGTGATGCGATAATTCACCCTATATATAAACAAACTGGTACGCTGACTTCACGCAAAATAGAAGTTGCTATGCGTGAGGCCTTAAAGCGTTTGCCCGAAAAAACAAACGACCCTATTCCAGAAAATATAAGAGAGGAATTTGGGCTTTGCTCACTTGATTTTGCAATAAGAAATATACACTTTCCAGCGGATATAAAAGCTCTCGAAACCGCTAAAAAGCGACTTACCTTTGAGGAACTTCTTGTGCTTCAGCTTGGAATGATTTTTAGAAAAAATTCCGTAAAAAAAGAAACCCCTCATAAAATTACTCAGGATTTTACGGAGGATTTTTATAAGCTATTGAGTTTTTCGCCGACATCAGCACAAAAAAGAGCGATTTCGGAATGTATATCCGATATGAAAACTGACAAGCCTATGACCAGATTGGTTCAGGGAGATGTTGGCTCAGGAAAAACGGCTGTCGGTGCGGCTTGTTGCTATACAGCGGTAAAGAACGGACTGCAATGTGCTTTTATGGCTCCGACAGAGCTTCTTGCAACACAGCACTATAATTCTCTTTGTCAGCTTTTTGAAAATAGCGGAATAAATATAGCACTACTTACAGGCTCGCTCACAGCAGCTAAAAAAAGAGCTGTGTATTCAGCGTTGAAAAGTGGTGAAGTTGATATAGCCGTCGGAACTCACGCTTTATTTTCAAAGGGAGTGGAATTTAATCGGCTTGGACTTATTATAACAGACGAACAGCACCGTTTTGGTGTTGCGCAAAGAGCCGAACTTCTTGAAAAGGGCGAAAGTCCGCATTTGCTTGTTATGTCGGCAACGCCTATTCCGAGAACACTTGCACTTATGATTTTCGGCGATTTGGATTTATCCATTCTTGATGAGCTTCCGCCCGGCAGACAGAAAATTTCTACATATTTAATAGATTCAACAATAAGACCTCGTGCATTGAACTTTATGAAAAAGCATATCAATAATGGCAATCAATGCTATATTGTTTGTCCGCTTGTTGAGGAAAATGATACCAATATGGCAAGCGTTGAGGAATATGCTGAAAGACTGAAAGACACTGCTTTAGGCTCTTGCAGAATTGCTGTTTTGCATGGTAAAATGAAAGCCTCTAAAAAAGACGAGATTATGACGGAGTTTAAGAATGGAAATATTGATGTTCTTGTATCAACAACAGTAATCGAGGTCGGCGTTGATGTGCCTAATGCTGTTATTATGATGATTGAAAATGCAGAAAGATTCGGACTTTCACAGTTACATCAGCTTAGAGGCAGAGTTGGTCGTGGAACGGTGAAAAGCCACTGCATACTTGTTTCTGATGCACAGAACGAAGGAACTCTTGAACGCTTGAAGATTATGTGTAAGACGAATGACGGTTTTAAGCTTGCGGACGAGGATTTGCGTATGCGTGGGCCGGGTGATTTCTTTGGTTCAAGACAGCATGGATTGCCCGATTTGAAGATAGCAGGGCTTTCAAGTATGGTTTCTATAAATGATGCAAAAGAGGCCGCCGAAATGATTATTGCAGATGACCCTATGCTTTCCGAAAAACAGCATAAACCACTTGCTTTTGAGGTTAAGCGATTGTTTTCAAGCGTTGGCGGTACGCTGAATTAAGATTTATTTTTTATAAAGGTGATAATATGAAAATCAGAAAAGCTGATATAAACGATGTTGAAAAAATGCTTGAAATATATAACTATGAGGTTGTAAATGGAGTTGCGACTTTAGATATAAAGCCAAAAACTCTTGAGGAATGGACGGTGTGGTTTAATAAGCATAGCAACAACCACCCTATAATTGTAGCTGAAAATGATGAAGTTATGGGTTATGCCTCTTTGTCAGAATATCGTGAAAAAGAGGCTTATAGCTCAACGGTTGAATTGTCGGTATATGTTGGTCACGAATATAGAAATCGTGGAGTTGCAACGGAGCTTATGAAAAATATTATTGAAATTGCAAAAAATGACGATACTATACATATGATAGTTTCTGTCATAACCAGCGGAAATGAGGCAAGTAAAAAGCTTCATAAGAAGTTTGGCTTTAATTTTTGTGGAACGATACACGAGGTCGGCTATAAGAAAGGAAAGTTTCAAGATATAGATAATTATGAATTGATATTACCAGAGAGAATTTAGTTAATGCACTTCCCTAAGATACTCAAAAGTTTAGGCCAAGCCTTTTTTAAGGCCTGACCTAAACTTTTAACTGTATTAGATGAGCTTGTTAGCCAATCGGTAGTTCATTGCTAATCTCTTCGACCGCGTCAATAATATTCGTTTATCAATGTTGAGCGATTCCGCATCTTGACGGCGGAGGGGCACTCCGCCTTGACCTAAATTTTGAGTGTCTAAAATAAGTGTATTAGCTAAGCGACATTTTTAGAAAATTTAATCAAGAAAATCCTTTAATTTTTTACTTCTACTTGGGTGACGAAGTTTTCTCAATGCCTTAGCCTCTATCTGTCTGATACGCTCACGAGTAACATTAAACTCCCTGCCAACCTCTTCAAGTGTTCTTGAACGGCCGTCCTCAAGTCCAAAACGCAAACGCAAAACCTTTTCTTCTCTTGAAGTCAAGGTCGAAAGAACATCAGATAACTGCTCTTTCAATAATGTATGTGACGCTGCGTCCTGTGGTGCTGGTGCATCATCATCAGGTATGAAATCTCCAAGGTGGCTGTCCTCCTCCTCACCAATAGGTGTTTCGAGGGATACTGGCTCTTGTGCTACCCGCATAATCTCTCTTACCTTATCAACCGGCATATCAAGCTCTGCTGCAATATCATCTGCTGATGGCTCGTGTCCGTTCTGGTGCAAAAGCTGGCTTGAAACCTTCTTAACCTTATTAATAGTTTCAACCATATGAACAGGTATACGGATTGTTCTTGCCTGGTCTGCAATAGCCCTTGTTATTGCCTGACGAATCCACCATGTTGCATAGGTTGAAAACTTAAAGCCCTTTGTATGGTCGAACTTCTCAACAGCCTTGATAAGACCGAGGTTGCCCTCTTGTATAAGGTCGAGGAACTGCATACCTCTGCCAAGATAACGCTTTGCTATACTTACAACAAGCCTGAGGTTAGCTTCTGAAAGGCGTTTCTTTGCAGCCACATCGCCCTGTGAAATTCTTATCGCAAGGTCAACCTCCTCATCTGGCGAGAGCAACGGAACTCGTCCGATTTCTTTAAGATAAATCTTAACTGGGTCATCAATAGAAACACCATCTGGTGCTGGTTCGGAATCATCATCGCTATTTTCGTTTATGTTTAAATCATCAAGAGATAAATCCTCTGTATCCTCTATAATCTCAATTCCATTAGATTCAAGTGCGTCATAGATTTTTTCTATCTGCTCTGGGTCTAATTCATCACCAAGAACATCAAGTATCTCCTTACTTGAAAGCTGACCCTTTGACTTTCCTAAGTCAAGAAGCGTTTTAAGTGGATTTGCTGGCTTCTTATCCTGTTGCTGTAATGTACTCATATTTTTGTCCTCCTACTTTTTTCTTTCCCTCAATTTTTTGAAATATTCCAACATTTCTTCATCACTGGCTGATGCTGCTTTCTCTGGAGAAATTTTCTCTTTCTCTTCAAGCAGAATATCAATATATTCTTGAATCGCCCGTTTCGGATTATTTTCTCGTGGACGAGATGATAAAATCGAAGTAATACTACTCATCTCATCAGCGGTGAAAGCTTCCGATATATCCATAGGCGAAACTGAACGCATTTCCTTAACCCTCTCAAGCAAAACGCTGAAAACCCGCTTATTAAATGAAGTAACGAACGAGTCCGCAGAAATCCTTGACATTATAGTATCCGCAAGGTCTGGGTTATTTATAAGTATAGCAATTATTGCCTCCTCTGCATTTGCAGCACGAAGATTTCTATGCTTTTCGGGGTTTATCCTGTCATTAGCGGCAGAGGTTTAAGCTGTATGTTTCTTATTCGCTCTTTACTTTCTTTTCTGAAGGAACGCTTTCTATATTTTTCAATTTCATTCTTAATAGATGATTTAGAAACAGAAAGCTCCTCGGCAAGCTCTCCTGCATAAACATCTGCATCAATATCGCTGTTAAGCTCAGCAAGAAGTCTGGCACATTCATTCAGAAAGCTTATTCTCTGTTCGGGGATTTGCGTATCATATTTCTTGCGGACCTTCTGTATCTGATAGCGAACATCATTTCCGCTTGATTCAAGAAGCTTTCTGAATCTTACTGGTCCTTGTTCGCCATATGAGCGGATAAATTCATCAGGGTCTTTTCCACTTGGAACGGTGATTATTCTTATGCCTATACCTGTCGGACGAAGTATCCCGATTGCACGAGAAGTTGCCTTTTGACCTGCCTCATCGGCATCATAGCATATTGCAACTGTATCGCAATAGCGTTTTATAATCATTGCCTGCTCGGTTGTAAGAGATGTGCCGAGCGTAGCAATGGCATTCTGAAAGCCTGCTTGATGAAGTGCGATAACATCCATATAACCCTCGCACAGAATAAGCATATTTTCTCCGACATTTTTTGCAAAGTTAAGTGCAAAAAGATTTGAGCTTTTCTTAAACACAGGCGTATCTGATGTATTAAGATACTTAGGCTTTTCATCAGACATTATTCTTCCGCCGAATGCGATTACATTTCCTCTTACATCAATTATCGGAAACATAACTCTGTCAAAAAATCTATCCATTGTATGACCGCTTCTTGTTGTAAAAGCTAAGTTTGCACTGACAAGCTCAGAATCCTTAAAGCCCTTTGCTCTAAGATAATTGACAAGTGCAAAGCGTGACGGTGGCGAATATCCTAAGCCAAAATGCTTTATTGTTGCCTCGGATAAAGCTCTGCCACGCAAATACGAAAGTGCGTGTACACCGTCTTGCGAATACAAAGCCTTATGAAAAAATCTTGCCGCCTCACGATTTGCCTCGAAAATGCGTTTTCTAAGCTCACTCAAACCTTTAGATTGTGTATCTGTCGGCATTTCAAGCCCTGCACGAGAGGCAAGAAGCTTTACTGCGTCAATATAATCAAGGTTTTCTATACGCTTAATAAAAGTTATCACATCTCCGCCTACGCCACAGCCAAAGCAATGAAAAAAGCCATTTTCAGGTGAAACACTGAATGAAGGTGTTTTTTCGCTATGGAAAGGGCAAAGTCCAACAAGATTTCGACCTACTCTTTTCAAATTTACATATGATGATATAACATCTGCAATATCTGTTCTTAATTTTAGTTCCTGTAAAAATTCATCAGGTAACGGCATAATAATCACCCCCTTATTTTAAATATCTATCCTTTTTGTTACATTCTTTACTATAAAAATCCAAGAACATACCCTTGTATAATATAATACGCAATAAATTTCAAAATCCCTACAAGCTTTTTGAAAAAACTTAATAAAATTTAAAAACAGAAAGTTTTCAACAAAGCAAAAAACCTGCGGTGTGCTGTCCGCAGGTTTCTCTAAAAACGAGGTTTGAAAAAAAAAGGTTTGTTATTAAAACAAAAAAATTAGAAAGGAAAGAAAAAATCTTAGCAAGTTGTTTTCCTCTTGCTGATATAAATATTACTCTTAATACCTTAAATTTACTTAAAGTTACGGTTAACAATTTATGAACTATTAACACCGATTAGCTAACGCATTTCCCAAAGAAACTTAAAAGTTTTGCTCAAGCTTTTTCAAAAGCTTGCAGGGTTGAGGGACGGAGTCCCTCATGGGTTTTAAGGGCAACGCCCTTAACATTCTTTGCTCTCTAAGCGGTGGACTTTGTCCACCGCTTAATCTCTTTTGTTGACAACATTAGTCAAAAAGGGGCGGACATTGTCCGCCCCTTTAGGGAGTAAGAGATGTTAAGGGCTTCGCCCTTAAAACCCACCAAAGGCTCTGCCTTTGGAAACTGCGAGCCTTTGAAAAGGCTCGACCGAAACTTTTAATTGTCTTGGGGAAGTCTGTTAGGTTACGGTAGCTACTTCATCCGCGTCAACAATCTCCCATAATACAGAGCGATTCCGCGTCTTGACTGCGGAGGCACTCCGCTTTTAATTGTCTTGGGGAAGTTTACCAGCTTTATTCAAGTTCAAACGCACCTGTATACAATCTATAATACTGTCCGTGCTGTTTTATCAAATCCTCGTGGCTTCCTCGCTCAATAATTCTTCCTAACTCAAGAACCATTATTACATCTGAATTTCTTACAGTTGAAAGCCTATGTGCTATGACAAATACTGTTCTGCCATACATAAGCCCGTCCATTCCTCGCTGTACGATTTCTTCTGTTCTTGTATCAATCGAACTTGTAGCCTCATCAAGAATCATAACAGGCGGGTCTGCAACTGCCGCTCTCGCAATAGATAAAAGCTGTCGCTGTCCTTGTGAAAGGTCTGAACCACTACCTGAAATAACCGTATTATAACCATTTGGCAAATGTCTGATAAAACCGTCTGCATTAGCAAGCTTTGCGGCAGCTATACATTCCTCATCGCTTGCATTAAGATTACCGTATCGAATATTATCAATAACTGTTCCTGTAAACAAATTAACATCTTGCAAAACTATACCAATAGAACGGCGGAGGTCGCTTTTCTTGATTTTATTTATGTTAATGCCATCATAGCGAACCTTACCGTCTGCAATATCATAAAATCTATTGATAAGGTTTGTTATAGTTGTTTTGCCTGCACCAGTTGCACCAACAAAGGCAACCTTTTGTCCAGGCTTGGCATAAAGTGTTATATCATGCAAAACTATCTTGTCCTTAACATAGCCAAAATCTACATCATGAAGCTCTACTTTGCCCTCAAGCTTTGTATAGGATACTGTTCCATCTGAATGTGGGTGTTTCCAAGCCCATATTCCTGTACGCTCCTCAACTTCAACGAGTTCATCATTTTTGCCGTACTTTACATTGACAAGAGTTACATAACCATCATCAACCTCTGATTCTTCGTCCATAAGCTCGAAAATTCTCTCTGCACCTGCAAGAGCCATAATAACTGCATTGAGCTGTTGGGAAATCTGTCCCATAGGCTGTGTGAATGACTTAGAAAGCTGTAAAAATGATGCAATAGCGCCAAGCGTAATTCCACCAATTCCATTAACAGCGAAAACACCACCTATTATCGCAATAAGAATATACTGAACATTACCGAGATTATTCATAACCGGCATAAGAACATTCGCAAACATATTTGCGGCTGCGGAATTTTTGCAAAGTTCTTCGTTTTTCTCATCAAAGCCCTCTTTTGCCTTTTCTTCGTGACAGAAAACCTTAACAACCTTCTGACCGTTAATCATTTCCTCTATATATCCATTGATATTACCTATTGACTGCTGTTGCTTGACGAAGTATTTTGCACTTTTGCCAGCAATTTTACCTGTAACAAAAAGCATAAATGATACGAAAACTACTACAAGGAGTGTAAGCCATATATTTGTTGCAAGCATTGCAAAGAATACCGAAACTATTGTAATAAGTGATGAGAACATCTGTGGCAGACTCTGAGAAATCATCTGTCTGAGCGTATCGGTATCATTTGTATAACGGCTCATAATATCGCCGTGTGAATGTGTATCGAAATATCTTATAGGCAAGGTCTGCATATGCTCAAACATTTCATCACGAATATCTTTAAGAACACCCTGTGCAACTGTAACCATAAGTCGGTTATATAAAAGCGTAGCCACAATGCCTATAATATATATTCCAGCCATAAAGATTATTGCGGTAAAAAGTCCTGCGAAATTCGGGACAGCCTCAATCAAAAGAGGCTCTATATAATCATCTATAAGTGTTTGCAAGAAAAGCGAGGACGCAACACCTGTTAATGCACTTGCAAGGATTGATATAAGAACTACAACCAATCTGCCTTTATATTTAAAAACATACGAAAGAAGTCTTTTTGCGGTTTTACCTGTATTTTTACTTCTTACAGGTTTTTTTGTTTGTTTTTGATTACTCATTAAATCTCATTCCTTTCTGTATGAATTTTACTGCTGTGAGCTTTTTGTCTGTGAAGTATAAACCTCACGATAAATTTCATTTGTCTTGAGAAGCTCTTCATGTGTGCCGACAGCATTTATACCGCCATCGTCCATAACGATTATCTTATCAGCATTTTCGATTGAGGAAATTCTTTGTGCTATGATAATCTTTGTTGTGTCAGGAATTTCTTCAGCAAAAGCTTTTCTGATAAGCGCATCTGTTTTGGTATCAACTGCACTTGTAGAATCGTCGAGAATAAGAATCTTCGGCTTTTTAAGCAAGGCTCTTGCTATGCAAAGTCTTTGCTTCTGACCGCCTGAAACATTTGTACCGCCTTGCTCGATATATGTATCATAGCCCTTTGGAAAGGTCGAAACAAAGCTATCTGCCTGTGCAAGCTTACATACATTGACAATTTCTTCATCTGTTGCATTTTCATTACCCCAGCGGAGATTTTCTTTTATTGTTCCCGAGAAAAGAACATTCTTCTGCAAAACAACCGCAACAGAATCACGCAAAGCCTCTATATCGTAATCCTTGACATCAAGTCCGCCGACTGTAAGCTTACCCTTTGTAACATCATAAAGTCTTGGGATAAGATTTACAAGGCTTGTCTTACCTGAACCCGTTCCACCGATTATACCGACCGTTTCGCCAGATTTAATCGAAACTGAAATATCACTCAAGCACATTTTGTCAGCATCTTTCTTATATGCAAAGCTGACATTATCAAAAATAATAGAGCCGTCCTTGACTTCCTTTACTGGATTTTCGCCATTTGTGATGTCGCTTTCTTCATCGAGAATTTCTGTTATTCTCTCCATAGATGCACGAGAAATGATAATCATAACAAAAATCATTGAAAGCATCATAAGGCTCATAAGAATCTGCATTGCGTAGGTTATAAGACTCATAAGCTGACCTGTTGTCATACCAACAACCGGGTCATTGCCGGAGAGAACTATAAGTCTTGCCCCGAACCATGAAATCAAAAGCATACAAGTATAAACACAGAACTGCATAAGTGGCATATTCCAAGCAAGAAGTCTTTCTGCCTTACTGAAATCCTTAAAAATGGATTTCGAGATTTTGCCGAATTTCTCATTCTCGTGGTCTTCTCTTACAAAAGACTTTACAACTCTTATTCCATAAAGATTTTCTTGCACAACATTATTCAATTTATCATAGGTCTTAAAAACACGCTCAAATATCGGGTGTGCCTAGACATTATAAAGAACAAGCCTACGGCAAGAATAGGCACAATACATAGGAATATAAGTGCCATAGATGAGTTTACATTAAAAGCAAGAACCAATGCACATATGAGCATTATCGGGGCACGAACCGCAACTCTTATAATCATCATATAAGCATTCTGAACATTAGTTACATCTGTTGTAAGTCTTGTTACGATACTTGCGGTAGAGAATTTATCTATATTTGAAAAAGAGAAATTTTGAACCTTGTAATACATATCCTTACGAAGATTTTTCGCAAAACCAGCTGATGCTATAGCTGCACTTCGTCCCGAAAGTATACCAAAAATCAAGGATATAAGTGCAAATACTACAAGCACAACGCCCATTTTTACGATATATTCAAGGTTGCCATCATCTATACCGAAATCTATCAGATTCGCCATAAGAAGTGGTATTACAACCTCCATTATAACCTCAAAAATAACAAAGACAGGTGCAAGTATAGAGTGCTTTTTATACTCTCTTACACTTCTTAAGAGCTTTCTAACCATATTTTTACCTCCTGCTCTACTCTAAATTTTTTTTGATTTTTTGAATTGTTGCAATAAATGCACTGATTTCTTCATCGCTAAGACCTGCTGTCATTTTTTTGTCGATTTCTACAATATCAATTTCGATAATTTTATTAAGCTCAATCGCCCTATCAGTTAAAACCAGCTTTTTAAGTCTTGCATCATATGGTACGGATTCACGCTTGATAAGTCCCTTTTCTTCCATAATAGATAAAGCCTTTGAGGCTGTCGAACGGCGGATAGAAAATTCTTTTTCTATATCCTTCTGAAAAATATCCCTATCACGATTATGTACAAGATAGCCTATAAGCCAGCCTGTAGCACCTGTCAGCTCATCAACACGCTTTATGTTTTCAGAAGCAATAATCTGTCTATGCAACATATTATTTACAGTTCTAAGCTCAAATCCGATTGTATGCTTATATGCCAAAAGAATCACCTCCTTAAAATTGTTAGTTTGCGAATTGTTTCACAACTAACTGTTCTATAACTAACATTATACTCATATATTTTTTGATTGTCAACCTTGCCTTATATAAATCTTGTGATGTGTTTTTCTGAAAATTATGTTATTATTTAATAACGAAAGGAAGATTTCAATGTATGAATACAAATTGATACGCTCTAAGCGTAAATCTATTTCTCTTGAGATTTCTAAGAATTTAGATATAATAGTCCGCTCACCATATGGCTTTCCTAAATCAGAAATCGACTGTTTTGTTACATCAAAAAATGACTGGATAACTAAAAATCTTGAAAAGATGAAAACAAGAACCGAAAAATATCCAAGTCAGATTTCTGAAGATGAGGCTAAATTCTTAATAGAAAAAGCTAAGAAAATTCTCCCTGATAAAGTTGCATACTATTCTAAGCTTATGAATCTATATCCAACAGCATTAAAAATTACCGCTGCAAAAACTCGTTTCGGAAGCTGCAGCGGTAAGAATAGTATTTGCTTCTCTTATTTGCTAATGCGTTATCCTGATGAAGCCATTGATTATGTTGTTGTTCACGAACTTGCACACATCAAACATAAAAATCACAGCAAAGCTTTTTATACCTTAATAGAAAAATATCTGCCCGATTATAAAGAGCGTGAAAAACTGCTAAAATAAATATTCACTATAAAATTATTACCATTAGTATAAATTTGAGATTAAATACAGAAAGGAATATTGTATAGATATTTTTTACAATATATTAAAATTGATTTTGTTGCAAAAAATCGTCTATGCTTGATTATTTAACTATAATAGGGTATAATGTAGAAAAAATAAAAAATGGGGGTTATTAAAATGTACAAAGATTTGTGCGATTCAATCGGTCTTGTCGCTAAATACGACCCAGATGTCGCTGCTGCAATGAACGATGAACTTAAAAGACAACGCAGAAACCTTGAGCTTATCGCTTCTGAGAATATCGTTTCTCCTGCTGTTATGGCGGCTATGGGTTCAGTTCTTACAAACAAATATGCTGAGGGCTATCCTGGAAAGAGATATTACGGTGGCTGCCAATGCGTTGATGTTGTAGAGCAAATCGCTATCGACAGAGCTTGCAAGCTTTTCGGTTCAGAATATGCTAATGTTCAGCCACATTCAGGTGCTCAGGCTAATACAGCAGTTTATTTTTTGCAATGCTTGAGCCAGGTGATACTGTTATGGGTATGTCACTAAGCGAGGGCGGACATCTTACTCACGGTTCACCAGTAAATATTTCTGGTAAATACTTCAACTTCGTCCCTTATGGCGTTGACCCTGAAACACACAGAATCAACTACGACAAGGTTCTTGAAATCGCTAAAGAAGTTAAGCCAAAGATGATTGTCTGCGGTGCAAGTGCTTATCCAAGAATTATCGACTTCAAGCGTTTCAGAGAGATTGCCGACGAGGTCGGTGCATATCTTATGGTAGATATGGCTCATATTGCCGGTCTTGTTGCAGCAGGCGTTCACCCAAGCCCAGTTCCATATGCACACTTCACAACAACTACTACTCATAAAACCCTTAGAGGTCCAAGAGGCGGTCTTATCCTTTGCAACGAGGAATACTCAAAGCAGATTAACAAGGCTATCTTCCCTGGTACTCAAGGAGGTCCACTCATGCACACAATAGCCGCTAAGGCTGTTTGCTTTGGTGAGGCTCTCAAGCCTGAATTCAAGACATATGGCGAAAATATCGTTAAGAACGCTAAGGCTCTTGCTAATGGTCTTGTTTCAAGAGGTCTTAACCTTGTTTCTGGCGGTACAGACAACCATGTTATGCTCCTTGACCTTCGTGATAGAGAAATCACTGGCAAGGAACTTGAGCATAGACTCGACGAGGTTTATATAACTGTTAATAAAAATACTGTTCCAAACGAGCCACGCAGTCCATTCGTAACAAGCGGTATCAGAATTGGTACTCCTGCGGTTACTACAAGAGGTCTTGGCGTTGAGGAAATGGACAAGATTGCTGACTTCATTTCACTTTGCGTAAATGATTTTGAGGGCAACGCAGATGATATTCGTGCAGGTGTAAACGAAATCTGCGCTAAATTTCCACTTTATGAATAATTTAAAACAGCAGTATATCTGACTGCTAAAGGCATAGCTTAATTATGAGCTATGCCTTTTTGCATATGCTTATAAAATAAGTTTGCAAAAAGTAGACATTTTAAAGTAGACATTTGAATAATTTTGAGGTATAATAAATTATATTTGTATAATATTCCGAAAGGATGGAAAGTTTATAATGAAAAATGCTATAAAAAAAATTGCTGCTTCTACAATCTGTGGTGCTTTGCTTTTTGAGTATGGCTGGCTGTGCAGATACTTCATGGAGCGTTAAGAGAAATGACGATGAAACTCTTTCTGTTGGCACATATATCTATTATATGACTCAGGCATATAGCGAAGCTAAAGAAAAAACTGGCAAATCTGGCAATGTTGTTCTCAGCGAAACTATTGATAAGAAAACAGGCGACCAATGGATTCGTGACAGAGCAAAGGAGCTTTGCGTAGAGCAAATGACTCTCGATAAGCTTTGCAAGGATAATAAGATTAATATAACAGATGACGAAATAAACGCTACTTATACTGATAAGAGTGCTTTCTATGGATATTACTCATATTCTGATATGTGGGTTATGTCTAAGAAAAGCTATGAGGCTATGGGTATTTCAGAAAATTCATATAAGAACGCAATAATCAAGACTGCCCTCGAAAAAGACAAGCTTTTCAATAAGCTTTATGGCGAGGGGGGCAGTAAGGAAGTTAAGGATAGCGAGCTTGAAAAATATTTCAAAGAAAACTATGTAAGCTATAAATATCTTACAACCTCTTTAAACAAAACAGATAGCAACGGAAAATCTACAACTATGACTGACGAAGAAAAGGAGGTTGTCAAAGCTCAATATGAAAGATATGTAAAATCATAAATGAGCAAGGCAAAACAATAGATGATGTTGCTGCACAATATGATAAAGATTATCCTTCCGAATCATCTACTGAAAGCTCAAGCGAATCAAGCCAAGAAACAACCTCATCAGCCTCTTCAGAAAAATCAAGTCAGCCTGAAACAACTTCATCTGAAGCTTCTACTGAAAGCTCAACCGAAAGCTCTAATTCTTCTACAACAAAAAGCAGCTCGGTACAATCATCAATAGAAGATTTGAGCAATGAAAACTTCGTATTTGGTGATGAAGTCAAGAAAAAACTCAAGGAAATGAAAGACAACGAGGCTGCTTATGTTGCAACTTCTTCCGCATACTACTTCCTTTATAAGACACCTATCGCCGACGAAGTAAGTTCCGCACTTGATAAGAATAACACAAGCAACTATCGTTCTAAAATTCTTCACTCTATCAAGGACGATGAATTCGATAAGTATATCGAAGAGCAAGGAAAGAAAATTGATTACGAATTCAATGATGCTGCATATAATAAATATACACCATCAAGAGTTATTCCTGATTCCGATAACTCAAAGGACGAATCTTCAAAGGCTTCAAGTGAAGCAAACACAGAATCTTCAACAGAATCCAAGACTTCAAGCAAAGCAAGCAAGGAAACTTCAACAGAATCTAAAACTGCAAGCGAAGCAAGCACAGAATCTTCAACAGAATCTAAGACTGCAAGCGAAGCAAGTAAATCAGAAAGTTCTGCACAAGGTTAATCATTAAATATAGCAATGGCGTTCAGATTGAATAAGTCTGAACGCCATTTTTGTTTGTAAAAAAATCAAACAATTATGATTTAATATCGCTTATTTTCAAATTGAATTTAATGCCAAGATTATCTGCGGAAATCTCTTTTAAAAAGCCTTCCTTAGAAATTATCACATCAAAATTTATTACAAGGCTATCTAATGTTGATTTATTATCATCAATTAGCTTTCTATAATAGCTGTAATCTTTGTTTCTCTTAAAAACAGCTTGACTATTTGTAAGTATACAATCAGCTATTGAGTATGGTTTCATAGCAAAACTCATAATATCGCCATTTTCAGTGCTTTCTGTGGTTAAACCAAGAATTTCAGTTTTGCCCTCATCACCACTTAGAATATTATAAATATTAGCCAGCGAATTTTCGATTTCATCAGCATTAACATAATCCTGCCAACCTATTTTATCTATAAGGCCTTGCCAATCATTATTGAAATTTGTTATGCTAAAATCTTTAGTTTCAGAAAATAAAGCAAAGAAATTTTCAGCATTTTTCTCAGTTATATCTATAATTTCTGTCTTGTCATTTTGATTATAAAGAATTTTCCCACCATTACCTACGCAATTTATTTTTATATTTATCTTCTCTTCCTTTTTAGAAGTGCTTGTAATTGGCTTGGAAATAATATCAAATTCCGCAGTAAGCTTTTTGCCGTCTAGATTGATTTCATATCTGCCCGTAAGTGTACTAAATCTATCTTTAAATGGGTTTTCTAAAGTAGCGTCAACCCTTGCACTATAAGCAGTAAACGTATTTTTTGAGGCAGAAATCATCTTAAAAAATGGCTCTGAATGTAAAGAATTGATTTTAAAGAATAATATCGCAGTTGCTATAATAGCCGAAAAAACAACTATGGCAATAAGTATAAATATAGTTCTACGAAATTGATTCATAGATTTCTTTAAGTCAGGGTCACTTTTTTCGGTTTCCAAAAATATATCATCTTGAGCGTTTTTTATTATAAATCACCTCTATTCTTAAAAGCTATTATTATTTTAATAATAAAATAAATATATCACAAGCAGTATAAAATATCAACTTTTTAAAATTAAATATAAAAAATATGTATATAATGTTGACAATAAGTGCCGTATATTGTATTATGTAGCCAAGACAATAGGAAGAAAGAAGGAAAAATTTTGCAGCTTATAGTAAATAATATTACTAAGTCATTCGGCGAAAAAGAAGTTCTTCGTGGAATAAGCCTTAATGCCCATAGTGGCAAAGCTTTAGGTCTGCTTGGTAGAAATGGTGCTGGCAAAACTACCACTATCAGAATTATTATGGGGGTTTTCCCTGCAGATAGTGGAGAAATTCTTGTCGATGATAAGCCAATCAACAGAAATGAACTGACTATCGGATACTTGCCAGAAGAAAGAGGAATGTATCCAAAGAAAAAAATTATCGACCAGCTTGTTTATTTTGGCAGGCTTCATGGTTTAAGTAAGAATAATGCTATCTCATCTTCAAAGCAATGGCTTGAACGCCTTTATATGACAGAATATGCCAATAACAAGCTCGAAACCCTTTCTAAAGGTAATCAACAAAAATTCAGCTTGCAGCGGCAGTTATGTGCAAGCCTTCAGTCGTAATTCTTGATGAGCCTTTCTCTGGCCTTGACCCTGTCAACGCTATGCTTTTAAAGGATATTATCAAAGAGCTTATCAATGAAGACACCATAGTATTTTTCTCAAGCCATCAAATGAACTATATCGAAGAATTTTGTGAAGATATTGCAATTCTTAATGGTGGCACAATAGTTCTTAATGGTGCTATCAACGACATAAAACGCAGTTATCGTAGAGATATGATAGCTATTGATTCACTTGATTATAAAAATATTCTCAAGCTTATCTTTGAGAAATTCTCTAATGAGATAATCTCAGCCGAAGCCGATAATGAAACCGATAACAGAGTTAAGGTCAAATTAAAGGAACCGTCCTCAAAACAGTCACTATATAATCTTATTTCCTCAAGCGGAATAGATATTGATGGAATGGGCATTATACAGCCGACCTTAAATGATATTTTTGTTGAATATACGGAGGACAAAATATGAAAACCAAAAGAAAGAGTGCCTTTAAAACTATTCTTGGCTTTGAATATATTTCTGTAATTAAAAATAAGGCATTTATAATCAGTACAATACTTGTAGTTGCTACTTTGATTCTTACATCATTTTTGCCTGCACTTATTATTGGACTTACTTCCTCTGATAGTAGTGACGAAGAAACAGAAAAACCAAAAATCGCAGTTGTAAACAAGGCTTACGAAAAAGACGATGTAATCGTAAAAGCTATTACAGATAACTTTAACGGCTATGATGTAGAAAGCATAAAAAGTGAAAGTGATGCTCAAAAAGGCGTTAAAGATGGACTATACAGCTTCTCTATAATCCTTAATAAACCGCTTGAATATAACTATATCACGCTCACACAATCCATTTATGATACAACCACCGATATGGTGGATACTGCTATTACATCAGCATACCGCACAACAGAGCTTGAGAAAAAGGGCATTTCTGCTCAGGAATCTGAAAAAATCCTTTCAGCTTATACAACGAAAAGCGTTATTACACTTGGAACAGACCAAACAACTGCATATATTTCTACATATATTCTTGTTATGGCACTATATACTGCTATTCTTGCATATGGACAGCTTGTTGCTACCAGCGTTGTCACAGAGAAAAGCAGTCGTGCTATGGAAATGCTTATAACCTGTGCCTCACCATCAGACCTTATGTTTGGAAAGGTTATTGGTGCTGGGCTTGCAGGCTTTACTCAAATAGCAGTAATTTTCGGAGTAGGAGCAATATCACTTCCTGTTATGTTAAACTCTATGCCTGCTGACCTTAAATCTATAATTTCTTTCCCTATCGAATCGGCACTTTTTGCTATACTATTCTTTGTTCTTGCTTTCTTTATATATGCCTTTGTTTTTGCTGCAATAGCATCTCTTGTTTCAAGAATAGAAGATTTAAGTAGTATTATGTCACCGGTTATGTTTATAATTATATTTGTCTTTATGGCTGTTATTTTCGGTATGAACAGTGGTGAGCTTAATAGCCCTCTTATGATAACAATATCCTACATACCTTTCACAGCACCAATAGCTATGTTTGCAAGAATAGCAATGAGCGATGTAGCCGCTTGGGAAATTATTATTTCGGTAGCAATTCAGGTTGCATCTGTATTCATACTCGGAAAGCTTGCTGCTGCTATTTATCGAGTAGGTGTTCTTCTCTATGGCAAGCCACCAAAGCTTGGTCAAGCATTAAAAATGGTATTCAGCAAAAAAGCCCGCAGCTAATAAATTAAAAGTTTTGCTCAAGGCAGCGAGCCACCGCTACAAAAGACTTGCAATTTATAAAAAAGTTTTGTACAATATATTGAGAGTTTATTCTGTATGAAAGGCTGATTATATGAAAAAATTATATGCTGTTATTATCTCAATACTTGTGCTTTGCGGCTCAGTCTTTATGTCTGGCTGTAGTGATTTTACTTTTAATCCTATTGGCAAATGGGAAAATATCGAAACAAAAACAGTAGACGGCTTAGATGTAGAAGACCCATATGACAGAAGCTTTTATCTTATTTTCCGCCATGATGGTACAGCCTATATGACACTTGGAGATACTAAGTTAGATGTAGATTTTTCATACATATATGATGATGAATCTGTTACAATAACCAGCAAACCTCAAAATAGCGATAATAAACCAGTTTCAGTTAAATATAAGCTAAAAGAAAATGGCACTGTTATGGAAAGTGAAATCAATGGACTAATCAATATATATAAGCGAGTATAATTAAAAGCTTATATAAAACATAAACGAGCTATCAGATTTGATAGCTCGTTTTATTTATATGCTTAACAGAATTAATTTAAATATATGAATTAAAATTATGCGTTGCCAAGACGAATCATTTCATCTATGCACTTTCTTGATTGTGCAATTTCTTCATCAGTCATCTTAATCTCAAAGGCCTTACCACTATCAATATTTTCGATTGAACGAAGAACATCATTAAGGGTAGTAAGCTTCATATTAGGGCAAAGAATTTTCTTTGAAAGAATGTAGAAATCCTTATCAGGACATTCATACTGAAGGTCCTCTGCAATACTCATTTCTGTACCGATAATAAATTCTTTGTGGTCGGATTTCTTGGCATAATTTGCGATGCCCGATGTAGAACCTACATAATCAGCACGCTCTACTACTGCTGGAATACATTCAGGGGTGGACAAGCACAAGTGCAGCTGGGTGAAGCTTCTTAGCCTCTTCTAAATCCTTGAGAGTAACAGACGCGTGAACAGGGCAGCCACCTTGCAAAAGCTTAATATCCTTTTCAGGAACATTTTTCTTTACAAAATCTCCAAGGTTGCAATCAGGGATAAATAAGATTTTATCACTCTCCATATTCTTGACGATTTTTACGGCTGTTGATGAGGTTACGCATACATCACATACTGCCTTGAGTGCGGCTGTTGTGTTGATATATGCTACAGCTGTTCTATCTGGCTCCATTTTTTTGAGCTGTGAAATCATATCAGGCTCCATCTGCTCTGCCATAGGGCAGGTTGCAAGCGGATTTGCAAGGAATACACGCTTATCGGGAGAAAGCATTTTTGCTGTTTCAGCCATAAAGTGAACACCACAAAGGAGAATATTCTTTGCGTTTGTTTTCTGTGCCTCAAGACTAAGCGTGAATGAATCACCAACAAAATCAGCAACTTCTGTAATCTCTCTTGCAACATAGCTATGAGCAAGAATAAATACATCTTTTTCCTTTTTAAGCTTTAAAATCTTATCCTGTACATCTCTAATTCATCATAATTAACTTCCTCTCATAATATTAATGCTGTTGAACAAGCGAACTAAGTTTGCCCTTAAATATAATATAAGCTCAATGATAAATATTAGTTTATAATTAACTTTGAAAAACTATCAATTTCAAGGCTTAACTAACATTTATCTTTCAGGGAACCCCCTGCGAGGCTTCCCTACGAAAAACATTCCACTGGAATGTTTTTCTACCCTCCTGTGCTTTTAGAAGGATAAAGTATTTCGCTCTCTGCGGAGAGCGACCAAAGGCTCTGCCGTAGGTGACTACCTTTGGAAACTGCAATCTTTTGAAAAAGCTTGCACAAAACTTTTAATTTTCCCATAATTAATATAAGATTAAACAAAAATGAATTTTATTCTACATTTGTTTTAGAAATAGTTCCGCCACCTACAACAATATCGCCTGAATAGAATACTACTGCTTGTCCTGTTGTAACAGCCCTTTGTGGCTCATCAAAGATAACCTTTATATCTCCATTTTCGAGCGGATATATTGTTGCTGGCTTTTCAAGCTGACTATATCTTGTCTTTGCAGTCACCTTCATAGGCTCTGCTAATTTTTCTATTGAAATAAGGTTGATGTCATTTGCAATAAGTCCTGTTGTGAATAAATCCTCATTCTTGCCGAGTGTAACGGTATTATGTTCCATATCCTTAGAAACAACATAAGCTGGAGCACCAAGCGAAATATTCAAACCCTTTCGCTGACCTATTGTATAGCGAATTATGCCATTATGCTTGCCAAGAATATTTCCCTCAGCATCAACAAAATTTCCTGCTGGAAAATGTTTGCCCGTATCTCTTTCTATAAAAGAAGCATAATCACCATCAGGCACAAAACAAATATCCTGACTATCAGGCTTATTTGCATTGATTAAGCCATATTTTCTTGCTATCTCTCTGGTTTCCTCTTTGGTATATTCACCTATAGGAAAGAGAGTTTTTGAAAGCTGTTCCTGTGTCAAGGCATAAAGCACATAGCTTTGGTCTTTCTTATGGTCTTTGCCCTTTTTGAGAAGATAACGGCCTGTTTTTTCATCATATGCTCTGCGAACATAGTGTCCCGTTGCGATATAATCACATTCCATTATTTCGGCACGCTTTAAAAGTGCATCAAACTTGATAAATCTGTTACAGTCGATACAAGGGTTTGGCGTATCGCCGTGAATATACGCATTATTAAAGCGGTTTATAACACATTCACGAAAACGGTCACCAAAATTGAACACATAATGCTCCATACCAAGCTTAAATGCGGCATTCCTTGCGTCCTGAACATCATCGAGTGAGCAGCAGGTCTTTGTTCGGTCGAGTGCAATATCTTCGTTTGTAAAAAGCTTGAGCGTTACTCCGACAGCCTCGTAATCTCGCTTTAAAAGAACAGCGGCAACCGAACTATCTACACCACCACTCATAGCAACAAGAACCTTGCCCTTTGGCATAGGCTTCACCTCTCATAAATTTACGATTTAGGATAGGTTTATTATACTACAAGCCATAGATAAAATCAACTTATAATTACCCAGTAATCTAATAGGCATTTAATCTATAATAGTTTTTTGAAAATGGGATTGATAAATTTTCCAATAAAAGATATAATTAAATTTATAATGTAAATAATTCAAGGAGGTTCAGTAATGCCATATATTGATACTAAAGATGTTATAAGCCAGAGTTTTAAAAACCTTATGGAGAAAAAATCTTTTGATAAAATTACGATTTCTGATATATCAGATGAGGCTAAAATAAACCGTCAAACATTCTACTACCACTTTCACGATAAGTACGAGCTTTTAAATACTATATTTTATAATGATGTAATAGTTGAACTTATTGATGGATTTTCAATTGATAACTGGGCAGAAAAGTTTTTAACCATGCTCAACACCTTGAAAAAAAATTCTAAATTCTATAAAAACGCCCTGCATACATCTTATGGCGGAGAATTCAGAGCCTATCTACTTAATCTTACACAAAAACTACTTTATAATCTTATCGGCACATTAACTGGTGAAAATTCAGTAGATGACTTAGACAGAGTTTATGTAGCTAAATTCTTTGCTTACGGAATAACTGGCACTATTATCGACTGGATAACTACCGGAATGAAGGACAGCCCTGAATTTATCACCAACCATCTTAAAGACATTATTGATGATTGCAAAATTTTAATCGTTGCAAAATATCTGAAATAAAAAAACGGCTATCGCAATTATCTTGCGGTAGCCGTTCTCAATATTAAATTATGCAGTAGTTTTCAGGGAACTCTCATAGCACTTAGAGGAGCATAAAGTATTTCGCTCTCTGCGGAGAGTGACAAGGACATTACCCTTGCCCTACGAGCAGCTTTCACCAGCAAAGCTGGTGTAGAAAAGGCTCGAGCGAAACTTTTAATTGTCCTGCATAAATTTATTACAACTTAAAAACTCATTTTTACATCATTTCTCTTAGCTGATTCAGCCTCAAAGAATGCCTTTTTCTGAAGACTCATTGCACCTGCAACAATGCTCTTAGGGAATGTTACTATCATCTGGTTATACTGAGAAACATTTGCGTTATATGCTCGCCTTGCAGCCTGAAGATGTTCTTCAACATCATAAGCAGCCATTTGAAGCTGTTTATATACCTGAGATGAAAGAAGTACAGGATACTGTTCAGCAACAGCATTGATTCTGCCCATAGCCTCATTAATTGAATTATTGAACTGTGAGCGGTCCTGCATAGAATTCATCTGGCGTTTTTCGATTGTGCCTTGAATTACATCTGTTTCGTGCTTTGCATATGCACGAGTAATATCGAGCATCTTTGTAAGTGTATCATATCTCTTTGTGAGGGCTACATCTATTCCAGATTCTGCCTCATTGATTTTAACTTCTGTTCTGCGGAAGTTATTTGATGTAGAAATCCACCAACCTATAATAATGATAAGAACTAAAGCTACAATACCTATAATAATATAAATTCCAATATCCATAATAAACTCCTTCTGACAGTTAAAGCTGTCTGTAAATTTTTATTTAAATACTTAAAGCGTTAGCTTCACATCGGAATATTCCCTTAATAATTGATTGAGATAATTATATATTACGGACTATAAGCAATAATTGTCTAAAAGAATTATAAGAAAATTATTTTTAAATAATTAAAAAATTAAATATAAATTATTTTGCATAGACATTATCATCTATTTTCATAAGTTCAATTAAATCTGAATTTATTTATATTGCTACTCTTAATTTTAGAAGCCATTATTATTTATTGGTGGCATTGGGTTATTTTGATATGATGGTTCTTCTTTGTGCTGAACATAAATATTATCATTAATATTAAGAATTGCCACTATACCACTTACAAGGCTAAAATCATATTTGAATTTCTGTATATCTGACATAAGATTAATTTTGCGTAAATTTGGTTCAAACGAATCTTGACCATTATTTATAAATATATGTAAAATTCCATCTTTAAAACAAGCAACAATTTTACCCTTTGCATTCTGCTTTAAATACATAAGTCTTTCTATAATCTGTGGTGTAAGCAAATAGTAGGCCAAGTGCATATCACTTGATTTTACAGTAAACATTTCGTTAAAAAGCGGATTTTCATGCTGTATGTCACTAAGTTTCTTTCTCTTTGCTCCATAAAAAAACTTTTTATCTTTTATTATAACTGTCCCCTGAAATTGCTTTGGATAATTAAACCCTATCCATCTTCCCTTGAAATATGTCATAGAACTATCATCGTCCTTATATTCTACAACAAGGTCCGATTGAGCAAAATATACATCGTGATATTTTCCTGTTATGAGGTCCTCTGTATGATAAGTGTTTCCGTTAATAATAGCATTTAAATCCTTATAAACACTTTGTGGTATGCCAAAATGCGGTTCATATACAAGCTCCTGAACCTCTCCTTCAATAGCTTTTCCGATAACATAATTTTTATAATCTGCCAATGTATATTTATTCGGGTCTTCTTTATTCACTAGGCTTTTTATAATAAACATTATAATTGCTATGATAGTCGATATTAAAATTATAGCTCCTACTATCTCCAAAAATATTAGTATGTTTATTTCATAATAGCCTTTGAGTATAATCATTATTATAGTGCAAACAAAAAACACTATACCAGAAATTATTTTACTACGCTTATCCTTTCTTGCATAATCTGTCAAATCTATCATTAACTTTTGCTCATCTATCTGCTTAGGCGGAACAGGATTTCTCCTCAAAAAGTGCATAAAGCCTAAAAATGGGTTGCCTTCCTTATAAAAAAATATTTTTGGGTCAGCTTTTCTCTCTGCCTTATATCTTTCGTTTACATTAATCTCATTATACACATCGTTTGTTTGATAGCTTTTCGCCATATAAACTCTCCTTAGAATCTTCCACCCTGTATGCCTATTCCTGAGCCATTACTTTTCGGAGGTGTAGAATTAGAATAGTTCTGATACTGCGATGGCTGTGTTTTGCTTTGAGCATAAAAGCCGTTATTGACCTCTAAAATATCTATTGTTTTGCTGACAAGAGAAAAATCTTTAGCAAAGCTTTCTGTATCCTTGGCAATATCTAAGTTATTAACATCAAGTTCAAATGCGTTTTCTCTGTTATGTATGCCTATATGAAGCATACCGTTCTTAAAGCAAGCTATTATTGCTCCTTTAGAACTCTGCTTTAATTCCATAAATCTTTCAACAAGCTGTGGTGTTAAGATATAATAGCCCAACTGCACATCATTTGTGCTTACCGTAAACATTTCATTAAATGTCGGATTTTCGAGCGTTATTACTTCAAGGTCATCTCTGCTTATTCCAACAAAATCTTTATCTTTAACTATAACTGTTCCACTAAATTTCGGATAATCAATAACTATCCATCTACCACTAAAGTGTGTAAATGTGCGTCTTTGTTCTGAACCAGTATTTTTAGAAGATACATTAAGGTCTGATTGCACAAAATAAACATTATTATATTTACCAGTTATAAGGTCCTCTCTATGATATGTATTTCCTCTGCTAGCAATATTAACATCGCAATATACACTCTGAGGCAAACCGCAATAAGGCTCATAAATTATTTCTGAAACCTTATCACCAATAGCTTTTTTAATAATATGTGCTTTATATTCCTCTATTGTATAACTTTTATTATCTTTTTTATTTAAAGCGGAGGAGGATTTTATGTTCCACACAATAAATATAGCAAGTGATATTGCAGACAATAAAACTAAGGTTAAGCAAAGCCATACATTCATAGCCTTAAACATAAATAAAAAGACAATCAAGAGTAAGGCAGAAACAACTACTCCGCCTGCCTGAATCCCAGCTTTACTGCCATATTCTGCTCTATTGCTAAAATGCTCAGAAAGAGCTTGAAGCATTTCTTGCTCATCAATCTCTTTTGGTGAAACAGGCTTTCTTTTCAGAAAACGCATAAAACCCACAAAAGGATTGCCAGTTTTATTAAAAAATACGCTTGGGTCGGCCTCATATTCATTGGCATTTCTTTCATTTATATCAAATTCATTATAAACATCATTTTCTTCCATTTTTAATTACTCCTAAATAATTTAGAATCTTCCACCCTGTATGCCTATTCCTGAACTACTATTGTTATTTGGCAGTGTAGAATTAGAATAATTTTGATATGGAGCTTGCACAGGTGGCCATGCATTGCCTTGAGCATAAACACTATTATTAATATCAAGAACATCTATTGTGCCACTAACAAGGGTAAAATCTTGCATAAATTTCTGTATATCACCCATAAGATTAACATTATTTATATTTGGCTCAAAAGAATCCTTTCCGTCATTAATAAATATATGTAGATAACCATTCTTGAAACAAACAATTATATTTCCGTTAGTACTTTGCTTTAGCTCCATAATTTTTTCAACAAGCTGTGGTGTCAAGAGATAATAGCCTAACTGTATATCACTTGCTCTTACTGTAAACATATCATTAAAATAAGGGTTTTCAAGCTGTATCTTTTCAAGCTCTTTTCTTTTTACACCATAAGCAAAGCTATTATCTATAATTACAACTGTTCCATTAAATTTCTTAGGATAATCAATAGCTATCCATCTGCCTCTGAAGTATGTAGTTGTTGTGTCATGTTCGCCATTACTTTCATATTGTACTTTAAGGTCTGATTGCACAAAATATACATTTTTATATTTTCCAGTTATGAGGTCCTCCTTATGATAACGATTTCCGTGCCTCATAACATCTAAATCACTATAAACGCTTTCTGGTAAACCAAATCTTGGTTCATAAACAAGACCCTCTACTTGACCTTCAATAGCTTTTTTAATAACATACGCCTTATAATCATTTATCGTATAATCTGAATTATTATAACCTTTTACGGAATTCATAATTAAATAAATAATTAATACTGGAACCATAATAAATGGTAGAAAATTTAATATCACTCCTATTACTCCATCAATAAGCATACCCAAAATTACTGAAACCGGTATTATAACAACTATCAGCTTAAGCATTTTTTTAAAATTTCTTTGCTTTTTTGCACACTTTGAAAATGATTCTAAAAGTCTTTGCTCATCAATCGGTTTTGGCGGAATAGGCTTTCTTTGCAAAAAGTGCATAATACCTAAGAATGGATTGCCTGTATCATTAAAAAACACCATCGGGTCGGCAGCTCGTTCATTTCGTTCTCTGCTAAAAGAATCCAATTCATTATACTGGTCATAGTTAGCATTCTGGCTTTGAGCTTGTTTTTTATTTTTTATTTGATTAGACATAGATTCCAACTCTTTAAATGCGTCATTAATTGAATTATTACCCATAATATCTTCTCCTTATAATTTAATTATTATAGACACATATCCATCATAAATGTAAAAATGTCTAAAATACTTATTTTTAAATAAAATATTTTTCTTTTTAATTATATATTAGCTATTTGCAGTAATAATTGCTTTAGAGAAATTTAAATAATTCTATTTTATAAAACAAAAAACGCTCCGTATTAAAACGAAGCGTTTGAATATTTTATTATTTATCAGCCAACATAGGCATTGTCGCCCTCTTCGATGACATAAACTGTAACATCTCTTCTGCCAAACTGTGTGCATTCACCGAGTGTGTTGTAATAAAGGTCTACGATTGCAGAACCATCGAAAAGTGCTCCGCCTGTATCTGCGGCTGTTGCATATCCGTAGCAAACCTGACCGTCATTAGATACGATATAAAGCTTAGAACCGTATGGAATGAGATTTGGGTTAACCGCTACATTACCAGGCTGTGCTGGTCTGCCTGACGCAGTTGAAGAGCCTGCTGGTGCATAATATGCTGTGCCAGAGCCTGTGTATGAACGGAGATACTTAATTGTGTTGCCGTTCATATCTGTGAAGGTCTGCTCCGCATCATTTGAACTGAATGATGCTGAATCAGCAGCATTCTTATTGAAGTAATTCTCACCGCTTGTTGAAGAACTTTCTGAAGCTATTTCTTCCTGAGCTGGCTCAGGTCTTTTTGCTGTGCCTACGAGAGTAACTTTATTTACAGCTTTCTTTGTTGTCTTTTCAGAAATCTTCTTTGCAGATGTAAGCTTGCCATTTACATATGTTTCTTGTGAAGTTATAAGCTTTGTACCATTAGAGCCATCAGTCTGCACCTCTGTTTCACCTGTATAAAGCTTATCAGTTTTCTTTTCAACTTCCTTAAAGGCAATAGCCTTCTTTGACTGAACTGTTTTATAAGTAATTCTGTTAATCTTAAGCTTGAGATTGTCCTCAACCTTACTATCAGATTTCACATTGAGCTTATCTGTTGGCGAAAGCTTAATGCCGAGGAACTCAAGTGCCTCTGCAACTGTTCCTTCTGGAACATCCTTAGAAACTGTTTTGCCTGCGTCGTTAATTGAGATTGTGTACCAACGCTTAATCTTAATCTTCATATCAGGCTCAAGTGTTGTTCCTGCAGAAGGTGTAACTGAATCAGAAGCATTAACCTTAATATTTGCAGCCTTGAGTGCATCTGCAACTGTTCCTTCGCTAAAAACAACGCTCTTAACATCGCCATCAGCCTCAAGGTTTACATTAAAGGCTCTCATTATAGAAACCTCTACGCCGTTGCCACTTGTTTCTGTAAGAACAACCTTGTCATTATCGCCAAGCTCAACGCCTGCCTGCTCAAGGATTGCGTTCTGGTCGAGGTTCATTGTATTTATAACTGTTGTATTTTCACCATCTGTAATTTTAACAGTCTTAGTAAGAGCTGTGACTGAAAGTGCCGCCGAAAGACATACCGCACCCATTACAGAAAAGACAGCAATCTTAACGATTTTACCAGTCGCTTTACTAGTGGTTTTCTTTTCTCTTTTTGCCACATAATTCTTCTTAGGTAACTTCATTATGTAATCTCCTTACGACTGTCCTTAAATCGTTACTTTGATAATAACACTAACGATTGGACAACTTTTAGTTGATGTGGCTATTATAGTCTTGAATTTGCATTATGTCAAACAGGTTTTAAGGTTAACAATTGTGCATTTTGCCGACAATTCGAACGAACATTCGGTCGAATAAACTATAATTATTGGGTTATACTTCTTTTTAAGAATTAATTTCATTTAAAGTCTGTGCAAATTGCAGAAAATCAAATGTTACAAATAAGTAACAAGCTTAAAAAGCTCCCTAAAAGGTCACTTTTATACATATTTAGTAGATTAGCTCCTAAATAATCAAGTATTTTTTCGCTATTTTATCGGCTTTTTGATGTAATTACCATAAGTTTCCATTGTTATTTTTGTGCAATCGTTTTAAATTTCATTTTAAAAGCTTTGTTAAGATTTTTTAATCATTTTACAATATTTTCCCAAATGTTAATCCTATAAAATCACTTAATTTTTATAATACAAAATAGCCTTTTCTCTCACAATCAAAGCCATTTTCAACTCAAATATGATATATTTCGTGGCTAAGCTACCATTTTTGCGAAATTACATTTTCTGTCGAAATCCGCGTTTTAGTGTAACAATTTTGTAACAGGTTTAAGCAGATTGCTACCGCTTAGCTTACATACTTACCCAAGACACTCAAAAGTTTCGCTCGAGGCGGAGTGCCTCCGCAGTCAAGACGCAGAATCGCTCGACAAGTCTCGCTCGGTACGAGTAAATGAAACCTTATTGACACGGTCGAAGTAATTTCCAATGAACTACCGCTTAGCTTACATACTTACCCAAGACACTCAAAAGTTTCGCTCGAGGCGGAGTGCCTCCACAGTCAAGACGCGGAATCGCTCGACAAGTCTCGCTCGGTGCAAGTAAATGAAACCTTATTGACACGGTCGAAGTAATTTCCAATGAACTACCGCTTAGCTTACATACTTACCCAAGACACTCAAAAGTTTCGCTCGAGCCTTTTCAAAGGCTCGTAGGTCAAGGGCAACGCCCTTGTCGCTCTCCGCAGAGAGCGAAACACCTTTGGGCGAAGCCCAACATTCTTTGCTCCTAAAGCGGTGGGCTTCGCCCACCGCTTAATTTTCTTTCGTTAGCAACATTAGTCTCTAAGGGCAGACAAAGCCCGCCCTTTAAAGGCAAGAGATGTTAAGGGCTTCGCCCTTAAAACCCACCAAAGGCTCTGCCGTAGGTGACTACCTTTGGAAACCGCAAGCCTTTAAAAAGGCTTGACCTAAACTTTAAGCTTCTTGGAGAAGTTCACTAATTCATTAGAAATTAAAAAGAGAGGCACTTTCGAGCCTCTCAGGTTTGCAATATACATTATTTTATTTTAAACTTAGATTCCTGTTGAGCAATACAGATACCTATATCAAAGAATGGCTTGATATTATCCTCCTTGCCATTTTTAAGACGCTTAAAGACCTTAGAAATCGGAGAAACCTTTGTCTGCTCGTTCTTTTTAAGTATTGGTATTCCATTTTCATCTACCCACACAAAGCCAGCGTGTTTTAAGCCTGTCCGCAAAAGCACTTCTCCAAGATATGCTCCAAATATAAGAGAAAGCTCCCATATTTCTTCATCTGTTGCATAAATTTTTTTTGTAGCAGGTTCATATTTATCAAGAACCTCCTCAAGCTCCTCTATGCTTTCCCTTTTATAATCGAAATCATAATTAAATCTTTTGCCATGCTCAACGGCTTTCTCTGCAAGGCTTTTCATCTCTAATGCTGTTGGATTATCTTTTTGCTTTTTTCTGAATAAACCCATCAAAAACCGCTCCCCTCTGTTACTGAAACATTTAGCAAATCTCTTATAATTCTTTATTATACCATAATTCGACAATAAAATAAAGCCAAACTATAAAGATATTGCCTACAATTTTTATAGAAAAAGAAAAATCGGTAAGCTTAATAAACGCTAAGCCTTACCGATTTAAAACTATCTTATTAAATTATTCAGAGAGAAAATCTTCCACTACATCATTAAGCTGTGACACCTCAAGCTCAAGCTCATTACAAAGGTCTACAAGCCGTTTTAAGCGTTTGTAATCTTCGGTTATATCTGTAATCACAAGTTTTCTTTCACCGTTGCTGTATTCGATTCCGTAGATAGTTAATTGTTTTAGTTCATCGTCATATAGTTCTGTAACTGTTATCGAATAATGTTTCAAATTATCACAGCTTTCGTTTTTATTTCCAGCCCCTTAGCACAAATACTATTATACCATATTTTCCTATAATTTCCATTAACAATTTTGTTACTATGGTTTCGTTTGTTTAACATTATATTGACTTTTTAACGGAATAACTGTATAATAATAACTTATTTTGGTGAACTTGTATAAATCTAATTATTTATTTCATTTAAATAATTTTACCTCGATTTGGAAATTATTAAAAAGCTGTTGCTACTGTGGCACAAGTAATATCAACATCATTGTTTTCTGAGAGTATTCTACAACATTCAGAAAGTGTATAACCTGTTGTGACAATATCATCTATAAGCAAAACCCTCTTGCCCTGCAAATTTATTTTATCTATCGGCTTATAAACTCCAATAATATTTTCCGCACGAATCTCGTGATTTAAAGTATGCTGTTCGAGATTATCACGACATTTTATGAGAGTTTCTGCGTAATCTAATTCAAGAATTTTTGCAAGCTCTCTTGCTATAAGCTCGGATTGATTATAGCCTCGCATATGCAATCGCTTTTTTGAAAGCGGTACACTCGTTACCATATCTGCTATAATCTCACTTTCTGCAACTGCATTTGCAAGCACCGCACCAAAGCTTTTATAAAACTCTCGTTTCCCACGAAATTTATATCTCGCTAAAGCGTCACGAATCTTGCTGTCATACATAAAAGCGGAAACACATTCGTTTCCGCTTGGTATAGTTCTTATATAAGGCTCTTTTGGAAATTCCGAACGGCATTTATCACATTCAAGCCTTCCTCTTTCAATAAGCTTTAAGCAATACGGACATTTTCTCGGAAAAAATAAATCTAATAAGCTCACAGCTACCCCACCTTATTTATACCCGAAGTATCAAGGCTTGAAAGACTTTCCTTGAAATCAATCCCGAAAGCATTTCCATTCGGGAAAATATCAAGAAGTGGAACCATTACAAATGCCCTTTCAAGAAATCTCGGGTGCGGAAGTGTAAGTGCTTCATCATTTCGAGTTTCATTCTCGATAAGAATTATATCAATATCTATAATTCTTGGAGAATTTTTATAAGGGCGAAGTCTGCCCATTTTAGCCTCAATGCCTAAACAAGCCCCCATAAGCATTTCCGGCGAAAGTTCGGTTTCTATCATAACACAGCAATTATAGAAATTCTGCTGTTCATCGGGTGTTTCAAATGGCTCTGTTTCATAGATTGCTGAAGCTTTAACAAGCTCTGTATCAATCAAAAGTGACAAAGCCTCAATCGCTCCCTTGAGATTTTCCAGACGATTGCCTATATTCGTGCCTAAACAAAGTATAGCCTTTCTCATTTATTCAGACTCCCTACTTCTTGTAATATCGACTGCAACATATCCAAAATCTGCTGCTATCGGTGCATTAGGCTTTTTCAAGCAAACTCTTACACTCTTAGCAAGGCTAAATTCCGCAAGAATACAATCTGCAACAGCCTGTGCCGCCGTTTCGATTAAATCGTATCGGTTTTCGGTCATAACACGCTTTATGCTTTGTGCTGCCTGCGAATAGTTTATTGTAGCCTCGAGATTATCTGTTCGACAAGCCTCACTCAAATCAGCGAAAATATCAACATCTAATATAAATAGCTGTCCACGCTCTTTCTCGAAATCTCGCACACCATGATAGGCATATATCCTCAAATCCTTAATAGCAATCCTGTCCATTATATCCCCTCACAATAGAATCCGCTACCCTTGCCGCCTGAACTGCTTCTGCAACATCGTGTACCCTTATAATGTCTGCACCCGATGTAATAAAGAAATTGTATGTGCCGCAATAGTTCCTGCGAGTCTTTGGTCAAATGGCGGATTTCCACAAGCCGCACCTATAACCCTTTTTCTTGATGCACCTATGAGAATTGCACATTCATCTACACGATATTTTCCACATTCTCTAAGGATTTCAAGGTTCATACTATGTGTTTTATTAAAGCCTATTCCTGGGTCAAGGCAAACTCTTTCTCTTGCTATACCATACTTATCACATTTTTCTATGACAGATTCAAAAAATTCTTTGATGCCGTCTGCTTTATCGTGCATAATAATACAACCGCAATCAGATTTTGCAGAGATTTTATACATTTCCTCATCTACATAGCCTGTAACATCGTTAATTATATCTGCACCGTATTCAAGGGATTTTTTCGGCAACAGAAGGATAGAATGTATCAATAGAAATCGGCACGCTTACAGCCTTTCTGACAGCCTTTAAGAAAGGAATAAGGCGGTTTTCTTCCTCCTCAGCAGAGATTTTTGTATATCCCGGACGAGTGGATTGAGCACCTATATCAATAATATCCGCACCGTCATTCTGCATTTGAATAGCGTGTTCAACAGCGGAATCTATGTTAAACCATTTTCCGCCATCGGAGAATGAATCTGGAGTAACATTGAGTATGCCCATAACATAAGTTTTTCACCAAGTGGGAGAGTATAGTTTCTTGCTTTAAATACCTTTTGCATAGTTATCCTCCAATATATAAGCTAAAGAAAAAAGAATACAGATAAAAGTTTCGCACAAGCCTTTTTAAAGCGGCGTGACGCCGCAGTCAAGACGCGGAATCGCTTGGATTTGCCTCGCTCGTAGTAAGTGTGAGGGAAGGTAATGGACGCGGTCGTGGAAATTCCCAATGAACTACCAAGTGATGAGCCACCGCCCCCAAGATGTGAAATTGCTCGGATTTACCTCGCTCGATATTCACAATTTAAGCTAACTACTGCGAAAAATTTCTTCTCATTCTTATTTATTTGTCAAAAGCGACATTACTTCGGCTCTTGTCTTTGCATCAGTTCTAATTGCTCCCCTTAATGCTGAAGTCATTGTCTTAGCACCGGCAGCTCTTGCTCCTCGCATCGTCATACATAAATGTTCCGCCTCTATAACAACTGCTACACCCAAAGGCTCTAAATTATCATATAAGAAATCAGCAATTTCTGTTGTCAATCTCTCCTGAACCTGTGGCTTTTTTGCAAAACAGCTTACTATTCTCGCAAATTTCGACAAGCCGATTATCTTTCCATTCTTAGGTATGTATGCAATATGTGCTACACCTACAAATGGCAAAAGATGATGCTCGCACACTGAATACATTGGTATATCACGAACTATTACAAGCTCTTGTTCCTGTTCCGGGACATTGAATATCTTGAGGTATTTCTTAGGGTCATCATCTAAGCCTGCGAAAATCTCCTCATACATATTAGCTACTCTCTTTGGCGTTTCGAGCAAGCCCTCTCTATCGACATCTTCTCCGACTGCTGATAAAAAGTTCCTTTACGGCAGCCTCTACTCTTTGCTTATCTATCATTGTTAATCCCTCTCTCTAAGATTCTTCGCTATCGCTGGTATAAGCCAAAACAACTCTTACAAGTGACGCATTTTCATTTTTCACAATTGAAAGTCCATCTCTGTCGATTTTATGCTCATCGTCAAGCTGTTCGTTTGCCGAATTAACATAGGAATAAAACTTATATGGCTGATTAAAGAACAGAGTATTTATATACTCCTCATATTGCATTTCCTTGCCAAACATTATCGGAAGATACTTTTCCTTACTGTTTGCGGCATTTATCAAAGCCGAGATAACCTTATTGTTGGTTTCCTCATCAAATGTTGTAATTACCGCCGCATTTTTGGAGTAATATCCAGCCTGTGTAGAGGTACATTGCGGAATAAAGAAATTGTATCTTAAATCATTTTCTTTGCTTTGGTCAAGGCTCACTTCATCAACAATCGGGCTTATAGTATGGCTTGTTTTTATCATTTCGTCATCAATATTAAAGAAATCATAAATCGCACCATTGGTTGTATCGTCCCATGTAGAATCAAGATGATACCATTCATCATCTATTTTAACAACATTCCACATATGGCCTACGCCCTCACTGTCGCCACGAATGGTCATACATTCTATACCGCTTAGATTTAACAAGAGCTGCATAGATTTTGCATATCCCTCACATACAGCCTCGCCTTTAACAATAGAACCATAAGCAGAAAAATACTCCCAACCATCGCTAAGGCTTGCAACTGTACCTTTATATATGCAGTTATTTATGACGAAATCGTGCATAAACCTTTCTCTTTCAAATTCGCTCATTCCGTCCTCAAGAGATGCCATAACTCTATTTACAGCACTATTAAGAACTAAATATTTTTTCTCACATTCGTCTGCGGATATTACAGAATAAAATTCCACCATAGTATCCTCGCCAACATAAGCATAACCAAAAAGATTATCGAGCCAGAATATATGCGGATTATCAAAAACAAAAGCATTTATTGAACGGCGGATTTCGCTTTCCGACATATGAATGCCCTCAATATTAACCCTTTCAGTGCGATAATGGTCGTTCTCGTCCTTAGTTTCGCTTATGATAGTAACACTTTTAGTGATGAGGTCATAAAGCTTTTTCTCAGATTCTGAACTAAGTGATTCTCTGCCCTTTGTTGTTTTTATAGGCTTATAATAAGGAGATTCCGAAAAATCTTTTATTGTAACAGTACGATAAGAAAGCCCAGTATCATCACCATCTATGTTTACAGCATTTATCGTATCGGGGCTGGTAGATTTATTATCTATAATAGTAGTTCTGCCAAGATTTATAAAATAGATTGTACAGCAGGTGAAAATTGCTGTAAGAAGAATAAAAAATAGAACATATATAATTCTTGAAGTAGTTTTTTTCATCTGCTATCCTCCATAAATAATTTGATTAAATAAGCGGCGAATTTCACTGATTGAAAACGCCGCTCAGTTCTTAAAAATCTTTACTTTCTCTGTGATGCCTTTATATTCTGTCTTGCTTTTTTAAGCTCTGCAAGCGTCTTGCTCATATCATCATCAGCTTGCTTCATAATGTCATCTATGTATTCCGCCGCAGCTTTTCTCATCTCGCCAGATTTCATCTTTGCATCGCTTATCATCTCGCTTGAGCGATGCTGTGCCTGTCGGACTATTTCGCTCTTGGCTACCATCTTTCTTGCCCTGTCTTCAGCAGAATGAATTATAGCCTCTGCCTCTTGATTAGCCTGACTTATAATTCTGTTTCTATCAGCAACAATTCCTCTTGCCTGACGGATTTCCTGTGGAAGATTAGCCCTAATCTCATCAAGAATATCCTTAAATCCTGTCACACTTACTATTGCTTTGTCCTTGCTGAGAGGCAATTTTGCAGAAGCATCTATCATCTCATAAAGGTCATTTATCATTGTTTCTACACTAATATTATTATTCATAACAACTATTCCTTTCTCAATCTTTCTATAATTTCATCATGAACACATTCGGGGACAAATGATGATATATCTCCGCCAAGCTGTGCCACCTGCTTGACGATACTTGAGCTTAGGAACATATTCTCTGACCTTGTTGTAAGGAAGATTGTTTCAAGCTCAGGATTAAGCTTTTTATTAGTAAGTGCCATCTGAAATTCATATTCAAAATCAGATAAAGCACGAAGCCCTCTGACTATTGCAGTAGCATTTTTCTGTGCCGCAAAATCCGCAAGCAAACCATCAAAGCTTGTAACTTCAACATTAGGCAAGTCTGAGGTTGCCTTTTCTAAAAGCCTTACTCTTTCTTCTGCTGTAAAGCAAGCCTGTTTATTCATATTATGTAAAACTGCTACGATAATTTTATCGAACATCTTTGAGGCTCTTGTAATAATATCAATGTGTCCTACGGTAACAGGGTCAAAGCTACCTGAACAAATAACTGTTTTCATCTATCCGACCACCCTCTGAATGTTTATTATAGCATACTTTCGTGAATATATGCTGTCAGCATAATTTTGCCATAGCGATATTGCTTTTTGATAACAAACTCCCCAATCTGATTCGGAAGCTCCTCATCTCTTGGGTGTTCACAGATTATTTTTCCTGTTCTGTTCATAAATATAGGCAAAATATCAAGGGCTTTCTCAAGCAAACCCTTTCTATAAGGCGGGTCGAGAAAAGCAATATCGAATTTCTCGTCACAACCCTTTAAATATGAAATCGAATCAGAAGACTTAACCTCGGCATTCTCAGAAAGCCCTGTTGTTTCAAGGTTACGGTTTATAACAGCAAGCGAACTCTTTGAGGAATCAACTAATATAGCTTTTTTTGCTCCTCTGCTGAGTGCCTCTATACCCATCTGTCCAGAGCCTGCGAACAAATCAAGAAATACTCTGCCCTCAAGCTCAAACTGAATTATTGAGAAAACAGCCTCCTTAACCATATCGGTAGTAGGTCTGACATCGTTGCCACTAAGTGTTTCAAGCTTTCTTCCTCCCGCCTTACCTGTAATAACTCTCATCCAATTTCACTTCCTTCAGAAAATCATTTTATAAACCATATAATAAAAACATTATAGCACATACTGACAAATTATGCACTAATTATTTAGTACGCTTTACCAATTCAATCGAATTTTTTTCGTTCCTTAATGATGATGTTAAGGGCTTTGCCCTTAAAACCCACGAGGGACGCTGTCCCTCGACCCTGCGAGCCTTTGAAAAGGCTCGAGCGAAACTTTTAATTGTTTTAGAGAAAAATTATTATTTAGATTTAACGGTTATAATAAAGCCATCTACATTATTTCCTGAAATCTCATAATCACAATCCTTTGGAATAGCTATCTGAGTTACATCGCCATCTTCATATGCTTTCTCATACCACATACTCCATGTTGTGCCGTCTTCTGCACTTACTGTTAAAGGATTATCCTTTGTATTATTCTTAATCTTATCAAGATATTCCTCAAGGCAAAGATTATTCTGTTTCATATATATTGCATGAGGTATGCCAACATAACGATAATGCCAAGGTTCATAGTAATATCCTGTTATATCTACCTTATCCTCAGGATAACGAACTATAAAGCCATAATTCGCACAATTATTTAAGAACCATTCATCATTGCCAGTTCCGTCAAAAGCTATACCATTCTTCTCCGTAGCATTATAGTGGTCAACATCAAAAACATAGCCAGTCTGGTGGTCACTATATCCCGGAGGTGCAACAAGGTTTACGCCTGCCTCTGGGTCACTATTGAGTTCGTCTTGATAAAGCCCTTCTTGTGTAGCATAGCTTCTATATGCACAAGCAATATAAAGGTCGCTTTCGCCATAAATACTATAAAAATCATCGAACATCTTATTTGTTGTATCAACAATAGATTTATTTATCATAACATTAGTATCCGCAACAGTATATGTGTTCGTTTTATAGTCATAGAGTGAAACCGCATCTTCACCATCAACATAAGATGGATAAGCCTTATTGACAAGTATAAGACTTCCCTTATGAACATCATTATTATCAAGCTTTATAGCCTGCTGTGTGCCATCAAGTTTTGGTGCCGGCTGAACCTTAGGCTTAGAAGCTTCAGCTTTACTTGTGTTTTTGCTTTCAAACTTGCTGTTACTATCAGAAACAGCAGAAACAGTTTCCGATGAGGTATTCGCAGAGGAATTAGCCACTTTATTATCAGATTTTGAGCTAAGCAGATAACAAAGCGTAAATAATATACAAATTATTATAAGTAAGAAAAGCATTACTTTAAACTGCTCTTTACTCTCTTTATCAAAAAATTTCTTTTCCAAGATAGCATCTCTTTTCCAAATTTATTTTATGTCTTAGAAATATTATAGCCGAATTTTTTAAGCATATTTTACTCAAATGAATAAACAACAAAAATAATATTAAAATTGTCGGATTCGATTTAATTACACACAGTATAACATAATCATTAATTTTTGTCGAGTAGCATACCTTAAGCAAGCTTGATTGTAATACTTGAATTTGATATAATAAAGTATATAATAAGATTTTCTTAGGGAGATTGCTATGAAAATAATAAAATCAATTCCGAAAAATGATGGCTTCTATATGCCCGCTGAATTTTCCCCACACTATGGCTGTATAATGATTTGGCCTGAGCGTGGTGATTCGTGGCAGTATGGCGGATATGAGGCAAGAAAGGCTTTCATAAAAGCTGCTGAAATTATAGCGAAATCAGAAAAATTAACAGTTCTTGCTTCTGAGGCTCAATATAACAATGCTCGTGCTGTGCTTGCGGAAAACATTCGTGTTGTTGAGCTTTCAACAGATGATTCGTGGGCAAGAGATACTGCTCCTACTTTCGTAACTAACGGCAAAACAATCCGTGGAATAGACTGGAATTTCAATGCTTGGGGAGGTCTTGTTGACGGACTTTATTTTCCTTGGGAGCGTGACCGCCAGCTTGCAAGAAAGCTTTGCGACCTCTACGATGTTGATGTATACGATGAGAGAGATTTTATCCTTGAGGGCGGCTCTATTCATTCAAACGGTGCTGGTACTATTCTTACAACCGAAGAATGTCTTTTGAGTGAGGGCAGAAATACCCATATGACAAAAGCTGAAATTGAACAAAAGCTCAAAGATACCCTCGGTGCAGAAATCATTTGGCTACCATATGGAATATATAATGATGAAACCAACGGACACATTGATAATATCTGTGCTTTTACCTCCGAAACAGATGTTGTTCTTGCGTGGACTGATGATGAAAACGACCCACAATATAAGCTTTCTTCAGCTTGTCTTAAAGCTCTCGAAAATTCCACAACCGCAGACGGCAGGAAAATTACTGTCCATAAATTGCCCTTGCCTAAGCCCGTACTCATCACCGAACACGAATGTGAAGGTCTTGACACTATGGACGGCTTACCGACAAGAACGGCAAACGAGCGACTTGCCGCATCTTATGTAAATTTTTACATTTCAAATGGTGCAATCGTTATGCCATTCTTTAATGATAAGAATGACGAAATCGCACGAAATATTCTTGCGTCACTATTTCCAACAAGAGAAGTTATTGGTGTTTATGCAAGGGATATTCTTATTGGCGGCGGTAATTTTCACTGTCTGACACAGCAAATACCCCTTAGCTAATGCACTAATCTTAGACAATTAAAAGTTTCGGTGGCGTGCCGCCACTGTCAAGACGCGGAATCGGTTTTGCAAGCAAAACCTCGACATTCTAAATCAACTTATGTTGACGCGGTCGGGAAAACTACCGAACGGGCGAACACAGTTCGCCCCTACGATTAAATTTCTTTAAGATACTCAAAAGTTTCGCTCGAGGCGGCGAGCCGCCGCCCCCAAGACGCGGAATCGGTTTTGCAAGCAAAACCCCGACATTCTAAATCAACTTATGTTGACGCGGTCGGGAAAACTACCGAACGGGCGAACACAGTTCGCCCCTACGATTAAATTTCTTTAAGATACTCAAAAGTTTCGCTCGAGCCTTTTCAAAGGCTCGCAGGGTCGAGGGACGGAGTCCCTCGTGGGTTTTAAGGGCAAAGCCCTTAACATTCTTTGCTCTCTAAGCGGTGGACTATGTCGACCGCTTAATTCTTTCGTTAGCAACAAAAAATCCCGCAACCAATATAAGTTGCGGGATTCTTTATATCTCTCTGATATTACTTAATATCTCTCTTTTTAAATACTAACATACCTATTGCACAGCTTACAACTATATATGCAAGTGCTACTAATATCGGAATATATATCGTTCCGTTATGATAGCTTTCGGAAACTGCTCCGCCTAATGTTCCTATCCAGTAATAAGCAGCCTGTCCGTATTGATTACTGGTATAAGACATCATCTTTTCTAAATCCGAATCAGAAGTATCGTTCATAATAGTTACTACATTAAACATAGTAATAATTACTGGGACAAGATAATGTGCACAAAGTGTTATTGCAATAGTACCACCATTTGTGCGAATAAGGTAGGCTACCATAGCTATAAGTGATACATAGCCTATAAGTATGAGAATATCCACTCCATATATGGTAAAAAGCTCTGTGAAGTAGCCATCACCAAAACCACCTGCTGGAGTTCCAAGAAAAATCAAACCGAAAATAACACAGCTTACTGCAAAGCAAAGTGTAATTATAAAAGCCTCTACTACACAAACAATAATCTTTGATAAAAATATGTATTCTCTCTTGAAACCTCTTGCAGCAATATTTTTAAGAGTTCCTGCATTATACTCTATTGTGATAAAAAGGCAGACACCGATTATTACAAGTATAAACCAATCACCCGTTGGAGAAATTATAGTTGGCAAGATATTTTTTAATGTAATTATCTGTGTTGACATCATAGCACTGCTAACGGTATCTGTCATTGATTGCATCATATTATTTAATTGTGAATCAAGAAACATTGAGATTGCCGCCATTGCTGCAGCAATTATTGCACATACATAAAAGCTTTTCATCTTAAAAAGCTTATAAAAATCTGATTTTAATAGATTTTGCATTATTTTGTACCACCTTTCTTTATAAAAAACAATTAACCCATTCTTTCAACGAAGTAATTTTCGAGGTCACTGCCAGCTGTTGTCAACGATTCTACAACTACATCATTCATAAACAAAGCCTTTGTAACTGAGCCTGTATCTTCAATAGCCGAACCAATAACAACTGCACCATTATTATTGATAGAAAGTGTTGGAACTGTTCCATATTTATCTGCAAGAAGATTTGATATAATCTGCTTTGCCTTTTCAGGATTATTTGTTTTGATAACAGTAGTTGCTGTACATCTGCTTATAAGCTCCTCGTGGGTAAGTTCCTCTACAAGCTTACCGTTGCTGATAATGCCATAGCAAGTAGAAAGCTTGCTAAGCTCTCCTAAAATATGGCTTGAAATAAGGACAGTTTTTCCAAACTCCTTATTAAGCTTGATGATAAGGTCACGCACCTCGATAATTCCCGATGGGTCAAGACCGTTGATAGGCTCATCAAGTATGAGAAATTCCGGGTCACCTAAGAGAGCGATTGCTATGCCAAGTCTTTGCTTCATACCAAGAGAATAATCCTTTGCTTTCTTCTTGCCAACATCATTAAGTCCAACAAGATTAAGAAGCTCAGGAATTTTCTCCTCATTTACACCAAGCATTTTACAGAATATGGTGAGGTTCTGCTGACCTGTCATATTAGGATATATTGCTGGGCTTTCAATAAGATTGCCTATTCTTGCACGAGCCTTATAGTTATTCATTCCACCGAAAAACTCAAAATTTCCAGATGTTGGGTTTGCAAGACCAAGCACAAGGCGGATAAGAGTTGTCTTGCCCGCACCATTCTTTCCAACAAAGCCATAAACCTCACCTTTTGGGATATTCATATTAACATTATTTACTGCTAATTTTTCGCCATATTTTTTTGTGAGTTCAAAAGTTCTTAATGCGTATTCCATAGTTTCCTCCTCGAAATCATTCTGTATTATTAAGATGATACAAGTATAGCTGTTCTATCAATTATTGTCAAGAAAATTTTATGATATTTTGCTTAGATATTTGACTTTGCAAATAATTATTATAAAATCACTACCTAAGAATATTTTAACATAACGCTTGACATATTAAGAAAGTAATGGTATCATATGGTTAATTAGTTAAAACTAACTCAATATTTTATTGTTCAAGGAGCTTCTTTATGATTTTTAGAAGTGCCTATTTAATTAATAAACGGTTAGTCTAAGCTAACAAGATAAGGCTTTATATATTTTTTATAACCACACATACACTCGATTTATTTAAAGAAAGGTGATGCAAAATGAGTATTGTTATCGTTGGCGGAAACGAAAGAATGGTTTGCCAGTATGAAGATATATGCAAGAATTACGGTTGCAAAGCGAAAATATTCGTTAAGGAACGGGGTGCTTTAGATAAGAAAATGGGCAATCCTGACCTACTTATCCTTTTCACAAATACAGTTTCTCACAAAATGGTAATCAGTGCCTTAGGCGAGGCAAAACGCAGTAATATACCTGTCTGTCGCTGTCATTCAAGCAGTGCTACCGCTCTCAACAAAATTCTCTCTGAACAGATTGGTGCTTAAAACAAAGGACTGGGAACTTTCATTGGTTCTCAGCCTTTTTCGTAAATTGAACAAAAATTAAAAGTTTCGCTCAAGGCGGCGAGCCGCCGCTCCCAAGACGCGGAATCGCTCGACAAGTCTCGCTCGACACTTGCAAGAGAAGTTTGTTGACGCGGTTGAAGAAACTACCGCTTAGCTGATAGATTTCCCTTAGACAATTAAAGTTTAGGTCAAGCCTTTTCAAAGGCTTGCAGTTTCCAAAGGCAGAGCCTTTGGTCGCTCTCCGCAGAGAGCGAAACACCTTTGGGCTTTGCCCAACATTTATTTTTTCTTAAAATCGGCGGATTTTATCCGCCGATTCATTTTCTTTTGTTAGCAACATCAGGCGGCGAGCCGCCACTCCCAAGACGCGGAATCGCTCGACAAGTCTCGCTCGACATTTGCAAGAGAAGTTTGTTGACGCGGTTGAAGAAACTACCGCTTAGCTGACAGACTTCTCTTAGACACTTAAAAGTTTCGCTCGAGCCTTTGCAAAGGCTCGTAGGTCAAGGGCAACGCCCTTGTCGCTCTCCGCAGAGAGCGAAACACCTTTGGGCTTTGCCCAACATTTATTTTTTCTTAAAATCGGCGGATTTTATCCGCCGATTCATTTTCTTTTGTTAGCAACATCAGGCGGCGAGCCGCCGCTCCCAAGACGCGGAATCGCTCGACAAGTCTCGCTCGACACTTGCAAGAGAAGTTTGTTGACGCGGTCGACGAAATTCCCAATGAACTACCGATTAGCTGATGCACTTCCCCAAGACACTCAAAAGTTTTGCTCAAGCTTTTTCAAAGCTTGCGGTTTCCAAAGGCAGAGCCTTTGGTCGCTCTCCGCAGAGAGCGAAACACCTTTGGGCTTTGCCCAACATTCTTTGCTCCTTAAGCGGTGGACTTTGTCCGCCGCTTAATTTTCTCTCATTAGCAACATTAGGCGGCGAGCCGCCGCTCCCAAGACGCGTAATCGCTCGACAAGTCTCGCTCGACATTTGCAAGAAAAGTTTGTTGACGCGGTTGAAGAAACTACCGCTTAGCTGACAGACTTCTCTTAGGCACTTAAAAATTTCGCTCGAGCCTTTTTAAAGGCTCTGCCGTAGGTGACTACCTTTGGAAACCGCAAGCTTTTGAAAAAGCTTGAGCAAAACTTTTGAGTGTCTAAGGGTAGTTTATTAGCTACGCGGTAGTTTCTTCGACCGCGTCAACAAACTTTTCTTGCAAATGTCGAGCGAGACTTGTCGAGCGATTCCGCGTCTTGTCCTGTGCGGTCACGCACCACTTATTCATCTTCATCGCCATTCGCAGACTGCACTATCATCGTCAAGACCGTTATATCATCATCATGCCCATCACTTCTTCTTGCCGTTGCCTCATCTGTAATCAAGTTTGCCAATTCTTGCGAACTTTTATTCCAATTACGAATAATATTCGCTATCCAATCTTCTCCCGTAGCAACTGCACCATCAGAAAGCATAACTACTATATCCCCAGGCAACAACGCCTCTGTACTATAAGAAAATTCAACATTCGGCAAAATTCCGACAGGCAAAGAGGGCGATTCTATCGAGAAAACCTTTCCACCCTTTCGTATAAAGGTCATTGGTGCTCCAGCTTTCATAAGCTCAATCCCGCCTGTAAACATATCAAAGGAAAGCACATCAAGTGTAGCAAGTGATTCATCACCCGATTTAACCATCAATGCAGAATTTACAACCTTTAAAGCACAATCAAAGCCTAAACCCGCTTTAATTAACTTTGCAATGATGCTTGATGCCATACTTCCATCAACAGCCGCTCTGCCGCCTGTTCCCATACCATCACTTATTACAGCTACCATTCTGCCCATACCATCGCAAAAATACTTGAAATGGTCGCCACAAAGTCTGCCGTTTCCGCAGATATGCTGAGCCGTTGCAATATCAACATCATATACAGGTCTTTCGCTGAAAACTATCCTACATCTGCCATTAACCATAGTAACCGCCGGATTTTCAAATCTTCTTCCGCAAAGCTTAGAAACCTCTCTTGTCAGCACAGACCTTTTCAGCACACTTCTTTCCGTATCGGCAGTTTCAATCTCAACGCTCATTCTGCCAAGCCTGTCTATGCGACAGCTTATATCCATAGGAACATAACCCTCATCTTTCATCATAACGCTTATTCTGTGTGCAGCGTCTGTATCAAATTTTTCGTAGCTTTCGTATTCCTCAGCCATTTCTCCGAGAATTTCGCCTAAACCGCAAAACTGTCCTGCAACAACTGCACGAACCTCATCAACTCTGCGTTGAGCCGCCTCATAGGTGATATAATTATCGTAATTGCGATTGACAGCATTAGCCATTTCGTGTATCTTGCAACAGCGTTTACGGAAATCCTGTCGAAAATCGTCCTCTGTTACTTCGCCATTCTTGCGTAAAACCTCATCAAGACAATCAAAGCTCGCAATCGTTGCGCCGTGTTCCCTCTCCCAGCAATAGGTTTTAAGTCCACAGCGTCTACAAGTTTCAGAAACAGCTTTCTTATAAACTCCGCTCATATCTGGCGAAACTACCTCTGCAAGCTTTTGTGCAACATCTTCAACATCACTCGAAACATCAGAAAGTGCTTTAGATGCAAAATCTAAACGCATAATAACCGACCTTCGCAAGCCCTCACAGCGTGTATCGCTATCCTTCTCCATAAATATCGCACCGAGAAATCTTCCCGTATCCTTTGGCAAGATTATAAATATCAAGCTCGCCGCCAATACTTCATAAAGTCCGAGTATTACAAGTGTTAAATCTCCTGTCTGCATAGAAATTATGCCATTGCATAGTATAAACGCTATGGCTGAAGCCAGTCTGCCTGCTGTTGAGAACATACCTGCCATAAGTCCTCCGAAAGCATACGAACCCGCAAGAAAGCTCATCTCCGAGCTTGAAAGGCTCATTACTATTCCTGCAGAAATTCCTGCGATAGCACCTCCCGAAATACTGCCATATCTCGCACAGAAAAGTATCGCAACTACTGATAAAATTCTTCCAATAGAAAGTGAACCTATTGTTATGCTCGAAAATGACAGTATCATTATGCAAAGTGAAAGTACAAGGCAAGAAATTTCTGGTATAGATAACATTCCAAGACTTTTTGTACCATAGGATATTGTTATAGTCCTCGAAAGGAAATACGCCCCTGATGAACCAAGCACCGCCTCTATCATATAAAGTACCATACTTCTGCCCGAAAATCCGCTTACACTCATCATAGCCAAGCCTGTTGCAATTAGTGCCATAAATGTTATTATCGGTGCAAACAGCTTGCTTTTTCGGATTCTTGCTATGTCATTCAAGGTCCATCTTATCGCTGCAAGGGCAATCATAGCTGTAACATAACGAATAGTATTTCCTGTACCGCTTATAGTACAATAGCCAATAGCCGCTCCAAAAACGCTTGCAAGCATATTTTTGAATGGTGCTGCCGCCATAATAGATATACCAAATGGAGCATATGAGCCAAAAACAGCAGCACGAGAAGCTATAAATCCTGAAATAAAATAAACTATCTGGACAAATGCTCCACGAGAAGCAATATTCCCGAAAGCTTGTCCACAGCCACCTCTTATTCTCATTACTAATTCTCTCACAATATCAATCCTTTTCAATTTAAACAGTCTTTATGATTGATATTGTAACGCACGGGAAATAAAATAATTGTCAAAAATTGGTAATTTCCCAAAATCATTAAAATAAAAGTTTGCTGACACGGTCGAAGAAGCTATCACTTAACTGATAGACTTTTCTTAGACACTTAAAAGTTTCGCTCGAGCCTTTTCTACACCAGCTTTGCTGGTGAAAGCTGCTCGTAGGTCAAGGGCAACGCCCTTGTCGCTCTCCGCAGAGAGCGAAACACCTTTGGGCGAAGCCCAACATTCTTTGCTCCTAAATCGGTGGACTTTGTCCACCGATTCATTTTCTTTCATTAGCAACATTAGTCAAAAAGGGCGGACTTTGTCCGCCCTTTGGGGGCAAGAGATGTTAAGGGCTTCGCCCTTAAAACCCACGAGGGACTCCGTCCCTCGACCCTGCAAGCCTTTAAAAAGGCTTGACCTAAACTTTAAGTGTCTTTGGGAAGGGCATCAGCTAATCGGTAGTTCATTGGGAATTTCGTCGACCGCGTCAACTAACTTATTTTGAAAATGTCGAGCGATTCCGCGTCTTGGGTGCGGCGACTCGCCGCCTAAACTTTAAGTGTCTTTGGGAAGGGCATCAGCTAATCGGTAGTTCATTGGGAATTTCGTCGACCGCGTCAACTAACTTATTTTGAAAATGTCGAGCGATTCCGCGTCTTGGGTGCGGCGACTCGCCGCCTAAACTTTGAGTGTCTTGGGGAAGTGCATCAGCTAATCGGTAGTTCATTGGGAATTTCGTCGACCGCGTCAACTAACTTATTTTGAAAATGTCGAGCGAGACTTGTCGAGCGATTCCGCGTCTTGGGTGCGGCGGCTCGCCGCCTAAACTTTAAGTGTTTTAGGATAGCCTGTTAGCTAAGCGTAGATACAAATCTTTATTATTTATATTTAGAATACTTGCTTTTTTTCATAGACTTTTTCTTATAGCGTTCTCGGCGTACCGATTTATCTATCGAATTCGCCCCACTTATATTCGCAAAAATCACAATCAAAGCCGCCATAGCCACAACAGCCACCAAAGCCCACATTATTATACCAATTATAGGGACACCTTCATTTGTTTCTGGAATTTCTATACCTATATTATCTGGTATAGAAAGCTCAGCAGTATTTTCTATTTTATAATCATATAGTGCAAGCACTTTAAGGCTCGGCACTACAACAGCCGCAGCAAAAAGAATTAACGCAATAAAAGTCGAAAGCCTTTTCAAAGTCCTCACCTCATAAATCATTTAAAAATAATTCTACCATAAAAATAAGCTATATAAAAGAGTTATGGAAAAATAAATAACTACATCAGCATATGAAAATCACTAAAAAAATATTTTCAACCTCTTACATAAAAATAACAAAATGGCAAATAATATAAAACTTATATCAAAAAAGCTCGAGCCATCGTTAAATTTATTTCATATATATCATAATTCTACATTTTATTCATTTCATTATTTGTAAAAATTATTATAATTTTATTAAACAGTTGAAATTATACAAATTTTACGGTATAATATATTAGCAAAGTGTTGTGGCTGACTATTTACTAAGCTGATTTTTAAAAAATAAGTCTAATAGACCGCTATAATGAAGTTATGAGGGTGGTATATATCAATACTGGAGCATGGATATTTCTTGGCGTAGTATGTGCCTTATTGATAATTGGAATAGTTATTACATATAAAGTAAAGAGAAAAATAAGAGATTTTTCCCGACAAGCTTTTGGAACAGACAACTTGCTTGAAGGATACAAGCAAACAAAAGAAAGTCTTGCAGAAACTCCTCGGTCACTTCACGCTATGACAAATGCACTTTTGCCAGCAATAAGCCGAGATTTTCCCGAATTTGATTATGCACAATTTCGCCAAAAGGCCGAAAATATGCTTCGTGCATATTTTAATTCGATAGAGGCTAAAAACCTTAGAGAGCTTGAAGCTGTTTCTGCAACAGATAGCATTAAAGATAAGGTTCAGGGAATAATTTCAGACCTCGCATCTATGAACAGAACTCAACACTTTGACGAGGTCACTATCCACAAAACCGAATTATCCAACTATGAAACCAAAAAAGGCTATTGCGTAATCACTCTTGAATCTGCTGTCGGACTTTATGATTTCATTACAGATGAAAACGGTAAAGTCGTAGGTGGAGATAAATCTCTGAAACGGCAGACAGTTTATTCTCAAGAGCTTATCTATATTCAAGACCCTGATAAGATGCAGCAGGCAGGTTTCTACTCTTCAATCAGTCTTTCTTGCCCGAACTGTGGTGCTCCGATTAAAAAACTCGGAACAAAATTCTGCGAATACTGCGGTTCTGGCGTTAAAGAAATAAATATCAGAAGCTGGAGCTTCAACGATATAAAAGAATTAAACACGCAAACTAAAAAATATTATTAAATGGGAGATGTTTTATTATGGGTATTATCAGAGCAGCTATTGACTCAATCGGCGGCGGTCTTGCTGATTCATGGTTGGAGGTTATCGAGCCATCAGAAATGGACATGAGAACTGTTTTTGCACCTGGTGTATCAGTTCCACAAGGCAGAAATGATAAGCGTAACAGCAATACAAAGGGTACTTCAAATACAGTTTCCAACGGTTCTATCATTCATGTTTACGAACATCAGATGATGATTCTCGTAGACGGCGGTGCTATCGTTGACTACACAGCTGAACCTGGTTACTTCAAGGTTGATAACTCTTCCTTGCCATCACTCTTTAATGGTCAGTTTGGTGCAAGCGTTAAAGAAACCTTTAACCGTATCAAGTTTGGCGGCACAACTCCTGGCGTTCAGAAGGTATTCTACATAAATACCGCCGAAATGGCTGGTATCAACTTCGGCACAAAGACACCTATCAACTATTATGATGGTGTTTATGATATGGATTTGAACGTTCGTGCTTTTGGTAAATTCTCAATCGCACTTACAGAAAACCCACTCGAATTCTATAAGAAGGTTATTCCAACATCTGCTGTCACAAATAACGAGGCTGTCGATATTGGTGACCTTATCAACGAAAACTACATTATGGAGTTCCTCGATGCTCTTCAGCAGGCTCTTACAGAAATTTCTGCTAATAATGTAAGAATTTCTCAGATAAGCACAAGAGCTAACAGAGACCTCCTCAAGAGTACAATTTCTGACCTTCTCTATGAATCCTGGAGAAGAGACCGTGGTATCGTTATCGGCGATGTAGGCGTTACAGTTTCCTACGACGACGAAACAAAGAAAATCCTTACAGAGCGCAACAAGGGTGCTATGCTTAAGGACGCAACTATCAGAGAAGGCTATGTACAGGGTTCTGTTGCAAGAGGCCTTGAGGCAGCTGGCAGCAACGCAAATGGCTCTATGGCTGGCTTTATGGGTATGGGCATTGGTATGAATGCCGGCGGTAACTTTATGGGTGCTGCTTCTAACAACAATATGCAGCAAATGCAGATGCAACAGCAGGCACAACAACAGGCTCAACAGCAGGCCGCTTATCAGCAACAACAGCAACAGGCACAGCCTCAACAGCCTCAGTCCGAGCCTGCTCCAGCACCAGCTCCTGCACCAGCAGCAGATGGTTGGACCTGTTCTTGTGGTAAGACAGGAAACATAGGTAAAAGTTCTGTGCAGAATGTGGCTCACCAAAGCCAGCTCCTGCTGATAATGGTCCATGGACTTGTCCTGAATGCGGAAATCAAAATAGTGGCAAATTCTGTGCTAACTGCGGAACAAAAAAACCAGAAAAGCCAAAGAAGATTAAATGTGACAAGTGTGGATATGAGCCTGATATGAGCGGTCCTATTCCAAAGTTCTGCCCTAACTGTGGTGACCCAATCAATGAAGGCGATATGATTTAATGCTTTGCTAAAATTTAATGGAAGGTAGGTAGCTCCGTCTTAATCGGTGGGGCATAAAGCTTATGAGTACAGTTGCATATAAGTGTATAAACTGTGGCGGTCCACTTGAATTTAATCCTGCAAAGCAGATGTTCTCTTGCGAATACTGTAGAAGTGATTTTACAGAAAAAGAACTTAAAGACCATTTCGGCGAGCTTGATGAAAAGCTTAACGATGAAAATAACAAGGTTGACGAAACTCAGACCGAAGATGATGAATTTGGCTTTGGCGGTGTGCTTTTCTCTTGCCCAAACTGCGGTGCAGAGGTTGTCACAGACGAAACCACAGCAGCTACTGAGTGCGTATATTGCCATAGTCCAGTCGTTCTTTCGGGCAGACTTGCAGGCGATATGAAGCCAAATCTTGTTATTCCGTTTGGTTTTACAGAAAAAGACGCAAAAGAAAAATTCTATGCTATGTGTAAGAAAAAGTGGTTCTTGCCAAAAGATTTTGTTTCGGACGCACACATAGAACAGATGAAGGGTGTCTACTATCCATATTGGCTCGTAGATTCAGATAAGGCAGGCTCTTGTAACGCTACCGGTAAGAAATATAGAACATGGCGTTCAGGCGATTATGAGTATAAAGAAACAAAGACTTATTCTATCTCAAGAATGGGTAATATTGCTTTTCAAAAGTTCCCACAATCAGCTCTAAGTAAAGAAGACCACCATATGATGAAATTCGTTAATCCTTATGATAATGAGGCTTTAACCGATTTCTCTATGTCTTATCTTTCTGGTTTTCAGGCTGAAAAGCGTGATACAGAGAGGGCAGATGTTCAGGAGCAGGTCGATAAGGAGCTTCTCGAATACTCAAAGAAAATATTCAAGGATACAATGTCACAATATGACAGCGTAACCCTCGACAATATTCAAATGAATACAGTTCAGGAAGATTGGAAATACGCACTTTTCCCAGTCTGGCTTATGACCTATAAATATAAGGATAAGCAAAAGAGATTTTTTTGCTATCAATGGTCAGACAGGTAAGACATATGGTGAATTGCCATGCTCACTCGGAAAGCTTGCACTTTTCGGAGCAGGATTATTCGTAGTGCTTAGTGCGATAATTTTCGGATTGGGGTATTGTCTATGAGAAATATAGTAAGAAAATCCTCCGCACTTATAGCGGTGCTTATGGCTACAATGCTTTTTGCAGGAATAAGCTGTTTTGCATATGAGCAAGATAATATTTCAACTGAGCCAGAAACCTCTGTCAGCGAACTTGCAGATAACGAGGCCGTAGAAGCCCAAGAGATTCAGCTTTACGAAGCTCAAACATCAGAAGATAAGTCTCTTGGAAAGAGTCTTGCAATAGGGGCTCGGCTCGGGCTTTGTAATTACCCTGATTGTATGTATCTGCATTTATTCCTCATACAAAAAGCACGGTGCAACAGAGCCATATAAGTATGATGAAAACGCAAAACTCACACTTATAGATTCATCTGATGTGCTTGTCGATACACACATTGAAAAACGCAAAATAGAAAAAGATAATGATTAATACCAAAAGGCTTGAAATCTTAATTAGATTTCAAGCCTTTTTCATAAAAATAACTGCCCCATTTTTATAATAAATAGGGCAGCTGCTTATATTATTCTGCTAATAAATTTGTTATATTATCTATATCCAGATACCAAGTACCATCTATTTTTATGAAACACATTTCAGAAATGGTTGAATTTCCTACCGCATCAGCTGCTTTAACCTCTGTTATAACAGTCGCCTTGGCAGCTCCCTCTATTTTTGCTGTTGAATCATATTTGTTATTATATTTCTCTGTCAGCTCAGAGAGGTCTTTGTCGTCTTTATAAAGCACCTCGCTCTGTACTTCATAAACAATCTTAAAATCTGTTCCATACTTTTTTTTATTGCTACGATTTTCTTGCCACAGCTTATCCTCGCAATCAAGAACCATATCATCATACTTATTATAATTTTTGTTAGTTTCTAAAGTATAATTTATATATTCCTTTGGCAAGATTTCCATATATTCGTTGGCATCTATTTCCTGAATAGCATCAAGCTCTTTTTCTATAACTGTCGTATAGCTATTATGATTTGAGAATAGGTCTACACACATAATAATTACCACTAATGTTATAAATAGTACGGCAATTACACTTATTACAGCAAGAAGTATCGTATGCCTTTTGCTCGATGTTGACTCATTTTCGCTGACCTCTGCACCACAGAAGCCACAGTATTTACGACCTTTTTCTATGGATTTCCCGCATTTTGTGCAGACCATTTCAATCACCCTAAGTAAGATTATGCTATTATTGTAGTTTATTATTCAGAAGTTGTCAACTTAAAACTATATTATAAAAGAATCCACATTAATCAGCAGAACTTTTTTCTATCTTAGAACTAATTTAAGACACTTAAACGCCCTGCTTATAATTAACTTGATTTCAAAATCAACAAAAAAATCTCTGATGCTTAACATTAAAACATCAGAGATTTTATAATTTGCTAAATAGAAATTTTCTTTTCTATAATATCTGCTGCTTCATCAGCTGGCTCATTTATAATGGACTCTATTCTGCCACTATCAGAAATCTTTGCAAATTCCGAATCTATCGGGAATCTTGCAAGAATATCAACACCATAAGCCTTTGCAACCTCATCAAGCTTACTTTCACCGAAAGGATAGAGTCGCTTGCCACAATCAGGACATTCAAGATAACTCATATTCTCAATAACGCCAAAAATAGGAACCTTCATCATCTTAGCCATTTTAACAGCTTTTTCTACAATCATAGAAACAAGCTCTTGTGGAGAAGTAACTATAACAATTCCATCAAGAGGAATTGATTGAAAAACTGTCAGCGGAACATCGCCAGTTCCCGGTGGCATATCGACAAACATATAGTCGATATTATCCCAATGTGTTTCGCCCCAAAATTGCTTAACTGCACCTGCTATCATAGGTCCACGCCAAACAATAGGGTCGCTCTCGTTATCAAGTATAAGATTTGCAGAAATAATTTCTATTCCTGTTTCACTTGTTGCTGGTTCAAGTCCTTTATCGCTACCAATAAGCTTTCCCTTAATACCAAAAGCCTTTGGAATAGACGGACCTGTAATATCGGCGTCAAGGATAGCCGTTTTATAACCTTTTCTATTGAACATAACCGCAAGAGATGAGGTTACAAGCGACTTTCCAACTCCGCCCTTTCCACTTACTATTCCTATAATGTGCTTAACACTGCTATGCTCATTTAGCTTTTCGAGAAAGCTTTTTTTATCACGAGCTTCACAGTTGGCAGAACACGAGCTACAATCGTGTGTACATTCTTCAGACATTTTCTTTTACTCCCTAAGGTAAATATTATTCTTTATCTTCACTACTATTATCATTCTCAGCCTCAGCGTGTATAGCGTCCTCATCGTCATCATCATTAATAACAACTTCGCCACTGCCTTCAGATTCAACAGTAAAATCATCATCATTAATTTCATCATCTATTACATTTGTATCTTGCTGAACAGAATCAGAATTATCTATTTCATACCCGCTAATAAAAGTATACGGTATACCATATCCAAGAACGATAGACGCAAGATAGATAATAGGTGAGCAAGAAACGATTTCTGCTGAGAAAGGAAGCTGACTTATCATAGCTGCAAGAATGATATAGAGTGCAGGCAAATCCATAATTATGAGAGTTGCAGGAGAAAATCTTATAACCTGTTTGCCATCACCAACACGAGTTGCATAGAAAAGGAAAAGTCCAAACAAAACGAAAACAACTATACAGAGCAAAGCACGGAGCCAAGCCTGACCTACCTTATCAATCATACTCATAAAGAAATATGAACAAACTACAAAGGCAGTTATGAGTATAGCGGAGAAAACTAATCCTCCTGTATTTTTCTTGCGAGTAGATTTATTTTTGTTATTTTTCAAAGCAATCATTCCTCCAAAATCAGTATAATATACATTCTATCACAGTTAATCATAATATAATGTCAAAATAGAATTAAAAGCAAAGCTAAAAATAATTATTCAGCGTCACTAATCAACTTAGCAACCAAGCAATACCAACCCTTATCTGTACGGGTTTCAATTATTTTAAGTGTCTTTGGCAAAGCAGAAAGAACATCTTCAAGGCGAGAATCTATAATTCCGCTCATAATATAAACTGTATCCTTGTGCATATGCTTTTCTATATCACCAGAAAGCATAATAATCGCATCAGCTACTATATTCGCTGTAATTATATCGTATGTTCCAGTTACTTCATCAGCCAAATTGCCGTGAATAGCTGTATATCTATCAGAAACACCATTTCTTTCTGCATTTTCTATTGAGGACTTAACAGCAAGCTCATCAATATCTATTCCGATTGCACTCTTAGCGCCAAGCAAAAGTGATGCAACCGCCAAAATTCCGCTACCACAACCAACATCAAGCACAGCTGCTCCATCACTAACATATTTTTCGAGAGCCTCAAGGCAAAGGCGGGTTGTTTCGTGAGTACCTGTTCCAAAAGCAATACCTGGTTCGAGATGGAGGACAGTTCTGCCCTTAGGGTCATAGTCCTCACGCCATACAGGGCGGACAAGCAGCTTTTCGCCAATCTCTATCGGATAGAAATACTTCTTCCAATTATCAAGACAAGCCTCAACATCACACTTATCAGTAAGAATCTTAAAATTTATATTCTCCGCACGAAAACGCTCCTCAAGAAAAGCCGTTGCCTCAGCAGGGTTATCTTCAGGGCTTATATATATGTGTATTCTTGCAGTTTCACGATTTTTTGCAAGAAGCTCCTCATCAATAAGGTCTATCTTGGCTATTTCAAGAACTTCCTCCTCAAGTGAGCTATAATCCTCAATATATATTCCATAGGGTACAGTCATAACTGCAATATTTTCTGCACGCTCAGTATCTTTAGCGTCAACCTCGGCTATAATCTCCGTCCAATCCATAATCTACTTCCTTTCTAATCTTAAAATAAAAGGAAAACCCGCAAAAGAGTTTTTCACCTTAAATATCATTATTTAATGTGAGTTCAATAAATCTTAAAAGTTAAAAGTTTCACTCGAGGCGGCGAGCCGCCACTCCCAAGATGCGTTCTACTTCTTTGTTAAATTATTGTTTATCATTCACATCTAAATTTTTAAAGTTAAAAGGCTCGTAGGTCAAGGGCAACGCCCTTGTCGCCGTCCGCAGACGGCGAAACTCTTTATACTTCTCAAAGCGCAGGAGGGTAGAAAAACATTCCAAATGGAATGTTTTTCGTAGGGAACCCTCGCAGGGGGTTCCCTGACAGAACACCTGCGCTGTATAAGATATGAATTTGCTTAACAAGGTTTTTAAGTCATTATCAAACTCAAGTCATTTAAATTTACTCGGTCTGTGAATCCTAAGAATTTTCGCCTAAGCCCCAAAGATTAAGATACTGATTTTTAAATGTTTTTGTAAATATCTTTTCTATAAGCGGTGTATCATCTGTTTTTTCTTCATCACTTGAAGACTCTTCAGTGCCTTCGCTCTCCTCAATCTTCTTAACATTATCATATGAAATCATCATAAATGGAATATCAGAAATCTCTGGGTTATCTTCGCCATTAAGAACCCTAAGAATATAATCAACCGCTGTATAAGCTGTCCATTCGTAGCTTTCACTTACTGCTGTTGCAATATTACCATTCTGAACCTGTGTGAAAAGCTCTGTGCCTCCACCCCTTGCAAGAAGTGTTACCCTTGACATTGCCTGCGTCATTTCAAGAGCATCAACACTATCTTTGAGCATATTGTCATGAAGAACTATAACGCAGTTGATATTTGTATCTCTCTCTAAGGCTTTTTTTACAGCATCGGAAATATTTACTGCTGTGTTTGAAATCTCCATAGCAAGTTCAGTGCAATAACCGTCTGAATACTTTGTCAATTCGTCTGTAACAGCCTTTTTCATCTCATCAGCATAGCTTACATCTGATGGGGTTACAAGAAGTGCATTAACCCTGCCTTCTTTTTCAACAATAGCATAATCTGCCAAAGCCTTGGCCTCAGCGACATAATTAGTTTTAACACTTGAATCCACAAAATGGTCATTTGTACCAACCTGTGTATTATCAATGCTTATAACCTTTATACCGTGTGCCTGAGCATTTTCAATAGCAAGAGAAATTTTATCTTTATTTATATTTCCTATAAGAACTACGGCTGCACACTGGTCAGAAACCGCATTTTCAAGTGCTGAAGTATGGGAATTTACTGTGCCATCGGTATCATAAGCGAGAATTTCCTTAAACCCAACCTTTTCTGCAACAGACTTTAATTCCTGTGAAATATAAGATGAATAAGTATTACTGCTTGAATCTGAAATAATGGCTATTTTCTTATTTTTAGAAATTTTCTTTGCATCTATTGATTTTGTAGCATTAAAATTCGGTTGTGATTTATATGTTTCAAGCTCAGTGGAAAGTGCTGCAAGCTTTTCCTTGCTTACCACTGCATTATTTGTAGACCTTGATTCTGTTACAGACTCCACCGCAGAACCGTTTCCATTATCCTTACAACCAGAAAGCATTGCAATAGATGACAAAACCATAGCTGAAAGCAATACTGCTAAAATTCGTTTCATTTATAATTTCCTCCCATTTTCCCAACTATCAAAATCTGTCAGTAAAACAGCACATTCTTACGCAAATTTATTATACTTCCACATCTCTTTTATGTCAATAAACATAATTGTAACATTACAATTTATTGACACTTAATACTCTCAACAAAGCTTTTCATTTCTTCATTCACCTCTGGCGGATAAACTATCGACACAGGCTCTGAAAGTCCCAAAAGCCACGCAAAGAACTGCCTGCTAACAGCGACATTTGCCCCGACAACATAGCTATCGTCATAATTTCCACATATATCAAGACTACTTCCAAATTGGTCAACAAAAACATCAACTAATCTGCTTGGAATTTTCATCTTAACATAACATTCCTCGCCACCAAACATTCCAAAGATTTTTGAGGAATAGCTTTCTATATCAAATTCCCTGAAATTCTCGTTCTTAATCCGAGAATTATCCGAAACCGCAGTATTTCTCATTCTGTCAACTCTGAAATGCTTAATAATCTTGTCCTTATGGTCGAAGCCTATAAGATAATAGTTGCCATCACTCCAGCTTACTCCCCAAGGCGAAACTTCATAAAGACTTCCTTGATGCTTAAAGGCCATAGCTGGCTTATTATTTTCATCAATTATCCATTTAAAATATTTAAAGCAAACTGCCTTATCAAGATTTATTGCATTATGAATTGTATCTATCGCATAGTAGATAGTTTCATTCATACTTTTTTAACCCGGTTTTTAACAAAAACCTGTCTTTTAAGCAATTCCGCCTGATAAACGCTGGTCAGACATTCAAGCTTAGATATAAGCTCCTCTGTTTTTTTTAATGTAAAAAATCTCGAACAGCCAACAGCGTCTATCAATAGTTTAAGCTCAGAAAGCTGAAACTCTCTATTTCCGACATAATATTTAACTGTATCAGATTTTGTACTAAGAATATCCATTCCGCTCTCTTTAAGAGCATTAATATCATCATAGAAAGTTTTTCTGCCAAATTCAAAGCCCTTTTCTGCCAGAACCTGCTCTATCTCTATTCGTGAAAGAGCGTGTTCTTCATCTGTATATTTAAGCAGATATTCTCTAAGATAAAGCAACCTTTTCTTCTGTTCAGAAGCCATTCTATCAACTCCAAAAATGCTAAGTGTTTTGCCCTTAAAAGGCTAAGCAAAGCCTTTAATTTTCTTACCACTCAATGAAATAGCAATGATGAAACAATAAGCAAAATTATCAAAAAGCCAAAGTTAAATGCCGAAAACATTCCTATATAGGACTTAACCTTAGTTGGATTATGCCTTGTATATTCTCTGAATGTAATCAGACTTGCAAGTGAAGCTATCAAAGTTCCTGTTCCACCAATATTTACACCGACAAGCAATTCCCTATAATTGTCCGTAAACTGCGAAAGCAATATTGCAGACGGAACATTGCTTATAACCTGACAAGAAATTGCACTAAAAAGCAAGGTATTCTGTTCGAGCAACCAAGAAAAAAGATTTCTCACAGCGTCTATTCTTGCCATATTTCCCGCAAAGATAAAAAATGCAACAAAGGTCAGCAATAGTGGGTAATCAACCATTTTAAGTGCTTTTCGGTCGGCAAAAAGTAAAACAATAGGTATTATTATCAAACCTACATAATAGGGTATTCCCCTGAACACTATTGCTATTGCCAGCACAAAGAGAATAGCATATAGGATAGTGCGTTTTTTGTTAAGGCTTTCGATTTTTTCGGAAATCTCAAGCGGTTTTTTTTTTACAAATAAGCAACAAATAGTTATAAGAATTACCGAAACCGCAAACGGCACAAACATTATCCCTACAAACTCATAATCATTTATATTATACTTTGTATATAGATATAGGTTTTGTGGATTGCCAAAGGGAGTAAGCATTCCTCCGAGATTTGCGGCAATATTCTGCATAATGAATGTAAATGCCATATATCTTTGTTTGCCTGTGCTTTCAAGCACGAAATATCCAAGAGGTAAAAATGTAAGCAATGCCATATCATTCGCAATAAGCATAGAGCCTATAAAGGTTATATAAACAAGCGTAAGTATTGACGCACGAATATTCCTACAAGATTTGACTATTTTTTGTGCGAGTATATAAAAGAAATTTATATTTTTCAAAGCACATACAACAGCAAGAACACAAAACAAACAGCTCAAGGTCTTAAAATCAAAATACGAAATATATTGTTCATCAGGAGGTATAATAAAAGAGGTAATCACCGCCGCAAGAACTGCCACCATAAGGACAACATTTTTCTTAGCAAAACCCACCATTTTCGTAAATATCATCATCAAATTCCCCTCTATATTTATACCAGAACAAATATATCATATATAGAAATAAATGTCTATTAGCGCATTTTAAAAATCTGTCGAAATATTGTGCAGATTTTTGCGTAAATTTCTACGGACTTTATATTCAAAATTACTTGTTTTCCATTACTGTTCATTATATAATATATGGTAGGGAATTATCAAAAATCGACAGTATTTTTTGAAAAGATACTTTGCTTATATCAAGATAGGTATGAAGGGAGAAAAAATGAGCAAAAATCGCATTAACAGACGCAATAAAATAAAAAGAACCTCCTCCTATCGTGGATATAATCATTATCGAAGATATTCTGCTTCAACAGGCTCTCAGGGCACAAGCTTAGGCAAGGCTGTTGTCTTTATCCTTTGCCGTTGTAGCTGCAACTTCATTTGTGATATTTTGCTGTTCAGTATATATTCCGAAATTAGTAGATATTTCAAAGAAAAATTTTATTAGTGCAGAATCTTCTGCGGAATCTTCTACTCTAAGTAAGACTGAGAGTTCTAAACCAGAAAGCAAAGCGGAGAGTTCAAAGTTTGAACCCTCAAAGCAAGAAGCCTCCAAAGCTGAAAGCTCAAAATCAGAAACAAGCAAGCAAGAAGACAAGGGCTATCTTGACGGAAATGTATTTATATACAAAAATGTAGGATACGAAAGCTTTAAAGGTACTGACGAAAACGCCTTAAAATACGCAAATAGCCTAAATTCTATCGCTTCAACACTCGATTCAAGCATAAATATTTATTCAATTGTAGTTCCTACACACAGCTCAATCTCTCTTGATAAGCTTCAGAAAGAAAACAACGCTAATGAAAAAGCTAATCTTCAGGTCATCAATGATAATCTTTCTGAAAAAATCAGCTTTATAGATGTAGAAAACGCTCTCAAAGATAAAAAAAGCAAATATATCTACTATAATACCGATGAAAACTGGACTTCTCTCGGTGCATATTATGCCTATAAAGAGTTTTGCAAAAATGTAGGACTTACTGCCACTGATTTCTCATCGGTAGAAAAAAAACAAATAGAGGGCTTTTTGGGTGGACTTATTTCTTCCACAAAAACTGATAAAAATAAAAAAGGCAACACTGACCTTTTGAAAAATCCCGACACCATCACATATTATAACTTTGGCAATGATTATCAATGCGGTATCTGGAGAACTGAAAACAGTGGAGAAGAAACCGTTTCTTTCATAAATAATGCTGTTTCAGCAGAAAATGCACGAGATATATTCTGCTATGGAGATGTTTCACTTTTTAAAGCTAATACGGGTAAAAGCACTGGCAAACGCCTTTGCATTGTAAAGGATAGCTATGGCTCTGAGCTTGCTCCATATTTTATGGAAAACTATGATGAAGTTCATATAATTGACGCAAAACTATTTGAAGGTTCTTTAACAGGCTATTGCTATAATCACAGTATAACTGATGTCCTTTTCATAAATGGTATAAACACAGCTAACGAGAAAGAGCAAATCAAAGCCCTTTCCGCTATGGCATAAAAGCCGAATTCAAAGCCGAAAGGAGATGTGCATATGTTAGGCAGAAAACTTGATATTGAAATATTCGGCACAATATCCGAAGGCTCGATTTATTTCGGTTATTATCGTGAAAGAGGTATGAATTATAAAGTTTACATACTGACAAACCACAAGCTAAAAACAAGTGAGCAGTGCATTGTTATTGCTGAGGAATTTACTGAAAATTCTTCTACCAAAAAGCTTGTTGCCTCACCACTCGGTGAAATATTTTACGAACCCGAAATCCGTAAGCGTGTCGCTATGGCTCACACCGAAATTTCACATATGATTTGCTTGTATGAAAAATCCTGCGGCGCAGTAGTTTTTTACCGCTCGAATGATTCCATAAAATATCTTTTAGTAAAAAATCGCAACGGCCGTTGTTGGAGCTTTCCAAAAGGACACATAGAAAATGGCGAAAGCGAAAAACAGACCGCCGCACGAGAAATTAAAGAGGAAACTGGACTCGATGTGCATTTCAAAGCAGATTTCAGAGAAACTGGAATATATCACCCCTTTGGCAGGACAAGCAAAAAGGTGGTTTTCTTTCTCGCCGAAACAAATAGTGACAAAGTAAGTATTCAACGCCGAGAGATTGATTATTATCGCTGGGCAACTATGGACCAAGCACAAAAGCTTTGCAAGCACGAAAATGATATTAGGGTTTTAGAAAAAGTAAGCAATCTTCTTGAAACAGTAAATTAAACAAATCTCTTTTTTTAAAACTAAAGCTTATTCACTTAACAAGCTTTATTTATCGGGAACGATTTTTTTCGTTCCCTTTTATAATGCTTGAAATATACGGAAAAATGGTATAATATATGTATGTATATAACTTAATGTAGGAAGTAGGAGGATATTATGGATAAGAAAACATTCTATATAACAACACCAATTTATTATCCGTCAGGCAATCCGCATATCGGACATTGCTATACTACGGTTGCCTGCGATTCTATCGCAAGATATAAGCGTATGCAGGGCTACGATGTAATGTTCTTGACAGGCACAGATGAACATGGTCTTAAAATAGAACAAAAAGCCGCTGAAAAGGGCGTATCTCCAAAGGAATATGTTGATGAAATCGTTGCTGTTTTCAAAAATCTTTGGAAGTATATGAACATAAGCTATGATAGATATATCCGTACAACTGACGATTATCATATAAAAAGCGTTCAGACAATTTTCAAAAAGCTTTATGATAAAGGCTATATCTATAAGGGCGAATATAAGGGCAAATACTGTACTCCTTGCGAAAGCTTCTGGACTGAATCTCAGCTCAAAGACGGCAAATGCCCTGATTGTGGTCGTGATGTTGTAGAAGCTAAGGAGGAGGCATATTTCTTTAAGATGGCTCCTTTCGCTGACAGAATTGAAAAGCTCCTCACAGAAACAGACTATCTCCGTCCAAAAACTCGTGCAGTAGAGCTTGTCAATAACTTTATCAAGCCAGGTCTTGAGGATTTGTGCGTATCAAGAACAAGCTTTAAGTGGGGTATCCCTGTAACCTTCGATCCAAACCATGTTGTCTATGTTTGGATTGACGCACTTTCAAACTATATAACTGCCCTCGGCTATGAGAATGACCAATATGACGATTACAAAAAGTATTGGCCTGCTGATGTTCATATGGTTGCTAAGGATATTATGCGTTTTCACGCTATAATCTGGCCTGCAATGCTTATGGCTCTTGAAGAACCACTTCCTAAGCACCTTGCTGTTCACGGTTGGATTACTTTCAACGGTGAAAAGATGAGTAAATCTCTTGGAAATGTTGTTGACCCTCTCGTTCTCGGCGAAAGATACGGTGCTGACGCTATCCGTTATCATATCCTCAGAGAAATGGCTCTCGGTTCAGACAGCTCATTCTCTAACGAAATTATGATTAAACGCATTAACTCCGACCTCGCAAACGGTCTTGGCAACCTTGTTTCAAGAACTGTTGCAATGGTAGAGAAATATTTCGGCGGTACTCTCCCAACAGAGCGTGAAAGCGGTGAATTTGACGAAAGCCTTATCGAAACTGCAAAGGCTCTCCGTCCTGCTGTTGATGATTATATAGAAAAAACACAGCTTAATAATGCTCTTGCAGAAATTTTCAAGGTTGTTTCTCGTGCAAATAAGTACATTGATGAAACCACACCTTGGGTTCTTGCAAAGGACGAAAGCAACAAAACTCGTCTTGCTACTGTACTTTATAATCTCCTTGATACAATTCGTATTATCTCAACACTTCTTTCTGCATTTATGCCTACAACTATGCCAAGCATCTGGGAACAGATTGGTGCTTCTAAAGAAGATGTAAGCTACGAAAATGCCGCTAAATTCGGCGTGCTTCCTTTAGATGTTACAGTTAAGAAGGGTGAGGTTCTTTTCCCAAGAATTGATGTTGATAAGGAAATTGAGGAGCTTAACGCACTTATCGCTAAAAAATCAGCCTAAAGAAACAGCAAAACCTAAGATTGAAGGTCTTGCTCAGATTGGCATAGATGATTTCGCAAAGGTAGAACTCAGAGCCGCAAAGATTCTTGCTTGTGAGCCTGTCAAGAAGTCCAAAAAGCTTTTGAAACTTACACTTGATGACGGCGAAGGAGAAAGAACTGTTGCAAGCGGAATCTCACAATATTATAAGCCTGATGAATTAGTCGGAAAGACAATCGTTCTTGTTGCAAACCTCAAGCCTGCAAAACTTTGCGGTGTTGAAAGTAACGGTATGATTCTTGCCGCTGATTGTGGAGAAGATGATGTAAAGGTATTGTTCCTTGACGATTCAATCCCAGCAGGCAGCCGAATCCGCTAATTAGTGCTTTCCGACCAAATCAGCAATGAACTGCCGATTAACTAATCAACTTCTCTTAGACACTCAAAAGTTTCGCTCGAGCCTTTGAAAAGGCTCGCAGGGTTGAGGGACGGAGTCCCTCATGGGTTTTAAGGGCAACGCCCTTAACATCTCTTGCCTCTAAGGGCGGACAAAGTCCGCACTTAATGACTGATGTTGCCAACAAAAGAAAATTAAGCGGTGGACAAAGTCCACCGCTTTAGAAGTAAAGAATGTTGGTCTTCGCCCAAAGGTGTTTCGCCGTCTGCGGACGGCGACAAGGGCGTTGCCCTTGACCTACAAGCCTTTAAAAAGGCTTGACCTAAACTTTGAGTGTCTTATGGGAAGTTTGTCAGCCTATTATAAATTTCTAACGGAGAATTATATGCAAAATATTTTTGATACTCATGCACATTATGACGATAGCAAATTTGATGATGACCGTACAGAATTGCTTGAAACACTTCCCCAAAAGGGAGTGTGCAATGTTGTAAACCAAGCAACTGACCTCAAAACAGCTCAAATTTCTATTGAATTTGCGGAAAAATATGATTATATATATGCTGCTGTCGGAGTTCACCCAGAAAATCTCGATGGCTTGCCAGATAATTATATTTCTGTATTGCGTGAGCTTGCAAAGCGTAAAAAAGTTGTCGCAATAGGCGAAATAGGGCTTGATTACTACTATGATATTCCAAAAGATTTTCAGCTTAGAGTTTTCGAGGAACAGCTCACCCTTGCAAATGAGCTTTCTATGCCTGTATGTGTTCACGATAGAGAGGCTCACGGGGATATACTTTCCTTGTTGAAAAAATATAAACCAAAGGGTGTTGTACACTGCTTTTCAGGAAGCCGAGAAATGGCTCGTGATGTCCTTAAGCTCGGAATGTATATAGGAGTTGGCGGAGTAGCTACCTTCAAAAATGCACGAAAGGCAATAGAAGTAATCGAGGAAACCCCACTTGAAAGAATAGTTCTCGAAACAGATGCACCTTATCTTGCACCTGTACCATTCAGAGGAAAGCGAAACGATTCTTCAATGATAATTTATATAGCTCAAAAAGTCGCAGAAATCAAAAAACTTTCAACAGAAGAAATCTTAAAAATCACTTGCGAAAACGCAAGGAAAATGTATGAAATAAATTAACAGCAAGAATTTTTGCGGTAATTTTTGCTGTTAAAAATAAATTCAGCAACAAATTGCTAAATTTTAGCAAACATCTTTAAAAAACGAGGAGGACACAAATTATGAGAGCATTGATAACTGGAGCAAGCTCAGGAATGGGCCGAGATATGGCAAGAGTTTTGTCATGTATGGGCTGGGAGCTTTTTCTTGTTGCAAGAAGAGCCGATAAACTTCTTGAAATCAAGCAAGAGCTTGGCGACAAAACAGTTTGTATTCGTTGTGATATTTCCAAAGAAGAAGAATGTAGAAAGCTTTATGAGGTTCTCAAGGATAAAGAAATAGATATGGTTATCAATAACGCAGGCTTTGGCTACTGCGGAGAATTTGTTTCTTCAACCCTCGAAAATGACCTCGAAATGATAGATACAAATGTAAGGGCAGTTCATATACTTACAAAGCTATTTTTAAAGGATTTTGTTTCAAAAAATAGCGGAAGAATACTAAATGTTGCATCTATTGCCGGTTTTATGCCTGGCCCTATGATGGCAACATATTATGCAACCAAAAATTATGTTACAAGCCTTTCGAGAGCCGTTTCATATGAACTCAAAGAAATGGGAAGTGCAGTTACAGTTACAGCATTCTGCCCCGGACCTGTAAATACTGAATTTAATCAAGTTGCAGGAGTAAGCTTTGCAACAGCCTCAATCGAAAGCAAAACTGCCGCAAGAATGGCTATTACAGACGCGCTTAACGGAAAGCGTGTTTCTATCCCTACATTTAAGATGAAATTAGTTCGTTTCGGAGCAAGACTTGTTCCTGATTGTCTGCTTCTAAAAATATGCAGTAATATTCAGCAAAAGAAAATAAACTAAATCACCTATAAAAAAATAAACTGCACCAAATCGTATTTTACATTGATTTGGTGCAGTTTTTATTATTAAGTACAAAGCTTTAACTATTGATGTATCAGCAATAAAATAATCTCCGAAGTTTTCAACCTTTGTGCTTAAATAGTTGAAAACTTTCCGAAATAAAACTACTCAAAATTAAAAAAATATTATATAATTAATAATAAAACAAAACAGCAAGGAGAATATCTATGGAATATAAAATCACCAATCGTGGTGCAGAAATATACAATCTATCGTCTTTCGACCTCGCAGAAACCTTTGATTGCGGACAATGTTTTCGTTGGGAAACCTTGCCTTGCGATGAAACTGATAATATTCAGAAATTTTCTGCTGTTGTTCGTGGCAGGTATACGACCGTATATAAACACAACAACATATTTATTATCGAAAATTGTACCGAAGATGAACTTAAAGATATTTTTATTGATTATTTCGACCTTAATCTCGATTACGATGCTGTCAGAGCCAGCCTTGTGCAAAAACTTCCTATCTTAAAAGATGCAGCTAAAAATGCTCCAGGTATTCGTATTCTTGCACAAGAACCATGGGAGGCTCTTTGCTCATTTATAATTTCTCAAAATAACAATATTCCGAGAATAAAAGGCATTATCTCAAGGCTTTGTGAAACTTTCGGCAAAAAAAGTGGCGAAAGCTATACCTTTCCATCAGCCGAAACTCTCGCCGTTCTTGAACCTGATGACCTTCAAAACCTTCGTGCAGGTTTTCGTGCAGGGTATATAATTGATGGGGCAAGGAAGGTTGCAAGCGGAGAGATTGACCTTGAAGCACTTAGAAATATGCCGATAGAAACAGCACGAGAGAAATTGATGACCATTCGTGGAGTAGGTCCAAAGGTTGCCGAGTGTACGCTTTTATATGGACTACACCGATTAGAGGCATTTCCGATAGATACTTGGATTAAAAAAGCTATGTCCACACTTTATGAAGGCTTAAAGCCAGAAGATTTCGGCGAATATGCGGGCATAGCACAGCAATATATCTTTGTTCAAATGCGTATGGCAAGCCACCGCTAAGCTAAAGCACTTCCCCAAGACACTCAAAGTTTAGGTCAAGCCTTTTTAAAGGCTTGCGGTTTCCAAAGGCGGAGCCTTTGGTGGGTTTTAAGGGCGAAGCCCTTAACATTCTTTGCTCCCTAAGGGCGGACAAAGTCCGCCCTTATTGACTAATGTTGCTGACAAAAGAAATTTTAGGGGGGCGAACGAAGTTCGCACCTAAGGGAGCAAGACAGGTTAAGGGCGTTGCCCTTAAAACCCATGAGGGACTCCGTCCCTCAACCCTGCAAGCTTTTTCAAAAGCTTGAGCAAAACTTTTGAGTATCTTGGGGAAATTTATTAACTAATCGCTAATTTCCTCGACAGCATTAAAAATCTTCTCTCACCAAAAAAGCCAAGCCTATACACACAATAAGTGTATATAGACTTGACTTAATTAAATAATCTCGCTATAATTAAATTATAAATACACATTTAGTGGTGATTCGTGATCTAATTCTTAACTACATTTGCAGTGATTAAGTTCCTAAAAGTGTGAAAGGTATAAGTTAGCGTTGCCAGTTAAGATTTTATCACAAACAAGGTTTTGAGGTGATAATTTACATTTCCGCTATGACAAAATTTAATATATCTTATTTTGACTTATCAGCAATAACCGCCTTAGAAATTTCTTCTGTGTGCATAGAACGAGAACCCTTAACAAGAATAGCACAACCATCAACAATTTGTGTTTTCAAGTAAGATAGGGCAGAGGCGTTATCCGCAAAACACTTTGCAGTAACATTCTTATTCTTGCTCAAAGCACCTTTAGCTATGTTTTCTGCAAGGCTTCCTATACAGATTACGCAATCAATGCCAATTTCACCAAGATGTTCGCCAACAGAAAAATGCTCACTTTCAGCATAATCACCGAGTTCAAGCATATTTGCAAGAACGGCAATTCTCTTAGTTGCTTCAATAGATTTCAAAACATCAAGAGATACTTTCATAGCGTCAGGGCTTGCATTATAGCTATCATCAATCAATGTACAGCCGTCAAGCTTATGAATCTGCTGGCGCATAGGGGCATTTTTATAAGTAAGAAGTCCAGCCTTAATAACATCAGTCGAAAGTCCGCAAGCCTTAGCTACTGCAAAAAGCGGCAAGAGCATTTTTAACATTATGCTCGCCAAGGGTAGGAATTTCTATTTCTTCGGTTTCATTCTTACCTATGAGAGTAAATATAGTATTCATACCAACAACACGAATATTCTCGGCACGATAGTCGCAATTCTCGCCAAATCCAAATGTAACCGTCTTAAAATCCTGTTTACCATAGAGAGTAACAAGAAGCTTATCATCACCATTCAAGAAAAGTGTGCTATCCTTAGTGAAATTACCTGTTATCTTAAATTTCTCGGACATAATATTTTCTCTTGAACCAAGATTTTCGATATGAGCAGTTCCTATATTGGTCATAACCGCCATAGAAGGCTTAGCGATTGCACAAAGTCTTTCCATCTCACCAAATTCGCTCATACCCATCTCAATAACAGCAGTTTCATTTTCAGGCATAATATCGAGCATAGTAAGCGGAAGACCTATCTGACTATTTCTGTTACCCTTAGTCTTAAAGACATTTGAGCCTTGAGAAAGTGCGGCGGCAATCATTTCCTTTGTACTTGTCTTGCCGACACTGCCTGTAACGCCGATAATTTTTATATCGAACCTTGAGCGATAATATGCACCAAGAGCCTGAAGTGCAGTAAGAGTATTTTCTACCTTAATGTATGGCTTTTCGGCATTTTCTGGAGCATCATATTCTGTAAAAGTAGCTGAACAGTTTTTTAAACAATCTTCTATAAACTTATGTGCATCGACCTTCTCGCCACGAATCGGCACAAAAAGAGTTCCGTCTTTAACTTCTCTGCTATCACAAGCAACACTTGTAATTTCTATATCGGGATTTCCGCAAAGCAGAGTACCACCAACTGCCTTTGCGATTTCTGAAACTTTCAATGGTATCATAAATTTATCCTCCAATTATTTCTCAGCTAATATAGAAGCGATAACTTCACGCTCATCATAGTGTGTTTTCTTGCCGTTTTTATCCTGATAATTTTCGTGTCCCTTGCCTGCAAGAACTATAATATCTCCGTCCTGAGCATTTTTGATACAATAACGGATAGCGTCTGTTCTGTCAGGAATAACAACATACTTGCCATCGGTCTTATTGATACCAACCTTTATATCCTCAATAATATCCATAACATTTTCAAAGCGGGAGTTATCCTCGGTTATGACAGATAAATCCGAAAGTCTACCAGAAATTTCACCCATTTCGTAACGGCGGTCACGAGGTCTGTTTCCTCCCGCACCAAAAAGTGTAATTAAACGGTTCGGGTGATATTCACGCAAGATAGTTAATAGGCTTTCCATACTGAGAGCATTATGAGCATAGTCTATAAGCAAGGTATAGTGTCCCGGAACGGGAACAGGCTCAACTCTGCCTTTAACCTTAACAGTGTTCAAGCCCTCTTTGATAGCATCAAGAGAAACAAGGTGACGGCAGACAGATATTGCCGCAAGAGCATTATAAGCCATAAATTTGCCTGGAATATCAACATCAAGCTCAGTATTCATAACACCACTAATGGTGAAATGCACTCCAAGATAGCCAGCCTTTGAAATAAGGCTGTCATCAGAGCCGATAAGCTCTGCATTCTTCGAGAAGCCAAAGGTTTCAATCTTGCAAGAGGAATGTTCTATTATGTATTGAGCCTTTGCATCATCTATATTTATCATACCAGCCTTGCACTGCTTGAATAGAAGTGCCTTGCAATCGAGATATTCCTGCATATCCTTATGTTCAGCACCGCCGATATGGTCGTGTGAAAAATTAGTGAAGATTGCATAATCAAAGATAAAACCGTCTGTTCTATGCCATTTTAAGCCAAGTGAGCTTGCCTCCATAACAACACACTTACAGCCCTCATTAATCATCTTACGCATTGCTCGCTGAATTTCATAGGATTCAGGCGTTGTGTTGGCAGTTTCTTCAACCTTTCCGTCAATAACAATTCCGAGAGTACCTATAATGCCAGTTTTCAAGCCACCTGCTGTAAGGATATTTGCAACCATAGATGCAGTAGTGGTCTTGCCCTTAGTGCCAGTAATGCCAATTGTAGTAAGTTCATTGGCTGGATTACCAAAATATTCCGCCGAAACCAAAGCAAGAGCCTTTCTTGTATCTTCAACTTTGATTACAAGTGCATTTTTAACCTCTACATCTTCGCAGACAAGCACTGCAGCAGCACCACCATCAACAGCAGATTGTGCGAATTTATGTCCATCAAAAGATGAGCCACTAAGGCAAACAAAAAGGCTATCCTTCTGCACCTTACGAGAATCATATATTACATCTGAAATATCGGTATCAAGAATTTTTTCCTTGTCTATATCTGTGTTTTCGGAAAGAGTATAGCTTAAATCCTTTATAAGCTCTTTTAATTTCATAAAATCAACCCCTTATAATTCTTATTAAAAGAATAGTAGAATATTCCTTTCTCATTTTACCACAACCTTAAAGCAAGTTCTACTATTTTGAATAAATTCACGCAAAAAGACGACCACCAAAATGGTAGTCGTCTTTATAATTGGAATTTTTAGATTTAGGCTGTTGCGTTTGTTGATGAACCGATAACATCGTACATACCAAACATTGGAAGAATGATAGATACAACAAGGAAACCAACTACGCCACCGATAACAACTGTCATAATAGGTGTCATCATATCTGTAAGTCTTTGTGTAGATTCATCTGTCTGTGATTCAAAAAGTTCTGCCATTTTAAAGAGTGAATCACCAAGCATACCAGATTCTTCACCAACTCGAATCATAGAAACAAGAATTGCATCGAATACAGGGTGTTTCTTCATTGCTTCATTGATTGGAATACCAATCTGAACATCGTTAATAACATCTGTTATTCTTGCCTTAACAAAAAGGTTAGCAACTGTATCTCTTGAAAGTGCCATAGCTCTGTGAATAGGAATACCTGCATCTGTAAGAGTTGACATCAAGCGACAGAAGCGAGCAAGAGAGGATTGTCTTATGATAGGACCGACAAGTGGAATTTTAAGTTGGAACTGTGCGAACTTCATAGCAAATTCTGCACTGTTTTTCTTTAAGAAAATAAATCCAACTACGATAGCCAATGTAACCAATATAAGAATATACCAATATCCAATCAAGAAATCTGAGAAAGCCATAACACCTGCTGTGAGTGCCGGAAGGTCTGCACCAAAGCTGCTGTAAACGCCTGCAAATGTCGGCAAAACAAAGCAGCAAAGAACGATAATAACCGCAATAACAAGAACTATGAGGAAGAGCGGATACATCAAAGCACTTCTCAGCTTACCAGAAAGAGCCATATCCTTCTTTGTAATAAGTGCACACTGTTCAAATGCCGTATCAAGACGACCGTTTGCTTCACCAGCTTCTACGATACTGACTATGATTGATGGGAAAGACTTAAACTTTCTCATAGACTGTGATAGAGTAATACCATTATAGAGGTCTTGGTTCATCTCTGTCATAATCTTTTTCATGGTCTTATCTTTTTCGGTGGTAATCATAATCTCCATAGCAAGAGAAAGGTTGATACCAGCCTTCATCATAAGAGCCATCTGGTTAAGGAACATCAGTAGCTTCTTTGGCTTAATCTTTTGCTTATGATAGTCGCCACCGATTTCCATCTGCAGAATGCTTGTAGGGGCATCTGAATTAGAGGCTTCTGACAGTTCCTGAACAACAAGTCCTTTATTTCTCAGGGAATTAAGAGCCTCATTTTCTGTTGCAGCTTCTACAAAGCCTGTTTTCTTTTGATTTTTTTGGTTTATCGCCGTATATTTGTATTTCAATTTAATTCACCGCCCTTAGAGAATCAGGTTATAAGTTGGTCAGTTTCGCCGATGTCGAAACTCCAAGCCTTAGCTGTCTGAGCAGTGATAATACCCTGTTTAAGAAGTCCTTCGATACTCTTCTTCATAGTAATCATACCTGTCTGAGAACCGAGCTGAATAGACTGGTCGATATTAGCTGTTTTATTTTCACGAATAAGGTTACTGATAGCCTTTGTAACAAACATCATCTCGAAGGCTGCAACACGACCGCCTGTTGCACGAGGAAGAAGTCGCTGAGAAATAACGGCTTTAAGAGATGTAGAAAGCTGAACTCTAATCTGCTGTTGTTGGTCAGCAGGGAAGATGTCTATAAGTCTATCTATTGTCTTAGCAGCACCCTCTGTATGAACTGTTGAGAAAACCAAGTGACCTGTTTCAACGGCTGTCATAGCGGTTGACATTGTTTCTCTATCACGAAGCTCTCCGAGGAGGATAATATCAGGGTCTTCACGCATCGCAGCTCTAAGAGCATTTGCGTATGATTGACAGTCAAGACCGATTTCTCTCTGGTTGATGATACAATGCTTAGGAGTATGTATAAATTCAACCGGGTCTTCGATTGTTATAATATGACGGCTCTTATTTTTATTTATTTCGTTGAGCAAAGCCGCAAGTGTAGTAGATTTACCTGAACCAGTAGGGCCACAGAGAAGAACCAAGCCTGCATTAAGCTCAAGAGTTTTTCTGATTGCCTTTGGCATATTAAATGTGCTAAGCTCAGGAACAACGCTGTTGATAACACGAAGAACGATAGATGTTCCGCATCTCTGATGGAAAGCGTTCGCTCTGAAACGACCACAATCGCCGATTTCAACAGCAGCATCAGCCTCACCAACCGTCATAAAGGTATTAAACTTATCTGCCATAAGCAATGCCTTAATAACTGCTGTAACCTCGCCCTCAGTAAGAGCTGGGTCATCTGTAAAAATTACATTACCATGAAGTCTGTATGCCGGGTGGTTACCGGAGGCAAGGTGAATATCTGAAGCACCTTTGTCAACGGCCATTTTAACAAGATTATAAAAATCCATTTTTAAATATCGCCCCTATCATTATTGTTTATTTGCGCTTTAAGCATTTTTAAATGCAAAAATTTTAAATTAATCATTAGAGATTGTAACATCTATGAATACTTCATATGAGGTTATACCTTGAAGTACGAGTCGGCGTACATTCTCTGTCATAGGAATCATACCATCTTCTATTGCTACATCTCTGAGTTCATCTGAGCTTATATTCTTAGTAACTGCACGCTTGATAACATGAGTAAAGAGCATAATCTCGTGAACCGCAATTCTTCCTTTATAGCCTTTTTTATTACATTTTTCACAGCCACACGGCTTATAAAGTGTAATATTTTCATCATCAAGTGGAAGATTGAGCGACATACGCTCCTCCTGACTTGGTGAATAAGGCTGTTTGCATTCTTTGCAGAGTCTTAGAACAAGTTTCTGTGCTATGATTCCGAGCAAAGCTGATGAAACCATATATGGTTCTATTCCCATATCGACCAGACGGGCAACCGAGCTTGGTGCATCGTATGTATGAAGTGTTGAGAGAACCAAGTGACCCGTAATAGCCGCAGAAACCGCAATATTGGCAGTTTCACCATCACGAATCTCACCAATCATGATAACATCAGGGTCTTGACGAAGAATAGACCTAAGAGCCGCCGCAAAGGTAAGACCTGCTTTTTCGTTAATATTAACCTGTGTGATACCTGGAACAATCATTTCAACAGGGTTTTCAACAGTGATAATATTAATTTCATCTCTCATAATGGAGCGAAGTCCGGTATAGAGCGTGGTTGACTTACCAGAACCAGTCGCACCAGTAACAAGGATAATTCCTCTGTGGCTCGCAACAAGATGTTCAAACTTTTTGAGATTCTCTGGCAAGAAGCCGATATTTTCTTTTTTAAGCTCCATACCAAGAGAGGTTGTAATACGCATAACTATCTTTTCGCCGAACATAGAAGGAAGAACAGATATACGAAGGTCAATTTCCATACCGCCGACCTTATAGTTAATACGACCGTCCTGAGGAATACGCTTTTCTGCGATATTCATATTACCGATAAATTTTATACGGCTCGTAACAGAAGGAATAAGCTCAGGAGCTGTTTCCATATAAATCTGGCAGTTACCATCTATACGGAAGCGTATTCTCATACACTTTTCCATAGGCTCGATATGAATATCACTAGCCTTTTGATAAACGGCTTCTTCCATCATATTATTAACAAAACGAATAATCGGCTGGTCATTTCCTGAAGCCTCTGCTTTTGCGGCTTCTTCTGCTTCTTCTTTCGTCTTATCACTCATCTGCTGAGATGCAACAAACTCCTTAGCATCATCATATGCCTTTTGTGAAGCATAAAGCTCACGGAACTTATTATTAATCTTAGTTGGTTCTGCAATAACCGGTTTAATCTTTAGCTTTGTATATATTGCAATATCATTGAATGCCTTATAATTAAGCGGGTCGGCAACTGCTATTGTGAGAAAGCGTCCCTCAAGTGCTATAGGTAAAACCATATACTGCTGAGCAAGATTCTCTGGAATAAGATTTGCCATTTGTTCAGGGTCAATCTGAACAGTATCAAGGTCAAGATAAGGAATAAGCAACTGCTTTTCAAGAGCCTTACAAACTTGCTGCTCTGTAACAATACCATCTTCTACGAGAATATCTGCGATACGCTTTTTTGAGGTTTTCTGCTTTTTAAGTACCTCTTCGAGCTGTTCCTCAGTTATTGCACCTGAATTTATAAGGATTTGACCTATTTTTAGATTGCTTGCCTTCATCAATTACACTCCTTAAATAGTCGGGAAAAGCACTTTCTATTTAAACAAAGCTAAGTACATACTAACAGCATTGTTTATCAAATTAAAGAAACAAATATAGATAATAGTTCCGATTGCAATATATGGTCCAAACGCAAGATAGAAGCCTTTGCTTTCTTCCACTTCTGTAACATCAGATTCGATATTTTCTTTATCTGCATCATCTATATCGTTATCTTCATCAATTTCTTCAAGCACAGGCTCGTCACTATTTTTAGAAGTTATTTTCTGAACTATAATAGTAACGATAAAGCCTAAGCTTGCAATTATTATAGAGATAAATATTGTGTATATTGTTCCTGGAAAACCCGTAAGGATTCCTATTGCGGCAAAGAGCTTTACATCACCGAAGCCCATACCTTCCTTTTTATAGATTATTACACCAATGGCATTTATCAGAAGCATTGCTCCGCCTCCGATAGCTGCACCCGCTATTGGCTGCCACCACTCTGAGCTGAAAATATTGTATCCTCTCAATCTGTCATAAATTACAACTGCAAGAAATACAACTGCTAAAGCGACAGTAAATTGGTCTGGAATTATAGTATACTTAAAATCCGAAACCGTAATCATAAGTAATATGATTATCGAAATTCCGAGAGCTGTGAAAAGAATATCATAGCCCTTATTGAATTGCAGCCTGCACAACATTAAACAAATTGCAGTAATTATTGAAAGTATAATTCCTGAACCCTTAAATGATACTCGCTTTCCAAGCAATTCAGCAGATGGTTCTTCGTCATAATCACAATACCATTTTGCAGGAAATTTGTTAAAAAGAAGATATGATATAAAAATCAGTAAAAAACCTATTGGCAAACAAGCTATTATCCATATGATACCGTTTGTTGTGCCGAGATAAGCTAAAGCCTCCATAAATTTTTAGTCCCTTTGCCCTTTGAATTTAATTTATGCAGCAGATGAGCCTGCTGATGCACTTCCTGAAGCATCTGATGTAGCAGGTGCTGCTACACTTCCTTCTGCTGCATTAGAAGCATCTTGAACAGCCTTCTTGATAGCATCAGGTGTTTGTTCTGTTGGCAAGAAGTAATAAAGCATAAGATCTATAGTAACATCATATTTACCTGTGAAGTATAATGTATTTAAATCTCCGTTAGATACTTTATTATCTGTATTTTCACTGCTTTCTGCCTTAGAACTTTCATCAGTGCCATCAGTTATAGCACTATTTGTTCTTTTTTCAATAGCTTCTACTGTCAGTCTGTCTATATAATAAGCACCCTCAGACTGTGTTTCGAAATAATCGAGAACTGTGAGCAACTGTGTTTCATCGAGTGAATCAAATGAAATTGATATATTTGTTGAATATAGAGGCTCACCACTTGAGGAACTTCTGCCCTTATCATCAAGCACCTGCTCAGAAACGCTATATGTAGTAGGCAAAACCTTAGATGAATTGAGCATTTTCATAATATCTTCAGGAGATTTTGTTGCATTAACAAATAATTCCTTACTATCTTTTTCATATTGAGCCTTCATACTACTTACTCTTGAAGCAAGATTTACTCTGTCAGCATAAGCATCTTGATAAATCTTTAGCTGAGAAGCATCTGACTGATGCTGTTTCTCGAGCTCAGGCTGTGCCTTTGAAAAAGGAACCTGAACTGTAAATATAAATATTATAGCCAATAGGACTATTGCTATTATACCAAAGATATACTTTGGAACTGAATTCGTAGAGCCCATTATTTACTTGCCTCCTCGGTAGTAGTACTTGTTTCTTTAGTTGTAGTATCCTTTGTATCTTCAGCAGCTGAGGATTTGCTTGCTTCTTCTTTCTCTTTCTCCTCTTGTGCCTTCTTGATAGTATCTGCTGAAATAGATACAACAAGTGTGTTTGTAATAGCATTTGTATGTTCATCTTTTGTAGATGTCATATTAGCACTGAGGTCGAAGTACTTCTGCTCTTGGATATACTTTCTAAGTGTAACATACTGCTCATAATCTGTTGTGAGAATATTGGCATTGATAGTATTGCTTGAGTTTTGTACATTTACATTCTGTATAGCACCAAGCTTTTCTGTTGAAAGCTCAAATATATGCTTCATCATATCGCCAACATGAACAACTGTCTTTGGAAGCATCTGCTTATCAGTATCGAGGTTTGCAAGCTTTTGTGTATAAGTTTCTTCATCCTTCAAGAGCTGTTTTGTTTCTGTAAGGATAGGGTCATTCAATGCCTTTTGGTCATTATCGTGACGAACATTAAGGAATATCCACCAGCCGCCGACAGCAAGCATCCATACGCCAACTAAGCAAGCAAGACCTGCTGTAACCTTGCCACCAACAGTGGAAGTCTTTTTGAGTACTGCAAGACCAGATTCGCCACCAAGGAAGTTGCCTTCAGCTACACTCATGTTAAGAATAGCATTGAGAGTTACATAGCAGCCTGAGTTATAGCCCTTATCATCAGCAACCTCTGTAACCTGAGGAGGCACAACACCTTGTGTATAGATTATTTGAAACATTCTCGATAGGAGCAGTAAGACCGATAGAACGACAGTAGTTAGAAAGATTTGAGAGCTTTGAAAGACTATCACAAATAACTATCTGGTCAATATCAACCTTCTGAGTAGAGATAACCATTCTAAGAGTTCTGAGAACTTCTCCGGCAGCATTATCGAGCATACCCATAGTTTGTTTTCTTGTATTAGGGTCGTTGCAACGGTCACAAACACCAAGACCATTTTCACGAATGAGGTCGATAGCTCCGAGTGGGCTTATACCGAACTCAAGTGAAATCATTTCTGCAATATCCTCAAGCACACTCGAGAAGGATTGCTGGAAGATAGGAGCGCCGTTATGTAAAATTACAAGACGGGTTGCAACAAAATCAAGGCTGATAAGAGCAACAGTCTTAGTTGCAGAGTTCATCTGCTGTTTACCTGCATGAATAAGAGCTGTGATAGGAGGAATAATCTTAACTACATGGATTCCTTCCTTTTCAAATTCCATTCTAATATCTGCAATGGTCTTTGAACTCATTGCAAAGAGAGCAGCCTGAAGATCTTCATTCTTTTTTGCCTTGCCGAACTGATAGCCATATTCTGAATGGATAATAGTATATTGAGCTATATCACCATGAAGAATTTTTTCGGCTTCTACACGAGCATAAGCCGGAAGCATCTTATCCTTAGCAGCCGGGTGAGTATATTCTGTGCTGACAACATTATCCTCGTCCTCTATACAAACGAAAACATCGCCAAGATTAAGACCTATACTCTCTGCACACCTCTTTACGAATTGTGCAAGCTCGTCCGCCTTTTGCATCGGATGATCCTTTAATGAATCCTTAAGCTCAAAGATTTGCGGAGCACCAAAAATTGTAGGAATTGGTACACTATTCTTTTTAGCCGAAATCTGAATTGTAGCTTCAGGCTTGTCATATTCTGCAGGAGTAAGAATAAGAAGGCTTCTTGATACCTGCATGACTGTTGCAGTTGTTTTCATAAATACACCACGCTTTTCGTTATTTGGTTTATAGATTTAATGGGTTTTTCCCGTTAGGGCATAATAATACAAAAACGCCAAATGTTCTAATGGTATATACCAATTAGAGTGGTGTTTTTGTTTCGTTTTGAATAATTTATAAAAGAGCACAAAATTATTCTCTATCTAAAAAATAGTTTATATAAACAGTATATATTTTTCGCTGAAAAATGTCAAGCACGAACGCTTAGCAAATTACACAAAATTTCGCATCATATATAAGTTATTTTATCAAGCTGAAGTGTGTATAAATTTTCAGTATATTGAGAAAATATTAATTCGTTTATAATTCTGATAGCCTATCAGTAATCAAATAGTAGATATAATCTGCCGATTAGAAGCAAAGAAGCTTAAATGAAAAGCTTTTAAATATCTTCGAGGAGTTAGATAATTCAACAAAAAAGGGAACGCTTTTATGCGTCCCCAAAACTATAACTTTAATGATAATTATTCATCAATGCTGTCTGAATCAGCCTCAGGCTCTCCAACATTGGTTTTATCATCTTCATCTATTTCTGCTTTTACATCATCTGCTGTTTCTTTGATTTCGAGAGTGTCGCTTATAGCCTCTGCGTTATCTGCACAGCAAATAGTAATATCGCCCTCGTCCTCCTCAGCGGAATCAACGATAACTGGTTCTTCCTTAGCAGCAAGCTCCTCAGCTTTATTTGTTTCAGGAATACCATACATAATTACATATTCAAGTCTATCCTGAGCCTTTTTAAGTCTTTCCTGAGCTACATCAATAACTCTGCAAAGTCTTTGAACCTCAGCACTCTCGGTGTCACCCTTGAGGTCTTTATAGAAATGCTTGCCTAATGCACTATAAGCACGATTGAGAGTTTCTGTTTCGCTCTTGATAACAAACTTCAAGCGATTTGTATAGGCAATATATCTGTTTTTCTCTACAACAGTATCTATTGCTTGGGTAATTCCTGAACCAATAGTATTTAAAATATTCATAGCTATACCTCCAATTTTAATTTATATGGATTTAATTAAAATAATTATACTATAAATTTTCCAAAATGAACAGTATTATTTGCATATTTTAAAAAAAATTTATAATTTTATGTGATTTTTCAGAATTTAAGCATTTATAAATATCAAAAATTTTGAAAAATAAGTGCAAATCAGCTTTTTATATGTTATACTGTGAAAAGAATAATTTTAATTTGGGAGTGACTTTTGATGTCAGAGAAGGTTAAACGCAACATAACTTGCCCTAAATGTGGTAATGTTAAAGAAACTACTCTTCTTTGCAGTGTGAACGCATCATCTTTTAATGAGGCTCACAAGCAAATTTTTGACGATACATTTTTTGAATGGACTTGCGAAAAGTGTGGCGAAACCCGCCAGCTTCTTCACCCTTTACTCTATAACGATATTAAAAACCGAACAATGATTTATTACATTCCGAATGTTGACCGCCGTCAGCTTGTTGATGACAGACTTGAAGCGGAATTTCCTGAGCTTACTGATGTTAAAAAGCGTGTTGTGCCAACTATCAACGCTTTAAAGGAAAAGCTCTATATCTTTGACCTCGGGCTTAATGATATGGCAGTTGAACTTACTAAGCTTGCTGTTGCAGAGCTTGTAACAAAAAGTCAAAAGCTTAATGTATCTGAGGGCTACCTTTCTTCTTATGATGAGGAGGCAAACTCTATTGGCTTTGAGTTTTTCGTAGGGGAGGCAGGCAAGCCATTTTTACAAAGTACAAGATTAGAGGTTTATAAGCGTTCTCTCGAAATCGTTGAAACATATTTTAAAGATGAGGATAACAGACAAGGTTTCTTGACTATTGACAGAAGATGGGCAAAAGAGGCTCTCGGACAATATCGTAAGCTTAAGAAATAATTATAAGCTTGGTTAATATATTTAGCAATACTACAAATTATATAGACTATACAAAAGATATTTCAAAAAAAGTTGAATATAGTCGAAAAATGTGATATAATTAAATGGTCAAGAGGGAGTAATCAATACTGCTAAGTATAGTATTTATCGTCAATACGGCACATAGCGTTGCCCGGTAATACTTTAAATGATGAGACTCAGGGACGGTTTTCTTGCCGACCCCTGAGTCTTTTAATTTTGCAGCCATTTAAGCTCCCTTTAAATGTAATCAGAAGGGATTTGGGAAAAATGGATTGGAACATGGTTTGGCAGATTGCTCTGCTGATAATCGGCTTTGTGATGCTGATTAAGGGTGCTGACTGGTTTGTTGATGGTGCGGCAGGAATCGCAGACAAGCTACATATTCCACAACTTATTATCGGACTTACTATCGTTGCTATGGGTACGAGTGCTCCTGAAGCGGCTATAAGTATTTCGGCATCTGTGCAAGGCAGTGCGGATATTGCTGTCGGAAATATTCTCGGAAGTAATATACTCAATATACTTATTATTCTTGGCATAACTTCTGTTATCACTCCACTTGCTGTGCAAAAATCCACTGTGAAATATGAAATTCCATTTGTTATTATCATAAGCGTTATATTCGGTTTGATTGGTCTTTTTGATAATTCTATCGGATTTATTGATGGCATCTTACTTTGGGTACTCTTTATCGCTTATATTGCTTATCTATTTATTATGACAAAAAGGGAAAAATTCAAGCCGATGAATCAGATGATGAGGATAATGACAAAAAGCCTAAAAAGGTCTGGCAGCTTATTCTCTTTGGAATAATAGGTATTGCTTTGGTTGTTTTTGGAAGTAACATTACTGTTAATGCCGCAACTGAAATTGCAACTATGTTTGGTATGAGTGAGAGATTCATTGGTCTTACTATTGTTGCTCTTGGCACTTCCTTGCCCGAGCTTGTTACAAGCATTACAGCCGCTCTCAAGAAAAATGCTGATATTGCTATCGGAAACATCGTAGGAAGTAATATTTTTAACATTCTCTTTGTTATAGGTACTTCTGCTATGATTACACCTGTTGCTTATCAAAAACAGTTCCTCATAGACAGCATATTCTGCGTTGCAACTGCTATGCTTCTCTTGCTCTTAGTTCTGAATAAGGATAAAAAGCTAAAGCGTTGGGGCGGAATTATTATGTTAATCTGCTATGCTGGATATTTTGTATACCTTATAAGATAAGTCTTGACCTTATATTTTAAATTTGATATAATCTAAGAAAACAAAATTAAATAATTGCTTGCCGCCGGGTAAGCTGAAATAACGCTGTGCCGTATATCGTTAGGCCTATGAAGATATACGGTATCAGCGTTTTATTTTGTGTGCGTAACCAAGACGCGTAATCGCTCGGCTTTGCCTCGCTCGGAGTGTATACGATAAGTAAATTGACGCGGATGAAGTAGCTACCGAAGCCGAACGGGATACGCCGTTCGGCTCTACCGATTAGCTAACAGACTTTCCTAAGCCTCTCAAAAGTTTAGGTCAAGCCTTTTCAAAGGCTTGCGGATTCCAAAGGCAGAGCCTTTGGTGGGTTTTAAGGGCAACGCCCTTAACATCTCTTGCCCTCTAAGGGCGGACAAAGTCCGCCCTTAAGTACTAATATTAGCAACGCAAGAAAATAAAGCGGTGGACAAAGTCCACCGCTTTAGGAGCAAAGAATGTTGGGCTTCGCCCAAAGGTATTTCGCTCTCTGCGGAGAGCGACAAGGGCGTTGCCCTTGACCTATGAGCCTTTAAAAAGGCTCAAGCGAAACTTTTGACTGTCTTAGGGGAAGTTTGTTAGCTAATTGGGGCGAACATAGTTTGCTACATTTAATAAGGAGTTTGATTATGATTAAGACACATCTTGGAGAATTTTGTAAGTATACTTCGCTTAATGTTTTGGGTATGATAGGACTTTCTTGCTATATTCTTGCGGATACCTTTTTCGTAGCAAATGGTACGGGAAGCAACGGACTTGCAGCTCTGAATATCGCAATTCCTGCTTTTAGTCTTATTCAAGGCACTGGTCTTATGCTTGGAATAGGCGGTGCTACGAAATATTCAATAGCTAAAAATCAGGGCTTAAAAGAGGAAAGCAACAAGGCTTTTACTCATTCCTTATACCTTGGGGCAATATTTGCGGCTGCTTATATGCTTATGGGTATTTTTCTTTCCTCACCCATTTCTACTCTTTTAGGGGCAAATAATGATACCTTTGAAATGTGCAAAAAACTACTTACAAATCCTTATGACATTTGCACCTGCATTTATCGCTAATAATATTATCTTAGCCTTTGTGAGAAATGATGGTGCTCCTCAGCTTTCTATGGCGGCTATGATTTCGGGAAGTATCTTTAACATTGTATTCGATTATATATTCATTTATCCTATGGAAATGGGTATCTTCGGTGCGGCTCTTGCGACAGGCTTTTCGCCAGCGGTAAGCCTACTCATACTCTCTATATTTTTTATTAAAAAACACAACAACTTTAAACCTATCAAATGCAAATTTTCGCTTAAATTTAGTCTAAGGATAATGTCTGTTGGCATACCTTCGCTTGTAACAGAGATTTCATCGGGAATAGTTATTTTTGTATTTAACATCATTATGCTTCAGCTACTTGGCAATATCGGCGTGGCCGCATACGGAATTATTGCTAACATTTCGATTGTTGTAATTTCAATTTTTACAGGCGTATCTCAGGGTATTCAGCCACTTATAAGCAGATATTACGGTCTTAACGACAAGAAAACTATAAAAATTACTTTGAAATATGCTCTTATTACTTCTATAATTATTGCTATTGTGGTTTATGGCTGTCTGCTTTTATTCTCAAACCCGATTGTATCAGCTTTCAACAGCGAAAATAATTCCTCTCTGCAGGTGGCTGCGATAAATGGCTTGAAAATTTATTTTACAGGTATATTTTTCGCAGGACTTAACATAATTCTTGCAACATATTTCGCCGCAACAGACAAGGCTAAACCGGCAGGAACTATTTCTATTTTGCGTGGATTTATTGTTATACTGCCACTTGCTATTCTTTTGGCAAATCTTTTTGGAATAAATGGACTTTGGATTTCGTTTCCTCTTGCTGAATTTATAGTTAGTATAATATCATTTATCATTCTTTCTATACAGCGAAAGAGATAATGTTTTTATTTCTAAAGTAAACTATACTTTAGAGTATTAAATTTATTAGCTAAAATTTGGGTATCTATGACATTAGTTATAAGCGGCGGATTTTATCCGCCGCTTTAGGGGCAAAGAATGTTAAGGGCTTCGCCCTTAAAACCCACGAGGGACTCCGTCCCTCGACCCTGCGAGCCTTTGAAAAGGCTCGAGCGAAACTTTTAATTGTCTTGGGGAAGTTTGTTAGTTAAGCGGTAGTTTAGTCCTCCGCGTGGGCAAACTTCTTATTCTCATTACGAGCGAGGCTTGCCGAGCGATTACGCGTCTTGTCCTGTGCGGTCACGCACCGAAACTTTTGAGTATCTTAATGGAAATTTGTATATTCTCCGATTTTATGCCAAAAATAAAATCGGAGGTGCAATTAAGATGAAATCTAATACTAAAGAAAAAAATAACAATCCAAAGAAAAATGCTGGCTTTTATATCGCTCTCGCTCTTTGCATAACTGCAATCGGAGGTGCGGCTTGGACAACATATAGCAGTGTTTTAGACTATCAGACCCCCAAAGAAGAAAGCTCTGCTCAGTCCGAAGGCTCAAAGCCTAAGGACAAGCCTACTGACAAAACTGTAAGTGGCTTGGAATATTCAAAACCTGAATCTAAAACTGAAAGCTCTGAAAAAACAGCTAATACCATTCTTGAAAGCAGAAGTGAAAGCTCTGAAGAAAGCTCTGAATTATCTATTGAGGAAAGTTCAAGTGAATCTTCTGAAATAAGTCAGGAAAACGAAAATAAATTTATAAAGCCAATAGACGGAAAGATTATTAAAGGATATAGCCCTGAAAATCCTGTCTATTCAAAAACAATGGGGGATTGGCGTGTTCACGAGGGAATAGATATTACTGCTGATGATGGCGAAAAGGTTCGTGCATATTCTGGCGGAATTGTTAAAAAGGTTTATAACGATGACCTTTTGGGATATAGCATAGAAATTGAGCATAATAATGGTATAACTATGATATATAGTGGTCTTAGCCCAACTATACTTGTCAAAGAGGGAGAAAGTGTTTCTTGTGGCGATTATATAGGGGCTGTATTTACTATTCCGAGTGAAATTATGGACGAAGTTCATCTTCATCTTACTGCTAAAAAGGACGGAAAGCTTATAGACGCACAGGCAGTCTTGGAAAAAAATGCTTAATTGAAGCATAGCGTATATTAAGACTAAAATGCACAGTTTAATCAGATTATTATGAAATTTATATAATAATTACTACTATAATATCTTGCATAAATTTTTCATAATATTTCTGGTATTATTTGTAAGCCACCGAAAATGTTATTAATTTGTTCATAATTAGTCGATAATTTATTTATACTTTCTTTGAAATTGTGTGATATTATATTGATGAAGGGGAGAGTTGGTTACTCAGAACCAACTCACATTAGAGTAGTTTAGAACATTTTAGCATACCTCGTTTGAAGCAAAGAGCATAACAAATTCGGCTTAACTTACCGCATTTGTTATGCTCTTTGTTATTGCATATTTTAGATATAGATAAGGACAAAAAAATCCCTGAACCTTATAAGTTCAGGGATTTTGCTTTATATAAGCTTAGTCAGAGGAATAGCGAGGATTTGAAAGATATGTGTTTGTTCCATTTCCTACACGAGTTTCTACAATCCTAAACTTTGTGTTCCATGTTTTATCAAAGATATTGATATCGCCAGTTTTTCTTGCTTCATATGTACCTGCATAAATCTTAAATGACTCAGTTTCACCAGAAGCATTTTTATAGCTTATAGTTGTGTTTGTGAGGAAGGTTATCTGTACAGGCTTTTTAGAATCTTTACTTCTAAGGATAAACTTAGGATTAATTTTGCTTCCACCAGAAACCTTTCCAGAAGATGCAAATACAAAATTATCTGCTATGAATGTTGTATTGTTGTTTATATAGAGATAGTTCTGGCTTTCCCAACGGAATGCGAGCGTTCCATCAGATGTATATTTACCGTTAAGCTTACCATCTTTAGCCCTAAAGTTGACACTATCTGCACATGTGCTTGATGTATTATTGCTTTTAATCTTGAAGTTTGAATCTGTCCAACCAATTTCATCAGAGTATTTCGCACCCTTGATATAGCCTTGATTTTCTGTATCTGTAAAGAAAGTCTTAGCTTTATCTGAATACAAATTAACCTCTCCAGAATAATTAGCATTGCTGATTATGTATGCACCAGAAAGAATAGTATAGCTACCATTACTATATGTTACACTTGTATCATATGTGAAGTATAGTATGAAAGCGTCCTTTCTATTGACATCTGTAGACTTATAACCGACTATTTTCTGTTCGCCAGCACTGGTCTGCTTATATTTTTTGCTTGAATAGGTGAAGTAGTTATCTGGTGAGTTGCTTACCCAGCCATCTCCGCTATTACCATAAACCCATTCTTGACCAGCCTGCATATTGTCTTTATAGCTGCCGACATACTTAGATGTATAGAACTGTACATCATAAACTGTATTATCTTGGGATTCTGCAGCATTGATATAATACATATAATATCCATCTGAATTTCTTGAAGTAACAGGTATGTTTTCTCTTACTATACTTGAACCAGTGATATTATCTTTAATTGTATATCTAAGGAATATGCTTCCAGTCCAGTTATTCTGATTATCAAGAATTGCAACTACCTTACCTGAAACATCTGGGCTTATTTCTTTTATGAGCTTATTAAGCTCTCTTGTGTATGAATTTATATCGTCTAAAGTAGAAGCATCACTATTGTATGCTGCAAGAGCATCTTTCATAGTGCCTGCAATAACTTTTATTTCATCTGGGTCAAAGGTTACGCCAGAAGAAATGCTTGCCTGCTCAGGATACCAAACCGGATTGCCGTTAGAATCAATAGTTACATATGCTCTTGCGCTTGATATAGCATAATAGAGATTCTGATATGCTTCTGTCCACTCTTTCAGGAGGTCGGCAAGCTCTTGGTCCTTAGTTGGGTCATCTGTAGAGGTTATGCTTTCAGCTTTATTCTTCAACGCATTAGGAACATAAGGGCTGGCAAGCTTTGCTGCGTGTGTATTATAATCGTAGTCATAAATATACCAACCCTCTGCGATACTGCTTGCATTGGTCTTTGCTCTTGAAAGGGCGAGGTTACCAGGAACATATGTAAGCCAAGCTGGTGTTCCTCCTGGGCCTGCATTATAGTCATAGAGAACTACATCGCCACCCTGAAGCTTTGTCATAGGAAGGATTTGTGTTGGTGTACTTTCTCCTGATGTAAGCTGAATGAATGGCATATTATTTGGAATATCTACATAATATCTGCCATCATATGTATCTGTGAGCTTAACTGTGTTTTTTCCAGTACCCCACATAGTTACTTTCATACCTTCATAATTAGCTTCCCAATCTGAGATTTTTGTGATATAAACTCTTGTAGTATTTTTGCTAACAGTATCTTCTGGGTTAACTGTGGAAATAGAAAGCTTGTTGGATTTATCAAGTGTTACCCATACATCGCCCCATACCTGATGAACCTGTTCAGTAGTAAATGAGGCATTAGTATTATCAAGTCCCTTAATCTGGAAGCTATAAAGGTCTGAATCACCAGCAGGAATTTTATACTCATACCAGTCATAATATACTTGTGTTTCAGATAAACCTACACGAGCGTAACCAGTGTTTCCTTCACCTGCACAGTTGAACTTTCCTGACTCAAGTGCATGACCAAGCATATCCTTTCTGCCGGCTCTTGTATCAGCTTTATTATAGAAAATTCTCTTTTTACCACCAATAAATGCCATATTTGCACCATCAACATCAAAGCTTGTTATTGGGGTTGTATCAATTACTACTGGTGATGCGGTATATGATGAAATATTCCAGCTTGAACCACTTCTATTAATTTGCTGTGAATTAAAGTATGCTTTTGGACTTGCTGAATTATCAACAGCGAACTTAATTCTTGAGGTTTTTCTTGATGAACTATTTTTATCAGAAATAATTATGCTATTTACTCTTCTTGTATCAACAGCAATATAGAAATTGTTTCCATCATCTGTTATGAGAAGCTTTTCGGATAACTGCTCTAATACGACGCTACCACTATCATCAACCTGATAAAGCTTTGCATAAAGCTCATTGCTCCAACCTGAAGGCTTCTTGAAATAAACTGTGATAATAGGCTTATCTGCTGAAACATTATCGTCTGAATATGAAGCAGTTTGTGCAGTTGTATTGCTTGTATCCATATTCACAATATTAGCGGATTTATTCTTGCTCATAGTAGTAATATTTGTTTTTGGAGCAAGCTTTTTGAATGATGTAAGAGACCTTGCATCAACCTTAAATGGGTCGTTCTTATCTATAAATCTTATAACAACAGGCTCTGTGCTAATTGTTAATTTTTCTGTTATATTCTTTCCATTGCAAAGATGGAAGCTTGACTTGGCGTCAAAAGCAACTCTCTTAATATAGTAGTTTTCTGTCTTATCAAGAGTTGTCATTGGGTCTGATGTTGCAGATGCTGTATTAAGGCTTGTGTTTTTCGATTCCTTAACATAGACATATTGATTTGTACCCCAACCTGATGGTACATTAGTAGAAGAGTATATGGTAGTAAGCTTTGCAGAATCTACATTATTGTTTGATTTAATCATGAAGAGATTATTGCTTAGATTATCACCAAGCTTCATATCAGCTGTTTGGTCAGAGCCATTGCCTATACCACTAATAATAATAACATTTGTATATTTATTATCAAGGTCATAGTAATAATACTTGGATATGATATCCTTTTTAAGCTTAAACTCTGCCTTTATACTTTCATCAGTACTTTTGAGTGTATCAAAGGCTGCGTTTTGCTTACCATCACCACCTGAACCATACCAAGCATAGATATAGTAATTTGTACCATTAGTGCCAAAACCATTTGGGTCTATATCGAACCAAACTCTCTTTTTACCATCTGCAACAGCAGGTGTAATATCATCTTGTGGAATATAAGCAAGCTCGTTTACTGCACTTTCAAGCTTTTCCTTATAGCTATCAATCTCTGCCTGTGTCAACAAGGTTGAATCAATAGCATTATTGATAACAGCAATAACCTTTTCAAGGTTAGTTACTGTTCCTGTAACAAGAATATTTCTATCCTTATCAATGATAGCCTGAGCAGCATTAACTGCATCTACAAGCTCATCTATTTTGCCTGTATTTTGTATTCTTGAGCATACGCTAATAAGTTTCTTTGTAGCATCTTGAAGAGCTGCTTTATTTCTTGAACCATTATTATAAAGATTCTCAGCATTAGCTAATGCTGTTTCGAGTTCATTTATAAGCTTAGAATTCGGATTATTATCTCTTACTGTTTTTCCATTATCAATAGCTTTTTTAAGATTATCTCTATATGAAGCAACTTTCTCAAGAGTGGACATTTTATTTTGTAAATCGATAGCTTTATTATCAGCAGTTTCTTGACTTACTGATTTTTTGTCTACCGCTAATTTATCAAGCAACTCCTTAGCCTGATTCATAACAAATTTTAATGTTGTATAGCTTTCTTCTGTATAATCCTCTTCTTTATAGCTACTTGCTTTATCATACTTAGCTTGTAGCTTTGAAGGGTCAGTATCTTTTGTTGTAAGCTTATCAATAGCGTTATTTATATTATCTCTCTGTGCATTATAATCTGAATTTGATTGAAGTGTTGGCTTATTATATACTTCCTTAGCAGCATTAACAACTGTTATAAAATCATACCAGCTTGCGGGTTCATAATCTCCTTGATATAAAGAGTCTGCCTTAACAATAGCACTTCTTAGATTTGTTTTTGCTGCTGAGCTATTACGGCTTTCTACCTTATAGTCTATAGACGGTGAACCAGACTTTGTATTATCCTTGAGCTTTGCATAGACAGTGACATAGTCTTCATCATTCATATAAACAGAGGCTGCCTTCTCAGAAATAAATGAACGAGCACTATATTCACCAGTGGCAGTATCTTGCTCAATAACTATATAAGCAGAGTTACCTTTTATAGAGCCTACCATTGTACCAGTAGTAACAGCAGGAACTGTAACACTATGTGAATTGCCCTCATAACCCTTAAAGTCAATAGTTACATCTTGAGAGCCATTGCCTTCTATTTTAGTACTCCACCAGCCATAGCCATTGGATACACCAGAAGAACTAGTGCCGGTGCTTGTAATGGTAAATGATGGTGCCATAGAATCATCAATTTTGCCCTTAAGCTTTGTATAATATACTGTCTGCTTAGAATTAGCATAAGCGATAAGTCTATTCTCAAGCAATTCTTTACCGTTCCAATCATGGCCTTTATAATAATATAGAGGAGATTCAAGAATTTCTACATAAATGTTTCTATCGGATTCATCAAAGTACCAAACATTAAAAAATTCCAAGCTCTGTGTGTCATTAGCTTTAGAACCAACATTACCTCCCTGACGAGAAACGATAAGGTTAAACCAAGGAACCATTCCGCCCTTATCATCTGAAACTCTACTCGGGGAGAAAGTATGTGAATACCACGCATTACCCTCCGGAATCATAGCAGTTGTAGGACCGTTTTTACCCTTACCATCTGAAATCCACTTACCAGCTGGCTCGAACTTATTATTCTCAGATTCAACAGCATTAACCTGATTAACTGTTAATTGTTCAGAGTTTTTCACATTGCTCAATCAATGCCTTGGTCTGTTCTCTTATAATATGACCAAGTATAAATACAAGGAACGAAGTCACTTGCAGTATCTACTCTGCTTGGGTCCTGCTTAACATGAATATTGATGTCATCACTGCTGACGCTTGTATTTATTCTTTCAGGAGCTGTTGAGAGCTGTCTGCCAAGAACATTTCCTGATGAACCAACAGTATATGTAACACTAAGTGATGTAGACTTAGAATTACCACCGAGCATATCTTCAGATTTTGCATATGCTCTGAGTGTAATCTCAGACTTAGCTTTGTCATATACTGCATGAACGAAGGTTTTATAGGCAGAGGTATCTGCACTGACGCTTGTTACTTCTGCACCTTCTTCTGTTGTACCACCAACAGTATCTTTCATGAGAATATATTCTTCACCGGTTGTCTTTGGGTCTATAATCTTAGGAAGGTCTGCATTCTCATAATATGTTGCGGCATAATTAAGGGCTGATTTTGCGTTTAGATAAGCTTGTCTTTCGTTAACATCTCCAGAAGTTGATTTTGTACTGAACATCGCTACGCTTATCAAGCTTGTTGCAAGGATAATAATTACACAAGAAACAACAAGAACAGTGGCAAGAGCAAAGCCACGCTTACTGTTCATATGTTTTGATTTTGGTTTAACCATAAATTAGCTAACTCCTTTCTTATTTTGTCATACTAAAATCTATACATATAGGATTTGGCATAGATGAACTATTTAGTGTATAGCTTTGGTCGAAATCACTTCCTGCACCATTATTATTCATTGTAAGAGTACCTGAATAATCATATGTAACATTCGGTTCATAGTTACTTATCATACAAAGCTTATAATCAACATATTTTTGGCTATTGTCTTTGCCAACTGTATATGCCTTTTGGGAGAAAGAACTTATTCCTTTGCAAGTAATCATACTGGTAAGTTGTATTGCTCCCGTATTATCATCTTCATAAGCCATTAAAAATTTTGCTGTATTATCAGTTGGATTCAAAATTAAATAATAGTGCTTATCTTGTGGCGAAAATGCACTTTCGTTATAATTACTCGCTGAGATAGAATATGCACTGCCAACACATTTCTTATACATTCTCTCGAAGCTGGTCGCCTCTTGTTTAGAATTTTCTATATCGGTACTTATAGAATATCTGTCCATACTTCCTGATATAGCACCAACAAGCATACCCGAGCATATCGAAAGAATGGCTATAACAACTATAACCTCAACAAGAGTAAAGCCTTGCTTGCTATTTAAAAGCTTGCGATTTTTTTTACGCATCTCTTATACTTTCCTTTCTTTAAGTTATTTAATCGTTACAATTGAGCTGGCAATTATATCGCCTTGAGAAGATTTTGCATTAACCATTACTTTATACCCAGCAAATTCTTTATGAGAACCATCAGAAGCTGAAGTAGGTAATGAATTGGTAAGATATTGGACGGTGCATTGCATATCACTTATAGATGATGAATCAGGGAAATCAACACTTGGGTTACTTATTTGGTCTATAAACTTTACATTATTAAGCTTAGTGCTTAAACCATCATATGTACCATCACCATCTATAGTTTCTAATACTAAATTATTATAAAAGGTTTTTTTAGCGGTTTGGTCGGTTGCATCACCAGTATAATTATTTGATGAAAAAGCTTTCTCTAAGGCAGTAGAAACTGTATCTGCGACGCCCTGAGCCTGAGCCGAGGCATCTTCTAAGCTCTTATTCTCAACAATAGAAATATATCCATGAACAATGGCTGTCATTGTTGAGGCGAAAACTATTGAAACAATAGCAATAGCAACTACTAACTCAACAAGAGTTACACCTTTCTTGGAATTATATCGCCGTTTGCATCTTTTCATATTTATTTACGCACCTTTCAATTATTTTATGGGAATAATTACCGATAATATTAATTCATAAAACTATACATACTAATATTATACATCAAATTATAGATTTGGCAAGAAAAATTATCCTATTAATTTCAACAAAATTAACTGACATTATTTATGAAAAATGAGCGTTATAACATATTTTGGTATAATATCTATGCTTGGCGACCCATTATTATATTTAAGAATATGGCAAACAAAAATGCCCATAGACAAGACCATGGGCAAAAAGCTTACATTATATATAGAAATTTACATATTATTGTAGAGAGTTCCAAGTGTTATTGTGTTATCAAGCTGGATAAAAGTACAACCATTAATATTGGGGGCTGTGCCTGTGCTGGAATAAACAATAGTTCCAATAGTAAGCCCACTTCCTATGGCTGCTGAGGTGCAGTAGTAATATTCTCCAATATTTATATTGAGTCCGTAATATTTTGCAATATCAGATACTTTTGCATTTCGTGCGGCATTTTTTCTTGTGGTAATTCCGCTATTTTTTATTGCGGCAAAAGAAACTGCTGTTCCGTCAGCATTCTTCGACATTGTGTTATTAATTGTACCAGCTTTTATTTCATTATAGGCATTTTGGCACTCTTGGTTTAGAGTTTGTGCTTGTGCTTCTCCAGAAGAAGCTGTTGTAGAATCTATAATATTTATAAGACAAGGAATTGCTATTGCCGCAATAATAGCAAGAATAGCTATGACAACTACTAACTCAACAAGTGTAAAACCACGCTTATTAGCTTTAACTTTCATAACCTTAACTCTCCTAAAAATATTAAATGGGGTAGATGGTATAGATTTTCTACTCTTTTATTTTATAAATATTATAGTTTATAATTTATACTTTTGTCAATGTATAATATCACGAAATTGTCATTTATAATTTGTAGCTTTTGTATAAGCAAAACAAAAGCCCGACCGAAGTCGAGCTTTTGAATTAAATCTTTATATTTTCAGATTTAAATTATTATCATGGATAGATTGTGCCAAGAGTTGTTGTTGTTGCGAGCTGAGCATAAGCAGCACCTGCAGGAGTTGTAGGAGCAGCACCTGCATCAGAATATGCGATGTCACCAACTGCAATGCCTGTAGCAGCTGTTGTGCAGTAGTAGTAATCAGCAGAGATATCGAAGTTCAAGCCTGAGTATGTCATAACCTGAGCAACTGTAACACCATTAGCAGCTGACTGCTTAGCTGTAGCTGTAGCTGTCTTTGCAGCAGCCCATGTGATAGCTGTGCCATCAGAGTTTGTAGACTCATCATTATTGATTGTGCCTGACTTTACGCCTGCATAAACATTCTTGCACTGTTGGCTAAGTGTTGATGCGTTAGAAGCACCTGAAGAGTTAGAAGCGGATTGGATGATGTTAACAACCATTGGGATAGCGATTGCTGCGAGAATTGCAAGGATTGCAATAACAACAACGAGTTCAACGAGTGTGAAGCCTTTCTTAGACTTCTTTGCGAGTAGTTTTTGCTGGAGTGTCATTTTACATTACCTCTTTCTTAAAATAAAATAATTTTTTCTGAGATGCGGTTCTTGAAGGGGGTGAACCGTTCATCTCTGTTGTGTCTATATATTAACTCATTATGAACGAAATGTCAACACCTTTTTTAAAGTTTTTTTTGATTTAATTGTAAAACAAGTTAGTGTTTTTTTGTGCAATTTCAACAACAGATATGTTTCTTCCAGTTTTTATAGGGATTTTTACCAAACAAACTTTCAAGATGTGAAAATATACTTGTGCAATTTAGCCTACAAAATCTGCTCTTGATTTGCTTATGTTTATTCTTTTATAGAAACTTGTTTACAAATTTATGAATTTGTAAACAAGTTCATATTTTATTCATAATATTTTGTTGTGTATAGTGCAATTATTAGTCATTATAATTTTATTAGTGATATAAATATAATCTAAGTATTGTTGAAAACTGAAATTTATTGTTTTTTATCAATTTTAAAAATTTAAGGCTTTTTCTTTTTGTTTAAAAAGAGCACACGCACAAAAACATTTGACACAAGCCGTTTTCTACTGTATAATATAGGTATAGAGCATACCGATAAGCGGTCGCTCCCAAGATATTGCGATTTTAAGAAATAACCGTCCTATTGGGAAGCAGGGCGGTTATTTCCTTTTATTATGGGAGTCAATAATCGAAACTATCAAAGTTCCAACTGTTGCTATTGCTATGATAAGCTGAAATAAATCAGACCATGTAACAGCATTCTCCATATGTAGCACCCCATTTCTGGGAGCAGGATTGACCGCCTACCGTTTGTGGTATGCTCTATGGCTTTTATTATATCAAATCGGACTTTTTTCGTCAAATTATTTTTGCCATTTTGTAGCTATTTTATTTGACACAAGCCGTTTTTTACTGTATAATATAGGTATAGAGCATACCGATAAGCGGTCGCTCCCAAATATTGATTAAGTTAAGAAATAACCGTCCTATTGGGAAGCAGGGCGGTTATTTCCTTTCATTATGAGAATTAATTACTTATAAATAGGGCAGAGGATTTCATTATGATTTTCTCCGCCCTTATTTCATATATAATAATATGTAAAGCGTTAGTTACATTGATAACAATATTCTTCTGTTTTGAAATAACTATTAAAAAATGTTAACGACAACTTGAACAAATCAATCTGACATAATTTAAAAATCAAAAGTAAATCGCTGAAATCCTACACTTTTACAAATATCTAACAAAAAGCTCTTGCATTAAAAAATATTACGATATAAAATATGCTTACATTCGCAAAGGAGGAATGAAAATGAACTTTTTTAATAAATCTATAACTAAAAGAATTCTTGGAATATTACTTTCAGCTACTGTTGTATGTTCCGCTATGTATGGCTGTTCTGGTGGAACTTCAAATGACGAATCCTCTGCCAAAGAAGCTGTTGCATCAGCAACAAGCAAGCCGCCTGTTTCTTCTAAAGTAGATAAAGTAGAATCTTCTAAGCCAGTCTTAAGCAAACCTGAATCCTCTGCTGAGGAATCTTCTGCTGAGGAATCTTCTGAGTCTTCCAATACAGAAACAAGTATTGGATATATTGAAATAGTAGAAAATTTTAATGCAGAAGCTGTTGGAACTAATTCTATAAATCTAAACTGGTCATCAGTTTCTGATATAAGCGGATATGAAATTTATCGCAAATGTGATTCTACGAGTGCTGATTACGATAAGATTATGACCATTAAGAATTCTTCGACTACCTTCTTTAATGATAATCAGATTGTTGCGGGAACTCGTTATTATTATCAGATAAGACCTTATATCTATGCTAATGATAAATATTATTATGGAGAATTTTCGGCAACAAATACCTTTACTCAAATCGCTGATGTTTCGGAAATCACCGTTACAGCAAGAACCTCGAGCAGTATAGCAATTTCTTGGGATAGAATTAAAAATGCTACGGCTTATACAATCTATCGCAAGGATAGCACAGACGATAATTATACTTCTATTGCAACTATTACTGACTGGGAAAATTCAGCTTATACAGACACAGGACTCACTGTCGGAAAAACTTATTATTATAAAGTAGACGCATTTGTAAGCTTTGGCGGTGAAAGCTATTATAGCAATCCGTCTGAAATCAGCACATATACACCACCTGAAAAGCCTTCCTTCACTGCATCTTATGACGAAAAAACAGAAAAAATTAAGGTAAGCTGGAAAGCTATAAATGGGGCAGAGGGTTATAGCGTTCAAATCTCTGATGATGAGGACGGAGATTATGACAGCTATGATGTTTCTGATAAGCTTGAATTCGAGCTTAAAGTTAAGAAAAATAAGATGTACTATATCAAGGTATATTCTTACTGCACTATTGATGGCGAAAAGAAATTCAGCAGTTATGAGATGAAACCTCTTGAATGTGGCGAAGTTCCTAAGGTTCATGGATATAATGTGGGCGATACATATATTGAAATAAGCCTCGATAAACAGCATATGTGGTATTATAAAGACGGTAAGCTTATTGTTTCAACTGATGTTGTAACAGGCTATAAAAATGCTCACGATACACCGACTGGTCTTTATTATGTTATAAACAAAGCTTCGCCTGCTGAACTCGTTGGAGAAACCTGGGACGTTTGGGTTAACTTCTGGCTCGGCGTAACATATGACGGTGTTGGTATTCACGATTCTACATGGAGAACTGGTGGCTACGGCGGAAATATCTATACATATGACGGCTCTCACGGCTGTATAAATACTCCATATGACGCAGTTAAGAAAATCTATGATAACTGCAAAGAAAATACTCCTGTTGTAATTTATTAACACATTATAAATAGTGTTCTTTCTTACTTGACAACTAATGGTGATTGTACTAAACTTATAGTACAATCACCATTTTAAATATTGGAGGTATTAAACTATGAAAATTAAAAAACTCGCATCGGCAGTTTTATCCGCTATCTTGGGAACTGTTATTATATTTTCGGGCTGTTCTAATGGTGGCTCTGTAAATGATAATTCGAGCAAAACAGAAAGTTCAGCACCAACTTCTGTTGCTGAATCTAAAACAGAATCAAGCAAAACTTCTAAGGCGGAATCAAGCACTGTATCTAAAACAGAATCTCAAAGTTCTAAAAATGAATCTTCTAAAAATACTGAGCCTGATGCAGATTATACGCCAGCTATGTGGAAGGTTACTAAAGGCGACAAGGAAATGTATCTCTTTGGTTCAATCCACGCTACACAGGACGGTGCAGAAAATCTGCCGGACTATGTACAGAAAGCCTTTGATGAATGTGACTATCTCGCTATGGAGCTTGACACAGACAGTATGATGAATGACTTAGGACAAGCTTTACAACTTACACAAAAGCTTATGTATACTGATGGCACAACTATTAAAGACCATATTTCTAAGGAAACCTATGATGCTGCTGTAAAATATCTTACTGAAAAGGGCTTATATATATCATATTATGATAACTTTAAGCCCATGATGTGGATTTCATTGCTCGAAAATGCAATGTATAATGACGCGGGCATTGATATTACAAAATCTATGGAAAGTATTATGACCTCAAAAGCTAAAAAGGCTAACAAGAAAATCTTAGAGGTTGAGAATATTGATATTCAGCTTGGTGTATTTGATAACATTTCAGATGAACTTGCAGATGTTATGATTTTAAGCTATACACAAGCAGACCCAAGCGAACAAGCAAAGGCAAATAATAAGTTATATGAGCAATGGAAACACGGAGAAGCTATTGAAGATACAGACGATGAGGAAATTCCTGATGAATACAAAGAAGACTATGAAAAATTCAGCAAAGCTATGCTCACGGACAGAAACAAGGGTATGGCTGACAAAGCCGAAGAATATATGAATGACGGCAAGAAAGTATTCTTTATGGTTGGGGCAGCTCATATGTATGGTGATGACGGAATCGTTCAGCTTTTGAAGGACAGAGGATACACCGTAGAAAGAGTATCTAAGACGGAGAACCTAAGTCAAGCCGCATAATCGCTTAGCTAACCAACTTCCCCAAGACATTTAAAGTTTAGGTCAAGCCTTTTAAAGGCTTGCGGATTCCAAAGGCAGAGCCTTTGGTGGGTTTTAAGGGCAAAGCCCTTAACATATCTTTCTTCTTAAGCGGTGGACTATGTCCACCGCTTAATTCTTTCGTCATCAATAAACTTCCGAATGAGCGAATAAAGCTTGCTCCTATATTTTCCAAAAATATTATCAAACACATAATTAAAAAGAATATAAGCATTGAAAAACGCTCAGGTCTTTTGAAACCTGAGCGTTTTTGTATTCTTTAATGGAGAAATAGCGGCGAACTTCGTTCGCCGTTATTGGCAAAGAATGTTAAGGGCTTCGCCCTTAAAACCCACCAAAGGCTCCGCCTTTGGAATCCGCAAGCCTTTAAAAAGGCTTGACCTAAACTTTAAATGTCTTGGGGAAGTTTGTTAGCTAAGCGGTAGTTTCCTCGACCGCGTCAACTAACTTACCTTACTTACTACGAGCGAGACTTGTCGAGCGATTCCGCGTCTTGGGAGCGGCGGCTCGCCGCCTTGACCTAAACTTTAAGTGTCTTGGGGGAAATTTGCTAACTAATAATATTAGTCTATGCTATCAATCTTGACCTCTACATCTGTTTCGGCATCGTAATCTACACCTGTTACCTTAAAGCCAAACAGCTTATAAAATTCTTCCCAATAACCGTCAATATCTGCACATTCGGCGATTTTCTCGGTAGAAATATCACTCCAAAGCTTTGTGACTTCCTCTTGAATATCGTCTTGAAGCTCTAAATCGTCAAGACGGATTCTGCCCTCAGCATCAAGAACTGGCTTTTCACCGAAAAGCTTCTGATTAAAAAGTCTATACATCTGCTCAATACAGCCTTCGTGACAGCCTTTTGCTTTCATTACCTTATAAAGAATAGAAATATAAAGCGGTACTATCGGAATAGCCGCACTTGACTGTGTTACAAGAGCCTTATTTACAGAAAGATATGCACGAATACCATTAAACTCCTCTGTAATCTCTTTTGCTGTCTTGAAAAGGTGGTCCTTAGCCTTACCAATAGAACCATCACGATACATTGGGTGTGTAAGAACTGGTCCAATGTAGGAATATGCTACTGTTATAGCATCTGGCTCAATAGCATCAGCATTCTTTAATGCAGTAATCCAATCTTTCCAGTCTTCGCCACCCATAACCTTTACTGTATTGAAAACTTCTTCATCAGTTGCTGGCTCTACTGTAATATCATGAACTTCATTTGTGCGGAGGTCAATGGTTTTATTTGTATATGGCTCGCCAACTGTCTTTAATACAGAGCTATATAATGTGCCGTCTTTGTCCTTGCGTCTTGGTGCAGCAAGACTATATATAACCATATCAACCTTGCCTAAGTCCTTTTTGATAAGTGCGATTGTTTCGTCCTTGATTTCCTGAGAATAAGCATCGCCGTTAATTGTTTTTGCATAAAGTCCGTCAGCGTGTGCGAACTCCTCAAAAGCGGCTGTATTATACCAGCCTGAAGAACCTGTTCTATTTCCTGAACCAGGCTTATCAAAAATAATGCCGATTGTAGATGCTCCGCAAGAATATGCCGCAGAAATACGAGAAGCAAGTCCATAACCCATAGATGCACCAATAACAAGAACTTTCTTAGGGCCGTTTGTCTTTGGCTGTGATTTTACATATTCGATTTGCTGTCTGACATTTTCCTTACAGCCTGTTGGGTGAGATGTTGTGCAAATAAATCCTCTTACCTTTGGTTTTACTATCATTTTGACTACTCCTTTTATAATAATTACTTTGTGAATTTCTCAACTACATAAGCTATACCGTCTTCGTCGTTAGAACTTGTAATGAAATCTGCAACAGCCTTGAGCTTATCGTTTGCATTAGCCATACCAACACCAAGTCCGGCATATTCTACCATTGTAATATCGTTAAAGCCGTCACCACAAGCGATACATTCTTCGGTCTTTATGCCGAGTGTTTTTATAAGATTGTCAATTGAACGGGCTTTATCAATACCCTTTGGCACGACCTCAAGGAAAAACGGTTCTGAACGAAAAACACCAAGCTTATCGCCAACTCGCTTACTGAGTACCTTTTCAAGCTCTACAACCTCAGCTGGATTGCCTGAAAGCAAGCATTTATTGATGTCAAAATTTACATATGAGACGAAATCCTCTACTTCTTTAATTTTAAGACCAATTATATTTGATTCTATCATAGTATATTCATTTACGCCGTTTCCTGCAATAAGGCAATCACCCTCATAGGTATTTATGCCTATATTCGTTTTATAAACCTCATCACAGATTTCTGGAAGAAATTTAAGTGGAAGATTTGCAGAAAATACGGTTTCTCCGCTCTGACAGTTGATAATCTTACCACCGTTAAAGGCCATAATAAAACCGCCATATTTTTTAAGGTCAAGCTTTTCAGCGTAGGGGAGGATTCCCTTTGTCGGTCTGCCTGAAGCTATTGCGATTTTTCCTCCACGCTCTTGATAATCTATCAGTGCATCGTGTGTTTTTGGTGTGATTTTCTTTTCTGAATTGGTTAATGTTCCATCTATATCGAGAACCATAATCTTATATTTCATAATTTTCATATCCTCCACTATTGAACTATGCGGTGAGCCACCGCTCCCAAGACGCGGAATCGCTCGACAAGTCTCGCTCGACATTGACAAGAGATATTTATTGACGCGGTCAAGGAAACTACCGAGCGGGCGAACACAGTTCGTCCCTACTATTAGACTTCTCTAAGACACTCAAAAGTTTTGCTCAAGGCGGTGAGCCACCGCTCCCAAGACGCGGAATCGCTCGACAAGTCTCGCTCGACATTGACAAGAGATGTTTATTGACGCGGTCAAGGAAACTACCGAGCGTGCGAACACAGTTCGCCCCTACGATTAGCTAATGCACTACCCTAAGACAATTAAAGTTTAGGTCAAGCCTTTTTAAAGGCTTGCAGGGTCGAGGGACGGAGTCCCTCGTGGGTTTTAAGGGCGAAGCCCTTAACATTCTTTGCTCCCTAATGTGCGGACTTTGTCCGCACATTGATTTCTTATGTCAGCAACATTAGTTAAACAGGGAACCCCCTGCGAGGGTTCCCTACGAAAAACATTCCACTGGAATGTTTTTCTACCCTCCTGCGCTTTGAGAAGCATAAAGTGTTTCGCCGTCTGCGGACGGCGACCAAAGGCTCTGCCTTTGGAAACTGCAAGCTTTTGAAAAAGCTTGAGCAAAACTTTTAAGTTTCTTATGGGAAGTTTTATTCGCTTTGCGACATACATTCATAGGCTTTTTTTGTAAGCTCTATAAGCTCTTCATAAGTCTTTAAATAACCAGCCTCTCGGCGAAGTTCGGCGGCATTTTTGAAGCCCTTCATATACCAACCAACATGCTTTCTTGCTTCACGCATAGCAATTTCTTCGCCCTTATAATCGCACATTGCTTGAATGTGTCTTAGAATTACTGTAACCTTTTCTGCTGGTGATGGTGGAAACATCGGTCTTAAATCATTGAGCCAAGCGTTTATCTCTCTGAATATCCACGGATTGCCTAATGCACCTCTGCCTATCATAACCATATCGCAGTTTGTTTTTTCGAGCATTTGTGCGGCATCATTGGCATTGGTAATATCTCCGTTGCCTATTACTGGAATATTTACGGCTTTTTTTACCTCTGAAATAATATCAAGGTCAGCCTTTCCTGAATAAAACTGCTCACGAGTTCTGCCATGAACTGTTATTGCGGACGCACCTGCTTGTTCACATATCTTTGCAACCTCAACAGCATTTACGGACTTATCGTCCCAACCTTTACGAATTTTTACAGTTATAGGAACATCAACAGCTTTGCATACCGCTTCTACAATTTTTCCGCATAAATCGGGATTTTTCATCAAGGCACTTCCTGCACCATTTCCGCTTATCTTAGGAGCAGGACAACCCATATTTATATCTATAATATCTGGCTTATACTCCATAGCAGTTACGGCTGCGGCGGCAACTGTCTGTGGTTCACTGCCAAAAAGCTGTACAGCCGCAGGTCGCTCATTTTCTGAAAGAAGCATAAGCTCCTTAGAGCGTTCACTATTGAACGAAATTCCCTTTGCACTTACCATCTCTCCGACAACATATGACGCACCAAAAGCTACACAAAGCTCTCGGAAGGCTCGGTCTGTAACTCCTGCCATAGGTGCAAGAGCGGTCCTTCCCTTTATTTCTACATTTCCTATTTTCATTAATCAGCCTCCTAAAAGCCCAATTATTGATATTATATCATATTTTGCACTCAATGACAACATTTACTCTTTGTGTGGCACCTTAATAAACTCTTAAAGCAACAAACAGGTGAACACTTTTCGCAGCTGCACTTTATCTGCAAAAGAGATTTATTGACTTAGATTAAGTAATCGCTAATGAACCGCCTCAAACTGTGAACATAGTTATATATTGAATAATTTGTGATTATATGATAGAATTAAATGTATAATGTAAATAATTGTTTCAAAATTTAATATGGAGGATTATTATGGACTACTTTCTTTCTGATAGAGTTCAGACTCTTAAACCGTCTGCTATAAGAGAAATATTTAAGTATGCCGCAGACCCTGAGGTTATATCTCTTTCTGCCGGCAACCCTGACCCTGAAGCTTTTCCTGTTAAGGAAATTGCGGAAATTTCTAATGATGTACTTACAAATCGTCCTATTGACGCACTTCAATATAGCATTACTGAGGGATATGTACCTCTCCGCAATGCCCTCAAGGACTATATGAAAAATAAATTCAATATCGGCAGAGATTTTGATGAGCTTATTGTTACTTCTGGTGCTCAACAGGTTATGGACCTCGCTACAAAATCCCTTGTAAATGAGGGAGATACTGTTATTTGTGAAGCTCCAAGCTTTATAGGCTCTCTTAATTCTTTTCGTGCTTATAAGGCAAAACTTTGCGGTATTCCTCTCGAAAGCGATGGTATGAACCTTGAAGCTCTCGAAAAGGCTCTTAAAACTGAAAAGAATGTACGCTTTATCTACACTATTCCTAATTTTCAGAACCCATCAGGTGTCACTACAAGTCTTGAAAAGCGTCACGCAATATATGAACTTGCTAAGAAATACGGTGTTCTTATTCTTGAGGATAACCCTTATGGCGAGCTTAGAGTAAGTGGGGAAGATGTTCCTGCGATAAAATCCTTTGACGAGGACGGTATTGTTATTTATGCTGGCTCATTCTCTAAGGTGCTTTCTCCTGGTATGAGAATAGGCTGGTTTGTCGCTCCAAAGGAAGTTGCTGCAAAAATGATAGTTTGCAAGCAAGGCTCTGATGTTCATACAACTGCTTGGTCGCAGATTGTTGCAAGCGAATTTATGACAAAATACGACTTTGAGGCTCATTTGGAGCGTTTGCGTGAAATTTACAGAAAGAAAATCAATTTCACTCAAGAACTTCTTGATAAATATCTTGCACCGATTATTACATATAATAAGATTGATGGCGGTCTTTTCATATGGTGTAAGCTTCCTGATGAGATTGATATGACTAAATTCTGTAAAGAGGCAGTTCTTAGAAAGGTATGTGTTGTTCCGGGAAATGCGTTCTTAACTGATGAAAACGAGCAATGCCATAGTTTCAGAATCAATTTCTCGACACCAACTAATGAACAGTTAGAAAAGGGAATTAAGATATTGGGCGAATTGGCAAAGGAAATGCTGAATAAGCAATAATTTTATAAAATCCATATTAATCCATAATTGAAAATAAGTTTAACAAATAGATATAATACAAAGTTCTTGCTAAATATATTTTTTGTCTATTAAAGTGTGATTTGTCATAGGGAAATTCATTAGATAAGCGGTAGTTTCATCAACCACAGCAAGCAATTTCCCTTGTCAGTATCAAATGAGGCTTGATAAGCAAAGCTTTGAAGTGTATTATGGAAAGTATATCAATACCAATTAAGTAATTACAAATAAGCTACCAAAACGGGCGAACACAGTTCGCCCCTACATTTAGTCTGTTAGCTAATTGAAAATCGAAAGGAAAATAAATATGAGTGAAGAAGTTTTAAAACAAGAAAAAAAGCCTATAATATTCAGTGCAATACAGCCAAGCGGTACTATTACACTCGGCAACTACATCGGTGCATTGAAAAACTGGGTTACTCTTCAAGATGACTACGATTGTATTTTTGCAGTTGCTGACCTACACGCAATTACTGTCAGACAAGAACCTGCTACATTCCGCAAACACATATTAGAGGCTTACGCTCTCTTACTTGCTTGCGGTATTGATACTGAGAAAAGCCCATTCTTTATTCAGAGCCATGTTCATACTCACGCCGAACTCGCTTGGGTTCTTAACTGCTATACACAGTTCGGCGAGCTTTCTCGTATGACACAATTTAAAGATAAATCTCAAAAACACGCTGATAATGTTAATGTTGGTCTTTTCGCATATCCAAGCCTTATGGCTGCTGATATTCTTCTCTATCAGGCTGACCTTGTTCCTGTTGGTGCTGACCAAAAGCAACACCTTGAGCTTGCAAGAAATGTTGCAGAACGCTTTAACGGTATCTACGGCAATACATTTAAGATTCCTGACGGATATATTCCTCCTGTCGGTGCAAGAATTATGTCACTTCAAGACCCAACAAAGAAGATGTCTAAGTCTGACGAAAATGTAAATGCTTGGATTGCTGTTCTTGATAAGCCTGAGGATATTATGAGAAAATTCAAGCGTGCTGTTACTGACTCCGAGGCCGTTGTAAAATATGGCGAAAATAAGGCTGGCGTAAACAACCTTATGGGCATTTACAGTGCTGTTACAGGCAAAACAAATGATGAAATAGAAAAGGAATTTGAGGGCAAGGGCTACGGCGACTTCAAAGCTACTGTTGCTGAAGCTGTTATCGAGGAACTTCGTCCTATTCGTGAACGCTATGAGAAATTCATAGCTGACAAGGCATATCTTGAGGAACAATATACTAAGGGTGCTGAATTTGCATTGAGAATGTCTTCTCGTACACTCGACAAAGCAATGAAGAAAGTTGGCTTTATCAAAAAGCCGAGATTCTGATTTTCGGAATTAGGAGGTTAGTCTTATGAAAAACACAAGGTTCAGCCCAAAAAGCTTATGCTTATAGTAAACCCTATTGCAGGAAAATCTCGTGCAAAATATAATCTTGCAAGCCTTGCGTCAATTTTTTATAAGAATAACTACGAGCCTGCTATTTACTTTACTTCTCCAGACTGCGGGGCAGAGGAGCTTATAGAAAAACACGCAAAGGATTTTGATGTTGTAGCGTGTTGCGGTGGTGACGGCACTGTCAGTGAAGCTATTGAGGGTATAATGAAGCTTGAGGATTGTCCTCCGCTTGGATACATTCCTTGTGGAACGACAAATGACCTTGCAAAAAGTCTTGATTTGCCTAAGAATATGAAAAGAGCCGCTAATACTATCGCTAATGAAGAGCCTCTTCCGCTTGATATAGGCAGTTTTGGCGATGAATGTCACTTCGCTTATATTGCGTCATTTGGTGCATTTACTGAGGTTTCTTACGAAACTCCTCAAAAAGCAAAGAATATATTCGGTCATATGGCTTATATTTTTTCGGCTTTTAAGTCTATGAACAAAATCAAGCCTTATCATATTAAAATCGAAAGCGAAGAAAAAAACTTTGAGGACGATGTTATTTTCTGTTCGGTTACGAACTCAACCTCCGTTGCGGGAATCTTTAAATTTGACAAAAATCTTGTCGATTTTAACGATGGTCTATATGAGGTACTTCTGATAAAACAGCCTAAGCGTTTAAGAACGGTTTTTGCGATATTTTTATCTATGTTTAATACAACCTATAAGCACGACCACATAACGCTTTTTCAGACCTCAAAGTTAAAGCTTACCGCAGATAAAAACATAGATTGGGCGATTGACGGCGAACACCGTTCAAGCAGTAACACGATAGAGATAACAAACAATCACAATGCTATTTCACTTATTCGCAAGCATTAAGCGGGCAGCGGTGCGTGACCGCACAGGACAAGACGCGGAATCGCTCGACAAGTCTCGCTCGTGGTGAATTAGGTAAGTTTGTTGACGCGGTTGAAGAAATTAGCAACTAACTACCGATTGGTTAATAAAACTTTCCTAAGACAAATAAAAGTTTTGCTCAAGCTTTTTGCGGCGAGCCGCCGCCCCCAAGACGCGGAATCGCTCGACAAGTCTCGCTCGTGGTGAATTAGGGAAGTTTGTTGACGCGGATGAAGTAGCTACCGTAGCCGAACAGGCTATGCTGTTCGGCTCTACCGCTTAGCTAACGCACTTCTCTTAGACACTTAAAGTTTAGGTCAAGCCTTTTTAAAGGCTTGCAGGGTCGAGGGACGGAGTCCCTCGTGGGTTTTAAGGGCGAAGCCCTTAACTCTTCTTGCCATTTAGAGGCGAACTTTGTTCGCCTCTAAAATTTTTTGGAAGCAAAATTAGTCAATATGTGCGAACTTTATTCTCCTATTCGGAAGTTTATTGCTAACAAAAGAAAAAGGGGTGGACAAAGTCCACCCCTTAGTCAGCGAAATAGATGTTAAGGGCGTTGCCCTTAAAACCCACCAAAGGCTCTGCCTTTGGAAACCGCAAGCTTTTGAAAAAGCTTGAGCAAAACTTTTCGGCGAGCCGCCGCCCCCAAGTCGCGGAATCGTGCGGCGAGCCGCCGCTCCCAAGACGCGGAATCGCTCGACAAGTCTCGCTCGTGGTGAATTAGGGAAGTTTGTTGACGCGGATGAAGTAGCTACCGATTAGCCAATAAAATTTTAATTTTCTTAAATAAAAAAACACCACCGACTATGAGTTATCCATAATCGGTGGTGTCTTTTATATATTAAGCTTTATTATTTAGCAAGTCTTTCCTTAAGACCCTCGAGCTCAGCTCTGAGTTCAGCAGGAAGCTTATCGCCAAATATCTTGTAGTACTCTTCGATTTCCTTTGTTTCAGCTGTCCACTTCTCGTTATCAACTGTAAGAATCTTCTTGAGTGTTTCCATATCCATATCAAGACCCTCAAGGTTGATGTCTTCTGGTCTTGGAAGATAACCGATAGGTGTTTCAACAGCGTCAGCCTTGCCTTCGCAACGCTTGATAATCCACTCGAGAACACGGAAGTTGTCACCGAAACCAGGCCACATAAACTTGCCGTCTTCATCTAATCTGAACCAGTTGACATTGAATATCTTTGGAGCCTTGTCGCCAAGAATCTTACCCATTTCAATCCAGTGGCCGAAGTAGTCACCCATATGATAACCGCAGAATGGCTTCATAGCCATTGGGTCATGACGGAGAACACCGACAGCACCTGTTGCAGCTGCTGTTGTTTCAGAAGCCATAATAGAACCTACGAATACACCGTTGTTCCAATCTCTTGACTGGTAAACAAGTGGAGTTGTAGTTGCACGACGACCGCCGAAGACGATAGCAGAAACAGGAACACCTGATGTTGAGTTAAACTCTGAGCTGATGCATGGGCAGTTCTTTGCAGGAGCTGTGAAACGGCTATTTGGATGAGCACCCTTTTCTGTGCTTTCCTTACCATTCCAAGGATTGCCCTTCCAGTCGATAGCGTGCTCTGGTGGATTTTTGTCGAGACCTTCCCACCAAACTGTGTTGTCATCGAGGTTAAGAGCAACATTTGTGAAGATTGTACCCTTCTTTGTAGAAGCAAGGGCATTAGGGTTAGACTTCTCGTTTGTGCCAGGAGCAACGCCGAAGAAGCCGTTCTCTGGGTTAATAGCCCAAAGTCTGCCGTCAGGACCCTTACGCATCCAAGCGATGTCGTCACCAACACACCATACCTTGTAGCCCTTATTTCTATAGCCCTCTGGAGGAATAAGCATAGCCAAGTTTGTCTTACCGCAAGCTGATGGGAATGCAGCTGTTACATACTTGATTTCGCCCTGTGGATTCTCGATACCGAGGATAAGCATATGCTCAGCCATCCAATCCTCGCACTTACCGAGGTAGGAAGCAATTCTAAGAGCAAAGCACTTCTTGCCAAGAAGAACATTTCCGCCGTAAGCAGAGTTTACGGAGATGATGTAGTTATCTTCTGGGAAGTGGCAGATATATCTCTTCTCAGGGTCAACATCGCACATTGCATGAAGTCCCTTAATCCAGTCTTCACTATCTCCAAGAACTTCTTCTACTGCTGTGCCCACACGAGTCATAATGCTCATATTAAGAACAACATAGATAGAGTCTGTTACCTCATAGCCAATCTTTGCGAGAGGTGAGCCAACAGGACCCATTGAATAAGGGATAACATACATTGTACGACCCTTTTTATATGAACCACGAGCAATATCAAAGAGCATTTGATATGCTTCTTGTGGGTTTTTCCAGTTATTTGTAGGACCTGCATCCTTTTCATCTCTGCAGCAGATAAATGTACGGTCTTCAACACGAGCAACATCGTTTTCTCTTGTTCTGTGGAGATAACAGCCTGGAAGCTTTTCCTCGTTAAGCTTAATCATCTCGCCTGTTTCACAAGCTTCCTTGCGGAGAGCCTCGAGCTGTTCCTCTGAACCATCAATCCAAACGACCTTATCAGGATTGAGAAGATTTTTCATTTCTTCAATCCATGCCAATACTGACTTATTTGTTGTCATTTTATTATTCCCCTTTCTGCCTAAAGGCATTTACAGATTTATTATAATGCAATTTGCAAGAAATATCAATAAATAATTCATGAATTTTTGAAGTATTTTTCAAATACTATATTTTGTATAGGAATCTCAAGAATTTGTTAATAAACTATGAACTAATAAAAGTTTAAAAATTCATATTTATATGTAACAAGCGAGTAAATATGATTTTTTATTCTGCGTCTGATACACTTATGCCGAGTTCCTCAAGCTGTGAATCGTCTACCGGACTTGGAGCATTACTCATAAGCTCACTTGCATTTTGAATCTTAGGGAATGCAACTACATCTCTAAGTGTAGGTGCATTAATCATCTGCATAACAAGTCTATCAAGTCCTATACCCATACCACCATGTGGTGGAGCACCATACTTGAAAGCTCCTGTCAAGAAGCCAAACTTCTTTTGTGCCTCTTCATCGGAAAGTCCGAGCATCTCGAACATTCTCTTTTGAAGCTCTGGATTTGTTATACGGATAGAACCTGATGAAAGCTCTATACCATTAAGAACCATATCATAAGCCTTTGCGTAGACATTGCCCTTATCGCCCTCAAGCTTATCTAAGCACTCATCTGTTGGAGATGTGAATGGGTGGTGCATTGCTACCCATTCGCCATTATCTTTATCAAACTCAAAGAATGGAAATTCTACTACCCAAAGGAAGTTATAGCCGTCTTTGATTATATCAAGACGCTTTGCGACTTCTACTCTCAATGCTCCGAGTGTAGGGAGTACGACGCTATCATCTGTATCGCCGACAATAAGAACTACATCGCCCTTTTCAGCACCAGCCTTTTCGAGAATAGCCGTCATTTCAGCCTCAGTCATAAACTTTGCAAAGCTTGATGCTATGCCGTCATCAGTCATTCTTATCCACGCAAGTCCCTTTGCACCAATACCCTTTACATACTCTGTGAGCTTGTCTATCTCCTTACGGCTATATGTTTTTACGGCATTTTTCGCTGTAATTCCACGAACAGAACCGCCACCTGCGATTGCATTCTTGAATACGCCAAATTCGCTATCCTTAACTGTTTCTGTAAGGTCGAAAATTTCCATACCAAAACGAGTATCTGGCTTATCTGAACCGAATCTTGCCATAACCTCGTTATATGTATATCTTGGGAATGGGGTAGGAGCATCTATATCAAGAACAGTCTTGAAAAGATACTTGATATAATTTTCGCCGAGCTTGAGAACATCTTCCATATCTACAAAAGACATTTCAAGGTCTATCTGAGTAAATTCAGGCTGTCTGTCGGCTCTCAAGTCCTCATCTCTGAAGCATCTTGCAATCTGCATATACTTATCAAAGCCGGCAACCATACAAAGCTGTTTATAGATTTGTGGGGACTGAGGAAGTGCATAAAATTCGCCCTTATGGATTCTTGATGGTACAAGGAAATCTCTTGCACCCTCTGGGGTGGATTTTATAAGCATAGGAGTTTCTATCTCAATAAAGCCCTCATTATCGAAGAAATCACGAGTAGCTTTGGCAATCTTATGACGAAGAATGATATTATTTTGAAGTGTAGGACGGCGGAGGTCGAGATAACGATATTTAAGGCGAGTTGTTTCGCCTGCTGTACAGTTATCTGTAATTTCAAAAGGAGGTGTTTCTGATTCGGAAAGAACACGAAGTTCTTTAACCTCGATTTCAATATCACCTGTTGGAATTTCTGCGTTTTTAGCACTTCTTTCACGAACAGTTCCTACAACTGCGAGAACATATTCTGAACGAACGGAAGCGGCTTTCTTAAAGATTTCTCTATCTGTATCATCATCGAGAGTGATTTGAACGATACCTGTTCTATCACGAAGGTCTATGAATATGAGGTGACCTTTATCACGCTGTCTCTGAACCCAGCCAAAGACAGTAACATTTTTGCCAATATCATCAGCACGAAGCTTTCCGCAATAGTCTGTACGCTTCAGTCCTGTCATAAATTCTGCCATTTTAAATCTTCCTTTACAAATAGATTGTGTACTCGTTCTTAATTATATCATTCCCAAAATATAAAATCAAGTATGGGCGGCGAGCCATCACTATTAAAACGGGCGAACACAGTTCGCTCCCTACGCTTAGCTAACCAACTTATCTTAGACACTCAGAAGTTTTGCTCAAGCTTTTCAAAAGCTTGCAGGGTCGAGGGACGGAGTCCCTCGTGGGTTTTAAGGGCGAAGCCCTTAACTTTTCTTGCCCCCTTAGGGGCGAACGAAGTTCGCCCCTAAATATCTTTTAATAGCAACATTAGTTAATAAAAATGCGGACAAAGTCCGCATTTAGAGCGAAAGAGATGTTAAGGGCTTCGCCCTTAAAACCCACCAAAGGCTCTGCCTTTGGAAACCGCAAGCCTTTAAAAAGGCTTGACCTAAACTTTGAGTGTCTTTGGGAAAGTTTGTCAGTTAGTGTTTTTAAGATAAAGCATTGTAAATTTTGAAATAATATGATATAATATACAAAATATTTATAAAAAAGGTGGGGTTATTATGGAAAATAAAGTCATTATCGCAGCAGATAGCACTTGCGACCTTTCTCCTGAACTTATCGAAAAATATAATATAGAGATTATTCCGCTCCCTGTAAATCTCGGTGACAAGCCTTGCCTTGATGGAGTTGATGTTACTGTTGATGATGTTTTCAATTACTTTGATACAACAGGCGAACTCGCTACTACATCAGCTCCTACCGTAGGATATTACGAGGATTTCTACAAAAAGTGGACTGATGAAGGATATACCGTAGTTCACACCAGCATTAGCCTTAAATTTACTGTAACTCATAATATCGCACAACAGGCTGCTGCGAAATTTCCTGGGGTTTATCCGATTGATTCTCACAGCATTTCAAGCGGAATGGGACTTCTTGCTATTCATGGTGCTATGCTTCGTGACCAAGGCTTAGAGGGTTGGCAAATCGCTGAAAAGCTCCGTGATGAGGCTGATAATATTCGTGTAAGTTTCGTTCTTGATACTCTCAAATATATGAGAAAGGGCGGAAGATGCAGTGGTATTGCCGCTTTTGGTGCTAATATGCTCAATCTTAAGCCTTGTCTTGAAACAAAAGATGCTGCTCTTGTAGTTAAGAAAAAATATAGAGGAAAGATTGAAAATGTCTTTATGCAATACGCTGAGGAAATGCTTACCTCTGGTGAGAATATAGACAAATCTATTTTGTTACTTACACATTCAGGCATTGACAAAAAGACTTTGAAAGCTGTTAGAAAGCGTTGTGCTGAACTTGTAGCTTTTGATGAAATATATGAATGTAACACAGGCTGTTCTGTTTCTGTACATTGCGGACCTAACACCCTTGGACTAATCTACGCTATAAAAGACTGATTTTATAAGGTCTGTGCAAGAGCTATCATTGCAAAATTTGCTAAGATTACACTTGCTATTTCGATTGCCTTTATTATAATTCTATTTTTCATACTTCTACCTTCCTTATCTACGATTTCTTTAGGTTCTTTACTTATATTTATGATATATGAAAAGAAATATTACTGATATTTTTTAGCGGATAAATTTTCAACATTTTTCTATTAAATAGTTGAAAACTTATCCGTATTTTCTTAATTTGCACTAAATTCATATTTATTTTGAAAAATATTTGATTTTTTTCAATTTGTTATTGATTTTTACATCTGTTTAGTGTAGAATAGTGTAAATCGTTAGGGTTATCATCGCATTAACCCTATGAAAATCTATATTTAAAAGGAGCTGTTTTTATGAATCCGAACTATAACAATCAAATTCCTGGTTCTGAACTAATTAAGCGATTTTTTACAAGAACTTCTATGCTTACTATTACAATAGCCTCGGCGATGCTCTCTGCGTTGATAATCTTTCAAACCGTTATCTACACATTTTCGGGAGATAAAATCAGTATGATTTCTTCACTCTATTATCTCTTTGATAATCAGCATATCGAAATTATAAATGCTGTTTTTGGCTCTATAATCTCTTTGGTATCTATTTTATTTTTCATTTCCTTCCTTTCAATATATCTGAAAGCAAAGGCTGGTGATTCTATCACATCAGGTCTTTCTATGCTTACTGTAAGCTCTGTAATATATATTATCGTTACTTGCATTACAGTAACTCTTTCATTCGCTTCAATCTCTGTTCAGAGATACCAAAGCTCTAAGCTTAACAATTTATTTGACAGCAGAGAATTTTCTGAAGTGCCTCAAACTTATACTTCAACACAGGCAAATTACGATTTTCTTATTTATATTTTGTTTGGTGCGACTGCTATTCTTCTTGGAATCGGTGCTGTTCGTATCTCTCTTGCTATGAAAAAGGCTTCTTCTGATATGGAAATTCCTTCAAATCGTGGCGGTGCATTATTCCTTTCTGGTTCTATATCTGCTATTGTGCTTACAAATATTGCATTTTTCACAGCACTTAGCTCACTTGTTATTCCTAACACAGAGGTAACTTTAGAGCCTATAACACTTCTTAGCTCTACTATCAATGTTCTTATCTTTGCTGCTGCAAGCGTAATATTCTATGGACTCGCTTTCCTTTCTTCTAATTATTCCAGTTCTATAAACAAAGCTTACCCTTCAAATGCTAAGCTTAGCTCTTATTACGCTGGATATGCTACAAACGCTTATCCTACAAACGCTAATCGTCCTCCTGTTCCTCCGGTAACACCTTATATTCAGACAAGAAATCAGCTTTATGCGGCTCAACAGGCTGCTCAACAAAATACTCAATATGCACAGTCATATCAACCACAGCATACACAGGTTCAACAGCCACAAAATGTTGAAGCACAGATTCAGAACGACGCTACAACAGCTGTTGAACCACCTATCCAACCAGAGAATACAAAAACTGAGGCTCAACCTGTAACAGCCGACAATGTTGAAAGCGAAGATTAAATTATTACTTAGCTAACAAACTTCTCCAAGACAATTAAAAGTTTCGCGCAAGCCTTTTTAAAGGCTTGCGGTTTCCAAAGGCAGAGCCTTTGGTGGGTTTTAAGGGCAACGCCCTTAGCGGCGAGCCGCCGCTCCCAAGACGCGGAATCGCTCGACAAGTCTCGCTCGTGATGGATTAGGGAAGATAGTTGACGCGGTCGAAGAATTTATCAATGAACTACCAATTAGTTAATCAAACTTTACCAAGACACTTAAAGTTTAGGTCAAGCCTTTTTAAAGGCTTGCGGTTTCCAAAGGCAGAGCCTTTGGTGGGTTTTAAGGGCGAAGCCCTTAACATCTCTTTCTTCTCGAGCGGTGGACATAGTCCACCGCTTAATTTTTTGTTAGCAACAAACTAATAAAGAGCAAACAAAGATGACGGTGAACGGGCGAACACAGTTCGCCCCTACATTTTTTAAATAGTAAATGCAAATTATCATAAAAACAGATATTTTAAAAATAAACAGGCATTAAAAGTAAATAGAATATGAAAAACGCTCAGGTCTTTTAAAGCCTGAGCGTTTTTGTATTATTATAGGAGAAAAAAGTGGCGAACTTCGTTCGCCACTTAGGGGCAAGAGATGTTAAGGGCTTCGCCCTTAAAACCCACGAGGGACTCCGTCCCTCGACCCTGCAAGCCTTTAAAAAGGCTTGACCTAAACTTTAAATATCTTGGGGAAGTCGGTTAGCTAAGCGGTATTTCATCGGTGGTTTCTTCAGAATTTTCTTCGGTTGTTTCTTCCTCGTGTGGGGCTCTGGAAAGTGTTACAACCTTACTTTCATCAGATACCTTCATTACTCGGACACCCTTTGATGTTCTTGAACAAATTCTTATAGAATTTGCCTCAATTCTGATAATAACACCGTCATTAGAGATTAAGATAATATCATCATCAAGGTCTACGGACTTAATTGCGGCAACCTTACCATACTTATCTGTATTATAATTTATTACACCATGTCCGCCTCTTGACTGAATACGATAATCACTGACATTTGAAAGTCTGCCGTAGCCTGTTTCTGAAACTGTGAGAATATATGCACCCTCACGAAGCATTGACATTCCGATAACCTTATCATCACCTCTAAGAGTTATTGCCTTAACACCTTTTGCGGCTCTGCCCATAACTCTGACATCTGTTTCGTGGAAGCGTATAGCCATACCGTTTCTTGTTGCAACGACAAGCTCTTTATTGCCGTCTGTAAGGCGTACCCATGCAAGCTCATCGCCTTCGTTGAGGTCTATTGCGATAAGTCCGTTCTTTCTTGCATGACTAAATGCACTTAACTCTGTACGCTTAATTATGCCGTTTCGGGTAACCATAACGAGATACTGCTCGCTCTCAATATCAGGTACTTTAATCATTGAGGTTACGCTTTCATCAGCGGAAAGAGGTAGGAGATTGTTTATATTCATACCCTTTGAAGTTCTTGAACCCTCTGGGATTTCATAGCATTTAAGCTTATAAACTCTGCCAAGATTTGTAAAGAACATAACATGGTCGTGGCTATTTGCAACAAACATTTCCTTTGCAACATCTTCTTCTCGGCGACTCATACCTGAAACGCCTCTGCCACCACGCCTTTGAAGCTTATATGTGTCTGACTTCTGACGCTTGATATAACCAAATTCTGTAAGCGTAAGGACACAATCTTCTTCTGGAATAAGGTCTTCTATATCGACTTCACCGCTGACAGCAACAATCTCTGTGCGGCGTTCATCGTTATATTTTTTCTTGATAGCAAGAGCCTCTTCTTTGATGATAGAAAGAAGTCTTTCACTATTTTGGAGAATGTCTTTGAAATCGGCTATCTTGATGTTAAGCTGTCCAAGCTCGTCCTCAATCTTGGTACGCTCTAAGCCTGAAAGCTGTCCAAGACGCATAGAAACAATAGCTTGTGTCTGAATTTCATCAAGCTCAAAGCGTTCTCCAAGTCTTTTTGCTTAGCTGTTGGCTGGTCCTTAGATGAACGGATAATCGAAATAACTTCATCTATAAAGTCGATAGCCTTCTTCAAGCCCTCAAGAACATGGGCTCTTTCTTCGGCCTTTTTTGAGGTCGAATATGGTTCTTCTTGTGATAACATCAACCTGAAAATCTACATAATTTCTAAGTATTTCTTTCAGTGAAAGGGTTTTAGGCTCGCCATTTACTATGGCAATCATAATCGCACTGAAAGTAATCTGCATTTGTGTGTAGGAATAAAGCTGATTGAGGACTATTTGAGGAGATGCCTCTCTCTTTATGTCTATAACAATGTGCATACCATTTCTGTCTGAATGGTCATCTATGTTTGAAATGCCCTCTATACGCTTTTCCTTAACCATATTTGCGATGGTTTCAACAAGTCTTGCTTTATTAACCTGATATGGAAGCTCTGTAACTATAATCTTGAAACGATTCTTTTCTTCGACAATTTCTGCCCTTGCTCTGACAGTAATTCTTCCTCGACCTGTTGCATAAGCAGCTCTTATTCCGCTCTGTCCCATAATAATACCGGCAGTAGGGAAGTCAGGACCTTTGATATACTGCATAAGGTCATCAAGACTTGCATCTGGATTGTCGATAAGACAGCACATAGCGTCTATTACTTCACCGAGGTTATGAGGTGGGATATTTGTTGCCATACCAACGGCGATACCTGTTGAACCGTTTACAAGAAGATTTGGGAAACGAGAGGGGAGAACCTCTGGTTCTTTTCTGGAATCGTCATAGTTCGGCAGGAAATTTACGGTGTCTTTTTCTATATCGGTCAGCATTTCTGTGCTGATTTTGCTCATTCTTGCTTCTGTATAACGATAAGCAGCAGGTGGGTCACCGTCAACAGAACCGAAGTTTCCGTGACCATCAACGAGCATATATCTCATAGAGAAATCCTGTGCAAGACGAACAAGTGCGTCATAAACGGAAGCATCACCATGTGGGTGGTAGCGTCCGAGAACATTACCGACTGTTGTCGCACACTTTTTGTATGGTTTATCCGGAGTAAGATTATCCTCAAACTGTGAGTAGAGGATTCTCCTGTGAACTGGCTTTAAGCCATCTCTTACATCTGGCAAAGCTCTTGAAACGATAACTGACATAGAATATTCGAGGAAGGATTTTTTCATCTCCTTGTCTATATCTACATCAATAATCTTTTGCTGAATGTTGCTGTAATCTTCCATATTCAAACCCTCTTTTATCTATAAAAATTTGACTTTGGACTTCTTTCATTAAAAACAAAGCTACTTTCGTTGGTTGATACGCACATATTTCTTGCCAAGCAAGGATTTTATCCTTTCGAGTGCGTCATTATCCTTATCAGTAAATAATCTCTTTGGAATAGATATATAATCATTTTCATCAAGGTAGAAGATTATTACTTTTTTATCGTCTAATACCTGAAAAAAATATCTATATGGAATATTTCCTCTATATCTATCTGAAACGATTTTTACTTCGTCTTCATAAAAAGCTATATTTCTTGAGCCAATCTTTTCTTTATTGGCATTATATTCATTTTTTGCTTGATAGCGAACCAATGACGGACCTATGATTTCATAGAATGATACTGAAAAAAGTCCCATTGCTATCAGCAGAATCCAACATATGGTTTTTATAATTCCATCTCCGGAAAATATAAGCATATAAAGACCTATAAAAATGGCAAGTATGCCAAGTATATTCATTATAAGCCTATCAGACTTAGAGGTCTTAAACCTACGCTGTGCAAGGCTTGTATGAATATAATCGTGTTCTGTTATAATATAATCGGCTGTAAGAATAGGTGTTTTTTCGCTCAAACTGAATCACTTCTTTGTCTTTCTGTATTTTGCCGGCATAGTCTTTTTCAAAAACTCGGCAAGCTTCTCATTTTGTTCGTCATCAAGACATTTTTTTGAGATTATAATAAGCCTTTTGCTATATTCGCTTATCATCAGGTAATAACTGTTTGTTTCGATACAATCGAGAATATCTGTCCAGTAACCAATGAGAGCTTCATATTTATTTTCTATGGTATAACCATCTCTTGTAATTGTAACTTTTTCGGATTTATTAAGCATATGAGAGCTTTTATAAATATGCTCGCCCTTTAGCTTTATTCTGTTTGGCAAAATAAACAGATAATATGTCATCATATACAAACAAATAATACTTATACCCACTGGTACTGGATTGGAAATTAAATCATAGTGCTTTAATGCCATATAAAACATACAGCAACACCATATTGCAAAGAAAATTGATGCTTTCCATTCCTTGCCTTTAAGTCTGCCTCTACGCATATGAGCAATCATATAAGCATTACCATACATCATAAGCGGTATTTCGTTATTTTCTATTGTCATTATACATTTGTTGTATTTTTCTGACATATACAATCAAAACCTTCCGTTATTTAACACGAGTTTAATGATAGCTAAAAGGCTCGAGCGAAAATTTATTGTAGGGGCGAACTGCGTTCGCCCGAACGGTAGTTCATTGGTAATTACTTCGACCGCGTCAATTATCTTCCTACGCTCACTACGAGCGAGACTTGTCGAGCGATTCCGCGTCTTGTCCTGTGCGGTCACGCACCGTGTCTTGTCCTGTGCGGTCACGCACCGCGTCTTCGCCGTGGGTCGGCACCCACAGGGAACCCCCTGCGAGGGTTCCCTACGAAAAACATTCCGCTGGAATGTTTTTCTACCCTCCTGCGCTTTGTGAAGTATAAAGGATTTCGCTCTCTGCGGAGAGCGACAAGGGCGTTGCCCTTGACCTATGAGCCTTTGAAAAGGCTCAAGCGAAACTTTTGAGTGTCTTGGGGAAGTTGGTTAGCTAAACCCGCTCGGTAGCTTCTTTGACAACTACTTATTTAGCCACAGCGGCACAAAACTTTTCGTAGAGTGATGGATTTATCTTCTTTATGTTTATCGGACGGAATGTCTTGCTGTATACAAAAGCGTGAACTGTTCCACCCTCTGAACAAACCTGATTTCCTCTTAGAACACGATAATGAAATTCTATCTTAGCCGCCTTAACACTGACTATGGTAGTTTCAATAATAACTTCATCTTCGTATTTAATCGGAAGTATATATTTACACTCGAGAGATGCAAGCGGAAGCATTACTCCGCTCTCCTCAAGCTCTGTATAACTCATACCTGTAAGCTTGATAAAATCTGTTCTGCCAACCTCAAACCAAATAGGGTAGACCGAATGATGAACTATTCCCATCTGGTCGGTTTCTGCATATCTTGCGACAATCTTTGACTCACATTTCATAGCTGAATTACCTCTAATCAAAACTGAAAACTTATTTTCAAATCTAAACAACGAATTGATAATCAATCTTCTTCGTAGGTTGGAGTTGTACCTGCAAGCAAAATTCCCTTTATCTCCGGTAGGAAATCCGGGTCTATCGCTCTTTCAGGAATTGCAAAACTCCTATTATGGTCAGCAAAAATCATAATTATGTTATCAAATTCCTGTATTCTGCTTGTGCCGTCAAGCTCTATCTTCCAAGCACCATCATCTCTGCCAATCTCTACACTGTCAGGATAAATTTCTGCCTCGATAAGCTTTCCATCTGCCATAGATTTTGCCATACTTCTCATATGTAAGTTTGGCACAACAAGAAGAACTGCAATAAATATCAGGCTGATACACCCAAATACTATATTAGACACACCGCCTGTCATAAAGAACACAACAAAGAATATTACTGCAAGTATTCCGAGGACAACTGCTTCTATAAGTCCTCTTGTTCCTTGAGATTTATAAATTCCGCTGTGTTTAAGACATTTGAAATACTCCTCCTCGGTAAGAACATAGGATACCCTTATTCCTGCCATTGGGATTTCATATTCCTCTGCGTCATCGTCCTCGACAAGCTCTGCTTCGGAGCCGTCCCAGCCACGACCTTCTTCTTCGTCCTCTTCTTCTTGGATTCTTTTCAGCTCTTCGGCAATTCTCATTACCTCGGCTGTATCCTCATCTTCTTGAAGCGGTATGTTATCGTCAGTATTGTTTGCCGTATCATAGTCTTTCATAGCTCTGTTTTTCTACCTCCAAAGGTGCGTTTCTGACTTATACAGAAAACGAAATTCATATAGTCTTATTTATCTACAACCTGTAATATATTTTAAAATTATTACAGCGTGTATATAATATTTTTGATTTTCTCGTTTATTTTCAACATTCACTTGATTTTCAGTTGAAAACTAACGAGTATGAATATCAAATTATATATCCAGATTCTGGACATATTTTGCATTCTTTTCTATAAATTCTCTTCTTGGCTCAACCTTATCACCCATAAGTATTGTGAAGGTTTCATCGGCAAGGGCTGCGTCCTCCATATCAACTCTGAGCATTATTCTTGTTTCAGGATTCATAGTTGTTTCCCAAAGCTGTTCGGAATCCATCTCACCAAGACCTTTATATCTCTGTATATCAGCCTTGCCAAGCTCTGCCATTATCTTATCTCTTTCAGGGTCGGAATAAGCATAGTGATGCTCTTTATTCTTTGTAAGTCTGTAAAGTGGTGGCTGTGCAAGATATATATGTCCCTCCTCAATGAGTGGACGCATAAATCTAAAGAAAAATGTCAGCAACAAGGTTCTGATATGTGAGCCGTCAACATCAGCATCAGCCATAATTATTACCTTGCCATAGCGGAGCTTTGTTATATCGAAATCATCGCCAATGCCACAGCCAAGTGCTGTAATAACAGGCATAAGCTTATCATTGCCGTAAACTCTGTCAAGGCGAGCCTTTTCGACATTCAGCATCTTACCCCAAAGTGGGAGAATTGCCTGAAAGCGTCTATCTCGACCGCCCTTTGCTGAACCGCCCGCAGAATCTCCCTCAACGATATAGATTTCAGTTTCTTCTGCGTTTCTGGATTGACAATCGGCAAGCTTACCCGGTAGACCTGCACCCTCCATAGCTGTTTTTCTTCTTGCAAGGTCACGAGCCTTTCTTGCGGCATCTCTTGCACGAGCTGCCATAAGTGCCTTATCAAAAATTGCCTTTGCTGTTGCAGGATTTTCCTCAAGGTATACTGAAAGCTTTTCTGTAACAAGCTTGTCTACTAAACCTCTTACAAAGGTACTGCCAAGCTTTGCCTTAGTTTGTCCCTCAAACTGTGCTTCTTTCAGCTTGACGCTGATAATTGCTGTCAGACCTTCTCGGACATCTTCGCCGGAAAGGTTTTTATCATTCTCTTTGAGAATATTAAACTTTCTTGCGTAGTCATTCATAACCTTGGTCAATGCTCGCTTGAAGCCCTCTTCGTGAGTACCGCCATCGGTTGTATGAATATTATTTGCGAATGAAAGTATAAGTTCATTATAGCTGTCATTATACTGCATTGCAATCTCTACTGATGCGGAATCATCGTCCATCTTGCCCTCAAAATGAATAACATCTGGGTGAATTACATCGAGTGAACGCTTTTTATGAATGTACTCGACAAAGTTAGATACACCGCCCTCATAGAGGAAGTTATTTTGCAGGATATTCTCTGGGTCACGCTCATCACGAAGTTCGATATGTATACCTGCATTGAGAAAGCTCTGCTCACGAAGTCTTGTTTCGAGAACCTCATATTCGTATACATCTGTTTCTGTGAAGATGAGAGGGTCAGCCTTAAAGGTGATTTCAGTACCTTTTGTAGTGCCTTTGCCAATAATCTCAAGGTCTGATGCAATATTTCCTCTTTCATAACGCTGTCTGTAAATATTTTCGCCGTCGCATACTTTTACCTCTAACCATTCGGAGAGAGCATTAACAACAGACGCACCAACACCATGCAAACCGCCGGAAACTTTATATCCGCCACCGCCGAACTTACCACCTGCATGAAGCACTGTAAATACAACAGTTACAGCAGGAATGCCCATCTTTGGCTGTATACCGACAGGGATACCTCTACCATTATCCTTTACTCTGATAACATTTCCTGGCAGAATTGAAACATCAATCTTATCGCAATATCCAGCGAGCGCCTCATCAATGGAGTTATCTACTATTTCATAGACAAGGTGGTGCAAGCCCCTTGGACCTGTTGAGCCAATATACATACCTGGACGTTTTCTTACTGCCTCAAGTCCCTCAAGAACCTGAATCTCACTTGCTCCATATTCCTGATTTGTTTTAGTAATGTCATTATTGTCCATTTTCTTCCTCCTTTTTGGCAGCGATAAACCGCCACTGTTAAGGGCTTTGCCCTTAAAACCCACGAGGGACGCTGTCCCTCGACCCTGCAAGCTTTTGAAAAAGCTTGAGCAAAACTTTTAATTGTCTTGGGAAAGACAAATTTATTTAAATGGTAATTGATTGATAATTATTTTCTTGATAGCAACTGACAGATTTCTTTAAGACACTCAAAATTTAGGTCAAGCCTTTTTAAAGGCTTGCGGTTTCCAAAGGCAGAGCCTTTGGTCGCCGTCCGCAGACGGCGAAACACTTTTGGGCGAAGCCCAACATTCTTTGCTCCTAAAGTGGTGGACTTTGTCCACCGCTTAATTTTCTTGTGTTGCTAACATCAGTTATCAAGTGCGGACTTCGTCCGCACTTTAATGGCAAGAGATGTTAAGGGCGTTGCCCTTAAAACCCACGAGGGACTCCGTCCCTCGACCCTGCAAGCTTTTGAAAAAGCTTGAGCAAAACTTTTAAGTGTCTTGGGGAAGTTTTTTAACTATTGGGAAGTTTTTTATTGGCTTCTTCTAAGCTTAGTTTTTGAAGCTTTCTCGGCAATTCTTCATATCTTACCGTAAACGGAAATAAGAATACCGCAACCAATACTACTACTGCATCTCCTATCGCAAGAAACGGAATTGTAACTCCTGTTGTTTGCTTTAAGAGAAATATATTTATTACTATCAGTGCAATACTTACTATCGAGATTAGAATTATTCTTCCCTTTAGGTATGAAACCCGATAATTTTTATTGCAATGGTGACATTTTATGATTTTATTATGTGTTTTCCTCTTGACATCGCTATATCTTGTTATAGCGTGACAATACGGACATATCGGAAGTCTGAAAATTTCGACCACCGCCTTTTATTGAATATCTGAGGAATCATCAAAGCTTTTTCCTGATTTCTTTGCAGACCTGAATTTTTCTTGAAAATCGGCTCCTATCTCTGAGCTTGCGTCATATGGTTCAAATACTTTCGTGCCGTCAGAATCTTCCTCAAGATTTATCGAACCTGAAGAATATATATCTCTATGCTGTGGTTCTTCAGTTGGGATTTCTTCCTCAAATTTTGCTTTCTTATGAGAGCTTTGCGATTGAACCTGTTTCTGAGCCTCTATGAAAATTGATTGTGTATTCGTCATTTTCTTATCCATAACCTTTTTTGCTTGAGATTTATCTGAGGTAGGGACAAGGATTAGGAACATCGGCACAACAGCATAATATGCCGCAAAAGGAATTATTACCAAAAGTAAACTCCATAGATTGGTTAAATCTCCGAAAAACAGATAAAGCACAACAAGCAAAAGCACAAAAACACATAATATGCTTGTTATTGCATAGATATTTCTGTTAAGTCCTACATTGGCAATACAGCCACAGCGTTTGCAGGTATATTCACCCTTATTTTTCATAAAAAACGAATCAAGGTATGAAACGCTTCGTCCACAATATGGGCATTTTGCAAGTCTTTTATTCTTTTTCGCCATAGCATAACTTCCTTTCATATTAGGATTTTTATTGAATATATGCTTAATCAAACACTACAAAAATGAATCTATTCTTCCTCTTACTGTTTCTGAGGAAAGTCGGCTGATATATACAACTATCGACTCACCCTCACGACAAAGAATGAAGGACTTCGGCAAATCGTATGAAACATAGCGAACTCGACCTTCTCGCTCGGCTTGATTTAAATATTCTCTTGTCTTTTTTGATACTGTGGTTTTATCCATATCAAAAATTCCTATGATATTTTTCTTGAGTATTACAGAATCCTGCTCAAGATGCAGATATAGGCTTTCCATAAGTTAAATCACTCTATTTCGGTAGGTGTAACCCTGCCTGAATTTATATAAAAAAGGGCTTTATTTCCATCTTTTAGCTTGGTCATAATTTCGGATTCACAACAAGTTATAAATACTTGCTTATCTGAAAGTTCATTGAGAAGATAATCCTGTCGCTTATAATCAAGTTCGCTGAGAACATCATCAAGTAAAATAACCGGCTGTTCTCCGCTCTCGGCTTTCAGGACTGACGCTTCCGCAAGCTTCATTGCAAGAACCGCTGAACGCTGTTGTCCCTGTGAAGCGAAATTTCTTGCATTCTTACTGTCAATGGTGACAACAAGGTCATCTCTGTGTGGGCCATAGCCTGTGTAGCCCTGATATATATCGCTCTGTTGAGCTTTTATCAATTTATCACTAAGCATTGCCTTTAGTTTCGAGGCGTCTTCTGTAACCTCATCGCCAAAAGAAAGCTTATAGGAAATTTCTATTTTTTCGCTTCCCTTAGATATGCCTGTATAAAATTCTGAGCAATATTTCGAGAAGTTTTTTATATATGCAATACGCTCTCTTGCGACTAATGCTCCTTGAACTGCAAGCTTTTCGTCCCATATATCGAGCATATCCATAAGCTCGCTGTGTTCTTTTATATCCTTAAGCAGAGCATTTCGGGAAGTGATGATAGTTTTGTAATCGGAAAGTATCGAAGAATATGACGGCTTAATCTGACAAATTGCAGCGTCAATAAAGCGTCGCCTTTCATCAGGTCCGTTTTTTATGAGCGTCAAATGATTAGGGGAGAATACCACACAGCAAAAGCTGCCTATGATTTCAGAAATATAGCGTTTACTTATGCCATTAAGCTCGATAAAGCGGTTACCACCCTTAATCATAAGTCTGATTTCCTGCTCACGCTCTCTTGCTTCAAATTTTAAATGAATTTTCGAGAAAGCATTGTCGAATTTAATCAGCTCATTTTCTTTTGCTCCTCTGAAAGACCTATTTCCAGTAAAGAGCCACAAACATTCAAGAATGTTAGTCTTACCTTGAGCATTGTCGCCATAGATAACATTTATGCCGTCTGATGGAAAAACTGTATTATTTTCAAGATTCCTAAAATTTTCAAATGACAACTCTTTTACTATCAATCAAACTCTCCTATATGTTAAGGGCTTATTAAACTTTTCTTAGACACTCAAAGTTTAGGTCAAGCCTTTTTAAAGGCTTGTAGGTCAAGGGCAACGCCCTTGTCGCCGTCCGCAGACGGCGAAACTCCTTTGGGCGAAGCCCAACATTTGTTTTTTCTTAGCGGCGGATTTTATCCGCCGCTTTTTTTCTTGCGTTGCTAACATTAGTCATTAAGTGCGGACTTCGTCCGCACTTAAATTGCAAGAGATGTTAAGGGCTTTGCCCTTAAAACCCACGAGGGACTCCGTCCCTCGACCCTGCGAGCAGCTTTCACCAGCAAAGCTGGTGTAGAAAAGGCTCGAGCGAAACTTTTATCTATCTAAGAAAAGTTGGTTAGCTAAGCGGTAGTTTATTCCTCCGCAGCAATATAATTCGATTTAGAATGTCGAGCGAGGCTTGCCGAGCGATTCTGCGTCTTGGCTGCGGCGGCTCGCCGCAAAAGGCTCGAGCGAAACTTTTAATTTTCTTTTAGTGTGGAAAAGAACTTAATCTAACTCACTAACAAATATCAACAAACTTTAAAAATGGTGTCAAGGTATTCGGCTGAATCGCCTGGACGCATTTTTTTGCCACGCATAGTGCAGATTTCACCATTTACCTTGACTTTTCCGCCTTGAATGGCGACCTTTGCCATTCCGCCTGTGCCACCACCCATTTTTAGCAGGGAATCAAGACGGATAAATTCTTCGCCTTCACGAAGCTTGACTACTTCAGTTTTCATTTTTTAACCTCACTGGAAGAACGAGGAACAGGAAGCTGTCACCATCGCTCGGTAATATGACCATTGGACTTGTAGGACCGCTAAGACAAATTTTTACTTCGTCTGTATCGGTATTTCTGAGAGCGTCGAGCATATACCTGACATTGAAACCAATCTCTACGCTATCGCCACTCATTTCTATATCAAATTCATCATAAGCTTGACCAAGAACTGTTGAACAGGAAAGCTTTACAACTCCATTTTCAATATTGCATCGAACAGGTGTTTTTATTCTCTCGGAAAGCAATAAGGACATTCTATCGAGAGAGCTTATAAACTTTCTTGTATTAACCTTAATCTCTGTTTTATGTGAACTCGGTATTGCTGCAGAATAATTCATAAATTCGCCTTCAATAAGACGAGAAATGACTGAATAGTTATCTATCTTGAAAATAATATGCTTATCTCCGACGACTATTTCAACATCTTTTTCACCGTCTTTTATAAGCTTGACTACTTCTGCAAGACTTTTGCCCGGAATGATAAAGCTTTTCTTTTCGCCACAAATAAGATTTTCAGTTCTCATTGCAAGACGATAGCCGTCTACGGAAATTATTTTTATGATATTGCTTTCAATTTCAAAGAGTGAACCTTTCTGAACAGGCTTAATATCACTATCTGCAATAGCAAAAAGTGTCTGGCTTATCATTGAGGAAAGAATTTCACCCTTGATAATGATGCTTGAATCTCCCTTTACGGACGGAATATCTGGGTATTCATCAGCTGACATTCCGATAATTTTGAAATCAACTGCTCCGCTTATGATTGTAGTCATAAGCTTTTCGTTGGTATCTATACTTACAGTTTCAGCAGGAAGTCTTCTGACAATATCCGAAATGAGCTTTGCACTTAGGACAACTGAACCTTCAGAAAGCACTTCTGCTGGGAGAGTGGTTGTTATTCCAAGCTCAAGGTCATATCCACATAAGGTGAGTGAATTTGCATTGGCCTTGAAAAGTATTCCTTCGAGAGCTGGATTATTAGATTTTGTGGAAACTGCTCTCTGAACATTTGTTATTGCTTCTGTAAGACTTTGGCAATTGCATACAATCTTCATACATAAATCAGTCCTTTTGAAAAATATCTGAAAAAGAGAAAATGCTGAAAAGAAAGGCGTGGTAGAATAGATATATTTTAGTAATAGTAGTAGGGGCAGTTTATAAGTTGAAAAGTGGCTTCAGGCTTTTTAACATCTGGTGTTGAAGAGTTGGAGCATTGTTGAAATTTTGTGATGTGTTGTTTGAAAATTCTTGAAAACTTTTTGTTTTTAACATTGCGGTTGAAAGATGTTGGTGAATTGTTGAGGAAAAGTTGAAAAGTCAAAATAAGAATATTCAATAAAATTGCATAAATTTGCATAGGAAATGAATAAAACAAAGCATATTCATTTCCGTAGTTTTGAATTGAAAACGAATTTTCCTGCAAAATTATATAATTATTTCCCAATTTTATACACTAAATGTGTAGCAATGCAGATAATAGGGTAAAATAAAATTTCTTGTCGGGAAATATACTAAAAGCTTGAAAAAACTATTGTTTTTTAAAATTTATCTATCCCTTATATTCTTAATTATATCCTCTACCATAGATTTTACTTTTGTATCTTTGCTCATATCTTTTTCGACCTGTTTTACGGCATATACTATTGTAGAATGGTCACGACCACCAAATTCATCACCGATGAGGTTCATTGAAAGCTGGGTGATTTCTCTTACAACATATATAGCAATCTGTCTTGCTTTAGAAATATTGGAATTACGCTTAGATGAACGAATATCTTCAGCAGTTACTCCAAAGGTTCTTGCAACCTCTTCGATAATCTTTTCTACTGTAAGTGGAGGTGGCTGGTCGTTATTAAGAATATCTGAAATAATCTTCTGAGCCGAATTGATAGAGATTTTCTCGCCATAGAGCAGACTTTTTGCCTTCATTTTTTTGACAACACCTTCAAGCTGACGGATATTAGCCTTCAGCTTGGTTGCAATGTATTCGCAGACATCATCTGGAACATCAATTTCGAGAAGCTCTGCTTTTCTTTTTATAATGGCACTTCTGGTTTCAAAATCCGGTGGCTGAATATCAGCAATAAGACCTGATTCAAAACGGTTTCTAAGTCTGTCAACGAGTGATTGAATTTCCTTAGGAGGACGGTCCGAGGTCAGGACTATTTGCTTTTTAGCTTCATACAAAGCATTAAAGGTATGGAAAAATTCCTCCTGAGTAGACTCCTTACCACCGATAAACTGAACGTCATCAACAAGCAAAACATCAGAATTTCTGTACTTTTGCCTAAACTCGCTTGTTTTTGCAAGGTGAATTGATTCGATAAGTTCATTAGTGAAATCATCACCCTTAACATATATAATTTCTTTTTCAGGGCTGTTTGCTTTGATTTCACTTCTGATAGCATTAAGCAGGTGAGTTTTTCCAAGTCCGGAATTACCGTAGATGAAAAGAGGGTTATAGGCATAGCCTGGGTTTGCCGCAACTGCAAGTGATGCGGCGTGGGCAAATTTATTCGATGAACCGACTATAAAGGTATCAAATGTAAATTCGTAGTCAGCGTCAAGAATACTTTCGTTAAGCTTTTCCTCTTTTTGATTGATTTCCTCTGGAATAGTAAAGCAGATGTCAATACCCGAGCCAAAGACGCTTTCAAAGGCATCATTAAGCAAGGACATATAGCATCTTGTCAAGGTCTGGCGGTGAAAATCGCCAGGAACCATTAGGGATAGCTTTGCCCTGTGAAAAATCCAGATTTACGGGTTCAATTTTACTAATCCAAGTTTTGTAGGCAACATCTGTAATTCTCTGCCGGCAATAATCACAGATAATGTCCCAAGCCTCGTTAAAGGAATCCATAAAGTTCTCATTCCTCCCAATAAATTTTTCAAGAATTTAACCTAATCATAATAAAAATATTATAAAATTGTTATACGGAAGTAAATCCGATAATCTCTCAATCTTAAGTATAGCACAGTTCTTTTATAAAAGCAAATAAAAGTGCGAAAAATAAGTCGAAAATCCGCTCTAAGGCGAGGAATTTGTAAAAGTGATTTTGAAGGGTTTTAGGGTAATAGGGACTTAGAGGGCGTTTAAAGGGAAAATAAGGGGATTGGTAGAAAAGATATGCTATTACCCTAACTATATATTATAGCATAATCGAGAAAAATTTGCAAAGCCATTTTCGAAAATTCGTTCGATAGAATTTATTATTTCAAAATTTTATTCTGCTCTATTGATTAGCTAATGAACTTATCTAAGAAAGAAAAAAGTTTTGCTCAAGCTTTTTCAAAAGCTTGCAGGGTCAAGGGACGGAGTCCCTTGTGGGTTTTAAGGGCGAAGCCCTTAACATCTCTTGAATTTAAAGGGCGGACAAAGTCCGCCCTTAGTAACTAATTTTGCTGACGAAAGAAATTAAAGCGGTGGACAAAGTCCACCGCTTTAGAAAAAAAGAATGTTGGGCTTCGCCCAAAAGTGTTTCGCTCTCTGCGGAGAGCGACCAAAGGCTCTGCCTTTGGAAACTGCAAGCTTTTGAAAAAGCTTGAGCAAAACTTTTGAGTTGGGCTAACATATATAATGTTTATATAATAAAATCTAAGATACTATAAGTTTGAAAAAATACTTGACATTTCTCCCTTTTATAAGTTATAATGCTAATTTGTAAGGCTTTATCTTTTGTATTCCCACTATATGGGAAATTCTATCGGTTCCGCCTTCTATTTTGAGATTTTGAAGGGAGGGTTTTGTAATGCTGAGAACTTATCAGCCTAAAAAGCTTCACAGAAAAAAGGAGCATGGCTTCAGAAAGAGAATGTCTACAAGTAACGGCCGTAAGGTCCTTGCCCGTAGAAGAGCTAAGGGCAGAAAAAGATTAACCTACTAATTTTTCGTATTTTTTAAGATGAAAGCTTTGTCTTTCTGAAGATTTGCCCGAAGTTTTTTCGGGCATTTTCAAAATTTATTTAAAACGGTATTTTTTAGCATTGTGCTTTGGGTGTAGGGTGGTTGCTTTGAACGAGTATGTTTCTTTAAAAAAAAATAACGAGTTCAGAAGACTTTACTCCAAGGGCAGATTTTACCAAAGTCCGCTCATAGTTACTTATGTTATCAATACAAGACGGAATTGCGTAAGAGTGGGCATCACTACAAGTAAAAAAATCGGTAATGCCGTTTTAAGAAACAGGTCACGCAGAATTATTCGTGAATCGTATCGCTCACTTTTGCCTGAGCTTAAAACAGGATATGATATTGTTTTTGTTGCAAGGGGCAAGACTCCTTTCGTTAAAAGCACAGATATTTTGCGTGTAATGAAAAAACAGCTGAAGGAAGCGGGGATTCTCAGATGAAGAACCCGCTTATTTGGCTTATTTCTTTTTATAGAAAAAATATTTCTCCGTTAAAGAAAGCACCATGCTGTAAGTTTGTTCCTACTTGTTCGACATATGCTCTTGAGGCAGTTAAGGTTCATGGTGCATTGAAGGGAACTATTCTCTCTGTTTTAAGAATTTTGAGATGTAATCCCTTCTCGAGGGGCGGATATGACCCTGTTCCAGAAAAGAAAATTAAGAAGATTGAATTTAGTGCGGAAAGAAAATTTTCAGGCAAGACTTCCGCAAAATAAAAGGGCGAAGGGAATTGTTCTAAGTTATGATGGAATTTTTTAATTTTATAGGAGGAATCTTTGGCTATATCCTCTGGGGTGCGTTCTTTCTTGTAAAGAACTTTGGTATAGCTATTATGATTTTTACAATCATAATTAAGCTAATTATGTTTCCACTTTCTGTTAAGCAACAGAAATCTATGGCGGCAAACGCAAGATTTCAGGCTAAACAGCAGGAAATATTAAAAAAATATGCAAATAACAGGCAAAAGGCTAACGAGGAAAGTGCTTTGCTTATGCAAAAAGAGGGAGCCTCACCTTATTCGGGCTGTTTGACCTCGATGCTACCGCTCTTGCTTATGATGTGTATTTACTATGCAGTTGTTAATCCGCTTACTAATACTTTTCATATTGCTGCGGATAAAGTTAGTGCTGCTCTTAATACTCTAAGCACACTTCCTGGTATAGGCTCAAGCTTTAATTCCTATTATGGTCAGATTGACCTTGTAAAGTATTTCCCACAGCTTAATCCATATCTTACTAACGCAGACGGTTCTGCAATATTTAATGCAAATGATGTCAGCACTATAAATGACTTCCATAATGGCTTTAATTTCTTAGGTCTTGACCTTCTTGCAACTCCTTCAACAGTGGGCTGGGGGTCTATGCTCTGGATTATTCCTGTTCTTTGCTTTGTTACATCTGTTGTAAGTACATTCCTTATGCAGAAAATGAATGGTACTAATATGAGCGGTCAGGGTGCTGGCTGTATGAAGGTTATGTTTCTTGTTATGCCACTTTTTAGTGCATATATTGCTTATACAGTTCCTGCTGCTGTTGGTTTCTACTGGATTGCATCAACAGTATTCGGCTTCTTACAGTCGATAGTTCTTTATAAGTTCTATAATATGAATATTATGGAAGCTAAGGCAGAGGCTCAGAGAGTTATTCTCCGTGAGCAGGAAGAAGCATCGGCAGAATTTATAAATGCAACTGCAAAGGTTGTTACAGTAGATTCAGAAAAGAGCTCTTCTACATCAGAAAAGAAAAATAGTAACTCATCTAAAAAGAAAAAAAATTCATCTAATAATAAAAACTCAGGCAGTGGATATATGGGAAAGAAAAAATAAATTTCCGAGGTGAAATATAATGATTAAAGAAGCTATTAAAGAGGCTGAAACTATTGAAGAGGCTAAGGCTCTGGCTTTGGAAGAATTAGGCGTAAATGAAGATAAAGCACAGTTTGAGGTTCTTGTTCAGCCTGAAAAGAAAAAGTTTGGTTTGTTTGGTGGTTCACTTGCAAAGGTAAGAGTATTTTATGAGGAAACCCCAACAGATATTGCTAAGGCATATCTTGCTGATGTTCTCACAAAGCTTGGTGTTACTAATGTAGTTATTGAGGCAACTGAAACCGAAGATGGTGCGGAATTTGATGTAAATGGTGACGATATAGGCTTTATTATCGGTCATAGAGGAGAAACTCTTGATGCACTTCAATATCTCACAGGTTTGGTTGTAAACCATATACATGATGAGTATTTCCGAGTAATAATTAATATTGGAAATTATCGTGAAAAGAGAGAAAAGACTCTTGAAGTTCTTGGCAGAAAGCTTGCTTTTAGAGCCTGCAAGACAGGCGAAAAGGTTTCGCTTGAGCCAATGAATCCATATGAAAGAAGAATTATACACACAGCAGTACAGAAGGTTCGTGGAGCGACCTCATGGTCTGAGGGCGAGAATCTTCAAAGGCATGTTGTTATTGGTCCTGACCGCAAGAAGCAGTCTTACGGAAACAGAAACGGAAGATATAACAGTGGTTATGGCAATAGAAATAGTAGTCAGCCACGCAGACGCTCAGGCGACTATCAGCGTCGTGAATATACAGATGAACAGAAGAAACATCCAGACGACAGCGTTTTCTCTACATTTGAGAGCGAGCATCTTGAAGAAGCACCAACAACATCGCTTTATGGCAAAATTGAAATAAACAAAGACTAATTTTTCAAAAGAGCATCGCTATATTTTCGGCGATGCTCTTTTTTGTGGGTGCCGACCCACGGCGAAGACGCGGAATCGCTCGACAAGTCTCGCTCGTGGTGTGGTAGGGGAGGTTAGTTGACGCGGTCGAAGAAACTACCGTAGCCGAACAGGCGGTGCGTGACCGCACAGGACAAGACGCGGAATCGCTCGACAAGTCTCGCTCGTGGTGTGGTAGGGGGGAGGTTAGTTGACGCGGTCGAAGAAACTACCGTAGCCGAACAGGCGGTGCGTGACCGCACAGGACAAGACGCGGAATCGCTCGACAAGTCTCGCTCGTGGTGTGGTAGGGGAGGTTAGTTGACGCGGTCGAAGAAACTACCGTAGCCGAACAGGCGGTGCGTGACCGCACAGGACAAGACGCGGAATCGCTCGACAAGTCTCGCTCGTGGTGTGGTAGGGGAGGTTAGTTGACGCGGATGAAGTAGCTACCGTAGCCGAACAGGCGGTGCCGTTCGGTTCTACCGATTAGCTAACAGACTTTCGAAAGACAATTAAAAGTTTTGCTCAAGGCGGCGAGCCGCCACTGTCAAGACGCGGAATCGGTTTTGCAAGCAAAACCTCGACACTGATAAGAGAAGATTACTGACGCGGTCGAGGTAGCTACCGAAACGGGCGAACACAGTTCGCCCCTACGATTACTTCTATTAAGATAATTAAAAGTTTCGCTCAAGCCTTTTCAAAGGCTTGCAGGGTCGAGGGACAGCGTCCCTCGTGGGTTTTAAGGGCAACGCCCTTAACATAAAGGAGATTGGGTATGAATGAAAAAACTATTGCTGCGATAGCAACTGCACAAGGGGCAGGCGGCATCGGAATTATAAGAATTTCGGGGTGTGATGCTCTTGAAATTTCTCAAAAGGTATTTAAATCAATAACTGGCAGAAACATTTCAGAAATGAAAGGTTATACTGCGGCTTATGGTCATATTTATGATGGTGATGAGCTTATAGATAGTGGTGTTTTGCTTGTATATCTTGCTCCACATAGCTATACTGGCGAAAATGTTGCTGAAATTTCTTGCCATGGCGGTTTGTATGTTACAAAAAGAGTTCTCAGAGCTGTACTCAATGCTGGTGCAAGTATGGCAGAGGCGGGAGAATTTACTAAAAGAGCCTTTCTTAACGGGAAAATTGGCTTAACTGAAGCCGAGGGCGTTATGGATATAATCTCCGCAAGAGGTGAGCAATCAAGCCGTGCGGCACTTGGTGCTATGGACGGTGCTTTGAGAAAAAAGATTGATTCTGTTAAGGAAAGTCTTATAACAAGTGCGGCTCATCTTTCAGCTTGGGCGGATTATCCCGAGGACGATATTCCCGCAGTTTCTACGGAAAATCTTACAGGAGAGCTTAAATCAAGCATAGGTATTCTCGATAAGCTTCTTGCAACATATGACGCAGGAAAGGCTATTCGTGAGGGTATAGATACAGTTATTGCAGGAAAGCCGAATGTTGGCAAAAGTACACTTATGAATTTGCTTTCAGGCTATGAACGCTCGATTGTTACGGATATTCCGGGAACTACTCGTGATGTTATTGAAGATACAGTTATGCTCGGAGATATACCGCTTTGTTTGTCTGATACAGCCGGAATAAGGGCAACTGATGACCCTGTTGAAAGTATCGGTGTAGAAAAGGCTCGAAAAAGGGTAAAAAGTGCGGGTTTGGTGCTTGCTGTTTTTGATTCATCAAAGGAACTTTGTGACGATGACAGAGAGCTTATTGAGCTTATAAAGGATTGTCCGAGTGTAGCGGTTATAAATAAGAGTGACCTCAAAACTGCGATTGATATGGATTATATCAAGAAAAATGTCAGGAATGTGGTGTTTATATCAGCTAAATCGGGTTCTGGTGCATCTGAACTGGAAAAGGTTGTTTCGGATATAATCGGCACTTCACAGCTTGACCCTTCGGCGGCAATTATTGCAAATGAGCGACAGAGAGATTGTGCAAAGAGGGCAAGAGATTTTCTGAATGAGGCGATAAATGCCCTTGAAATGGGGATAACTCTTGATGCAGTTACAGTAATAATAGAGGACGCAATTTCTGCATTACTTGAGCTTACTGGAGAAAGAGCCTCCGAAGCGGTTGTAGATTCGGTATTTTCACATTTCTGCGTAGGTAAATAAAAGGAGTATTTATATGAGTTATAGTGAATATACAGAGGGAATTTTTGACGGCGATAATTTAGAATATTCTGATGAAATAGGCGGAAATATAGGGATTTTTGAAAAATCAGATTATAACTATTTTTTTAGTTCGAGTTCTATATGCTCATATTTGTGCGATTATGAAACAGCTAAGAGTACAGATTTATTAAAGTATAAGGGTGCTCAGGTTGTTGTATGTTATAAAAGATATGCGGTTATTGAAAATGGAAAAATTTCTTTTATTAATGAAGATTTTGGCAATGACCTCAAAGAGGTAAATAAAGGCTTTTATGTTTTTACCGAAAAAATGAGAGTAAGACACGATGTCTGTGACAGAATATTCTGACGGCAGAGTAGAAAAAATGGATAGATATATTAAATATAATACCGTTTCTGATAAATGTGATGATGTTATGAAAGCATTGGATATTGCAAAAGCCTATTCATTAGAGCATAATACAAGATGTGTTGTTGCTATGGCTGTGTTTGGCTATGATAGGTATATGGATTTTTATATATAAAATTTTATTGTAGGTGATATTATGGTTGATGTTGCAGGAAAATATGATGTTGCGGTTATAGGCGCAGGACACGCTGGAATTGAGGCGGCTCTTGCTTCTGCAAGGCTTGGTTGTAAAACAGCGGTATTTACGATAAATATGGACGCTGTCGGAAACTGCCCTTGTAATCCGTCTATCGGCGGTACTGCAAAGGGACATCTTGTAAGAGAGCTTGACGCTTTAGGCGGTGAAATGGGCAAGGCTGCTGATGAAACATTTTTGCAGATGCGTATGCTTAACAGGGGAAAAGGCCCGGCGGTTCATTCACTAAGAGCCCAAATTGACAGACGAGCATATGCGGAGAGAATGAAGCACTGTCTTGAATTACAGCAAAATCTTGAGCTAAGGCAAGCTGAAATTATAGACCTTTTAAAGAATGATGACGGAGAATGGGAGCTTACAACAAGGCTAAAAACAAAGTATACTGCAAAGGCGGTTGTCATTGCTACGGGTACATATCTTGGCGGTGTTGTATTTGTTGGTGATGTTTCATACGAGAGTGGTCCAGACGGTATTTTTCCGTCAAAGTTTTTGCCAGACGCTCTAAAAAATATGGGTATGAGCATAAGAAGATTTAAAACTGGTACTCCCGCAAGAGTGCTTAAATCGAGCATAGATTTTACAGACCTTGAGGAACAGGCTGGTGATGAGCCTGTTACACCATTTTCATATGATACACTTGAGCCTGGTGAAAACAAGGTTCTCTGTCACATAAGCTGGACAAATGAAAAGACTAAAAAGATTATTCTTGATAATCTTCACAGGTCACCTCTTTATAGCGGAAAGATTGAGGGAATAGGTCCGAGATATTGTCCAAGTATTGAGGATAAGATTGTTCGTTTTTCAGAAAAGGAAAGACATCAGTTATTTATCGAGCCTTGTGGCTTGAATACTGAGGAAATGTATTTACAGGGTATGAGCTCATCACTTCCAGAAGATGTTCAGACAGCGTTCTATCATTCAATTAAAGGTCTTGAAAATGCTGTTATTATGCGTCCTGCATATGCGATTGAATATTATTGCTGTGACCCTTTACAGCTTAGAAGAACACTTGAATTTATCGACTTTGAAAATCTTTATGGTGCAGGACAGTTCAACGGTAGTTCGGGTTATGAGGAGGCTGCTGTTCAAGGCTTTGTTGCGGGTGTAAATGCAGCGTTGAAAATTCTCGGCAGAGAGCCTATGGTTCTCGACAGAGCAAGCTCATATATCGGAACACTTATTGACGACCTCGTAACAAAGGGCTGTCAGGACCCTTACAGAATGATGACTTCTCGTTCTGAATATCGTCTTGTACTTCGTCAGGATAATGCGGATTCAAGGCTTACACCAATCGGCAGAAAGATTGGTTTGATAAGTGATGAGAGATGGGAACGCTTTAACAAAAAGCAAGAACTTATCAAAGAGGAGCTTAAACGAGTTAAAGCGACAGTTATTGCACCGTCTGAAAAGGTAAACGAGATACTTGTTTCACGTGAAACATCGGCGATAAACACAGGAGTAAGGCTTATTGATTTAATCAAACGACCACAGCTTGGTTATGACGCATTGTCGGAAATTGATGAAAATCGTCCAAATATAGACCGCAATGTTTTTGAACAGGTTGAAACTGAGATTAAGTATGAGGGATATATAAAGCGTCAGCTTATCGTTATAGACCAAGTTCGCAGACTTGAGTGCAAGATTTTGCCAGAGAATATAGACTACAACGCTATTGACGGTCTAAGACTTGAAGCAAGAGAAAAGCTCACAAAGGTTCGTCCTGAAAATATCGGTCAGGCAAGCAGAATTTCGGGAGTAAGTCCAGCAGATATTTCTGTTTTGGTTATCTACCTTGCATCGCTTAGAAATAAGAATAATGGAGGTGCAAAATGAGTATAATTTCTGAAACTATGAAGAAATGGGCTGATGAAAACGAAATTGCTCTTGATGAGGTTCAGCTTGAAAAGTTTGAAGACTATGCAAAGATACTTGTTGAGTGGAATGAGAAAATCAATCTTACAGCAATAACAGAACCAGAGGAAATTGCTGTTAAACATTTTATAGACAGCTTAACTGTTTTGAAAGCTTTTAATATAAAGAAAAATGCATCTATAATTGATGTTGGTACGGGTGCAGGCTTTCCGTCTGTTCCACTGAAAATTGTCAGAGATGATATACAGCTTACAATGCTCGATAGCCTTAACAAGAGAATAAATTTTCTTAATCAGCTTTGTGACGAGCTTGGCATTAAGGCGGAAACGATTCATTCTCGTGCAGAAGATGCCGGCAGAAACAAACCATATCGTGAAAGCTTTGATATAGCTGTTTCACGAGCAGTTGCAAATCTTCCGTCGCTTTGCGAATACTGTATTCCGTTTGTGAAAGGGTGGTTCGTTTATAGCTATGAAAGGCAAGGACGGTCTTGCAGAGCTTGAGTCTGCTAAGAATGCAATTAGTATTCTTGGCGGAAAATGCAAGGAGGATAATGATTATATTACCTTGCCAGATGGTGAAAAGAGAATTATCTTTATAATAGATAAGGTTCAGTTTACACCTGAAAAATATCCACGCAGAGGCGTTAAGATAAATAAACTTCCTTTGTAAGATTAAGACAGCTACAATTTGAATTGTGGCTGTTTTTTTATTTCTAAAGACACTCAAAAGTTTTGCTCAAGCTTTTTCAAAAGCTTGTAGGTCAAGGGCAACGCCCTTGTCGCTCTCCGCAGAGAGCGAAATACTTTTGGGCGAAGCCCAACATTCTTTGCACCTAAAGCGGTGGACTTCGTCCACCGCTTAATTTTCTTGCGTTGCTAACATTAGTCCTTAAGGGCGGACAAAGTCCGCCCTTAGAGTGCAAGAAAGGTTAAGGGCTTTGCCCTTAAAACCCACGAGGGACTCCGTCCCTCGACCCTGCGAGCCTTTTCAAAGGCTCGAGCGAAACTTTTAGTTGTCTTAGGAAAAATTGGTTAGCTAAACGGTAGTTTAGCCCTCTGCGTCTTGGGGGCGGCGACTCGCCACCTTGAGCGAAACTTTTAATTTAGCAAACTTGGACGCGAATAATAATCATTAATTTAACAAAAAAGCAGAACGCGTCTTGGGGGCGGCGGCTCGCCGCCTCGAGCGAAACTTTTAGTTGTCTTAGGAAAAATTGGTTAGCTAAACGGTAGTTTAGCCCCTCTGTGTCTTGGGGGCGGCGGCTCGCCGCTTTGAGCGAAACTTTTTGTTGTCTTAGGAAAGTTTAATCAGCTAAATGGTAGTTTATTCAAAGTTTTATGATTGTTTTGTCAGAAATTATATTGCGACGAATTTCTATATTTCCTTATGTTACGATTATTTCCACAAGGAGATGATTAAAATGGTTATCAACACCAAAGGAGAAAAAAAAGTCATAGAAATTCCGATTATATCGATTCGCCCATGCAAGAACCAAGCAAGAGTTTATTTTAAGCGTGATGAGATGCAAGAGCTTGCAATAAGTATCAGAGAAAATGGTATTCTTCAGCCACTGACTGTTCGCAGAGTGAGTAAGAATGAATATGAGCTTATTGCCGGTGAACGCAGACTTCGTGCCGCATCAATGTGTGGAATGAAATCTGTGCCTTGCATAGTTGTTAATTGCGATGAGGGACAAGCCACAGTATTTAGCCTATTGGAAAATCTTCAGCGAGAAAATCTTAATATCTTTGAGGAAGCTGAGGGTATACGCAAGCTTATTATTACCTGTGGACTTACTCAAATGGAGGCCGCAAGAAAGCTTGGAAAAAGACAATCAACAGTCGCAAATAAATTAAGGCTTTTGCGTTTAACAAGAGAAGAAAGAGATTACATAACCCGTTCGGACCTCAGAGCGTCACGCAAGAGCTTTGATTAAGATTGATGACGAAACCACTCGAAAGCTGGCACTTAGTGAGGTTATTTCAAGCGGACTTAATGTTAAACAAACGGAAAAGCTTGTAGAAAAAATGCTGAGTGATGTTCCAGTAAAAAAAGGCTAAGCAGACCACGAAAATTATATATAAGGATATACGCATTTTCGTGAATACGATTTCTAAAGCCATTGATACTATGAAAAGTTCTGGAATAAATGCAAGCTCGGAAAAGAATGAAACTGATGATTACATTGAATATTTCGTAAGGATTCCTAAAACGGCAATTCCGCAGACGACAGCAGAAACCGATGTTTCGGAAGTGAAAGAAGGTGAAATTATTCCGATTCAACAAAACGCATAATTGATTAAAAATCCAAAGGGAGGTGAGAGCCTCTCTTTTTTGTTTTTCGATGTTCCACGTGAAACAATAGAGAGCGTTAATTAAGAAAATGTTCCACGTGAAACAATAGAGAGCGTTAATCAAGAAATGTTCCACGTGAAACAATAGAGAGCGTTAATCAAGAAATGTTCCACGTGAAACAATGGAGAGCGTCAATCAAGAAAATGTTCCACGTGAAACATTTATAAGGGTAAATTTATGTCTAATAATAGTTATAATGTAGAAAAAGAAATTTATGGGCATAAAATTTGATATTTCCCTTTAATTTTGATTGTAGTTGTGATATAATATTTTTGTTGCGAAAAATGACTGATTTACAGCTTTTTGCAGTAAAACTTATCGAAAATAACTTCCTTATGATGAGATTTTGCTTCGTATAACAATAAAAAGATTGGGCAGTGATATAGATTGGCAAAGATTATAGCAGTTACTAATCAAAAAGGCGGAGTTGGTAAGACTACAACAGCTGTCAACCTTTCGGCTGGTGTTGGACTCCTTGATAAAAAGGTTCTTCTCGTAGATATAGACCCACAGGGCAACGCAACAAGTGGTGTCGGAGTTGATAAAAGAAGTATAAGAAATTCATCCTATGATATTCTCGTAAGCGGAGTAAATTCTAAACAGGCAATTATACATACAGAGTTTAAGGGACTTGATATTATTCCTGCAAGTATGAATCTTGCGGCGGCGGAGCTTGAACTTTCAGAGCTTGAACACAGAGAGGCAAGACTTAAAAATGCTCTTGCACAGCTAAGAGCAGAATATGACTTTATCTTCATAGATTGTCCGCCATCTCTTGGACTTGTTACAGCCAATGCACTTTGTGCGGCGGATAGCCTGCTTGTTCCTATTCAGCCTGAATATTACGCTCTCGAGGGACTTTCACAGCTTATGAATACAGTTCGCAGAATAAAGCGTTCATATAATGAAAGACTTGAAATTGAGGGCGTTTTGCTGACAATGTATGATGGCAGACTTAATCTTACTCAGCAGGTTGTTGCAGAGGTTAAACGCTATTTTCCGAAAAAGGTTTTCACAAGCGTTATCCCTCGTGGAGTAAGACTTTCAGAGGCACCGAGTTTCGGAAAGCCAATTATGTATTTTGATAAATCTTGCAAAGGCTCAGTAATGTATAATGCCTTGGCAGAGGAAATTATAAAAAACAATTCTTGAGAAAGGAGTTTAGCTTAGATGGCAGGAAAATTAGGCGGTCTTGGAAAAGGACTTGACGCAATATTTATCGAGAACGATACTAATGATAGCAACAATAATGTTTTTCTTAAAATCTCGGATATAGAGCCAAACAGGGACCAACCTCGTAAGGATTTTAACGAAGAGGCTCTTCGAGAGCTTGCAGACTCTATTGCAACACATGGCGTTCTTCAACCACTTCTTGTCAGACCTCTTGCTGGTGGAGGCTATCAGCTTGTTGCAGGTGAACGCCGCTGGAGAGCAAGTCGAATGGCAGGACTTTCAGAAGTGCCTGTTGTTATTCGAGAGATGACCGACAGCGAGATGACACAGATTGCACTTATTGAAAATCTTCAGCGTGAGGATTTGAATTCAGTTGAAGAGGCACTCGGTTATAAATCTCTTATGGATGCTTATAATCTTACACAGGACGAGGTCGCAAAGGCTGTCGGAAAATCAAGACCAGCTGTTGCAAATGTAATGCGACTTCTGAATCTTCCGGAAGAAATTCAGAATATGCTCAAGGAAGGCAAAATTAGTGCAGGTCACGCAAGAGCCTTACTTGGAATCGCTGACAAAGAAAATATGATTAAAATAGCGAAATCTATCGCACCACAGGATTTAACCGTAAGAGATGTCGAGCGTTTGGCAAAAAAGCAAAGCTCAGATAAAAAGCCAAAGGCTGAAAAGCAACATCAAAAGCGTGCTCCTATATATGATGAAGTTGAGCTTTCACTTAACGAACACCTCAGCCGTAGGGTTAAGGTTATGAATGACAAGGAAAATAACGGCACACTCCAGATAGAATTTTATAGCGAGGACGATTTGGTTCAGCTTGCAAAGCTTCTCGGTGGGGAAGAATAAACATACCTGAAATTTATTTTATATAAATCTATTTAAATCGAAGGAGAATAACAATGATTGATATTAAACTTATCAGAGAAAAAGCAGATGAAGTAAAGGCAAAAATTAAAAAGCGTAATATGGACCTCGATTCCGTAGTTGACAGCATTATTGAAATTGATGCTAAACGCAGAGAGGTTATTGGTAAGGTTGAGGCTATGAAGGCTGAGCAGAATGCAGCTTCTAAGGAAATTCCTCAAATCAAGAAGGCTGGCGGCGATGCTTCCGAAATTATGGCTAAGATGAAAGAGCTTGTAGCACAAATTAAGGAAGAGGACGCAAAGCTTCAGGAACTCGACCAAAAGCAAAAGGAGCTTCTTCTTGGCTTGCCAAACCTTCCAGATGACGATGTTGTCGCAGGCGATAAGGAACAGAATGTACCTGTAAGATATTTCGGCGAAAAGCCAAAGTTTGATTTTGAGGCAAAGAACCATGTTGACCTTTGCGAAAGCCTCGGTATGATTGACTATCAGCGTGGTGCAAAGATTGCTGGTTCAGGCAGCTGGCTCTATCGTGGCTGGGGTTCAAGACTTGAGTGGGCATTGCTAAACTTCTTCGTTAATGAGCATATTGCAGATGGCTATGAGTTCATTCTTCCACCACATATGCTCAACTATGAATGTGGCTATGTTGCAGGTCAGTTCCCTAAGTTTACAGATGAGGTTTACTGGATTCAGAACCCAACAAGCAACGATAAGAAGTTTATGCTTCCAACAGCAGAAACTGCTCTCGTAAATCTTCATAGAGATGAGATTATTCCAACAGAGGAGCTTCCTAAGAAGTATATTGCTTATACACCTTGCTATCGCAGAGAGGCTGGAAGCTACCGCAGTGAAGAGCGTGGTATGATTCGTGGTCACCAGTTCAACAAGGTTGAAATGGTTCAGTATACAGAGGACGATAAGTCAGACATCGCTTTTGAGGAGCTTGTCGGCAAGGCAGAAAGAATTGTTCAGGAGCTTGGTCTTCATTACAGACTTAGCAAGCTTGCTGCTGGTGACTGCTCATTCTCTATGGCAAGAACATACGATATTGAAGTATGGATTCCAAGTATGGAAATTTATAAGGAAGTCAGTTCAGCATCGAATGCAAGGGATTATCAGGCTCGTAGAGGTAATATCAGATATAGAGGTGCAGACAAGAAGGTTCACTTTGCACATACTCTTAACGCATCAGGTCTTGCAACAAGCCGTGTTATCCCTGCAATCGTAGAGCAGTATCAGAACGCAGATGGTTCTGTCACAGTTCCAGAAGTTCTCCGTCCTTATATGGGAATAGATGTTATAAAGAAGCCTTGCTAAGTGGTAGTTTATCGGTAGTTACTTCGACCACGGCAAAAAACTTGCCTTAGACACTCAAAATTTAGGTCAAGCCTTTTTAAAGGCTTGTAGGTCAAGGGCGAAGCCCTTGTCGCCGTCCGCAGACGGCGAAACACTTTTGGGCGAAGCCCAACATTCTTTGCTCCTAAAGCGGTGGACTTTGTCCACCGCTTAATTTTCTTGCTTTGCTAATATCAGTCATAAAGGGCGGACGAAGTCCGCCCTTAAACGGCAAGAGATGTTAAGGGCTTCGCCCTTAAAACCCACCAAAGGCTCTGCCTTTGGAAACCGCAAGCTTTTGAAAAAGCTTGAGCAAAACTTTTGAGTGTCTTGGGGAAGTGCATCAGCTAATCGGCAGTTCATTGGGAATTTCTTTATCCGCGGCAATATAAGTTAATTAAGAATGTCGAGCGAGACTTGTCGAGCGATTCCGCGTCTTGGCAGTGGCGGCTCGCCGCCTTGAGCGAAACTTTTAATTTAGCAAACTTGGACGCGAATAATAATCATTAATTTAACAAAAAAAGTAGAACGCGTCTTGTCCTGTGCGGTCACGCACCGCCGCCTTGAGCAAAACTTTTAAGTGTCTTAGGGTTTCTACAAAAATTGAAGAAGTATAAATTATAATTCTTATAAAACATTAAAAATAATTCCCGTTGTGATATAATAAATAAATTAATAACCGTTTATATTTATAGATTACTGAGGAGGAATTGTGATGATCGATAAGAGTTTTCAAGAGAAATTTATCAAAGAGGGTCTTACCTTCGATGATGTTTTACTTATCCCAGGAGAATCAAATGTTGAGCCAAAGGATGTTGACATCAGTACTCACCTCACAAAAAAGGTTAAGCTGAACACACCTATTATTACAGCTGCTATGGATACTGTTACAGAGGCAAGAATGGCGATAGCTATTGCTCGTGAGGGTGGTATCGGTGTTATTCATAAGAATATGCCTATCGAAAAACAGGCTGACCAGGTTGACAGAGTTAAGAGGTCAGAAAACGGAGTTATAGTAAATCCGTTCTTCCTTACTCCTGACCACTATGTTTCTGATGCAAATCAGCTTATGGCTAAGTATAAGATTTCAGGTGTGCCTATCTGTCGTGATGGTAAGCTTGTCGGCATTATAACTAACCGTGATATGAGATTTATGTCTGATAGCGATTATAATCAGAGAATCTCTGATGTTATGACTCACGAACAGCTCGTAACAGCTCCAGTTGGGACAACACTCCCAGAAGCACAAGAAATTCTTAGAAAGCATAAGATTGAAAAGCTCCCTATCGTTGATGAAAATGGTGCATTAAAGGGACTCATCACAATTAAAGATATTGAAAAGAGCGTGCAGTATCCTAATTCTGCTCGTGACGATAGCGGTCGCTTGCTTTGTGCAGCAGCTATCGGCGGTACTGCTGATGTTCTTGAAAGAGTTGCAGAGCTTGTTAAGGCTCAGGTTGATGTTCTTGTTCTTGATTCTGCACACGGACACAACAGCAATATTGTTAAATCCGTAGCTAAGGTTAAGAAGGCATTCCCTGATGTTCAGCTTGTTGCCGGTAATATCGCAACTGCTGAGGCTGCAAAGGCTCTTATTGACGCTGGTGCAGACTGCGTTAAGGTTGGCATTGGTCCTGGTTCAATCTGCACAACAAGAGTTGTTGCAGGTATCGGTGTTCCACAGATTACAGCTATCTTTGATGCGGCTAATGAGGCTTCTAAGCACGGTATTCCTGTTATCGCAGATGGCGGTGTAAAATATTCAGGTGATATTGTTAAGGCTCTCGCTGCTGGTGGCAGCGTTGTTATGATTGGTTCACTCGTTGCTGGTTGTGAGGAATCTCCAGGAGAGAGCGAAATCTATCAGGGCAGACAGTTCAAGGTATATCGTGGAATGGGCAGCCTTGGAGCAATGGGCAGAGGCAGCTCTGACAGATACTTCCAGGCAAGCAATAAGAAGTTCGTTCCAGAGGGCGTTGAGGGTCGTGTTCCTTATAAGGGAATGTTGGCAGATACTATTTATCAGCTTATGGGCGGTCTGAGAGCAGGTATGGGATATACAGGTTGTGCTACAATTCAAGAGCTTCACGATAAGGCTAAGTTTGTTAAGATTACAGGTGCAGGTCTTAAAGAAAGCCACCCACACGATATTCAGATTACAAAGGAAGCACCAAACTATTCCTTCCATCAATAATATTATAAACATAGAGGACAAGCCAAATTTATGGCTTGTCCTTTTTTGGTTAAAGGAGAAAATCTAAGACACTTAAAAACCTTGCTCGATACATATAAGGAAAACTACCGAGCGGGCGAACACAGTTCGCCCCTACAATTAGCTGATGTACTTCTTTAAGACACTTAAAAGTTTTGCTCAAGGCGGCGAGCCGCCGCCCCCAAGACGCGGAATCGCTCGGCAAGCCTCGCTCTACATTTATAGGAGAAATTTATTGACGCGGTTAGGAAAACTACCGAGCGGGCGAACACAGTTCGCCCATACGATTAGCTGATGTACTTCTTTAAGACACTTAAAAAAAGTTTTGCTCAAGGCGGAGAGCCGCCACCCCCAAGACGCGGAATCGCTCGGCAAGCCTCGCTCTACATTTATAGGAGATGTTTATTGACGCAGTTAGGGAAACTACCGAGCGGGCGAACACAGTTCGCCCCTACAATTAGCTGATGTACTTCTTTAAGACACTTAAAAGTTTTGCTCAAGGCGGAGAGCCGCCACCCCCAAGACGCGGAATCGCTCGGCAAGCCTCGCTCTACATTTATAGGAGATGTTTATTGACGCAGTTAGGGAAACTACCGAGCGGGCGAACACAGTTCGCCCCTACAATTAGCTGATGTACTTCTTTAAGACACTTAAAAGTTTTGCTCAAGCTTTTTCAAAAGCTTGTAGGTCAAGGGCAACGCCCTTGTCGCTCTCCGCAGAGAGCGAAACACCTTTGGGCGAAGCCCAACATTTCTTTTTTCTAATCGGCGGATTTTATCCGCCGATAAATTTCTCTTATATGCAAGATAGTCCCTAAGGGCGGACTTTGTCCGCCCTTTAAAGGCAAGAGATGTTAAGGGCGTTGCCCTTAACACCCATGAGGGACTCCGTCCCTCAACCCTGCGAGCCTTTGAAAAGGCTCGAGCGAAACTTTTAAGTGTCTTAGGGAAGTTCATCAGTTAATCGGTAGTTCATTGGAAATTTCTTCGACCGCGGCAACAGATTTCTTTAATCAACTACGAGCGAGACTTGTCGAGCGATTCCGCGTCTTGTCCTGTGCGGTCACGCACCGCGTCTTGCCCTGTGCGGTCACGCACAACTTTTGGGTAAATGTATTAAATTTGTTAAAAATAGTTGAGAATTTTTTGATTTTGAATTATAATAGCATTGTAGAGAGTTTTAATACTTTAATTAGAAAATATCTAAATTTAAGGAGCAATGATATGTCAGAGGTTCAAAAGTTTATAAAGAAATACGCCGAAACTAATAAAAAATTTTATATAACAGAAGTTATAGACAGAATTAAAAATCAAGATATGATTTGGGTGGCTTATTCTCCTATTACTCATAACTATCATATGGATATTTGTGAGGGAAAGGCTATTTCATTCATATTTTCAGAAAAAGAATACTATAATGTTTATGAGGAGAAGCTTAAAAGCAAAGGAATGACTATTGCTCCCGCTGAGTGTAAGGTCGCAGACAGAACAGAGCTTTTTATGGGGCTTTATAGAAGCGGAATAGAGCTTATTGCGATTGATGAGGGACAGCAATATATTATAATCAGTCTTTTTGATATAATAAAAAAGCCAGATTTCGCTAATATTCCAGAAGTACAGCGACCAGTGCTTAATCCAAATCTTGTTGCAGCGGCGGATAATTTCTTTCAGGCACTTGCGTTTAAGCGTCCTACAAGAGAACTTGAAACAAAGATGTTTATAGAAATTTATAATGCAAGATATTTGATGCCTTTTGACCCTACACAGCTTAAAGCTAATCCTGAAAATATGGTAGATGGAAAGCTTGTTGTTAAGGATAAGAGCCAGTTTAAGATTCCACTTATCACAAACGCTGATGGAAAGAATTTCTTTGCTTTCTTTACAGACTGGATAGAATTCAGAAAATTTGATAAGCAGAAAAAACTTAGCGGAAATATCATAGGCTTTGAGGATTTGAAGTATTTTAGTAAAAAAGAAAATGGAGTAGTTATAAATCCATTTGGGTTTAATCTTATTCTTGATGAAAATATGATAAATATTATAGAGTCTGTGGTTTCTGGCAAGCAAGATGTTAATATTGAAAAGCTTACAGTTGAAAAAGATACAAAGGTTATGCTTGGCGACCCTAAGGAGAAACCAGAAGAATTGATTGAGGCTATAAGCAAATGTTTAGAAAAGCATAATGAGGTTAAATCAGCATATCTCAAGCTTATGGTTAAGGATAATGTTGAAAGCTGGTTGCTTGTAATAGACTTTGAGGGAGAAAAAAATGCTCTCTTTGGGGATATTGCAAAGTCGGCTTTGGCTTATTCAAAGGGCAAAAATATAGACTTTATTAAGCTTGGCTCAGAATTCAGCAAGAACGCTATAAAAAATGCAGAGCCATTCTATAAAGCAAAATAACTTATATTAGGTGATTATATGATTCTATGCTTAACAGAGCGGTTGATTATAAGAGAATATGAGGATAGCGATGCGGACAGTATTGTCCGCATTGTTAATAATGAGGGATTTATCGTACAACATATGCTATTCCGAGAGATTACAGCAAAAAAAGAGCAAAATGGTGGATAAAATATCTTCGCTCGAACGCAAAAAACAGAACCGGCTATGAATTTGGAATGTTCATTAAAGAGAGCGGAGAATATATTGGTAATATAGGAATAGTTAATATCAGTTCTGCACATAATAGAGGTGATATTACTTATTTTATAAATCCTGAATTATGGGGTCAGGGCTTTGCGACAGAGGGTGGCAGAGCTATGCTGAAGCTTGCTTTTGAGAGTTTGAGATTAAATCGCCTTGCTGGCTGCTGTATGAGCTGTAACGGAGCTTCAAGGAGAGTTATGGAAAAATTAGGCCTTAAATATGAGGGAACTGCACGAAGTGAGCTTTTGAAGGACGGCGTTTATTATGACATAGACCGTCTAGGAATGTTATCTCAGGACTATTTTTCGTAAACTGATTTCAACGGGGAAAAGTTGAAAAAAATTGTGTTTTCAACATCGAAATGTTGAAAATGTTGAAAAGCTGATTTTTATTCTAAAAGCGAAAAATGTAAAATCTTATAAAATGAGTTGGAAAAAAATTACAATCACAAAATATTGGGGTGAATTTTGAGAATTTTCTGAATTTGAATAAAAAATAATTCAACTAAGCGGTTGAGTAGTTTTCAACCTTTTCAACAAAAAGCTGTTGAAAAGTTGGTTGAGATTAAAAATAACGGTTGAAATCATATAAAATCACAGCATTTTTGTGTTAAAACAGTAAAAGCCAAAGTTTTGAACTGATTTTTCAATGAAAAATTGTCAAAAACTCGGTTAAAAGTGTTGAAAACTCGGTTGAAAGTGAGGAAAACTTTTTCGGAAAACTTGAATTTTAAGGCATTTTTACTGGTGGAAAGGTTATCAACAGCTATGGTTTGAAGTATTGAACTTACAGAAAAATAAAAAGAGATATGTCGAATTTTCTGCAAAAAACTAAACAAACTGTGTAATAAGTTTATATATAATTATTTCCCATTGATTAAATTCAAAAGATGTTAAATATAGAGAAGCTTTAAGCGGATATTGCTATATATAGTATAGCAGTGCGTGACCGCACAGGGCAAGACGCGTTCTACTTTTTTGTTAAATTAATGATTATTATTCGCGTCCAAGTTTGCTAAATTAAAAGTTTCGCTCAAGCTTTTGAAAAAGCTTGAGCAAAAACTTTTAGGTTTTATCATTTAGTATTATTTATATGTAAAAAAGACGCTTAAAAAACCACTTTGAATATAAAAATTCTGAAAAAATTAAAAATCTTAGACACTCTAAAACCGCATAAATACTGGCTTTCTTGAAAATCTCGAAAAAAAATTTGAGATTTTTTTAAAATTTTTTTAAAAAAACACTTGCATTTTCTGAAACAGCGTGCTATAATAATCAAGCAGTCGAGAGAACGACAGCAAAAAACAAAATAAAGAGTTGGTATTGATGACGCTGAGGGTCCACCCGTTCCCATGCCGAACACGGAAGTTAAGCTCAGTAGTGCCGAAGATACTTGATTGGTGACGATCTGGAAAAATAGGAAGATGCCAACACAAACTAAACAGCTACTACGGTAGCTGTTTTTTCTTTATATTTTTTAAGAAAATTGGAGGATAAATAATGAAAAAGATTTTAGCAGTATTACTTGCACTTATTATAATACCACTTTCAATGCAGACATACAACGCAGATGAAAGCTCTGAAACAGCCCCTCAATCAGAAAGCAGCACAGAATCTGCTGAGCAGACCTCTGAGCCAGATGAACAGAAAAGGCTCGTTGCATTGGGTGATAGCATTACTCGTGGCTATGGGCTTGCTGAGGACGAAAAATCATATGTAGAGATATTAACCGAGGAGGGCAACTTTAAGAGCAATAATTTCGCCGTAAACGGCAGAACCTCTACTGTATTACTTGAGGATTTGCAAAAGCCCTCCGAAAAAGAAAGGTCTGCACTTGAGCAGGCAAACTATATAGTTATTTCAATCGGCGGGAATGATATGCTATATCTTCTTAATAAGCTTGTAAATGGTGCATTGCCTTCTGATAGTACAGAAAATCCAGTTGAAACTGTAAATAATCTTATAGATATGGCAGAAAAGCTTACAGTAGAGAATATGACCTCAGATATTTCTTATTATAAGAGTACAGTCGAAAAGGTTATCAATATTCTTAGAGAAATGAACCCTAATGCTGAAATAGTTATGCAGACGGTTTATAACCCGTTTAAGCCTATCTTCGTTGTAGCACCTATTATGTTTGCGAATATGAAAGATGATATAGACGGTGCTTATGAAAGGGTAGAAGGCTGTATAAATGGATTTAACACAACACTATTTGAACTTTCGGAAAAGTATGGATTTAAAATTGCTGATGTTAGCAAGGTTTTTAGGGAATCAGATAAAAAATATATAAATATGTCACTCTCTAACCCTGATATTCACCCAAATGCGGCAGGGCATAGGTGTATAGCGGAGATAATTGAGCAGACGCTTGACCCTGATAAAACTATTTTTACGTCTGCAAGTGTTGAGAGCGGAAACAGTGAGAATAGTAATTCTAATAAATTAGAAAATTCAGAAAAACTTTCAACAAATAGTGAGCAATCGGTTGAAAATTCTGAAGATAACACTTCTGATAGTGAAGAAATGAGCTATACGCAGAGAATTTTAATATTTGTAGGCATTATGGCGGTTGTTTCGTTTGTAATAACCTATACAAGATTAAAAAATAAGGGAAAATAGTATTCTGAATTGCACAATATAAAGATATAATTAACTTGAGATATTTGTTATAGTTTACAAAAAGTAAAAATATACTTGACAAAAAACGACTGAAAGATATAATAAAAATTAAATTCTTTATTAACAGATAATTGTATAATAAAGTAAATGATGTTTGTTTTTTGGAGGAGTATAAATGCCTGAAAAGAAAAAGGTAATAAGAATTTCTTTGCTTACTTTTGCGGTGCTTGCGATTGCTGCAATTATTGTTATTACGGTTTTGGCTATTGAAAACAAAGAAAAATCAGAACGACGAAAAAATGCATCGGAGCAAAATAATGTAATATCAGATGTTGGCGAAGCCGTAGACTTAATGACATTTTTTAAGGATTGTTCTATGAATGTAGACGACAATATCTACAAGAAATATAAAAATATTTCAGAGGAAATTTTCGATAATATTTTTGAAGAAACCTTAAGCTCAAGTTCATTGGGAAATCTTGCTGTTATTAACAGCTATTTTAATCTCGGCAAGGAAGAATATATAAAAGATTTATTTGATAAATTTTACTATGAAGAATATGACGGTTTAAAGGTTCATATTGGAGATGATGAGGTTCCGGAATTTTATATGTATATGTTTACACTTGTAAGCCTAAAAAATTCGGGTATTGATTTATCAGAATATAATTTTGATAAAAAAGCTGGCAGATGAATTCAATAAAAAAAAATTGAGAAATCAGGCATGAACAGCGATTTGAATGATATATTCTGGTATTTCTCTTATACAGACAATATTAATATGATTAAATATCAAAAAGCAAGAGATTATTTTCTGAAATCTTATGAAATAGATGAGAAAAAGGAAAATCCAGATTATTTTAGCTCTGTTTGCACAATAAACTATTATAGACAGCTCTTTGATAATGATGACAGCTTAAAAAACAAGGTAAATGAGTTATATATGTCCTTAAATTCCGATGAAAGCTTTGGCTTTAAGGGTGAGCTTGGTGATTTATCTGCTATTACACAAACATTGAAGGAATCAGGTATAAAAGAAATCAACAAAAATAAATACTTATCTGATAATGCTGACAAATGGCTTGAAAAAGTATATAACAATGCGGCAGAAAAAAGCACAGATTGGCTGAAAGAGGTATAAAAGGGGATAATATATGAAACTTGAGGGTGTAAACAGAAGATTTGGCGACAGAGATGTTCTTAAAGATGTAAATTTAAATTTCGATAAAAATGGAATGGTTTTTATACTCGGTGCTTCCGGTTCGGGCAAAAGTACACTGCTCAATGTGCTTGGTCTGCTTGACGACGGTTATGACGGAAAGATATACTATGGTGAGAAAAGCGTATCTGATGAGGCACAAAAGACAAATATAAGAAGAAAACACATAGCTTTTATATTTCAGGAGTATAACCTCATAAATTCTCTTACGGTTAAGGAAAATGTACAAACCGCAGTAGATATTTCTGAGGGTGTTCTTGATGAAGAAGTATATAGCAATATAATTTCTATGTTCAAACTGAACAACCTTGAAAACAGAGATGTTGCAACTCTGTCAGGCGGAGAAAAACAGCGCGTCGCAATAGCGAGAGCCTTGGTGCGAAACAACGAAATAATTTTTGCCGATGAGCCGACAGGCAACCTTGACGAAGAAAATTCCGATATTATATTTAATGCGCTTAAAGAGGTTGCAAAGAATCATCTCGTTGTAATTGTATCTCATAATAAGGAAGCTGCCGAAAGGTTTGCCGACAGGATTATAACTATTCGTGACGGTAGGATTTTTGATGACAGTGACAGGGGATATTCAGAAAATTCCACATTAGAATTAACCGAACAGAGGGAAAAAAATCCTAAATCTAAGAAATGGATTAAAAGAATTTCATTACGCAGCTTTCAGAAGCGAAAGAAAAAATTGATTCCTTCTATAATAGCAATATTTATAAGCCTTGTCTGTATAGGCACAGTCTGCGGAATACTTTCCTCTACAATGAGTCTGATAAATAATACAAATGCTTCTATGATTGATTCGGACATGGTTTCTATTAACCGCGAGGACGATTTTTATAGTGAATCAATTCCAGAGGAACTTATCAAGAAGCTGAATGATACTGGAAATATCAAAAAAATAGTCAAAAAGTCCGAAAGATATTTGACAATAGAATCAAATGAGAGAGAAGGCTACTTTTCCGCAGTTGATACAAAAGCAATATTACTTGATAATTTCTTTAAAGAGAGAATCAAACCTCAGATGGGAGAGATGATTTCAAAAGACAGAGAAATCTTAATAAATACCAATATGGCAGAGAAATATTTTGAGAGTGCCGAGAATGCAATCGGTAAGACTATTAAATTTGGAGGCAGCAAAATAGAAGCTAAGATAGTTGGCATATATGACAACTTGATTTCAATTCAAAGTCCGTATGTAGTAATCACAGAGAAACTGCAAAGAGAATTGTCAAGAGAAAGTCTTGATTCATATGTGGTTCTTATGGATTCGCAGGAGACTATGATGCTTAGCTCGGTATTGAATGATATAGATAAAAATTCTCAGCCTAAGATGATTTGCGGACAGCTTAACAAGAATAAAAACGAAGCCCTGCTCAGTGTAAAATCCATAAATAAATATCTTGAGAGTATATTAAGAGAGGATTTGTACATATCCAATGAAGAAGCTTCAAGCGGAAAGATACCGCAGGAGGTTCAGAACCTGATTATAGGCTCGGAATATATTGTAGGTTCTTCTAATGCAGTAAGTAAGATTAAAATAACGGGAATTTGTGAAAGCAAAGATTTGGAAGCAACACAAGCGGCAACCCTATATGTTAACGGTGAAGATAAGGACCAATGGATTGAAGATATAGTTCAAGAGATAGATGTTTATCTCAACGATTACAGCAGTGCTAAGATAGACGAGATAAAGGCTATTGCCAATGAAGATGATTATAAGGTTATATATTTGGCTGAAAATATAAAGAGGGGATTTTCACAAATTTTCTCCTTTATAGGCATAGCCATATCAATAGTTGCACTTATAATTATAATAATCTCGTGTATACTTGTAAGCCATTCAACAAAGTCCAATATCTTTGACAGAGTTTATGAGGTCGGAGTTCTGAAGTCGCTGGGAGCGGACAAAAAGTCCATTTTCAAGATGTTCAGCATAGAAAATCTGATAATAGGCTTGATTTCAAGCGTAGCTACGATATTGCTAATCATTATACTTAATATAGCAGGCTTGTCGAGCTGGTTGATTATACAGGGAATGTCCTGTTACAGCTTCTCGTGGTGGCATATAATCGTCATCTTGTTTGTGGGCTTGTTTATAACCATGATTTCAGGTCTTGGAAAGATGAATAAAGCTTCAAAGATGTCCGTAACAGACGCAATCCGCACAAAAAATAACTAAATATACTATAGCCTTAGAATGCCAGTGTGTATTTCTAAGGCTTTTTTGTTTAGTATACAGCACATTCTAAATCTAAGATAAATAATATGTTTCATGCGGTTCGTAAGGTAAGTCTGTTTTGTAAAATGAAGTTAAAGAGTAGGAAAAGTTTATCTACATTTAGATGAAACTTATCGAAACAATCCTATATATAGGTAAGGAAAAGTGAAAATAAAAAAATCGTAAGAAAAACGAAAAAAATTCAAAAAAGGTGTTGACATTCCTCGCAAAGTGTGGTAATATAATGAAGCTGTCGCGAGAGAGCGGCGAAAAACTTAAAGAGTAAGGGTTTAAAAAGCCAGTATTCAAGCGGTTTTTCAGTCAAGAAAAGAGTGAAAAGTGAGTAAAGCACAGATTGATTTCTGAATTGCAAATTCACA